>Ga0214921_10000168_pt1 | contig 128638 bp, 129 predicted proteins | sample LL1505_MetaG_FD_177992 | JGI IMG/M metagenome (GOLD analysis project Ga0214921, IMG submission 177992) | Freshwater microbial communities from Lake Lanier, Atlanta, Georgia, United States - LL-1505 | ecosystem: Environmental > Aquatic > Freshwater > Lake | place: USA: Georgia | collected... | reverse complement strand
GAAAGAGCATTCATTGGATCCCATTTCAAAATTGAACTGCCCGACCCCATAGACGAAACCGAACTCGAGGTCTCCTCGCGTTTTTTCATCGATGCGGGCGACGCCATCCACTTGCACTCCAATTTTTTACTTGAGCGTCAAGGTGAAGCTCGAAGCGTGTCTGTGGCCTTTATTTTGCATGGCGGCATTATTTTTTCTTTGCGCGATGAAGAGTTGCCTGTCTTTAAATTGCAAAAAAGACGCGCCCTCACCCAACCCGGCTATGTCACCGATTGCGTAGATGTTTTGCTCGATCTGTATGCGGCTGATGTCGAGTGTTCTGCCGATTCACTCGAGCGTATTTATGCCACGCTCAATGCTGTTGGCAAGCTTGTCCTCAATGAGAATGTCAGCGACGACCAAGCCGCCATCACGCTGGCCAACATTGCAGAGGAAGAATCAGAGAACGGCCGCATCAGGGGCAATATTTTGGACACCCAACGTGCGGTTGGCTTCTTACTGAGAGCACGTTTGCTCAAAGACTCCCAAATTGAAGACGCCAAGCAGGTCAGTCGCAACATCGAGTCATTGAACAGCCACACCGCTTTTTTATTCGACAAAATTAATTTCTTGATGGACGCCACCATTGGCTTCATCAACATCAATCAAAATAAAAGGGTGAACCAACTGACAGTTTTTAGCGTGGTTTGCATGCCCATCAACATATTGGCGGGCATGGGGGGCATGTCTGAGTTTTCAATGATGACCCAATCGCTTGACTGGCCTGTTGCCTATGGTGGATTTGTTCTTGTGTCCATCATCATTGGTTACGCCACTTTTCTGGGCCTCAAAGCCTTTGAACGCCGAAAGATCAAGCGAGCTTCGCTTCGACAATCAATTCGTTGACAATTTGAACCCGCGAGGCCGGAAAAATGAGCGTGAAGCGGGAACCTTTTCCTAATTCACTTTCTATTTTCAATTCGCCACCATGTCGCTGCATCACGTGCTTTGTAATGGCCAAGCCCAAGCCCGTACCGCCCGACTCTCTAGAACGGCTTCTGTCCACTCTGTAAAAACGCTCTGTCAAACGAGGAATGTGTTCAGGCGCGATGCCTGGTCCAGAATCGACCACACTGAATTGCACCCGCTGGTCGGCCAGCAGGGTCCAAAAGGCAGAAATGGTGCCGCCTGCGGGCGTATACCGAACGGCGTTGTTTACCAAATTGGACACGGCACTGTGCACTTCTTTCTCAGCCCCTACCAGCTCAACCCCTTTCAGGTTATTGAAGCGCAAAGATTGGGGCGAATCTTCAGCACCGAAATGTTGCGCTGACAAGCCGCGTGCTTCCGATTCAATGCTGGCCATCAGGCTCGCTATCAACACGGGCTCATTGGCCGTGGGAATGGCGTTGCCTTCAAGCTGCGAGAGGCTCAACAGGTCGTTCACCAGATCTTGCATTCGATCAGCTTGGGTGGCCATGAGGGCCAAGTATTTTTCGCGTTCCTCGCCATTCAAATTGAGACTTTGCAAGGTTTCAATGAAGCCGCTCATCACGGTCAGTGGCGTGCGAATTTCGTGTGACACATTGGCCACAAAGTCTCTTCGCATGGACTCAGCTTGCGCCACGGCCGTAATGTCCCTCGTGAGGAGCAGTTGCCTGTTTTCACCATAGTTGTGAAGTTGCACAGAAAGCTTGACAGCTTTCTGCAAAGAGGTGTTGCGTCCATCAATGACTGCCTCTGTCTCGTAATGATCGCTGTTGATGTATTTTTTAAATACAGGGTCGCGCACCAAGTGCACCACATGCTGCATCAAATCTCTTTTGGCATCGATGCCCAAATGCTGAGCCGCAGTTTGGTTGCACCACTCAATGCGCGCTTCAGGGTCTAACAGCACCACGCCATTGGGCGAGGCTTGAATGGCGGACAGAAAATCTTGAAGCCGCTTTTGCTCAGTTTGGATTTGGTTCTGTTGCTCGGCCAATAGACGGTGTGTACGATCAATCAGATCACCCCAGATGCCACCCATTTTGGGTGGGTCTTGTACATTGTTGTGGCTTAACCATTTGCTGATCTTTTGGCCCTTCCACAGTTCAACCAAGACTGTGGCCAAGCACACGCCAAACGCACCCGCCCAATGGCCATAAGTGGGGTTGATCCAATGGCCAATGACGGCGGCAGCTGCCATCCAAATGAACAGCCCTAGGGTGCGTGCAAACATAAATTGAAACTGAGCTTAAGGAGGGGGCAAGGCCTCAAGGTCAGTTGGCCGAGCTCGCTGATTGTGACATTTCAGTAAAGCGATAACCAGCGCCACGCACCGTTTCCACCATGTTGCCAGCGGCTCCTAGTGCTTCTCGCAGCCGTTTTACATGAACATCCACTGTGCGCTCTTCAATGAACACATGATCGCCCCAAACGCGGTCTAACAATTGGCCGCGGCTGTGAACGCGCTCTTTGTGCGTCATGAAATACTGCAATAATTTAAATTCGGTGGGTCCTAATTTAAGAGGCTGCTCTTGATAACTGACCCGGTGGGTGTCGGCGTCCAAGGTTAAGTTGCCCATTTGAATGCGACCGCCAGACTGCTCCGGTGTGCGTCTTCTAAGCACCGCCCGAATGCGCGCCAACAATTCTTTGGTGGAGAAGGGTTTCACGATGTAGTCATCGGCACCCGCATCCAAACCTGCCACCCTGTCAATCTCATCGCCACGAGCGGTCAGCATGAGAATGGGGATGGTTTGCGAGCGCTTGTCTGCTCGCCACTTTTTGGCCAAGGACAGGCCACTTTCTTTGGGCAACATCCAATCGAGCAAGATGACGTCGGGCAACACATCGTCCAACTCTTTTTGGGCAGTTTCGCCATCCATGGCCCAAATGGGTTGAAAACCATTGTGGCGCAAGTTAACAGCGATCAGTTCGGCAATGGCGGGCTCATCCTCGACGATGAGAATGCGCGGTAGGCTTCTCATTGAACAACAGACTCCACATCTGACAGGGCAACGTGGCGCACATCGGCACCTTTCACCACATAAATGATAAATTCAGCAATGTTCTTGGCGTGATCGCCAATGCGCTCGATAGCCTTGGCCACAAACAACAAATCGAGGCTGGCCGAAATGGTGCGGGGGTCTTCCATCATGTAGGTGACCAGTTTGCGAACAAAGCCGTCAAACTCAGCGTCGATCAGGTCGTCTTCTTTCAAAATGGAGACAGCCTCTGTTACGTCCAAACGCGCAAATGCATCGAGCGCTTTTCTGAGCAAGCCAGAAGCCAAATCGGAAGCAATGCGCAACTCGGAAGATGGCAACGTACGTGAGCTGCCGCTGTTGATGATGGACTTCACCATGCGAGCAATCTTTTCAGATTCATCGCCAGCGCGCTCTAAGTTGGCCGTGATTTTGGAAATGGCAATCAGCAAGCGCAGATCGATGGCGGTCGGTTGGCGACGTGCAATGATGGATGACAAGTCTCGGTCAATTTCAACTTCCATGGCGTTCACTTGCGCTTCGGTGGCAATCACTTGGTCGGCCACTTCGGTGTTGAATTGTGACAAGGAATAAACAGCATGGCGAATTTGAGACTCCACCAAACCACCCAACTCTAACAAGCGGGTTGAAACGCTGCTGAGTTCGGCATCGAACTGACTTGAAATGTGCTTGTCCATCATATTTTCCAAATTAGCCGAAACGGCCCGTAATGTAATCTTCAGTTTCCTGGCGAGCAGGCTTCATGAAGATTTGGTCTGTTTCGCCAAACTCCATCATTTCACCCAAATACATGTATGCCGTGTAATCGGACACGCGCGCAGCTTGCTGCATGTTGTGCGTCACAATCACCACGGTGTAATCACTCTTCAAAGTGTGGACCAATTCTTCAACCTTGCCAGTAGACAATGGGTCAAGCGCAGAGGTGGGTTCGTCGAGCAACAAAATGGAGGGCTTGACGGCAATACCGCGCGCGATGCACAAACGCTGCTGCTGACCACCAGACAATGACAAACCACTTTGACCCAGCTTGTCTTTCACTTCGTTCCAAATGGCGGCTTTTTGCAAGGCCCATTCCACACGCTCGTCCATTTCGCTCTTGGACAAACTTTCATAAAGCTGAACACCGAAAGCGATGTTGTCATAGATGGACATTGGAAAAGGTGTGGGTTTTTGGAAGACCATGCCGATGCGTGAACGCAGCAAGTTCAAGTCTTGTTTGGGATCCAAAATATTGGTACCCGCAAAATTAATTTCACCTTCAGCGCGCTGACCGGGATACAGGTCATACATGCGGTTCATGGTGCGAAGCAAAGTGGATTTGCCACAGCCAGAAGGGCCGATGAACGCCGTGACGGTGTTCTTTTTGATGTCCAGATTGATGTTTTTGAGACCCTTGAAAGAGCCGTAGAAAAAATTCAAGTTTCGGACTTGAAGAATCGCCTCTGGGAGAGCAGTCAAAGTATTCATGTTAGTTAATTTGGTTAAAAGTTTAAGCTGAGACTTTTTCTCTAAACGCCACACGCGCAACGATGTTGAGTGCCAAAACGGTCAGGGTAATGAGCAGCGCGCCGCCCCAAGCAAGGTCGACCCAGTTTTCGTAAGGACTCATGGCAAATTGGAAAATAACCACTGGCAAGTTGGCAATCGGCTTGTTCATATCGGCCGAGAAGAATTGGTTGTTCAGCGCCGTGAACAAAAGTGGCGCTGTTTCACCGCTCACCCGGGCCAAGGCCAACAACAATCCCGTCATCACGCCGCTCTTGGCAGCACGCAGCACCACCGTGATAGACACTTTCCACTTGGGCGCACCCAATGCGAACGTGGCTTCGCGCAAGCTGATGGGCACCAATTTCAACATGTTTTCAGTGGTACGCACAATCACGGGGATGGCAATCAGAGACAAGGCTACGGCGCCCGCCCAACCTGAAAAGTGTTTGGTTGAAACCACCACCAGAGAATACACAAAAAGACCAATCACGATGGAAGGTGCCGACAACATGATGTCGTTGACAAATCGAGTGATGGCTGCAAATCGGCTGCGATCGCCGTATTCAGACAAATACACGCCAGCCAACACACCAATGGGTGTGCTGAACAATGTGCATGAAAGCACAATCATCAAGCTGCCCACAATGGCGTTGGCCAAACCACCCCCTTCAGAACCAGGGGCGGGAGTACTTTGAGTAAACATTGAAAAACTCAAGGCAGAAAAACCTTTGATCATCAAGATGGCCAAAATCCACAACAAAAACGCCAAACCAATGATCATGGCTGACATTGACAGGACCAAACCAATGAAATTAGCCCGCTTGCGCCTAGCGTAAATGGCGGGATCCATGTTGCTAAAACCGGTCATGACTTCATTCCTTTCTTGGCTTCTGCGCGAATCAACATCCACTTCGCCAATGACAGAACGATCAATGTAATTAGGAAAAGCGCCAAGCCCAAAGAGAACAAAGCAGCGTAATGCAAACCCGGCTCGGCTTCGCCAAATTCGTTGGCCAACGTCGATGCAATGGAATTACCGGGTGAAAACAGAGAAGGCGAGAGTTTGTGGGCATTGCCAATCACGAAGGTGACCGCCATGGTTTCACCCAAGGCACGACCCAAGCCCAACATCACGCCACCCACCACACCCGTCTTGGTGTAGGGCAACACAATTTTAGTGACCACTTCCCATGTAGTGCAGCCAATACCATAGGCTGACTCTTTCAAAATGGGGGGCACAATTTCGAACACATCTCGCATCACAGATGCGATGAAGGGCAGAATCATCATGGCCAAAATGAGGCCTGCTGCCAAAATACCGATGCCATTAAAAGCACCCGTAAAAAGAATGCTCAAACCTGGCACTTGGCCGAATGTGCCGGCCAATGCAGGCTGCACGTACTCGGCAAAAAGAGGGGCAAAAATAAACAAACCAAACATGCCATAAATGATGGAAGGCACTGCCGCCAACAGTTCAATGGCGGTACCCAATGGACGACGAAGCGCCATGGGACATGTTTCAGTTAAAAACAATGCGATGCCAAAGCTCAATGGCAGTGCAATGAGAATGGCAATGGTGGCGGTGGCCACTGTACCGAAGATGGCAATCAAACCGCCAAACTTCGAGTTCACAATGTCCCACTCGATGGTAAAGAAGAATTCAAAGCCAAAGGTGTGAAGCACCGGCCATGAACTGATGAACAACGAGACAATGATGCCCGTCAGCGCCACCAAAGTGGTGAGCGCAAAGACCATGGTTGTTTTTTCGAAGAAAAAGTCTTGCCACCGCTGCCAGCGCAAAACGCTCTGGCGGTGTGGGGTCATCATGTTGTCTACGTCGTTCATAAAGCTCTCTGTTACTTAACGCTCACGTTGTTCCAAACGTTTTTGCGGATGTAGTCGGTCGTGGCATCAGGCATTGGCACGTATTCCAAATCTGTTGCCATTTTTTTGCCTTCTTTGAATGCATAGTCAAAGAACTTGATCACTTCAGCTGCGTTCTCTTTGTTGGTCGGCTGCTTGTACATCAAGATGAAAGAAGCACCAGTGATGGGCCATGACTTGGCACCAGGGGCGTTGGTCAAATAAATGCCCATGCCAGGAACCTTAGACCAGTCAGTGCTGGCAGAAGCTGCGGCAAATGTCTCGTCATCAGGTGCCACATATTGACCAGCCAAATTGCGCAGGTTCACGTGAGCCATGTTGTTTTTCTTGGCGTATGCGTATTCAACATAACCAATCGAGTTCTTGATGCGGGTCACGTTGGCAGAAACGCCTTCGTTACCTTTACCGCCGACGGAAGAAGCTGCAGGCCACTTCACTGCAGCGCCTTCGCCGACAGTTGATTTCCAGTTGGCGTTAACTTTTGTCAAGTAGCTGGTGAACACAGCAGTGGTACCAGAACCGTCAGCGCGGTGCACCACAGTGATGGCAGCGTCTGGCAAAGCCACGCCAGGGTTCAAATCAGTCACACGCTTGTCGTTCCACTTGGCAATGGCGCCAGAAAACAAATCGGCCAAGACTTCGCCTGTCAATCGAATTTGGCCAGGCTTGATGCCGTCAATGTTGACAACAGCCACGACGCCACCGATCACGGCTGGGAACTGAACCATGCCGTCTTTTTCCAATTCCTCACCAGTCAACGGTGCATCTGTTGCGCCGAAGTCAACCGTTTTAGCTTTGATTTGCTTGATACCACCGGATGAACCGATAGACTGATAATTCAAGCTGTGGCCAGTCTTGGCCTTGTAGGCTTCAGCCCACTTGACGTAAACAGGGTAAGGGAAGGAGGCGCCAGCGCCTGTCATTTCGGCAGCCATTGAGGAAACAGCAACGGCAGACAAGCCGATTGCAGCGATCCAAGTTTTGATTTTGAGCATGTAGAAACCTTGAAAAAGGGGTTGAGACACAATGAAACTGCGTTTGTGACTCTTGAGAAAGGTACACTTTGCAGTACTTGACTAATCTAGCCTCAGAATGTGACAGATTAATGTCAGTTTATAGACACTCCACCCTGTTCCATTCATGAGGCTTGACGAGATTGTGGGCAAAGAACTTGAATTGCCGCAAGCACCTTCATCAAAATGTCAAAAATAAGTCACAAAATAGGAAGAATAGGATCCTGTCTGGATCTCGATTGATTGATAAATGCAAAACGGACAATTACTGGCAGCCATTGATTTGGGCTCAAACAGCTTTCGCCTTGAAATAGGGCTTTTAGAACACGGCCACATTCGGCGGGTCGAATACCTCAAAGAAACAGTCAGGCAAGGCAACGCCCTAGATGCAGAGCGAATGCTTTCCAAAGAGGCCATGGAACGAGGTTGGGATTGCTTGGCTCGTTTTTCAGAAAGGCTGGCTGGTTTTGGCCCTCAATTTGTCAGGGCTGTGGCCACTCAAACTCTGCGTGAAGCCAACAACCGAGAAGAATTTCTGACCCAAGCCGAAAAGATCTTGGGTTACCCCATTGAGGTTATTTCTGGCCGCGAAGAAGCCCGTTTGATCTACTCGGGCGTGGCCAATTTACTGCCGCAGTCTGATGAACGACGCTTGGTCGTCGACATTGGTGGCCGCTCCACAGAACTCATTGTGGGCAAAGCTTACAAGCCCCAAACCATGGAGTCCTACCGGGTGGGCAGTGTCAAGTGGTCCATGAAATATTTTGCCGATGGTCAGTTTACGGCTTTGGCTTTTGAGTGGGCGGAAGTGGCCGCCAAAGCCGTGCTGGACGAAGCCTTGTCCTTGTACCCCCGCAGCAGCTGGGACATCGCCTATGGGTCTTCGGGCACCATTGGCGCCGTGGCCGATGTCTTACAAATTGCAGGCTGGTCCGATCACGTTATCAGCCGTGACGGCCTCAATTGGCTGAAAGAAAAACTCATCAAATCAGGACGTGCCGATGTGCTCAAGCTCGACGGCGTGAAGGAAGACCGCAAGGCCGTCATTGGTGGCGGTTTGGCTGTGCTGATTGCGCTCTTTGATTTGATGCAAATTGATGAAATGCATTCGGCTCAAGGCGCATTGCGCCATGGGGTTTTGTACGACCTCATGCAACGTGAGAACAGCACCGACTTGCGCAGCAGCATGGTCATGGCTTTGGGCAATCGCTTTGCCGTTGATTTGCCTCAAGCCGAACGTGTCCAAAAAACAGCGCTCATCTTGTTCAAGGGCATCTTAGACAAATCACTTTATGCGCCCGATGTGGCCAGTCGACTTGAAAAAAAGTTGAACTGGGCCGCCCACTTGCTGGAGATTGGTACACGCATTTCTCACAGCGATTTTCACAAGCACGGTGCTTACATCCTGGACAACGCCGACCTCCCTGGCTTTTCCATGCCAGAGCTACACCGTTTGAGTCAATTGATTTTGGGGCATCGCGGTAAATTGAAAAAATTAGAACTCGAGATGAAGAAGCCCGAATTTGTGTTGCAACTGCTGAGCATCCGGATGGCCGCCATTCTTTGTCACGCTAGGCGCGACCCCGACCTCAAGGGCGTGGTATTGAAAAAATCTGACACCACAGAAAATGGATTTGTGATTCAATGCAAAAAATCTTGGGTTTTACAGTGGCCTCAGTCGGCCCATTTGTTGCGTGAAGAATGCATCGCATGGCAAAAAACACCTTGGCAGCTTGAATGGCTTGAATTGAGCAGTAAAACTGTATAAACTATTTACATGTTTAACTTTGATTATTTTGGTGCATTATGAATTCCTCAACCTCTCCAGCGCCTGATGTCGTAGCCACCAGCCCAAGCAACCATTCGGCTAAGCCCGTGGTAGCGGTCAAGCCTGCAACTCCCAAAACTGCCGCTTCACCACGCAAACCTGTATCCAAATCTGCATCCAAACCTACTGCCAAAACTGCCTCTAAAGCTGTTGCGAAGACTGCCGCCAAGCCAGCTGCAAAACCAGTCACGAAGTCTGCCACCAAGACAGCATCCAAAACAAGCACCAAGTCATCCACTCAAACCGCCATTCAAAAAGCCATTAAGCTTCCAAGCAAGCCCACCCACAAATCCTTGGTCAAGTCTGCCGACATCGCCAGCCCAGCACAAGCCAAAATGGCTGTGGAGCAAAAAGCCAAAAAACCCAAGTTGGTTCGCGACAGTTTTACTTTCCCCAAAGACGAGTATCAAGCCATTGCCACACTCAAGCAAAGGGCCCTCAACCTTCAACACGGCACCAAGAAAAGCGAAATTTTGCGTGCGGGTCTGAAGCTGATGAGCAGCCTGAATGACAAAGCTTTTTTGGCCGCATTGACCAGCGTGCCAGCTTTAAAAACAGGCCGCCCTGCCAAGTCTTGATTAAAGCAGTTCGGGTGTTTGAACGCTCACCACCACCGTCTGGGTGGTGCCCTCTCTCACCCGACTCCGCAGCCACCACACGGCCCCCTTGCGAATGGCAAAGTCACCTTGGGGCACACCCAGCAAATAGGCAATGGCATGGCCTAAAACAGGCTGATGACCCACAATCAAAACCGTCATTTTGGATTCAGGCCAACCCGCAGTGACCAACAAATCTTCTAAATTGCCATCTGGAAGCAATTCAGATTTGTACTTCACTTTCCTGCCCAATGATTTCACTGTTTGCTCACAGCGAATGGCCGGACTCGACATGACCCGCACCCCATCAGGCAATTGCCGGTCTAGCCACTGACCCATTCTTTGCGCTTGCTTTTCACCCTTTGGCGTGAGCGTACGCGTGAGATCTTCCTGACCATCAAGAGGATCAAACGCTTCAGCATGTCGCCAAAATATCAAGTCCATGTGGTGCTCTTTGGTAGGTCGCTAGGCTAATGGTTTTTGGTATTTTTAGGCAAGTACTTCTGCATCAACAGGGCCTGCGCACTTTGTGGCTTTTGACCCTTTTTCTCAACCCGATGGTATTTCCCATCTTGCTCTAAAGTCCAAGCATTTCGGGTGTCATGCAGATAAGCCAACAAGCACTCGTCCACAATTCTTTGCCGCAATTCCAATGACGTCACAGGCCAGGCCAATTCAACTCTGCGCGTCATATTGCGCGTCATCCAGTCGGCACTCGACAAATAGATGTCTTGAACATCGCCGACTTGGAAGAAAAAGACACGCGAGTGTTCTAGGAATCGGCCAATGATGGACCGTACGCGAATGTTGTCGGTCTGACCGGGTATGCCAGCAGGCAACATGCAGGCGCCGCGCACAATCAGATCGATTTGCGCACCTTTTTGGCCTGCCAAAATCAAGGCATGAATGAGCACTGGATCGGTCAAGGAATTCATTTTGGCCACAATGCGCGCAGGCAAACCTTTTGCAGCGGCAGCACCCACCGCGGCAATTTTTTCGCTCATTTTCTTTTGCAACTGGAACGGCGCTGTCCAGAGCTTGTTCATTCGGCCCAAGCGGCTGGGGCTGGCCAAATGCACAAACAGGGTGTCCATGTCGGCCGTGATTCGGGCATCACATGTGAGGTAGCTGAGGTCGGTGTAAAGCTTGGCGGTGCGGGGGTTGTAATTGCCCGTAGAGAGGTGGCCATAGCGTTTGAGCAAGCGACCTTCGCGGCGTGTCACCAACAACATTTTGGCATGGGTTTTCAAGCCCACCACCCCATAAACCACTTGCGCACCCACTGACTCCAATTGCTCTGCCCAATTGATATTCGCCTCTTCATCAAAACGGGCCTTGAGTTCCACCACGGCTGTCACTTCTTTGCCGCGCCGAACTGCTTCGCGCAAGAGGTTCATCATGGCGGGGTCGCTGCCGGTTCTGTAAATGGTTTGCTTGATGGCCAACACCTGAGGGTCTTCCACCGCTTCTTTCAAGAAAGCCAAAACACCATCAAAACTCTCAAACGGTTGGTGGATCAGCACGTCACCTTTTTGCAATCGTGCAAAGATGGAGCTGCCATGGCTCAATTGTTTGGGGTAGCTTGACTGATAAGGCGGAAACAGCAGTGCAGGGTCGTCTACCAAATCGATCAACTGATTCAATCGCACCAAGTTAACGGGGCCGGCTGCACGAAACAAGGCCGATTGGGGCAAGCCGAATTGATTGAGCAAAAACACCGACAAATGTTCTGAGCAGCCATCCGACACTTCCAGTCGCAGGGCTTGTCCGTACTGGCGATGTTGCAAGCCTTTGCGCAAGGCCGTTCTGAGATTTTCCACCTCTTCTTCGTCCACCGACAAATCGGAATTGCGCGTCACTCGAAACTGAGAAAACTGACCGACATGGCGGCCTGGAAACAAGTCTTCCAAGTGGGCTCGAATGACGCTGGACAACAAAACAAAGGCTGTGTCTTTACCCGCCACTTTGGCCGGCAATGGAATCACCCTGGGCAAGACTCTGGGTACTTTGACAATGGCAATGTCGTTGGAACGGCCAAATGCGTCTTTGCCGGACAACTGCACAATGAAATTCAATGATTTGTTGGCCACTTGGGGAAAAGGATGCGCTGGGTCTAGCCCCACTGGCACCAACAAGGGCTTCACCTCACGCCTGAAATAGTCGCTCACCCATTTTTTCTGAGCAGGGTTTCGATTGCCGTGCGACAAAATGTGGATGCCTTCGTGTTCAAGGCTTGGCAGCAAAACATCGTTGTACAGGCTGTATTGCTCAGTGACCAAAGAACGTGCTGCTTCGTACAACTTTTCAAAAGTGCGAACGTTGTAAAGCCCCTTGGTGTCTTGACTTCGGAAGGCCGCCATGTGCAAGTCGGCACGCACTTCAAAAAACTCATCCAAGTTAGAAGATACGATGCACAGGTAACGAAGTCTCTCCAAAATAGGAACTTCTGGTCGCTTGGCCCAGTCCAAAACACGCTCGTTGAACGCCAAAATACTCCCGTCTCGGTCCAAAAGATCGATGGGGGGAGTGGGAGTCGAAACGGGCGCAGAAGGAATATGGGTCACTTGAAGGAATTCATTTGCTTAACAGCAGATTGTGCCTCACACGGGCTGCGAGGTTGTGCAGACATTTTTTCCTGAAAAGGTGACGAAAAAGTGTCAAATGCATGGCGGATAAATGACATCCCAAGCATTATGGCGCAGTCAACGCTGCCTTAACTGCCGAGCTCTCCACCGAAGCCAAAGTCCATGAATGAGCAGATGAGTCAGCCAAATGGCCAGCAAAGAAAACACGACATCACTTAAAAAATGACCGCCTTGGGCAATGCGCACCACGCCCACAACAGATCCAGCCAGAAGCCCCGCCCCGAACCAAAAATGGCGGCGCTTGCGAATGCCAAACATGCCAAAGGCCATGACCGAAAAACCAATGGCAGCATGACCACTCACAAAGGAGCAGTTGGTTTTGCAAAATGAGCTCGGTACAAAAACAGGCACGTAAGCACTGGGGCCCGAAAACTCTGTCACATCACGAGGGCGGGGACGCCCCATGTTTTCTTTTAAAACGGCGTGGACCAAGAAGCCAACGCCCAAGACAACCACTGCCACAAAGCCTGCGGCTCTGCGCCAAATGCGCCTAGAAACCCAGCCAGGTTTGACCACGGCCAGCAACAGGGTACACAAACAAAGCACAAACAGCGCACTGCCAACCCAAGGTACACCGATGTAGACGGCCTTCACAAACCCAACATCGTTGGCTGGAAAAACACCCTGCCCGACATAAAAGAATTGGGACACCGCAATGTCTGTGTGGGGCCAGACAGAAAAAATAAAGCTTGCCGCCAGTAACAGGCACCAAAATCCAGAAACCCCGAGGAAGATTTTTTTCATACGGCGGTGTCCTTGTCTGAGCTTTAGGGTGAAGGTGTGCTGACCTTGGCCGTGCTGGGCGACTTCACCACGGACAAAGGGCCTTGCGTGGCCACCACGTCCCAGTCTGCGGGCCACAAGGGGGGGCTGGTTTTCACCAAGGCCAATTCGCCAGGCAGGGGCTCTCGCCGCGGTGCAGCTTGCTGGCGGTAGGTGGCAAATGAAGGAACATGGACACCCCATTGAACAATGACGCGCGGATCGTCTTTCAATTGGAGGGCCAAGGCATGCACGGGCGATTGCAGCGTATGCGACCACCAAGGCAACACCACCAGGGCCAGAACCATTGAATGGAAAACGGCAAAAGCTGTAAAACTAGCGCCTTTGGAGACGTCCAGTTGAATGGCAAACATCCCATGCGCCAACTTTTTAACCAGATGCTTGGAGAACAACAGCAAAGGGATGGCGAGCAAAATAAAAACCATCTGCGTGCTTTGCGATGTTTCTATCAACTTTCTGTAGTAGGCATCCTTCAACAAATCGCTGTGCTGCTGCAGGTAGCCAGGCAGCCCCAAAATGAGCGCAAAACCCAGCAGGCCCAATGCCCAAGACAAAGCCCAGCTTTTCCGGCCTGCGTCCAAGGCTGATTGTGTGAGGATTAAACACACAGCAGGACCTGCATACAACAAGTAATGCGGCAGCTTGGTATTGGCCAAGCTAAAGAAGGCGAAGACAAAAGCAAACCAAATCCAGCAGTACTTCAACACCGGTTGTTGCCACTGCGAACGCACTTGCACGAGCGCTTTCATCCACAAGGCCGACCAAGGAAGCCACAGCAAAGGCAAGGCCAAAGCGAAGTAGGCCCAGTTGCCTGAGTGCCCTTCCATGCTGCCCGTAAAGCGCTCGACGTTGTGCTTTAACAAGAAACCGTCAATGAATTTTTGGCCATGGCGCGCATAGGCGTAGAGGTACCAAGGCATCGACACCAACAACAAAATCAGCCAAGACACAGGATCTTTGAGAAGTTGCACCATGCGCGATCTGATGGCACCTTCCAACATCCACAAAATGCCCAAGGTTCCCACGGGCAAGACCACGGCCACAGGACCCTTGACCAGCAAGCCCAAAGCCATCCAAAGGGCCACACGCCTGCCAGGACCCGCGACATCTGAAGCGAGCGCGCGCCACAAGTCTAAAAAAATAAGCACAAAAAACATGCCTAGCAATGCGTCAGCAGTGGCCGTTCTGGCCATGGCCCATGGACCCAAACTGGTGGCTGAAATAATGGCGGCCATGATGGCCGCTTTGACGCCCCACTGCTGAAAGGCAAACCTGGCAAGGGCCAAACTGGCAATCCAAGCCGACAAAGCAGAGGGCAATCTGAAAGCAAACTCATTGACGCCCCAAACGGCCGCACTGATGGCTTGGAGCCAATAAACACCAATGGGTTTGTCAAAGCGGTCTGTCCCATTGAGGGTGGTATGGCCCCAGTCCCCCGAGGTGAGCATCTCGCGTGTGGCCTCTGTAAAAGCACCTTCATCGACATCAAACAAGAAGGACTGATGAAGGCCCAATAAATAAAGACCCAGCAAGAGCAAAGCGCCAATGACCCCTAAATAATTGGGAGACAAAAAGATGTTTGAAGCCTTGTGTGCGACGGGACTACTTTCTAAATTTTCGTTCATAATGTTTGCCACATCATTGCTTTGAGTCATGCCAAGCTTCTTGCATGTCAATGTGAGTGGGTTGCAGGGTTTGGTAAGAATTGAACTTGCCCGCATCGTAATAAGTTCGCATCAAAATTTCTGCAATGACGCCCGTGGTCAAGAGTTGCAAGCCACTGACCACCGCAAAGAATCCCAAGAACATCAGAGGGCGATTGCCAATGGACTCGCCCATGAATTTGAGAACACCCAAATAGGTGAGGATGACCATACCTACCCCCGTCACGATACTTCCAAGCCCACCAAAAAAGTGACCAGGGCGAGAACCGAAACGTAAAAAATAGTGAATGGACAACAAGTCCAGTAACACTCTGAAGGTGCGTGACAGTCCGTATTTTGACTGCCCCTTGGTGCGAGGGAAATGCGCCACAGGCATTTCGGCCATGCGTTGGGGTGAAGTGACGGTGGCCAACCACGCTGGAATGAATCGGTGCATTTCGCCATACAGCCTGACTTTTTTCAACACCGAAGCGCGAAAAGCCTTGAGGCTACAACCCAAGTCTTGGAAGTTGAGGCCACTCACATTGCGTATCAGGCGGTTGGCAATTTTGGAAGGTACTTTGCGAAGCCAAAATCCATCTTGCCTGTGTTGGCGCCAGCCGGCCACCATGTCCAAGTCGTCAATCAACAACTTGCGAACCAAGGCCGGTATGTCAAGAGGGTCGTTTTGCAAATCCCCGTCCATGGTCACGATCACATCGCCACGGGCAGCGTCGATGCCGGCCTGCATGGCGGCTGTTTGCTTGAAATTTCGGAGCAGTCGAATCAAACGGATATGGGGACCGACGTCCTTCGCCGACGCATTCAAGTTGGGCCACGTCAGGTCGCTGCTGCCATCGTCGACCACGATCAACTCCCAGGGAAATGGGTAGCCAGAAAGGGCGTTGTGCACTGCGTAAATCAAATCGTGGGCCAACTCTTCTTCGTTGTACATGGGCACCACCACTGAAAGATGGTGAGGCGGAACATCATGAAGTGCAACGATATTGAGTTGTGAATTAGACATGTGCGCTGTCCTTTCTTGGAGTGACATGGAGAAGGGGAAGGCCGTTCAAGACCAGTGATACGGCGGCACCCAACAGTGACACGCAGAGGAAGAAAAGATGTGTGAACAAAACGCTGGCCATGAAGCTTTTCATTTCTGACCATGGCAAAGCAAGACCGGTCCAAACACCCACCTCGTAGGTGCCCAGTCCGGCAGGCCCAGACACCGGCAACAAGGCCGACAACTCGCCGGTCAGTGCCCCTTGCAGGGTTTGAAGGATGTCAAGTCCTGTGAGGTGCTGAAGCATGACGGCCACCACCCCTAGCTTGCATGACCAATTGCATGCAGACCATATCCAACCCCAAGCATCGGATCGTTGGTGCAAGAAGGCACGCAAATGCCGAATGAAGAATTGACGTGAGCGCAGCGTTCGCAGCCACCATTTTTTGGCAAAGAGCGACACCAGAACCCAAACAACAAGCAACAGCAGCAAGCAAGCTAAGCGCAGGGCCAAAGGTACAAAGGGCAACAACAAGCAGGCCATGACCAACAAAACCACACCGTCTTGAAAACGCAACCACAACAAACTGCGAATGCACTGCTGCCATGTCACATTGAACAAACATCGCACCAACACAGGGTAACCCAACTCACCCGCTCGCATCGGCATCAACAAAACCGCGGCATTGTGAAGGTAAGTGGTTTTGAGGGCGTGCAAAAAGGGCACATGCCCTTCGGGCTTCCATTCAGATTGAAAGCGGATGGCCCTGAACACAAAACTCAGGCTCCAGCCAGCGGCACACGTCATGAGAAGCCAAATCGGCAGTGCCTCTAGCTTGGCGTAGGTCAGGGCCCAATCGGTATGACGAAGCAAAACAAACAACAGGCCCAAGCAAAGCCCCCAGATGAGCGCTTTGAAAAGCCACTGAAGGGGCTTGGCAAGCATGATGGCCCTGACAACGGAGACCCCCGCCAACGCCCATTGAACGCCATGAACCACAACAGAATCTGATTGCGGCGTGGTGAGGTAAAAAGCAATCAAGAGGTGAAGCACAATGACCAACACATGGCCAGGCGTTCGCGCAAACCAAGGATTCCAGGAGCTTCGACGTTCCCAAACAAACGCCAATGCCACCACGCCAAAGGCCAAGCCGGCACCTGCGATGACATCGGCGGGCCAATGGGCACCCACGGCCACGCGAGTCCAGGCCACCAACCCGGCGATCAGGCCTGTGCAGAAAACAAGCCAAGGACTTTTACCCTTTTGCACAAGGATGACACTCAGAATCAAACCGCATGACACTGCAGCCAAGGCGTGGCCTGAAGGCATGGAGCCGCTGACCAGAGGCGGGTGATCAATGAGGCTTAAATTTTCAACGCCCAAAACACTGGCGGGTCTGGGCATGGGCAGCCAATGCTTGATCAGTTGGGCCACAAGTGCGCCAATCAGCCATGTTTTGAGCACCCATGAGGTGATGACGCCGGGTTTGCGCTCCGCCAACAACAAAACCAAGAGCACCACATAGGCATCGCCGCCCAAATTGGTGATCGACCAAAATACGGGGGGCAAAATGGGGTTGGCATGAATGCTGGTCATCCAGGTTGAATTGAAACCAGTCTGAAACAACAAGCAACTGATGCCCAAGCACAGAGCCAGCAGGGCTGCTGCGCCCAAAAGCACTCTTTTGTTGGAAATCTGTTGAACGGTTGGAATGGTCATAGATGAGTCAAAATAGATACCTTGCGGTCTATTGGCGACATTTTCTTTCAACCAGACTTCATGACTTGGTCATGAGGCCTGACTAAATCGGTTTTATGAAACCTAAAGTTTTGATTACTGGCGCAGCCGGTTTTATCGGCTCCCGTCTGGCAACACACTTGCAAGACTTGGGCTACGAGGTGGTTGGCTGCGATAAATACAACTTTCGACATCAAATTTTTGATGGGGAAAACCCACATCACCTCAGTCTACAACGATTACGCCACGATCGGCTGAGCCATTTTTTGCAGGCGCGAGAAATTCAATACCACGCCTGCGATCTGGCTGTTCACGAAGAAGTCGTCAACTTGTTTAAGTTGACCCAACCCGATATTGTGGTGCATTTGGCAGCCCAAGCAGGCGTGCGTCACTCTGTGCAAGCGCCGATGGACTTTGTCAGTTCCAATTTGCAGGGTTTTGCCCATGTTTTGGACGCCTGCAAAATTTTTAATGTGGGTGAGTTCTTGTATGCCAGCTCATCCAGCGTGTATGGCGCCAGAACAGAGGCGCCTTTTAACGAATCCGATCGGTGCGACAAACCTGAATCGTTTTACGCAGCCACCAAAATGGCCAATGAAGCCATGGCCTATGCCTACCATGCCCAATACAAAACCCCTTCATTGGGCATGCGTTTTTTCACGGTTTATGGCCCTTGGGGCAGGCTGGACATGGCGCCCATCTTGTTTGCCCAAAAAATTCGAAAGCAAGAGCCCATTCAACTGTTTGGCAATGGCTTGCTCAAGCGCGATTTCACTTTTGTAGACGACACCGTGTTTGCCATTGGCCAGTTGATTCAATTGGGCATTGCCAAAAACAAGGTCGATGTGGTCAATGTAGGACACTCCAACCCCGTTCAAGTGACAGAATTTGTAGATGTTCTGTCTGAATGTTTGGGCATCCAACCCATCGTTGAATTGGCACCCATGCAAGTTTCAGATGTACCTCTCACGTGTGCCAACGACCAAAAACTGCGAAGCTGGATTGGTGATTGGCCCCACACTTCGCTCAAGTCCGGGCTGGGTCAAATGACCGAATGGCTCAAGATGTGGAGTCCTAGCACCTAGAATGGGCAACCATTCTTTGCGGGTTGGCCATGTCCTTATTTCAGAAAAGTATCACCAAAGAGCTTACGCGCAATTTTGGTGGCGCCACGGTCATCCTTTTTACCATCGTGATGACCATCATGCTGATCCGAATTTTGGGGCAGGCCTCCAAGGGTCAAGCCGATCCCGCTGAAGTCATCTTGTTGATTGGTCTGAATGGGATTGGCAACGCGGCGCCTATTCTGACCCTGAGTCTGTTCATCTCCACGGTCTACACATTTTCAAGGCTGTACCTGGACAGTGAAATGGTGATTTGGTTTTCAGGCGGCCTGAGTTTGACCCAGTTTTTAAAGCCACTTTGGAAGTTCTGCTGGCCCATCTTCTTGCTGATTTCTGTGCTAGCCCTTTGGGCTTGGCCATGGAGCAATTTGCAAACTCAGTATCTCAAAGACCGGTACGAAAAGCGCAGCGACATTGAGCGCGTTGCACCGGGTCAGTTTCAGGAATCAGCCGCCAATCAGATGGTGTTTTTCATTGAGAAAAAGAAAAACATCGAAGATGAGGCCAACAGCGTCTTCATCTCCAGATTAGACGGCCCCCTTGAAACCATCACCACGGCCAAAACGGGTGCCATAGAGCGCGTTCAAGCCGATAAGTTTTTGGCCCTCAAACAGGGACAGCAAACAGTTTTGAATCACCAAACGGGCGAGGTCCGGGTGACAGATTTTGAACAATTCAACTATTGGCTCGACCCTTCCAGCCAGCAAATACTGACGGGCATGCAAAGCCAAATGCTCAGCACACTTGAGCTCTTGCAAGCAGATACCAACATCAACCGAGGTGAGTTGTTTTGGCGTTTGGGTTTGATCTTGGCGGCCGTCAATTTGGCCATGTTGGCCGTCCAAATGGCCAGTGTCAACCCACGCATTGGCAGGAGCTATTCCTTGGCCATGTCTTTGCTGTGCTTTGTGGGTTACTACAACATGATCACAGTCGGCAAACGTTGGGTGGCCGATGGCGTGTTTTCCTTGGGCGGCATGATGTTGGCAGTGCACGGAACCGCCACATTGATCGTGGTGATTTGGTACCTGCAAACAGAATTCAACCTACATTGGAAAAGGCTCTTGCCCTTTCCAACGAGGTGATCGACAGCCTCAAAGACTCAGCGCTTTGATGTTCCCAAAAACTTGGGTTGCACCACGCCCTTGATCGCTGCTTGAGCCATTTGGAAAAACACATCGGTGTTGTCCAAAACGCCAGTGAAGGCCCAAGCGCCAGGGCCCATGGCTGAGATAGGAATGTCTGTGGCGGTGTGCACACCGCTGTTGCCAGGCACTTGGCCCGTGATCATGTACTTGCCATCCACATCACGCGCGGTGGGATCTGCAGGATAAGCAGACAGCGGTGTGGCTTTGACAAAGGGCTGCTGAGAATCTTGCAAAGGCAATGGGTTGGCACGCCAGTCTTCATATCGATCAGAGTTGGCGCCATAGCCAACCAACATGCGGAAATCGATGTCGACTGTGGTCGGATAACCATCTGCGGACATGATGTATTTGGGGAAGCCCGCCTTTTCATAAATGCCCACCACCTTGTCACGCAAGTTGGCTGCGCCACCTTCTTTGGCCAGTTCTTGCAGCCTTGCATCGGTGACCGTGGACGCCCCAATGAGGGCGACACCGGCACATTCATGGTCCGCTGTAATGATGACCAAAGTTTGGCCATCTTTTTCAGCAAAGTCTTGGGCCACTTTGATGGCACGGTCAAATTCGATGGTGTCCAAGATCCAGCGCTCGGTGTCCATGCTATGGGCTTGCTTGTCAATAGAGGCGCCCTCCACCATCAAGACAAAACCTTTTTTATTTTTTTGCAAGACACCCAAGGCCTTGCTTGTCATTTCTTCCAGCATGGGCTGGTCAGGAAAACCAAAGTCGTCTACCACGCGGCCCTTGATGCCCTTGGCAACATTTCGACGGCCATCAATTTTGTCCAACGCCACGTTCATATTGGAGTGGGAAAACAAGCCCAATAATTTGTCGGTGGTCTTCACATCCATGGCCGACAAGGTGGCCCAATCAGGGGCGTATTTGAAGCCTGCAGTTTGAAAGTCTTTGATCAAATCTCGGTCTTTGTCCAATTGACCAGGTGCAGCGCCCCAACGCTTCACAATCTCAGCGGTGTGGGCGTCGGTGGCAGAAAATGCATAGTCGTTGCCATTGGAGCGGGCTGAACCTGGCACGGTCGAAGGCAAGAACCATTTGCGACCACCACCCATTAACACAGACAAGCCTGTGAGTTTGCGATCATCAAGGTACTGATCGACAATGCCTGTGCCCGCACCTCGGTTGCTGGTGTGCACTGCGTTGGCAGCAGGCGTGGCATCGAACACATCGGCTGTGGTGACCAAGCCCAAAGCCTTGCCTTGTGTGCGGCTGAGGTACTCACTCAAATATTCAATGCGGGGGTTGTCAAAAGGATCGATCGTGTCGTCTGGAAACACACCTTCTTCGTTGTTGTTGTTTTTGTTGCCCAAAACATAAGCCGACATGCCGGGGGCTGAGTCGGTCACCAGCGAGTTGAGTGACGACGTTTTGATTTGGCCTGACACGGGGAAAGTGTCCATGGCCAAAGGCGACTTGGCTTTGCCCTGCGCATAGCCTTGAGCCACAATGCGGGCCGCTGTGCGCTGCGCTGCACCCATGCCATCACCCAACATGATGATGATGTTCTTCACTTTTTGACCGCCTGCTTGCCAAGGCACAATTTCAAAATTACCGTTGGTCTTGACCACTTGGCCATCGTTTTGCGTGGCTTCGAATTGAAATACATGAACACCAGGTTTGGTCAAGGAAACAGCGCGAATGGTCGCAATGCTGGCGTGTTTGGCAACGTTGGGCAAGCACCCACTGGCGCAAGTTTTCAAGGCGATGGGCAATTTAACTTCCACACCATCAATGAAAAATTTGGCTTTCTCAATGTTTTTGTCGGCTGCGTCGGGCACCACGGTGGCCTGCAAATCAAAACGCTGATCAGGCAAAAATCTGGCGATGATGGGTGCTGGCGCGCCGCTGGTAAACAACTCGCTGGGGGGGGTCAGTCGTGTCACTTGAGGGGCCGCTTGGAGTGTGCTCATGCCTAACACAGACAAAAGGACCAAGGAGGTCAGACCGAACTTTGATTTCATGTGAAGCAACATGGTGGACTTTCAATGATGATGAGGTTGAGCGATGGGGGCAACAGCGCTGACGGCTTCCTGCCCTAATTGAAGATGAAACCAAGCCACAGAGCCGTCGGGGGCTTCTATGCGTTTGAAATTGAACTGGCCCATGACCGTGATCAGCCCAGCAGCATGGGGCACCACCCAATTTTTCTGGCTGTCGTGCAGGTACACCCAGCACACAGAGGCGGGCAAATCATTGGCATCGCCGTCGGCGTGCTCACTCATTTGAATGGGCCGAGGCGAAAGCATGAAAGCCCCTGGCATGGGAACTTCGCTCTTAACCATGTAGCCAGTCAGCAGCACTGTTTGACCTGATGATTGCTTGACCTTGTCGGTCACTTCCAATCCTTTGGGGCCAATGGGCATTTTGAAAAAGGATCTGAATTCAAGGACGGTGGGCGGGCTGTTTGCAAGACCCAGCCCCGTTTGCACCACAGTCTGAGAGGCAGCCGGGGAACTGAACATCAGCCCTGTCGCGCCCAGAGCCCCCAAAAAGCAGAACGTCAAAAAGGAACCGATGATGTGTTTGCGCATTAAGACTTTATAAGATGATTCGGTGAACTTTTAGTGACAAAACACTTTTCAACTGGCTCAAAAACTGCCACAAACAGCCAGGCAGCGCATATGCCGTCACTAAAATTACATCAAACAGTCATACGATAGAAATCTTTTCTACTCAAAATTGTCGCGTAATAGGAGAAAACCATGAAGATTTCAATCGTTGGCGCAGGCTATGTGGGCTTGGTCACGGGCGGTTGCCTGGCCGAAATTGGTCACCAAGTTGTTTGCATCGACAGCGATGCCCGCAAGGTGGCCACCCTGAATGCGGCCGGTTTGCCCATTTATGAACCCGGTTTGCAAGAACTGATGACGCGCAACCGAGCCGAAGGTCGCATTCAATTCACCACCGACATGGCGATGGCGGTTGAGCATGCAGAAGTTATTTTCATCGCGGTGGGCACCCCCTCCAAAGAAGATGGCTCTGCCGACCTTCAACATGTGTTGGCCGTTGCAGCCCAAATTGGGCGTCATTTGAAATCATTCAAAGTGATTGTGAACAAGTCGACCGTGCCAGTGGGAACCGCCTACCAGGTCAAAAAATGTCTGCAAGATGAACTCAAGCAAAGAGGCATTCATGACGCTTTGTTTGAAGTGATCTCCAATCCTGAGTTCTTGAAAGAAGGCGCTGCCATCAAGGACTTCATGCACCCCGACCGCATTGTGATTGGCTTGGACGCTGGCCCCAATTACAACTTGGTTCACCAAAAAATGGAGTTGCTCTACTCCAGCTTTAACCGCCACCACGCCCGCACCATCTGGATGGATGTGCGCAGCTCAGAGCTCACCAAGTACGCTGCCAATGCGATGTTGGCCACTCGCATTTCATTCATGAATGAGATTGCCAACTTGTCCGATTTGCTAGGTGCCGACATTGACAGCATTCGCCGCGGCATTGGCGCCGACCAACGCATTGGGCCCGACTTTCTGTATGCCGGCACAGGCTATGGCGGCAGTTGCTTCCCCAAAGACACCCGCGCCATCATTCAAACGGCGCTAGACAACGGCAGCCAAATGCAAGTGGTGTCAGCGGTTGAAGACGTGAACAATGCGCAAAAAACTTTGTTGGTAGCACGCGTCACCCACTACTTTGGACAAGACCTGAAAGGCTTGAAGTTTGCGGTGTGGGGTTTGGCATTCAAACCCAACACTGACGACATGCGCGAGGCGCCCAGCTTGGTCATCATTCATGAATTGCTCAAGCGCGGCGCGCAAGTCTGTGCCTTTGATCCTTTGGCAGCCAAAGAGGGTCAGGAAGCCTTGGCGCACGAAGTGCAAGACGAAGCGCTCTTGAAGCGCTTTAGCTTGGCTGATTCTGCCTACGAAGCCACAGCGGACGCTGATGCGCTTTTGGTGGTCACCGAATGGAAAACATTCCATCACCCCGACTTTGAGGCCCTTAAAAGTGGCATGAAGCAAGTTCTGATTTTGGACGGCCGCAATTTGTACGACCCCCAGTTGATGCAAGAAATGGGCATTGCCTATCAAGGCATTGGCAGGCGTAACCAGCTGGCGCTTGATTTCAAACCTGCACTGAACACGACTGCCGCTGAAGCTAGCCCAGCCTAAAAATGCCAAAAGGCTTTTTCTACCTCATCAGTGCCCAATTTGCTTCCGGACTGGCTGACAACGCACTGCTCATTTTAGGAATTGCCTTTTTAACGGAGCAAGGCTACCCAGGCTGGTGGGCGCCTTTGCTCAAATTCTCTTTCACACTGTCCTATGTGTTTTTAGCGCCACTGATGGGACCCTTGGCAGACGCAATGCCAAAGGCCAAACTCATGGCTCTCATGAATGCGCTCAAAGTGGTGGGTGTGGCCTTTGTGTTTAGCAGCATACACCCCATGCTGGCTTTTGCCATCGTGGGCATGGCGGCTTCGGCCTATGCCCCTGCCAAATATGGCTTGGTGACCGAAACCGTAGCAGCCGAACAACTGGTCAAAGCCAATGGCTGGCTAGAAGTAACTGTGGTGATGTCTGTTATTTTGGGCACCGCCTGTGGCGGTCTTTTGGTGGCCTCCAAGAATTTTGAATTCATGGCTGCGCTGAACACTGGTTTTATTCACTTTTTCGGCTTGCCTGTGGCGACGCAATACGCTGGCCCTTTGCTGTCTCTGATTGTGATTTACATCACCGCTGCCTTGTTGAATTATGGCATTCCGCAAGTTGACATTCGATATGTTCAGGAAAGCATGCGCCCTTTATCGCTGTTTAAAAACTTCATACAAAGCAACAGAGTTTTATGGACAGACCCTGTGGGCCGAATTTCGTTGGCGGTCACCACCCTTTTTTGGGGCATAGGTGCCGTGGTGCAATTTGCGGTGCTGCTATGGGCCAGTGAAGCCTTGAACATGCCCCTTGAAAAAGCCAGTTTGTTGCAAGCTGTGGTGGCCTTTGGGGTTATTTTTGGCGCGGCAGTGGCTGGACATTGGGTCGCCTTGAAGCACGCCTTCAAAGTCATGCCCTTGGGCATCTGGCTGGGTCTGTCTTTGCCAGCACTGGCGTTTTCCACCTCGCTCTGGGTGGCCATTCCTTTGATGCTGATCACTGGATTTGCAGGCGGCATGCTCATGGTTCCCATGAATGCACTGCTTCAAAACAGAGGTTTTGAATTGCTTACCGCGGGTCGCTCGATTGCGGTTCAGGGCTTTAATGAAAACGCCAGCGTGATGCTCATGTTGGGCGTTTACAGCGGCTTGTTGGCCATGGAGTTTCCACTCAAGTGGGTGATGTGCTTTATGGGAAGCTGCATGGTGTTGGGCATGCTTTACTTGCTGCGAATGGCATCCCAAAAAACAGTTTCCACTTGCTCTGCAATTTGATCCCAATCTAAATGCACCACCTGCTGGCGGGTGCTTTGCGTGACCTGTTCCAAGAGACCTGGGGATTTAAAAACAGCCACGCCTTGCAGCGCAAAACCTTCCGGATTGTTTTCGGCCACCAACCAACCGTTCACGCCCGATTGCACCCAATCTCTGGCAGCCGCACAGTCAAATGCCAAAACTGGAATGCCACTGGCCAAGGCCTCTAGCGTCACGTTGCCAAAGGTTTCGGTTTGACTCGGGAATACAAACAGATCGGCGCTGGCGTAATACCTGGCAAGGTCGGCTTGTTTCAACATGCCCGGAAAAATAATCTCGGGGTACCGGTTATGAAATTGCTCTTTGAGGGGGCCGTCACCCACCATGACCAGCTTGACATCGGCCCCAATGCCGCGCAAGGCATCAAAGGTTTTGAGAACTTGGTCAAGGTTTTTTTCTGGTGCAATGCGGCCCACCGAAATCAGCACCTTGGTTTGTTCGCTGGCGCCCCATGCGTTGCGCAAACTGAGGTCGCGCTTGGCCACATTGAACAGCTTGGTGTCCACCCCTCTGGCCACTACTTTCAAATTCAGAAAACCATTTTCATTCAAGCTTTTGCGGAGCTCTTTGGTGGGCACCATGGTGCATGCGGTGGCGTTGTGAAATTTGCGCAAATAGGCCACGATAGGCTTGCGCAACCAACCCACACCGTAGTGCTTTGAATAGCTCTGAAAATTGGTTCTGAAATCGGAGGTGACCGGCAGCTTCAACACTTTGGCGGCTTGCAATGCCGACCATCCTAAGGGGCCTTCTGTGGCGATGTGAACCACGTCAGGTCGTCGCAAGGTCCAGGCTTTGACCAATGTTTTTTTGCTTGGCAAGCCCAGCTTCAACTCAGGGTATCGGGGAATGGGCATGCCCCGCATCAACACCTCTTCCAAATTGGAATCGCCCAGATTAGAATCTGTTTTGGCTTGACGAGGACGGATCAATTGAACATCGTGATTTCGATGACTCAGCCCTTGAACCAGCTTTGCCAAGGTGACGGCAACCCCGTTCACTTCTGGTGGCCACGTCTCAGTCACCACGGCTATTCGCAGTGAGGGCCGGCTGGCAGGGTAATCTTCTAAAACGATGGGTGTTTCAATTGAATTTTCCATTCAATCATCATCTGCGTTTCATTTAACAAATTGATGACAATTTGGTTAAGAAAAAAAATTTGATGAAATTTCAGTGACAAATGCAACTTGTCACAGAATTTTCATCATTTCCCATAATCATCCGTTCATGCACAATTCGTGCTGAACAAAAATTTGCCACTAGGAGAAGACGTGAGTACTTTCTTTGAAGCTTTAAGAATTCAGCGGTTTGACGATCATCGTTATTACCATCACAGCCGCATCAACCAGACGCTGCACTTCATCAGCGCCATCAGCTTTGTCACGGCCTATGCTTTTTTGCTCATCGATCCCGTGATCTCCGCTCTGATTGCTTGGCTCATCTCGATGACCACTCGTCAATCCGGTCACTTTTTCTTCGAGCCCTTGGGCTACGACGAAATTAACCAAGCCACACAAGAACACAAAGAAGAAATCAAGGTGGGTTACAACCTGAACCGCAAAGTGGTGTTGCTCAGCATTTGGGCTATTTTGCCCATGGCCTTGTACGTGCAGCCCGGCCTGTTTGGCATGATCGAACCCTGGGACACATTGAATGAGTGGGTCCGTCAAGTGGGTGCTGCTTGGTTGATTTTGGGTGTGGCCGGCTTGCTGTTCAGAACCATTCACCTGTTCTTCTTGAAAGACGTCCAAACAGGCTTGGTTTGGATGACTAAGATCATCACCGATCCTTTCCACGACATCATTTTGTACCACAAGGCGCCCTTGTACCTCATGCGCGGTGAGTTGATGGACAACAATCCCAAGCAGATGTACCACTGAGCCTTCACTGCTTCATTCAAGTCTTTTTACTCCCAAAAAATGCACTGTTTCTACAGTGCGTTTTTTTTGGCCAACCGCTCATTTGAATTCACCACCATGCAAACCCTCCAAAATCCTTCTGCCTTGAACCACCGGTTCATTGCTTTTGCCACCCATGCCTTGCTGGCCATTGCCAAATGGAGCTTGTTTGTATTGCCCATTGTGTTTGCCATTGTGTTTCTCAAGGCCAAATATGTTTTGCACTATGGCGAGACACTGCGCAAACTGAGGATTCATCACAAAGCACTTTCGAATGGCCCCGTGCGGCGCTATTTTGAAAACTTCTTCAATGAACGGGTGAACCAATCGGATCAAATTACGGGTGCCTGCACCCAGTGCGGCAATTGCTGCCTAGAAAAACAATGCGTTTTTCTAGAACCCATGGACGATGACAAGTTTGGCTGTGGCATTTACAGCTCTCCTTTTAGACATTTATCAAACTGTGGTGGATTTCCCATCTCCCAAGAAGACATCACACGCTATGACTGCCCAGGTTATGTGCTAACTTCCAAGGTGATTAAAATAGCCGTGGCTCAGACGTCATAGAAAGATAAAAATGGTCAATGGGAAAAGCGCATGGACAAACACGAAGTTAGTATTCGCCTGCATGTCAGTGGTCTTTGGGGCTCAAGCCGCAGAATTTAATTTGGAACCGGTCCCCCTCAAAAGGTGGTCATTGGAGTGGGGCTGGAACAATGAGTCCTATGCCAAAAGTGACATTCACTTCACCGGCAAGGAACATGATTTCACTTTATGGGCCGTTAACGCCAGAGACACCCAAAAGACACTGACCCCCGCGACGCTGTTCAACACCTATTTGAACCCCGGAAAAATCACCATTCCTCAGACCAATTTCAGATTGGCCTACCAGTATTCAGCGGACACGGCCGTCGCTTTGAACCTCGATCACATGAAATATGTGGTGTCAGATGGGCAAACGGTGGCTGCCAGCGGCAGGTACCTCAGCACCACTTACCCAAGTCAAGGTACGCAGTATTTGTCTCCGGCTTTCATGCATTACGAGCATACCGACGGCCTGAATGTGCTCACTGTGGAGTATGAAAAGCGGTATCCACTTGACCTGTTTGGCCATGGCATCAAAACGCGCGCCTTTTTGTTGGGCGGCGCAGGCATTGTCATTCCCAAGAGCAACATCACCCTCAACATGCTGAACCAGCCCCGGAACGACCGGTTTCATTTGGCTGGCACCAGCTTGGATGTCGGCACCGGTTTGGAATTTGATTTCCTGACCGATTTCTATGCCAGAACCTCATTCAAAATGGGGCAGGTTAATTTGCCCGACGTGGTCACAAGTGCACGCCAAGACAAGGCCTCTCAAACCATTCGGTTCAAAGAGACCAGCCTGACTGTGGGCATGCGCTTCTAAGGCTTGTTGCCTTTCTTCAAGCTCTGATTAAGCAGCCTTTTGAAAGAACATTTCTTTCAGGATGCTTCTTTTGATGAGTTTGTTGGTCAACTCAGCGGGCGCCCAGAACCAATGGTCTCTTTTCATTTTTTCGCAAGCTGAGACAAAGCGCTTGACCACCTCATCGAAATCGGCCTCGGAATAGTTGAGGCTGAAGATCAAACGGCCCGTACCCACCCAGCTCAGGGCCAAGCCTTCTGCCCTTAAATAATACTGAAGCATCCAGTTGTAACGTGAAGGCTCTGTGTAATACAAGCTCCACACGCTGGACATGTTGGCAGCTCTCAGGGGTAAACCATTGTCAATCATGGCTTGGTTGAAGCGCTCTTTTCGGCTGTTCCAAGTGGCGTCCAAATCTTGGTAGATGGCGGCGGCTTCTGGCAACTCTATTTTCTCCAAGAACACAGACATGGCACCCATCACATGGGGGTGCGCATTGAAGGTACCGCGGGCAAAGCAAATGTCTGCGGGGTGCTCAGACCTGAAGCGTTTCATGAGGTCGGCACGGCCGCACACCACGCCCACGGGGAAGCCACCGCCCAAGGTTTTACCGTAGGTCACCATGTCGGCGCGAACCCCAAAGTATTCTTGGGCGCCACCCTTGGCCAATCGGAAGCCCAAAAACACTTCGTCAAAAATGAGCACGATACCGTTCTCGGTACAAACTTGGCGCAGTTGTTTGAGCCAAGCCGTGTAGGCCTCACGGTCGTAGGAAGCTTTGCGGCTGCTGTCCACCAAGGACGAGTCGCCTGGTGCGCCTTGGTTCAGGTGCAAGGCTTGCAAGGGGTTGATCAAGACACAAGCAATGTCTTTGCGGCTGCGCAACACCCTGAGTGAATTCTCGTGCATGTCCCGCAGGGTGTAGGTTTCGCGGGGCGGCATGGGGTTGCCAGGACCGGGCTGCACATCTTCCCACCAGCCGTGATACGCACCAGAAAATCGCACCAAGTTTTTGCGTCCGGTGTGATAGCGCGCCAAGCGCACCGCTTGCATCACGGCCTCGGTGCCCGACATGTGAAAAGACACTTGATCGAGCCCCGAAATTTCTTTGAGCCTTTGAACGTTGTAGGCCACGCAGGGATGGTAAGACCCCAAGGTAGCGCCCACGTCTTGAACCCTTTCGGACCCTTCTTTCATGCAGGCCTTGTAGAAGTCGGCACCAAAGACATTGACGCCGTAAGAGCCGGTGAGATCGTAAAACTTTTGGCCGTCTTGGTCTGTCACAAATACGCCATCAGCAGCCTGTATAAAGGCACCAACTTTCAAATGCTGTCGGACCAAGGGGCTGAACTGAAAAGGGACACGGTAAGCACCCGTGAATTGCAGGTCAGAAATGATTTCGCGTGCTTGCGCCGTTAGTTCAATGCTTTTGGCATGACGCGTTTGAAGCAAGTTGGCCAGGGTATAAAAGGCTGCTTTGCGGATCTCTGCCACCGCTTCGGGTGCACCATCGCAATTGAAAAACTTGTCTTCTTTGAATTCGTAGCCAGGCAAAAATGACACCACCCTTTTGGCCATTCTGGAATGGCCCGTTAAAGAAGGATGTTTTGCACGAGAAAGTTCGAGCCGTCTCTTAACGTAAGGTAATGAAAGTGCCAAGGCACCTAAGGACAAAGCAAGTTGAACAGACACGTTGAATCCCAAATTAGTCAATGAAGTCACATTTTTATTTAAAATTCGTGACAGGAAAATGAAAATGAAACAAATAATTCAAAAAATTACGACACAAGAGGATTTGAATTTCCTTTTCACCAACCGAATTCCACGCATTGCTTTGACACGCTTCATGGGCCGATGGAGCAAAATCAAAAACCCGCTTATTCGTGATTTGTCGATTGGTGTTTGGAAGCTTTTCTCCGACCTCGATCTGAGCGAAGCCGCGAAGACACACTTTGACAGCATGCACGATTGCTTTACCCGGGAGCTCAAACCCGGATCGCGCACCATCGACATGCGGAGCAACATTGTGAGCAGCCCCTGCGACGCCATCGTGGGCGAATGTGGCGCCATCCATGACACTCAAATCTTCCAGGCCAAAGGCTTTCCCTACACCCTTCAGAGCCTCATGGGCGACACCGCTCGCACCGGCGACATGGTGGACACCCTGCGCAACGGCACTTACGTCACGCTCAGGCTCACCTCCAGCATGTACCACCGTTTTCATGCGCCAGCCGATGTCACGCTCAAACACGTGACTCACATTTCGGGCGATACCTGGAACGTCAACCCCATTGCTTTAAAGCGTGTGGAACAGTTGTTTTGCAAGAACGAGCGCGCTGTGTTGAGCCTTCAAATGAGGGATGGCACACCGCTGGTGATGGTGCCAGTGGCAGCCGTTTTGGTGGCCAGCCTTCAATTGCACGCCGTCAACCTCATGTTCCATGTGGACTACACCGGCCCCAACGAAATTCCATGTGATGTTCAGGCCGCCAAAGGTCAAGAGATGGGCTGGTTTCAACACGGCTCCACCATCATTGTGTTTGTGCCCCAAGGATTTAAATTGGCCGATGGCATTGCCACCGGTGAGCGCATCAAAATGGGTCAAGCTTTGCTGGAAAAATTAGCATGAAAAACACAAGTCAACTGTTTGCTTCCCTGATGATGTCAGGCCTGCTATTGGGTGCTTGCGCGCCCTTGTCTGAGAGCACTGTCAGCCAGCCCGAAAATCTGAACATCAGCATTTTGGCCTTCAACGATTTGCACGGCAACCTAGAGCCGCCACAGTTGTCCATTCGTGAACAAATTGGCAATGAGTCCAAAGAGGTGCCAGCGGGTGGCGCGGCCTACCTGGCAGCAGCCATTCAGCATTTTAAAAAGCAGAACCCATTGCATGCGGTCGTGTCAGCGGGCGACATGATTGGCGCCACGCCCCTGGTCTCGGCGCTGTTTTTGGACGAGCCCACGATTGAAGCGGTCAATGCCATGGGCATCGATTTCAATGCGGTGGGCAATCACGAGTTTGACAAAGGCACCAACGAATTAATCCGCATGCGTCGTGGTGGCTGCGAAAAATTCACACGCTTGGAGCCTTGCCAAGTAAACCGCCAATTTGGAGGGGCCAACTTTGAATTTTTGGCCGCCAATGTGAAACAAACAAACGACCAAACATTGTTTCCCGCTTATGGCATCAAGTCTTTCAAACAAGGCAAGCAAGAAGTCAAAATTGGCTTTGTCGGCATGACCCTGAAAGGCACGCCTTTCATCGTCACACCCGATGGCATCAAGGGCTTGCGCTTTGAAGACGAAGCCCGTACCGCCAATGCCATCGTGCCCGTCTTGAAAGCGCAAGGCGTGTCTGCGCTGGTGTTGGTCATTCACGAAGGCGGTGTGACAAAGGGCGGCCACAACGATGCCAGTTGCCCCGGCCTGTCTGGCGACATTTTGCCCATCTTGGACAAACTCGATCCTGCCTTTGACGTGGTGGTGTCGGGTCACACCCACCGCGCATATGCATGCGACTACCAACGCGTCAATTCAAGCAAACCATTTTTGCTTACCAGCGCTGGGCAGTACGGCACGCTGCTCACCCACATTCAATTGCAAATAGATCCTTTGCAGCGCAAAGTGGTGTCCAAGTCGGCCTACAACAACGTGATTCAAAGTGAGCCCTTCGTCAACTATGCGGGCGTTCGAATTGAACCCAACGCCGCCCTGCCATCTTATGGCAAGGAAGCCAATGTTGACAAAATTGTGACGCAGTATCAACAAGCGTCGCAAGTTCAGGTTTTGAAAGTCATTGGCAATTTGCCAGGTTCTCTGATTAGAAAAATGTCACCTTCCGGCGAGACTGCGTTGGGGAACTTCATCGCCGATGCACAATGGCATTCAACATCCCCCAAAGAGCGTGGCGGTGCCGACTTTGCGCTCATGAACCCTGGTGGTGTGCGCGCAGATTTGATCATTCCGCCGGGGGGCGGCACTGTTAATTTTGGACAACTCTTCAAAACGCAGCCCTTTGGCAACACCTTGGTGGTCAAGCGCATGACGGGTCAGCAAATCAAAGACTTGTTGGAGTTTCAGTACAACAATTTAGAACGGCCCAGAGTCTTGTTTCCATCACAAAGCCTCAAATACAGCGTGGATGTGAAGCAGGCCAAAGGTGAGCGTGTGTCCAACATTCAAATCCATCAACAAGCCATTGACTTGACACGTGCGTATCACGTCACCATGAACAGTTTCTTGGCCAGCGGTGGCGATGGTTTTTGGCAATTTGCCCAAGTACCGACTGTATCGGGTGGCGAGTTGGATGTGGATGCCTTGGCAGAATACATTCGCTCTCAGAAACAAATGCTCGCACCAGAAGTGAACAGAATTAACATGTTGTGAATTAGCACAAACCCGCTGTTTTTAACGGAACTGTCACACATCAAAAATAAGCTTAGTCGCTGAACTTCAAACGGCTAAGCACCCATGCGCCAGTGGCAGCAAACTCAAAGAAAAAAAGCACGCATCGAGATCATTCCCATGATCGATGTGATGATGTTCTTGCTGGTTTTCTTTGTGCTCATCAGTGTGAACGTGATTCCGGCGCTGGGCATCAAAACGCAGCAGCCTTCTTCTTCTCAAGCTCAGCCCTTGAAGACCAAAGACGTGCAGGTGGTTGTCACCCTTGGCAAAGAAGACATCATCCAAGTGGACGGTGCGCCCGTTGAACTCAACTATTTAGCCTCGGCTGTGCGCCGCAAAGCTGGCAATGCTGACAACATCGCGGTCATCGTCAACAGCGACAAAGGCGCTGAAGTTCAAACGCTGATCAATGTCATGGACGAGATCAAGAAGTCGGGTTTGGGCAAAGTGTCTTTGGCGGCCAAAGAACGCAAATGAGCACCCTGATCCACCAACTTAACCAAGAACGGCACAAGCTTTCTAGCTTGGGCTCACTGTTGTTGTTGGCGGGTGTTGTTTACGCGGCTCAATTTGTGCAAGAGCCCGTTCAGCAGCTTGCCCAAGAGGCCATGGAGCTGACGACCACGCTCATTGAGCCGCTCTTTCAACCGGCGCCACCACCGCCCCCCCAAGTTCGGCCGCCTGAGCCACAGCCTAAATTGAAGGCCATCACGCCAGCCCCTGCAGAGCCTGTGAAAGAATTACCCTTACCAGAACCCGCCCGCGTGTCGACGCCTGCGGCACAGCCCCATACAGCGCCTGTCACGCCCGCAACACCCGTGGCCGCTGCACCACCCGTGACCACCCCGCCCGTACCCCAAGAAGTGCCAAAGGCCGTACCCCAAGTGCCAGTGAATGTGTCCTTGGAAAACAATTACGTTAGCAGCGTTCGCACCACGCTCAATGCCAACAAACGTTACCCCACAGGCCGTGAGGCCAGCCTGCAGCGGCCCTCCGGCAAAGCCAAAGTGTGGTTTGTGCTCACTCGCAACGGCAGCCTGCAAGACTCAGGCATCGACGAATCAAGCAACTCCATCATTTTGGACAACGCGGCTTTGGCCACGGTGCGCCGAACCACTTATGCCCCTTGGCCCGAAGGCACATGGCCGTCGCAAGCGCAGCATAAATTTACCGTCACCCTCGATTTCGTTCCTCTCAATTAATTTTTCATTCAATCAGGAGTCTTCATGAAGAAACTTAAACCCACGCAACTTGCCCTGCTCATCAGCATGGCATTTTCCGCCCCCATGCTGATGGCCCAACAGGCCACCGATGTGGGCAAGATCAACGTTGAAGGCCAGCCTGGCGGCACCGACTCTGGTTTGATTGTTCAGGAAGAATCGCCTAAAGCACGCAGTTCTGTGAACTCTGCTTACATGGACAAAATGAATCCTTCTGCCAACGCATTTCAAGTGATTGACTTGTTGCCCGGCGTGAACACATTCAGCTATGACGGTACAGGTTTGTTTGGTGGCGGCATCCGCATTCGCGGTTTTGCTGGCGATCAAATGGGTTTGACCATCAACGGCGCCCCCGTCAATGACTCCGGTAATTTTGCTGTTTACCCCCAAGAGTACACAGACTCAGAAAACTTGTGCGAAGTGTTTGTCACACAAGGTTCAACCGACACTGACGCTCCCCACGTAGGCGCTTCGGGCGGTAACTTGGGCATGGTTTCATGCGGCCCCAAAGACAAATTTGGCATGCGTGTGGCTGTGTCACAAGGCTTGCTGAACTACTACCGCACTTTTGTTCGTGTTGACTCTGGCAAATTTGGTCCTAGCGATGCCAAAGCCTTCATTTCTTATTCACACACCACCGCCAACAAGTTCAAGGGACCCGGCGGCGCCGATCGTGAACACTTTGACCTTGGCTTTGAAATGCGTCCCAACGCCGATGTGTTGTTGAGCGCGAGCGTGTTGTACAACAACGCGGTGAACAACAACATTCGCACACTGAGCAACGCTCAAATTGCCACCTCGGGCAGAAACTTTGACTTCGGCAGTGTGATCCCTCAGCACCTTGCCCCCATCAATGGCGTCGCTCAATCTGAGTCAACACCTGCTGATGGTTATTACAACTTCAACATCAATCCCTTCCGCAACTACTTGTTCACCAGCAAGGCTGAATTCAAAGTCAACAAAGACTTGACTTTGAGCGCCGAGCCTTACTACTGGTATGGCTGGGGCACAGGCGGTAGCCAATTGACCACCCTTACCGAAGGCCGCACCGCCACCCAAACCTTTGCGCAAAGCGCACGCGACATCAATGGCGATGGCGACTTGCTGGACAAGGTCATGGTTTATGGCAGCAGCTTGACCCAAACCAACCGCCCCGGTGTGACGTTCAAAGCCAACTACCGCGTGTCAAACCACAACATCAATGCAGGTTACTGGACAGAGCGCGCAGAACACATTCAAACCGGTCCCCGCGTGACGTTTGACAACAACGGCAACTCTTCCAACTTATGGTTGGACAACAAGTCTGCATACTTGCTCCGCTTGGATGGCCAGCCTTTCCAAAACCGTGACTGGAAAACCATCAGCACTGGCACTTCATTGTTTGCCCAAGACAGCATTTCTTTGATGCAAGATAAGTTGTCCTTGCAAATTGGTGTTCGTAACTCTTCCATTGAACGCAACTTCACCAACTACGCCAACGCAGGCACTTTCGGTGTGGGTCGCGCCGATTTGGACTATCAGATCACTCGTACTTACAGTAAGGTCTTGCCAAGCTTTGGCGCCAAGTTCAACTTGGATGCTGAAAATTCTGTGTTCTTTAACGCAGCAGAAAACTTCCGTGCGCCTTCCAACTTTGTGCTCTCCAACTTGCTCACAGGCGGAACCGTGGTCAACGGTACACTCACTGGCGCTACCTTGCGCAACCCCGTGGTGGGCATGGAAACTTCCACCAACTTTGACTTAGGCTATCGCTTGCAGTCCAAAGACACTACCTTCTCAGGTTCTGTGTTTTTGGTGAATTTCAAAGACCGTATTGCAGCCGCATGGGATCCAGTGAGCCAGTCCTCTTTGGATTACAACGTTGGCGCGGTCGACATGAAAGGTGCCGAGTTTGAATTGGGCCAAAAGCTGAACAACAACTTCTCTTTGTACGGTTCACTCACCTACACAGAAAGCTTGATGAAGCAAAACTTGGTGGTTAGCACCACCTTGACAGAACCCACTGCCGGCAAACAAATGCCTGACACGCCCAAACTCATGGCCGCCATGGCTTTGAGCTACAAAGACGGTCCTGTGTTTGGCCAACTCACAGCCAAGCACACTGGCAAGGCCTTTGCTTCTTTGGTGAACGACCAAGCCATGGATGCTTATGCCTTGTGGAACCTTTCTGTAGGTTACAAATTGCCAAGCACAACGTTTTTCAAGACCCCCGAAGTTCGTTTGAACATCGACAACTTGACCAACACAGAATACAAGCGCATTAGCTCACCTTCTGGCTCTAGCTTCGTAACCCGCACTGTGGGTACCGGTGCTTCTACTGTTAACTACTACATCGGCGCGCCACGTTTCACCAGCGTGACTTTGCGTTCCGACTTCTAAGGCCTTTAGCATGATGGTTTTTTTGCACGATGCGAGTTTGTATTTGTTGTATGCGGCGTTGGGTTTGGCTGTTTATTTGGCCATCGAACGCACCATCTTTTACGCACACGCACATCGTCAAATCAAAAGCCTGTTGGATGCTTTGAAAACCAAGTCTGCTTTGCCCGAATTCAATTCGGGTGAAGTGGGCGAGGTGATTGCACATGCCTTCACCAATGGACTGCATCCCATGGCCTCTCAAAAGGTGGCCGACGATGTGGCCGAGCAAGCTTTTATTCGGGTGCAGCACCAATTGAACCAACACCTTTGGGCGTTGGACACCATTGTGACTGCCGCACCTTTGTTGGGTTTGTTGGGTACCATTCTGGGCATTTTTGACACCTTCACTGCCTTGGCCAAATCGGGCATTTCAGACCCTCAAGGCGTGAGTGCCGGCATTGGTACGGCCTTGCTGGCCACGGCCATTGGCATTGGAACCGCCTTGATTTGTCTGGTGGTGTACAACGCGTTCTTGGCCAGAGTCGAACGCTTAAGCGACGAAACCAAATTGGCATTGCTCGAAATGTCCAACCAAAATACTTGATGAGTTTGAACCCCTGCCACTTCATGCATCGGCTTGTTCGGTGCATGAAGTTTTTTTTAGTGGGCTTTGTCAGCCTCTCATTTTTAACAGCTTGCTCTGTTCATAACCAACTGCTGCGCAGTGCGGGCGACGTTCTGTCCAAAGAAAGCAATTCGGCCGACGACGATTTAGAACTGTTACAGCACGCCAGTGCCTATCACCTGAAGTTGTCAGAGTCTTTGCTCTTACAAATTCCAGACCACGTTAAATTGGCGGAATCTGTCGTTCGTGGTTACACCCAATACGCGTTTGTATTTTTAATGGACGAGGCCGATCGCACCGAGTCTGAGAACCTTCAAAAAGCAAACCAACTTCGTGCGCGTGCAGCCAAAATGATGATGCGTGCCAAAACGATTGGACTTCAAGCCTTGCTGCTGCAGTATCCTCAGCTTGAAACAAGCCTTGCCGGTGGCAAGTTTGCAAAGCCGCTTAGCATTGCACCCGAACATACTGGCCTTGCCTACTGGACCCTGACCGCGTGGGCTGGCGCCATATCGCTGTCTAAGGACAGCCCCGACATCGTGGCCGATTTGCCGCAGGTCTTGCTTTTGTCTGAATTGGCTTGGAAGGCCAAGCCTTCGTTTGACAATGGCGCTTTGGCTGGCATGATGGGCACGCTCGAGCTGGCCAAGCCAGGTGGCAAACCCGATCAAGCTGCCACATATTTCGACCAAGCCATCGCGTGGCGTGGTGATCAAATTGCACCCTGGGTGTCGAAGGCAGAAAATTGGGCTGTGGCCACACAAAACAAAGAAGCTTTTACCCAGTTGTTAAACCAAGCCCTCGAAGAAGCCAAAGGCAAAACAGATTTGAGCAATACGATCATGCTTCGCAGAGCTCGGTGGCTGTTGGACAGCATCGACAATATTTTTTAACCTTCAAGTGACTCTATGCCCTTCATGCGCACCCTTCGCTTTTTATTGAGTTTCATACCTGGCCTTTGGGTGCTCAGTTTGACATTTGCAATCACTGCCCATGCTGCCGAGCCGCAATTAAAAATTGGCAGCTTGGTGCCCAAGAATTCTCTTTATCACCGACAACTCATGGAAGTGGGTGAAGCTTGGAAAAAAAGCCAAGCAGGATCGCCTCGCTTCAATGTCTTCACAGACGGTAGCCAGGGCGGCGAGGCTGAGATGGTTCGCCGTATGCGCATTGGCCAGCTCCAAGCGGCCCTGTTGTCGGTGGTGGGCTTGCGCGAAATTGAGCCTTCCATTGCCGCACTCCAAAATTTACCTTTGGCATTCAGATCGTGGGAAGAACTGGACTATGTGCGCGAAAAAATGCGCCCAGACATGGAGAAGAAGTTCCTAGACAAAGGCTATGTGGTCTTGGCATGGGGTGATGCGGGCTGGGTTCGTTTTTTCTCCAAGCAAGCGGCCTTCAGCCCTGAAGAGTTTAAGAAAATGAAGTTTTTTGCTTGGGGCGCCGAAGCCGAGCAACAAGAAATTATGAAAAGCTTGGGCTACACGCCGGTGCCTCTAGAGCCCACCGACATCCTGCCTGCCATTCAAACGGGCATGATCAATGTGGTGCCGTCGACGCCCTACTTTGCATTGGCCTCACAAATCTACAACACCGCGCCCAACATGTTGGAAATCAATTGGGCGCCCATTGTGGGGGCATTGGTGATGACCAAAAAGTCGTTTGACGACATGTCGCCTGAGGTTCAAAAAGTGCTTAGGGCCTCTTCTGACAGTGCGGGCAGCGTGATTCGCACACAAGCCCGCAAAGAAGTGGAAGAAGCCGTGGACGCCATGAAAAAACGGGGTCTGCAAGTGAACAAACCCAATGCTGAACAATTGAAAGAGTGGCGTGCTTTGAGTGAGTCTCTCTACCCCCGCATCCGCGGCAAGATGGTTCCAGCTGAAACCTTTGACGAGGTCTTTGCCCATTTGAAGGCCTACCGCGCTCTCAAGACACCATGAAGTCCAAGAGCCCCCTGTTTGAGTGGGATGCCGCCATCGCGGCTTTGGCGCTGTTGGGCATGGTGCTGATTCCTGTTGTAGAAGTTTTCATTCGCCCGCTGCATGGCAGCGGCATTCAAAACGCACCTGTCTTGGTGCAGCATCTTGGCTTGTTATTTTCCTTGGCCGGCGCAATTTATGCAGAACGCACAGGCCACTTAACCAGCTTGGGTTCTTTGTGGCGCGACATACCCAATGCGTCACTCAGTTTGTGGGCTAGGGGCTTTGTGCATCTGTTCTCTGCGCTCATTTGCGGTGTATTGGCACGTGGCAGTTTTGAATTGGCGATGTCAGAAATTGAAACAGGTCACCGCATTGCCTATGGCGTGCCCACCTGGCTTTTTCTCAGTGCCATGCCACTGGGATTTGGCATTTTGGGGCTTCAACTGGGCCTTCGTTGGCATGATGCAAGGCTTCTAAAATTTTTAGGGCTGGCCAGCACATTGATTGTTTCTTGGTTTGCAAGTGATTGGTTGGCACTGGCGTCCCTTCCCAACGCAGTGCTTGGAATGTCGCTTGGACTCTCGCTCTTGCTGTTGTTGGTTTTGGGTGGCCCTGTATTTTTGGTGCTGGGGGGCCTGTCCTGGCTTTTGTTTTCGCAAGAAGGCATTCCCATGGCTTCCTTGGCGCTCTCGCATTATCAAATCACGGTAAACCCCTCGCTGCCTGCGTTGCCTCTGTTTACCTTGGCCGGACTGATCTTTGCCAATACCCAAGCCGCCCAGCGCTTAAGTCAATTGTTCACTGCCTTCTTTGGTTCTGGACAAAGGGGCAGTATCTTGGCTGTGGCCTGTCTTTGCAGTTGCTTTACGGCACTCACTGGCGGCAGTGGCGTCACCATCTTGGCGCTGGGCGGCTTGATGTTGCCCCTGCTTTTAAAGGTGGGGTATCCAGAATCTAAAAGCATCGGCCTCATCACCAGCGCAAGTTCTTTGGGTGTGTTGCTGGCGCCTTCTGTACCAATCATCATGTACGCCATCATGGCGCGCGTACCCATCAACACCATGTTTGTGGCGGGCCTGTTGCCGGCCCTGTTGATGGTGGCGTCTTTGCTCATCTTTGGCGGATTTCTCAGAGGCACGGGTGCTGCCAAAGCTGCCGCCAATGATGCTCAATTTGTAAATGTTTTCCAGACCACGCCCGCCCTCTCACTGCCCCAAGCGCTGTGGGTTGCCAAGTGGGAATTGTTGGCACCTTTGGTTGCGGTGGGCAGCCTGATCTCAGGCGTGGCCACGCCCACTGAGGGCGCAGCCATGACTGTGGCGTATGCCTTGCTGACTCAGGGCATATTGCACCGTGAACTGAAGTTTTCCACATTGCAAACTTGTTGCTATCAATCGGCCCAAATCATTGGCGGCATTTTGCTCATCATGGGCATGGCACTGGGCTTGACCAACTACTTGATTGACATGGGCATTCCCGATTTGGCGTCGGATTGGGTGCAAGGCATCACCGACAACAAGTATGTGTTTTTGTTGGCACTCAATGTGTTTTTGTTTGTGGCCGGTGCACTGATGGAAATTTATGCCGCCATCATTGTGCTGGTGCCCTTGTTGCTGCCTTTGGCGCTGAGCTACGGCATCGATCCCGTTCACTTTGGCATTATTTTTCTGGCCAATTTAGAAATGGGTTTTCTGTGCCCACCCGCAGGTATGAACATTTATTTTGCCAGCGCTGTGTTTAAAAAGCCTTTGCGCGACATCATGCAATCGGTCATGCCGGCCTTGTTGGCCATTTTTATTGGCACCGTCTTGCTTTCTTGGTTTCCCATTTGGGTGATGGTGTTGCCCAATTTGCTGTCATGAAAAAGTAGTCTCAACGCTTTGTTGAGACTCTGGCGTCAAATGGCTGGCAATGCAGGCGCCATGGAGGTGGGCTTTGGCACGACTTTCACTTCGGAGTAAGGGTCGAATGAAAGAATTTCCAAGCGACCGTCGTGATGCTCTACCAATGTGGTGAGGCTTTCCACCCAGTCGCCGTCGTTGCAATACAAGACACCTTCAATGGTGCGAATTTCTGCATGGTGAATGTGGCCACAAACCACACCGTCGTAGCCTAGTTTTTTGGCTTCGTGGGCTACGGCTACTTCAAAGTCAGAAATGAAGTTAACCGCCTTTTTCACCTTCAGTTTCAGGTAAGCAGACAAAGACCAGTAAGGTAAACCCATGCGACCACGCAGGTTGTTCAGGTGACGGTTGAGCTTTAGGGCCCAGTCGTAAAGGGTATCGCCCACATAAGCCAACCATTTTGCAAATTGGATCACGCCATCAAAATAGTCGCCATGGATGACCCACAGTTTTTTGCCGTCTGCCGTGATGTGAACAGCGTGTTCAACCACCTCCACACCACCAAATGAGTGGTCTAGAAATTCACGTGCAAACTCATCATGGTTGCCAGGCACATACACCACGCGGCAACCTTTGCGGGCTTTGCGCAACAGCTTTTGCACCACATCGTTGTGGGCTTGGGGCCAGTACCACTTACGGCGGAGTTGCCAGCCATCAATGATGTCACCGACCAAATAGAGCGTGTCGCAAGTGTGCGTTTTTAAAAACTCCAACAGCGCATCGGCTTGGCAACCGGGCGTACCCAAGTGCAAATCCGAAATGAAAATGGCGCGGTAATGCTTGGTCGGATTGCTTTCGCCATGCATAAACTCTTCAGAATCTTTGAACATCATCAGGCTCCTGCGAAATGCTTGCGATAACGTGAAGGAAGGTCTTTCACTTGCATCAACATGGGCAGATCAGCCGTGTTGAAATCGGGGTCCCATGCAGGCGCACCCAATATTTTGGCCCCCAGTCTCAAGTAGCCCTTGATCAATGCAGGGGGCTCTACTGGCACGTTTGAGTCGAGTTCTTCGATGGGCAAGGGCAACCTGGGACGTGCATGAAACTCGATGGAAGCCAAGTGAGTTTGCGACAACTGTTTCCAAATGCTGGCCGCTGCATTGCCACTCACAATGCCGTTGTGCAACATGGGAATGCTGGCACAGCCAATCATGGTGTCCAGTTGGTTGCGCGACATGAACTCAAACAAGGCACCCCACAGGGCCAAAATAACGCCGCCATGGCGATGGTCCGAACGAACACAGCTTCTGCCAAGCTCCACCATGCGCTCGCGCATGAAGCGCAAGCGCGTTAGGTCAAATTCGGTGTCGGTGTAAGTGCCGCCCACGCGCTTGGCCTGTGCAGGTGTGAGCACACGGTAGGTGCCAATCACGTCCATGGTTTCCCCATCACGGACCAATAAATGTTCGCAATAATCGTCAAAGAGGTCGATGTCGTGTTGCGCTAAAGAGGCCGGCAAACGGGCGCCCATTTCGTTGACAAACACCTCATAACGAAGCCTTTGGGCTTCTCTGACCTCGTCTTGATGCTGAGCCCATGCAACGATGATGGGCGACTTGGCGTGTTTTGGTGCGCTAGCAACGCCTTCAGGCTCTGAACTACGGCGAATCTCCCCACGTGGCAATAAAATCTGCGCCAGCGGATAAGTGGGGGGAAGCAATTCATTCATCGAGATCTCACAAGTTGTCTAACTTGGAAGTCAATCATGTCTAAATTGAGTTTCAACCATGTTGCATCTATATTAAATATTTGTGACATACGGTTTGAATTAATTCAATCCATCAGGCAATCTGACTTCGCTATTTCGTTAATTTCTGGCAATATCCACACATGAAAGTACATTCGAAAACACCCGTGGCAGCCCAAAAAACCAGCCGAAAAATTCAAATCCGTCAATCAGGTGTGCACGGAAAAGGTGTTTTTGCAATGCAAAAAATTGCCGCGGGCGAACGGGTGATTGAATATGTGGGAGAGATCATTTCTGCCCAAGAAGCTGAAGATCGGCATCCACACGACCCCCAGGATCCCAACCATACTTTCTATTTTCAAATTGAAGAAGACCGTGTCATTGACGGCTTGCATGGCGGCAACGCCTCCAGATGGATTAACCACAGCTGCGCCCCGAACTGCGAGCCTGACATCAACGAGGGCCGGGTTTTTATCAATGCATTGCGTGCCATTGAGGTCGGGGAAGAGCTCAACTATGACTACGGCCTCATCATTGATGAGCCCTTGACCAAAAAGCTCAAAGCCCAGTACCCCTGTTGGTGCGGCAGCCCCCAATGCCGAGGCACCTTGTTGGCCGAGAAATCAAAGCCCAGCAAGAAAGAAAAGAAAGCCGAGCTGGCTGATTTGAAAAAACAATTGAAAAAAATCAAGACCCAAATTGATCGACTGACCAAATCATTGGCAAAGTGACCACTTGATTTTTCTCTATGACAAGCTTTTGGGCGATTGCCTATTTCTTGCTGTTGTTGGTGTTTTTGATCTACAAAACACCTCACATTCAAGGTCCATGGCTTTTTTTGTTGCGCTCATTTTTTCCCAACTGGAAGTTTTTTCATGCGGTGGGCTATGTGCCACATCTTTATGCCCGCGCTGCGATCTCTTTGCCTGAGGGGCTGCTGCAATGGACAGACTGGCAACACCTCTACCCTCGCACGCCACAAAGGCTTTGGCATTTGTTCTACAACCCCGAAACCAATTTGGCCCTGGCACAACAAAACATGGTTGACCATTTTTGGGCCGATTTGAACGACCTGCCCGAATCGAAAGACCCTCGACTCTTGGTCAGTTATCAAATGATCTCGCATTTTGTGGAGGCTCATCTCCTAGAAAAATTTCCTGACGGCACGCACCATCAATTTGAGCTGCGGATGTTGTTGGACAGCCCCACCGAAACCGTTCACTCCCACGTGATGATGACATCGCCTGTGGTCGCCAAGTCATGCTCTTGAGCTTTTTCAGCCATTTGAATGAGGCAATAGGGAGCCCCTTGGTTTTAAGCACGCCCATGGCCGCTCGGGCGCTTGAAATCTTATTTGCATGGAGCGCCAGCATTCAAATCTTTGAATATTTGCGCATGAGCCATGCCATGCATGGATCAGGGCTGTGGGTTTGGCGCATTCAGCGCGCTGACATTCCAAATGCAGCTCTCAGGCAACTGTTTGATGCTTTGTATGCCGAACCTGTCTTCAAAGTGCTGCTGTGGGCACGCTTGTTGGCCTTGGTCAGCTTGGCGCTACAAGGCTCTGGTTTGATCAACGTTGTATTTTTATTCATCACGCATGTGTTGGTGCTCATCCGCTGGCGCGGCGCTTTCAATGGAGGCAGTGATTTCATGACGTTGGTGGTGCTCACGGGCTTGCTGTTGGCGCAACTCATTTTGAATGTCACCGAGGGGTCCTTGGCTGATGCAGACTTGGCCTGGCGCGCCTGTTTTTGGTACATCGCCATTCAGTCCATCACGTCCTACTTTGTCTCCGGGTCGGTTAAGTTGCTGAGGCCAGAATGGCGAAAAGGACAAGCGCTGACCATTTTCCTGAACGCTGCCATTCATGGGCCCTTGCCCGAAAAACATTTGCTTCGCCAAACTTGGATGGCCACCTTGGCCTCGTGGGGGTTTATATTGTGGGAATGTGCGGCACCTTTGGTGCTGTTGGACGCACGATGGGCGGTGTTGTTCTGCCTGATGGCCGCCCTGTTTCATTTTCTGGTGTTTTGGTTCTTTGGTTTGAATCGGTTTTTTTGGGCTTGGCTGGCTAGTTTTCCAGCCATTGTGTGGTGTGCAGGACAGTATTAAGATTCCTGCTGCATTTCTTTTTGATCGCTTCATTCATGTCAAATTTCAACGGGTCCGCCTTGGTTCTTTTTTCGGGCGGTCAAGACTCCGCCACCTGCCTGGCTTGGGCGCTTGATCGTTTCGAACACGTTGAAACCATTGGCTTTAACTACGGCCAACGACATGCCGTTGAACTGGCGTGTCGTACTTCATTTTTGGCAGAACTCAAATTGCAATTTCCAATGTGGGCTTCTAAACTCGGTCAAGACCACCTGCTCGACTTGAGCTTGCTGGGCCAAATTAGTGATACCGCCCTGACGCAGGAAAAAGCCATTGAGATGAAAGACAATGGTTTGCCCAACACCTTTGTGCCCGGCCGAAATTTGTTGTTCATCACCTTTGCCGCGTCCATTGCATACCGGCGTCAACTCAAACGAATTGTGGGTGGCATGTGCGAAACCGATTACTCGGGTTACCCCGATTGCAGAGACGACACACTCAAAGCACTGCAAGTGGCCCTCAGTTTGGGACTGGACACACGTTTGGTTATTGAGACGCCTTTGATGTGCTTAGACAAAGCACAGACATGGCAGATGGCTGACAACTTAGGCGGCTCGCCATTGGTGGCCTTGATTGAAGAAGAAACCCACACCTGCTATGTGGGCGACAGAAGCACCCGTCACGCATGGGGATACGGCTGCAACACCTGCCCCGCATGTGATTTAAGGCGCACAGGGCATGAACGTTATGTGACCCTCACCACATGCAACTGAACGCGCAAACTCTGGGGTTTTTTACAGCGCTGTGTGTGGGGTTTTTGATAGGCATCGTTCGAGAAAGGCTGCACCAACCGGGCGTGATGGTGGCCGGTGTTCGCACACACACACTGGCAGCAGTGATGGGTGCCGTGGCCTTCAGCTTAGGCCTGCCCGTGTTTATCACCAGCCTCATTCTGGTGGGGGCTTTGGTGACGGTGGGCTATTTCCGGTCTTACCCCAAAGATCCCGGCATGACCGGCGAAGTATCCTTGGCTCTGACGCACTTGCTGGGTGGCTTTGCCATGCAAGCCAGCGAATTGGCTGCGGCGCTGGGCGTGGTGGTCGCCAGCTTGTTGTTTCTCAAAAAACCCCTTCGAAAGTTTAGCCAAGAACTCTTGAGCGAAAATGAGCTTGAAGACTTCTTAATCATGTTTGCAGCCGCGCTCATTGTGCTGCCCATGTTGCCCAAGGAAGCCCTAGACCCCTGGGGTACTTTCAAACCCTTTGCCATCTGGCAAATTGTGGTGCTCATCATGTCCGCCGGCATGCTTGGCCATGTTGCCATCCGTTTGTCGGGCCTCAAATGGGGTCTGCCTCTGGCAGGTTTTTTTGCAGGCTTCATTTCCTCCACGGCAGCCATGATGGATTTTGGCAAAAGAGCCCAACAACACCCAGAAATGGTGGCATTGTCTTGTGCGTCAGCGCTGCTGGCCACGCTCTCTTCTTTGTTTTTATTTGCAGTGGTCTTGGCCATGAGCGCGCCTTCATTGCTTTTGGAAGTGGCATGGCCTTTGATCTTGGGCGCATTGGCTTTGGTCATGCGCATTGCCTATTTGCTCCTTCACAAACCACTGTCCATCCAGTTTGAATTGCCCAGCACCGAGGGCGCATTTCAACTGAACCATGTCTTCATCATTGCCTTGAGCATCAGCAGTGTCAGCTTGATGTCCCACTGGATGGGGCTGTGGTTTGGAGACAGCGGCACCTTTGGCACGGCGGTGATTGTGGGCTTTGCAGAAATCCATTCATCTGCTGTGAGCATTGCTCATTTGGCCAACGACCACGCCCTGCCCAGCCCATTGGCACAATGGGGGGTCATCTGTGTATTGGCGGCCAGCGCTGTGTCCAAGACCATCTTGAGTTTTGTGGTGGGCGGTCCAGCCTATGGCCGACTCATCGCGCTGTCGCTCTTCTTGTTCATCGCCACAGCCGCCAGCAGTTTGTGGATTTTTCATCACTATTGACTCTTCAGAGGAGGTATTTTCATGTCTGATACACCTTACGTTCCCCCCAAAGTTTGGACTTGGGACAAGGCCAATGGCGGCCAATTTGCCAATATCAATCGGCCCATTGCGGGGGCCACACATGACAAAGAGTTGCCCAAAGGCAAACACCCTTTGCAGTTGTATTCCCTGGGCACGCCCAACGGCATCAAAGTGACGGTCATGCTGGAAGAGTTGCTTGAATTGGGTCACGCAGGGGCTGAGTACGATGCTTGGCTCATTCGCATCAATGAGGGCATGCAATTTGGCAGCGGCTTTGTGGCGGTCAATCCCAACTCCAAAATTCCGGCGCTCTTAGACTGCAGCGGGTCAGAACCCATTCGCGTTTTTGAATCTGGTGCCATTCTTTTTTATCTGGCAGAAAAATTCAATGCCTTCCTCCCCACCGATGTGCTCAAGCGCACCGAGTGCATGTCTTGGCTCATGTGGCAAATGGGCAGTGCACCTTATTTGGGGGGTGGCTTTGGCCACTTCTATGCCTATGCGCCCACCAAAATTGAATATGCCATTGACCGTTTTGCCATGGAAGTGAAGCGCGAAATGGATGTGCTCAACCAACGACTGGCCCAGCATCGTTTCATTGGGGGCGATGACTACACCATCGCCGACATGGCCATATGGCCTTGGTACGGCGGCCTGGCCAAAGGCGAGCGTTACGATGCCGGTGAATTTTTACAAGTGCACGAATACACGCATGTGATTCGATGGGCCAATGAAATTGAAGCACGCCCTGCGGTAAAACGGGGTCGAATGGTAAACCGCGTCATGGGGCCTTTAAATCAGCAACTGCACGAACGGCATGATGCCACCGATTTTTTGACGCGCACGCAAGACAAACTGACTCAAGCCACTTGAGCCAGCAAGGCCCGCTTATTGACTCATTTGAGCCAGTGCGGCCTGTAAGCCGGCCAGACCTCCTACGCGCTGGTCATTGATGAAAATTTGCGGCATTTGGCGCACGGAGGGGCCGCACTTTTCATAGAAGGCCATGCGCTCGGCTTCATCGTCTATTTTGATTTCTTCATAAGCCAATGACTTGGACTTGAGAATCATTTTGGCAGACTCACACTGGGGGCAAGCTGATTTTGAGTAAACGACTATTTTGAGGCTCATGGCAAGGGCATGGGTTGAGGTTGGACAATATAAACAAATGGCTCATCTAAATCATATGATAATCTGCCACAAGCGTCAGTTGTACCATCGGCAGAGTCACATGAATCCAAACTTTTCATTTCCCTTCTGATACATGGGCGACAACTTAGATCAACATCGTAGCAGCGTTCCTGATATTTACTTCAGGGCCTTTGATCGTTTGCAGATTGACACCTACATCAGCGCACTCCAGAAAGAGTGCAAGAGTTTGGTTTTGATCAGCCTGCACCAAGAGTTGCTTGATTACTACGGCGAAGTGGTGGTCAAACGGCTGAATCAAGAATTTCCCAAAACTTCTGTCGAAGTTTTTTTGCCCTCCGATACCAATGGGCTGTTAGACAAGTTCAATGCCATTCTCAATAATTTGTCTTTTGAATTGGCCACAAAAGCCTCCACCAAAGGGGCACCTGACAAAGTTTGGTTCATTCAAAATGCCAACGCTCTGGGCGATAAAGAATTAGAACTTCTTTTGCGCTTGATTGAAAACTTTCCCGGCGCAGGCATTTGTGCGCTTGTGTTGTATCGGTCAACACCAGACACCAGTCCCACACTTTTTGAAAGCAATGCAAGGGTTAGCACTTGGCCGCTTTTCATGCCGACTGCCGAGCAAAAACTCAACGCTGTTCAACAAGCGCGTCGAAACTGCACCGAAGAAATAGCCATTGAATTTTTCAATCATTTGGCCAAGGCAGAGAAGAAGTTCATAGCGGCCGCTTCTGAGGCTAAGCCAGACGTCAAGCCTGAAGTCAAAGTTGCGGCACCGAATGTGCCACCATCCAACAAATCCCAAAAAGCAGCACCGGCGCAAAAACAAAAGAAAAATCGATGGCCATGGCTGATGGTGATTTGTGCATTGTTGTTCATTTCAGCTGGCACGATGGCCTTGCTCAATCCCGAATTTGGCAATCAACTGGCAGCCATGTTGGTGCCCAAAAGCAAACCCTTGCGCGTTCTGCCTTCAGAAGAAATGGCCAACAAGCCCACCGATCCTCAAGCGACAAGCTCGAAGCCAGAGATTCCAGAAATAGCCAAACAAGGCTTGCGTTGGCTGAAGACATTGCCTGCTGATCATTTTGTGTTGGAGTACAAAACTTTTGCCAGCGCTGAAGAAGCGCAAAACGAGATCCAAGGCAAAGAATGGCTGAAACGTACTTACATCGTACCGGTGCTCTCAGAGGGCTCTACGGATGTCAAGTTTTTGATTTTTGATGGCCCATTCAGAACCGCCGAGATGGCCAGAAAAGCGGCTTCTCGCATGCCCAATTCCAGCGAGATTGCCATCGAAAGTGTCGAGAGTTTGAGGGGCTATGCGGCTCCCCAGAAGCCCAAGCCTTGATTCACCATTAGCTTCACCCTATCGTTTTCCCTTAATTTGCTTCGTATTTGTGTTTTTAGCCCTCGATTGAACCAAAACACATTTAAATTTCTGATGTATCTTGTCAGTTGTGATTACATTAGTTGCCAACACCCAGCACCACAGAAGGAGAAGTCTGTGAAGCCGTGTTGACTCACCACTAGGTCGTTTTGCTAGGCCTGCTTATTCAGAATCAAGGAAAAAATATGTCTATTCAGAAATTGACCCGCATTGCTTTGGCTTCTTTGCTGGCTGTTGGCACCACATTGGCACAAGCTCAAGACATCAAAATTGCCAACATTGTTGAGATGTCTGGACCTGGCACCACCTCGGGCGTCATGTTCAAACAAGGCGTAGAGATGGCCATCAAGGAAATCAATGCGGCGGGTGGCATCTCGGGTCGCAAGATCACCTACACCTCGGAAGACACTCAATCCAACCCCGGCGTCGCCAAAGGTTTGACACAAAAAGCCGTTGACGACGATGTGTTTGCCATCATGGGCCCCGTGTATTCTGGCTCCATCATGGTCTCTATGACCGAAAGCAAGCGTGGCGAGATCCCTAACTTCACGGGCGGCGAAGCGGCAGCCATTACGCAACAGGGCAACCCATGGGTGTTCCGTACCGCTTTCGGTCAAAGCGTTTCCTTCCCCAAAGTGGCAAGGTACATTCAAGGCAAATCTAAAAAACTGGCTGTCTTGTATGTGAACAATGACTTTGGCAAAGGGGGTCAAGCCACCATCAAACAATTGCTCGCCACGGGTCCCACTCAAATCGTGGCTGAAATCTCCACTGAATCCGGCCAGGTCGATTTTTCTGCGGCCGTCATTCAAGCCAAACAGTCTGGCGCAGATGCTCTATTTGCATACACCAACGAAGAAGAGTCAGCACGATTGCTGCGCGAATTGCGCAAGCAAGGTTGGAACAAGCCCGTCATTGGTGAAACCGTTTTGACCAGCGCCAAAGTGGTTGAACTGGCCGGTGAAGCCGCCAACGGCGCAGTGGCACACGTCGGTTTGACAGTAGAAGCACCTCAGTTTCAAGCCTGGGGTAAGCGCTACCAAGCCATGTACAACACGGTCTCTGATCACAATGGCGTGAAAGGCTACACAGCCGTTTACGTGTTGAAGGCCGCCATTGAAAAGTCTGGCAAGGTTGACCGCAAAGCCGCTGCTGCGGCCATTCGCAACAGCTGCTTCTCTGCCAAGCAACATCCTGGCGTTTTGATGGATGTGTGCTTTGACGACAAAGGTGATATTGATCGCGAAAGTTTCATCACTGAAATTCGCAACGGCAAAACAGTGGTGGCCGAAACGCTGCCACCTTTGAACAAGAAGTAATTCAGCCGCGTTAACTTTGCATTGGTATTTGAAATGTCCGACAAGCGATTTGTACTAGCGGGAGTCATGGGATGGCCCGTGGCCCATACCCGATCTCCCGCCATTCACAATCACTGGATTGCCAAGCACGGGCTCAAAGGCGCGTATGTGCAGTTGCCGGTGCAGCCCGACAACTTGGAAGCTGCTGTACGTGGCCTTCCTGCGTTGGGTTTTGCGGGCTGCAACGTCACAGTGCCTCACAAAGTTAACGCCATGAAACTCATGGACGAACTCACGCCTGCTGCGCGCTACATTGAAGCCATCAACACCATCGTGGTTCGACCCGATGGCAGTTTGTTGGGTGCCAACAATGATGGCAATGGCTATATCCAAAGCCTTCGTGATGCCAATCCCGCATGGCAAGGCGATGCTGGCCCCGCCTTGGTGTTGGGTGCAGGGGGTGCTGCTCGTGCCATTGTGGTGGGGCTTTTAGAACAAGGCGTGCCAGAGGTGCGAATTGCCAACCGCACGGCTGAACGAGCACAAGCATTGGCTGAGGCATTTGGTCCGCGAGTCAAAGTGGTGCCATGGGCCGAGCGCAACGAAGCCATGGCCGATGTCAAACTGTTGGTCAATACCACCACCCAAGGTATGCATGGACAAAGTGCGCTGGATGTGAAGTTAGATGCTTTGCCAGCCAACGCCATGGTGTCTGACGCTATTTACATTCCGCTTGAGACACCCTTGCTAGAACAAGCGCGCAAACGGGGTCACATTACCGTGAATGGTCTTGGCATGCTGCTGAATCAAGCGGTGCCTGCCTTTGAAGCTTGGTTTGGTGTTCGCCCCGAAGTCACGGCTGAATTAAGAGCCGTCGTTCAAGCCACTTTCTAATTTCAGGTTGACCGATGAACATCTTCGATCGACCTAAGATCGATGGACATTGCCATGTCCTCGACCCTCAAGGTTTTCCTTATCCTGCCGAGGTGCTTTACCACCCCCAAGGGCAAGAGATTGGCACTGCCAGCTACTACAAGCATGTGATGGACGCATACGGCGTGAAGCATGCATTGTTGGTTGGACCCAATTCAGGCTATGGCCTCGACAACCGCTGCATGCTGGATGCCATTGCGCAAGGCGAAGGTCGCTTTAAAGGCATTGCCGTGGTGCCTGCAAACATCAGCTTGCAAGCCCTGAAAGATTTACATGCACAAGGCATTGTGGGCATTGCCTTCAACACGTCTTTGCACGGTTTGGACTATTACGCTGACATCGACCCCTTGCTGGCCCATCTGCGCGAGCTCGACATGTGGGCGCAGTTTCAAACCTCCGCCAATCAATTAGAAGCCCTTTGGCCGCGCATTGAACGCATTGGCGTGAAGACCATGATTGACCATTGCGGCAGACCCCACTTGGCAGACAGCCCCAACGCACCCGGCTTGCAAGCCCTCTGGAAATTGGCCGACAGTGGTTTAGGTGTGATCAAGATGTCTGGTTTTGCAAAGTTTTCCCATACTGGCTTTCCCTTTGAAGATGCGCATGCGCATGCATTGAAAGTTTTTGAAGCTTTTGGGCCAGACCGTTGCATCTGGGCTTCGGACTGGCCGCACTTGAGAGGCACCTATCGCCTCGATTACGGCACCCTGCTCAAATTGACAGAGCGTTGGTTCAAGCCCGCGCAACTGCAAGCCATGATGTGGGACACCCCCGCCAAAATTTTAGGATGGTGAACAAACGATGACCGACTTTTTTCAACTCTTTTTCAGTGGCCTGGCCACCGGCAGCATTTATGCGCTGGCTGCATTGGGTTTTACATTGCTGTGGCAGGCCTCGGGCACGATCAATTTCGCACAAGGTGAATTTGTCATGCTGCCGGCTTTCATCATGGTCATCATGTTGCACAACGGCATGGCACTGTCTGCCAGCTTTGCCATCAGCGTGGTGGTCTCCGTGTTGGTTTTGGGCTGGTTGTTCAAGCGCGGCTTGGTCGACCCCCTCTTCAAATACGGCATGATGCCCATTGTGGTGGCCACCATTGGCTTGTCGATTGCCATGCGCAATGGCGTGCGGGCGGGCTACAGCTCTGAGCCACAGCCCTTCCCTTCCATTTTTCCAGACCAGGTTTACAACTTGGCAGGCGTGAACATTTCAGCATCGGATGTTGGCACTTTCTTCATGGCTTTGGGCTTGGTGTTAATCACACAAGCTTTCTTGGCCAAAACAGTCACAGGTCGTGCCATGCAGGCCGTGGCGCAAAACACCGAGAGCGCATCGGTGTTGGGCATCAATGTGCCGCGCATGATTTTTTATACCTTTGCCATCAACGCCATCTTGGCCGCGGCTGCAGCACTCTTGGTCACACCCATTTATTTGGCCAAGTTTGACATGGGTGAATCCTTGGGCACCAAGGCATTCTTTGCAGCCATCATCGGCGGTTTTAACAACACACGCGGTGCCTTGCTTGGCGGATTGATTGTGGGTGTTTGCGAAAACTTGGCTGCCGCCTACATCTCTTCGTCTTACAAAGACGCCGTGGCTTTGGTGATTTTCATGGTGGTGATCTTGTTCAAACCACAAGGCCTCTTAGGTCGAAAAGAGGAGCGCAAAGTATGAAGAAGCTCAACATTTTGGTGGCGCTGCTGCTGTTGATGGCACTGGCCATCGTGCCGGCTTATTTCAAAAACTATGGCATTCACATCTTCACCACATGGTTGGTCTACATCATTGCCACCATGGGTTTGAATTTAACGGTTGGCTATGCGGGTCAAAAGTCATTGGGCCATGCCGCATTTTTTGGCATTGGTGCTTACACCGTGGCCATCTGCTTAAAAGCGGGCATTAGCTTTTGGCTGGCATTGCCTGCTGGCGGCTTGCTGTGCTTCTTTACCGGTTTGATTGTGGGCTTTCCTGCCCTGCGGGTGCAAACCATTTACTTGGCGTTTGCCACCTTAGGCTTCAACACCGCAGCATGGTTGGTCATGCGCAACGAAGAATGGCTAACAGGCGGCACCTTTGGTATCAACAACATTGCTCGCCCCAGTTTGGGCGGCATCAGTTTTGATGGCAACTTGGCTTACTACCGCATGGTCTTGGGCTTTACCGTGGTGCTGGCGTTGTTGCTGTGGGCCTTGCTTCGCTCGCCCTGGGGAAAGGCTTTCACAGCGCTTCGCGACAACCCCATTCGCGCCGAAAGCTTGGGCATTGATACACGTGGCTACACCTTGATGAGCTTTGCGATTGGCGCAACTTTTGCAGGCCTTGCAGGGGGGCTGTACGCGTCACAAGTGGGCTTCATCGACCCAGCCCTCTTTACGGTGGGCGCTTCCATCATGATGTATTTGATGGTGGTGGTGGGCGGCCCGGGTTATTTCTTGGGTCCCATCTTAGGGTCTGCTGTAGGTGTGGTGTTGCCTGAATGGCTGCGCTTTGCCCAAGCATGGTATTTGTTTGTCTTCGGTTCTGCCGTGGTATTGCTCATGATCTGGTTGCCTGATGGTTTGCTCAGCTTGCCCGATCGCATTCGTGCGCGGCGTCAATCTCGCCTCGAATCAGAAGCTCGTCGACTGAATGCGCAAGTGGCACAGCCTGCTCAAAAAGGAGGTGCCGTATGAGCGCGCCCGTTTTACAAGTTCACAACTTGAAGAAAGCCTATGGCGCCATTCAGGCCGTTGGCGGCGTATCCTTTGAAGTTCGCCCTGGCGAAATCTTTGGCGTGATTGGCCCCAACGGCTCTGGCAAAACCACGCTGTTCAACAGCATGCTGGGCCAAATTACACCCGACGAAGGCCGCATTGAACTCAAGGGTCAAGACGTGACCCAATTGGGCCCTTTAGAACTCAACCGCCGAGGTGTGGGCAGAACCTTCCAAACACTTCAGGTGTTTGGCAAGATGAGCGTTCGCGACAATTTGATTGTGGCCGCACAAGAACACCAAGGCAGCATGTTCAGTCGCATGTTTGCCCCAACAGATTCCAACTTGGGCGACAAGGCTGATGCTTTGATTGAACAATTTCGCATTGCGCATGTGGCCCACAAAAAAGCTGGCGAACTCAGTTATGGCCAACAAAAATTGGTGGACATCGCCATGGCATTCATGAGTGATCCAGATTTGGTTTTGCTCGACGAACCCTGTGCAGGTGTGAACCCATCTTTGGTAGGCGGCATCAGCACCTTGCTGCGTGAACTCAATCAAACGCGCAAAGGCTCATTCGTTGTGATTGAACACAATATGGACTTTGTCATGGGACTGTGCCATCGCATCATGGTCATGGTAGAAGGCAAAGTGTTGGCCATTGGCACCCCCGAAGAAATTCGTGCCAACAAACAGGTGCTTGACGCCTACTTGGGAAGCTGAACATGACAACAAGCAACATCAGCAGCGCAGATGCCTGCATTGAATTCAACGATGTGGTCTCGGGTTACAAAGACTTCATGATCCTGAACAACCTGTCTTTCAAAGCTCGCCGCGGCGCCATCACCTTGTTGATTGGCCCCAATGGTGCAGGCAAATCGACAGTCCTCAAAACGCTGTTTGGTTTGCTGAAACCCAGACAAGGCCAAGTCCTTTTAAATGGCGACAACATCAATGGCACCAGCCAAAAAGATTTGTTGGCCAAGGGCATTGCCTTTGTGCCACAGGGTCGCAATTTATTTGGCCAACTTACTGTTTACGAAAACTTGGAGTTGGGCGGGATCACCTTGGGCATGAAAACCACGCACGAGCGCATTCCTGAAGTGTTGGCGTTATTCCCTCGAGTCAAAGAACGTCTGAACTCACGGGCGGCTTCTTTGTCAGGCGGTGAACAAAAGCAATTGGAAATTGGCCGTGCATTGTTGTTACGCCCACAAGTCTTACTCATTGATGAGCCCTCCATTGGGCTGTCACCCATGGTGGTCTTGGATGTGTTCAAGCTGCTGCGCAAGCTGGCAGCGCAAGGCACCACCGTGCTGATGGTGGAGCAAAACGTGAAGAGCGCCTTGGCCTACTCCGATGACGCTATTGCCTTGGAGTCGGGTCGCTTGGTCTTGCACAAACCAGCATCTGATATCTTGAGCGATCCCAACATGGAACGTTTGTTCTTGGGTGGTGCCCACGCAGCAGCTACGGCACCCTGAAGCCTTTGTGGGGCTCAACCCACCAACTTTCTGTCAAAGGCCGAAAGCGTCGCCCAAGATCTCTTGGGTGGCTTGGAGCGTTTTTTTAGCCCATGCCATATCGCCCATGGCTTGCGAGCGAACCATGTCTGGTATTTCGATGCTCACAGGTATGTCGTTAGGCAAGGCGGCAAACAAGCCTTTCAAATCAATGTTGCCTTCGCCAGGCAACTGACGAGCTTGACGCGCCGTGTGTATCATTTCTTCTGTGGTGAATTTCAAACCTGCTTGGGCATCGCACATTTGCGCGTAATGCAAACGGTGTGACGGTATGCCGCCAATGTCTGCCAATGAGGTGGTGGAGCGGCCAAAATGAAGCGCATCGACCAAGATGCCTGCATTGCTGGGCTCACCTGCCAATTGCAAAACACGAAGTGCCGCTTTGGCGTCTTTCACACCGGTCCAAGGCATGAATTCTAGATCGGCCGTGATGCCATACGGTTTGATAAATTCGCACAATTGCGCATAGTGTTGCGACAAACGAGATTCATGGCTGTCGTCTGCTGCAACCAACACCGCTTTCGCCTTCAATGCAGCGCCAGCTTCCAACAAAGGTCGATACTGCACAGGATCAAAGACTTCACCGATGCGAATGATTTCAATGTCAAACACAGTGACGCCAGTGTCAGCCATTTTGGCCAAAGTTTCTCGCTGAATCTGGACATCGCCAATGAAACTTTGAAAAGGCGCGCCTGGTGCATTGGGTTTGATGCGCAACCCCACCGCGCTGTAGCCCAAAGTAGCGGCAATGCCAATGGCCTCAGCAGTCGTTGACTGGCTGGCCGTGAGATAAGCCAAAGAATACTCCCGCATGACGAACTTACTTCAAGGGCGAGACAGCGGTCGAAAGTGCGATGGTAGACACCATGTTGGTGGTGAGGTGGGCGGGTCCACCTTTAGGCGGCCAAATTCCTTGTGCAACAGCATCAGCACGCGCTTTGCTGCGTGCCTCGATGTTGGGGTAGGCCCAAATATTGGTAAAGCGCAATGGACCGTCCAAGGCCACCATGGCCACAACGCAGGGCGAAATTTTGTCGCGCGCAGGAACGGCTTGCTCCCACAAATCAATGGTTGGCTGCACGCCACCGGGCTTGATACCGTAGGTGCGAATTTCATAGACAGGCCCCTGGATGCCACTCTCAGCGCTAGGGCGCACAGGCTTCATCCAAGGAAATCCTTGATAACTGTGTTGCTCTAAGCTTTGAAAGATGTCGCCGCAGCCAAAGGGACTGGCATTTTGTTGTGTGCGTTGACGCTCGGCTTGCAAAGTGGCCAAGTCTTCAAAACCTCGCAGCACAATCATTTGGTTAAGCACACCAATGTCGGTGAACCAACAGCCCAACAATTCTCCTTGCCCTTGGGCGGCAAATGTTTGAACATTGAGCGCAGCTTGTGCGGCAGTGCCAAATGGCAAGGTCATGGTGGCGAGTTCGTAATACATGGGTGTGGTCCTCTTGTAAAAGTTTTTGTAAAAAGCATGTTCAGGTGAAACTTGAGCCGCATGATGGGCCGCCAAATAGCCAAAAGTCATGGCGGGTCCAAGGGTGATGCCACCACTGGGGTAGTTGCCCCCCATGACACTGGAAAGATCATTGCCGCCGGCATACAGGCCTTCAATGGGCTTGCCGTGAACGTCTAACGCTTGCGCATGTTCGTTGCATGTCAAGCCCGCAAATGTTCCCAGACTGCCGGCCACGACCCTGACGGCGTAAAACGGTCCGTCGGTTAAGGGTGCCATGCAGGGATTGCGGCCATCGTGCGTGGCATCGCCTTGAATGCGGTTGTAAGCGGTTTGGCCTTTGCCAAATTCGGCATCATGGCCAATGTCGGCCATGGTGTTGTAGCGCGCTACAGTGCGGTTGAGTTGCACCGAATCGATGCCGCACACCGTCGCCAATTCGTCAAGGGTTTGACCGCGTTTTAAATAACCATTTTTGAGCATGCCACTCAACATCACTGGGGCTGGTTTGACCGCACCCAAACCCCAACGTCTGATGAATCGATGGTCCACCACCAACCAAGCTTGTACCTCTTCACCCTCTGGCAATGCGTGCAGCAAACCTTGCATGAAGTCGTGGTACGAATCGGCCTCGTTGGTAAAGCGTTTGCCAAAACGTGTGACCGCAATCAAGCCGGGCTTTGCACGTTCAATCAAATGCGGAAAATGCGCCACCGAGCCATCACGTCGTAGCACCAACGAAACTGGGGCCATGGCAGCAGCATGTTTTAAATTTTGAGCGACCACGGCACCAACGGCCTCACCCATGCGCAAGCCATCGCCGGTATTGCCTCTGGATGCTGCAGAAAAATGCTTCTGCCCCGTCGGGTCGTGCGCAAGCATTTCACGCTTGCGCTCAGGGTCATGCGGAAAGCCGCCGGTTGCCAACACCACGCCTCGTTTGGCATGAATGATTTGGTCTTGTCCCTGATGCTTCACCACAGCGCCATTCACGCGGCCGTTTTCTGAGAGCAAACGCAAAGCTGGTGTGTTGACTTGAATGTTGACGCCTTTGTCAAAGGCCGATAGCGCCAAGCCGGCCACCAATGCATTGCCATTGACCAGGTGCATGCCTCGGCCATGTAAGAGCAAATCAAGCACATGCCGCGCAACCCTATTAACAACATAGGCAAACGCCGACATGGAGCGCAAGGCATTGAAAAAATTTCGGATATCAGCACCTGAGGCGATGCCCATGCCTAAAAAAGTGGTTTCCCAAAGAGGCGTTTTCAGCTGCTTAATTTTGGCGCCAAGCCTTCGTCCGTCAAAGGGCGCTGCACACACAGAGCGGCCGCCCAACACGGCATCTTGCGTTCGGCCATGGAAATCTGGGATGCCATTGCCGTCAATGAATTGCAAAGCCGTTTCTTCTTCAAAGAAACGAACCATGCGGGGTGCATGCGTTAAAAAAGTTCGCGCGCGCACTTCATCAAACTGCGCGCCCAACTCATGACGCAAATAAGAAAGGGGTTTGTCGATGGGCTCAGCAATGCCCGCTTTCAACGCGAAGTGATTGCGCGGAATCCACATCCAACCACCCGACCACGCGGTGGTGCCACCATAGTGAGGGTCTTTTTCAACCACAATCACTTTGAGCCCTAAATGCGCCGCTGTCACAGCGGTAGACAGCGCGCCAGCTCCTGACCCGACAACCAGCAAGTCACACGACCAAGGCGATGCGTTGTCCGGCTTGCTCATGGTGCGTAAATGGGCTGGCGGGAGGATGACCCTGAACTGCGCGACAGCATGGGCGAGGCGCCACTGGCCGCTGCCAATTGCGCTGCGGCGGAAATCATTTGAGGGACGATGGCCAACATGCGATCACGTGTCAAACGCGAAGAGGGACCCGCCACGCTGATGGTGCCCATGGGTGTTTGACCTTGCAAACCGACGGGCACAGCAATGGCATTCAAACCCGCAGTGTAAGTTTCTTCAGTCAGCGCAAAGCCTGCTTTGCGTGTGTCTTGCAATGCCTTGAGGAATACTTTTAAATTCTTAGGCGCGTTGGGACCAAATTCTTGGGGCATGCCCAAGCCCTGTTGCGTGACCAATTTCAAAGCCTCTTCGTCTTTCAGGGTGGACAGCCATGCCCAACCCGACGAAGAACAACTCAGGCGCGCAATGCTGCCCATATCGGGGTCGTATCGCAAACCCTGTCTGGCACCCTGCGCCCGGGCCACCCAAGTTAGCCGATCGCCATCGACCACCGACAAACGAACCAACTCGCCCGTTTGGTCGGCCAAGCGATCTAACAAGGGTTGCGCCACATCAACGACCCCAGTTTGACTGAGATAACTCAAGCCCATCGACACCAGTTTGGTGGTCAAAACATACTCACCCAATTCGCGAGCTTGCCTGACATAGCCCAGTCGAATGAGGTCAACCAACAAACGGTGAGCCGCACTTTTGGGCATGTTAAGGCGATCGGCAATGGCAACCAATTCCATGCCCTGCCCCTGCTCGGACAGGAGCTCCAAAATACCCAAGGTTCGCTCGAGGACGCCGCTCATAAAGGGAGTGAGTAGAGGTGGTTGTGTTTGATGCCCTGCACTTTAGCATAAAAATGAAATTTCGTTCAAAATTTGAACACAGTTCCATTTTTGGATAAACTGCGAACATTCTGAACTTTCATTTTGACCCATCATGCTCGACAAATTAAGCGGTGCCACCCGAGTTCACATCATTGTGGGCGACCCAATTGCCCAAGTGAAATCGCCGTTCGGCATGACCCAAGCGTTTGAATTGAATGGCAAAGATGCCATTTGCATCCCCGCACAAGTTCCCACCCAAAATTTGAAGCAATGGTTCGAAGGCATGTCCTTGGCGCGCAATGTAGACGGCATCATCGTGACGGTGCCCCACAAATTTGATTGCCACGCCTTGTGCACGACCAACTCCCCTCGGGCCGATTTTTTAGGTGCCGTCAACACCATTCGACGCAATGCCGATGGCACTTGGCACGGCGACATGTTCGATGGCTTGGGTTACGTCAAGGCCATCGAGTCCAAGGGCTTTGACCTCAAAAACAAAAAAGCACTTTTGGTTGGCGCAGGCGGAGCAGGCTCGGCCATTGCGCATGCCATGGTGTTGGCCGGCGTGAGCGTCTTGGCCATTCATGATGAAAACACAGAGCGGCGTGAATCACTCATAGCGCGCTTGAACAGCTTGAATCTAGGTCAAGTGAAAGCTGGCTCTTCTAATCCCAGCGGGTTTGATGTGGCCATCAATGCCACCCCCGTTGGCATGCGCGAAGGCGACCCATTGCCCATCGACATTGATGCCATCACCCCCGACATGTTAATTGGATGCGTGATCACTGTACCCGCGGTGTCGCCCTTGATTGCTGCTGCTCGCGCCAAGTCTTGCAACACGTCAACCGGGGCAGACATGTTTGTCCAAGTGCGAGAACTCATGGTTCAGTTTTTGTTAGAAACAGCTGTTTAATTTTCAATATGGGCCACTCACTCTTGCCATTGCAACAACGCATTGCCACCCAACTGTCACAGTTCAAAGACCATGATTCTGTCGATTTGGTGGTCATTGGTTCTGGCGCAGCAGGATTTTCTGCTGCCTTGAATGCCGCCATCGACGGTGCTCGTGTTTTATTGGTCGAACGCACAGCCCATGTTGGCGGCACATCGGCACTCTCCGCCTCAACTGCCTGGGTACCGGGTACTCGGCGCGGCCTGGAAGTTAACCCCGACGACACCCCTGAACGTGTGGCCACGTTTCTGAACCATGCAGTGGGAGACCGATCTGATCCAAAGATGCGCCAAACCTTCATTGAACAAGGTCCTCAAGCCATTGCCCAATTAGAAGACCACAGCGCCTTGCAGTTTCAGGTACGCATGTTGCACCCAGACTATCTTTCTGAATTGGAAGGTTCTGTGCTCCGGGGTCGGGCCATCGAGCCACAACCTTTTGATGGCAAGCTGCTCGGACCCAACATGGATTTGGTGCGCAACCCCATTCCTGAATTTACCGTGCTCGGCGGAATGATGGTCGACCGCGATGATATTTTTCACCTCTTGCGACTCACCGAAACCCTCAAGTCTTTCAGCTACAGCGTGAGAATTGTCTTGCGGCACTACTGGGACAAACTGGTCCATCCACGCAGCACCCGCTGGGTGATGGGCAATGCCATGATTGGCCGCATGCTTTACAGCTACATTGAGCGCAAGGGTTTGTTGGTCACCCAAACCGAAGTGACCCAGCTCATTCAAACCGAACAAGGCATTCAAGGCGTGGTCTTGAACCAAAACGGCACGCGCGTTTCGATCCACAGCAAAGGCGGTGTCGTCATGGCCAGTGGCGGCTTCAATCGGCACCCCACTCGCCGCGCAGAGTTGTTGCCTGGCGCCGCTGAATCTTGGTGCCCAGCCGGACCGGGTCACACTGGCACTGCGCAAGATTTGGCACTTCAAGCTGGCGCGCAGTTGGGCAAGGGTGGTTTAAGCCACGCATTTTGGGCGCCAGTTTCAACACGCCAACGCAGCGACGGCACTACAGCGGCCTTTCCTCACTTTGTCATGGACCGGGGCAAGCCCGGCATGATCAGCGTAGACAGCCAAGGTCAGCGCTTTGTCAATGAGTCGACCTCTTACCATTTGTTTGGCTTGGCTATGCAAGCGCATCACGCCACGACAGCCTGCATACCAACCTGGCTGGTATGTGATGCAGGTGCCCTAAAGCGCTATGGCCTTGGCATGATTCGACCTGGTGGCAGTGGGTTGGCCCCCTTCTTGGCAGATGGCTATTTGAAACAAGGCAACACACTGCAAGACTTGGCCGCGCAAATTGGCGTACCCTCCGCCAATTTAGAAGCGACAGTGGCCCGCTTTAACACCATGGCAGACCAAGGCACAGACACCGATTTTCAAAGAGGCACCACAGACTATCAACGCGCCAATGGCGATGCCACTTGGCCAGGGCCTAACCCCTGCTTGGGCGCCCTCAAAGAAGGTCCCTTTTATTCGATTGCTCTGTACCCCGGTGACATCGGTGCAGCCACTGGCTTGGTTGCCAACGAGCATGCGCAATTGTTAGACACAAACGGTGCTGTCATTCCGGGTTTGTATGCGTGTGGCAACGACATGCATTCCATCATGGGCGGTGTCTATCCTGCGCCAGGAATCACCATTGGACCCGCCATAACGTTTGGGTATTTGGCGGCCAAAGATGCCGTTAAAAGGGCCCGTTCAGCGATTTAGCTTTTGTGAAAATTGGGCGCTCGCTTTTCTTGAAAGGCATTCAAGCCTTCATGAAAAGCAGGGGTGTCGATCAAGTCACGTTGGCGCAAACGCTCGTAGTCCATTTGCGAGGCCAAGTCATTCACTTGTGCTTCATGAAATGCGTGACGCACCTCACGCCCCATGCCTTTGGGCGACTGGGCCAAGCGCTGCGCCAAGGCCATGGCTTCCGCTTGCAGTTCGGCCCCTGGTAAATGACGCCAAATCATGCCCCAAGCATGCGCTTGCTGCGCCGTGATGCGGTCGCCTAACAAGGTGACGGCTTGCGCACGCGCCCAGCCAATGAGGCGCGGCAGCTTCCAAGTTGCGCCCAGGTCGGGCACCAAGCCCAGCTTGGGGGTGAAGGTGAGCACAAAGGATGCTTCATCGGCAGCCAACACAATGTCGGCCGCCAACGCCACGCTCACACCTGCACCCGCGCAGACCCCGTTGACCGCCGCCACTGTTGGGAAAGGCATGTCGTGCAGGGTTTGGATGACGGGGTTGAAATACTCGGCCATCAAGTGCGCTTGTCGAACCCCAAAGGACTCATCGGGCAAGCCAGGCACACCGGCTGCATCCAATTGCCACCCTGCACAAAACCCTCGACCCGCACCCGTGATGATGAGGGCTCGTATTGCGGGGTCTTCTTTCAGGGCCCGCAATTGAATGAGCAAAGCCTTGATGGCTTCAAGGCTCAGGCTATTGAGTGATGCCGGCCGATTGAGGGTGAGAACGCATACCGCGTCGTGGCGTGAAATTTGAATCACGTGTTCTTCAAGTGTGGTGTTGGTCATTATTTTTTTCCTGCTGCGGAGGGAGGTTTGCCTAAGCTGAAGCCGCCGTCGACCACCATGAGTTGGCCTGTCATCAAGCATTCTTGATCGAGCAACCAACACACTGAACTGGCAATGTGTTCGGGCGTGGCCACTTCACCCAAGAGTGAACTGTCTGCAAACTGATGCTTCACCTTTTCATAGGCCTCATCGCCCAGACCTTTCTTCATCCATCGACCCTGAATCATGCCGGGCAATACGGCGTTGACTCTGATCTTTGGCGCCAGCGTACGCGCAAGTCCGACTGTCAATGAATTGAGTGCCGCCTTGGACAACACATAAGGAAACGAGCTGCCCATGCCCAGTTGTCCGGCCACCGATGACACATTGACGATGGCGCTTTGAGGCGTCATGTGCTTGGCCACTGCACGAGACATTTGGAAAGGTCCAATGGCATTGATGCCGTATATTTTTTGAAAATCTTCTGCTTGGACATCGTCCAATTGCGACATGGGAATGAACAAGGTTGCGCCGGCGCTGTTCACAAGTGCATCAATGCGGCCCCAACGCGTCATGGCTTGGTTTGCAATGTCTTGGCACACCATGTTGTCAGAGACATCGCCCTGAACCGTAAAGGCTTGCGCACCTAAATTCAAGCAGTCTTGAACCACGCTTTGTGCCAAATCTGCACTGCGGTTGTAATTGATCAGCACCGCATAGCCTTTAGCAGCCAGCATGCGGGCCGTAGCGGCCCCCACGCCACTGGCGGCGCCTGTGATGACGGCCACAGCCTTTGGCGCAGACGATGAGTCTTCGTTTGAATTGGATGGGAGGGTGTTCATGTTGAGTGCAATGTGTGCAGCAAGCGCAAATTAACTTGCCACTTTGAAATAGCGCCTGACCACCGACTCTGCCACGCAGGCAGGTTTTTCTTGACCTTCAATTTCAACCGTCACTTGAATGGTCATCTGAATGGCGCCGGGCAAATCATCGAGCTTGTGCAACACCAACCTGCCGCGCACACGACTGCCCGAGCGCACTGGGCTGGTAAAACGAACTTTGTTCAGTCCGTAATTGACACCGACATCGGTGAACGGGAGGTGTAAGTTTTGTTCGTAAAAACCACCCAACAATGACAGGGTCAAAAAGCCATGTGCAATGGTGCCACCAAAAGGGGAGGACTGATTGGCACGCTCAGTGTCAACATGGATCCACTGAAAATCGTCTGTAGCCTGTGCAAACAAATCAATGCGTTTTTGATCGATGGTGAGCCAATCGGTCAAAAGAATCTCTTGGCCTACATGGGCCCGTACGAGGTCTAAGGTACTGAGGTCTGCGGTGACTGCCATGAATATCTCCTAAATGATGGACAGCTTAATGGCCAATGGACTGTTCTGCCAGCAATTTCAACAACCTGTCGCGCATGTCCTTTTTAACCAATTTGCCATTGGCGTTGCGGGGCAAGGCAGAAGTTGAAATGCTGAAGCTTTCGGGTACCTTGTAGTCAGACAATCTGGCTTTGCAAAATGCTTTCAGTTCATCTTCAAAACTGCCCTCAGATTTGAGCATCACAAAGGCGTGAACCCGCTCGCCCAACACGGGGCATGGCTTTGAGACCACCGCACACTCTTGAACCATAGGGTGGGCATACAACACGTTCTCCACTTCGATGGTGTAGATCTTGTAACCGCCTCGGTTGATCATGTCTTTTTTTCGATCCACCACCTTGACGTAGCCTTGTTCGTCCATCGAGCCAATGTCGCCCGAATGCCAAAAACCAGCAGTGAAGTTTTCTTGGGTGGCTTCGGGATTGTTCCAATAACCCGGCACCACTTGGGGGCCCTTGATCCAAATTTCACCCAGGGTATTGGGCGCAACTTCACAACCCGCATCGTCCATTACCCGCATCTCAACGCAACCCAATGGCATGCCAACGGTGTCGTTGTGAGCAGTGGTTTGGCCGGGGGGCATGAGGGTTGAAGGAGAGGTGGTTTCGGTAGAGCCGTAGCAGTTCATCAGCATGAGCGAGGGCACCGTTTGGGCCAAACGCTCGATGGTGGCCACGGGCATAGGCGCCCCACCAAAGGCACCAATGCGCCAACCCGATAAGTTGTATTGGTCAAAATCACTTTGCAACAAGCACAGGTTGTACATGGCAGGCACCATCACGGTGTGCGTCATGCCTTCTGTCTCAGCCAACTTCAAAAATTCTGAGGCTTTGAAACTGGGCATGATGACCAGCTTGCCTGCGGCAAGCGTGAGCGTGGTAATCATGGCAATCAAACCTGTCACGTGGCTGAGCGGTACGGCAGCAATCGAGCTATCGTGCTGCGTCAGAGACATGCCCATTTGATAATGCAAAGAAGAGTGAACAATGCTCAGGTGTGTGAGCATGGCGCCCTTGGGGCGACCCGTGGTACCAGAGGTGTAGAGAATGACCGCAGTGTCTTCAGGTGCCACTTCAGCAACAGGTGGTGCATCACCTTTGGCCATCAAATCATCAAAATGCGTGGCTCCTTCGCAGATCTTCATAGACACTCGATGCAGCAGCGCTGGTGCGTCTTCCGAAGATGGGAGCAAGCTGACCAAATCTACTTCACAAATGGCCATGACAGCGCCGCAGTGCTGAAGCATGTAAGCCAAACCAGGTGCTTGTTCTCGGATGCTGATGGGAACGGCAATGGCACCCAAATGAGCCAAGGCATACAGCGTGATCACAAACTCATGTCGATTGCCTAAAAGCATGGCCACTCGATTGCCTGCCCTCACGCCACGTTGAGCAAGCCCCGCGGCCAAACACGCGGCGTTTTGTTGAACTTGGGCATAGCTGAGGCGAACCCCATCGCACACCACAGCATCAGCAGCAGGATTTAATTTCACGGCATCTTGCAGCAACTGATAAAGACTTTGAGGTCTGTTTGTAAAACAAGGCACAACTCGGTCTTGATAATGCGACTCTAAGCGGATGGCTGGCCACACATTACCCCAATCGCTCATGACACGCCCTCCAGCTTAGACACCAACGCACGCCCTTCCACAAACTCCATCGCACGGCTGGCAAATGCAGCGCTCAGGCCGCCCACTTTGGCCGCATCGCTTGAGGCCGCATTGCCAGAGGCTGCACGAGAAGCAATGCCCTCAAAAATAACAGACATGCGAAAGAGAGCAAACGCAAAATGAAAGGCGGTCACGCTGTCTTTTCGGCCGCTGCATTGCAGATAGTGTTTCAAGTAGTCTGCTTCAGCGGGAATACCCAAGGCATCCAAATCCAAGCCCCGAATGCCGCCATATTCTTCGGGCAATGTACGCCAAGCCATGCAGTTAAATGCCACATCGGCCAAGGGATGTCCCAAGGTCGACAGCTCCCAATCTAAGATGCCCACCACACGCGGCTCTGTCGGGTGGTACATCAAATTACCCAATCGAAAATCGCCATGGCTGATGCTGGTTTCGGTTTCATCTGGCAGGTTTTCGCCAAGCCATTGCGTCAGCACAGCAATGTTCGCGTCTTCGCGAGTTTTGGAGATGTCCCATTGACGTGTCCAGCGTGCAATTTGCCTTGAAAAATAGCTGCCATGCCGACCGTAGTCTGACAAGCCAATGGCGGCCCAATCGACTTGGTGCAAGGCGGCCATCGCCTCGGCCATCCCCAAGTAAATTGCCCTGCGCTCTTGCGGCGCCATTCCCGGCAAAGCGCATTCAGAAAAAACGCGACCTGGCAATCTTTCCATCAAATAGAAGGGCGTCCCCACCACATCTCGTTCTGCATGAAAAAGGACCATCTTGGGCACTGGCACCGTGGTTTGCGACAAAGCTTGCATGACACGAAACTCGCGGTCAACCGCGTGTGCAGAGGGCAACAAGGTTGAGGCCGGTTGCTTTCGAAGAACCAACTGCCGGTTGTCAAAGCTGACAAAAAAAGTAGGGTTAGATTGCCCTCCCCCAATGCGCTCGAGTTGCATCTCACCCTGTAATTCAGGCAGCTTTGTTTTGATAAATTGCGCTAGGCGATTCGGCTCAAAGTCCATCAATTCCACCATGGGTAAAAATTGGGCATGTGGGAGGCTTGAGTGGTGTATTGAGGATCTCTTTTTTCCAAGAAGGCTTTGACGCCTTCTTTGCCATCGGCCATGCTGGTGTAAAAAATTCCCAAGGACTCAATCTTGTGCGCTTGCATTGGATGATCTGCGCTCGAATTGCGGTACATCATTTGTCGAATCAAGGCGACCGAAACTGGCGACCGATTCGATGTGAACGATGAGGCCACAAGCACCGCTTCTGCCAACAATTGTTCCGGTGCCACCACGCGCTTGACCAAGCCAGCGCCCAGTGCGGTCTCGGCATCAAAAATGTCGCCACTGAGTGTCCATTCGAGGGCTTTGGGCAAGCCGACGACTTTGGGCAAAAACCAACTGGCACAGGCATCTGGCACGATGCCGATCTTGCCAAAGACAAAACCGAATCGCGCTTTGGTTGAAGCGATGCGCACATCACAAGGCAATGTGAGCGTAGCGCCCACCCCCACCGCCGCGCCATTGATGGCCGCGATCAAGGGTTTTTTGCAATCGAACATGGCCAATACCACCCTGCCACCTGTATCTCTCACACCCTTCACAATGACTGGGTCATCAAGCCCTTCGTTCAAGTCATGCAGAGTGGGCCGGAGGCTTTCATTCAGGCCAAACACATTGTCTTGACCCTCGCCTTCTAAATCCATGCCGGCACAAAACGCTTTGCCCTCGCCCGTCAAGATGATCGCTTTCACGGCATCATCTTCGCTGGCTTGTTGAAAGGTCTCTATCAACTCTTCGGCCATGTTGACCGTGAAGGCATTCATGCGCAAAGCCCGGTTTAACTTGACCGTCAAAATACCCTCTGCCAAGGTGCATTCAATGTCGCGTGTGCCTTGGTGCCAGTTCATGACGCTTCTCCTTGTGCCAACTTCAAGGCCAAACTTTGGGTGTCAATGTCCAAATCAAGCAACAACCAAATGGCGGCTTTCTGCCAATGAAGCCCGGGCCTCAGGGTGGCATACACCCCGCCAGCCAAGGCCTCAGGCATGACGAATTTCAGCGCTTTCAAACCGGGTAGTTCATAGCGCAAAACAGGGCCAGGCACCACTTTGTTCAGCATGGCCTGCACTGCCGAGGCGCTCAAGGCTTGGCAGATCAAACTGTATGCCGCTTCATCGGCTGCCACCAGCGTCAGGTCAAGCATGTCGCCTTTGTCGCCAGCGCGCCCTACTGCAATGTCACCGACTCTCATGAATGACTCCAAAGTATGTTGGTTCTGATAAGACTGGGGTCGATAAAACCATCGAGCACTTCAATTCGATTTCGGCGCTCACTTCGCACACTGCAGCCGCCTGCAGGGCCTGACAAGGTGAGTGCATACACTTCATCTTCAATGACTTGTGCCATTTCTAAGTCTTGGCATCGGGCTGACACGTGTACACGCAACTCTGCGGGCTCACCGCGCGCCAAAGATCCAGCGCGCAAGACGGCGTTCATGCCCACCAAATCGATGGCGATGTCTTGCGCTGGCCAATCAGACAGTCTTAACCGAAGTGTGTCTGCAGCGCGCTGCGCTCTGGCCAACGCACCCGTGCCTGCAAATCCAATTTCACAATCGGCAATGAACCCTGGCAACTCTAAAAAACCGGCCACTTTCAAAGTAGGTGGTGGGCCAGAAGTGCGCGCGCCCGACATGTGAACCAGTTTGGGGCCGCTCTGCTCAAAGCGAATACCGGTGAAGTCCAACACCAAGTCGGGTGTGGCATAACGTGCAGGGTTGTGAACTTCATAAAGCAACTGCAAGGTACAAGTGAGTGCATCCACCAAAGCAGGTGCGTCATCCAGGACCGTAATGTCAGCACTGCCATCAGCGTATACATGTGCCAGCGGATATCCCAGCGCCGCAAAGTCTGCCGCTGACAAGGGATTGCCCGGCTTAGGTCCGCCCAGGGTTTCATAATTGCCACCCGTGAGTTGCCCGCCGCACTCTAGCAAATGACCCACTGTGAGCGCACCGGCCAAAGCATTGTCACTGCCGTCTAAAAACTGTCGCACTGGCGCTGCAAACAATGCGGAGTCGGCCACGCGACCCGTCACGACCACATCAGCCCCATCCTCCAATGCAAGCGCCATGGGCACACACCCCAAATAGGCATGCGCGCCAATGAGTCGGCCTTCTACGGGTCGCACCCATGCAACGTGTTGGCGCAGATGCATCACATCGTCGCCCTCGATGGCAGCCACGCGCAGTCCTTTGATGCCCAAATCTTTGGCCAGGCTGGCAATGGACTGGCCCGCTGCACGCGGATTGGCGGCGCCTAAATTGGAAATAATTTTGCAACCCGTGCTGGCGGCTGCAGGCAACAGGGGCGTTAAGCGGCGACGCAATCGAGGATCGGCACCCGCCTCTGGATTGGCGGCACGTGCATTGATGGCGGGTACCAATGTGCGTTCTGCCAAACACTCCAATGCCACTGCATCCACCTGCCCCGAAGCCGCCAAGGCCACAGCGGGGTCAACACGGTCGCCGGCAAAGCCTGCACCAGCGCCAATTCGATAGACAGGTTTTGAAGTGTTTGACATTTCAAAGCCCCATGTAGGAGCGTTGAACATCAGGGTCGTTCATCAAGTCTTCACCACGACCTGTTTTCAAAATACCGCCATGCTCGATGATGTAACCACGCTCGCACAACCTGAGCGCATTGCCCACGTTTTGCTCAACCAGCAACACCGACAAGCCTTTGGTCTTCACCAAGGTGCTCACCATGTCAAATACTTTGTCCACAATGATGGGGGCCAGCCCTAAAGAGGGTTCGTCCAACATCAACAGTTTAGGCAGCGACATCATGGCGCGAGCGACTGCACACATCTGTCGCTCGCCACCAGACAATCGCCCTGCAAGTTGTTCTCGCCGGTCGGCCAAAATCGGAAACAAGCTCATCACCTCGTCAAGCGACTCACTCATCCGAGCTCGCGCTTTGGGGTGGTAAGCCCCTAACTCCAAGTTTTCCAATACAGTCATGAAGGGGAACAATCGGCCGCCTTCAGGCACCATCACGAGACCATGTTCTGTGGCTTCATGGGCTGGCAACTTGGTAATGTCTTGCCCATCAAACATCAGATGACCCGAACGCACTTTGAGGTGACCACTGATGGTCAGCAACAAGGTGGTTTTACCCGCGCCATTGGCGCCCACCACAGACACAATTTCGCCCTGGCCCACCTCCAAGCTCAAGTTCTCCAGTACAGGCAATTCGCCATAGCCCGAGCTGAGCTTGTCAACTTGCAATATCGTGCTCATGCATTCACCTCTGTTGTTTGTTTGGACTGACCGCCCATGTGGCCTTCACCCAGATAAGCCTTGATCACTGCGGGTGAGGTCAAAATTTCATCGGCGGTGCCTTCACCAATCCAACGGCCTCGGTCTAAAACCACCACACGTTCAGAGAATGCACGAACCACTTTCAGGTTGTGTTCGATGATCAAGAAGGTCAAGCCATCGGCATGCAAACCTTGCAGCAGTTCAATGGCATTGCCCACCTCACTTTGATTCAGGCCGGCCATCACCTCGTCGAGCAAAACAATTTCGGGTTCAAGTGCCATGGCACGCGCTACTTCTAAGCGCCGCCGCTCGCTCAAAGTCAGGTCGCCAGCGCGACGACGCGCAAGGTGGGCCAAACCCACGCGCTCTAAAACGGTCATGGCTTTGTCTGTGGCGACTGACATCGAACTGTGCCGCATGAAAGCACCAATCATCACATTCTCAAGTGCATTGAGTGCAATCAAGGGCTTGGCGATTTGAAAAGTGCGACCCATGCCTTGTCGAGCCCTGTCGTGCGGTGCCAATCGGTTGATCACTTGTCCGCGCAGTTTGACTTCACCCGCAGTGGGTTCCAACTGGCCTGTCAGTAAATTAAAAAATGTTGTTTTGCCTGCACCATTGGGGCCAATGATGCTGACAATTTCACCTTTTTGAACCGACAGCGACACACCATCTACGGCCTTCAAGCCCAAGAAGTGCTTGCTGACGTTGGTAACTTCTAAAAGTGGAGTGCTCATGATTGCCCCTTTTTGTGACGCCAATGCTTCATCAGATCTTCATAGGCACCCACAATCCCGCGTTTCATGAACAAAGCAGCCAAGACCATGAGCAGCCCCAACACGGCCAAATTGACACCCGGCAATGCATTGGCCAACTCTGCACGCAAGAAGTTTTCAAAAGGCACTATCAAGGCCGCACCCAACAACGGTCCCGCAATGGTTCCGACGCCGCCGATGAGTGACAAGAGCGCAAACTTCACACCCACTTCTTGCAAATTGAACAAGGTGGGTGGGTCAATGAATCTCAAGTACATGGTGAACAAGGTGCCGCCAATGGCCGTCAAGGCGGCACTCAAAGCCATGCCTTGAAGCTTGACTTGCAAGACATGAATGCCAGAAGCGCGCGCCGAGTCTTCGTCTTCGCGCACAGCCAGCAAGTAATAACCCAAGCGGCTGCGTCGAACCCCTATTGAAATCGCAATGACAAGGGCCACAAAAGCAAACATCAACAGCGCATACTGCCACCGCTCTTTGAAAATCATATTTTGAAAGCCTGCTTTGAATGGAATCATGAGACCTCTGGGCCCCCCCGTGACAGAGTCAAAGTGGTTGGCAATGACAAAAGCCACTTCATTGAAAGCCAAGGTGGCAATGGCAAAGAAGGGGCCGCGCAACCTGAAAGTGGGCCAAGAGATCAAGACCGAGACCAGTGCGGCTAACGCAGCCGCCATCAGCATGATGCCCCAAGGCGACCATCCCAAAGTGATGTAGAGCTTGGCAGTCATGTAAGCACCAATGCCAAAAAATACCCCATGACCTAAAGAGAACTGACCGCCAAAGCCACCAATGATGTTCCACGACGAGGCCAAGCCCGCCATGAGGTAAGTGAACGCAATGATGTTGAGCCAATGCGGATCTTCAATCAGAAGCATGAGGGGTAAAAAGGCCAAGGCCATTCCACCCAAGTACTTCAGCCAAACAGATTTGCCCGACTCAATGACCGGTTCGTGGTTTGTATCAATTTTGTTCACGGAAACCCACTTCTTCGGCACCCACCTGGCCCATCAGGCCTGCAGGACGCACGATCAAAACGACCAGAAAAATTAAGAACCAAACGGCGCTTTTAAGAGCGGGGTCGATGTAATAACCAGCAAAGGCTTCCACCACACCCACAATCAATCCGCCAAAGTAGGCACCCCACACACTGCCCAAGCCACCCAACACCACCACCGCAAATGCAGCCATGATGAAGTTGCCACCCACGCCAGGCGTAATGGAGTAGATGGGGGTGAGCAATGCGCCAGCCATCCCAGCCAAAGCCGCGCCGATGCCAAAGGTGATTAAAAATGTTTTCTCTACATTGATCCCCATGACCCGGGCAGCACGCTTGTCTTGAGTAACAGCTCGTATGGCTTTGCCCATCATGGTTTGACGTAAAAAGACATGAAGTCCAATGGTGATGAGCGTGGTTGCGACCAATGTCACAAGCCGCACCACACTGATTTTCAGATCTCCCACCGACAAGACTTCGGCACCCATGGTGCCGCCAATGCTGAAAGCCTCGCCACGGGACATGGCCAGCATGATGTTTTGAAACATCATGAGCAATCCAAATGTGGCAAAAATTTGCATGTTGGATTCATTGTGCAAAGGCTGAATGACCAAGCGCTGGATGGCCACACCCAGCAAGCCCACCAAAGGAGCGACCACCAGCACAGACAAATAGGGGTTCATCCCCAGCTGAACATAGGCCCAGTAGCAGCCATACATGCCAAACATGACCAACTCGCCCTGCGCAAAATTGACAATGCGCACCACGCCAAAGATCAGGTTCAGGCCAATGCTGACCAGGCCATAAATGCCCCCTAGGAGCAAGCCAAATACCAATACATTCAGGAATTGATCCATGATCCACTTTCAAATTTGGGACCAGCCACCCCAAGGCGCAAAGCACCAAGGGGCAAACTGATCATTGAGCCGACTCTAATCAGGGACGTCCCAAGGGCTTGACTGCCACGCCTGGCAAAGCGGCGTTCTGTGGAAATACAGTCACCATTTTTCCAGACTGCCACTGAGAGGCCGTAAACCATGCACGAACGTTTTGCATGTTCTTGTCAAACTTGATACCAAAACCGGAGGGGTAAGAGCTTTCTGGCTTGTCCAACTTGAGCGCAGCAGCATGCACTTTGTCTGGCTCGACGCTGCCTGCAGCCTTGATGGCTTCAAACATGATCAAAGCGCCAGAATAAGCGGCCATGCCTTGAGGCGCAACAGGTTCTGATTTGTATTTGGCGCGATAAGCCGCCAAGAAAGCTCTGTTGCCGGGTCCAAATGCTTCGGTAATGTCATTGCTGCGTGGATAGCCAATGACCAGCACACCTTCAAGGTAGGCTGCACCAATGGCTTCCAAAGTCTCAGGTGTGTCGCCTGTGCCCACAAACAAAATGGCGCCTGGCTTAAAGCCTTGATCACGGAAAGTGCGAAGCAACAAATTACCATCTGGCACATAGCCCGTTTGAACAAACACATCGGGCGCTGCTTGTTTGGCGCGCAACACGGTATCGTTCAAGTCAATGCTGCGAGCTGAGTGCGCACCCACGCCCACAATTTTGGCGCCCATTTCTGTCAGCAATCTTTTTTGTGCTTCCACAATGCCAGTGCCGTAAATGGAGTCTTCACTTTCCAACCAAACCTTCAAATCCTTGATGTCTTTTTTCAGGTTGGTGGCAATCAAATTTTTCAATACATTGGCAGACGTTGTGGCAAATGCCGCGCCATCAGGACCACTGCGAATGAAGTTTGGTAAACCACGCTCGGTCAAAGCGTTGGACACCGCATTGGTTTCCCAATACAGCTTGTTGTAGCGCATGGCGGCGTCACTGGCCGTTAGAGAAATTCCGCTGATGTAGGTTCCCATGAACATGTCGACCTTTTCTTTGGTCGCCAGCTGCTCTACGGTGGCAATGCCTTGTTGTGGATTGGACGCATCGCCGCGCACCAGTTCTACCTTCTTGCCCAAGACACCCCCCGCTGCATTGATTTGGTCAACCGCCAATTCATAGCCCCGAGTGACCTCGGTGCCATAAAGTGCCAGCGGGCCACTGTAGGGGTTGACGGCGCCAATTTTGAGCGTCTGCTGCGCGCTCACTTGGGCGGCAAAGCCCAAGCCCAGCGCCAGTGCCAATCCCGCCATGGTTTTCAAAGTCTTCATACCAGTCTCCTTTTAAAATTTTCAATCAACGACGTTACCAACTCGGTTAAGCAGCAGAAGAACGTCAGGTTCTGGCCACTTTTGACAAACACTTCGAATTCAATCTACAAAACACCCACCGCCTTGCCCACCGGCCAAAAAATACCGCCACTGGTCAGCCCGCCATCGACCGCCAAGTCGACACCTGTGATGTAAGCCGACTGGGGTCCAAGCAAAAAAAACATGGCATCGGCCAATTGGTCGGCGCTGGCCATGTGACCCATGGGTGTGATGTGCTGCAGGGCATCAAACAATTTTTGGTTGTTTCGAATCATCTCTGTATCAACCACGCCCGGGCAAATGCAATTGACCCGAACACCCGCAGAAGCCAACTCCATGGCAGCACTTTTGGTCAGCCCGCGCAGCGCCCACTTGCTGGTGGTGTAGGCGGCAGAAAAATAGCCTGTCAGCCCAACGGTGGAGGAAATACTCACAATGGAGCCGCCTTTGGGCATGAGCGGTGCCAGGTGCTTGATGCCTAAAAAAGAGCCTGTGAGATTCACTTGGAGCACACGCTCCCACTCACTCAAATCAGTCTTGGTGACCGTGTTGCGCACACCTGTGATGCCCGCGTTGTTCACCAAGGCCAGCAGGGGCTCTGTGCTGGCTTTAAGTTTCACTTCAAGCTCATGCCAAGCATGTGGATCTGCCACGTCCATAGAATGAACAGTTAACTTGCCAGCCAAGCCCTGAGCCTTTTGATTCAATTCTTTCCAAGCTTCATCAGAACTGGGCAGTCGGTCCAAGACATGCACGTGTGCACCTGCTCGCATCAGCTGCAAGCTGATGGCCGCACCTTGTCCGCGGGCACCTCCTGTCACCACCGCTGCTTTACCCGTCCAATAATGTTGAGTGTCCATGTGGGTATGCCTCACTCAGGTTTGATGCCTGCGCCCAGCGCCACGCGCTTAAAGCGCTCCGTTTCATCCAACTGAAATTTGCGCATGTCATCCCCCGCCAGCGGCAAGGGGTCTGAGCCAATTTTGGCGATGAAGGTTTTACCCGCTGGTGAAGCAATGATTTTTTTCACGGCATCGACCAATTTGGCTGTGACGGCTTCTGGCGTTTCGGTGCGAATGTAAATAGAGGTCCATGTGTAGTTCACATAGTCGGGATAACCACTTTCCTTGAGGGTTGGAATTTCGGGGTAATCGGGATGACGCTTGTCGCCAGAAACAGCAATGGCCTTGAGCTTGCCTGCCTTGACCTGCGGAATGGCGGCAATCAAGTCACTGACACCCCAATCAAGTTGATCGCCCATCAAAGCAGTGAACACCTCCGGAGCACCTTTGTAAGGCACATTGATACTTTGAGTGCCTGACAAGCTAGAGAACCATTCGGCCGACAAATGGAAGCCAGCGGTATAAGTGCCCACGTTCAATTTTTGTTTGCTGCTTTTTGCAGCGCTCACCAGATCGCTCACATTGTTCATTTTGGAGTTGGGTGATGCAATGAAGATCATCATGCCGCGCGCCAAACCCGACACGGGTTTAAAGTCTTTCACTGGGTCGTATGGCAAATCTTTCACCACCGAGGGGTTGACCGCCATGTGGGTGTTGGTGGCTAAAAACATGCTGTAGCCATCAGCGGGGGCTTGTTTCACTGCCATGGCAGCAATGACGCCATTGGCGCCAGCTTTGTTTTCGATCAATACGGGTTGACCCAGCAGCGTGGTCAATTGCTCACCAAAGAAACGTGCCGTGGTGTCAGAGCCACTGCCAGGAGAAGTAGGAACCACAATTTTGAGGGGCTTGTTTGGAAACGGCGCAGTTTGGGCTTGCGCACCCAAGCCAGCCCATAAGCCCAAACTCAAAGCCAAATTCAGCAATTGTCTTTTTGTCATGTTGCGCTCCAATTTTTTCTTTGATGGAAAATTGTCAAACTGGCTTAAATCGAGGAATGGCCAAGCCTTGCTCGACCTCAATGACCAGTTGCAATGCTTGGTCAATCTTCAAGGATTCAAAGTCATCAACGCCAATCACGTTGCTAATGAGCCGAACACCCTCTTCCAAGGCCACCACAGCAACGGCATAGGGCAAGCGTTGTGCAAATGCGGGGTGATACGCCATGTGATAAACCACCCAGCTGATGAGCTTGGCTCTGCCTGAAGCGGCTTGCCAAGTCCACTTGTCTTCTAAGCAATGAGGGCATTCACTGCGCGGGGGCAACCAGTTGTGACTGCAACAAGTGCAGTGCTGAAAGCTCAAATGACCTTGCTTTAAGCTGTCCCAATAAGGCTGGTTGAGCTCATTGAACTCGGGCAACGGAATGGTGAGGTCTGTATTTTCCAAAACGATGCTCCTCAATCTTGTCCAAGTATCAAAGTGGAATGGGTATGCATAATGCCACCCTGGTTGCTGATGGCGCAAGTGCGAGCACCCTTGACTTGACTCAAGGCTTCTGCGCGCATCTGACGCACCCCCTCCAACACCAATTGCAGCCCAGGCATGCCCGTTTCAGACAACAAACCCCCAGCCGTGTTGATGGGCAACTCGCCACCTAATTCAATCCGGCCGCCTTCTACAAATTTGCCGCCCTGACCTTTGGGACAAAAGCCATAGGCTTCCAGAGTCATGAGGGCCGCAATGGTGAAGCAATCGTATATTTGAGCGACATCAATGTCTTTGGGTGTGAGTCCCGCCATCTTGAAAGCGGTGTGAGCAGACTTTTCTGCAGCCGTGGTGGTCAGGTCGTGGCGCAGGGCCACTTCCCAAGATGTTTGGCCTTGACCAAAACCCAAAATGGGAACTGGCTTGGCCACGCCCAAAGATTTGGCTCTCTGCGCACTCATGAGCACCACGGCAGCCGCACCGTCCGACACCAAACAACAATCGTCGCGTCGCAGGGGTGCGACGATCATTCTGGATTCTCGGTATTGCTCTAGGCTCAGTGGTTTGCGCAATTGTGCATGCGGGTTGGCAGCGCCATGTTTGCGGCAAGCCACTGCGATTGCGCCTAACTGATCGCTGGTGGTGCCATATTCGCCCATGTGACGGCGGGCAATCATGCCGTAGCCTGCAGGCGTCCCAAACCAGCCGTAAATGCTGTCATCACCCCAAGCTTTTTCATAAGCTTGGCGAGTACCTGTCGCAGGGTTGTCGGCCAAGCACACCACCGCAACTTCGCACTGCCCGGCTTCAATGGCCATGGCCGCATAGCCCATCATGCTGATGTTGCTGGCGCCGCCCTGGTCCCACACACCGCCAATGCGCGGCACGATGCCAATCGTCTCGGCCAGTTTCTGCCCATACATCATTTCAAACTTGGAAGTGGGAAACTTCACAAACAAGCCATCCACCATGTCTTTCTCGATGCCGGCATCAGCCAAGGCTTTGCGAATGGCTTCCACATTCATGGACAGCGTACTGCGCCCTGGCAGCTTGCCAAAAGCGGTGTTACCAATTCCAGCTATGACGGTATGGCCTCGCATCAGATCACCTCGTCTTCTGACAGTTGTTGAATTTCAGAATCACTCAATCCCAACCAGTCGCCGTAGACGGCGTGGTTGTCTCGACCCAGCTCACCACTGGGCTTAATTTCTAGAGGCTCGACGCCGTCGTAACGCATGGGCGAGTTGGGCAAACACACCCGGCCATAGATAGGGTGCTGTATCCACTCTAGAGCACGGCGTGAATGCATGTGCTCATCATTCACCACCTCTTCGAGGTCGCGCACGGGTGCACACGCCACGCGGTGCTTCATCAGCAAATCGAAGAGTTCTTTTTTGGAATAACGCTGCGTAAACTCACCCACCAGCGCATCCACGTCATCCATGTTTGCCACGCGGCTCTTGAGATCGACAAAGCGGGGGTCTTGTCCCAAATCTGGGCGCTGCATGGCATCCAGCAATGACTTCCAATGCTTCTCACCCACACAGATGATGGCAATGAAACCATCTTGGGTGGGGTACACGTTGTAAGGTGCTTCAGCCATACCGCCATGGCGATTGCCCGTCCGAGGAGGGACGCTGGTTCCAGCGGTGTAATGCAATCCAAGGTTGGAGCTCAATGAAGCATAGACGGCCTCTTGCATGGACACTTCCACCAAGCGTCCGACACCGGTTTTCTCTCGCTCATACAAAGCCGTCATGATGGCACCGTACAAATGCACGCCACCAAAAAAATCGCACAAAGCAGGGCCTGCTTTAACCGGCGGCCGATCGGGAAAGCCTGTGACGTTCATGATGCCGGCCATGGCTTGAACGGTGAGGTCCATGGCGGGGTAATCTTTGTTGGGTCCCGTACGGCCATAACCAGAGCCGGCGCCGTAAATTAAACGCGGATTGATTTTGCGCAAATTTTCATAGCCCAAACCCAAACGCTCCATGGCATTGGGTGCAAAGTTTTCCACCAGCACATCTCCGCGCTTCACCATCTCGTGCAGAAGTTCGCGTCCACGGGGTGTTTTCAAATTGAGGGTCGCAAACGTCTTGTTTGAATTGAGCATGGCAAACGGCAAGGCAGCACCACCCACCACAGCTCGGCGGCGCAGGTGCTCACCGCCCTTGGCTTCAATCTTGATGATTTTGGCACCCGCCATGGCCATCAAAAATGTGCAGTAGGGTCCGTTGTAGATCTGACCCAGATCTACCACCGTGACACCTTTTAATGGATATTGCGGCGTCATGTTCAACGACCTTTAAAGTCGGGTGTGCGTTTGGCAGAGAAGGCTGCAGGCCCTTCTTTGGCATCTTCTGTTTGCATCAGCATGCGGTTGATCACAGCTTCGATGCGCAAGCCTGTGGTGAGGTCTGTATCTCGGCTGCGCAAGGCCAATTCTTTGGCTGCCTGAACCGCCAAAGGTGCATTGGCTGCTATTTTTTTGGCATAGCCATAAGCTGTGTCGAGGAGGGCATCCGGTGCCACCACCTTATTGACCAAGCCCCAACGCTCTGCCGTTGCGGCATCAATGCCATCTGCCGTCAATAACATTTCCATGGCAATGGCATGCGGCAATTGACTCAAAATGCGCTGAGTACCGCCATTCGCTGGAATGACGCCCCGCTTCACTTCCGCCAAATTGAATGTGGCATGGGTAGAAGCCACTCGAATGTCGGTGGCCATCAGCAAGGTCATCCCGCCGCCTAGGCAGTAACCATTCACAGCCGCAATCACAGGCTTCCAAACTTCCAAGCCTCTGTTGAGAAGTTGGTCTTTTTGGGTCAACCACATGTCAGAAAAACTTTGTGGCGCGGTTAGAAAAGATTTAATGTCGGCACCCGTTGTGAAAGACCGATCACCAGCACCTGTGACGATGGCCACTCGAATGGCAGCGTCATCGCGCACCGTACACCAAGCCTGCGACAGGGCTTGATAGTGTTCGGTATCCATGGCGTTCAAACGCTCAGGACGGTTGATGGTGATCAGGGCAATGCCCTCGTCAGAAACTTTAAAGTCAATGGACATGTTTCATCTCCTTAAGTGGGTGAACGGAAAGTGCCCAGCATGTCACGCGCCACCACCATGCGATGAACTTCTGAGGGGCCTTCACCGATGCGCTTAATGCGCAGTTCGCGATACCAACGCTCCAGTGGCAACTCTTGCGCCACACCCATGCCGCCTAAAATTTGAATGCAACGGTCTACCACACGCCCTGCGGTCTCAGTGCCGTAAACTTTGGCGATAGAAGCATCGACCTTGATGTCACGACCCATGTCGGCATTCCAAGCAGCTTGATACACCAGCAGACGGGCCGCGCGCAGCTCAATTTCAGAATCGGCCAGCATCCACTGAACGGCTTGTTTATCGGCCAAATGGCTGCCAAAGGTTTTTCGCTGGAGAGCCCAGTCTTTGGCAATCTCCAAGGCCGCTTGCGCAATGCCAATGGTGGCTGCGGCATAAGGTGGTCTTGCATGAACCAACCACTCTTCTGCAAACGCAAAGCCCTTGCCTTCTTCGCCCAACCGATCTTCAATGGGCACCTCGTAATCGTTAAAGTGAACTTCGTAAGGCGCATAAGACCGAATGACAGGAATCTTGGACAAAGAAATGCCAGGCTTGCTTTTGTCCACCACAAAACTCGTAATGCCGTCTCGCCCTTTGCTTTCGCCAACTCGCGCAAACACAATGCCCCAATTGGCCATGCCAGCGCCTGAAATCCAAATCTTGGTGCCATTGATGACATAGCGATCGCTTTTGCGCTCAGCTCGCGTTTTGATGGCACGTCCTGGGTCAGAACCGCCACTGGGTTCGCTGATGGCCACAAAGGCCTTGGTGCCATTGGCCACGTCTTCGCGAGCAAAGCGTTGCTGATGTTCTGTGCCCTTCCAAATGACATTGGGAGGATCGAATCCAAAGGCGCCACATCCTGCAATGTAAGCACCCATGCGGCACTTGGCAGTTTCTTCTGCGGCCACGCATTGACCTAACAGGTTCAGGCCGGGCCCACCGTGTTCAGCGGGTGTTTCAAACAACCACAAACCCAAGTCTCGCGCCTTCTTTTGTAGCGCTTCCAGTGGCGCTGGCTCAGGTGTGTAGCAGTCATACGGCAGCGTGTCTTCCAGCGGCTTGACTTCTTCTTGCATGAAACGACGAATGGTGTCGCGCAACATGCGGTGTTCTTCTGGCAGTTCCCAGCTTCCTGTTGAATCATGCATTGTTTTTATTCCTTTAACTGATTGAGAATTTAACTTGACTTAAGCCTTGGCCATGCGATTTGCACGATGCTTTTCGCTTGCTGCAGCATCTAAGCGATAGCGTGGTGTGCCCGCTTTTGCAGGTGTGACATGTTCAATGACAACGCCATAAAGTTCGGTGGCTTGTTCGGGACTGATGTAACCCCGATTCAAGTCAAGCGTGACCGCCTCTAAATCCCGTTGCAGTGGGTTGCCCCAACCGCCGCCGCCTGGCGAGCCAACGCGAATGGAATCACCCGCCACCAATTCTTCTTTCTCCTGTTTGCTTCTAAGCTCTGGCTGCCAATCACGACCTTTTGTATGGAAGGTGACGCTGTTGGACTCTGCAGATCCACCGCCGCAAATGCCGAAGGGCGCATGGTCCACGCGGTCACCCAACACCGACACAGTGGTGTCGGACAACGTGGTGAAGCCGTATTCGGTTCCGCAGCCGCCACGGTGCCAGCCAGCGCCACCTGAGTTTTCACGAATGCGGAAGTAATCAAAACGCAGCGGGAAGCGGTGCTCTGACATTTCCAGCGACATGAAGTTGGCCATTGACTGAGGGGGCGTACCATTGATCAAGCCGTCGCTGGCGCGAGTCGCACCATAACCACCAGGGTATGGAAACACGCCCACGAAATAATTTTTGCTGCGGGGGTGTGTGCCACTGATGGCCACCACGCCAATGGTTCCAAAAAATGCAGCCGGCGTTTTTTCGGGCAGTATTTTGGACAAGGCCCCAAACACCACGTCAATGACTCGGCCCATGGGGTCCAGATAGCCGCCGCATGCTGCTGGATATTCAGCCGACAACAAGGTGCCATCAGGCACATGAATGCTGATAGGCCTGAAGGTGCCGCCGTTCACAGGTACATCTGGGAAAATATGCTTGATGGCCACAAAGCAAGAAGACAGTGTGGTGTTGCGAGACATGTTCAAGGGTCCGCGGGCACGAGGTCCTGTGCCCGTGAAGTCAAAGTGCATGTGATCGTCTTTGACCGTGATGGCTATCCTCACTGGGATGGGCTCGTCCACGATACCGTCGTTGTCAATGAAGTCTTCAAAGCTGTAAGTGCCATCGGGCAACTCGGCAATGTAGGAGCGCATCTGGCGCTCTGAGTAAGCAATCATTTCATTCAAGCAATCGGTCAACACTGCACGGCCATATTTTTTAACCAGCGCTTCAATGCCGCGATTGCCAACCGTAAACACATTCACCATGGCCGCCATGTCGCCCGCAATTTCATTGGGCAAACGCACATTGGCTTTGAACATGGCCAGCAAGGCTTTGTTGAGCTTGCCTTCGTCGTACAACTTGACTGGGGGAATGACAATGCCCTCTTGGTGAATTTCAGTGGCACGAGGCGCCCATCCGCCTGGCACATTGCCGCCCATGTCCATCCAGTGACCGGTGGTGGCCATGACTGCAAACAATTCGCCTTCTACAAAAACAGGCGCAATGATTTGCACATCTTGTAAGTGGCTACCGCCCAAGTAAGTTTCATTCATGATCCAAACGTCGCCCGGCTTAAAGCCGCCTTCTTCATTGGCCAGTTCAATCACCTTTTGTACTGTGAATTGCATGTAGGCTAAGAACACAGGCAAACCATACCGACCTTGCGCAATGGTCTCGCCAGTGACTGGATGAAAAATGCCGTTGGCACAGTCATTGGTTTCAGAAATGATGGGGGAAATTGCTGCATGAATCAGCTGCAAATCCATCTCATCGGCAATTTGTTCAAGGCTGCCGCGTACAACGGCCAGTGTGACGGGATCCATATTTATTTCACTTTCGCAAGTAGGTTGCCATGCGCATCGACAGTGACTGTCATGTCAGGTTCGATGACGGTGGTGGTATCGCTTTGCTCCACGATGGCAGGGCCATCAAACGCCATGCCAGGGCCCAAGTCATCGCGTTGGTAAACAGGGGTGTCGTGCCAGCCACCAAAGTAAACAGGGCGCCTGCCTTTGGCAACGGGTTGCCCAGTGACTGCAGCGGCCACATGCGGCAAAGCAGAACTGGTGCGGGTTCCCACCACGATGGTTCGCAAATTGACAATCACCACAGGCATGCCCTCAAGGGTGTTGCCAAATTTTTCTTTGTAGGCATCTTGAAAAGCTTGGTTCAATCGTGCGGCATCCCATTCGGGCTCAATGGTGACGCGCAGCGCATGGATCTGGCCTGCATACGCCATGTCAGCCGCATGGGTCAGGCTGGAATGGTCGATGGGCACCATGCTGTCTTCAAGCTGCTTTTGACCGTCACGACGCTGCCGCACAATGATGTCTTTCAACTCATTGGGTGCCAAACGGTCTAAACGTTTTTCAACCGTTTGCGACAAGTCATAGCGCAAGTCGGCATACACACAACCCAATGCACACAACACGCCCGGATAAAGCGGAACCAACATGGTACTCACGCCCACTTCGCGAATGAGTGCGCCACCATGCAAAGGACCGGCGCCGCCAAAGGCCACCAAGGCAAAATCACGGGGGTCCAAACCGCGCTCAATGGACATCAAACGCATGCGCCCTGCCATGCGCTGATTGACCACAGCCAAAATGGCTTCAGCGGTTTGCTCTAGGCCGAGGCCCATTCGGTCGCCCAATGTTTTGACCGCATGGCGCGCACCTTCTATGTCTAGCATGGTGCCGTCGCCGTTCATCCGGCTTTCAGGATTGATGCGACCCAACACCACATTGGCATCCGTCACGGTAGGCTCCGTACCGCCTCGGCGATAAGCCACCGGGCCAGGCATTGCGCCTGCACTGCGCGGACCCACTTGCAACATGCCCCCGCGGTCTAGGTATGCAATACTGCCGCCGCCTGCGCCAATGGTGTGCACATCAATCATGGGTAAACGCAGTGGGATGCGGAAATCCAAATTGGTGAGTTCGGCCACTTCTGGTTTGCCATCAATGATGACCGCCACGTCAAAACTGGTGCCGCCCATGTCGCCAGTGATCACGTGACTAAAGCCGGCTTCAGCAGCGATGCGCGCTGCCGCTGTGACGCCGGCCGCAGGACCAGAGCGAACGATGTAGGCTGAGCGCGCACCCAGTTGGCGCAGCGGCGCAACGCCGCCGTTGGACTGCATGATGGCCACTTCGCGCTCAAAACCCCAGCCCTTCAATTTGTCTGCCAAGTTGCGTGCATAACGTGCCACCAAGGGCTGCAAATAGCCTTGAACCACACCGGTGCTGGTGCGTTCAAATTCATAATACTCACGCACCACAGATGTGGCAGTGACCAGCTCCCACTTGGGATTGATTTCTGCCAAGATATCGCGGGCACGGTCTTCGTGAGCGGTGTTGGCATAAGCATGCATGAAAGAGATCACCACGGACTCGACTTCGCGTGCCACTAACTCTTGACCAATGGCGCGCAGCCCAGCTTCGTCTAAGGGTCGCACCACATGACCTTCGTGGTCTAAGCGCTCATCGACTTCAAAGCGTAAATCCCGCGGCACCAAGGGTTCATGCGTGCCCTCAAGGCCATACATGTTAGGTCGATCACGGCGACCCAGTTCTAACAAATCGCGAAAGCCTGTGGTGGTGACCAAGGCGCAACGAGCACCTTTCTTTTCAATGACCGCATTGGTGGCAATGGTGGTGCCGTGCAAAATAGCCTCTAGCTCGCCAGGCTCCAAACCTGCAGCCTTCAAAGCATGCAACAAACCGATGGATGGATCTTGTGGTGTTGAAGGCACCTTTAAGATTTTGTGGGGCTTGCTGGCGTCCCCAGAATAAAACAAGTCGGTGAACGTGCCACCCACATCAATGCCCACAATGCCTGCCATCACATCTCCTTCAATTGTTTCTAAGATTTCTTATCAAAGTGCTTGACGTTGACCACGTAGGCACCCATATGGCGTCCCATGCGGCGGGCCGCAGCCTCACCGTCTTGTGCCTTGATGGCGTCCATCACTTTTCGGTGCGCATTGATCACGGCGTTGCGAACCTCCAATGAGTTGAAGCCCTCCAACTCAGTGGCCACAAAAACCGATGGTGAGATGGCCGAAATAAAGGCCATCAACAATTCGTTGTGTGAGGCACGCACCACTTGCACGTGCCATTCCAAATTGGCTTTGGTATAGGCCGACAAATCGCCGGCGTCTGAGGCTTGTTCCAGCTTGACGTGACAGGCCTCAAGTGCAGCCACGTCTTCTTCAGTGCGGTGCAAGGCCGCAAATTGTGCGGATGCTGGCTCGATGGCTGAACGTGCTTCAAGCACGGCGTCCAATCGAATGCCCTGACCGCGAATGAACATGCGCACAGAGCGTTCAATGGTCTCGCTGGTTGGACGCACCACACCTGAACCCCCGTTTCGACCCACCCGCTTAGCAATCAATCCTTCGCCTTCCAGCACTCTCAAGGCTTCACGCACAGACGAGCGAGACAAGCCCGATTGCTCACCCAGTTCCCGCTCATTGGGCAAGTCCATTCCCTCGTTGATCTTGCCGCTCAAGATTTTTTCTCGCAACAAGTCAGCCAGGACATCGGCTGCTTTGGGAACGTGTATGGACGGAATATTCAGCATTCAAAACCCTTGGTCATAGTTAGCGAGACCCCCAAAAACTGGCGTCTCATTGCAATAACAATACAGGTTCTCGATCATTTAAATCATCAAAAGTCGAACAATTAACTTATTTTTTAAATTATCAATCAATATTATTGTCAGACCAATTAATGTGAACTGGTGATTACCCTTGGAATTTGAATCATTTTTAAAGCAGCCCTAGCGAAGCGCTGAAAAAGAGGTGGGGTTCAGTATGGTGTTAGCCGCCGATCCAACAATGATGCCGTCAAGTTCGGACTCGGCCAAGGCCTGTCGCCACTCCGGGTCTTGCGCAAAGGCATTCCATTTTTCTTCACGCTCCGCCAAGGAATTCCAGACCAGCATGTATACAAATTCAAGGTGCGAGGGGCCGATCACAGTGGTCCAAAATCCAACCTGCCGAATACCCATTCGCTCCCAAATTTTGAGGGTTTTGGTTTCGAATCGTTTCAACATGGCTGGCATTCGGCCTGGCAATATCTGATAGATGCGTAGTTCGTAGATCATCTTAAAGCTCCAATTTTTAAAATCAGTTGTTAAAGTTTGGGGGGTCGATCAATTCATCATTTCCAGGCAAGTCTTGACCATGTTGTCCACTGAGGGATAAGACAGCTTTTCCAAGCCTGGGGTGGAAGGTTTTGGCGAAAAGGGAGCGCCAAGTCTGCGCACGGGGGAGTCCAGACTGGAAAATCTTTGCTCGCCAATCGTGGCTGCAATTTCAGATGCCACCGAACAAACCAAAGTGGCTTCGTTCACGACCAATACACGATTCGTTTTTTCAACTGAAGCAAAGATGGTTTCCCAATCGATTGGCGAGACCGTTCTCAAATCAATCACTTCAGCAGAAATATTTTGTGCTGCCAATTGCTTGGCTGCGTCTAAGGCTCTGTGCACCATCAATCCGGTGGCAATGATGGTGAGGTCTTGACCTGCTTGCACAACCTTGGCGACACCCAAGGGCACTGTGTGGTCAACGTCGTTAGGTACCATGCCCTTGGTGGCATACAAAAGTTTGTGCTCAAAGAAGATGACAGGATCCTCACCGCGAAGTGCTTGCTTTAACATACCTTTGGCGTCGCTGGGCGTTGTCGGCATGGCCACTCGCAAGCCTGGAATGTGCGCGAACCAAGCTTCTAATGATTGCGAGTGCTGCGCTGCGATGCCTTTGGTCATGCCATAAGGGGAGCGAATCACCAAGGGAACACGCGCTTGACCGCCTGTCATGTATCGAATTTTGGCAGCCTGATTGACTATCTCATCCATGCACACCGTCATGAAGTCGGAATACATAATTTCAGCCACTGCAGGTCCACCGGTCAGCGCTGCGCCCAAAGCGACGCCAACAATGGAAGCTTCTGAAATTGGTGATTCGAAAATTCGATTGGGAAATTTATCACCCAATCCTTGGCACACACCAAATGTGCCGCCACCAGGCAAGACATCCTCGCCAATCACTATCATGTTGGGCTGCCTGGCCATTTCTTCATTCAAGGCTTCAGCCAAAGCTTCCCTGTAAGTTATTTCACGCATGACGCACTCCTTCTGCGTAAACATCTGTGCCAACTTCTGCGTCATCGGGGTAGGGGCTGGCCAGAGCAAAAGCAACAGCACGATTCACTTCCGCCTCTACCTGTTGCAGCAAACTTTCACGGTTTGGCAACAATGCTTTGTCTAACAACACTTGTTCTAAGGCAGCAATCGGATCTCTATTTTTTTTCAAGGCCTCAACATCTGATTTGCTGCGGTAGACCTGCGGATCACCCGACGAGTGCCCTTGGAAACGCTGTGTTTTCAATTCAATCAAGCAGGGGCCCAATCCATTTCTTGCATTGCTGATGGCGTCTTTGGCTTGACTGTAAACAGCCTGAATGTCATTGCCATCAAGACACAGCCCAGGCATTTTGTAGTTCTGGGCCAATGAGGCAATGTCGTCAAACACCATGGTGTCTTTGGAGCTGACATACTGCGCGTAGCCGTTGTTTTCACAAACCAAAATCAGAGGCAATTTCCACAATGCGGCCATGTTCATGACTTCATGAAATGTGCCGCGCGTAATGGCGCCATCACCAAAAAATACCAACGAGATGCGGCCATTGTTGCTAACTTTCGCATTCAGCGCAGCGCCAGCTGCGATGGCAAAACCAGCCCCCACAATGCCATTTGCTCCCAACATGCCCACACTTAAATCTGTGATGTGCAATGACCCACCCTTGCCTTTGCAATAACCATCGATACGGCCAAACAACTCGGCCATCATTCTTTCCATGCTGGCGCCCATGGCCAAACAATGGCCATGACCGCGGTGCGTAGAGGCGATGTAATCACCCTCTTCCAAAGCTGCGCAGATGCCCACACAACAAGACTCTTGTCCTTCGCAACTGTGCAAAGCACCATAAATATTGCCAATCGAAGATTGATACACAGCCGACTGCTCAAAAGCCCGGATGCGATGCATGTCAATCCAAAATTGAACCAACTGTTGGTCGTCGCTTGTATGAATGCTCATGCGGTCATGTCCATTAGTGAGGGGGTTTCCAAAAAGGCCACAATGCTTTGAATCAATTGCGCCGCTTCAACGCCATCATTGGCGCGATGATCAAACACCAAGGTGAGTCCCAAGTGCTTTTCAAATGCCAGGCCACCTGAAGCCGTTTCAACCGCAACATTTTGGATGCGGCCCACACCCAAAATGGCAACTTGAGGCGCATCAATGATGGGGGCAAAGGAATCCACCCCCCAGCGACCTAAATTGCTGACGGTAAAGCCTGCACCCGTGATGTCTTTGCCTGTCAACTGGTTGCTTTTGGCATGGCTGGCTAAATTTTTGATTTGATGCGACAACTCGCTGATCGACTGGTTTTCTGCATGGGGTATCACGGCATTCACCACACCCGATGGCACACTGACAGAGATGCCCATGTTGGATCCCTGAGACGGTTTGAAAACCCCATCCAACAGCCATCCATTTAAATTTGGGTGTTTCACCAAAGCCAACGCGCAAGCACGCACGATGCTGGCTGTGAGGTTAGAAGCATCAGGATGGCAAAGCGCGTCTACTTTGGCATGGCTTTGCAACGCCACATGCGGAATCGTTTGCCATGCGTGGCTGACAGCGTTACTGATGGCTCGACGCAACTTGTCATTGGCTTCGGTTGTTGATGGCGCCATTGATTTTTGAAGATGCTGTTCTGCATACATTTGCACATCAGATTTACTGATCATGCCATCGGCACTGGAAGCAGTCAGCCAAGCCAAATCGACCCCTAACTCCTGCGCTAATTTTTTAGCAACAGGAGAAGCAGAGATTCTCTGATCCTTTCGCGGTGTGAGTGCTGCATTGACGTCAGTCTTCACTGAGCTCTCAATTTGTGCAGCCACTTGGCCAATGGCAGTCCCCACAGCAACGGTATTGCCAGCCTCTACATGAATGTGCGTTAAAAAACCCTCTGCAGGCGATTCCACATCAAAGCTGGCTTTGTCAGACTCTACCACCGCGATGACTTCACCTTTTACAACGGCTTCACCCACTGATTTCAGCCATTCAGACACTTTGCCCTCTTCCATGGTGTGGCCCAAATTGGGCATGCCAATTTTCCAAGTCATGAATGCCAAGCCCCACCATCGATGTTAATAACTTGACCAGTGATATAGCTTGCACCGTCGCAACATAAAAATCCAACCACACTGGCAACCTCTTCGGGTCTTCCAAATCGTTGCAATGGAATCGTCGACATAATTTGTTCGCCTCTTTCTTCAAAAACTGCTTGCGTCATTGCGGTCTTGATCGCGTTGGGCGCTACGGCATTGACCAAGGTATGAGGCGCGTATTGCCGAGACAAACCACGGGTTAAACCCACAATGCCAGACTTCGCCACGGAGTAAGACACACGGCCAGGTACGCCTTTTCTAAATGCGCCTGAGCTGCAAAAAATGATTCGTCCAATGCCATCTTTATTTCTATAGTTCTGGTAGGCCACGCTCAAATCGTAGGCATTGGTAAGGTTAGAGGAGATCGCTCGGTCCCAAGCTGAATGATCATCTGGATCCAAAGCATCATGCTCAAACAACCCTGCCATGTGAATCAGGCCATCAACGGGTTGACCTGCGGCGTTCAATACCATTGCCGCCTGCTGCGAATTGGCAATGTCAGATAAGAAGTAAGCTGCATTTGGAAATTGACTGAATTGCAAAGCCGCTCTTTCTAGTCGTTCTGCATGCAAGTCAACCAACAGCACGCGTGCGCCTTGTTCAAGCAACACGCGTGCGCAAGCCAAGCCAATACCGCCCGCTGCGCCCGTGATCACATATTGCCGGTCATGAACTGACTGGAACATGGATTGAAACGAGGTCAAGCTTGAGGACATGTCCTTTTTGACAACGACTATGCTGAAATTGATTGGTTCTTTAAGACCGGCTTGACGCTTTACTTGCCTGGCCAAACGGGTTTGGCACTTGCAAGCGCTGGCGGATAAACCGTCACGGGCTGGCCACCGCGCCACTGGGCAATCACCAAGCCTGCGCCCACGCGGCGACCCCTTTCATCCCACTTCAAGGGTCCAGAGAAGTAGTCTGCAGGTCCAGTTGCTGTGTCCATCTTGCGAATAGCTTCGGCCACTTTTTTCCGATCTGCAACGCCAGCTTTCTCGAGAGCTTCCTTGTAAATCATGATTTGGCCGTAACCGTCCAATGACTGGGAAGTCATCCATGGACGACCTGATCGTGCTTTGAATTTTGCAGCCAATTCTTGATGCTTTTGACCAGGCCAATTTGAATTGATGCTAAAGAAATTCTCTAAATTCTTCGCACCCATCACATTCAGAGTTTCAGGTTGGCCGCTAGGACCTGCCACCGCAAAAGTTGGCAACACATCACGCCCTAAGCCAAACTCTGAAAGCTTGTCCAACAGCACTTTCAAATCTGGAATAGCTGATGGCATCAAGAACAACACATCGGGTTTGTTGCGACGCAGTCCTGCCACCAGCTCAGTTGGGTCAGCAATTGGTGGGGTGTACGATTTTTCCATCAAAAGCGTCATGCCTTGTTTTTCAAATCCACCCTCTCGCCATGTTTTAACCATGCCTTGGATAGCCTGATTGGTATCGGCAATCACGGCAGCTGTTTTGGGCCCTGAACCCACAACGCTCTTGGCCAATTCAACCACCGTTGGCAATGTCAACTGCCCTTGCATGCTGGCCACTGGGACCACTTCAAAAATATTCTTAAATCCACGTTCAGTGAGCACATCTGCAAAGGTTTGTGTCAACCAAGGCAAATCGGCCTTTTCCGTCAGTTCCGTCACCACCAAGGTCATGCCGCTCAGTGCATCACCAAAGCCACCGACCAAATTGGGCTCTTGCGCCAATAAACGCTGCGCTGCATTTTTGGCCTTTTCCACAGAGTCCTCTGCGTCGGCGGCGACCAACTCCAACTTGGCTCCGCCCAAGGCCTTGATACCACCCGCAGCATTAATTTCATCGATGGCAAAGTCTGCACCTGCTTTGATGTTTTGACCAATGGAGGCCCAAGGGCCCGATAAGGGAACCACAGTTCCAATTTTGATGGTGCGCGCTTGCGCATAAAGTGAGCTTGTCGCTGAAAGTGCAGAAACACCTAAGGTGTAACCAATGGCATCTCTTCGGCTGATTTTTTTCAATGTCATTTTTGTCTCCATTTTCTGTAAAAAAATTACTGCATTCCCAAATAAGCTTGCGCTATCCCCTTGTCTTTGATGATGTCCTGAGGCGGCCCACTGGCCACGCAACGCCCCACATTGAGAACATAGGCCCAGTCGCATGGGTCCAATGCCTCCACCACCCTTTGCTCCACCAAGAGAATGCTGAGCTTCATCTCTTCGTGCAAAGCCTTGATGCGCTCGAAGATCATGTCCACCACAATGGGCGCCAAGCCCATAGAGGGTTCATCGAGCAATAATAATTTCGGCGAACTGGCCAAACCTCGCGCGATGGCCACCATTTGTTGCTCACCTCCTGAAAGCGTGCCAGCCAACTGATCGCGGCGCTGCGCCAGTATGGGAAACAGTGTGAAGCACATCTCTAAATTTCGGTGCCAGTCTGCACGGCCCTGTTGGGTAGAAGCCCCCATCAACAGGTTTTCATACACGGTCAAATTAGGAAACACTTGCCGCCCCTCTGGAACATGTGACAGTCCTAAATGAGCTCTTTCTTTGGCGGGCAATGTGAGCAAATCAATGCCATTGAATGTGATGCTTCCTGACTGAGGCTTCACATGCCCACAGATGGAATCAAAAAGCGTGGTTTTGCCAGCGCCATTGGGTCCCACAATGGCTACAAACTGACCCTGTTTCACTTCAATGGACACCTGATCCAAAGCTTGAATGGCGCCGTAGTACGTACTGAGGTTTTCAATGACTAGCATGCAATGTCATCCATTTTTTTCCCAAATATGCATTGATCACTTCGGGTTCATTCATTACTTTTTGTGGCAAGCCTTTGGCAATCACTTGGCCATGATCTAGCACCACCATGCGGTCTACCAATCTCATCATGGCCTGCATGGTGTGCTCAATGATCACAATGGTGATGCCTTGCGACGGCAAATGATGAATAACTTGAAGAATGGCATCCACTTCAGCAGTTCCCAAACCCGCCAATGTTTCATCCAACAGCAACAACTTAGGTTGACTGGCCAAGGCCCGTGCCAGTTCTAGCAATCGCAGTTCTAGATTGGTCAGACTTTGAATACTTTGATCATTCATTTCGCTCATGCCCACCATGTCCAAAGCCTGCTGGGCTAAAAACTTGGCGTCTTCGGAATTTTTACAAACGCCCAATGCGCCGACCAGCACGTTGTCAAACACATTCATTCTCAAGAAAGGTCGACTCACTTGAAAGGTTCTACCCATGCCCACTGAACACAATTGATGAGGGCCTTGTCCCGTGGTGATGTTGTCACGGAAAGTAATGACGCCGGCATCCGGTATTTGAAATCCATTCAGTACATTGAACAAAGTGGTTTTACCAGCGCCGTTGGGACCAATGATGCCCAAAATTTCATTTTCATAAACTTCAAAATTAACGTTTTTCAGTGCCTGTAAACCACCAAACGCTTTGCTGATGCCCTCAACGCGCAAGATGGTGGTGGTACTTTGAATTCTTTTGGCGCCATCGCTGACCCAAGTGATATTTTTTCGATCTTTTTTCAACTCAGGCGAGGCACTGTTTTTGCGGTGCAAGATATCCCGTACTTTCCAGTACAAACCTTCCGGCGCTACCACGATCACAATCATGATGGTGAGGCCATAGATGACCCCTTGAATGCCAGGCAATATGTGTCCCAACTCAGCGCGCAAACCTTCCGTCAGTGGCACCAAAACAGTTGCACCAATCACCGGACCCCATAAAGTGCCTACGCCACCAAACAGCGTGAGGATCAAAGCCTGAGCAGACACCACGGTGCCCAATACGCCGTGCGGTGTCACCACTTGCAAGACAACCGCATGAAATCCACCCACCAAGGCGCCCAATGCGCCACTGAGTACAAAACCCATCATCTTTACGCGAAATGTGTGGATGCCTGCTGCTTGCGCAGCCATTTCGTTTTGTTTGATGGACATCATGGCCAATCCAAATCGTGATCGCTCGATGAACAAGGTCAAAAGCAAGGTGAGTGTCATCAAGCCTACGCCCATCAAGGTGTAAGCACGGCCATCTTTAAACTGCATGAACTGCATCGGATGGTCACGAACAATGGGGAAGGTCAACTCTTGCCAGCCCATCCAATCGAACAAAAAAATGAACAGCGTGGGATACGCCAACATCGCAATGGCAAAGTAGTGGCCACGGAGCCTGAAAGTGATTGAACCTATGAGCACACTGGCGCAGGCTCCCACAATGAACGCCAACATCAAACCATACCAGGGAGAAATGCCCAGTTTGATGAACAACAACGCCACCGTGAAGGCACCCAATCCAAAAAATGTGGCATGACCAAAAGAAATCAGCCCTGTATAGCCACTGAACAAATTCCAAGTCAAGGCCACCGTTGCCCAAATTGGCACCGTGCTCAAAATAAGTTGATAGTAAGGATCAGAAATCCATAAACTTCCCAAGGCCATGACCGCACTGACCACGCCAATCATGGCAAGTTGAGGACCTTTTGTGACGGGCATCAGCATCAGGCACGCTCCACATTTTTGCCGAACAAGCCTTGTGGTCTGAGCAACACAACCACCAAGAAAAGCACAAAGATGGTGGCGTTTTGCAACTGGAACGGCAAGAAGTAGGTTGAAAGTTGTTGCACCAGGCCCATGGTGAAGCCGCCCCAAAATGCACCCAGCATGCTGCCCATGCCGCCCAGCACCACCCCCGCATACATGATGATCACAAACTCAAAACCCGTGTAGGGGTGAAAGGGGTAATACATGGCAATCAAACCACCGGCGATGGCCGTGGCCGCTGTGCCTATGGCAAAAGCTGTGGCATAGGATTTTTCAATATCGATGCCCATCAAGGTTGCAGCCTTGGGATTGTCTGCGGCCGCGCGCATGGTGATCCCTAGGCGAGTCTTTTGCACGATCAAATACAAAACAATGCTGACCGCGATGGCCACCAGACAACCAATGCCCCGCGCTTGATTCAAAAAAATCATGATGTCGCCTTCGGAAAATGGGCCGATGGTGACCGACGAGGAGGCCAGTGGCGATTGAACGGTCCGAGGGGAAGATCCAAAGAGTATCAAGGCACCATTGGAAATTACCAAACTCAAACCCAGCGTCAAAATGAGCTGGGCAAAATGGCCTTGGTTATCACTTTGACTTGCTTTAAATCCACTCACATGGGAGATCAGGTACTTTTGAATCATCCAGCCTACGCCACCCAATGCAGCAGCAACCACAAAAATTGCCAAATAAGCACCTGCTGCTGATCCCACAGACAGCCACAAGGCTATAAGGCCGCCTAAAAACATCGTGGCGTACATGCCCAGCATCATCAATTCTCCTTGCGCAAAATTGATAACCCGAATCACCCCAAAAATCATGCCCAAGCCTGTGCAAAGAAGGCCGTAAATACTGCCCACCATGATTCCGGTGACCAGTCTTTGCAGGAGGTTTTCAATGACGATGTACATGAAGGTTACAGCCCTGCTCTCATTAAAGGATCAACAAATAATATTGTCAGACCATTAAATTCAACACAGTGCTTACCCTAGTTGGCCACTTCCAATGAAGGATGAACCAACAAGTCAGGGTCAATCAGCCGAACCCGATGGTCCACGTAGTACCCCCCGTATTCGGTGTACTTCAAGGCGCCACTGCCGCACTTTGTGCATGCAAACACATCGCAGCGGTTGTAGGGAAAGTACTTGAGGGCGATGGGCGCGCGCGGTGAGTCGTAGCGCGTGCCTTGTGGATGAAACTCTTCAAACGTGGGCTCCGTCTGCCCTTCTGGCTGTTCTTCGCGCAATGTACCCCGAGCTTGCATTTGATCAGCAGGCCAGCGGTCATCGCTCACACTTTCCCAGCCCTTGCAGTGCTTCAAAGCACAAGTGCATTGCTCAGGTTTGTGAAAGTCGAGATTTTGCAGGGCCTTGGCGTTCAACTTCTGACGAATGGGATCTGTCATTTGGTGGGGAGGATGCGCCGATACGCGTTGCTCTTCAGTTGCACAGACAATTCATCGGCGTACTGATGGAGTAAATCAATCTGCGCTTTGGGTGGTGGGTTTGGAATTTCTTGGATGGAACCCACGATGCCAATAGCGCCTGCCAACACATCGTCGTCTCTGAAAATAGGCACTGCTATCGTGTTGATGCCCAGCAGCATTTCACTGGCCGCGTAATCATAAAAACGCTCGCGAATCTGGGGCAACCGGTCCAATACAGTTTGCGGATCTATCACCGATTGATCGGTCTCAGCCACCAAAGACTCGGCCAGGATGGCTTGCTGCGCTTGCTCTGGTGCATAGGCCAACATCATTCGACCAAAGGCAGAGCAATGGGGCAGAGGCCTGTTACCAGGCTTGACTGAAATGCAGATGCGCGCATAAATATTGTCAGAAGTGGCAATCACCATGGGCTGCCCATTGATGGGGATGGCCAGCACGGCGGTCTGCCGCAGTTCATCGCGCAGTTTGACCAAATAAGGCTCGGCGCGGTAACGCAAATCAAATTGCGCACCAGCAGCCTCACCCAGCTGAAACAATCGCCAGCCCAAGCGATAGCGGTCAGTGGAAAGCTCTTGTTCCACCATGCCCATCTCTTTGAGGGTGGCCAAATGTCGATGAATCCGAGGCTTTGTTTCTCCCATGAGAACGGCCAGTTCCGTGATTCTCATGGCCCTTCTGGCCAAGGCCATTTCATTCAGCAAACGCATGGCCACTTTGACGGCTTCGACCGAATTGGACTTGGCAGAGGGAAGCTTCACAGATTTGTTTGGCATGCTTTTGTCTCGTTCTGACCGCTATTGTGATGCGTATGATAGATCTATCAGGCGAAATAAAGTTACGCCTAGCGTAAAAATATGATCTAATGAATTCGATCCAAGCCTGAATCAACACGGACCCAGCCCTCAAGAATGATTGTTTTTGATCTGCTCACCGGATTTCTAGGAAGTGGCAAAACCACCCTCCTGAACGCCTTCCTTCGACTAGAAGCAGGTCAGGATACGGCTGTCATCGTCAATGAATTTGGCGCCATCGGGCTAGACCAACTACAGTACAAAGAACTTTCTGAAGATGTCTACTTGCTAGACAACGGCTGTTTGTGCTGCACTGTCACGCACTCCCTGCGCGAAACGCTTTTAGAAATCAAAGAACTCACTCACCGTCTGGGCCGGCCCGCCTTGCGACGCGTTGTCATTGAGACCACCGGTCTGGCGGATCCACTTCCTGTGATGCATGCCTTGCTAGGTGACAAATTGCTGATGCAGTACTTTCGACTGGGTCAAGTGATAGCCACCGTGGATGCTGTACAGGGACTGCAGCAACTGCAAGCGCATCTTGAATCTCGCAAACAAGCCAGTGTGGCAGAGCATTTGGTCATCACAAAAATTGACATGTCGCAACCAGCGGACTTGCTTGAACTGAAACAAGCTCTGGTGCAACTCAACCCAAATGCTCAATTGACTGAGTCAGTTTCAGGCCAAGCTGCAGCCGCCATCTTCACAAGCGATGCCCACAACCAACTCTTCAAGTTGTTACCGGTAGCGTTGAAAGACAACTCTGCCAGCCCTCCACACGGAGCTGACATTGGCAGTTGGAGCGTTTTTACCGACATCCATCCCACATGGGTGGGCATTGCAGCTTGGTGGAACTTGCTCACACTGAAGTTTGGCAACCAGCTACTCAGATGCAAAGGTTTGCTGTCAGTGAACGACGCCAGGCCCTATGTGTTGATCCAAGGCGTTGGCAAAGTTTTCCATTCACCTACTTTTTTGCAATCGTGGCCTGACGAAGATTCGCGTGGACGTCTTGTTTGCATAGGACAAGAGCTCGACCCAGAGTGGTTGCAAGCCAGCCTCAAAGCCCTCACACTCACTGAAGCATCCTGCAGGCCCCGCACCCTTGAAGAGTTAGACGAATGTTTTTGAAAGAGACACGCATGAATGCCCCTGAATTTGTTTTGCGCGGCGGCACACTGGTCGATGCCAGCACCGACGGTACGCCCATGGATTTGCTTATCCAAAACGGCAAGATTTCGGCCCACTTAGCCCCTGGCACACACGTTGACGCTTCCATTGCGGAGCAGTCTGCCAAGGGCTTGCACATCTTCCCAGGCTTGATCGATGCGCACATCCACTTTGGCTTTGGCGAGAAAATTACAGAGTACGAAACCGAAACCTTTTATGCCGCGCAAGGCGGCTTCACCACGGTTCTGGGCTATTTTCTGAACAACGAAGCCTATGCCGATGTTTTCAAGCGTGAGCAAGAATACGCTAGAACACGCGCCTACATTGATTACGCTTTTCACTTCAGTACGGCCAACGAACAACACATCCATGAATTGGCCGATTACGTCAAAACCTATGGCGTGACTTCATTTAAATATTTCATGAATTTCAAGGGTGAAGAAGGCCGCTACTTGGGCCTTGATGGCACCGACGATGGCTATTTGTTTGACCTCTTAAGCAAGGCCGCCAGCATTGGCGATGTCAAGGTGGTTTGCCACACCGAGAACATTGAAATCGTGAATCGAATTCGCACGCGCATTCAAGCAAGTGGTGGGTCTACGCTCAAAGATTGGTCACACGCAAAGCCCGCATTCACCGAAGCAGAGAGCTCAGTGAGAGCCATGTACTTTGCAGAACATTTGGGTGCGCAAATTTACATTCCCCACATTAGTACCCGCATGGCATTGGATGAAGTGCGCAAATGGCGCGGCCGATACGACAAGGTGTTTGTTGAAACCTGCCCACACTACCTGACTCACACAGAAGATTCAGATTTGGTGGGAATGGGCAAAGCCAATCCACCCTTCCGAAGTGCAGACGATGTGGCGGCCATGTGGGAAGGTCTGCAAGACGGCACCATTGATGTCGTGGCATCAGACCATTGCCCACGCAAACGCGCCACCAAAGAAAAACCATTGTGGCTGGCATCGCAAGGCTTTCCTGGTACCGCCACCATTTTGCCGGTGCTGCTGCATGAGGGCTATCACAAAGGTCGTTTGAGTTTGAGACGAATAGCCGAAGTGCTTACGCATGCACCAGCCAAAATTTTTAACGTGGCACCGCACAAAGGCAGCTTGGCGATCGGTGCCGATGCCGACATCACACTGGTTGATTTGAACCTGAGTCGTGTGGTTAATCCCGCCGAACTAGGTTCATACTCTGATTACAGCTTGTACGAAGGCCAGAACCTCAAGGGCTGGCCTGTTCAAACCATTGTGCGTGGCACAACGGTGATGTCAAAGGGCAAGATTCAGGGACAACCAGGCTTTGGCAACTACATCTTCCGCTCGCTCAGCGAGCCCAAAGAAGGAGCACTCTCATGAAACCTTGGCACGGCATCATTAGCGAAGAAGAACAGCGCGCATACCGTGCTGCAGGTTTTGGCCGCCCCACTGGCATCGGCAAACGCCCTGCGCTGCTCATCATCGATGTTCAGTACCGCACCACTGGCACCACACCGCTGCCATTTTTTGAAGCCATCAAAGAGTTTCCGACCAGCTGTGGCGAAGTGGCATGGAAGGCTGTAGGCAACATCAAATTGTTGGCTGACGAGTTTCGCAAGCGCGGCTGGCCTGTGCTTTACCCCCATGTTGCGCCCAAAGTGCAAAACGAAGGGGGCCGCTTGGCCGACAAAGTGCCCGCCATCATGAACATTGCTGCAAATGGTTATCAATTTGTCAAAGACATTGAACCTCATCCCGGCGATGTGCTGCTGCCGAAAAAACACCCCAGTGCATTTTTTGCCACAGCGCTCACCAGCCACCTCATTGATTTACAAGCCGACACCTTGATCGTGACGGGATGCAGCACCAGCGGCTGTGTGCGCTCTAGCGTGGTCGATGCGTTTTCACTGAACTTCAAAGTGTTGGTACCCGAGGATGCGGTGTATGACCGCAGTCATGTCTCACATGCAGTCAATTTGTTTGACATGTCAGAAAAGTATGCCGATGTGGCGCCCACACATGAGGTTCTAGAAACCTTGGGAAAAATTTGAGTCAGTTGTTAAGCGTTCCCTAAAGTCGGTCCAAGAGGACCATTGTTTGTTCTACCAACCTGGAGAGAAAATGAAACTTTCAAATCGTCGTCGTATGTTGGCGCTTTCAGCGCTGATCATGAGTGGCGCAGCCTTCTCAAGTGCTGTGTTGGCGCAAGGCAAGGAGACCCTCAAGTTTGGTCTTGCCATGCCACTGTCTGGTTCACAAGCGCTTTATGGTGCAGACCAAGTCAAAGCCGCACAATGGGCGGTGGCTGACATCAACGCCAAAGGTGGCGTGAACGGCAAGCAACTTGAAATGATTGTGCTTGACACCCAAGCTGACCCCCAACTGGGCATCAATGCGGTCAACCGCTTGGCCAGTGTTGACAAAGTGCCCGTGTTCATTACCGCATGGAGCTCGGTGGTCAAGGCTGTTGCACCCATTGCCAATCGAGAAAAATTACTCGAACTCAGCGTAGGTGCAAACTCACCCGACATTGCCAAGCTGGGTGATTATGTTTACACCACATTCCCCTTGGCTGAAGTGGACGTCAGTGGCTTGGCCAAATACACCTACACCACTCTGGGCAAGAAAACTGCTGCTGTGATGTACATCAACAACGACAGCGGCGTTGAAGGTGCAGCCATTTACAAGAGCGTGTTTGAAAAAGCAGGCGGCAAAGTGGTGGCTTATGAAGCCTACGACACCAAAGCCACTGAATTCACAGGTGCGCTGCTCAAAGTGAAAGCATCCAATCCAGACATGATCCACATTCAGGGTCTGGTGTCTGATCTGCCACAAGTGATTGCGCAAATGCGTCAGTTGGGTTTGCAGCAACGTGTCTCTACATACTCTGCGGGCTACAACCCTAAAGTGATCGAGCAACTGGGTGCAGCCGCTGAAGGTTTGATCGTGACCTCCTTGGCACCGGGGCCATCTGACAACCCCAACGTCACACCCTTCATCAACCGTTGGAAAGAAACTGAAAAGCGCGTGCCCAATGGCTTGCCTTATACACAGTACTTGTATGACGGCCCTTACTTGGTGGCTGAACTCTACAAATGGATTGAGAAAAACAAGCTGCCAGCCACAGGTGAAAACATGCGCAAGGCTTTGATCACTGCCAAAACCTTTGATCTGCCCATGACAGGGGGATTGACCGTTGGCGAAGACCACCGTGTGAACAAGCCCGTTTATCTATTGACTGTCGACAAAGGCCAATTCGTGCCTCTGGCAACAATCAAGTAAGTAGTCTTTGAATCGGTCACGACTGATGTCAGTCGTGACCATTTCGTTTCTCAAAGGATTGGCGTGATTGATATTTCTATTCTGCTGCAGATCGTTTGGACAGGATTTGCCGCCTCCACCTATGCCATCTTGTTTGCTGTGGCATTCTCACTGGTGGTCAAAGTGGTCAAGGTCTGGAACTTTGCACAGGCCGGCATGATGGCGCTGTCGTTTTATGTCATGTACGCAGCGCATAACAAATTTGGCATTGCACTCCTGCCCTCAGTCGGTATAGGACTTGTGGCCACCATTGCTGCCAATGTGTTCATGGACAGGTATGGCCTTCAAATCTTGCGCAACAGAAATTCACCCAGCCTGACTTTTTTCATTTTCACCTTGGTGGTGTCCGAATTTTTAGCTTATTTGTTGGCCATGATTTTTGGCACAGAACCCGTTGCGCTCAAACCCAACATCATGTCGGGCGTGAACATTGTTCATGGCATTGTGATCAGCAACTGGGACATTGAAGCGGTGTGCGTCACCTTCACTTTGTTAATTGCTCTCTACATCTTCATGACCCGCACGCAAGACGGCCAGTTTATGGCAGCAGTGTCCGACAACCCTGAACTGTCTCGTCTTTATGGCATTAACGTGACGCGGTCCTACGTCATCACCTTTGCGATGACGGGCGTACTCATCACCGCAGGGATGTATTTATTTGGAACCAGGGCTTCCATCATTCCCAACACGCCTTTGCAAATGATGCTTTTTGCAGTCATTGCCACTCTCTTGGGTGGTATGGGCAAAATTTTCAATTCGGCTGTGGCGGCCGTCGGCCTTTCACTGATTCAAGGTTTGAGTATTTTTGTCATTCCGTCGCAATGGCAAGGCCTCATTCTTTACGTGTTTCTTTTCATCACGATTTTGTTTTTCCCACAAGGTGTCAGTTTGCAAAAATTTAAGCAACTGATCAGCCTGCCAAAAAAACAATCAGCCGCTCATTAAAGGTATCTGAACATGGAGTATTTCATCTCACTAGCGGTTTTGGTAGGTATCTACATCACCCTTAGTTCAAGTTTCAACCTCATCATTGGCTTTGGTGGTTTGGTGAGCATTGCACACCCCATTTTCTTTGCATTGGGTGCTTACACCACCGGCCTTTTGGCCATTCATTTTCAAACACATCCAATGTTGGCGGTGTTGGCGGGTGGTGGCGTAGCCTTCTTGTCCTCCATGATGCTGTCCTTACCTTCCCTGCGAATATCGGGTGATTACCTGATGATTACCAGCATTGGCTTTCAGTTGGGGCTGCTTGAAGTCATCAAACACTTGAGCGTGACGGGCGGTGCAAGTGGTTTGGGCAATATTCCCAATATTGTTGAAGGTTCTTCTCGCAGTACTTTATTTGCACTCGTTTCTTGTGCTGTTGCAGCAGTCGTTGTTTTGGCAATTCGGTGGCTTCTCAATGGACCCTATGGCCGTGTCATTGCCGCCATGCGCGATGACGAATTGGCTTTCGCGGCTCTGGGTCGCAACGCCATGATGATCAAGCTCAGTTTGTTTGCCATTGGCTCTGGTTTTGCGGGCATTGCAGGCGGCATTTATGCTTATTACTACCAATACATCAGCCCTGATCAATTTGAAATTTTGCAATCGGCCATGTTGCTGACCATGGTGGTGGTGGGCGGTATGGGGTCTCAGTTGGGCCCGGTTGTGGGCACAATTTTGTTACTTTTATTACCGCAAGCCATTGGCTTTTTGAACTTACCACCCAGTGTGATGGCGCCGCTCCAGGGCGTGATATACACCTCACTGGTGCTTGTCTTTCTGTTCTGGCGGCCTCAAGGTTTGATTGCCCCTGGCCAACGCCAATCTGCAAAGGAGGCGTGACATGAGTGCCTTAATTTCACTCAAAGATGTTTGCAAAAGCTTTGGTGGCATTGTGGTGGCCGATCACATTTCCATTGACATTCAACGCGGCGAAATCTTGGGTTTGATTGGTCCTAATGGCGCGGGCAAAACCTCTTTGTTCAATTTAATTTCAGGTGTCTATCCTGCAGACTCTGGCAGTATTTCTGTATCGGGCCAGTCATTAGATGGCTTGAATCTGCACCAACGTGCACGCCTGGGTGTGGCGCGAACTTGGCAACACATGCGCTTGTTTGCCAGCATGAGTGTTTTAGACAACATGTTGGTTGCACCGCGCGATTATCCCGGTGAAAAAATCAGCAACATTCTATTCAGACCTAAACAAACAGCCGCAGCCAACCGCGCTATGCATGAGCGCGGCATGGGCATTTTGAAACGCATGAACCTTCAAGCCATTGCAGACAGCAGTGTCAACGACATCACATTTGGCCAGCAAAAATTGGTGGGCCTAGCCCGCGCTTTGATGAACGACGGTGAGTGTCTCTTGCTGGATGAACCCATGGCGGGCGTTGAGGGCAATGCCTATGAAACCATGAAAAGCATCGTGCGAGAAGAAGCAGCTTCTGGTCGTGCTGTGTGTGTGGTGGAACACAACGTGTCATTTATCAAGGACCTGTGCAACACGGCTGTATTCATGGCCAGCGGCAAAATTCTTGAGCGCGGCAGTGTTGATTCACTGTTAGCCAGTCAAACTTTGGCAGATTTGTATTTCGGCGCGTAAGCGACGATCAACCAGAAGGAGAAGCCCAATTGCTTCAAGTCGATCACGTCAACGCCTCTTATGGAAAACTGCAAGTCCTGCATGATTTGTCATTGCGCATTCAGGATGGAGAGCGCGTCGGTATTTTTGGTCACAACGGCGCAGGCAAAACCACCTTGCTTAAATGCATGGTGGGAGACCTTGCGCAAGTTGAAGGTCAAATTCAATACCAAAACCAAGCCATTTTGGCGGGGCAAGTTCATTTGAATGTGCGCCACGGCATGGGCTTTGTGCCCCAAGGACACAATGTTTTTAGAGAACTTTCAGTCGAACAAAATCTTCGAATTGCTGGTTTGCTACACGATCCCGCCTATGCCCAAACAGTTTGCGAAATATTTCCCATTCTGAAAGAACGCAAGACACAAGTCGCTGGGTCATTGAGTGGGGGCCAACAACAAATGTTGGCCTTGGGCATGTCACTCATGACGCGTCCGCGTCTCTTGCTTTTGGACGAGCCGACCACGGGCTTAGCCCCCATCATTGTGAAAGATGTGCTTGCATCCATTCGGGACATCAATGAAAAAGAAGGCACCACCGTCCTGATTGTTGAGCAGAATGTTCAAGCCACGTTGAAGCAAGTCGATCGCGCCATTGTTCTCAAATCGGGGCGAGTTATTTTTGATGGCGCCAGCAAACAGCTGCTGGAAGAGAAAAGCCTTTGGCATTTATTTTAAAAATTATGACTCAGCCTACATTGCGTGACGCAGCCGGACTCGGCGTGCAAAAACTGATTGAATGGGCAACCCAGCAAGAGCTGGTCAACATTCCGACTGAAGTCCGACAACAAACCGTCATGATCATTGGCGACGACTTGGCGGCCATGCTTTCTGCTGAAACAGAGCCTCAAGTCATCGCCTCGCAGGCCATGCAAGTCTCGCGCAGCCCAGTGGGTGAAGCCAGTGTCATTCGCACTGACCGGGCCAAATTAGCCCCCTTGCAAGCTGCGCTGGCTAACGCGCTTGCCGCCAGCTGGAATGAACTCGACGAGGGTTACCGAAAAGCAGTGTGTCACGCAGGCCTTTACACCCTGCCTATTTTGCTGGCCATTGCTGAAAGTGAAAAAATTGCGGTCAGTGAAGTCTTGCGAGCCAGCACGCTATCCTATGAAGTAACCGCTCGGTTTGCCCGCACTTGGAAGTTCAGCGCCCTCACCATTCACCCACATGCGCTTTTCAATGCTGTCGGTGCAGCCGCTGCTGTAGGCTTCTTGCGCCGACTGCCTGCAGCGCAAATGCAAGATGCCATTTGCAATGCCAGTACGCTCGGTGTTGTGGGACCCTACAACCAAGCGATCCGGGGTTCATTGATTCGCAATGCCTGGGCTGCTGCTGGCATTTTCAATGGTCTTCAGGCCATTGATTGGGCCCAAGCAGGGGTCACCAGCTTGCCGGCAACACCTCACGATGTGTATCACGAAACATTGCACAGTGAAGCACACATTGAAGAGCTCACCAAAGACCTGGGTACTGATTGGGCCGTGAGTTCGGGTTATCACAAAATCAATGCTTGCTGCCAATATGCACACTCGTCCATTGAAGCCATGCGTGAAATTTTGGACCAACACCCTGAACTGCAAGGCGGTCAAGTGGTCACTCAAATTGAACTTCAAACGCATCGCCTAGGCATGACCCTGACTGATACGCAACCGGTCACAACCTTGGGTGCCAAATTCTCTATGCCGCATGCACTGGCTGCTTCCCTTGTCTATGGTCATGGCGGTGCTGAAGCCTTCAGCACACAGTCCATGCAAGATGACCGCGTCGCCAAAATGCGCCAAAAGGTCGCCATGCGCTTGGTCGATGAAGAATTGCCATGGCCCTACGATAGACCCGCATTTATCACGCTCGTCACCTCAGAAGGCCAGCGCTATAGCGCAAATTGTTTAAGTGCACGAGGCGGCCCTGACCGTCCCTTCACTGACGATGAGTTGTGGCAAAAAATTGAAGCACTGTCTAAATGCCCTGCCCCTGGCTTAACGCAAGCCATGCAAGCCCTTCATTCCCTGTGCGCCCAAAACATGAACGACAAAGCCTGGTCTAAAACTTGGCATGCTGTCGTCGATCAAATGTTCCAACCACGTGCTAATTTAGCCGATTGAAAGATTGCAATGACTGCGCTTGACAACCCCGACATGGAAGTAGATGTTTTGATCATCGGCGCGGGAGGCTGCGGCTTGAGTGCCGCCATTGCCGCTCATGACGATGGGGCCAATGTGGCCATCGTAGAAAAGCGTGACCAACCTGGTGGCAATACAGCGCTCAGCACAGGTTCGATTCCGGGTGCCGGCAGTCGATTTCAAAAGGCGGCCAACATCGTTGACTCAGCCGACGTCATGATTGCTGACCTTGAGCGCATTGCCGGTCACCACGAACTCAGCGATGTCAGTGACAAACTGTCGCGCATTTCAGCAGAACTTTGTGAATGGTTGGTAGACAGCGTCCCTGCCCGCATGAGCCTCATTACTGATTACTGCCATGTGGGACATACAGTACCGCGCTTGCATGCGCCAGCCTCTAGGCGCGGGCAAGACTTGATGGACGACTTGCTGGCAGGCGTTGAAAAGCGCGACATCCCGCTGGCAGTTGGTAATCCTGTTCAATCTTTGATCACTTCTGCAGAAGGCGAAGTGATTGGTGCTGTGATTGGTGGGAAGGGCGTTGAAACCACACGCATCAAAGCCGGCAAAGTGATCTTGGCATGCAATGGCTTCGCAGCCAATCGCGATTTGGTCAAAGAGTTTTGTCCTGAAATTGCCGGTGCTGAATATTTTGGTGCGCTTGGTAGCCAAGGCGAAGCTGTTCAATGGGGGCGCGAATTGGGCGCAGGTCTTGCCAACATGGGTGCTTATCAAGGCTATGCCGCAGTGGCTTATCCACACGGCTCATTGCTGTCATGGACCACGTTGGAAAAAGGTGGCATCTTGGTCAACTCACGGGGTGAGCGATTTGGCAATGAGGACATTGGTTATTCTGGCTATGCCCGTATGGTGTTAAGTCAACAAACTGAAGTCTTTGCTATTTTTGACGACCGCATCAAAGCCATTGCAGACAAAGAAGATGAGTTTCGCGAGCTGGTCGATTTAGGCGGCATCAAGTCAGCTGACAACATTGAGACTTTGGCGGCACTTTTCAAGCTCCCCGCAGCAACATTGGCGCAGACACTCGATGTTTACAACGATGCTGCGCAAGGCAAACAAAAAGACAGTTTTGGTCGCAGCAAATTTGCATTGGCACCGCTTCAGGCTAAGTACTGGATTTGTCGCGTAACACCTGGCTTGTTTCACACACAAGGCGGCTTGGCCATTGACACCGACGGACGCGTCTTGAAAAAAGATGGTACGCCCATTCCCAACTTGTTTGCGGGTGGCGGTGCAGCAGGCGGTATCAGTGGCCAAACAGGTGCCATGGGCTATGCCTCGGGCAACGGCCTCCTCACAGCGATTGGCTTGGGCTATTTAAGTGGCAGAGCAGCCACACAAGAGCTCAAAGACGCATCCATGCTGAAGGGTCTTCAGCCATGACCCATAGCGAACGGATGGTCGATTTTGCGCTGACCCTTAAACAGCAAAATATCCCATCGGACGTCGCCTCTCTTGCACGCCTGCACACGCTGGACGCCTTAGGCGTTGGCATTGCGGCCTCCAATGGCGCGGTTCAGCAGCGCATGGCTCAAAGTTTTTTAAGCAGCGTTGCACCTACGGGACCCTGCACTGTTCTGGGTCATAGAACACCCGCCTCTGGCGACAGCGCAACGCTCTTGAATGGCAGTTTCATTCATGCTTTGGAATTCGACGACACCCACATGGCTTCCATTGTTCATGGCAGCTCGGTCTTGGTGCCTGCGGTATTGGCAGCGGCTGAACAACATCAGCTGAACTTGGGTGAGTTGACGCGCCTGATCACCATTGGCTGGGAAGTGCTGATTCGTGTTGGCTCGGCAGCGCCTGGTGCATTCCAGCGTCGCGGATTTCAGGTTACTTCTGTAGGCGGCGCCTTGGTCTCTGCGCTTTTGGCTGCTTTAGCAGCAGGCGCATCGCGCGCTGAAATCATTTCGGCACAAGGCATCGCTGGCAGTCAGGCATCAGGTATTTTTGAATTCCTGAGCGAAGGCGCCACCGTGAAAGCCATGCATCCAGGCTGGGCAGCTCACGCCGGCAGTTTGGCGGCCACATTGGCCAGAGCTGGCTTGACGGGCCCCTCTACAGTGTATGAAGGTCGGTTTGGCTTGTACAAAACCTACACCGATGAATTGGGTGCTGCTGAAGGACTGGGCCAAGAACTCAACACATTGGGTCAGCGTTGGATGCTGAGAGAAGCTGCCTTCAAGCTCTACCCTTGTTGTCATTACATTCATCCCTTTTTGGAAGCAGTTGAAGCCTTGATGGAGGCGCCCCTGAACGCAGAAGAGATTGAGCGGATTGATTGCAAGGTGCCTCAAGGTGCAGCCGCTATCATTTGTGAGCCCTGGCCTCAAAAACAAACTCCCAGCATTTTGAATGAAGCCAAATACAGTTTGCCCTATTGCATGGGCTTGGCTGTTTTGAACATTCCTATTACTGCCCACCATTTTCTGTCGGATCAGGTCAATGCACAACCAGTGGCTTTTGCTCAAAAGATCAATTGGATGCCCATGCTGGATGCCGACTTTCCTAACAAGTTTCAAGCCGAAATTAGGGTTCAACTGCGCAATGGTCAAAGTCTGCAGAAACGAATTGATCAAGTCAAAGGCAGCGCAGACAGACCCGCTTCATTGGAAGACATCAAAGACAAATTTACCCGCAACACTGCGCACCTTTTTAGCAAAGACCATCAACTCAACATTGTTGAACTCATGCTGAATGGCTCAGCTGAATTGCCTGTTTCAAAACTCAGTCAATTGCTCACCGCAGACTGAGTGCGTTTCAAACCACTTCAACCGTTCACAACCATGACACCTTCTGTGTATTTCTATGACCCACGTGAGGGGCATGGTTTGCCACACGATCCCTTCAAAGCGATTCTCGCGCCGCGAGTGATTGGCTGGATCTCAACTTGCAATGCCATAGGCCAAGCCAATTTGGCACCTTACAGTTTTTTTGGTGGCTTTTCAGATAACCCCAAAGTGATTGCTTTTTCAAGCGAGGGTTACAAGGACAGTATTCGAAACATTGAAGAAACGGGCGAATTTACTTGGAACCTCACAAGCAAAAATTTGGCGCAGGCCATGAACCGCAGTTCAGCACCCGTCGCGCCTGGGGTCAATGAATTTGAATTGGCCGGACTGACCCAAGTGCCTGGTCGCCTGGTTAAATCGCCACGCGTTGGAGAGTCTCCCGCTTCCTTTGAGTGCAAGCTGCTTCAAGTAGTGCGGCTTGATGATTTAGAGGGTAAGCCCATTCAGAATTGGATTGCTATTGGACAGGTGGTGGGTGTTCACATTCGCTCAGAATTTTTGGAACAAGGCCAATTCAATACCCAAGCAGCTCAACCGATCTTACGCGCAGGCTACAAAGGCGATTACTTTGAACTGGGAAACCAGTTTGAGATGATTCGTCCTGACAAATAAATTTCATTTTTAAAAACAAGTAAAAATCATGCGTAAAAACTCCAAAGCTGTCCTTCGCGATCGCGTTAATCAGCGCAACGGTTTGTTGGTACCTGGTGCATTCAATGCCCTCAGTGCGCGCACCATTGCCGATCTTGGCTTCGAAGCTGTTTACCTCAGCGGTGCAGGTCTCACCAACATGTATTACGGCCTGCCAGATCTGGCCTTTATCAGCTTGCGAGATGTGGTGGAACACACCGCAGCCATTCGCGATGCAGTCGAAATTCCTTTGATTGTCGACATTGACACTGGCTTTGGTAACTCACTCAATGTCAGGCAAACGGTTCGAGCGTTAGAACGCGCTGGCGCAGATGCAGTTCAAATTGAAGACCAAACATTTCCCAAACGATGCGGTCATTTTTCTGGCAAGGATGTTGCACCTGTCGAAGAAATGATTTCAAAAATCAAAGCAGCGGTTGATGCTCGCCAAGATCAGAATTTTCAAATCATTGCCCGCACCGATGCTCGCGCCAAATACGGTTTTGAAGCGGCCATTGAACGCGCCATTCAATTTACAGAAGCAGGAGCAGACATTCTTTTTGTTGAAGCCACCGAAAGCATGGAAGAAGTTCGGGCACTGACCAAGCTTCTGGAAAGACCCCAGCTCATCAATATCGTGATTGGCGGCAAAACACCTGCGCTTGATCAAGCTGAATTGGCCGAACTCGGATTTGGTGTGGTTCTCTACGCCAATGCAGCACTTCAAGGTGCAGCCTTGGGCATGCAAAAATCATTAGGTCAACTCAAACAAAATGGTCGCTTAGACGAAGACCCCGAAGTGGTCGTGACATTCAACGAGCGTCAGCGAATGGTCAACAAATCCTATTTTGATGGTCTTGAAAAAAAGTACAGCTACTGACACTGAGTGGCTGATTTGACTCAGCTTTCAAAACGGTAAAGCGCTTCTGGATTGCTAACCAACAATTGGTGAAGTGCTTGTTCGGTCGGTGCAATGCTGAAGAGCGCATCGACCAATTCGCCGTCGTCAGGAATGTGTGTGTGGTTTGGATGAGGCCAGTCCAAGCCCCAAACACATTGGGCTGGAAATTCAGCCACTAATTTAGCAGCCAATGGCGTGCCCATTGGGTAACCACTGCCTGCATGCGAGGTGGCATCGATGCGGTCAATGCCACTCACTTTGACATGCACATTGGCGTTGTCTAGCAAGCGCATTAAGGCCTGAAAATCGGCATGGTGCACGCCCAAGCTAGCGTCCACGCGTCCCATGTGATCAATGACCACGGGCACTTCACTTTTGAGTAAAGCCTGGCCCACTGTATGAACCAATTCGCTTTCGAAATGCACCTGCAAGTGCATGCCCACCTCTGCCAATCGGGGCGTGAGTTTGAGCACATCATGGACATCGTAGCCACCCGCAATGTGTTTCATAAAATGGAATCGAAGCGCTCTAAAACCCCGGCTGGCCAGTCGCTTGAGCTCTTCGTTTGAAACATCGACATCAACCAAGGCAACGCCTAAATAGTTGCCACCGCCGGCATCGATAGCGTCTTCTACCACTGAATTATCGTTACCATGAACAATAGACTGAACAATGACACAGCGGGCTATGCCCAAGCGCTTGTGCATGGCAAACAGCTTTTCTTTGGGTGCATCCGCAGGGCTGCTTTTTCGGTTTGGGGCAAATGGAAATTTTGATCTGGGACCAAACACATGCACATGCGCGTCACATGATTTGGCAGGCAACACTAGCTTAGGTTTTCTGGGGATGTCCAAATAAGTTTGGACAAAGATTTCTGAGGCATTGTGTTCAGATGTCATGTTTGTCTTTAAGCGTTTAAATTCACTGGCAACCCAATCATTTGGGCAAGCGATTTCACATCCAATCCGTCCACCATGTCGATGACCGTCAGCCCCTGAGGGCCACAAGTCAGTGTGGCCACATCTGAATAAATCCGACTGACACACCCCACACCGGTTAAGGGATATGTGCAGGCCGACACCAATTTGCTCTCGCCCTTCTTGGTCAGCAGGTCCATCATGACCCAAGTTTCTTTGGCCCCCACCGCCAAGTCCATGGCGCCCCCAACAGCGGGTATAGAGCTTTCCTCGCCGGTGCTCCAGTTGGCCAAATCACCTGTGGCCGACACTTGAAAGGCACCCAATACACAGATGTCAATGTGCCCACCGCGCATCATGGCAAAGCTATCGGCGTGGTGAAAAAACGCACCGCCCTTTAACAGGGTCACTGGTTGCTTGCCAGCGTTAATCAAATCAAAGTCTTCCTCGCCTTCTGCTGGTGCGGGCCCCATGCCCAAAATACCATTTTCACTTTGAAGAATGACCTCGCACTCTCTCGGAATGAAGTTGGCCACCAAGGTAGGCTGACCAATGCCTAAATTCACATAGGCGCCTTCAGGAATGTCTTGCGCCACACGCTGGGCCAGTTCTTGTTTGGTTCTGGGTTTGAAAGTGCTCATTTGAAGCCTCCCCCTTCTGTAGCCTTATGCGCGATGAGCACAATCTTGCTGACAAAAATACCGGGGGTGATGACTGCTTCAGGATCTAACTCACCCAACTCCACGATCTTGTGGACTGAGGCGACGGTTTTATGAGCCGCCATTGCCATCACGGGCCCAAAATTACGCGCTGCTTTTCTGTAAATCAAGTTGCCCCATCTGTCGCCAGCTTCGGCTTTGATGAGTGCCAAGTCACCGTGAATGGGATACTCCAGAACATAGTTCTTGCCATTGATAAAGCGCGTTTCTTTGGGGCTACCGTCAGCATTCAATGCCATCAATGTGCCATAGCCCGTGGGTGTAAAAAATGCGCCAACGCCTGCGCCTGCGGCTCTTAGGCGTTCGGCCAAATTGCCTTGTGGCACCAATTCCAGTTCAACTTTCTTGGTGCGGTAAAGATCATCAAACACATAAGAGTCGGCTTGCCGTGGAAAGCTGCAAATGATTTTGCGAATGCGGCCGGCTTTGAGTAACGCTGCCAATCCATGTTCGCCGTTACCCGCATTGTTGTTCACCACCACCAGGTCGCGTGCGCCTTGATCAATTAGACCATCGACCAGTTCACTGGGAATACCTGCCGTGCCAAATCCACCAATCAAAACAGTAGCGCCGTCTGGTGTACCTTCAACGGCTTGCGCAATGGTGTCTGCAATTTTGTTAATCATTGGCGGAAGTTAACGCACGCTGGGAGGGATGCGAATGAAGTGTTGGCGAATTGTATTTAAAAACAAGGGCCGTACTCTAGAGCTCCATGCCGTGTGTCGAATGGCCAACCACTCTTTGCATTCAACAATAACAGGTGACTCAAGCTCATAGCACGCAATGTAGCGAGGCCCGCCCTGCAGGCGCAAATAACGGCTAGCACTGATCACGCCGGGCACATGCGACAACCCCAGCAAATGCTCTGTGTTGTACCAAGCATTCAATTCTTCTTCATGCGCAGGTAGCACATCTGTCTCAACGACATAATGAAAATTGCCTGCGGTTTGATAGCTCGCCCCCTTCAAATAGATGAGGGATTGAAGAGATGTTGCCTCGGTTGTGGGAGCCGTCTCTTGATGCCAATACGCACGAAACAATGGCTTGTCTACCGCCTGCCACCAAGTAAGAGAACTTGAGAGTTGCTGGTATTCATCGGTCTCTAAAAAGGGACCCGATCGATCCAACAGATGAGTTGCTGTCATTCCTGTTTCCATCAATGAACAATGTTGAGGGCCACCAAGAACCGCGAGACCATGTTGTAGGCCGCCACAGTGGCCACCAACTCCACTACTTTTTCTGCTGAGTATTGACGGGTCACCTTGGCCATCAGTTCTGCGGGCACTTCAACATCACGCGTCATGTGGTCGGTCATTTGTAGCAGTAATTGCTCTTCCTCTGTGAAGAGCTCAGGCAGCTTCAGATTGCGAAGGGCATCGATCTTTACCTGTGGCACGCCCGCCTTGAGTGCATGCGGAATGTGCGCATCAAACTCAAAGCTGGCCTTGTTTAAGACCGCCACGCGCAAAATCATCAGCTCGCGCAAATCGGCAGGCACAGACGATTTGTTGCGAACAGCCGTGAGCATGGCCTCCCAGCCTTGCGCGATGGGCGCACTGTTTAGCAGCACTTGGTACAGCAAAGAAATACGGCCACGCTCTTGAAGAATGCGGGCCTCAATTTCTTGTAACTCAGGCTTGGTGCCCCCTACCACCAGAGGGACGCGGATGTGATCTGTGCTCATTGGTCTGCAGTGATGTTGCGGGCTTTGACAAGGCGCGCCCATTTCTCTGTATCAGCTGCCAACATGGCCCCTAGTTCGTCGGGTGAAGTTGACTTGGGTTCGGCCCCTGATTGGGTCAATTTCAAATTGGCTGTCGGATCGGCCACTGCTTGTTGAATGGCTTTGTTGAGCGTTTTGATCATGTCTGGCGATGTCTTGGCAGATGCAAAAAAACCATACCAATTGTTGGTGTCCACTGACTTGAATCCTTGCTCTTCAAATGTTTTGACGTCAGGCAAATAGGGGTGGCGTGTTTTAGAAGCCATGCCAATGGCGCGCAGGCGCCCTCCTTTAATTTGCGCCATGACCGCAGGTACATCTGCAAAAAACCCACTCACCTGACCACCCAGCAAATCATTCAATGCGGGCGCCATGCCGTTGTAGGGCACATGCAGCATGTCAACGCCGGTTGAATATTCAAATTGCAATAAGGCCAGATGCGGAATACTTCCTTTGCCAGAAGACGCAATGGCCAAGGGTTCTTTTTTAGTTTTTGCGGCCGCCATGAATTCAACAACATCCTTGGCAGGATTGTTGATGTTGACCACAAACACTTCTACGTTGTTGGCGGCCAAAGACACCGGCACAAAATCTTTTTGCATGTTGTAGGAGAGCTTCGGAAACAGCGCAGGATTAATGGCTGCTGCGCCCACACTGGTGAGCCACAAAGTAGAACCATCGGCTTCCGACTTGATCACTTCATTGGCACCAATGGCACCACTGGCGCCGGGTTTGTTTTCTACAATCACCGTTCTGCCCAAGGCTCGGCCCAATGGCTCTGCCAGAGTGCGCGCCATAGCATCTACGGGACCGCCTGCAGCAAAAGCCACAATGATTCGCACAGGCTTGGTATTAGTTTGCGCAATGCCCAGGCCACATGCCAATGTCATGGCCGAGGCCACTGCCAGCGTTTTGATTAAATTGCGTTTGTTCATCACATGTCTCCTGTTTGATTCAATCACAGCGGGCTGTCATGCCGCCATCCACCACAATTTCGGTACCCGTAATGAACTGTGCGTCATCACTGGCCAAAAACAAAGCCGCACTGGCCGTATCGCGGCCGTCGCCCATAAAGCCCAAAGGAATCCGCTTGATTCTGGAATCTAACAAAGCCTGCACATCGCCACCCGTGCGCTGCTTGGCCAAGCGCGCCTCCACCATGGGCGTGTGCAACTGGCCTGGCACCACAGTGTTGACTCTGATGCCCATGGGTGCGTGCTGCACGGCCACCACCTTGGACAATTGAATCACGCCGGCCTTGGTGGCGGCATAGGCAACTTGGGCGCTGCCAGTCCATCGCGTCCCCGAGGTGGATGCAACATTGACAATAGCGCCTTTTTTGTTGGCAATCATGATGGGCAGTACGTGTTTGCAAGTGAGGAAAACACTTTTTAAATTGACATTCATCTGGGTATCCCAAACTTCCTCACTCATCTCCACAGGACCACCTGCCGCTGAGCCGCCCACGTTGTTGATCAGGATGTCAATGGTGCCAAACTTTTCCAAACACGCCTGCACCATTTGCAATACGCTATCAGACTTGGTCACATCGCATACGTAAGTTTCAATTGATGTGCTGGCATCGCCCGCACGCTCCAGCGTTTCGGCCAGGCTGTCGGCATCGCGGTCTACTGCAAAGACCTTGGCGCCCTCTTCGGCTAAGCGAACCGCCATGGCGCGGCCATTGCCCCAACCTGAAGCAATACACCCAGCGCCTGTGACGATGGCGACTTTTGATTGAAATCGAGACATTGACATTCCGTTCTGAAATTTGCAAGCCTTCATTCAAGGGATTACATGTGTATGGATGCGTTTTACAGCTTGAGTGGCGCCCTGCTGCAAAAATCCAAGATCTGATCCCACTGACACAAATTGCACACCCCTGCTTGTCCAGTAAGACACAGCATCTGGATCGGAAGCCATCCCACCCAGACCGACCGATTTACCATGCTTTTTAGCCGCCATCAAAACTCTTTCAATACAGGCGTTGATTTGCATTGGGTCACTTGAACCGGCTATGCTCAGTTGAACACTCAAATCATGTGCACCCACAAAGAGCAGGTCAATACCTTCCACAGCTGCAATTTCTTCACATCGATCCAAGCCAGCTTCACTCTCGATCATGGCAATCACCATCATTTGCGAATTCAATTGTTCAGCAACTTGAAGCGCTGGAAAGCTTCGATATGCCAGCACAGGCAGGCTTGTAGACACAGACCGATGACCCAAGGGTGGATACAAAGCAGCTTTAACTGCGCGTTGAGCATCCTCAGCAGATTCCACTTGCGGGATGATCACGCCCATCGCACCCAAGTCCAAGACACGTCCGATCAAACCTGCATCATTGTTGGGCAACCTGACCAAAGGCGTAACACCTGCATCCCAAGCCGCAGTACAAATAATGGCGGTGGTTTCTAAAGATAGGGGGCTGTGCTCAAGATCAACATAAAGGGCATCTAAGCCTGCAGAAGCTGCCAGTTGACTGGTCTCTGGGCCTCTCGCCATGCGAACAATCATGGAGGTGACCACTTGGCCAGCACGCAGTTTTGCCTTTAATGGATTGTGAACAAGTTGCTCCAAATTAAGCATGATCGATCACTTAAAGTATTCAGGACTAAATGATGCCGGATTCAAGATGCGAACTTCTTGGTGGATAAAACTTCCAACGTTGGTTTTTTTAAATGCAATCCATTCTGGGTCCAAGTCCATGGCTTGTCGTTTCTGCTCACGGTCGGCCATGCTGTCATAAGCCCAGATGTGTACGACTTGATTCAATGTCCCAATGTCTGTTACAAAAAAGCCCAGTAAACGCTCAAGATATTTCAATTGAATGGGCAAGCCATATTTTTCATAACGGGCTAAATAGGTCTGCATTTGACCATGGGGCAAGGTGTAAGTACGGTGTTCATAAATCATAAGAACCTCTTTAAAACAGCCTGAATTCAATCAGCGCGAATATTGGCCTCTTTCAACCATGGCAACCAACGATCAAAACTACTGTCTAGGAGTGTTTTGAAGCCAGCGGCATCACGCGGGTTCATAAAACCTGCCTCTGCCAATCGGGCTGCCACTTCGGGTTGACGAACCACTTTGGCGAAGGCTTCTTCCAGTCGTTTTTTGGCTTCCACAGAAGTGCCTGCTGGCACCAAAACGCCATACCAGTTGCTCATCATCAACCCTGGCAAGCCAGCTTCCACTGCTGTTGGAACATCGGGCAGCAAAGGGGACCGCTTGGTGTCATAAATGACCAAAGCTTTGATTCGACCATCTTTGACAAAGGAGCGAAGAATGGGGACATCGGCATTGACAAAATCGACCGTACCCGCCATCAGGTCGTTAATGGCAGGTGCAGCACCTTTGTAGGGAATGTGAACAACGGACACATTGGCCGCTTTGCCAAACAGCTCTGCCCCGATGTGCATGGTTCCTCCCACACCTGTTGAGCCATAGTTGAGCTTGTTGGGCCCCTTGGCTTTGGTCACCAATTCACTCAGTGTGTTAACACCCAAACTAGATCGCACTGCCAGCATGGTTTGAACTTCACCGAGCAAGTAAACCGGCTCAAGATCTTTGCGAGGGTTGTAGGCCAAATTAGGCGTAATGCCTGCCGTGATCACAAAGCTAGAGGTCGTCAGAAGCAGCGTGTTGCCGTCTGCAGGGGCTTTGGCCACCGCAGCAACGCCAATAACGCCACCTGCACCGCCTCTGTTGTCAACCAAGACCGGCTTTCCCAGAGCCACACTCAGCGGCGTAGCCACAATGCGCGCCACCAAATCAGCCGGTCCACCCGCTGCAAAAGGGACAATGACTTTGACACTCTCGTTGGCATTTTGTGCGCTAGCATCCAAGGACATGCTGAATGCAGCCAAAAAGGTAATGAAGTGAATTCGTTTCATGACAGTCCAATCAAAAAGAAAAGATCAACAAGCAAATCGCGATTCAGGTAAACCACAGACACCCACATCCAATGACAAGAGTGCACCCGCAAGTGGCTCTCGGGCTTGCTCTGCATGTGTAAACCGCTGTGAGTGACTGGTAATAAACAATGTGTTTAAATTTTCGCCGCCGAATGCAGGGCATGTTGGATGGGTCACTGGCAACTGAATGGTTATGACCACTTCGCCACTGGGCGCTTGCCGAACCAAATGACCCGTTGCCACCATGCAAGTCCATAGGAAGCCCTCAGCATCGACAACTGCGCCGTCAGGACGGCCCAACTGATGCGACCAGTCCTTGAAGATTCGTCGGTTTGAAATATAGCCATTGTCAATGTCGTAATCAAAAGTCCAAACCATTTGACGATGCGTATCTGCAAAGTACATGGTGTGATCGTCTGGACTCCAAGTGATTGAATTGGGCAACACAAAATCATTCAGCATGGCGTGAACGCTGTGATCGGGGTCAACACGGTAAAGTGTGCCAAACGGTTCACGCTTTGTGTCGTGCATGCTACCCACCCAGAACCGCCCTTGTCGATCGGTGCGGCCGTCGTTCATGCGCATGCCTTCTCGGCCTAGCTCGGGATGACCGATGCAGGCAGGCGCTTCTTGCGATTCAGGATTGAAAATATAAAAACCACTGCTGGTGGCCAACAAAAAGCCACCTTTTTCACACAGTGACATGGAGCCCGTTACCAAGTCGGGGGGAAGTCTCTGCGCTGTATATTTGCCACTGTGTGGTTCGTATGACTGCAAAGCGGGTCTTCGAACATCGACCCACCATAACTTTTGCGTTCGTTCGCACCATCTTGGCGCTTCGCCCAAGATGTCGGCACACTGCACGACGCAGTCAATGGTGACGTCAGTTTCTAACTTCATGTCATTTGTATTTGGTTTGAGCCAGCGTGGCCAAGTCGATGCCATTGGCAATGTCTTTTTTTTGTTTGCGGTCGCCACCATCAATTCGTTCGGCCTCTAACAACACCGCTTCTACATGCTCGAACGGCACAAAGACAACACCGGCATCATCCGCGGCCACCACATCACCCGCAGACACAGAAACGCCAGCCATGCGCACACAGCCATTGATTTCCATTGTTTCCAGGCGCCACTTGCCTGTAATGGGTGTGACGCCGCGCGACCAAATAGGGAAATTGCAATCCCTTGAAGCTTCTGGATCGCGGTATGAACCATCTATGACAGCACCTGCGCAGCCACTTCTTGCTGCCAAGGTCGCAGATTGTCCGCCCATATTTGAAACGCCATTTAAGCCTTCTATGACGACCACGTCACCTGGTTCGGCCAGGTTGTAGGCCTCGTGCTCTCCCATTTTGCCAATGCCACTTTGGGCGTTCAGTAAAGGACTGCCTGAACGCTCTATGTTTCGAACTGTCACCGCTTGACCCACCATGCGCTGGCCAGAAATGGTGGGCTTTAATTCGGAGGCTGGCAAAGCACCCACCAAACCCAGTTGATCCATGGCATCGGATAAGTTTCCGGTCAGATCTTCAAGCCGTCTGATGCGATCCAATAATTCTGGGCTGACCCGATTGATCGTCAAACATTTAACGCGCTCAGCCGGCACACGACCCGTTAACTTCTTGCTGCTCAACACATTATTCCACCATCTACCATGTGGACAGTGCCAGTGACATAGGTACTGAGATCACTGGCTAAATAAAGAACAGCACCAGCAATTTCGTCCGGTCTTGCGTGGCGCTTTAATGGGACGGTCTGGTTCAGTTGCTCGGTGATGTTCATGCCCAGCAAGGCGCCCATTTCAATTTCAATGCCAGTCTGGAACTCATTGTCGACAGGCCCAGGATTGATGGTGTTGACGCGAATTCCTCGGGCAGCCAAGGCTTTAGCCGCCACACGCATCACGCCAATTTGTGCATGCTTGGCAGTGACATAGGCCATGTTGACGCCATTGCCACCCCGTACACCCGACACACTGGATGTGATGATGATGCTGCCGCCATCATTCATGATCGGTGCACCATATTTGCACGCCAAAAATGCGCCCCGCGCATGAATGGTCAGCGTCAGATCAAAAATATCTTCTGGATAATCTTCGATGCGTGAATTGCGACCTGCATTGCCGGCATTGCTCACGATCACATCTAGCTTACCCCAAGTTTGAGTGACTTTTTCAAATGCTGCTTGTACCTGCATAGCATCTGACACGTCGGCTGCAAACCCAATAACCTCTTTGGAACTGCAAGCTTTTACAGCCTCATCCAAAGCGGCCCCAGGCAAGTCAATCAACATGACACGCGCACCTTCAGCAATGAAGCGTTTGGCACTTGCCAATCCAATGCTGCCCGCGCCGCCGCTGATGACACAAACTTTGTCCTTCATGAGGCTCATCTTAAATTCCTAAATGGTGTAAATATTTCAGTCTAGCTTAGCGCCAGAGATCTTGATACGCTGCTCTTGGCGAACGCGGTCTCTCACAATGTATGCACCAAACTCTTCAGGCGTACTGGCTACCAAATCAAAAGCGTAGGCATCAATGTATTTGTCGCGAAAGGCAGGCTCTCGAATAATTTTGCGCACGTCATTGGCAATCTTATTGACCAAATCTTTAGGCGTGTCGCGCGGTGCAAGCAATGCAATATTGAAATTGGCATCAATGTTTTCATAGCCTGACTCAATGATGGTGGGTAAGTTTGGCAACATCTTGGGACGATCGCTGCCAGAAATAGCTAAGGCTTTCAGTTTGCCTGCTTTGATGTGCGGCTCCAGCACTGACAGTGCACCAAATGCGGCCTGAACTTGGCCGCCCAACATGTCCTGAATGACTGGGGCCAAACCTTTGTAGGGCACATGGTTGAGTTCAATGCCTGTGCGGTTTTCCAACCACGCCATTGAGAGGTGTGTGGCGTTGCCAATGCCAGTTGATCCATATGCAATCTTCCCTGGGTTTTGTTTGGCATACGCCACAAATTCCTTCATGTTGTTCACGGGCAGGCTGGCTGGCACAAACAGCGCCATGTTGGCCAAAGCCACTCGAGTGACCGGTGCAAATGCATTGAGTGGGTCATACGGCAGTTTGGAATACAAATATTGATTTGAGAAATAGAGGGGTCAGTGGCCATGAACAATGTGTAGCCATCACCTTTGGACGATGCCACATTTTCGGCACCCACAATTTCGTTGGCACCCGGTCTGTTATCAACCACCACGGGTTGGCCCCACAACTCAGAGAGTTTCACAGCCAATGCACGCGTGATGACATCAACGGGCCCGCCCGGCGACAAAGGCACCACGATACGCACCGGCTTTGTGGGGTAGTTTTGGGCAGAGGCGCCGAGGCAACTCAATGCCAAATAAAGGGCAGCTAATAGAATTTTCATTGTGGGTCTCCAAAATTGTGCTTGTCACCGAATTATTGATCTCATCGCCTACTGCATGTTTAAGTTTTACGAATATCAGTTATGATTTTTCAGATGGACTTAAAGCAATTGGAATACTTTGTGAGGGTTGCCGACTCTGGTGGCTTTAGTGCAGCAGGTAGCGGGCTGCAGCTAACCCAGTCTGCTTTGAGTCGGCAGATTAAACTTTTGGAAACAGAGTTAGGACACAGGCTATTCACGCGCACCGGCAGAGGCATCCAGATTACGCAGGCGGGTGAGGTTCTCATGAAGCATGCTCGCGCCATGTTAGACGCTGCTCGCTTGGCCAAGAACGAGCTCCAAGATTTGCAAGCCGACCCCTCTGGCAGACTTGTGATTGGCATGCCGCCTCGCGTGGCAATGTGGGTCAGTCCCATCTTGGTTCGAGAATTTAGAGCGCAGTTTCCCAAGGCTGTGATGTCCATCTCCGAGGGGCTCAGTATTCACTTAAGGGAGTGGCTTATTGCTGGCAAACTTGACGTGGCACTTTTATACGATCCGCCCGCCACCCCTCAATTGAGTTATCACACACTGCTTCAGGAATCGCTGGTGTTGGTACTTCCCGCCAAGTGGCCATCTGTTCCTGAGCAAGTCAGCCTAAATTCACTTCCCAATTTTCCCATGATCCTGCCCAGTGAGCCCAATGCCATTCGAAGTTTGGTGGACTCTAAGCTTGCGCCTCGTCAAATTAAACTCAACTTGGTGGCCGAGGTCAGCGCCGTACAAACTGTGCTGGCTTTGGTCTCAGAAGGTGTGGGCTGCGCATTGTTGCCACAAAGTGCATTGAACTTGGCAGGTAAGAGCATGGCCATACAGTTTCGTCATGTAGGCCCGCCCACCATACGCAATCGCTTGGTTCTGGCTGTAGCCAAAGCCGGACCCAACACACAGCTGGTGAGCGGGGGAATCGAACTGATCAAGGGTTTGAAATTCGGTCAATTCGCTTAGCTTCGCTCGCTTCAAGATCTGGCATATCTTGCCAAGTCATCATGGCGTGTGCATTTGTATCACTGGCTCCCAACCAACTTTCAAATTTCGCATTGGGCACGATCACGGGCGTTCTTTTTTCATCACCCGGTTTGTGAAACTGATTCATCACGGGATGCGCATCGGCATTGACTGTCAGCATCGAAAAACTCACCACCAACTCGCCCGTTGCGGGGTCTGTCCATCGGTCCCAAAGACAAGCAATGCCAAAAGGCTGATGATCTGCTCGTTCAATTTTCCAACGTACCGCTTTGCCCGTTGCATAGCTGGGCTCATAAAAGTTGTCGCACAGCACCAGTCCAAATTGACGCTGACGCCAGGCGGTTCTGAAGCTGGGTTTTTCAAAGGCGGTTTCGCTGCGAGCGTTGTAGGTGTGGCGCGCTATTTTGGCGTCTTTGGCCCATGCGGGAATGAGCCCAAATTGGGCCAATCCGCAGGCCACCCTTTGAGTCTGATGGCTCTTAACCACGATGGGCGATGCAAAGCCAGGGTAAGACTCGTCGGCGTAGCCCAATGGGATGTCAATGCCCAAAGCATCTTTGGCCCATTCTGCTTTTTTGGTGGGGGTGAAGTTGGTGCACACGGATGTGACTTTAAGGCTTCCTTCGAATTAATCAAACAACCACGCGCCCGCGCAAGTGGGCCCGATGTTGCCACGCCAAATAGCCTTGCCCGGTGCATCGGAACCTGCACCACTGGCCACCATCAAGGGCAATAAATGTTCTTCTCGCGGATGAGATGCCTGGCCGCCGGGTGCCGATGACCATTGGGCCAATTGACTGCATCTTTCTTCCCAATTACCAGCCAAGGCGTGGTTCAGCCAATCGTGAAATTCAAAAGACTCTGCGGCAAAGTTGGCAAAGTAACGCAGGTTGTGATAACTCATGCCAGAACCCAAAATGAGTACGCCTTCGTCTCGCAAGGACGCCAACGCACGCCCTATTTGGCTGTGCAATTGAGGATCTAAACCTTCTTGCAAAGACATGGCCACCACGGGCACATTGGCATCTGGGTACATCACCTTGAGTGGAATAAACACACCATGGTCCCAGCCATAAGTGGGGTGGACCGAGGCAGCAAGACCAGCCTCGAGCAGCAATTTAGCAGCGCGCTCGGCCAAGTGGGGCTGGCCAGGTGCAGGGTAAGTGAGGGTGTAGGTCTCTGGCGGAAAGCCGAAGTAGTCGTAAATTAATTCAGGACTGGGATGGCCCGTAAAAGAAGTCACAGGAGCCTCCCAATGGGCCGTGATGATGAGGATGGCAGCAGGTTTAGCGGGCAGAAAGTTTTGAATGGTTCGCAAGAAATCTTCGGTTTGCTGAAAAAGTTGCTTACGCTCGCCGGTCATGAAAAACGAAGGTCCACCCCCGTGCGGAATGAACATTGAAGGCATGCGTGACATAGAAATTTCTCCTCGTCTTGGATACTAACTTAATCCGATACCAAGAAAAACAGCGTCACAATGACGCTGAACTGAATATCAAATCAAATTGGACCTAACGAATGATTCAAGCCAGCACATTACAAGGCGTATTGGGCATTGCCGTTTTTGTTCTGATTGCCATTGCCTTGAGCCAAAATAGGCGAGATATCGATTGGCGTTTGGTGATCAGCGCCATCGTCATGCAATTTCTCATTTGCGTGGCTTTTACCCATTTAAGTTTTCTGCAAAGTGCGCTTTCAGGATTGAATGGCGCCGTGCAAGCGCTCAGCCAAGCCAGCATGAAAGGCACGTCATTTGTCTTTGGCTTTTTAGGCGGCGGCCCTGCCCCCTTTGAGATCAAAGACCCCAACATGATGGTTACTTTGGCATTTCAAATTTTGCCGCTCATCATCTTTATTTCGGCGCTGTCTGCGCTTCTTTGGTATTGGCGGGTGTTGCCCCTTTTGGTCAAATTGATCAGCGGATTTTTTGAGCGCACACTGAATACGCGTGGGCCAGCTGGTTTGGTGGCCGTGATCAATATTTTTTTAGGGCAAGTGGAGTCAGCCCTCATGGTCAAGCCTTACCTGGCGCGCATGTCCAAGCATGATTTGCTATTGATCATGACCGCTGGCATGGCCATGATTGCGGGCTCCTTGATGGTCATTTACGCAGCCATGCTGGGTCCACAGCTTGGCACCGAGATGGGCAGCGTTTTGGGCCATCTCATTACCAAGTCCATCATGTCTGTCCCTGCTTCTATTTTGTTTGCTCACATTTTGTTGCCCGAAAATCGTCATACCCAAACGCACGCAGACATCGCTAGGCAAGCCAAAACGGAAGTCCACCACCCCTACAAAAGTGTCATGGACGCCATTACGCGCGGCACCTCTGAAGGCTTGTCGATTTATTTGAATGTATTGGCCATCCTCATTGTGCTCAGTGCCTTGGTGGCACTCGGCAACGCTGGCTTGGCTTGGGTGGGCGGCCATTTGGGTTTCTCCATGAGCATTCAAGACATTGTGGGCTGGGCATTTGCGCCCGTGGCTTGCCTCATGGGCATTTCTTGGGACCAAGCCAGTACCGCTGGCCAACTCTTGGGTGTTAAAACAGTGTTGAATGAATTTTTGGCCTACCTCGAACTCATCAAACTTCCCGACACAGCCCTGAGCGCGCACGCCAAACTCATCATGATTTATGCACTGTGCGGGTTTGCCAATTTGGGCAGCATTGGCATTCAAATCAGTGGCTTGTCGGCCATGATTCCCGAGCGCAGAGACGAACTCAATTCTTTGGCATGGCCCTCATTCATTGCAGCCATTTTGGCCTCTTGCATGTGTGGCGCCATTGTGGGTTTGGTTTTTCCATCATAGCCGGCGCATCCAGGTCCGGCATTGAAGAATCGAATGGAATGGGCTTGTTTACTTGCCAGCGATGGCAATCAGCTCCACTTCAAACTGAAGTGTGGCATTGGGCGGAATGACGCCACCGGCACCACGAGCACCGTAAGCAATGGCTGGCGGACAAGTCAATTTGGCCTTGCCACCCACTTTCATCAATTGAACACCTTCGGTCCAACAGGGGATGACGCCATTCAAAGGAAATTCTATGGCTTCGTTGCGCTTGTAAGAGCTGTCAAATTCCTTGCCATTTGGAAAAGTGCCTCGGTAATGCACTTTAACTTTGTCCCTGGCCATAGGACTGGCACCCTGACCGTCTTGCATCGACAGGAACACCAAGCCTGAGGGCGTGACTTTTGCGCCGGGTTCTTTGGCGGCCATTTGGGCAAAGTCGGTTTGCGCCCAAGCGGGAGACAGGCTATGGATGCACAATCCGAGTGCGACAAAAAATTTATAAAGGGTCATGCTGAATTTTCTCCTGAAATATGATTTTGGCATGTTTCCAATCACAGGCTCCTATTTCCACTCACAAAGGCACCAAGCATGATCAAATTTTATTTTCACCCCTCTCCCAATCCCTTCAAGATTGCTTTGTATTTGGAAGAGACTGGCGAGCCTTATGAGCTCATTCCTGTGGACACTCGCAAAGGCGAGCAACACGAGGCGTGGTTCAAAGCCATCAACCCCAATGCCAAAACGCCAGCCATGTTGGACGGCGATGTGCGTGTTTTTGACAGCAACGCCATGTTGATTTACTTGGCCGAAAAAATTGGCAAGTTTGTCCCTGCCAACACACCCAAAAACAAAGCCGAGATGTACTCATGGTTGATGTTTGTGGCCACAGGCATTGGCCCCTATTGCGGTCAAGCTGTTCACTTTAAACACTTTGCGCCCGAGCCCAAAGAATATGCTGTGAATCGGTATGACTTTGAAGCTTGGCGCCATTGGCTGCTCATCAATGATCATTTAGCCCATCAGGCATTCATGATGGGAAATGAGTACAGCATTGTGGACATGTCGGTTTGGGGCTGGGCCCGCGTCATCCCTCGGGTGTTGGGTGACGATGCATGGGAAAAGTTACCGCATGTGAAACGTTTGCTGGATGACATCAATGCACGACCTGCAGCACAACGGGCAGCAGCATTGCAAACAAAATTTAGCTTTAAAACCGAGGTGGACGAACATGCACGCAAAATGCTTTTCCCCTCCAATGAGCGCCTCAAAAACGCTGGGGCTTAAAGCGCCTTGCAAGCTTCACAAATAAGTCACATTAAAGTCATGTTGTACCCCTAAGCTTTGAGTTTTAACTTAGCGAGTAGCAACAAATGACCCAAGCAAATAGTCGTCGTGAATTCATCATCAAGATGGCATCCGTCTCAGGCGTGATGGCAGCTGGTTCTGTGCTATCGGCCTGCGGTGGCAGCAACATTCCTTTGCTGGCATTTAATTACGGCGTCGCCAGCGGCGACCCGCTTGCTGACCGTGTCATTTTGTGGACTCACGCGCGATTTGAAGGCTCTGATGAATCCGTTGCTTTGAGCTACCAAGTCGCTACAGATGGTACTTTTTCCAAGATTGTCAGCGCCGGCACTGCGGTTGCTTCCGCAAGCACAGGCTTCACAGCAAAAGTTGACGCTATCGGACTGACACCGGGTACAAGCTATTTCTACCGCTTTGTTTCAGGTCGCTGGATTTCGCCTGTCGGCGTCACTCGCACACTTCCCGCGACAAGCGCAAGCAGCGTGAAAATTGCGGTTTTTTCATGCAGCTTGTATTCAGCAGGCTTTTTTAACGCTTACGACGCGGCCATGCGTTCAGGTGCCGAATATGCAGTGCACCTCGGTGACTATATTTATGAATATGGTTCCGATCCTGCGAAGTTCGGCAACAGCAACGCCGTTGCCTTGGGCCGCGTCACTGCACCGACCAACGAAATCGTCACCTTAGACGACTACCGCACTCGCTACGCCAAGTACCGCTCCGATCCCAACCTCAAAGCCGTGCACGCAACCATGCCCTTCATTACGGTATGGGACGACCATGAGTTTGCCAACAATGCATGGGTTGATGGCGCAGAAAACCACAACAGCACAACGCAAGGCCCTTGGGCAGCCAGAAAGGCCATTGCCGCTCAGGTTTACCACGAGTGGATGCCCATTCGCGCGCAAGATCCAGCAAATCTTTTGAAAATATACCGCCGCTTTGACTTCGGCAACATTTTCACCCTGCACATGTTGGACACGCGCATTGAGGGTCGTGCAAAGCAGTACGATGCCTACGGTGACGCTGACGGCGGTATTAACCGCTACGCCACAGCACTGGCCAGCGGCACCGATGCTGCGCACCCCATGATGAGTGCTACGCAGCAATCTTGGCTGACCAATGGCACTGCAGCATCCACGGCCACTTGGCAAATCCTGGGCAACCAAGACATCATGGCGCGCATGTGGTTTCCAGCCAGCGTCTTGCAGGCCCAGGCATCAGGCAACACAACCGCCGTTACCCAAGCTATTTCTGCCTATTTAACGGCAAAAGCCACGCCTGCTGCCTACCGTACGGCAACTCAAGTGGGTTTGTTGAACACGACCGTCAACCCTCAACTGCCTTACAACTTAGACTCTTGGGACGGTTACCCAATTCAACGCGAAACCATTCTCCAGACCATTCGCGCACAAGGCAAGAAACTCATCACGCTGTCCGGTGACTCACACAACGCTTGGTTTGCCAACTTGACCACGCTCGCCGGTGTCAAGGTGGGTGTAGAGTTTGCAGGCACCTCCGTCACCGCACCTGGATTTGAAAGTGCAGGATTGGGTGGCTTGGCGAGTTCCTTGGATGGAACTGCAGTTTCAGGCGGCATCAATGGCACCGGTTTGGGCCTGGTTGATGACCTCAACTATGTCGACGCCATTCGCCGCGGCTACTTGCTAGTGACTGCCACCGCTGAAGCCGTCAAAGGTGAATATGTGTTCGTGGACACGATCGCTTCAACCACTTACACCCCAACGGTCGGGAAAACGGTCACAGTGAGTGCCGCGAACATGGCGGTAACCTACGCTTAATCGCGCCAGTTTAGATGCGTTCTGGCGCGGATAGATTCCGCGCCACATTCTCAGTGCATTCAGTTAGGATTGACTCAAAGTAACTGAGGTCTTAACTATGAAAATCAAAGCCGTGGTGTTTGATGCCTATGGCACCTTGTTTGATGTTTATTCAATTCAAGTTTTAGCGGAAGAGTTGTACCCTGGCCATGGTGCAGATATAGCAATCAAGTGGCGCGACAAGCAAATTGAATACACACGCTTGATCACGCAATCGGATCCGCACAATGTCTCTGGCAGTCGGTACTACCGCTCTTTTTGGGAGCTCACTCGACTGTCCTTGGCGTACACCTTAGACAGACTCAAACTCGATCGCGGCTTTGGGCAAGTTGAAAAACTGATGCAGCATTATGCGCACCTCACACCTTTTCCAGAAAATTTGGGTGTGCTTCAAAGAATCAAAGCCATGGGGCTGACAACTGCCATACTGTCCAACGGCAGTGTCGACATGCTTGCCTCCGCCGTCAAGAGTGCATGCATGGAAGAGGTTTTGGACCACGTTATTTCAGTCGATCCCATTCGTCTCTTCAAAACGTCTCCCGAAAGTTATGGCTTGGTGCAACAAACTTTTGCCGTCAACAAAGATGAAGTGTTGTTTGTGTCGAGCAATGCTTGGGATGCTTTAGGTGCCACATGGTTTGGCTTCACAACGCATTGGGTCAATCGGCAAGCTTTGCCCTTTGAAGCTCTCACACCTCACCCACACTTTACAGGCCCAGATTTGACTTCTGTGTTGGTTTCTTTGGCCCATGCTGAATAGCCTGCTCATTGAAGAAAGCGAAGTGGCTTTGACTGCCATCCGGGCGCAAGGCCCGGGCGGGCAAAACGTCAACAAGGTTTCTAGCGCCATTCAACTGCGCTTTGATGTGGCCCAGTCAAGCTTGCCGGATGACGTGAAGCAACGCTGGCTAGACTCGGGCGACAGCCGCCTGTCGCTGGAGGGTGTCTTTATTTTGAAGGCCCAAAAACACCGCACGCAAGAAGCCAATCGCCTTGATGCTTGGGCCAGGCTGTACGAAACCCTCGAACGATATGCCAAGCCACCCAAACCTCGCAAGGCCACCAAACCGACATATGGTTCAGTTCAAATGCGGCTACAGGGAAAGGCCATTCAGGCCAAGATCAAGGCCTCGCGTCAAGCGCGGGGAATTGCAATATGAGCACTTCTGCACCCTCAGCACCAGCTTTTGCTTGGAAAGTTTCCTCAGGTGGGACATGGATGACTGAAA
>Ga0214921_10000167_pt1 | contig 128828 bp, 129 predicted proteins | sample LL1505_MetaG_FD_177992 | JGI IMG/M metagenome (GOLD analysis project Ga0214921, IMG submission 177992) | Freshwater microbial communities from Lake Lanier, Atlanta, Georgia, United States - LL-1505 | ecosystem: Environmental > Aquatic > Freshwater > Lake | place: USA: Georgia | collected... | reverse complement strand
ACCTTGTATATTGTGTTGCAGTATATACTTTGTGTGCCGATGAATATGTAGTTATTACAATACATCTTTTTTGATTATTTTCTAAAAATCTCATTATATTTTCAATATCTACACCACCTGAAACAATCAAATATGGAACACTTTGAAACAAGACACAAATATTTTTTTCCCATTGTTTCAATAATAATTTATTAGGAACGCCAATAAGAATAGTATTTGAGTTTAGTTCTTGTGTAATCCATAATGAAATTAGAGTTTTTCCTACTCCACACATTAATACAAGCATACCCTTATCATATCGTTGAAAATGTATAACTGACTTTCCAATAATAATAGTTTGGTCGTTTCTTGGTATATAGGAAATAATTTGTTTATTTGTTCTCTTGGATTTTAGTATGTGGATTAATGATTGAATATTTATTTTTTTGATTGTTTTTCTTACTCTGTTGCATCTTACCAAATCACTAATTTCTTGTTTGGATAATTTTTTATATTTAATTCCAAGTTTAAATAGATAAGGTTCAATAAGAGTAATAATTTTTTTATTGTAAAATTCAGTTCCAGCATCATATTTAACATTTAATTCACGAAACTCATTTTGTAATAAGCGTTCAACAATCCCCATCTTTTCAATAGGAACTTCAAACACCGCTTCAAAATATCCTCTCTTAATCTCACCAGTAGCATATTGTGTATCTCTTTCAGGAATATTAATTGCCTTACCCATTTTACACGCATCATCAACATCATACGATGGATGATTTCTAACATAAATATATCCGTTAGTTTGGTTCATTTTGATAAAGTTCATATAAGTTATGTAATAATATATTAATGAAAAAGTAAATCAATTTTTTATTATATTCAGGAAATAAAATAAAAAACATTTAAGAAAATCGGCGTTTTAAATGTGCAAAGGTGTAAAAAAATATAACAGGCTTGATGGGGGGCAAGGAAGTAGATGAGCGAGTTTTTTTTATTCATCATCACTATCATCGCCGCCAATATGCAAAGGCTTCTTGTTTTTACCTTCATTTTGCTTGATATTCAATTTGTCTGGCTCAACCAATTTTCCAATCACCCATATATTTTTATCAAACAATTCGAAACGACAACCGATAACACGAACTGTTATCTTTGAATTTTCTTTAACCAAAGCGAATTGTTTATCGCTATAGTTATGGTCTCTTGCTAAAAACGCCACAATAGGAACCACACCGGAATCACTATCGACGACTTCAGCATGGACGCCCGCTTTTGTTATCGTTTTTACAACACATTCGATTAACATTCCTTCCACTGGATTACATACCATGGATTCCATAATCACTTGAAACTCTACAATACCGTTATTTACAACACCAGCGGAGTAACTAATCACGCGTGTTGAACCCGGACGAATAAATCCTTCAGTCACGCATTTTCCTTCAATCTGCTTCGATATCATTCTTTCTAAATTTTGTTTGACGTTTTTTCCTACTTCATTCATGTTTAAAACGACTTTTGTGTTAAGCATAGATTTGATGTATACACCGTAAATTTTTTTATTGTCCGGGCCCTGTTTCATCATTCTTTGTTCTGCCATTTATATAATACGTGGTTTTTATATAAATGGTTTTTATTGAAATACATCATTCAATTTTTCAGGATATAATCATAGATTTATTAAACGATTCACTAATGTTTTTTCCAAATCCATAAAGAAAACCTTTCCATTCGTGGATTCGTTGTTTTCAGTCATATATCTCATGATAATTTCCATAATAATACATACGCCATCGGCTAAAATATATTTCGTGTTACTGGTATCATACATGGTTTTACCAAGAATAGAATTCAATTTGTGAATACTTTTCGATTTTCCTACTTTCCAGCATGTAACACCTTTATTATTTCCTCCTTCACCTAACAATTTCGTCTTAAACACAATATTATCTGTTTCGAACGGGTGCATAAAACCGACTGTTTCATTCAAACGTTGAGGCAAAACAATGTATTGATTTCGCAGTTGTTCTTTGAAATCCGTGTAGTCCGTATCCTGTGCTTCATTCCACTCCGTCTTATCAACAGAACTCTGTATATACAATAAAAAGTTGGTTTGTGTAGCATTGGATAAAACAATGGCTTTTGACGAACCATTTGTCATTATTTTGTCATCGAAATATTTTTGTATATGCGTTTCAAACTCGTTCTTTGGCGAATTTTGTTCTTCTCCATATAAATGTTTTATTAATGTCAACTTTACATTTGCCGGTAATATATCTAGATTATGCCATATTACATACTTAATAATCGTCTGTAATGGTATGTTATGATTTTCCTGTATTACATTTATTACGTTTCCCATATGTTTAAACCAATCCTTTTCTTTCGTTTCTAATTTACCCTTATTCACGGCATTATATAAGTTGATTTTCACGTTCTCAATAACCATTTGGTATTCTGTTGATGTCGATTCATTCTTGGGTAAAATCGTGTTTTTTATATCTTGCTGTTGTTTTTCTGGAACATCCATATTTAAACTCTCATGTTTATATTCAATAGGCGCTGCTCTTTCATAATAGGATGCTTCCTCATCTGTAATTTCGATTGGTTGAAACGCATAATATTGTTCCCTATTTACCAAATAGCCCGCTCTTCCGTATTTATCATAAATGGGTTCGTGCTTGTTTTCCACGAAATTAGATAATACATAGTCTATGTGCTCTATCGGAAATTTTTTCAATACATTAATAGAATTCACCAATTGTGTTTTATGTATTACTGGTTGTTCTTTGAAAATTTGACGAATGCGCTTTACAATCATTGAATAATTTATTTTTACGAAATCACTATTGTAAGTATCGTATATAATTTCCGCGTCGGCTTGTGGTTCGGGGCTGCATTTGAAACTACAGTTATCCATATAATCACAAATTTCTGTGAATGGTTTGTCTCCTATTTTAAACGGGGTTGGTTCGTCCGTGCTCGACAATTGTATTTGTATTTGCTGATTCTCTACCAATTCGGCCATTTTTTCGGGTGTAAAATTCGTTTGTCCTATATTTAATATACAATCTGTGGCTGTTTCTTTTAATAATCTCGTTACCTTACCTATTTGCAGTGCCTTCTTTTCGGCAAAACGGTAAATATACAAATCGGCAGTCTCTTCGTCATTTTGTGGAAGAGAACAATGTAGATAAATCTCCACATTTCGTTGCTCGAAAGGTAGTTGACAATGGCTTAAATTTCTCACACCTCTTCCTATAATTTGTTCCATGCGATTCATATTATACCACGGTTCCAAAATATGGACTTGACGAATATTTTTAAAATCTAATCCTTCTGCACCCGCTTTGGATATCAAAATAACTTTCACATTCTCTCCGTTTTTATTTTCGGGATTGGTTACATATTTTATATCTTCCAAATTATTCGGTGAGAATGATTTGTCGCCGGTTATCATAACATATTTCGCTTGTTTCGATTCTTTATTATCACCATACTCCATCATTGTCAATGAATCGATTGGTTTCGCGGGAGGTTTTTTAAACAGTGATTTTGTGTATTTTGCTGAACCGTATCTTGCGAAACCCATTTCTTCTAATGCCAGTGCGATTGGGACTATTCCACCATCAATATATTCTGAATATACGAGAACAATTCCTTTCGATTTACGAATAGACTCGCATATTTTATGAATTTTACAACTGTATTTATGTATATTTTCTTGTTTAAAAATTGAGCCATATTTTTGCAATATAGATGGTTTGTATTCAAAATCGTATCGAATAGGGTAAGGTGAATTTTGAGATTTGTAAGTGACAATATTGGAAAGGCCAGTTTTTCCCACCATGTTTTTTATTATCGTTTCTGCCGCTTCTGTATCATACTCTGGGGCCGAGGTCGAGGATTCTGGCGAGGCTTCTTCCGCAGATTCTGGTGAGGCTTCTTCCGCAGATTCTGGTGAGGCTTCTTCCGCAGATTCTGGTGAGGCTTCTTCCGCAGATTCTGGTGAGGCTTCTTCCGCAGATTCTGGTGAGGCTTCTTCTGTGGATTCTGGCGAGGCTTCTTCCGCAGATTCTGGCGAGGCTTCTTCTGTGGATTCTGGCGAGGCTTCTTCCGCAGATTCTGGCGAGGCTTCTTCCGCAGATTCTGGTGAGGCTTCTTCCGCAGATTCCGGTGTAGCCTCTTCAGTAATCATAGATGACAGTGCATTATCCAATTCTACAGAAGGATACACAATATTTAATGACTCAAGAGGTTGTTGCAAATGAATATAACCAAAGGATTCCATATTCTCAAAAGAAGGCATTACTCTTTCTTCTCCATACAAATTCGTTGTTTTAAAAGCCTTGGTTCTCATATTATTCATAATATAATCATAACCACGCTGTTGATATTCGCCCATCTTTGTCAAATAAACAGGCACGTGTTTCAAAGACGTTTCAATGGGTTTTCTATTCATTTGCATTGTGGGATAGGTAATATCTTTATTGACAAATGTATTTTCGGGTGAAAATAGAGTGGGATAAACACGATAAGGAAAAGTGAAAGGATTCTCTCCTCGAACGTAAGATATATATCCTGTTAATTTTCTTTGCAATAATTCTTTACCACCTTCTAATCTGATACCATTTGGTAATGTTCTTTCCGGTAAAAAATTCCCCTCTTTGTCAAATACCTCATTTTCTTTTATTAAACTTCGTTTATCGAGTGCGTTCATTAAATTTACCAACCATATAATCTCAGTATAGCTATTAAACATGGGGGTTGCACTTAATAATAACAATCGCATATTTTCGGCGTGTTTTACGACTTCCATTAATAACGCAGCAGTCTTCTTCCTTTCTCTATTGTCGTCTGATATACGAATATTATGAACCTCGTCTATGATGACAAGACGATTATTAAACAATGCCTTTATTTTTTGGCTTTTTATTTTTTCAATTTGAGAGCGTGAATACTTTGTTTCGTCTTCAATTGTGATTTTTTTGTGAATAAAATTGGAAAGTTCTCTGTATCCCATAAAAGTATAATACTGATTGATCAATCGTTTGATTTGTGTAATCACCTTATCTTTGGGTAACCCCTTTAATTGAGTGGGATTAATCTCGTTTAATAAATCGTTACCCATAGGGGTATTTATTCTCCAAATACCGTCTTCCAATCTTAATTTGCGTTCATCAAACAATTGCAATTCAAAGTTTTTCTGGACGTTGGGTGAAGCTACTACCATTATTTTCTGGTGAAATCCAACCTGTCGCATATATGTCCTCATTTCTTCTGCTACACCAATTGCACTGCTTGTTTTACCTGAACCTAATCCGTGATAAAGCAATAGAGCATTATATGGGGTTTGAAATGATAAAAAATTTTTAACGAATAATTGGTGCGGAAGTAATTCAAAATCGCTGTTGCATAATATATCGCTTTGCTTTTTCACGTCATATATTGTCCCGTCGTATTGTGTGTCGTTGAATTCTTTTCGGTTTGCAATTTTTACATTGAAGTTGGGGTCATTGATGCTAGGGTATAAAAATGTGTTTGCATCTGGATTTTTTTTACTATCTTCAAACTCTTTTTTTTCTTGTTCTTTCAAAAATAAATTGTATTGTAGAGAACCCGTCTCTGGAATGTCTTGATTTTCATCGGTTTTATCTTCAGTAGAAATAGACTCTCTAGATTTCGGTGTGGGGGGTTCTTGTGTATAGGGTTCTTCGGGTTCCGGTGCGGGGGTTTCTGTAGCTCCCTCCTCTGCAGACATTTGCGGAGGTTCCGGTGCGGGGGTTTCTGTAGCTTCCTCCTCTGCAGAGATTTGCGGGGGTTCCGGTGCGGGGGTTTCTGTAGCTCCCTCCTCTGCAGATATTTCTGTTGGTTCCACTGTAGCAGATATTTGGGTTGGTTCCACTGTAGCAGATATTTGCGGGGGTTCCGGTGCGGGGGGTTGTATGACTTCAGGTTCAGGGAGTTGAGTCAGTCGTTGTAATTTATCACGGCGTTTTGCATTCTCAATACAAATAATAAGATTCACAAATTCATTATGACGTCTTGCACCAGCAGTCAATCCGCCTTCCGTAGAACCTTCTCTTAAATCCTCTAATATTTTTTTTAAATCGTCTATTTTCAAACGGTTCAATTCTTGCACACGGGGCGCATCTTCCTCCGTGGGTTCATAATTGTAATCACAACCCAATATTTTAAACCTGGCTGTTTTCTTTAATTTCTCATATTTACCCGTTTTCTCATTCCAACGCATAAGATTAGGTGCGCGTCTTTTTTTTTCCTCGACTTCAACAGGATTTTCAACAGGCTTTTCACTGCCAAGAATGGCTTCTGTCAATGGATTCGGTGTATTTACATCAACTTTTACTGGTGAACGAGAAAGAATAACTTTTTCCAAAACATTTTGAATAACAAGTTTTTTACGAGTCGTTCTTTTTTTTGTTTTCGACCCACTTGATTCGGGAGTAGTCTTTTTTGTTTTTTTAGGAGGCATCTCTACAATATAAGGATATTATATTATCCATATATTGAACTCACACCATTTGCTAGAAGGATGGTTGTAACCCAAGCTCCTAAAATGACAACAGCTTGTATGTCTTCAACATAGTATGTATATTCGTTATCATTCTTTTTTTTTCTAAATTATATGGACGTATGCATTCAATACACTCTTCATAACTTTTCCACTCCATTTTGCTTACTTCAGACGGTTCATAATTATCCATATTCAAGGTATGTTGTGTATTTATATACGTTAAAAAATACTTGTGTTTGTATGATTTGTAATTTGAACCCGTAAATATCTCTTCAAATGGGAACAAATTTTGAACGTGTTTTAAATGTTTAATATTAAACCCTGTCTCTTCTGAAAACTCACGCAAAGCACACTCATAATCTTTCTCCTGATAATTACGACGACCTTTTGGAAATCCCCACTCCGGCTCTCGCCAATTCGAAAATTCTTTACTATCTTCCACCATAGTTGCCAAAGTATAATACATGTTTTTTACCATTATTCCAGACGATAATGCATTAAATTTTTCTCTGGAAACAGCCTCTTCTGATTTATATTGATTTGATATCACCTCATTTCCCCATATCCCATTCCATAAAGAATCGAAATCTTCTGTAACTAATTTGTTTTTTTCTTCTTCTGTCATCTGTTTTAGCATATTCATAATGTAATCTTTATTGTAAATAGAATATTTCCCCCTCATAAAATCGATATATCCCAAAGTATCCTTGCGACGTATCATGAGATACTGTTGTTTATTTTCATGTATACGAAATACAATGATGCCAATACTTGTTATAGGAATTTTACATTGATGATATAAATGTCCTTGTTTTCCACAATTATTACAATAATTATCGTTCATACTGAATAGATATAATGCATAACTTTCTATATACTTGTTAATAAAATATGAAATTCGATTCATCTGTCTGGGGGCCTCATTATTGGTTTTTTCTACACACAGTTGCGGAATCTTACCCAATAACTCCAAATAAGGTTACTAAAAGAAAATACTACGATTTAATACAAAATATGCCTCTTTTTATTCCCCAAAGCGAAATGGGTGACAAATTTAGTGAATTTTTAGATAAATACCCCGTTACGCCTTATCTGGATAACCGCGATTCTTTTGTCCGCTGGGTCCATTTTATCCATAACAAATTCAACCAACTTTTGGGAAAAGAAGAACTGTCATTGCCTAATGCTTTAGAAAAATATAGAAATGAGTATCAACCCAAACCTATTTATTTGACAGAAAAAATAAAAACCAGAAAACACATCATATATGCATCATTAATATGCATTTTGTTCTTTTTCATACTCGTATTTTACGAATGAAAATATCTCAAAACAATATAGGAAATCAATATAGGAAATGCGGTTTGAACTTATATTATTAATCATTACAGGATTCATTGTGGCGAACATTTATACAGATGGAAAATATTTAAAAATGGCGATGACTTGGAAAAAATATTACCAAATGGCGGGCGTCGTCCTCGGTGCGTTCATGTTGTATATATTGATTAAAAAAAATCCTTTGCGCGCGCAACAAATAATAAGCACTTCAAATGAATATATAAAATATTTACCTGTAGATAGTGAGACATCGAGCATGCTTTCACCAATATTAGATTTCACGTCCAAACAGAATTTTTTCAATAATCAATCGAATAATCAATACAATAGCATCGATGGTGGCAATTATAACCACCCTGTTTTATCTATGCCAAATAATACACAAACCACGGGTGAAACAAGAATGTTGAATTCGGGTAAAAAAGCGACAAAACGTTCAGTGAGTGAGACGAAAAAGAAATTTGTAGCATCTCGTCAAAATTGGAAGTGTGGGGATTGCCAAGACCAATTGTCAGCGTGGTTTGAAGTAGACCATAAAGTAAGATTGGAATACGGAGGCAGTAATCACATTGATAATTTAGTCGCTTTATGTAGGGAGTGCCATGGTAAAAAAACGACTATTGAAAATCTATAAAAAACGCTATACATAAGCTCTGAAAAAAATATAGCATTCTAATATATCTATCATCTATAAATTTATGACAAATATATTAAACGAAGTTATACGACCCATTTATGACAATATTCGTAGATATATAAGCAACGATTATGTCAAAAAATCTCTTTGGGCGTTTTTAATCATTATCCCAAGTTATGCTGTATACCAATTATCGAATGAAAGAGAAACACTGTCAAATACAAGAACCCTTATGTATATTTTTTCCATAGGAATTCCGTTTTACATAATGGCTTATGTATTGATGGACGGTATTTTTCAGGGTGGAAATTATTCGGCATTGTTTACTGGTTTATTCGTGGTTTTGTTTATTGCAGGTGTGGCCTATTTGTCTGTAAAATTGTCTGCTCGTTCAATGAGTACAGTCTATATTATTATGAATATCATTATTTCGGTTTCTATTATCATTGGCTTAGCAATGATTTTTTTAATGTTTAAACAACAGCTGAAATCACTAACGGGTATGCCGGGATTAATTGTGGGCCTCATTTTTTACATACCATGTTTTTGTATTGATTTTTTCAATTATTTATCCGGTGAATTTATTTCCACGCCGAAATTGATATACTATTTGTTTTTAGCAGAAATTGTGTTGATAGTTGCTTATGTATATCTCCCTGACCTATTTAAAAAGATAATCAACAGTAGCGGGAAACAATTATTAGAAGGAACAGTATTTTTAGACACCGAAAAGGTAATTGCTACCGCGGATATGCTGGTTTCAACGCCGAACGATATTTTTAATAAAAATAAACCCACTTTCGATAAGAATTATGCAATTTCAATGTGGGTATATTTAGATAATCAAGCAAAGAATTACAATGCTTATAGCAAAGAAACAGTATTATTTGACTATGGTAATGGAAAACCAAAGATAACATACGTGAATAATGTGGACGACAAGAATCAAAAAGACAAATTAAACGTGTATTTTACCGATATATCAAACCGTAAATCCTATTATGAGATTACGATATCAAAACAAAAATGGAATCAAATCGTATTTAATTATTCATCGCAACGCGCCGACCTTTTCATAAATGGGACTTTAGAGAGAACTTTCGAATTTACAGATAATTTGCCAACATATAAACCCAGCGATAAAATTGTTGTTGGAAGCAACAATGGTTTAGACGGTGCTATATGCAACGTCAAATTTTACTCCCACGCTTTAACAAAATTCGAAATTGCAAATACATATAATTTATTACGAAACAAAAATCCCCCTGTAAATATATAGTCATAAAAATGAATACCGCTGTTATTATTATAGTTGTATTAATTGCCATATTACTCTATGTATTATACACTTATTATGCTAACTCATCAAGCACTCTTAATAAAACCGCGAATTTAAATGGAGGCGCTATTCCACCAATTACTATTACAGATAATCCAAAAAGTGTTCGATATGCTTATGGCATTTGGGTGTATATTAATACGTGGGATAACCAGATGGATAAGGTGATTTATTCGAGAAACGGTAACTTAACTCTTACTTTAGATAGGAATCAACCCACGCTTTGGTGCAATGTCAATATGCAAGATGGTTCTATTAAAAAGATGAAAATCGTTGATAATTTCCCCATACAAAAATGGGTCCATGTGATTGTAAGTGTTGACAGTGAATTTTTAGATGGATACATAAACGGAAAATTAGTCGTGTCTCAGCGTTTTACTGATACTGCTACTTCCAAAGTTTTGATCCCGTCCGTTCCTCCAGATAAGGACACCCCTGTGTATTTAGGAACCGCTGGAACTGCTACTTACGTAAAGCAAGATATCGTTGTTGCCGACTTTAAACGCTGGAAGAGTCCAATGGACCCCCAAACCGCATGGGATACCTATATGGCAGGGAACGGCCAAAATACGTTTTCGAAAATGTCGTCTTATGGAATCGACTTGTCGATATTGAAAAATAGCGTGGAACAGTCCAGATATTCCTTATTCTAATGGGCGAAACCCGGTTTACGTCTTACTGTATATCTATACGCGTTGCTCTGTATAATAAAATAAAATAATATAATAAAACTCATAATTTTTCTTATATTTGCTCGTCTGTCTGCTATAGACAAAATTTCTTAGTATATTATAACCATCTTATCACACGAATGAATTTTCAACAACCAGCAGGTGAACCTATGAAAATGCCCGAATCCTTCAATCAGGGGGTTCAAAATGCAAGTGAATCATTTAATCAAATGCAAACGAATGTGTCACAATCACTCGACGATTTTTCAAAACAAGTTGATACCAATGCCACAGCTTCCTCTCAATTTTTACAATCCAATACAATTGTTGCCAAATTCGCCTTTTTAATATTAGTTCTCATCGGTTTTCTATTATTGATGAATTTAGGAATATACTTGATTGGTTATTTCACCTCTCCTTCGAAAAATCCTTATTTGATAAAAGGTATGGCGGAGGGTAATAGCGGGCAAGTTATTTCGCAAGACCCGAAAGACACGTCGAGTGTTCCGATTTTCCGTTCAAACAATGAAACCACTGGTGCCGAATTTACATGGTCTTGCTGGCTCTTTATTAATGATTTAGGAAATGATGGTAAAAAATACCAACATATTTTCAACAAGGGTGATGGTAATTTCAGCAGCGTAGATAATTTAACAAACGTGAATAATGCACCCGGTGTATATTTAAGTCCAATGGCAAATAGTTTGCATATTATTGTAGATACCGTGGATGTAAATGATAAAAACACTGTGATTGATATTTCAAACATTCCTATTAAAAAATGGTTTCACATGGCATTGCGTCTTAAAAATAACATTGTTGATGTTTATATTAATGGAACTATATCGAACCGTTTAATATTACAAAACGTCATCAAACAAAATTACAATAACGTTTATGTAAGCCAGAATGGCGGTTTTAATGGAAAATTGTCAAATCTTAGATATTATAGTTATGCCTTGAATGTGTTTGAAATAAATTCCGTTGTTTACAGTGGGCCAAATCTCACCATATCAGACTCTGTTCTTAAACAAAAAAATTATAGTTATCTATCCAACATCTGGTATTCTAGATAAAGTGTAGACGCCAAATGTTTCTGTATATGTTATCTATGCATTGTATAGATACCATAAAATGTCCGTGGTTGATATTTGCATGAATTCAATATGCGAACAACGGCGAAAACAGATGTTATATACAGTTCCCCCAATGAGATACACTCCTCTTTCTCCTTACGTCCAATTTCCACAATATACTCAAAAACAGTTCGATATGAGGCGAAAAGCCGAGATTCTTCAATATAGCGCGGCAAAATCAAATACGAAAACCAACAATTTTACTAAATCGCAAAAATGGAGTCAACTGATACGTGGTATATCTCAAGCTCGGTCATATACAACCGTTTATCAAAGGAATCAAACAACTGATATTTGTGATAATATAATTGACGTGCCCTATACATACGAAGATACTAGTGGGAATACCTATCGTAGAACGTTCGATGAATTGTATACGAAAATAAATGCAACGGCTGATTGTTCTATGAACGATTTAATACCAACTCCTACCAGTTCTTCTGGTATACCCGGGCCAATCGAATATTTAGTTCGGGATGTGAAAGTTCCATTGTATAATTATGCATCAAATACAGATAATTATTCCATTTTACAGAGTGAAAATACAGATATGTGGAGCGTATATACTACAAACGACATGTCATTTTTGTCAAATTCTCAGATGAAATTTATGACTCTAGTTATTCGCGAAAAAGTAGACCAATACTCATACACATGCTCGTTAAATGTTCCTATTTCTATTTATGTGGAGGGGAAGACAACGACGTCAACGCCCTTGTCTTTTTCGGATTTGTCGTTAAATATAAATTCGGTTTCATTGCGCGTTGTCTATAATAATTCGGACGTTACTTTGCAAAAATCTCCCGTATTCCAAATAAATAATATTGTTATACCGTCTATGAATAATACTGCAACTGCTGATCCTACGTCGGCTTATTTAAATTATGATGTATCAATGAATTCTTATGCATATTCTTATTCTATTCAAAAATATGTGGGTGTATTAAGTATTTCAAATATATATTTATTCACAGAACCAGGTTATATATACGATTTCTATTTAACTTTTAATATGCGAGAATCCTATACGAATAAATTATCATATGTATCTTCATTTAATACTACAAAAAGCGGTATAATATGTAATTCATCCTATGCGAATCAACTCATCTCACGAAATGTGAAAAACATTTCGTCAAACAATAATATTCCAAAACTTACGAATTTCACATTTAGTGGTTTATAGTCGGGTTGTGATTGGCTTTAGTGGAGAAACATCTTGCATGAATGTGGGGTTTAGACAAGACTGGCGATTGGGAAAGATTTGTCCCGATAAACATTTGTCTTCATTTCCAATCTCGACGCATCCGCGTCGACCCTCGTATTCACCAACTAAACACCAATTGGTTTTGGTAGAAGAAATGGGTTTTTGAATAGGGCTTGTAGTGCTATCTGCGGAGGGAGTTTTCAATTTATAATCGGAACTCATTAATTTGCTATCTAGAGGAGAAGATGAATAACCACTTTTTAATAACCCAGCGACATCATCTACTGCTCCTCCTAAAATATCGATTCCAGTTTTAGTAGTAGTTCTTACGACATTCTCTGTTTTATCAATAGCAGTTCCCAATGTGTATCCAAATATGGATAAAACTTGAGTTACAAATGGCCCAACTATTAAAGCAACGGATTGGATGAGATTACCCAACATAGACAATATATTTATTCCTAAAATTGACAATAATAGAAGAACTACTAAAACGATTATGATAACATTTTTATTGGAAGAATTCGATAAATTATCTGGAGACGACATAGAAAGTGGTGATTTCATTTCCATTGTATTTTCCATACTTGCCTATATACTATATGTTGTATATTTTTTGTCGATGTTTGCCATACTATTCGTTCGTTCGTTCGTTCTAATTCGTATAATTTTGTATAAGCGTATTCTACTATGGGATTTTTCAATCTAATTGAATCGTTTTTCTTTATTAGTTTAGCAATAACTTTTGTCCTTATTTTATTATTGGTATATCACTTTAAACAGCGGGTTGTTACATTAGAACAAAAATGCGACACTATGTTTGATATAATTAATAATGTAGTTAAAGAATTAAATTCTGTGCGGAATTATCAACTTGCTACACAGCGGGTTCCATTATCCATGAATATACCTTTCAATAATCAATCAAATATTCGTATGTGTGAGGAAATTTCTAAAATACCTGTTTCCGAAGATGATGAATCAAGTGTGGAAAGTAGTGATGTTGGTGATAGTGGAGATGAGGAGGATACCGAGGAGGATGCCGAGGGAGATGCTGAGGGAGATACCGAGGGAGATAAGGAGGATGAGGATGCCGAGGAGGATGCAGAGAGAGATGCCGATGAGGACGCCGATGAGGATGAGGAGGATGAGGATGCAGAGAGAGATGCCGAAGGAGATGAGTCAAAAACAGGCTCTATAGTTCATGTAACTAATATTGAGGATACTGATACAGTAAAAATAATCACAGTGGATATTGGAGAAATTGATAAATTACCCGAGGATATCGATTTTGAAAATGACATTGAAAATGAAATAGATAATACTATAGATGAAAACAATGTAAATTCACAGGGCTTATTAAATTCTTCATGGGAGATGACTGATAAGGATATTACACATCCTAACACCGAAACTATTCACGTTGAAAAATTAGAAGAAACGAATGAAGACAAAACTTTAGACGTAACTGATGTGAACCAGGCAACCGAACAACAGAAAGATATTTATAGAAGAATGCCTATACAATCCTTAAAGGCATTGGTTATCTCAAAGGGATTATGTAGCGACCCTAGTAAAATGAAAAAGCTGGACTTGGTTAGAATGTTGGAAAATGCGGACGAGTAAAGAGTGAAAAATATATTATATAGGATAAGTATATACGATAATTATATAACATGTTCTCTAATCAACCCGAAATATTATCCAATGCTTATCCAATTATCAAAGAAACTGTGCCTCAATCGGCTTTAGGATACCATACAAATAATAAATATCCTCAATTTCCGCCACTAATGAGCGACGGGCGTTCTATCACAGCATCGTGGCAACCCGAAGCCGCATTAAATAACCAACTTATTCAATCAAATAATATTCAATCGAATTGGCAATATCGCAGATATTTGACGACTCATGCAAAAGAAGTCATGGAGACCAATTTTCGCGAAGCATCTAACGACACTGGATTTTTCACGAAACGAGCTGCCGCCGAAATGCCTACCATTGATAAGAACCAAGTTAGTGGTATGGCCGCAACTCCCTTTCTCTATTCTTCCATATTGGACAATTCCAAGCCCAAAGGATTTGAGACAAGTGATTTGAAAGACATATATTTATCGAGAGAACAACTCGATGCCCGTCGTATTTCACCCGTTATTACACAAGAAGATTTTCTAAAAATGCGCCGTTAAATATTCCCTGATATAAAAAGTTTCCGTGTAAAAATACATATAGAATTTCTATCCTATTCTGTATGTATATGACAACCCTTCAAAAATGTATAAATATAGCTAGTTTTGACATAGGTATTAAAAACATGGCGTTTTGTATTTTCGATATTTCTAGTGAAATTTCGATACAACATTGGAATGTTCTCAATCTAATGGAATCAGAAACCCCTACACAAGTCTGTAATTGTTTGAAAATACCCAAAACAAAAGGTTTGACGTCTAAACCCTGTCCCAAAATAGCAAAGTATCAAAAAGAAGGGAAATATTACTGCGATACTCATGCAAAGGATAACAAAACGTTTCTTATTCCTACGAAACAAAGAATACCGTCTTATTTGCAAAAACAGAAAATGGAGGATTTAATAAAAATAGGGAATTCGCACATGTTATTTATGGAAGGCGTTCCTAAAACGAAAAAGGAAACGTTGGAAACTATAAATCGGTTTTATGAAAAATCCTGCTTTGATAATATAGTCGTAAAAAAGAGTAAAAGTGCAGGAGAAACCGACCTGATACATATTGGTAAAACAATGAAGACATTATTGAATAGAATCGACAATATTGATAAAATTACACATGTTGTCATTGAAAATCAAATATCTCCTCTTGCGAATCGAATGAAAACTATACAAGGTATGCTGGCGCAATACTTTATTATGAAAAATTCGGAAACTGAAATCGAGTTTGTTTCATCTATCCATAAATTGAATCAATTTAAGGATATTTCTCAGCCGAATAAAAAAAATACTACTGCAATTGGACCCACAGTCGATGTGTCAACGAATAATACAACTTCATTAGGAAAAACTTATAGAGAACACAAAAAGGGTGGCGTCGAATATACACGACAAATGTTGACCGTAAATCCTTGTCTTTATAAAGATAAAGATGAATTCGAAGAAAGTAAGAAAAAAGACGATTTAGCAGATTCATTTCTACAAGGTATTTGGTATTTGAAACATCATAAATATTTACAGTATGACAATGATTTACAGATAAGTGTATATCGACAATCCATACTTACGTAGGGGCAGGGAGGGACGGTGCAGGACTGGGGCAGGCGGGTCGGGGGGTCGGGGGGTCGGGGGGTCGGGGGTACTCCCCTGTAAAAAAGCAGATATTATCAAAAAGAATATAAAAATTCCATGTGTATATGCGTAAAGGAATTCTATATAATTTATCACTGAATCATAATATGGAAGTTATCGACCTTGGTTTGAGTGATTTAGAACCGGTGTCTTTAAATTTAAATAGCGGGTATGAGAATGCACCGAAGCCTAGTGTTAATTTCGGCCCAGGTATTGAACTTTTAATGAACGATAAAAAAAAGTCGGCGTCATTAAGCACCAAATTGGATTTAGGAGAATTAAACAATTTAGAAGATGAGTTGAACGAGTTGTCGGGAGAAACCAAAAAGTTGAGCGGTTTTAATTCAGGAGGCATGTTTAGCGGTGCGAGCAACTTATTCGGTTTAGGTCCATCATCGAAAGATTCTCACCAGAATATTCATATCGACATCACTGACTCAAATGTGGGAAGTGCAACTCGAGAGAGTGTTGGTAATACGAAAACTTGGGATGGGTTTTCAAAATTAAATGAAATCCCATTGAATGAGAGCCACTCTGCACCTTCATCTGAAAAGTTAAACGAACGTGACCGCAGAAAAAAGAAGCGTTTGATGATAAAAAAATTGGAGGAATGGCGCGAGAAAAACCTTATTAAGCACAACTCACATTTCACCATGGATTCCCCTTACGAAGAAATTGAAGATGAGTATGAGACAGCACTTGAGGACAAAAGAAAGAAGGATAGTGTTAAATTACAAGGGTGGTGGTTCATGACATTTATCAATTCAATGGAATATGCGAATGCCGTGTTTAATCCATTTGATTTAAATTTGGATGGATGGGGAGAGCAAGTAAGTGAGGATATTGATAGTTACGAAGAAATTTTCTCAGAGTTGCATGATAAATACAAGGGGGGAAAATTGGCACCCGAAATTTCTCTTTTATTGCGTATTGGATTTAGCGCTTGTGTTTTGAATATGAGCAATAAGATGTTGAGTTCATCTACTCCCGCATTTAATGACGTCATTCGCCAAAGTCCCGAGTTGATGAAGATGTTTACAAACGCCACTGTGAATAGCATGGAGAAGCAAAACCCAGCATTTGCTTTCGCTAACAATTTAATGCAAGAACAAGCGAATAAACCCCGCGGCCCGCCCCCTCCTGCACCAGTTGAAACTAAGATGCAGCCCCCGCCTCAGCGCCCAGGTATGACTTACACCGAGGCTCCAGGAAACCGCCCTGATATTAATGCAGGACGAGGAGCCATGTTTAGAGAGCAAGGCGTTGAAATGAATCAAAATTACGATAGCGTGAATCAACAAAAGAGTGTTCGAATGGCTCCACCACCCGCTCCTACGTCCAGGCCCGAAATGCGTGGGCCCCAATCTACAGACATTGATAACATTTTGTCTGGATTGAAGACACGCTCTGTAAATATTCATGAGGAACCCCAAAACATAAATATGACACAAGAAGATGATTCTATGATTTCAATTAGTTCTTTGAAGGATATGCAAAATGCGAATGTTCCAAAACGTGCGAGTCGCAGACGCAACGGTTCTGCCAAAAACACCGTTTCTTTAGATATATAGAATATCTATTCTACAAACATTTTTATGGTAAAAATACATAAATACTTTTATTTAGTGTATGTATAGAATGTTTTCATTACACGAATATAATAAGAAGTTAGAGGAACCTATTAAGCAATGGATTACAACTGTAATCCACAATTCTAAGGTTTGGTTACAAGGAATGATATCGCGAGTCAAAAAATTCGACTATAAGTCAGCGGGAGTCATGGTTTTAATGTATTATAGCGTTGCATCGGTGACTATTAAAAAACGCGGCGTCCAATTATACAATAACAATTTGATTGTAAAAGACGCTGTGGATACAGCACTCTATTTTTGCAAATATATTGTTGCCTGCTTTTACTATAGAGAAATTGAACCTTTGCAGTCAAATTGGATATGCACGTCAATGTTATTGTCGAGAGACCCTTATCGCTACGTTGGTGACAAATTTTCATTAATCGATTCTTATGATTTTATGAATACTGCGTCTGTCGAACATACGAATTCTCATGATTTTTTCATTGAAAATTACAAGGATTCGTATGGATGCAGTGCCTCTGTCATGCGCGGACATAAATATATCGACGAAATATTATTGACAATGAAAATCGGCGATAGATACACCCACCGAATTTGTTATACCGGTGGTGAAAATAAAATCCCGGATGATTTTTTCTTACCTATTGTGCCATTGAAATACAAATTGTTGTCGGTTGAATATACCCACCCATCTACAACCAAAACTATTGTTTTGAGTTTGGATAACCATGTATATTACGAGAATAATGTAATATTATCGTCCGCATTTGTTTTTAGAGCACTAGAGCACCAAAACGAACCTTATTTATTCGACGGAGACTATATATTAAAAATTATGGACTCGAATATCAACACTTTTGTGTTGAAATGCAATCAATATTTGGTCTTGGAAAAAACGGAATACAAAATTGTGACGATAGGAGATAACGAAGGTTCCCCGGCACCCCCTCCTTCGATGGATGAATAAAAAGTATACCAAAACAGTATAAAGATATTTCGAATAATAATATATAGGGGTAGTCTTCACTATGGAAACCGAGAGTGAATCTACCCCGCTCCATACCTTGATTGATAAATGGAATCTATATTACCATTTACCACACGATAAAAATTGGGAATTGTCGGGATATACTATAATTATGCATGATATTGATACAGCAGAAAAGGTAATAACTTTGAATGATACGATTCATGAAAATATAGTGAAAAATTGTATGCTCTTTGTTATGAGAAAGGGTATTACTCCAATGTGGGAAGACCCTCGTAATCGCAATGGGGGGTGTTTTTCTTATAAAGTCGCAAACAAGTGCGTTCCACAAGTTTGGAAAAACTTGTTTTATTTATTATGTGGTGAGTCGCTTTGTATAAATAAAGATAGCAATAAACATGTGAATGGTATTACGATTTCGCCAAAGAAGAATTTTTGCATTATTAAGATTTGGATGGAAATATCTTCATTACAAGACCCGAATTTGATAGTCCAAATACCAAACTTGTCAAAACAAGGTTGTTTATTTAAAAAGCATGAGCCAGAATTTTAGACCCCGAAAAATAAAATATAAGAAAAATAAACAGCTTTTCTTATATTTCTTATCGTATATGTATATGAATAATTCCGAAAAAATAAAATATATAAATATCGACACCCGTTTTCGAGACGATTTTTGCATAGAAAATCACGAATACAAAATAAGTATACCACACGAAATTCACAATGTGAAATCAATCACTATTGCATGTATGGAAATTCCTATAACATTTCACAATATATCTAGTTTTATGGGTAATGACTGTTTTTACATCACAATATGTGATACATCTGGAAATGATATACACAAATGCAAGGTGATTATTCCCAATGGCAATTATAATTCAACATCTATTGTAGATATGATATCGCGACTCTTACAGAAAAATGAAAATACCAAAGAGTTGTCTGCACGACTGAACTCATCTAATATCATCGAATTCATATCAACATCGTTAGACCGCATATATAGTATTCATTTTACACAAGTGCGTGTGTTCGATAATAATCCGTGTAAAACATTGGGGCAGATGTTAGGTTTTTATTCACCAATATATACAATGGCCGCTGCTGATGCATCAAACAATATTGTGGTAATTGCAGATAATATTTGTGATTTTACACATCCGCGATATTTATTTTTAGAGATATACGAAAACGAACGGCGGAATCAATACACATTCACTTCATCTTTGGTGTGTAATCAACGCATGAAACACGCCATTGCGCGAATTGCAATAGACCAGCGAAATTTTCCATACGGTTCAATCATAACAGCGAACACATTTAACGGACTACTTATTAGTGACACTCGTATATATGAGAGACCAGTCGAATTGCGGAAATTCTATGTTCGTTTGGTAAATGAATATGGTGTGCCTATTTTGTTGAATGATTTTGAATTTTCATTTTGTATAACTGCACTGACACAATGAGTGACGAGCCTATAGTATTTGTCTTTCGTAAGTTTATTTGGCAAAAAATTGATGTAATTTTATATATATACTTATTTATTAAACTCAAAATTAAAAGTCGATTATTCATACAAAAATAACACCACCAACAACATCAATTATAGCCTCTGCTGTTTCATCAGCTCTAAACAAAGTAGTATCTTTACTAAAAACATCGCAACCCACGCGAGTTTTTCCAAATGATGTCGAAATAAATTCAGTAGGAAAAACCATAAGTCAATCGAACAAAATTTTTATAGACGACGATTATTACAACACAGACGATTGTTATACTGCCTGTATATCAAACGTTAGTTCTTTTACTAGCACTGAAAGTGCGGAAGAATATTTTGATGTAAAATACACGAAATATGATATAGAACAATTTGAACTGTTATCTCAACTCGGGTCGGGTTCTTATGGAACCGTATATTTCGCCCAACATTTAGTTGATAAAAAAAAATACGCACTGAAGAAAATACCTAAACACAAAATTACACCCGAAACTATGGAACAAATTATGAATGAGAAAAAGATTCTGGAATCTATAGATAGTCCATTTGTATTGCGTTTATTTGGGACATGTCAAACTCGTGACGATTTGTTCTTTATTACAGAGGCAATAGAACACGGGGATTTGTATTCGGCCATATATATTTATAAAAGGCTCTCTCATATAACATGCGTATTTTACAGCGCATGTATCATACTTGGTCTCGAATATATTCATAACAAAGGTATTGTATTTAGGGATTTGAAACCGGAAAATATTATGATAGATTCGTTTGGTTATCCGCGTATCATAGATTTTGGTTTAGCAAAACAACTACCTCTATGCAAATCGGGTGGTTATGAAAAAACACACACCATGTGCGGCACACCTGAATACTTGGCTCCAGAACTCATTTTCACAGAAGGCTACAACCATCTCATTGATTTATGGTCGCTAGGTGTTATCATGTATGAAATGATTGCTAGACGGACCCCATTTGTCGGGTTAAATAACTCGGACATAACTCAACTCTTTATCAATATAACTCTTTCCCGTAAAAATGGCATTTCCTTATCTCAAAAAATAGATAAGATGACAGATGGGACTACCAACGCACGTGGTATTATCACACAATTGTTGGATGGATTACCATCAAATCGACTTGGTAAAAAGAAAACCACGATAGGTCTCATAGAACACAGGTATTTTTCGATTGTTTGTGCGGATGAATTGATAACGCGAACTTTCACTGCCCCATGTATGCAGCCTGAATATTACGGTGAAGACCTTACTGATGCATTTGCAAACCAGAAACAATATACCGGAAATCAAGATATTTTCGAGGGTTTTTGAACCAGCCCCCTTCCATTGTGTCAATATTGTGAATTTGTAATCACATTATATAACTGCATACATGCAGCTATATATTTAGTAATATTGTAAAAATAATTGCGGGTTATATAAATATATGGCTGCATGTATGACTGAAAAAGAGAATTCCCATTGCTCTTTGTGTAAAATACAGTATTCAAATATACGGTATATGAGTTGCGGACACCTTATATGTGAAGATTGTCTGGAAACAATGGTGAGACTATATGCAATTACACCGCATTGTATATATTGCAGTAAAGATGTGAAAATTTGCGATGCTCGACCGACGCAAAATATTTGTGAATATATGTATATCTGTCTATTTGGCAATGTCGAGCAAAACTGCGTCTCTCCGTCGCCATCACAGAAAAACGAATAAAAAACACTGCGGGACGAGCGAGTGCGCTCTTGTTACTCATCACGGTATCGCTGGTTGGTATAAGCATCTTTTCGAAGAATTGGGGTGGATGATTCTCGCGAAAAAACGCGGAATGATGGATAAAGTCGGCACTTATCTGCACTCGTTACAGAGATTCAAAAACTCGATAGAATACAAAATTTCGACCACTCAAGAAAGAGACAGGAAACAAGACTTACAAATTATGCACTCCAATATTTGCGTCTTATTAGACCACGCCGAAAGAGATTTGACAAAAAACTGAAAGATTTATTTTACACCAGTGAATAAAATCAAAAATGAAAACTACAAGTGTTTATATCGAGTGTATCAAAACTACCATTGAATATCACATTGGTGGAAATGCAGCTGAAAATTTCGATTTGATTGACAATGCCGAACCAAACGATATATGGTTTCATGTCGATGGATTACCATCAGCACATATTGTTGCATCGATTCCAGAGTCGATGCGGCTTGATAAAAAACAATGGTTGAAGATTGCAAAGCAAGGCTCCGTTCTATGCAAACAGCATTCCAAATATGCGTCTCAAAAAAATCTGCCTATTGTTTTTACAGAAATAAAAAATGTGGAAAAGACGGACGTGATTGGACGAGTGAATATCACGAATCAACGCACGGTCTATATATAGATAATCCGCATTTCGAGTATGAATATCTTCTATATATCTTCTTGTGATATACATATATTTTTGGATGGAAAATTATTTGTAATCACTCCGTTCGGGCAGTAATATTTTCTTGTTTTTCCGTTTTTCTTTTTGGTTGGTGTATTTCCACCACTCATTTCAAGTGGAAAATGAATTATCCAATTTTCATTGTAAAATACGTCTTTGAGTATATATTTCATGAATCGTTCAATCCATGACCCAACTAATCTACAACGGTGTTGTTTTGGTATAGATTGAAAAAAATCATTAAAATTATTTGCATTATTATAGTATTCGTATATTTCAGTCATTTCGTCTTCTCTTTTATCAAACAATGAAACAAATCTATCAAAATGCATGTTTGATTTGAATTCGGGTGAATATAAAAATTCCGCAACTCTTGTTCTATATTGTTGATGTCTAACTTCATCTTTTTGTTTCGCATTGAAATGTTTTTCATACCATGTTTGCCCGTTAAATATTATCGAAAAATAGTATAACGGAATCGGTTTCACGTGAGTTCCTTTTTTTCTAAAACGCGAACCTCGTTTTATTTCATCTTCAGTGGCACATTCAATATTGGATTTATCATCAAATTTTATATGAGTTAGTGTTGGTAATTCTGTATAGACATAATGTAATAGAGTTTTTATCATAATAATTGCTCCGGCACCTTTTTCTAATGGTCTATTATATGAACACTCTGGGTCACTCAATAGAATAGGCATGATGGCATCCACGGGTTTATTGTTTTCATATATTATTGAAACGTTTACACAGTCCGGGTAAGTTCCGCCGATTTTGAAATTGCGACTATATATTTCAGTTTTATCTCTGGAAAAAAGTGTGTTATCTATTATATGAAATTCGTATATCCCTCTTCTAATGGTTATTTTTTTACTTCCATCCATATTTCTATATACATAGTCATATACAATACGTTTATGTATATTTTTGCTTCAGCTATTGTCGACTATAACTATAAACACGATAATCCCAATAAAACTTGGTTATTCTCGATGGGAACAATTCGAACGCATACGGGTCTTGTTTCAACGATTTGGGTTTGAATCTATAAACCGAAAGATAATATAATATTGGCGAATCGTCGTTTTCAACCACAAGTCGAACTTCGATGAAATCGTCCAATATATTTTTCACCTTTCTTTCTGTAAAATCATACATGTTCGGGATACTACAACAGTATTTGGTTGGTTCGGTAATATGAATATTCAAACATCCAATGGGTAAACTATTCATCGACATATCAATTCGTCCGTAAATATTGAATGCACGCCTGACATCAATATCACTTACATATTCTATTATATTTTTTATTACATCCATGGGTAGTAAATTTTGCATTTTCTCTAGTTTATGTATACAACTATTTTTTTTATCCAACCCAACCCAACCCAAACATGTCAAAAATAGGTTTGTTCTAGGCTTTCCAGATTGTCTATATCAAATCCTACCTTCATAACATCTTTATTTATTATATTTGAAATGTAATTACTATAAGTCGAACCGTTCTTTTTTACAATATTATAAGCGCCTATGAAAATATGGTTGCATTTCTGCGACAATAGCAAATCCACAATGGCATTCTTTTCTCTGCCCTCAAAGAATTTTTCACTAAAATTGTATTTATATCCGTTTTCAGATAAAAAATCGACTACTGCATTATTTTGCGTTTGAGATAACAATATGATTTCTTCGTTTTTCGGGATGTATATTTTTATCAATTGAATATATTTTTTTTCTAGACTGGTTTGGAATTGTTTTTCGCCCATTTCATTCGACCAAAACCGTATTGCATCGTCTTCTAAGCGCAAATGTATAACGTTGATTTTATATTCCCCTTCATAAGACAACGAGAATTTTTCAAAAATGCTTTCGGCTAATTTTACAAAATTTTTGTTATAATGAATGTTTCTAAGGATATCTTCAAATGTCGGCGCTCTTCCTACTTTATGTATTGAGCGTAAGTCACAGAATGTATTTACATATTCCGAATTCATAATATCTATACAAATCGGTTGTTCCAGAATTTCATCAACAATATAACCATTTATTTTATAGTTTATGTTTATCTTTGGCTCTTTGTATTGGTTCGGGAAATTCGAAACAACTATTTTTGTATTTATGTCTAGTATATTGTCTTTGTAAAAATTATCCTTCACATATTTTGTTATATCCACTGCATAATCTTGCGTCCCATATTTCACTGTATTGAGCTCAAAATTTGCGTCATATTTATCTACAATCATAATGTTATATGTATCTATCAAAAATTCATTGCACTTATCTATATCTATAATGTCGGATATTTTCGTGAACTCTTCTTTGGAATAATCGTCTCGAAATTTATCGACAACAACAACTTTATGATTATTCAAGTGAGCAATCATGATAGATACAATAAGGGATATAATTTGGTTCGTCAATCCCGACCCGCTAATTCCTATTTTCGAGTAATACATCCCGTTCTTTTTTACATATATAGATAAATTTTTTTCTATATATGCACGTATCCTGTCTGATCTCACATATTTTCTATGAATCAATATTGACTACAGATGTAAAAATCTCATTATGTTCGTATTTTGAATCGAGCTTGTAACCATTATCTATAAGAAGTTTTCTACATAAGTCTTCTTTTGCGGGCTCTTTTCCCAACATTTCAATAAGTATTACGTCAATTGGTATGGAAAAATCCCACGATTTCAACACTTCATATTCGTGCCCCTCGACATCCAATGACAATAGATCGAAATGGCGTATTGGAGTGTCATTAAGTATTTCTGTAAGTGTTTTGGGACGAATCATCATTGTATCTTGTTGCAAATGTTCGTTTTCGGGGTTGTTATAGAATTCGTCAAAATGAAATTGCGTCAGTGTATTTTCAACACCAGAAACAGCAGCATGTCCGTATAAAAAATATTTATATTTCAACTCGTCTGGTATACAACTCACCAAATCATTGAAAAGATAATTGTCGGGTCTATTTTTTTGTAATAAACTGAATGCATATCTATGCGGTTCAATCAAAACCCCTTTCCATCCCAACTGGTCTTGATAAAACTTTGTGTTGGAATACAATACACCATCCAATGCTCCTAGTTCAATATAAGTGCCGTCTCTTTTATTATGGAAATAGTGTTCGTTCAAATACTCGTCTTCATTGCATTGTGAAAAATACATTCTATTTGTTGATATAACCGACATTTGTTTATTATGTTTTTACGATATTTATTCTATGCGTGTGCGTGTGTGCGTGTGTGCGTGTGCGGATAAATGCATATATTCACGGATTAAGACGGCGGTAGCGGTGCCAAACATAACTTGATTTCACCCAACGATGCAACATCGTATTTCACAATGAGTGGTAAATCGTTTCCTAAATACATTTCCAAATGACTACACAAAGGAGTGCATTTAATAAAGTGACTCAAACTCTTTAGGGAAAATTCGCCCTGAATTACCACCGATGCATCAGATTTCTGTATAAATTCCATATTTCCATCCGATTCTGAACGGAAAATGCGCGAACTTGCAAAATTGCCCTCGCATGAAAAAATCAAATCATTACCCACCGACTTGATTTCGATTCTGTCAGAAATACCATTCAAATCGCGAATAATCTTTTGAAAATCTGAAGTTGGCAAATTAATGACTGTGGAATATTCAACGTCGGGAACAACCAACTCCTCTGTATCCGGCTCAATGAGACGCAACTTTTGACTATAGCATTGCTTAATATCACCGTTGTCATATTGCAACCCCAGATGAGAAACAATACCGTCATGATAATCCGCTTGGTCTATATACATCGACAATGTGTCATCGTTTGACATAGTAGAAATAACCTTGAATAAATGGAGCGTGTTCGCACAAACGATGATTTTATCTGGATTGCAGTTATATTGTTCGAATTTATGGGCGTTCAAAACAACATTTACCAAAATAGTGTGAGTCTTGTCAAAATTAATGATTTTTAGGCCATCTTTCGTAAAAGTAATTGTTGCGTCGGTTAGAATATCTTTAATCGCAGTAATCATATTTCGAATGGGCTGAATTTGAACTGTTTTTATAGTTAGAACATTGTTATCTTCATTCATATTTCTACTAAATGTATGTATAAAACTATAGTGCGTTTGTTTCTATATTTCTTTTGTCAAATTGTATTTTTTCTATTTTTGAACGCAGTAGATTTGGTTATTTACACGACTATAACATGGTTATAGTATATTTGTTCGGCTTTTTTCCAAACGGCCGACTCCATATCTAATAAAAATTCCACGCATTTATTCGAAAAAAATTTGGAGCTCTCTTTTGGCAATAAACTGGGTAGATTCGAAATAGCTATAATATCCACGTTTTTATTGTAAGAAAATACGGGGTTCTCCCACGTTGTATCGGTTTTATAGATTGAAATTGGATTGTTATCTTTTGAACTATCGCAACTTATGTCGGTGATTACAATTGGATTCTCAAATGCCGTATTTTCTGAGAACCATATTTCTTTAGAATCGGTTTTCAATGTTATACAGTTATATACAATGTCATATTTATGTAGGCCAGATTTATCGGCCGTTTTGTCAAAGGATTCATATTTTAGGCTAAATTTATCTAGCACACTTTTTACTCCCGACCCACAATTGCCACTTGGGCCGACGATTGCTATACGCAATTCTTTATTCTGGTGTTTTATATCTTGACTGTCTAAGCTTCCAATGCCAACATATAGACGCTTGGATATAATGTCGTCCATTTTATCTATATGGAATTCATCTGGTGTAATTGCTGATATATTCTTATTTTCCCATCGTTTTTTGAAATACTGCATAAGTCCTAAATAACATCCTGCTATACCAGCGTAAAAACCGAAAGAAATGATTCTTTTTTCGTTTTCATTTAAAAAATATTCAAAATCGTATATTACACTACCACTGTTGTAAAATGTTTCCAATAATTGTTTCGCTCCTGACTGATTTTTGTAACTATGTGAAAAATATATGTGTTTATGGTTGAATAACTTATCTAAATGGCTTAATTCTTTCAATCCTATGATATATGCGTCTTTGAATAATGGGTCAAACCATTCCAATTCTGTCATCACGGCTCCAGATGCCTTGTATTCATCATCTGTGTAAATACGTGTTTTTGACATTTGAACGCAAACGATGAAGCCATGTTGTAATAAACGTGCGACGTCTTCTGGTATAATTGGTGTTCTATATTCATTCGTTTTGCATTCTTTGCGAATATACAATATTGGGAGGCGGCAACTCATCTACTAATTTTCCATAAAATAAAATGTGCGAATATTTTACAGAATGGATAAAAAAGATGATAAAAATACCGAATTGGGAATCACTTTGGAAAAACATCGCAAGTATAAAAAAATGTATAAACCAAACTGTCTCTATTGGGGGTTGGGTATAGAAAACGAGGTCTATTTGGAAGCTGCGGAATCAATCTCTATAAATAAAAATGATATTCTTACCAAACACAAACAGGAAAGATATAGTCTGGATTACTACAAAAACTATAAGCCAGAATTTTTGCAACGAGCATTACAAAAGTATGTGGGCGCGATTGATTGCTCTACTATACTTCTTCCTCGTCTATTGAACTCGCACAGTTTTACTAAAACTGATATATATAATAATTCAGTAACTCTTTACACGAGTTCTCAAGAAAAAAACCCGGACTTTATTGGAGAAACCATGTTAGAGACATTACAGCGACGAAACCCATATTTCGTCGATAATGAAAAATGGTTGTTTGACGGGGATACTATCGAATTTGTCAGCACGAATTTTTTTAATACAAATTTACACGAAGCCATTCGTGAACTTATGTCGACCAAAGCAGAATTTATTTATGAACTCAATAAAACATTGCTTCATTCTTCTCCTGTATCAATGATAACCATCATGAAGGAAAATTATGCCGTTGCAAAATACATGACGAATTCGCAAAATGTGGCGATTTTCAATAACGGAACTCTCCACTATAATATTACTTTACCTACTCAACTCAATTCCCGCGGTGAAATCGCCGATTGGAATAAATTTGTCAACGAACACCAGAGGGCTATTCGCGCAATTCAATGGATGGAACCATTTTTGATTGCTTTGTATGGCGCACCTGACCCATTTTCTTCCTTCGAACCCGGATTTTCCAAATCTTCTCAGCGCTGTTCCGTGTCTCGTTATATTAGTATTGGGACATATAACAGTGATGTCATGGAAAGGGGCAAAATTTTGACGAAACCATTGGATAAAATTATGCCTGATTCTAAGTTGTCTTCATCTTGGTGGTATAATAAATTACATAGTGGGACATCATCCGCTTATGTAAAATTAGATGAATTGGGTATGGATGTGAATTTTAATAAGCATTTCAATCATGGTATAGAATTGCGTTTTTTTGATTACATTGTGGATAGTTCTCTCTTCTATGAATCGTTTGAGTTTATTATTTACTTGATGGATTTCGTATTAGATAGTGAGATGTCGAATTCTTTGGAAAATCCTATATTTTCTTCGGTGTGGAACGATGTTGTTTATAGGCTTATCATGAATGGAAAGGATGCTTTATTATCATCAATGGAGGTGAAAATATACAGTTCTATTTTTTCGATGAATATAACGAAGACTTGTGTGTCGGAAATATATTATGAAATTTTTCAAATATTGAAAACGAGATATTCTAGAACCGGTTCTTTTTCCAAATATGTGCTATCACGCAATGGAGAAATGGATATGGAAACCATTTTGTCGCCGATTCATAAAATTATGGTTCCGCCTGTGATGCCTCCTGTGATGCCTCCTGTGATGCCTCCTGTGATGCCTCCTGTGATGCCTCATCGCGATCGTGATTCTGATAAAAATGAAAAGAAATGCTGTATTATCATGTAATACGGACTAAGGTGTTCAGTATATAAGAATATTTTGAGATTCTTATATAGCATTCCAAATTTTTCGCGGTAATATTTTACTTCTTAGACGGCTTCTTTTACAACTTTATAACGCCCATTTTCACTTACCAACTTACCCACCAACAATAACTGACTACCCGTTTGTTGCGCTGAAATATAACTTTCATAATCATACAACTCCATAGTCTTCTCATTCAAAGCGTATTTCTTTTTACCAATATCAATAATTCGCGCCTCCAATGACACTGCCTCCACGTTCAATCCCTGTTTTCTTTCTTGGTCTCGCTCAAATGATGGATAACTCGAAAATTGATTGGATTCAACACGCCCTTCTCCGTAACATACATAATGGTCTTCATCACCCTTCTTTTTGGGAATCGCATTATAAACATTACAATCCACAGCTGTTTCCTTTACGGCCTGTAATATTTGACTGTTAATACGCTGTTTCGCACTAGCAATTTCGAACAAATATTCATCGGTTGTAATTGGCGTCTTTTTATCGATACGGCTCACATCGCGGATTCTCAGTTCAATATGTTTTTCATCCACTTTTTGCTCCTTACTTAGAGTAGATAAATATAAAAATACCTTCACAGTTCTCAATTCAGGTGGTAATTCTTGGTGACTATTAATACGGCGCGCTCTACCGACAACTTGTTCCAAACGGACATTGTGCCAATAACTCTCTACAATATGAACGAATCGAGTGTTTTTCAAATTAATACCCTCTGCACCCGATGCTGTAATCATAAAAATTTTTATGATTTCTCCATACATATTGTTTTCAGCGCGCTGTTTTAATATATTAGATATATTTGAAGGGACGAATTCCCACATACCATTATATACATTTCGTATAATTTCTTTCTCTTCTACCGTCTCTGTTCCTGTATATAACACGAATTTGGGTTTATCTATATCCTCCTCGTTTTCGACAATTTCCCATGAATCATCCGTCTTTTTTATCTTGAATTCGGCAAAACCGTTCATTTGTAATATTAAACGCAATAGTCCAATGCCCTCTATTGTGCGGAAATGACTGTAAATGAGATGTAACCCTTTATTTTCATCTGCACTCACATTTTCTAATAAACGGGCGAATTTGGGACTCCATCTCTCCAGGTTCTCTTTCGATAAAAATTCGGGGGTATTTATATCCGTCAAAGCCTTTTCAATACGTTTGGCATAATTTACATTCTCAGTAACATTATCCTCATCATCCGCATCAGGTTCGGGTTCTACCAAATCAAAGTCTTTTTCGTCTAATTCTTCTCCATATTCTTTTTTATCAGGCACTGGGCGTTCAATTGATGGCGGGAATGCAAAATTGCACGCTGCTCTCGAAAATATGCGATACGTTGAACTCACTGTGAATAACTCCTTTGTAGGGTCTTTCACTGCTCGTCGTTTTTTCGCCATCTTTTCTTTATCTGCCTCTATTTTGCGAATTTCTTCATAAACACTGAATTGGTGGTCTGTCATCTCACATTTTTCAATGTGATATTTGTCTCCGTCAGCGGTAAGTTCAAATCTCGGCAGTAATTCTTCACGCGGGCTACGGAAATAGGATACCAAACCTAATATTCGGCGTTGAAATAGGTTCAAATTTTGCGACTCTTCCGTTTCAATATTTACAAATGTCCTCAAAAATGTTTCTGCATCATCAGGTAAAGACTTATTATAGGCAACATCGATTGTGGATGTATTCACCTCCAATCCATTTTTTCGTAAAATGCGTAATATCATGTCTAAAAACGCGTCGTCATCTATATCACCTGATTCATTTCGCTTGACACCGTTGTAATTATCCACGTAATCTACACCACCTCCCTTGTGAGGATTGAACTCCTGATTGTATCCAATTCTATATGCATGTTCGGCATCTATAGTATCCATCGGTTCTTGTGGGTCGGTTTCAACGCCCGTCATGTAATCTTCGATATGAATTACTTCGGGGGAACGATTGATGTGTGTCTTGTGTGTTTTATTTTTATTGCCTCCGGTTTTCTGTTTTCGCGTAGTTCCTTTTACAACACCCCGCTTTTTTACATTGACAAACCCAAAAGGGTTTCGAGTGATAGTTAATTTATTCCCGCTATATTCAACGTAATCGTATATTTTCAAATTCTCCTTTTCAAACATAGCCAATATCGTCTCTGTGTTTATTTTGTCGGTGGTTTTCACATTTACTGTAATAGTCCATGTTTTAATATATCCGCGCAACATATTAAATAAAACGCCGATTTCATTTGGATAATTAATAATAGGGGTTCCTGTCAATACAATCACGCGAGCATTCTTCGCCTTCATTAAATAGTCATATAGCATATACGATATTGAATTGGGTTTTTTTATTTTATTCACAATTCTGCTTACTAAATTGTGGGCTTCGTCGACGACAACCACTGAATTATCAAAAGGGTTGTGTTGAAAATCACCTGTTAGCAATCGCATCTTATTCATATTGAGGCCGTTGTAATTTATATCTACGTATTTGTTGCGAATCATGGCATTGAGTTGTTCGTCGATATCTTTTTGATGTTCCGTTTTCAACTCTGTGAAATTCGGGGGTTTCTTTACATTGATTAGCCATGCTCCGCCTTGATTTCTTATATATTCTGTAGTTAGTGAAAGGGCGCGTGCTAATATGGGGACATATTCGGGGTTTCCTTCGATACTTACGAATTCCCAATATTGATTCTTGCGATATAAATCGTCACCGCATTTTTTCATTTCACTGAAAAAGTTCATTTTCAAAGATGCGGGCGTGAGAACGTAAATGCGTTTTTCGCTTTTCAGTCCTTCTGCCATGGCGATAGACGTGCAAGTTTTTCCTGAACCTAATCCGTGATATAATAATAGGCCTCGGTAGGGTGAATAGAGATTCAAATAATCGCGAACTAATTTTTGATGCATTAACATAGAGAAATCATTTTTTGCTGCCGCCGCATTATCACCACTCTTTTGTTTTAATGATTCTAAAAACTCTTTTTGATATGGTTTGAATAATTCCGACAACTTTTGTGAGAAAAGCATGCGATTATTCATATAATAACTTGGAGCCTTAACGATTATTTTTTCCCTCTCTGCTGGTAGTCGTTCGTTTACTACCTGTCCTCTTATGGCGGCTTTTGTTAAATCTATTTTTTCCAAATCAACAGGTGCTTCAATTATGAGCTTTTTTTTGCGACCTCGTTTTGCTGGCTCGGGTAATGGTGTTTCTTTTTCTACCATTTTCTCTTCTACCTCTTCGCGCAATAATATGGGTTCTTCCGCTTCCAGTATTTTTTCTATGGCCTTCGTTTCGGCCTCTTCTTTCTCCGTCTCCTCCTGTGCCTCCACTGACACATCCTCCTCTGGTTCTGCTATCGTCTTTTCAACCTGAGATTTCAACACCAATTTTTTCTTGGGTTTGACTACCAATTTTTCTCTTTCATCTACTGTTGGCATCGCGACATATTCTTTTTCTGGAATAGTCGCAATAATATCTTTCCTATCTATCTTCACCAAAAGAGCATTTTTTTCACGCAATTTTTCTAAAACGAGTTTTCTATCTATAGTGCTTGTTTTTCTTTTATCCTGTATTATGGTTGGTTTCCTTGTTTCTGATACACCCGTGTTTATAATATTCACCTGCACGCCCTTCAATTCATGTGGCAGTGGTCGTCTCTGTAGAACGACTAAAGGTTGAAATACTGTATCTGACATAATTTTTATGAAATATCGTCTAACCCCTATATAGTTATGTTACAAAAAATATATCTTATCGGGCCGGGCGGCCATACGAGGCGAGGGTGGGGAGGGGGCGTCCGCCCGCCCGCCCAATTGTATTATAGTTGTAGTTTTGTAATTACAACACTACATTTGCAGTGGATATATTTTATTATAAATTATTTTAGCACAGCATATTTTATACACTACTATGAATTATATAAAAAAATATTGGCGTGAAACCACTTTTATATCGATTGTTATACAATTGATTGTAATACTATTTGTTATTATGTTATTTTCAATACTATATCGATGGGTTACAGTGCAATCGACATATACATCATCGCTTCCTTACAAAACTCAATTGGAAAAACACGGAGTTGTGTTGATACATAACGTTTTATCAAAACAAGATATTGAGAACTTGAAAAAATATGCTTCAAATGACAATATTATTGATGCCAAAAAGTATATTGTGAATTCATATCCTATCAAATCGATTATAAACAATCTTTTGGGTAAAGACTATATATTTCAAGACTACATTTTTTTAATAAAGCGTTCGCAGTTTCATACCTGCCACCGAGATTATAACGGTGACTTATACAATGAAACCCAGAAACATCCTTCTTATACAATTCTGTTTTATTTGGATGAAATGGAAAAATGTCTGGATGTTCTACCCCAATCACATTTGACGAGAGAGCATGATTACAATTTGACAGATTATACGCAAACTGTGTATTGTCGGGCGGGAGATGCCATACTATTCAACGCCAATTTGGTTCATAATGGGTCGTTGAATGAAGATGACAAACATATGCGAATTCAAATGAAAGTTTCGCATAGAAGCGACCTTAAAACACTCGGGTTTTACAATAAATATAATAAGATTCTTAATGTAGATAGTAACGACACCATGATTTTCAAAAGATTACAGAAACACGTGACTTGTCAGTTTCCCATCTTAAGTAATTATATTAAACAATACGATAAAAATAACGCTGATAACAATACACAGAATGAGTCTACTTCTTCATTCTTTTCATCCCTTTTCCCGAAATTGAAAACTGTCGTAGAATGATAAATAATGCGAATAGAATGAGAACCCAGACAAATATATAGATGAATTTCGATAAAAAATAAAAATAACTATGGCCCGGTTCCACATTGCGGTCTAATTCGGCCATTTTATGAACTGATTTTATTATATCTGCCATGCCCATTGGATTATACCAATTTTGCGAGTTTTCTGTCGGTGGAAATAATTGATAACAAAGCGGTTTATGGTAAATATACCTTGGATAATACCATATGTTTATATTATGAAGCAAATCCCAATCAATGATGTGGTGTTGAATATGTTCATTTAATATGTGATTTACTAATGGTTTGGAATAAATACATGCATGTGTTCCGTTTGATAAATAGAGGCGGTTATGTTGAGAACCTACAGATTGAATGTATGGAAGACACCCCAAATAATAGACGAATCTTTTTGATTTATTTTTATTTAAAAAATTCTGTATATCCGTTGTGATTTTCGTGTCTTTTATTGTATCTGTAAATATGAAATCGTCTTCTAATATTAAGATATTTTCAAATTGGTGTTCTGTGGCGTGTTTAAATGATTGTAAAAAGGCGTCGGTTAAATCATGTGCTGGCTTATCTTCGGGCAGATTTTTGGGACATTTTTTGTATCCTCGGTTATATACTATATACACTCTATTTGTAGGATGATATTGATTTAATTGTGACTCCATTACAGAGTGCCGGCCGTTATTCTCCAAATGAATAATATAAGTTGCATCTACGGATTCATTAAAAAAACCGTCTTTGTATTTTATTTCGTGAAAACGATAACAGGCCTTGTTTTCATCCATATTTATGAGTTTGTTTATGGGTTATATAATATACTAATTTATTATATTTGTTTGTGCTTGTAAAGTAGTGTTGTAATTACAACTTTACAAACTGCGTGTTAAAATATATTCGGTGATGATTTCACCTAGAACTCTTTCTCTAATTTCGAGGACATAAGTGTTGGAAAAGTCTTTGCAATCGTAGTTTTCTTTTTTTAGTAACTGCCATTCTATAAAGCCGTCATTTTCCATTGTTTTTATAAAATTCTTTGAAATGTGAGATGGTATGCATATCACATACTCGCAATTTCCACACCTGAATGCTCGTGGGATAGGTAGATAGTCGTTCATATTGAGTTTATTGAAACAATACTCTATCGGACAATCGAATATATTGTTGTCGAGATGCCGTGTCACTTTTACAAAGTAGTAATCAAACAGCATTTTGATTTATAAATATTTGTGTCACATGTGCTTTTTCAAATTGTTGTTTAAATTATTCAATTTTTTGCTCGGTTTGTGATACCATATTTGTAGTCCTATATAAAATAAAAATATTGATTACCCACAGCATAAATTTAAGATTTCATACGTATGAAACTGAATCATGTATTTTTTCAAAACAAAGAAAGTGTCTGGGATTTTGAAAATGGACAAAAATATTTGTCCAAAAAAGAAAAATCCCAAGAAAAATCTTGCAAAAAAATCCACGATTTTCAATTTACAGCATAATCGGGCAAAACACAGAAAAAATAATTTCAGTGCCACTGCATAATTTTTTTAAGATTTCATACGTATGTAATCTTAAAAGGCAAAAAGGCATTTTTTCCTGCCATTTATCCTCATTTAGGCAAAATTTCCTGCCCTTTATCCTCATTTAGGCAAATTTTCCTGCCTTTTATCCTCATTTAGGCAAATTTTATGCCTTTGGTTCAATATTCGTTGATAGTTGGCTCGAATATATATGTCATTATATTATAATGGACTCAATATCAAACGATAAGAATATAGATAAAGAAACCTGCCTCTTTTTTTGTGAAATTTGTGATTATACTACTGGATATAAAAAGGACTATAATAGACATCTTTTATCAAAAAAGCATAAAAAAAGGGAGGCTGAAAATGAACCAGAAAATACAGGGTGTATATATACCTGTGAATGTTGTGACTTTAAAACTATATACAAATACAATTATTCGGCTCATATGTCTAGTAAAAAACACTTGTATAACAGCAATTTAAACAATTCATCGAATCAGTGTATAACTTGTAAAAAACAGTATAGTTCTCAAAAGAATCTATGGAGACACAAAAAGAGATGTAATGCAGGAGTTGATATAACAGAGCAAAAAAATAGAGAAAGTGATTCAGATGTAGAAGATGATACTTATACAGATAGTGATTCGGAAGATAAATTAGAATATTCCAGTGATAATACACAAAAACAATCTATCGACGCACAAGTCACAAGTGGATTCACAATGACTCCTGAGATGTTTATTCATATGTATAAACAAAACAATGAGTTTCAAATGTTAATGCTTGAACAACAAAAATATATGTTGGATAAAATCGGTTCTATGGGAAATAATAGTAATAACAACAGTGTAAATAGTATAAATACTGCGAACTGTAACAACAAAACATTCAATATACAGTTTTTTCTCAATGAACACTGTAAAAATGCGATTGATATCAATGACTTTGTAAAAACATTGGACTATTCTACAAAAAATTTGGAATCCAATATGAGATTGGGTTACACGGGTGGTATATCGAAAATGATAACAGATAAAATACGAAACACGCCAGTAGAAGAACGCCCTCTACATTGCTGTGATGAAAAACGCGAAAAGTTGTATATAAGAAACAATGGCGAATGGATTACCGGGAATGATTCCAGAGATAAAATACAGTCTGTCATTGCAGACATTGCAAATAATAATTATAGAACATTTCAACAATGGGTGAGAGAGAATCCATCTTGTCTTACATTAGATACACCTGCTTATGAAAAATACACGGCTATTTACAATGGTGTATTCGGTTCTCGAACAGATGACGAAGAAGTAAAACATGTGAAGAAAATCCTCAGTAATATCATAAACGACATTGTTATTGAAAAAGACAAGTATTTGGTATAACAATCCGGTGTTCGCATTGGCACACAAAATTATATATAAGAAGTTGATTGTATTTCTTATATAGAGAAACAGTATATATGGTAATATATACATACAAGTTCAACTGTGTTATTATACGGGTGGCAATAATATGTCGTGCCACGTTACCATATTTGCAGTCCTATATAAAATAAAAATATTGGTTACCCACAGCATAAATTTAAGATTTCATACGTATGAAACTGAATCATGTATTTTTTCAAAACAAAGAAAGTGTCTGGGATTTTGAAAATGGACAAAAATATTTGTCCAAAAAAGAAAAATCCCAAAAAAAATCTTGCAAAAAAATCCACGATTTTCAATTTACAGCATAATCGAGCAAAACACAGAAAAAATAATTTCAGTGCCACTGCATAATTTTTTTAAGATTTCATACGTATGAAATCTTAAAAGGCAAAAAGGCATTTTTTCCTGCCTTTGATCCTCATTTAGGCAAAATTTCCTGCCCTTGATCCTCATTTAGGCAAAATTTCCTGCCCTTGATCCTCATTTAGGCAATTTTTCCTGCCTATATTGACATGTCACGTCTGTATACACGATATATGATGTGTGTAAAAACATTGTTGTGATTTATGACTGCATAAGAAAATGCCCCCTACCCCTGCCCCTATTCAGGCCTTCTCTCAAAATTTAGCCAAATGCTTTATTGCCTCCTCACATGAAATCTGCTCCGCCTTCTTTTTAATTTTGTGAATTCCTTCGCCCAAAAATACGAATATTTTATTATACTGCGACATGTGCTGGTGAATGTCCGCATAATTCCTGAACTTTGAAATGGGAATCGCCTCCTCTGGTTTTACACAATGAATGGGTTGACCTAGACACAAATAAACACCCGTGTGATAACCATTCTCAACACTGTATTCCTCAATTTCCATATAATCAGGAGTTACCTTAAATTCCTTCTGTATTTTCACCTGCAAAATATTCTTATAATTATCGTCATTTCGAATCAAATTAATCCAATCCACATGCTTTTCAAAGACATTTTCAATAAAGATTTGCGCCATCTGGAATCCAGGGCCAGTAATAAACACATCTTTAAACCAATTGTCATCATCCTGCACTGGGATTTTATTAAAATCTAAAAACAGCGCACCAATAAAGGATTCAAACAAACACCCCAACTTTTTCAAGTTCGTTCGCGTTTGTTTCAACTCGGCATGTTTCGAAAGCACAAACCATTTATGCAAACCCATTTCGAAAGCCATTTTACCAATCGACTCGTTTTTCACCAACGCAATTTTTTTTTCAGTCATAAAACCCTCGTTTTCTTTAGGAAATCTGCGATAAAGATAATATTTAGTAATGCATTCCAATACACCATCGCCTACAAATTCTAGACGTTCGTTCGATTTTGTAAATAGAGGCAGACAGTCATCGGGTTTAGGCACAATAACAATATTGTTTTTCTCATTTTCCAGAGTAGGGCGTTTAATATATGACCTATGAATAAAAGCGCGTTTGTATAATGTCATATTATAAACAGGTACGTTGATTCCATAGCGGCATAAAATTTCTTCCACTTCTTTGTCACTTATTTGTTTATTTAGGGAATTGTATGGGTCGAAAATATACGTATCCACACCATTGCTGTTTTTTTCAACACGAATGTCTTCGTCCATATTCATTTTATTTTTTGAATAAGATGAAGAAGGAAACACAAACGCCGATAGATTACTAGAATGAAATCGGTTTATATCTTTTTACAGATTCAATTTTTCGTTCATAGGAAATATTTAGTTAAAATAAAAAATATTTGGTTAGTATATATCCAAAGAATGGTATTAAGTAACGGAGCGAAAAAAGCAAGACACGTATCTAGCATTGTAAATCAGAATCAGGGCGGGGGAAACAAAAAGGCTGGTTTCCCTTATCAGGTGGGCCGTTCATCGTGGACTTCGGTCCATTTCAACATGACCAACCCTGTGACTGGAAGCTGCTGCAAGTTAAGGTCTTTACAGATGAACTTGTTCCCTAACGCAAAACCCTCGCGCCCTGTTGGCGCAAGCGTTGCTGCCAACAGCTATTTCCACATCCCTGGAACTAAGTAAACTCACCCCAGACCCGGCACAATAAGTATATATTGCAAAACAATATAATAAAATTAGTTATAGTTTATTATATTTGTATTATTTTTGTATGAAAGTGATTATAGATGAACGTGAAACAGCATTGTATGATTCCTGTTATTCTATTTTAGCTTCGTTAAAAACACCTTCTTATGTGATTTTATCAAAAGAGGTTCTACCAATAGGGGATATATTAATTAAAACGGATGGTGATAAAGACGTCCTGTTAATCGAGAGAAAAACATTCTCGGATATGTTGGCGTCAATTAAAGACGGGCGCTACGAAGAACAATCCTATCGTCTATTGCATTCAAGTGGATTCCCGCCTCATTCTGTATTTTATCTATTAGAAGGTATGATGAGTCAAGTTTTCAATCCAATCGAAAAAAAGATTCTTTTTTCAGCAATGACGAGCCTACAATTTTTCAAAGGGTTTAGCGTCCAACGTACGGCTACTGTAAAAGAAACCGCGGAATGGATAGTTTTTATGGCAGACAAAATAGAAAAAGAGTTCGGTAAGGGGAACCCGCCATATTATTTGACCGCACCATTTATGCGAATTTTTCGCAAACCGGTCGATACCGACAATCAATCACCTACTACAGAGACAATGTCTTTACCTGAGCCACCGACTGACAATATTACAACTGCCAATTATTGCACTGTGGTTAAAAAGGTGAAGAAAGATAATATTACACCCGAAAATATTGGTGAAATAATATTGTGTCAAATACCCGGCATCAGTTCTGTAACCGCAATCACTATTATGAAACACTTTAACAATTTCCCGCATTTCATAGAGGATATGAATAAAAACCCCGCATGTTTAGATGCGATTACAATAGAGTCTAACGGTAAGACACGGAAGATTAGTAAGTCATCGATTGAGAATATTCGAAAGTTTCTCACAAGTTCTGTGAATACAGATTCGACAACAATCTAGAGCAATTAATATCGGAACCTGTCTAAGCATTTTTGCGTTTCAAATCTTCTATTGATTATAGCATCCCCACACCCATCCTACAGAATATCAACAGGAGGTTTTACAATCGTCGGTAAATTGGGATTGAAAGAACCATTTTTGGGTGTATATAACACAGGTCTGGTTATATTGTTCTCTTCATATTTACCCGAATCCACCATTTGTTGAGTATAAGTTACACCCGCCCAATTTGGATCCATAGGATTGTCACTAATACTATTCTGTTTCGTGGAATCATGTATTAGGTCAATATCGGTATAAACACCAACATGCAATCCTTGCGAATCAAAACCATTGTAATTTCCACTATTGTAAGGTTCATTTTCTCTACTTGCATCCAAAGCCTTCACGATTTCTTTCGGCAAATCACTCTCTTTGTATAGAGTTGTCATTGTAGGTAACCCGCCTTGTTGGTCGAAAGGACTGGGGCGCATTCTATATACATCCTGCCCTTGTGTGTTCGATTCTTGTTGTAAATACAAAATAGGGCATTGGACGCCATTTTTTCGCTGATTTTCTAAATAATGAATATATTCGTCTAAATTAAAAAATGGTATTGGGTTCTCTCCATCGACAATAGGTTTGTTCGTATTATAAAGCATTAAAACGTTCCCTTTTTTTACTAGCAAATTAGGACAGGATGAATTGGCGGCAAACCCCTCTTTTTTATTACCATTGCGATATGCATACGTAACATACATACCTGTGAAAAATACGATAATTAGAAATATAATAAATAAAATCCTTATTTGTTTCATTTTATTTAGAACAATGAGTATTACCGACTCAATAAGATTATATATTATGCATAGGAAAAATTTCTCAGTGTATTTTATAAATAAAACATAAAGTTGCAGTATGAATAAAAAGGCAAGCACGAAATCGAAGATTCGTTCAAAATCAATTACGAAAAAGAGGACGACTAAACCAAAAATGATGATTGGTTTGATTTATGCCAACTGGTGCGGACATTGCCAATCTTTAAAACCCGAATGGGAAACCATGAAAACGGATATGATTAAAAAAAGGGAGGTTCAACCTTATCAAATTATCGAAATCGAAGAATCCGACGAAGATAAAGAGCAAAAGATGGATTCTATAAACAAGCGATTAATTGGTGATAAATTGAAATCGGACGGGTATCCCACCATATTTAAAATAAACAATGACCGCGTCGAATATTACGAAGGTGGAAGAACTGCGAAAGATATAAAAGAATGGTTTGGCGGTAAAACCAGTGCGGAGAAAAAGAACGAGCCAATTGTGAGAAGCTGGACGAACAAATTGTTTGGTGGATTCTCAAGTGGAACATTATCTCGTAAATCTAGACGAAAAAATTGAATAAATGATAAACATAAAAATGGTTATCATTTACATCCAGCCGTATACAGACCACTTCTTCAATATGAATGTGTCCGTTACTGCACCCAATGCTGAAAATGCAAAACTAAATAAAAAACCGAATAAAAAATTAAGAATTATAAAAATGTTTCGATTGTTCGATTTCCAGACGTTCGATGGAACACACGTGGAAGATAGTGCGACTGAATCATCATCTTCAGATAACGACTCAGATAACGGGTATAAAAATAAAAAAAAGCCGTCAGTAGAAAAAGTATTCACGATTCAAATGTTCGGCGCAAATGAAAAAGGAGAGACATGCTGTATTTATATCACAGAGTATAAACCCTTCTTTTACGTAAAAGTTGGAGATAAATGGGGACAGAAAGAAACAGATGCTCTAATTCGAGAAATCAAATCGAAAGTTGGAAACCCCTATCAAAACGCGATTCTTTCCTACGAATTAGTTTCAAAACACAAACTCTATGGGTTTTCGGGTGGTAAAAAATGCAATTTCGTAAAAATCGTGTTTCAAAATATGATGACAATGAATAGAGTGCAGCGTTTATGGTATGCATATAACAGCAATCCTGAAGAAAACGACGGTGAATATAGAAAGCGAATCAAGTTTTATTTTATGAACGTTTCTATAGAACTCTACGAAAGCAATATACCACCATTATTGCGATATTTTCATATTCAAAACATCAGCCCATCTGGGTGGGTAAGTTTCTATGCAGACAGAGTTGTAAGAGTGACGGATAAAAAGACAACATGCAATTTTGAATATATATGCCCTTTGGCCGAATTGAAACCAATGAATGATAAGGAAACGAGAATTCCTTATAAAATCTGTAGTTTTGATATTGAGGCAAGCAGTAGTCACGGCGATTTCCCTGTTCCAGTGAAGACGTATAAAAAACTAGCGAAAAATTTGGTGGATATGTTCTTATTGCAACGCCCTTTTCTCAATGATACAAAAAGCTTGGCGTTGTTAGAACGTGTGGTTTTAACCGCATTTGGTTATTCATCATGTGATAATGTCGATATTGTGTATCCGAAATATCAGCCAAATAAACAAACTGTGAAATCTTGGATTCAAAAATTATACAAACATTCTATTGTCGATGTTAAGAAAGAATTGACCGACGATGGAAATAAAGCACATCTTCTTACGATTGATAATATTTTCGATAATATGAATAATACCGCAACTGAGAATATGTCAGGTAAAGGATACATAGATGATGAAGATGGAGAAGATGACACCGAAGACGACAATTTTGATAGAGAAGCCGATGTTGAAGCACACATGGGAGCGGCGGTGGCGAAGACGGCATCCTCCTCATCCATTAGTAAAGATATTAAAAAGACATCCACGGTAATTGACATTTTGATGTCGAGCGACCATTCCCCCGACGAAAAAATACAGATTGTAAATGATATTTTGACGCGAATTTTCCCAGAATTAGAGGGTGATAAAGTTACTATGATAGGCAGCACATTTTTGAGATATGGCGAACAGGAGCCCTATATGAATCATTGTGTTGTTCTTGGTAGTTGCGATGACGTCCCAGGTGCAGTGATTGAATCAGCAAAAACGGAAGAGGAACTCTTGTTAAAATGGACGGAATTAATTCAAGAAGAAAACCCCGACATTATTATTGGGTATAATATATTCGGTTTTGATTACGAGTTCTTATTTCGAAGAGCACAGGAGAATAGATGCGAGAGACAATTTCTGTTATTGTCTAGAAAACAAAACGAGTTGTGTGCGAATGAAAATCATAAGGAACCGAACCCTGCGAAAGCGCTGTCAATTATGAATACGAAAGTTTCCCTAGCATCAGGTGAATACGACTTGCGATATATTCAAATGTCGGGCAGGTTACAAATCGATTTGTTGGCATATTTTCGCAGAAATGAAAATTTGTCTTCGTATAAGTTGGATGATGTTGCTGGATATTTTATCAGTGACGATGTAAAGAAAATCGTTCATACAAATATAGACAACACAGATGTAACTGAATTATATACTCAAAATATCATGGGTTTACACGCGGGAGATTTCATTCACATTGCAATCACATCATTTACGACGGATTATTATAAGAATGGAAAAAAATTCGTTGTATTGGATATACAATATGGCAGGGAAGTAGTAGAAACTGTAAAAGGAAAGGAGGTTACGAACAAATACAATGTTATTATCATAGGACACCATCAACACATTGATATGACAAAATCCATAAAATGGGGTATGGCAAAAGACGACATCAATTATAAAGACATTTTCAAACTGTCGAATGGGTCGTCAAAAGACCGCGCATTGGTTGCGAAATATTGTATTCAGGATTGTAACCTAGTTCAACATTTGATGAATAAAGTCGACGTAATGACTGGATTTGTAGAGATGTCGAGCATTTGTAGTGTGCCAATTAGCTTCTTGGTATTTCGAGGACAGGGAATTAAACTCACGAGTTTCGTAGCGAAAAAATGCCGAGATTATGACACATTGATGCCCGATTTGGAAAAAACGAAATATAATGACGGATATGAAGGAGCCATTGTTTTACCCCCCAAATGCGCAATGTATATGGATAATCCAGTTGCATGTGTAGATTATTCATCTCTTTACCCTTCATCGATGATTAGTCAAAATTTTTCGCAAGATAGCAAGGTTTGGACTAAGGAATACAATTTGGCGGGCAAATTAATTGGCGAAACGGGTGAACGAGATTGCAATGGTTGTTATATTTATGACAACATGGCTGGGTATCAATATATTGACATTGAATTCGACACATTTCGATACATTCGAAATCCAGAGCGCCCCAAATCCAAGGCCGTTAAAACAAAGGTTGGAAAAATGGTGGTTCGGTGGGCGCAATTACCTAAAAATGAAAAGTCAATCATGCCATCCATTTTGATGGAATTATTAAAGGCGCGTTCAGATACGCGAAAGAAAATAAAGTCGGAGAGCGACCCGTTTATGCAAAATGTATTGGATAAACGTCAGCTCGGTTACAAAGTAACCGCAAATTCGCTTTACGGTCAGTGTGGGTCATCTACATCAACATTTTATGATAAAGACGTTGCAGCTTGCACTACTGCAACTGGGCGAATGATGATAACATATGCGAAACGAATGATTGAAGAAGTATACGGGAATTTGGTTTATGAGACGGAAGTTCATGGCCCAGTAAAATGCAAGGCTGAATATGTGTATGGCGATACGGATTCTGTATTCTTTACATTCAACTTAGAAAACCCATTGACAGGAGAAAAGATTCGAGGAAAGCCCGCGTTAGAAATGACAATCGAAATCGCACAAGACGCGGCGAAACTATGCACTCATTATTTGAAACCACCGATGGAGTTGTCTTATGAAAAAACACTTATGCCCTTTATTCTCCTTTCAAAAAAGAGATATGTGGGAATGTTATATGAAACTGACCCAAATAAGGGAAAACTCAAATACATGGGACTTCCGTTAAAACGCAGAGATAACTGTGACTATTTAAAGGATGTTTATGGAGGTATTTTGAATATTCTTATGAAAGAGGGGAATATGAAAAAGGCGATAGACTTTTTAAACGAATGTCTACAGAATCTAACGCAGGGTAAGGTGCCAATTGATAAACTCACGATTACGAAGCAATTGCGTAGTTATTATGCAAACCCTCAACAAATAGGTCATTTTGTATTAGCAGAGAGAATGGGGAAACGCGATGCTGGAAATAAACCCAAATCAGGAGACAGAGTAAAATTCGCATTTATTGTAAACGATACACCGAAAGCACTTATGGGTGATAAAATAGAAACCCCAGAATATATATTAGAAAATAATATCCCTCTTGATTATACACATTATATTACGAATCAACTTATGAAACCATTGCAACAATTGCTCGGGTTGGCATTGGAAAAAATATGGGAGATAAAGGGGCAGACAGTGGCAATTAAGAGACACCGTATGGAAATCAACGAACTTATGAAAGAAGAAGATGATTTCGAAAAATTTATAAAAAAACGCGAAAAATTTTGCTCTAAAAAAGTGGAGGGGTTGTTGTTCCGCGAAATATTAAATACCATATACAATGAAAAACATGGTATTCAAAGGATAACGTCATTCTTTTCACAATCGGCTTCTAATAATTAAGGTTAGACGGGTGCTGAAATGCGTTAGTTATATAGAACATTACGCATATAGATAAAATAATCCGGTAAAGATGAGAGATGCAGTTCCGTTTTTTTTGACATATCTAATATTTGTTGTTTCAACCGCTGAAGATTTATCTCTTTATCGGTGACTGACCCCGGATAATATGAATCCGCGAACCGTGTAAAATTCTTCGTTGGTTTCAAGTCATTATTTTGTATATATGGATAAATTACACCGAGCATCATTATAATATCAAACCATACATGCTGATTTGGTATATTTCCACTATTGTAAAAATTGCTTCTCCCATAATCTATAAGTTTGGGCATAATTCCATGACTCTCGATAACAAATGTTTCTCCATCTATACAATAATCCACGTTTTTTTCGTTTGTGGAATCAATCAAAATATTTCCGGAATTGATATCACCGTGATATATTCTATAGACAGAAGCTAGTTGCATAATCACACATGTGAGTTGTAATATAAGGTTTTTGATTGTATCTATATGAACTGTATTTGATGTCAAAAAATCACTCACATCGCCGTGCGAAATATATTCATATACAAAAAAATGTAGTTTGTGCGAACCATTTCCGCAAAAACGTGTTTGGTTTCGTATTTTTGTAATATACTTGTTTTTGTCATCGTTACATGAAAAATCGCATATAAGTTGCGGTGCGTTACGAAATCCATCTATTTTTTTCAGTATATTCATTTCTATATGTAGATGAAAATTATACTCGTCGTATACTTTTACAACAACGGGTTCGTCGTAGTCTTGTAATTTTGATAAAACTACATGAACGAAATCATCTTTATGTGTCGATGTTTCCTCTAATGCTTTTATTGTGTCATAACCAATGAGTAAATTTTTCCCACAGTTTATCTTGTAACTTTCCATACCTGTAATACGAGAACGCGGACATTTTGGAAGTATTTTCAGTGTGTTTATTTTTCTCGTTGTATTTCTTTTTTCTCGCATCTTTTGTGTGTGTTTATTCATAAATTTATTATTGATTGATATACAACACATACATATATTTTCGCAACGAGTGAGCTAAACCGTTCAAAATTTATCTCTTTATCGGTTGAAATATTCAAATGGTCTAAAACTCGCCCATATAATGACGTTTCTTTTTCTCACCTACTTTCTTTTTCACCACATGACATTGATTGTGAATGGCATTGGATAACAATATACAATTATATATGTGTGCTTCGTTCGCCAATTTTTCAGTAGCTGTTTTGGGATTTGGAAAATGCTCTTTGGCGCACATTTCAAATAATTTTTTTAGTTTTTCACACTCCATGCCGGATATATTATATTATGTTATGTTATCTATGAATATATGAATATTTTGCTCTATATATTTTTTGCAATATATAGATTGTATGGGAAGCACATATTAGTCAATAGGTTCTTGTTCTATGAAATTATCAGAATTATCATAATATTCTTGATTGTAATATATAGGTATCTCGAATCTATAAATGAGGCTATTTGAAATATCCGTGGGTATGGATACATTCGATTGATTCATGTAGTCGTTAAAAAGATTCGTAATATCCGTTGTCATTGTTCGAATAAACGTGTTCGTGGTTTCATTGACAATTTCATTCAAATCTGGAGGTGATGATTCATTCGATAATTCACTCAATGTTTCTTCATCGGCAGTATTATCCTGATTATTTTCAGTGTCCCTATCTTCCCATGAAGTCTGTGTATTTGCGGATAAATCCTCTGCTCTTTGAATAACAAAATCGCGAATATCATACCGACATACAGGACATCTCACATTTTCGCGAAACCAATTATTCAACGCATGTTGACGAAAGCAATGACCGCAATATCGAATGCGCATGAGCTGGTCTGTATCTTGAAAGTCCTCAAGTGTTATAGGACAACTCGTGTTTTGCAACACCATTCCGTCTGTATATGTAAACCTATCTACTGCCAAACTGATTTGACGTCGAGATGGTCGAACAATCACATTTTGAAAAACATCGGGGAAGCGAAATGTGCGCTGAGCGGATGGTAAAATGGGTTCGGCAGTTGTTACTGGATTCGTATATCTCTGAAAAATATTGCGAATGTTCGTTCGTTGGGACTCGCGAATAAAATCATTATTGCGCTGATTCGGCGGTGAGTGCTGTTGACCGAATGTTCGTGGATGTCGTTGTTCGTGATTCGTTTCATAATATTCTCGAGAACGAGCATAAGAAGGCAACGAATAAATAGGCGGAACATTTGTAAACGAATTACGATGTGGTCGATTCATTGTTATCAACTCATATAGAATCTGAAGAGTGCATCGAATATTGGCTTGATAATCTCGAATATTATGACTGTATTCATTGATAATCGTCTCTAACAATTGTGTGTATATCAAAGTTTCAGATGGTGGTTGTTGAGCGCCCGCCCGATGAGGTTGTTCGCTTTCTCTGTCCCCCAAATTTTCCAACATATCAATGATTCGGCGTATTTCGGCACGAATAGTTTCATTTATGGATGCCACACGTTGATTATTTGTCGACATTGAATTTTATTCTATAAAATTGATTTAGAGATTTGTTTAATTATTATAATATACACAATCAATCTTTCTATATCAATTTACAATATGGATTTATCTAAATATCACAATAAAGGCATTACTGGACTCGAAAATTTGGGAAACACGTGTTTCCTAAATTCGTGTTTGCAAGTATTAAACCACACTTATGAGTTGAATGAAGTTTTGAATTCGGAAAAGTTAAAAAAAAACACGAAAGTTGATTTACCAGATGCGGAAATATTAAAGGAGTGGAATGATTTGAGAACAGTGATGTGGAGCGGTAATGGAATCGTAACCCCGAAAAAGTTCGTTTATAACGTTCATAAAATTGCAAAAGTTAAAAATAGAGAGTTATTTACTGGATTCGCTCAAAATGATATGCCAGAGTTTCTTCTATTTATCATGGATTGTATTCATAATTCTATTTGTCGAAGCGTAACTATGCGTATTAGTGGAAATGCATCTACATATACTGACGAAATGGCACTGAAATGTTACGACACACAAAAAACAATATATGCAAAAGAATATTCGGAAATTATGGATATGTTTTATGGTATATATGTTTCGGAAATAAAATCAATGGATGGCACCAAGACACTATTAATGAAACCGGAAACATATTTTATCTTGGATTTGCCAATTATTTACGGAAATGAAATGGCTAACAATTTGTATGGGTGTTTCGACCTTTTTACCAGACCAGAAATGTTGCAAGGGGATAATGCATGGTTTAACGAAGAGACACAAAAGAAAGAGGACACTTATAAACATATTTCGTTTTGGAATTTACCCAAAGTGTTAGTCATTACGTTAAAACGATTTTCGCCAAATGGCTCTCATAAGATAAACCACAAGGTGGAGTTCCCGTTCGAAGACCTAGATTTATCAAAATATATCTGTGGATATAATGCAAATACGTATGTGTATGATTTATACGGGATTTGTAACCATATGGGTGGGACGTCGGGAGGTCATTACACGGCATTTGTTAAGAATGCAATGAATCAGTGGTATCATTTCAATGATAGGAATGTGAGCCGTGTTGAAAATTTGACAGAAATGGTAACACCGATGGCATATTGTTTATTTTATCGCAAAAAAAATAATCTTCTATAATATACAATAGTGTTACATATCTGTCAAATATTTTCGAATGGCAGATGCATCAGGAAACAATGTAAAAATAGACGCATCTGGTAATAAGGCAGTGCCTCAGCGTTCCGAAACCGATAAAATATGGACGTCTGTATTCAATCAATCCAATATCATATTGATATTATGGTTTTTAGCAATATATTTTGTCGCCTATTTCATTATGAAGTTTTTTTACAGTTCTGGGAGTTCGGAATCGGGTGCTAGCTCGCTCGGCCGCATCTTGGACGCTCTTTTTTTAGGAGGTTTATTGTTGTATTTGATAATCGCTTATTTTAATGAGAAAGATAAAAACGCGTATTTGAAACAAATATACAAATCGTCGTCGAATTATTTGGACGACCCTTCTTCTATTTTCACCACGGGCTTTTTCATTTTAATCTTTTATGCCGCGGTTTATTTACTTCAACTCCCTATGACAAGCGAGGGGAAACCAATATCGATTTATTTGATTGAAACATTTGTGTGGGTTTTATTTGTTATTATCTTGTTTATCGATTTTTTCAAGTATGTCCTCGGCGTTTCTATAACAGAAATGATTTCTAAAATTAAATTGTGGGATAAAATACCGGTAGATGCCTCGGGTAATCTTGCGAAAAAAAAGGATGCATCGAACAATGTTGTTCCAAAAGTAGATGCGTCGAGTTGTTTAGTAAATCTCGAAAGCACTACAGACGAGGTGTTTAACGTTTCAAATAACGAATATACATTCAACGATGCTGCTGCAGTTTGTAAAATATACGATGCGAAATTGGCAACATACGACCAAATTGAAAAGGCATATCAAAAAGGCGGCGAATGGTGCAATTATGGTTGGTCTGACGGACAAATGGCGTTTTTTCCTACTCAAAAATCGACCTGGGATAAATTACAGAAAACGCCGAATCACAAAAATGATTGTGGCCGCCCAGGTATAAATGGGGGTTATATTGCAAATCCATATGTTAAGTTCGGTGTGAATTGTTACGGGAAAAAACCTGACCCAAATAAGGATGATTTGGTGAAATTGAATGCGAAACAGAATACTTTATATCCAAAATCGGCAGAAGAAATTGAAATGGAGGAAAAAATAAAAACTTGGAAGAATAATGTCCGTATAAATTCGTATAATAATAAAAAATGGTCTCAATATTAGTTAGTTACAGATGAACGAGATAAATGCATGACCGTCCAGTTCGTTCAAAAATCTATATAAGAAAAACTCCTTATTTTTCTTATATACACAGCAAATCATATACAGTAATGTTTATGTGATTATATTGTATGGTTGGACGAATGAAACCACGGTTTCTAGTTTGTATTTCTCTATTTTTTCATCCACTTGTCGTTTTAACATTATCGCAGATGCAAATATAAGAAATATGAATAGCGTAAACCAAAAACAAAATCCGGCGTTTTCCCATACCACTTTATTTTCCACCGATAGATGGGTGTATATATTCTTTAAAATATATATTACGAAAAATGACGCAATTATATTTGGAATTAAATGTGTGGTTTCCTCTGGTTCTGGAGTATCATGATGTTTTGTATCGAATAACCCGTCTATTATATCTGGCCCAAAATTTGAATTCTCCATTTCGTGATGTTTCGTGTGATAATTATTCACTTTGAGATAAGTATAATTTATGTAATGGACTGATGTATAAATAAGATAGTAAAACAATGTCACCCATTCATTCACAAGATATTGCCATGGATTGTATTCGAATCCTTTGAAAATATATTTTAATGCGATTGAATTTGACAATGCAATGGATAATTCTGCAATAATATTTACAATGTATGTGAAGTTCTCATCATTTTTGTGGTGATAACAATGTGGAATAGAATATACATCGTAAAATGTGTATTCGGAATGTAACCATGCATGGCCGATGTAATTTATCAAATAACTATAACATAAGGATAAAATGGCGAATGGTAAATTTCCATTACATAGAATGATAGAGCCAATTAAAAATAGAGACCACACATCATAATTTTTTTGGATTGTTTTATATAGATTTTCGCATTTTTTACTGAAAAAATCGTAAAGTTCTCTGTAATTATTTATGACAACCTTTTTTTTATATTGTTCTTTATTTCCATAGACGAAATTATTGAACATAGTATGATAAGAATCGAATATATACTTGCATTGTTTGAACCAATAATCTTCGGTGTTTTTATCCATCGTATTATTAATATTACCAATCATATTACCAATCATATTACCAATCATATCTATACTATATTTTCATTTTTGAATGAGAAAGAAAACTCAATTGAAAAAATTTTCGACGCTATTAATACTGATATTTTCCCTATAAGTAATCCAGCAATATTCGTCAAAAATTCGATGGTGTTCTCATATTCGTGATTACATTGGTAACAAATGCCTACATTTTTGAATATATTCATTCGTGTTCCAATTATGCTATGACCTAAATATTTTTTTTCCAATTCAGTTAAAGGACAATTATGAAGGAAAATGCACGATATTGCATCTATAAAAACAATATTCAATAAAATAATGAGGTGATAAATATTTGTATCAAACAATAATACGATTGCCGAAAAAAACATTATGAATAAATGCAATGTTCCATAATAAATGCCTATAGTCATAGGAATATACATCTTTATCGATTCGTAGAATTCGCGGACAATATTGGATTGCTGAAGATTTGAAGTGTCCTCGTTGTCAGTGACTGACCCTGAAGAAGTTGAATCCGTGGTGCTGATTAAATTCTTCGTTGGTTTAATTCTTCGTTGTTTTAATCTTCTGGGGTTATGATTTATTTCTCTAAAATGTGTCTCTGTATGAGAATTTGTAGGTTCCTCTTCCTCTATGCAAATGCTTTTCTCACAATGAGAACATTCGTTCTTTTTTGTCATAATTTATGTATAATAAATACACAAATTATATTTGAAGTCATAACGTAGCGAATACGGTGTCACTAGAATCGTTTTTTGTGGTGATATCAATGGTTTTGCGAGAATCCGTGGATTTTGACAACGATATTTTTTCCAATATGGCATCCAATTTTTGATTATATACTAAAAATGCTTGATTATAAGAATAACCTATAAAATACACTGAAAATATGACATAAACACATAAGCAAATCAATCCGCAAATCAACACCTTTGTATTATATTCAATCCGTTCATAAACCGTATCCATTATATCTGTTCGATATATCTGTTTGATATTTTATTTATCTTATATATACGTGAGAACCACTCTAATACCGTCGTTTTTTTGTGGAATTTTGTTTGCCACCCATCATTCCCATTTTTGCTAAAAACTTGGTGCGACAAACTGCTCCGAATAATTTATCAAATAATTCGTTATCAATTAGGTTTGCATCCTCTTTTTTGCTCTCTTTTATTTTATATCCACCTCCTAATTGTTGTGTATTATCGTTTTTATTGTATATAAAACCCATGGGAACAGCCAAATCTTCGAAACGTTTTGTTCCAGCACGAGAATAGTCGTTGGGTTCAGCAAAACTTTCGAGTGGCAATCCTCCGGTTCTCAAATGTCCGCTTTCGTTTTTCCCATAAATATATTTTTCTATGAATTCCTTATCTTTTTTGTGTTGTTCGGGTGAAATCATTGTATATATATTCAGCATATATATATTTGAATGGTATTTTACACAGCGACGGATGACGGTTTGCTGTATGTTCTGCGAATTTCGCTTACAACAGATGTTTCGCGCTTATCTTTGAGGTATTGTATTATGTAATCGACGTGAGATTTTTCGGGCATAATTTCTTGCAAACAACGTTCAATATAACCGAAACTAAGTGCGGTTTGTTCTTTTCTTTCTACAAAACGGAGTTCACCGTCGCTTACTCCTATTTTTTTATCTAATAAGTTGTTATTCTCCATGTATGAATGAATATTCGTTTGCAAATTGTTTTTCATGTCACGAATTTGCTTTGTGCGTTCATTTATGGTTTTCAGTTGGGTATCTATGGCGACCCATTTTTTGACATTTTCTACGAATTGCTCTCGTTCTGACATTGTGGGTTTTGCTGCGACTTGTGTTGTTATCATAGTTTCTCTAAACTATGAGAATATATATTTTTTTGTGGCAGACCGACTGTCTAAGTATGTTTATTTCTTGGAGCAGGTTTTACGAGACTTCTTTTTACCGCCTTGTGATTTCTTGGAGTGCTTCTGTTTTTTACCGCCGTGTTTTTTGGATAACTTTCTGGAGTGCTTTTGTTTTTGTTTTTTCGAACTTTTGTTTTTCTTGGAGGATTTTTTGCCGCCTGAAATATCTTCATCTGAAAATTCATCTAAATCTCTCATTGATTCACCCTCTCTCATTGATGCACCCCACAGTTCAAATTCTTCCTTCGTCCACGATTTTAAATATTTAATATCGTTTTTTTTTTCTTCTACCTTTTTTTTTTCTTCTTCTGATAATTTTGTGTAATCTAGTTCTTCTGCTTTTCTTTCTAGTTCTTCTATTTCTTTCATATATTCTTCAAATGATATTTCTTGTTTTTGTATTTTTTCTACAACTTGTTTCATCTTATCTTCTATATATACGTCTAATCTTTTGTAATCCGTTTCACCCACAGCCTCATCCTCCTTCACATCCACAGCCTCATCCTCCTTCACATCCACAGCCTCATCCTCCTTCACATCCACAGCCTCATCCTCCTTCGCATCCACAGCCTCATCCTCCTTCACATCCACAGCATCATCCTCCTTCACATCCACAGCCTCATCCTCCTTCGCATCCACAGCCTCATCCTCCTTCACGTCCACAGTCTCATCCGCACTCCCAGTCCTATCCTCACCCTCATCATCCTCGCCCCCACCCTTTTTCTTGTATAATTTTGCTGCGTCCTTCAACGCATCCTTGAATTTATAATCAGGGTTCTTTTTCTGCTGCTTTTTGAAATGAGCCGTTGCAAATTTCGTCCACTCTGACATTTTCTATATAAATACTGTAGAAATTATCGTATCAAATTATGTTTTGTAAAAAGAGTATCATAAAATCCCCTAAACCAATTTGTTCTTTCGTTTTTGTGTTTTTCCGCGTCTTTTTTTCGAAGAAGCACGCTTTACTGAACGACGAGAAAATGGATTCATATACATAAAAAACGCGGGAACAGAAACCCCCTTTTTATCCATCTTCTTTTTCCCACCAATCGATTTCATACTGCTATTACACGACATTATATATCAAAAACTCTATATACTATATACAATAACGATATTTTATTACAAAGAGCTGTCTGCGATAGCGTATGAACTTTTCACACGAAATGAGAAATCTCGTAACAACAGGAATAAGATGGCTAAAATAATGAAAATTAAAAAAACATTGTAAAAACAAATTAGCCATATGTATAAATAGACTTCATTATATACCATACTCACTATGGGTTTCACAATTTCTTTTACATCTCTGCGTATATCTTCATTTTGTAAAAATTCTATGCATGTTTCCTTAATGTTTTTCATAAACACTATGGATACAAATTGTAATTATATCAAACGCGGTGATAGTTGGTTTGTCTTACAGCCGCAATCATATATAGGATGGAAACCAAAATAGTGAATATATTTAGAGCGTTAGGTAGATTGGTATAACAATAAAATCTAATAATTTCTACAGTATTTATATAGAAAATGTCAGAGTGGACGAAATTTGCAACGGCTCATTTCAAAAAGCAGCAGAAAAAGAACCCTGATTATAAATTCAAGGATGCGTTGAAGGACGCAGCAAAGTTATACAAGAAAAAGGGTGGGAGTAAGAAGGGCGAGGACAAGGACGAGGACAAGGACGAGGACAAGGACAAGGGCGATGACAAGGGCGATGACAAGGGCGATGACAAGGACAAGGGTGAGACCGAGAGCATGTTTAAAGATAATATAAACTATAGTGAAATTGATTACTTAGAGGATTCACCTAAAGATTGTGTAAATAGAAAAAAAGATATAGAAAAAATGTTATACAAATGCATTGATACGAATAACAAATGCCTTCATATGAATAAAGATATAGAAGAAAAGTTATCCAAATGCCTTGGACCGAATCACGAATTGCTTAATAAAGGCGGAAAAAAATCATCCAAGAAAAACAAAAGCGCGAAAAAACAAAAACAATCCAGAAAATTATCAAAAAGGCAAGGAGGGAAAAAAATGTCTCGCAAAAACTATTCTAAGAAATAAAAAAAACTATATAAGAAGTTTTCGTAATTTTCTTATATAGAAAATAGACACGTTTTATCAAAAACTTGTTGGTTAGCACATTGAAATTCGGTTGGTTGCAAAAAGAATAGAAATATTTAGTATTACACCGACCGAAAAGAAAAATTCGACACATTATACTATAATTTCTACAGTATTTATATAGAAAATGTCAGAGTGGACGAAATTTGTAACGGCTTATTACAAAAAGCAGCATAAAAAGAACCCTGATTATAAATTCAAGAATGCGTTGAAGGACGCAGCAAAGTTATACAAGAAGAAGGGTGGTGCAGAGGATGATGAGAGTAAGAATGGGGCTGATGATAAGGATGATGAGGATGATGAGGAGTCGGTTTGGAATGATACTGAGGGTGATACTGAGGGTGATGATGTGGATAAGAATAAGGCCGTGGGTAATGCTGTGGATGAGAATAAGGACGTGGGTAATGCAGTGAGTAATACTGTCGGTAATTCTGTGGATAAGAATAAGGCCGTGGGTAATGCAGTGGATGAGAATAATACTAAGGGTGAGGATGGGACTGTGGGGGCTGATGGTAATGCCGAGGGTGATGCAAAGGGTGATGCCGAGGGTGATGCCGAGGGTGATGCCGAGGGTGATGCCGAGGGTAATGCTGAGGGTGATGATAAGGGTGCAACTGAGACTGAGACTAAGGGTAAGGATGTAGATAGGGCTGATAATAAAAAAAAGGAACCATTGAGTGATACGCAACGCAAATTAGAGGAATATACAAAACGTGTTAAAAGTGAAACGGATGAATTAATAAATAAAACGATCTGGACTATAGGCGGTAAAAACTATTCCAAGAAAAACAAAATTGTGAAAAAACAATCCAAGAAAAACAAAAGTATGAAAAAACAATCCAAAAAAATACAAGGCGGTAAAAAGAAGTCTCGTAAAACCTGCTCCAAGAAATGATATATAAGAATACTAAATACATTTCTTATATATACCAATGCATATATGGTTACATGCAACGCAGAATCGTTATGTCATATAAAAAATAATACCCCCCCCCTCCCTATATTCGTAAAACAACACCTATAAATTTATCTAGACAAGTCATAGAATATGTCACAAATTGTTGATACAAATGAACCGTTTAATTTTGATAAAATTACTCTCGCAAAACCGTCATCTGTAACAGGAGGAAATTATTTCATTCGAATTTTGTCAGACCAGCAATCCTTGTATCTTCAACCACCAAAATGCAAAACGAAACAAGGTATTATTCGCGCGGGCAAACGTTTTTATACCGATTTAATGTTTTCAAATGAGAATGAGAAATTTATTCAATGGATGGAGAATTTAGAAAGTCATTGTCAACAACACATTTTCAATAACAGAAAAGAATGGTTTGAAGGCGAAATGGAAATGCACGATATTGAGAACTATTTCACATCTCCTTTAAAAATATACAAATCCGGTAAATATTACATCGCAAGAGTCAATATCACACCTGTTTTAGGAAAACCAAACCTGAAAATTTATGACGAAAATGAAAATGAAGTAAACATGGAATCTTTGGATGATAAAACAAATATTATGACGATTATCGAGATACAAGGCATCAAATGCTCGTCTCGCAGTTTTCAAATCGAAATTGAGATAAAACAGATTATGGTTCTCAATCCTGTAGATATTTTCGAAAAATGCTTGTTATTACCATCACAGAAATCAAGTGGTGCAATTATTACTGCACCCGTTGTATTGACTGATGTCGATACCCATCCCGAAACAGAAGCCGATTCCAATATCGAAGTCGAGTCTCCTCCTTTCGAACCTACTTTAGAAAAATCATTGTTAGATGAACCCCCCAAAAAGGAGGCAGAGACTGAAAATGTAATATTAGAAACATTGACAACAGAACCGGAACAATTTAATAATAATCATGATAACAGCAAAGAAAACGGGACATATTTAGAAGAAATAGATACTACTCACGATGGCATGCAAGAAATCGACTTCAATTTAGAAGAACTTATTGATTCTGACCCTATTCAAATTAAAGAAAGAAACGATGTTTATTACGAAATGTATAGGGAGGCTCGCCGCAAGGCGAAGATAGCCCGCGATTTAGCTCTTTCTTCTTATTTAGAGGCAAAACGTATAAAAAATACATACATGTTGGATGATATTAAGGACAGCGACGAAAGCGATTTAGAGACAGACGACGAATATGAGAATGAAATTTCGCAACCCCAATCCATTTAGAAAAATATGCGACCATTCCATCCTCCATCAAAGAGAACAATTACAAAATATTATTAGAAATCGAACAAATATTTTATCAACCGTTTATATAAACAGAACAGAATGTTTAAGGCTATTCAACAAGGATTACAAAAGTTTTTCACAAAGGAACGTGTTATCGTTTTAATTATATTTTTGATTCTCATGTGGGGATTATTCACTTATTCGAACTCGAAGACCAGCATCCGTGATTTAATGACCACTGGAACTACTCCCGCCCCCGAGGAATCGAAGTCCGGTTCTGCACCTGCTGCACCGGCTTCGACTGCGGCTGCACCTGCTGCCGGATACGCTCTACAGCCCGTTGCTAACCCCAGTGATTTACTTCCCGCAGACAGCCAATGGAGCGCATTAAACCCCAACTCAATGTCTAAGGGAAACATTTTGATGCCTGACCTTCTCCAAGCTGGTTACCACATTGGTTTAGATACTATCGGCCAGACCCTTCGCAACCCCAACTTGCAGCTTCGCTCCGACCCCATCATTTCCAAGAGCGATATTGGGCCATGGAACCAAAGCACCATCGAACCCGATTTAGCTCGTGTTCCTTTGGAAATCGGGCAGGGACCTCGTTAAACCCAATCCAAATTAGCTAATAAATGAACTAGGATGAAATAAAAACCCATAATATTATAAATACAAAAAACAGTTTTTATAATAACAGTATATGACATTGCATTACCATACTTATCCAAATGGCCTACGTATAATATACGAGAAATCGAAAACAAATGCTCCTTTAACGCATATTTATCTATTTTGCAATGTGGGCTCAGTACATGAATCAGATAACCTACATGGCGCCTCACATTTTATAGAGCACATGTGTTTCAAGGGAACAAAGAATATTCCCAAAGCCAAAGACATTTTTATAGAATACGATAAAATTGGCGCGGAATTCAATGCATTTACAATAAAACGCGCAACTGGATATACAGTGACGTGTCAGAACGATTATTTTCACAATTGTGTAAATATCCTCGGTGACATGATGTTTCATTCTACTTTTCCCAAAGAGGAATACAAAAAGGAATATGATGTTGTTCGAGAAGAGAACATTGCAGATAACAACGATTTTGAAGATATTATAAATACGAACACCGATTTGTTGCTATATAAAGGTAGTTCATATGCCAACCCAATAGATTCTATCAAATATCACAACAAAACTCCTCCTGATTATAATTCGATTATTGATTTCTATCATTATTTCTATCAACCGCAAAACATGATTCTAAGTGTTGTATCCTCATTGCCCTTTTCAAAAATAAAATCCCTCGTTTCGACCACAATATTATCAAAATATATTCGTGATATTCCTATTCGACCATGCGGTTCCCCTATCTGTCACGAGTTGTCGTCTCAGACAGATATACAATATCATTTACACAACAGAAAAGGGGTTGAAAATACTTTACTTACAATCGGGTTTAGAACGTGCGATATGAATTCACCAGATATGTATAAATTGGAATTATTAAGAACTATTTTAATTGGAGGTATGAGTGGCCGTTTATTCATGTTATTGCGCGAGAAACACGGGCTAACCTATAGTATTCGCGTTGAAACTGAGAATCATGAAAAGCACGGTGGTTTTGTTATATTTACGCAAACAGATTCGGCGAAATTATTGAAAAATGGTGGTGATTCCAACGGGGTTCTCCCTCTTATAGTAAAATCTTTGGCTGATTTAGTAAAAAAGGGTGTGACTGAAGAAGAATTCGAGATAGCAAAGGGGAATATGAAAGGGGATTTTATAATACAGACAACAGACGATGATGAAAGGGCAAATTATAATGGATTTGAGTGGCTTGTTCGAGAAAAAAAAGAGGACATTGTTCCATACGATGATATATATCGCACATTTATCCATCCATTGAAACATGGCGATATACAGGATGTAATTCGTAAATATTTTAAAAGGGATAAAATGACGGTTTGTATATTATCTGAAAAAGTCCATTCTTTAAGTAAAATTAAAAAATGTTTTGATGATTCATCTCTCTAATACGACATCACTCATTTTTACCTTCAAAAATATGTTTTAGTATATATATACAATGAATTGGATTCTTTCCGTTTACGTTGCGCTTCTTTTCTTCATTTTGACTCCTGGTGTTCTTGTGCGCCTTCCTCCCAAGAGTGGATTGATGACTGTTGCCGCCTTCCACGCTCTTGTGTTTGCCCTTATCTGGACTTTCACTCACAAGCTTGTGTGGAAATTCTCTGCAGGCAAAGAGGGAAACGCCCCTATGACTCCTACCCATACTCCCATGGATGAAAAGGACAAGAAGAAGCAGTAAACCGTCATTTTCATAAAGTGTAAAAATTCATAGAGATTTTTCTTTTCATTCTATAATGTATAACACGGATTTACATTATAGCAATATATACCAAGACACAATATATGAATAACAACGACATTTTAGGGTATTGCATTATTGTATTTATTCTGATTATATGTATCTATGTGTATTTTGACAATTTAGATAGTTTTCAATTAAAATGTATTGTATCTGGCGTAGATGGCAATAAATATTGCGTTCGAGAGCGTTCAAAGTTACAAGCAGCGAGTGATTTATTGGCATCCGTCACAGATAAATGTAAAAAACTGGTTTCATACGTGGATAAAAAACACCCAAAGAATGAAAATATTCAGCGCTTGGTAAAAGGGTTTAACCCAAAAAAAGTAATGGAAACATTACCAACCAGTGAATTCACGGCATACAGCGAGAATAAGGGTGAGAAATTGGCGTTTTGTTTGAATAGAAAAAAGAAGGATAACAATGATTTGATTGATGAGAATACATTGATGTTTGTCGCAATACATGAACTATCTCATATTATGACGAAATCTATAGGACACAAGAGCGAATTTTGGGAGAATTTTAAATTTTTATTAGAAGAAGCAAAGGCCGCTAGATTACATCAACCCGTGGATTATAAAAAGGAGCCTCAAGAATATTGTGGTATGAAAATCCATGACAATCCATATTATGATGTATAATAGACAAATGCGATTCAGTCTAACCAATTGTAATATGCCGTGAAATATATGCTTTATGAATATATAATGCATATATCTAAACCGATTGGATTCTTTTACAAAGAAATTCCGGAAATAACGAGCATTTCTGGTTGGTTCTCAATAGGTGTAAATGTTTTAATTGTATATACGATATCAGATTGTCCGTCTTGACAATGCAAACCAGACATGGAACCAATTCCATGATTTAATACATTGTCACTCGCGAATGATGGTATAATCGTATAATCGGCAGGTTTTTCAATAATAAAATAGTTGTGTTCGCCTTCGAGTATTGCATAAATATCTTTCAAATGAACGTATCTTATAGGCAAACCTATTTGTTGTATATTGAAATATCGTGTTTGTGGAATGACTGTGTGCTCTAACAACGCCCATGTTTCTGGGTCAGTCCAATTACCTACAATTTCGCACATACATCCGTAAAATACAGAATTGTCTTTTTCGCCGAGTTGAATCATTGATTTTATGCGTTCTTTACTTGCCATGTAATAATGTTCGTTCATTCGAAATACAATGTTATCCTTTGGATTTTCTTTTATAAAACTTTGAATGGATACATCGCCGTCGATTGGGTCATATCCCATGGTTTCATTCGTCAATATAATATTTCCGGCATCTTCTATTTGATGTTTTTGTGGAGAAGATTGAGTATTATCGTCAAATTGGTCTATATTTTGTGAGTTTCGAATGTGATTTCGCAATTGTTGTTGGAGTCTTTGAACTTGCAATACTTGTTGTTGTAGTATTTGGCGACGACGCTCTTCTTGCTGTTGCTGTTGCTGTTGTTGTTGCTGTTGTTGTTGCTGTTGTTGTTGCTGTTGTTGTTGCTCTTGTTGTTGCTCTTGTTGTTGCTGTTGTTGTTGCTGTTGTTGTTGCTGTTGTTGTTGTTGCTCTCTTTCTTGCATTATTTCATTTTCGCGAGATAATCTATTTCTAGATAATTCAAACTGTATTCTACGCCGCCGTTGATACTCTCGTATCTGAATTTCATGGTCGGTTAAATTTTGTGTATCATTCGTATTTGATACTGACTCTGTAGATTCCTGAGGTGTTTCTACGGGTGCAATTGGTGTTTCCATAGGGGCATTCCGTGTTTCTACGGATGCAATTGGTGTTTCCATAGTGGCATTCGGTGTTTCCATAGTGGCATTCTGTGTTTCCATAGGGGCGTTCGGCGTTTCTACGGGTGGTGGATGATGCAATCTTTGTTGTTGTTGTGCGTGTATTAACTCTAATCTGGATTGAAAAGGACAATGAATAATTTCAATCGGCGCATTTTCGTCTACTTGTGAAGGAGAATCCTCGTGTAAGTTTACACTCGGCCATCCACGCCTTATTGCAATCCGTGGATAATATGTAAAATAATTAAGTATTTCAGGAATGAATGAAGATAGACACATATGATTCTGTTGTCCCACCACCGACAAATGTTTATTTTCAGTGATAGCATAAAACACCCCTTGGACGAAAGTTTCATATGTAATTTCCGACTGGGGTTCTCTAAATAAATTCGTTTTAAAATTAGAAGACGACCATTTTGCAAACTTCATTAAATTATCCATTGTATATGCAGTGCCGTCCATTCTATTCATCAATACAGAAATAAACATCAAATCGCTTATGAAACTAATATAATCATTAATATCCAATTTTCCATCTCCATCGTCATCATATAAATTAAATATATTTTGAACTATTTCTGTTAATATATTTTCAAGCCTATTCTGTGCACTGAACATTTGTGATAAAAATTGTGATTCAAATGAATTTTCCATTGGCTCTATAGTATGAATGGAAAATCTATTTTTCGAAAAATATGGTGCAAAATGGCGCGTTGCTCTATATTCAGTAAATACATTTATTTTTTATTTCTTACACTATAACTCATTGTCCTGCATTGTATGACATCCGGATAATCAGGGCAAACAGCGCTGTCGCAAATATATTTTTTATTTCGTTTTCCACCAACCATTTTTTCTATACTAGTAACAGGTGTGATTTTGTTTACATCTATACTCCAATGTTCCGGTAGATTTTCACCGTTGCGAATGATATGAGACGCACGCAGATACCACGTGTATGTTTTTTGACATATATCAGGCATTTTTTTTATTTCAGTAAAAAATTCCGACCACGTATTGGTTTTATTCCATATAGGTTGAAAAATTTCATTCAAGTCATTATTCATGAAATCAAAATATGCAGGTTTATGGAATGGATTTGTAAAATTATGAGAAAAAGATTGGTATAGTAATCTCTGTGTTTTGTTTGTTGGATAGGCGCGAAGTTTATCATCATACCATGTCTTTCCTTCGTGAAACAAGAAATAATGATGATTCAAAAACATTTTTACTATTTTACCATTTGGAAGCAAACACTTAAAAAAACTGTTATCTAGAAAATTTACACGAGTTATAGGCGCGTATTTTTGTAGCAATTGGACGGACAAATAAAATAGACGAACAGTATTTTCTCCTCTTATTGACATTTCTCCGTCAACGCAACGTTGGCCGTCTGTATGTAACCATTGCAATTCAGTTGTATTACTTTTCCTATCAAACATGTATTCTATACACATGTCTTTTCCACCAATTTTCAAGAAATCGAATACAGGGTCGCTCGGTTTATATTTTACCGAAACTGATTTATTTACGGTAAATATGTTTTTATCAAAAGCGCGAACTTTATAGGATTCATTATCTTGAGAATAGGTTTCCATTTATACCCGAGTGTTGGTGTAAGTTTCAGCTATATAATCTATATTTGTATAGCTTTATTCATGTTTATCGGTGAAAAACTTTTATGTATAAACCTTTGCGCGTTTTCAATGCGAAAATGTGTAATTCATCAAGCGCCAGACTCAAGTAACGATTTGAAATGACTCTCCGTTGGAGCGTCCAATTTTAGAGCAACGCTGGCATAAACAAATGTATATAATCTATATAGTAGTAAAAATATAGATTATGAAGAATCGCAAGTCGAGAAGATACAATAAAACATGTTCCAAAACAAAACCGAAAAAGAGACAAACTACGAAAAAGTCTCACATGAGAAGACAAAAAGGAGGTTTTTGGCCCTTTAGTGATGACAAAACAACAGAAGCAGACACATCTACATCAATACTACCAACATCCAGCACAAAAGAACTCATGTCTGCATCTCAAAAACACGACATTGATTCACAATCCTCGGCAACCAATATTTCTCTATATCAAATCGCTAAAGAAAAAAATGCAGCGGCAGCAACATCGGCTGCGGTTTTATCGGGTCTAACTTTAGCAGGATATGGTGTCATATCCGGTTTATCAGCAACAGGAGTGGGTCTACCTCTTGCCGGTGCATTGGCAGGTGTTTTATTGTTATCGAATAAGATGGCGGCACTCTATGCAAATAATCAAAAAACGAAAGCGGTTATGTATGATGTTATGAATATCATCTCGAACTCTTATCGATTAAATGATGTTATCAATAAAACAATGGGGATTTTTACTATATATATTTACAACCAAACAGGATTCGCAACAATTGTAATTCCATTCAAAGATGAAAATCAATATAAAACATTATTGGAACAGGCACTCGAAGAAAAGGCGCGGAGTTTAGGTCTTACAAAACAAACTGGCGGCGGATATAAAGAAGAATTCAAGACGAATTTAGTGGGAAAATGCAGTATGAATGAGGATATCAAAGAACGCATTCGTGAAAAGATTGAAGATTTGACGAATTTATTATTGAAGAATGCAACTGACCGTATATTGGATATATTAAAGAAAGACGCCGATGTAATAAATTCTGGGTTTGGTGAAGCAGTAAAGAAAGAATTGACACGACGAAATCAAATTATGTCGAAAACTCTCAGTAAAATAAAGCGTGGACTAGATAGAACAGTAAACTCATCTGCCATTCAAAGCGACATTTTGAAGGATTTGACGATTATCAACGGATTTTTCAATGTACTCAAAAGCCAATACGACATGACTTTGGAACTATATGAAAGAGAGTTTGGAGAAGATTGGAATAAAATTTGGGGGGTTATCCAAAGCACCAATGAATACATAAATTATATGGAGCCGAAAGATGTTCGAGTTGCTGCAGAACAAATTTCAAAGAGCGAAGAGACAATGAATGTCGCTGCAACCATTGTAACAGCGGATATACAAAATAACCCCGAACCCCAACCGGAAGCTGATTCAACTCAGACAGAGACTGACAACCAAACCACCAAAACAATGACTGACAACCAAACCACCCAAGACTAATCATTTTCCATCTAGAACCATGATAAACCACTGCTACTATGGTGGTGAGTAGCACAGTAAACCTCCATATTTTCCAAATCTTCATTCTATAAGAAAAACAATTTATTATAGAATTATCCGTATCTACATACATATTCAAGTGTGTAATTATGAGTCACGTTATTGACACGAAATGTCAGTAATTTTACATGGGGAAACCAACAAGGTTAAATCCGATTCCCATACCAGCACCATTGCGAGCAGAGGCACCCATAGATGGGATAAACACATCAAGAATGCTAAAGGTAGCGGTGGCAGTTAAGGCGACAATGACAATCTCCTCAATGTTTAAGGGCTTTCTGGGGATAATAACTAATACAAGAGAGACAACAAGGCCTTCTATTAAATATTTGATGGCGCGTTTTACGAATTCGGTGAGATCCATTTTTTATATATAGTATTAAAACAAAAAAAATAAATCAAAGTTATCAATATGAATAAGTTGTCCTAAATAATAATGTTATCATTGCAAATTACTTAAATAGATTGTTTTATATATTCCATTAAAATGTCCTCATTTGAAAGAAAGGTGTTGGAAACCGGTGAACGTAACCCTAAATATGTTGATTTGTGCGATGAAGACCCTCCGGTTGCCGGACAAAAATTCGTATGTATGTCGTTTGTTTCTCCCGAAAAAATCCTAAAGAAACGCGAGGTCTATCTTTTCGAACAATTTATGAAGCAATGGGAGTTTTCTAAATCTATGGAAAGATATTTCGAGTTCGTCCATTTTATTTCGTATAAATACAATCTAAATGTTTCGCAGTTGATTGACGATTTTAATGAGTTTGTGCGCGAAGAGACAGACAAGCTAAAGAAGTCGGGAATCGAGGATGATTTCAAGAATTTTATGGATAAGCAAGAGGACAAGCTAAACGACCAATTTGGCCGCGAACATGCTTTCCAGACTTCGGTGCGCGGATTAAAGGTTCGCGGTAGTTATTCTACTCAAGAAGAGGCGGAATTGCGCTGTAAGAAGATTCGCGAACAAGACCCGAACCACGACATTTTCGTTGCACCCGTTGGTGTGTGGGTTCCATGGGATCCGGATGCTTATAAGACAGGCCGTGTAGAGCATCTCGAGGAAGAGCTAAATGCGCTACATAAGGAGAAGCTTAAGAACGAGGAGATGGCGAAGAAGGAATTCGAGGAGCGCGTTCGCGAGACGAAGAAGAAGGCAATTATGGAGAATATCGAGAAGGCGAAGAAGAGTGGCAATGTTCTTACGCAGACAATGGACGAGGAGGGCAATCTAGTTGGCGTTCAGCAGACGGTGAATTTCGAAGACCGCGAAGTTTCTGAGGTAGAATCGACACAGCTTCGCAATGAGTTGTTGATTAGTCGCGCAAATGCAAATACTGAATCCGTCGAATCCGTCGAATCCGTGGAAAATCCTTAGACTATTTTTTCTATATAATCTATATACAAGATTGATTATATAACCCGACACATAAAAATGTCAGACCCAATGCAGTCTCAAATTGACGACATATTGAATCAAAACAAGATTGATGACCTGAAACGATTTTTAGCAAAACGCCAATGTCTGAATAAAACCAACGTCTGTCTCAATTACATGTTTCATTTTATTCAATCGGCGGGAATTTTTACAACCACATTGGCGGCCGGATACAATATAAAGGAGTTGGTTTGGGGTGGAATCGCTTTGAATATCGTGGCGTCTCTTATCAATATTTTCGAACAGACGAACAATACATTGTCGAAACGCTTGATGAAAGACATTGTTGCCATAAAACAGGGGAAATATGTGGACGAGGGGTTGGCAGTTGAGGCAGATAAAAATCAGGCGGAGAAGAATGCAGAAAACGCCCAATCGAGTAAGGTGCCCGTAGAACCCGAAGCCGATGCAAAACCGAATAATTTGTCTGTTCCGCTGCTCGATTCCAGTGTATAACAAAATTCACAAAAAATTGAAATATTTTTTGTGATGATAATCTCCATCATCTAAGAATCAAAATCAATTACAAATGAGTTCGACAACGTTTTATAGCATTCTTCGTGTTTTGTCTAGTGATACGGATGAACTCCGTATCGTTTCACCAACGGAAACAACGAAACATTTTATTGACACTGCTTGGCAGAACAATGAGTATTCGACAGTTGTTGCAAAAACGATGTCGAGAGCTCTTGTGAAAATGCTAATACACATTATTATTAGTTCGAATGAGAAAAACGTAATAAAAAATAAATTCAGTTATTTTAAATCGACTATTGACAACACTTTTATTAATAAAAACACAAAAGATGAGTTTTTGGATATATTCAGTAAAGCCCAGTCTTTGTATAAAAAAATGAATCGTCTTGTATTTATGTATAAATGGAAAAAGGCGCCTATTCGAATGGCAACGGACTTGTTTATGAACCCCATTTCGGAGACACAAAAAAATGTTGTAACTATTATGCATTGTAACGGAAAATTCTTATTTACTCCACTAGACTTGAAGAATGTATTTGAGAATGCTTTGTCGAATTCCCCTTATTTCTTTGCAGAACCGATTTCACCAAAAAATCCATTCAACAATTTGCCGTTTGATAAAGCAAATCTGTATAACATCTATTTCAAATTGAAACACGGTGAAAATGTAATGTCATCCTTGTTTCATCAATATTTCTTGTCGAATTTCAATTTGAACGTTTTTCGCAATATAAATGCTGTTCTTATTCGCAAAATATATATAGAAAAGTATTTGAAAAATGCGTGTATAAAAAATCTTCACAAGGATTGTTTGGTTATGTTGAGTTCAAATCGTTACTGTAAGAGACTTAATATTGATGAATCTTTTCCTGAGGCTAGGTTGGTTGAAATCATGCGTCCATATTTGGAAATGTATTATATTTATAATTATTCTCTAGATATGTATGCTCGTTCAATTAGTATGAATCAATTGGATTATGCATTGCGTAAATTTGCTGCATACAACCCAGGATTTGGTCGTAAGATATATATTAAGCAGTCTAATAATAAATTTACTCCGACATATAACGACAAACATATTGTTTTTGCAAAATATGTTTACCACCGTTCTAAATATGAGACAAGTCATCTTAATGTATTGGATGACGATGAGGACGAGGACGAGGACGAGGACGAGGATGACCTTGACGAGAGCCTTGATGTCGAAGAAGATAAGGAACAGGATGAGGAAGGGGAAGAAAGTGAGGAAGAAAGAGAGCCTAGCCCATTTGTACCAACGTTCCAAAACATGAGAATATTAGAGTAGAATTACACTATTGTCATGGATTGTCCGCTATTTTATAGTAATATTCGTTTTTGTATTTTGTCTGGTTTTTGATACCGATACTCATTTTCGATGTAGATACACATTCATATTGTGCCGCCTTGGCAATAGTTTCCCATGAACCCAAAATAGAACCCGTCGCTATATCAACTTTCTCCACCTTTTTTCCTGTAGATGATGTAGTCTTATATTTCGTTTCATTCGCCCGCAAAGAAACACCATAATATCCTTCATTCGAACCTTTATCCGTCCAAACAGTAGCCTTAAGAGCATATTCACAAGTATTGAGATAATCTTTTATACTCTTCATGTCAGTTTCGTGACATTCCTTACCCACGCTTTTTTTCCAACGCTGGAACTCATCTAGTAAGACAGTATTTAGTATCTTACCGTTGGGTGAAAATACACATACTTGAAATAAAAATGTTTCGACGTCATTGCAACCAATTGGATAGCGCTTTTTATATGATATATCTTTGAGTTTTACACCTACATACCCATACACAATTTGTTCCTTGTTTTGTCTGGATAATCTAGTAGGTTTGAATCGTGTATCTAGATAATTTTTCAGGGCATGAAATGTTTCCTTCTTTGGTTTGGTCTTGCACCAAATACGAAATTGTCCTTCCATATTGGTTGACGCTTCTTCGAGATCGTGTCTAACTATACACATCGTATCAATGAATTCGTGGAATTTTTTCGTATTTTCGTCTTCGGGTAAAATGGAGTTATGATAAACTGACGAATTTTCTTGAATAGCGTTGTTGATATCCACTGTTTGCTTAGACAATTTTTCTTTTAGTTCTTCGATTTCGAAGGTCTTTTGTTTAATGACTTCGTTGGCTTCTTCGAGCTTTGATGTCAATTCTTTTGATGTCTGTTGTAAATCAGTGTTTTCCTTCAGTAAGCGGTTGAAATTCTCGATGTTATATGTCTTCGTGTGGATTATATCTGTGATATGTTTTGTCAGTTTTTCTATCGTAAATCCCGAATCATAAGCAATGATTTCAGTCTTCCTTTTGCCCTTTATTTCGATGCCGCGAATTTGGCGCTTAATTTTGGGGTGCGCTTTGATAATATTTTCAATTTCAACCTTGTTTTGAACACGGAAAGCGGCAACCAGAATAAAATTGTCATATACTTTGTGATGATTTTGAACTCGAGTTGAAAGGTCATTTGAATGACCGAATTTGACGAGAGTTTCTTTGGATTCATTTGTATTATCTATGGTGCCGAAATAAATACATTCGGTATTTACAGGGAATTGGGCGATGATAGCTTTTTCTACTGCCTTTGCTTTATCTTTGTTCGTTTTTATAATGACGTTATCTTTCTGTTCCAATTGTTTTTTTAGTTCGTCGGATTCTTCTTCAATTATTTTATGTAATAATTCTTCCATTTTCATGTAATATTCGTGTATTTCGGATGCTTTTTTTGTTTGAGCTTTCAAACATAAGGATTTGAAACATTTGATTGTTAGCATAATAATTTGACGGTTTTGACCTCCATTTTTTTTGGTTTTTGAGTCAGTTTCGTTTACCAAATGATTTTCACCCAATTGTGTGGTATTTTTTTCCTCATCTATAATAGTTTCAGGGAAGGTAGATAATTTTTTTTTATAATCAACGTCGATTTTACAATAGGATTCCAATGTTCTAATTGCGTTAAATTTTGAAGAAAAACCCAACCATTTCCATACTTTATCCAAATCGACTACAAAATCGTTGTTTTTGTCGTAATTTAGATAACAAAAGAAACTGCTTACAAATAATTGTTGTTCAAATCCAGTGAATGTTTCTTGAATATTTATCAATAATTTGTTGTTATATGTGCTAGAAAGTTTGACAATAGGGTTTTTTTCAATAAGGTCAACGATGTTGAGTTCGGTCATCTTATTATATTAGTTATTATTGTTTATTCTTTATATTGATATTGTAGTTTAATAAATGATAAAGCGGTTTTTGAAAAGCGGTTTTACATTCATTATTCAACTGTAGTATTTTCCAAAGAAAACCGCTTCTCCCATATGAGAAGCGGTTTTCTTTCCAAAATGCAAGGTCGCTTTTCGTTTTCAAAAGCGGTTTTTGAAAAAGCGGTTTTGTATATTTCCAAAATGAAGGGTCGCTTTTTATTATTAAAAGCGGTTTTTGAAAAAGCGGTTTTGAAAATTACATTAAAGTACTCAATTACCACTTCGTTTTTTTCACATTGATTGACTGTGCGCTCTTCTTTTTTGATTTGCTCGGGTCGTAAGCCTCGTCTTCATCGTCCGATCCCATACTCTTCGATATTTCCCAGAATTCTTTCGAACCCAACTTGAAATCAGGGTGGTCTTGTGCCTTATACCAAAATATTTGGTCATTCAATTTGTTCGATTTCGCATTGTTATTGATAACCAAACATTCATAATTCTCTGTGGTTTGATCCATTACAGCACAAAACGACTCTAATGTTGGAAACATACTCGCATAATTCTCCCATATCTTTTTACGATTTACCAAATATGGTTCACGAAGAATAAAAACGTAGTCGATATTGGTGCGGAGATTTGGAGGAATGCCCAAAGGATATTGCATTGTGATGATCAACATGACCTTCCAATGCCTTCCGTTCATGAATAACAAACGCATCATCTTATCACGAGTCCATGATTGGTCGTATAAACAATCATCTAAAATAACGAAAGTCCTCGGGTCAATTGTCGTTTTACGATACGTTTCAATTTCTTTATTCACCTGTTTTAACACCGTTCTCTGTCTTCTCAATACATTCTCAATAAGAGCCGTGTTATACTCATCATGAATGAACAATTTGGGGACGTGCGCTGCATAAAACCCGTTACCGGCTTCAGTTCCGGATATAACAGTGCCGATTGGAATATCTTGGTGATAAAACAACAAATCTCTTACTAAGTATGACTTACCTGTATCACGACGGCCAATTAATACAACAACTGGGCCCTTATTCTCATCAGGTTTGAATGTAATTGATTTCATATCAAACTTTTTTAACTCTAATGTCATATTTTATTCTTTAGAATACAATAACAAAGCATATTATTGTATTCAAAACAACGAGTGACATTTTGTTTATTATTGTTAGTTAAAAAGGAGGATTAAAAATATAGCAAGCAGTTATACCATTTAGTAAAATAAATGCTTTCTCCTAAATTCGAGCTTTACTATACGAAAATTGAACCTTTGGATTTACAATCTTTAGAAAAAGACGCTTTGTTATCTATAGATGACGTAAATAATCAATATAAACCATTTCATATAACTAAATTTCAAAACTACAACCCAGTTTACTCTAGATTTTTTGAATTAACTTCGAAAAACTACAACCGTATTACATTGAATCATAGGTATCACATTAAAACGCTGTTTCAAGTTTTAGACACGGAAACAAATGAAACCATTTATCGAGACGTTTTTGTGAAATATTCTCCTCTTTTAGACCCGATAAAGTATATGACGGGAAAATATGAAAAATACGGGGGTTTATTGCATACATTGCCTTCTAGTTCAGATGCAAATCATGTTTGCCTGAATAAAATAAAGGATTCAAATAATGTTTCTTATGTTGATAATTTCTTTTATTATCTCACTACGCAATTGTTAAATCATCATAATTTTTTACACGGAGTCGAGTATTATGGTTCTTTTTTAGGAATTCAAGAGAAATTTAAAATGAATGTTTCGGACGATTTGGAATATTTGTCTGATTCATCTTATTTCATTGAAAACTATAATAAATTATACACCGTCACTCACCCATATATGAACGAGTTTGTAAAAAACAGCACATCTTCTCGTGCGAATAAAAATAAAATTGTTATTTCGAATTCTCGTAATACGAGCGAGGTGTCGATAGGGGCTCTTGATATTTGCGATAATTCGGGTGATTCGAATGGTGTTCTCGATGAATTAGATTTGGTTTATGAAAAAGAAATAAATACTGTTCGAAATTCTGTTAGTGGAGACGACTCTAGTGATTCTCTAGACGATGATTATGTTTCGAGCAGCGAATGTGATGATGATGATGATGATGATGATTCGGGAAGTGAATGTAATGATGATGATTCGGGAAGTGAATGTAATGATGATGATTCGGGAAGTGAATGTAATGATGATGATTCGGGAAGTGAATGCGATGATGATTCAGTCAGCGAATGCAATAGTTCAAGTAAATCAAATGGAGATGAATCGAGCCAATCATCAGGGAGTGGTTCCTGTACGGATGAGGAAGAAATCCAATATGCATATATTAACAATTTCCCCATCCAAATGATTTGTCTCGAAAAATGCGACGGAACATTAGATGAGCTTTTTGAAAAAGATAAAATAGACGAGGAAGAAGGTATGGCAATTTTGTTCCAAATCATAATGACACTACTTGTTTACCAAAAAGCTTTTCATTTTACACACAATGATTTACACACAAACAATATTATGTATAAAAATACGACAGTGGAATATTTGTATTATCAATATAAAAAACAAGTGTATCGTGTGCCTACTTATGGTAAAATCTATAAAATCATTGATTTTGGAAGAGCGATTTATCGTTATAAAAACGAATTGTTTTGCAGCGACAGTTTTGCAAATGGCGGAGATGCGTCGACTCAATATAACTGCGAACCTTATATGGATGAAAATAAACCGCGTCTTGAACCTAATTACAGTTTCGACTTATGTCGATTGGGTTGTTCTATTTATGATTTCATTATTGAAGAAGAGTATGATACAAAAAAATTTAATGAACTTCAAAAAATAATTTACAATTGGTGTTTAGATGATAACGGTAAAAATGTGCTATATAAGAAAAATGGTGACGAACGATATCCGGGGTTCAAACTATACAAAATGATTGCAAGAACCGTTCACCGACACACCCCCGAACAACAATTGAAGAATTCATATTACAATCGTTATATACATTCCCATAAAGGAGAACATTTTATAAATATCGATGATTTTCCTACTTATGTAACAGGCTCAGATTGAATATGAGAAAAACTGCGATTTGTTGAAAATTTGAAACGGGCATTGACTGTATGGACGGTTCACCATAAATAAAATTGATTCGAAAAATTTTATTTATTATTTTATTTGTTTTATTTATTTTTTACTTTAAATATATAACAAATGCATATTGCAGTTCTTGTATATGGTAGATTGAACAAATGCGTTGAACATCACAGTAATATAATGGAAAGTTTGGGAAAAAATAATGATATTGATTTTTTTTGTTCATCTGACAATTCACCCGAATCACTGATAAATTCATTCATTTCTCTATATAAACCAATATTGTATAATAACAGACCTATAAAATACGAGTATGATTTAAGCAAATATTCGGGCAAAAGAAGTGAAACAAATATTCATAATATGACATGCCATTTCATAAACAAGAACCGAGTTTTGATTTTATTAGAAGAACATACGTGTTGTATTTTCTAACATAATCATTTACAAACCTTTCTATTTTAGGAGTAATTTTAATATTATGATTTTTACGTGTTTTTCTATTTACATTTCCATTTTGGTTATATTGTTTTACCCATCGTGATAATGATTGATATTTACATTTGAATAACTTACAAGTATCGCGCATATCATCTTTTCCTTCTAAATAATGTTTTACAGCAACTTCTTTATAATCTTCACTATGATGCGACATAATACATATATATAAAATTATTTAAAAAATATTTAGGAATATATTATAATGGAAAATAATGATGATTTAAAAAATGAAAATGATAAATTAAAACAAAGGATAAATGAACTAGAAAAACATTTAAAAAAGTATACAAATAGTAAAGGTCATCAAGAATATTATGAAAAGAATAAAGAAACAATTAAGAAAAAGGGAAATATACATTTAACAAAACTTAAAGAAGAAAATCCAGACAAATTAAAAGAATATAGAAGAAGGGCGTATTTAAAAAGAAAGGAAAAATTACAAAAAGAAAAAGAAATTATTGAGAATATTTAGGAAAATTTAAATACATTTAATTAAATGTATTTAAAAAATAAAATATTTAGGTAATATATAGAATGGCGAAAAAGAAGAAACAACAGGACAATCCTGAAAAATACAGATGTTTCAAAGTTCCTATTACTGCTATTTTACATAAGGATAATGATATAGCGAAACGAAATATGATGATTTTACAAGATGCTATTTCACGAGCTAACAAAATAACTTCTAAATCGTATTTATTATTACGATTATGGGTTTTACAAAAATACCATAATGATATTGTTATTCCTGAAATTACAACTGATACTATTTCTATGGCGATGAAATCTGTATTGAAACCTTCTTCTGGACCAAAACCAAAAGGAAATAATCAACTTTTATTACAAGAGTTTCAAACCCTATATGAGTTTTCATTAGAGGATGGAAAAAATCTATCTGCTATATTAGATTATTATGCTACCACTATGCTAACATCTATTACCAATAACATTAAAATACACTTTTTTGATTATGTAAATCGGTTTATCAATTCTTATTTCAAAGCAATTTACAAGGAAGAAATTACTAATAAAGTATTCAAAAAACAACTCTTCAAAGAACTTCGTATTGTGAAAAATGATATTTTGAATAATACTTTATTATGTGATGAAAAATACCATACATGGATAAATGAAACCAGATATAAAATCGTTCCAAAAGAGTATGATACCAGTTATTACTATGATGTATGTTGCGAACCATACAAGTATCTAAAACATATGATTTTTATGTGTTTAGAACTGGAAAGATTAGAAACAAAGTCATTCCAATTTTTTCCAATTCAAACTAACGCTGTTCCAAGACATATTCAAGTAGATACAAAGGCAATGGTAGAATTATTTTTAGATACAAAACGAGATGAAAAACTAATGAAAATCTGTAAGTTTCCTGAAAAAGATGGTAAAATAATGAAATCGGTATCTAACAATCTAATGTATTGTCTGGAAGAAAACAAGGAGTTTATATGGGATTATTTATGGGATGTGAAACAAACACGCAAAAATTACCAGTTTGATTATACTATTATTACAGATGGATATGCGACATCTTTGCGATTTCTTCATAAAGATTGTGTGGAAGAAGAACAACAAAAGAAAGATAAGAAAAAAGCTGGAAAAAAAGCATTACAAGGTCTTACCAAAGAAGAAAAGAAACAACAACAAAAAAAACTTACGAAACTATTACGAAAGCAACGCATGGAAAATCCACCAAAGAAAAAAGGAACAACTAAAGACTTACCAGAGTTTCCGTATATTGATGAATTACCAATCGAAGCATTAAAGGGAAAACATATTTTTATTGACCCTGGAAAGCGTAGTTTATTTACCATGATGGATGATAAAGGGAAGTTTTGTTCTTATACAAATGGTATGCGTATCAAAGAAACAAAACGATTGAAATATCAAAGATTACTAAAAAATTACAAGGATAAAATCCACATTACAGAAACCGAAGAAACCTTAAACAAATATAACTCTAAAAGTTGTAATATGGATAAGTTCAAGGAATATATAGCAAAAAAACTGGAAGTAAATGATATAGTTGTTCCATTATATCAAAATATTCAATTTCGTAAATACAAATGGTATGCGTTCATCAATAAGAAGCGAAGTGAAGATAATATGCTGAATATGATTGAGAAAAAGTATAGCAAAGACCATACTATTATCATAGGAGATTGGAGTATAGGGAAGCAAATGAGAAACTTTATCTCCACTCCAAACTTATCATTGAAAAGAAAATTAAAGGAGCGTTTCAAAGTATATAACATAGATGAGTTTAGGACATCATGTTTATCATACAAAACGAAAGACCTTTGTAAAAATCTATATTTGCCTGATAAGAAAGGCGAAGATAGAAAAATCCACTCTATCCTAACATATCAAATGGAAAACAACAGGAAAGGGTGTATCAACCGAGATAAGAACGGATGTAAAAATATTCGTTATGTATTCAACTACTACAAGAAAACAGGAAAAAGACCTGAAAAGTTTAGAAGGGAATACAAACTAGAAAGAATAGCATCAACCACCGAAACGAAAGTGGAGGTTGTCAAGTGTGCTAATGCCTGAAAAGGTGCTTTTACACCACAATAACAAAAAAGAAATGGACGATAATTTTATTTTTTTAAGGTAATTTTGTCTCATTTTTCTTTTCGGTCGGTGTAATAGTATCTACATTCCGGCGGGTTACGACCATGTAAATAATGGGGTAAACGACCAAATTGCGTATGGAAAGATGGATGTTATGAAAAAATATAATTCTATAAATGCTGTAGATTTATTAGAGAAAAAACTTTCTATACCACATCCAGAATCTCTAAATTGTGCGAATATTCGTTATTATGGTCTAAAAATAAATAGACCTCGTATAATTTATTACATTGATAGATAAAAACAATCAACTCTATTCGATGAAGAAAATGCTATAGTTGTGAGTGTTTTGGGGATAATTAGACGAATAATCCCCTGTTTTGGGGATAATTAGACGAATTATCCCCTGTTTTGGGGATTATTAGACGAATTATCCCCTGTTTTGGGGATTATTAGACGAATTATCCCCTAAATGGAGACCATTTGTCTAATCCGCGTTTATTGCGAAATTTTCTTTGAAAAAAATATGCAGCCAGACTAAAATTATTTTTTCTGTATTTACAGCATTATCGGGCAAAACCGAATTTTCACGTTTTTTGAAAACAAAGAAAGTGTTTGGGTTTTTCATTTTGGACATTTTATTTTTGTCCATTTTGAAAAAGCTCGACCCTTTCTTTGTTTTGAAAAATACACGATTCAGTTTCATACGTATGAAATCTTAAAAACTCATATGTATCACTATATATAACCTACCAAATCATATATAGTAAGAGAAAAGTAGTATCATAAAAATTATGACATCACTTATCGAAAAGCCATTTTTTCTCCATATCCAACATGAGCCTCTCATAATTCACATTCCGGTTTTCGATGTCACTATAACTCTCTGCTTGTATCACAGTAGGCGGTGTTATCATGAACCACACTCCCGTTAATTGCAATCGCTTCCAATACATATCGAGTGCATACTCCTGTTTATTTTCAGGTTCACGCATCAAATTCTGAGCGCTTTCTTTAAAATTAACCAATAATGTGTCGTAATAATGCTTTTTCACAATATAACCCGTAGTGGTTTGGCAATTATAAATTCTCGCATAATAATCAGTTATTATGTCATAAGGGGGCACATTATTCCCACCGATAATTAATACATCCCAATGAAAGGTATTATTTCGAGCAAACAACTCCATATTCGATTTTAATAATTCGGGGTTCGTAAAACATATGTCGTCTTCACATATAAATACATATTCATAATCGCGTTTTTTTGCCATTTCTAAACAACGAATGTGACTTAAAGTGCATCCAATCGCGCCCGTTTTCGTTCGAACTGCGTTTACACGCTCTGCGCGAATTCCCAGTTTTTGAAATTCTCGTTTCGAGTGTTGCAACCTGTCGGTGCGATGTTCTAAATTTATAAATAGTGTATTTTTAAACAGTTCCATTTTTATATATAGAGTCTAGCTTTTATGTCATTTTACACGGGGAACCAATCTTTGTGTGTCCTTGTCAATCGCACATTACAACAAAGAGCCTGATATCAATGGTGTGGGTTGTGTCTTCAATACAGAGACTTCTTGTTTCAGTGACTTGAGGTCTTTTGTCAATTCGAGAACAACAGTTCGTAGAGTATTTATCTCTTGAAATTGCATGTTGATTCTTTCCATCATCTCGCTCGAAATATTAATAATGCTGTGAATACTGTCGTGTATAACGGGAGCGTCAGACGACCATGAAACCTTCTTTTTTTCAGGCTCGGTAACAGGTTTCTTTTCCATTTCGTTTGTCAAGGGTTCGGTGGGAACAGATACGGGCGGTTGGACGTTCATTTGTAACTTCTTTAATTCTTCCTCTCTCTGTTGAATATGGGTTTTAATTAAATCATCCATATTCGTAATCGCGGTATCCTTCTCTTTTTCGCGAAAGTCAATCTTAGTTGGCGACTTTTTCTCTAATAAAGATTCGTATTCCTTTTGTCTCTCTTGAAATTGAGACTGAAATGCCTCTTGTCGATAATGTTGAATATTTTCTCTAGAGAAGGCCGTAGATGGTGGCTGAGATAAAGATGGTGCAGGAGCAGGATTAGGAGCAGGAGCAGGATTAGGAGCAGGAGCAGGCAGTGACGGCGGCTCTGTAACACGTTCACGTATCGAACTCATCATATAAGACAGCGTTTCTCTGTTTAAACGATTCAATTCTTGCAAGTCAATATGATTGTGCTTATTTTTCTCATAGAACATTTGTATTACGGATTTGAACCATCGCTCTTTATGTATGGGTTCGTATTTCGAAAAGAATTGGGTTACTAATTCGGTATTTTGCAATATATTCCATAATAATTGTTGATTTTCAGGATGGACGTATGATGACATGATTGATGTATATAGACATTTATTCAAAAATATCTATATATTACTTTTTTCAACACTTATTTTACTAGCGGAACACAAATAAACGCTGTTACTTTCTATTTTTTATAGTATATTGTTTTTTACACCCCGAAGAATGTGAATCCACAGAGCGTATGAAATTATTCGGCGGCTTAGACCGATTGCCATTTATAGTAACAGGGCGTTTTCTTGTTCCACCAGATTGCTTCTTATTGTTTTTTGGAATTTCAACATGGAAGATTGTCTCGTTGTTTTTCAAATAGGTTTTTTTTTGTTCTTCAAATTCCTCTTTTGATTCATTATTTAGAGTTTTACCACGCAAACGTTTAGCTGCATCAATAGAATCTTCAAATATAGCTAAAAGCTGGTTTTCTGTTGCTGCGAATTCTGAAAAAGGTTGTTCATTAAACTGAGGTGTGATGTGTATGTCAGCAACACTCGTGCCGTTTAACATTTTATCTGATATTTTTTTATCTTTTACTGGGAAAATCTTGACGGATATTTCGTTTTTATTTGCGTTTTTCTCCTTTTTACTATTATCTTCGGTCGCGTCCCCACTGTCACTCTCACTGTCGCTTCCACTTTCGCTCCCACTCCCACTCCCACTCCCACTCTCACTCTCATCATGACGTTTTGATGTAAACCTACTTTTTATTTTACCACCAAAACTCTTTATACCCGCCCAAACATGCCCGAATAGTGTTTGTTTACGTAATTTAGTTGGTGTTGTCATTTTCTTTCTATTTTTTATCCTTTCTATAATAAAAGGATAAAAAATCACAAAGACATCAATTATTAAAATAAATTTTTCTATATTTACTTACATATTTATCAGGTATGCGTTTCTCTTTAAAAAACCTTATTTTCTCCGTCTTATTCGTAAGAGATTTATGTTCCGTTTCACCAGTAAGCATCGTAATAATAAAATATAAAGAATACACACCACATTCCGTGTTCCCCATTTGATGTTCTAACGGATAATTCTCATAAAATTTGAAATCTAGAAGAGGTATATGAGACAATCCTTGTTTCTTTATTCTTTTAACTAATTTACGAATTTCCCGAGGTATTTTATTACCTGCACTGTCTAAATAAAAGATAAACTTATCTTCTAAATCCACAAACAAAGACACCCAGTGAGAACCAGGTTCATCGTGTTTATCTAAATTGAATACAATACCTAATTTCGTTTTACCAGAATCATAATAACGTTTAATATCAAAATTACACAATTCCTCCCACACACACTTCTCATCTTGGTCTGTAGGTCGACTATCGAAATCAATCGGCGTGGGCCCAATGACTTTAAAAGATGGGTGTGTCAGTTCATATTGATGGAGCACCTCGATAATGTCGAAATTTGACAACCACTCTTTTGGATTCTTTTTCCATTCTTTTGGCTGCGATGGTGCAAACAAAAATTTCTCTAAATTTTCGCGCATCTCTTTATCATCTATTTCTTTCAACCAACAATCCTCTTTTCTGCACGAAAACAATCTTTTTCTAAATTCATTCCACAATTCTTGTGGGCGGCTCTCTTTAATCGGGTTATTTGGATGATTTTTGTTATAATGTATTTTTAATTGTTCCAATGCAGCGGGGGTGAAACAACTCCCCTCGATTTGTGTTTTTCCATTCACAATTGGACTACAAACCTGCTTTTTTAATGTGAAATTTTTCGATTTTTTTACAAATCTTTTTGTCTTTGGCATACTATTATTACGAGTATTTTTTATATGTTCCGCCTTGTTATATATTCTTCTCATTTTATTTCGACATAAAAAAATATCATCCACTCACAAAACATCGTTATTCAACTATATGTAAATCTACGTGCAATTAGGACGGGCGGGGCTGGGGCAACATTAGGTATTGAAGTTATGTCTGGTATTCTTGGCGCTGTTTTTTTTGGCAGTGACGACCAATAAAAAAATAAAATTTTTTCTACGTATTATTTATAGATGACCGCAAAACGTAAAACGCAGAAAAAACATTCGAGATCTCAAAAAAGCGGATTAAAACTATTTAGGGGTGGCCTCCCCCTCCACGCCGCCCACGCGGCCCCCACACCCCCCTTATGAATTATGCAAATAGAAATAGAACAAGGATACGGACAGACAACCCAGGTAGTACATATAGTGAGCTAGGACGAATTTTGTCTGATAATTGGAAACGTTTTAGCGATGAAGAGAAAGCAAGTTATAGTGATGAAGCGATTGAATTGCGGCAAATTAAAGAGGCAAAAGATGCACAAAAACGAGTCTTAGATGAATATAAAGAATTTGTTGAAGTGTCAAAAGCTGACCCCACCCCGAGCAGAATCTCTTTTGTTGGCGAAGACTATCGTGAATCAGAAAAACGGTGGCCTGGTATTGGTGGAAAGACGAGAAAAATCAGGAAGTGTCACTCAAAAGAAAGAAGAAAACGTTAGATATTAGGCGTTGAAACTATAACCGTGCTGTTTTTTTTGGCAGCGACGATCAATAAAAAAATAAATGTTATTGAATATTTATTTTCATAACAAACTGGACATTCGTTTATTTCTTGCGACTATCATTATAATTTTGTAAAAGTTGTTTTACACCTTTTCTCATTCAAAACGCCCACTTTGTGGGCGTAAATGAGTGAAAGGTAACGTTGCCTTTGTGCTTTTTCAATGCGAAAAGGTGTAATTTATCATTTTCGTTAAGTATATTTTGTTTTTCTTCCTCTACTTGTTTTATTTTATGTAAGAGTTCTTCAATATTCATTGTAAAAGACATAAAAAATAAATATAAAAAAGGCGAAAAAACAAGTCATAAAAGTCAATATCAAGAAAATATATAGAACTCCCAACAGTTCAATACTACGTGCAATTAGGACGCAAATGCATCATATGTTTGGGGATTTGAATAATTCGCCAAATATTCGCCAAATCCGCAGTGACTTCACGAATGCCGGCTTGCAATTCAGTAATTTCTCTTCGTTGCGACATCATTGTTCCCATCCGTTCCGTAGATTTCGGGTAATGCTTCGATTCAAACACTAAATTTATGGTATCAGTAATAGTATCCAAAATCTGAACGTCGTGTGATTCAGTCTCTTTATATAAGATATTAATATTTTTTTGCATTGTCGTAATTTCTTCCGTGGTCTCATCAAATGAATCTTTTACAAAAGTCCGCAAATGGTTCACGGTATTATCTATATCACAATTCATATCTTGCAAGTTTTTTTCTATACACTGTATTTTTTCATTCAATACCGATTCTGTATCCCGTATATCTTGCGACAAACTCTCCTCGATAAGACCGACAGCGTTATATATACGCAACTCTGTATCACGCTTGATTTCCTCCTTATTTTCACGAATTGTATCTGCAATATCTTTTCTTAGATTCTCTTCTATGCGTTGGATGCGTAAATTAAAGTCGTCAATTTGAAGCATCATGGTTTCAAGAGCATATTCGGCGATATCCGCCTCATCATCTTTATTCTTGACATTCGTCAACGATTTCCTATAAGAAATGCGGAAAAGCACGTATTCAATAAATAGAACGCAAAATAGAACGAAATCGAAATTTGACAACATTTTCTTTTGATGCGATAATGATGTCAAAAACATTGGGAACTGAATCAGTTCAATTTTTTTCAACGACGTTTTGGAAAATAGTTTGGTAGCGGAAAATCAGACGCAGTTTTACGAACCCTCTCTTTACCCCATAATGAGGCACCCGATTCAACCGGAATGGCATCATATTTATCAAAATCGAACATTGTTTCATCCTCCTCTTGGATACAATAGTCATTCGAAGCACGCCCTTCCATATCCTTCATTTGTAAATAACGAACCGTTGTTTTAATAAAGGCATCGAAACTCTCATTTACATCATGGGTGATTTGATGCTCTGGATTTGACAATAATTCAGCGAAAATGTTCTCTATCCCGTTTTTATACCTTTTTATAGTCGTGCTATATTTCTGTAACTGCTCGTATTTTTGAGGGTCGGTTTTTGCAACCACCTTTTTATAATGTTTGCGGTTCATCAGCAATTCCATTGTCATTTTATCAATAGATTCCGTAGAAAGCGAGGGTGTGTCAATATTATCATCCATATTGTATACATATATACGAAACATTTTATGTCTTTGTTACACATAAAATATTTATCGACCACCGTTTTTTTTCGTCTTGTTATTTTTTATTTCACGTTCCACGCGCTTTTTCTCCTTATCTTTCTCTTTCTCCGCTTTTCGAGTTGCGCGTTCATCACGCTTTCGTTGTTCCTCATCCGCCTTGTGTTGTTTATCAGCCAATTTAGCCGCGTTTGCATCTAACGCATCATCAATTTCTCGGCGTATTTTGGGAACATATGTATCGACGATATTTTTCACAATATTGTTTGTAATTTCTTCTTTATAATCGTCTTGTTTACGCAGCGTTTTTCGCAATTTTTTCTCGGCCATTTTGATTTGGCGTTCCTCCTTTTTATGGGCCGTCAACATCTTTTTTACGGTTTTCCGCAAAGTATTCACTGTATCGGTTCTATTCTTTTTCGTTTGTTTGATGAGATTATTCACCGACTTTTCTTTCACTTTCAAATCCTTTTTCGTAATACGCGTCATCGATTTTTTATCATCCTGTGCGTCTTTCAAATTCATCTTTACTACACTGCGTTCGAGGTCAGTAATCGACTTCGATTTGATTATCTTTTTCAAACGCTCAATATTAGTTTTATATGCAGTAATCTTCATCTTTAATTCGTCATGCATTGACTTAATCTGTTTCTCATAGTTATCCAATTCCTCATCATACTTGCGAACCGAAGGATGCTCTTTTATTTTTACTTTGAAATCGGCGGCAGCATTGTCTATTTTCACACCACACTTTTTTTTTATATTATACACAAGAGAGTCTTTATATTCCTCATATTTTTCCTCCATTTTTTCAATGTTCTCTTTCACCTTTTCCATACCTTCCTTTTTCAAAAGATTCTTCGCCTTTACAGTATTGCGGATTTCTTTGACCTTTTCTTTAATTTCTTTCACGTTTTGTTTTGCTTCCGCGACCATGAGTTTGATATTTTGTTTCGTAATCTTTTCACAAGTTTTTAAATCCGCACCAGTTTTCCCCTGACAAAACTCGTTTTTCAAATACTTAAATGTGTTCGCATCTACTTCCTTCAATTCCTCATCTATGCTCTTATTGGCATCTTCGATTTTACGTTTTAATTCGGGAATGTCGCTATTCAATATATCGCGAACGATTTTCTTGTCGAAATTGCCGACATTTTGTATTTCTTTCGAATTCACCATAGGTGTGATTATATGTTCGATTATTGGCTGGGAAAATTGGCGCGCGTCTTTTTCGCGATTTAAATAACTTACATATCCCGCAATTTCATTCAAAAATTTATCGCGACCATCTTCGGTGAATTCGCCCATTGCGTTCAAATACGTGTTTGCAAAATCGCCGAAATTGTCGGGCATTTGACGGTCTATCGGTTTACACAAGTTTATCAATTGTATTAATTCCATGGGGTCTTTCGAAATCGGCGTCGCAGTCATTAGCAACAATTTTGCCGAATCCTCACCAGAAACCACAAATGAATTCATTAAAGCTTTGTGAAATGCGGGCATATCGGGTTGTTCTATTGAACTGACCCCTCCTCCATACAATTTATGTGCCTCGTCTATAATTAAAAGTGTTTTGCGAAGGGGGTCGGCCTCTCCATTGAGCGCCACCAATTTTTTATAAAAATCGTTCTTTTTCGAAACCAAATTACTGAACTGTTTATAAGACATTGGACGAATACGCCATGCTTTGGATAATAATTTCATTCTCTTATTCTGCTCTGTAGGTATAACAAGACCCGAATTCTGTATTTGATATCGCAAACTTTCATTGCATACCTGTTCGAACATATTCTTCCAAATGTCGTTTTTCAACGTGGTTCGAGTAACCCAGAGAATCGTGTATCCCTGTTTTTCGAAACTGCTCGTTGCGGTTGCAATTGCAGTCGCCGTTTTACCCGTCCCTACGGAATGCCATAACAATAACCCTTTTCTCGGATTCATGGGTGTAAAATAGTGTCTTGCGAAATCTTGGGTTGGCGTGTATTTAATAATTTCCGTTCCACCACTTTTCTTGTCCTGACAAAGATTTTCCATTTTCACCTCCGTCCATTTGTATTCTTGAAAATGGTCGCCGATGTATTTTCGCAACTCTTCGAACCCCATATATGGATTCGTTCCAAAATCGTCCACTAATCGCAATTTCTTTTTTTTTTCACCACCACCACCACCATTCATTTCAAATGCATCTGCTCCGCCATAAACAAATTCAGCGTCTTCGGGTAGAGAAATTTCGCCTTCGTCGTCTTCGTTCTCAATATTTGCAAATGGAATAGAAAAGGTGTGGATATTTTTATTTAGTTCATAATCCACGGAACCATATATCGCCGTTTTTTCTAAATCCGTGTTGAAATAATAGCGACGGACATCAATATTCATCGTTTTTAGATATAAATCCATTGCACTATTTGCGCCTAAAAACCCAGTTTGTATGGATTCGGGTATCGATAAATCGTAAATATAAACGAAAAGCGGCCAACCTTGTGTGGGATGGAATTCGAGACCTTTTTGTCCGCAGGTTCTAGTTCCACGCCCGATAACTTGTTTTTGGTCGGCGGAAACAACAGATGGTTCGAATATGTGGATATATTTGATATCGAACAAATCAATTCCTTCTTTAAAACCGCTATCCATGATAATAATTCGAGCAAGTTCTCCGTGAATATTGTCGGGACGCTGGTTGAATGTTTTAAGGACGTGTTTTTTCATATCCACTGTCATATTTTGGTCGTAAACAGATATCGACGATAATAAATAAAAATTGTTATATTTCGTTTTTAGCAAATCGTCTTCTGTCTTCATTTCTATTTTTTTATAACGTTTTTCTTTTTTTGTGCTGGTTTTTTTCGGTTCTGCGGTGTATCCTAAATGCATACCTTTTGCTATAAGTGCAGAGGCAATCATTTTGGCGCCATATCCAGCATATTTCAAATCAGAAAAAATGAAATGTTTGAATGCTTTACCGTGTTTTTTTCTGTCTTTTTTGTCGAGCTCTTCTATTTTATTTAAAAGTGACTCGAGTTTGGGAGAATGTGAAGACATATCATTTAGTAATTTTTTTGCGGAGAATTCTTGCTCGTCGAATTTGTATTCCTTGCTCGTTTTACTCCAGTTTGATTTTTTGCGGACGCATTCGGGTTCAAATGCGACAGTTTTGTCGTTATCAAAAGTCGATTCCAAATCCTTGATATTTATAATATTTTCATCTGCCATTATATAGTATCGAAATATAAAAATCTATTATATATATATCTAATGAATACTCCATATTTTGTTCCTAACACAACTGTAACTGTAACTTCAACAAAGAATTTAGGCGGCCCCTTCCAGGGATACTCGCCCCAACAAACCTTGACGAATTTCAAAGATAGCAATCAGGTTTTGGAACGTAGAATTGTTCGTGGTTCGTGGAACAATCAAAACGCTCTCGGCACTGTAAATGGTAAGTCTCGCATTGTGACTCCTTTTCGTGCGGTGAATAATTTAGGTGATTTCTTAGGACGCCAAAACTACGTCTGTGGTGGATCTAACCAAGTCAATGCGAACAAACCTGGATGGAAGGGGCATATTGGTTCTATTATTTCGAGATGCGATAACACGGGTGTTGCTGCATCAGTGTGCAACAATCGTTTTGTGCCAGATTCCTCTGATTACATTCGTTACAAGAAACAGAGCGCTATGGTGAAAAACTACAACGACATTACATTTGGTGGAGACCAAAGCAATGCGTCTTACAGCGCTATTATGCGCGTGCATAGATTTTAGTGCCTTTTATGATTTGCAACAGAGCTTATAATATTTGTGTATAGAAAGATTATATACTGTATATATATAATACAGTATATCATAACAATGTTTCGTTCCATGTTACCTATAGTTGATATCAATAACGGCATATTGAAAGCTGTACGTGCAATGCCCCAAAAAGACAGCACATCAGACGGAACATCTACGTTTGAAATGTCGCGTCGCAATTACATTGAAACACTCCCTGTAATGACGACACCTGTTGCGAAAAAATGGATGGGTAATCGTGATGCGTCACAAGTTACCACGAATCGCCGCGTTGCCGAAGTCGGTGTCGGTAGTTTGAATGCAAAACAAACGCAAATGTCATTTACAACTTATAAAGATGTGAATACGACGGCGGATGCATTACGCCGGGTGCGTGCGGGTGGTGCAGTCGCACCTGCGAAAAAAAACGCAAATCGTAAAAACGCTCCCGTGCCTACATTTCGCCCAGCGAAGCCTATAAATGACATTGTCGGTATCAAATATCCTGTGTCTTTTCACTAACAAATCAACTACATTTTTCTATATACAGCATCATCATCGCCCGCCGGAATGCGCAAGTTCCAATTGAGATGACACGTCGTAACTAGAATCATAAATACAATAAGCAAGCTAGGCACAATCGAATCAGCGGGTCCGTCTTTATAGTAATCTTTACACACTTGTCTATAGAGATAATTTGCCGTTGAATTGGTGAATTTGACATACGCATTTTTTCTGTAAGTATATGGAAAAGACTGTGGTTTGTATATAGTTGCCATATATTCATTGTCAAGAACGGCCAACTCAGTTTCTAGAAAATCATGAACTAGAACACCCTGTATATAACGATACGACGACTCGTTTTGCAAAACAAATCGCTGCATTGTTTCACATAATTCAAATGTATGTTCTCCGTTGCCGAAATAAACATCTGATACCATGGGATACAATTCGTCGGACATCATGATTCTGGAGATATGTACGGTCTGTTTATGCATTGTTCCATTTTCATAATACATGGAAACTATGATGCAAAATAGAGTGAAGACAGCCATTTGTTCGAATACGTTCATTTTGTGAATGCAGTTGATGTTTGCCACTCATCTTTCTAATATTCAATTTTTTTATCCAAGAATCATTCTATGTTGCCTCGAAAAATCTATAAACAGTTTTTTACAGATTTTTCCAAAATGCGTTATCGCAATCTATAGTTTGAAACGCTTGTAAATCTCGAGAGCTACTAATGCCCCCATGATTTGCGACGCACAATAAGGTATTAAATCAGAAACGGGCAATTGTCCGGCGGATGCCATGGCTACCGACACGGCGGGGTTAATATGCCCTCCGGAAATTCCGGTAGTGAGTAATATAACGAGGGCGAGTGCGGCACCAATAGCGATTGGGTTTCCAGTTGCCAATATTACATATACAAAAAAGGCGGCTCCAATGAATTCGACTAAATATTTATACATCTATCACTATACATATCTGTAACAAAAAAATGTGGAATTCGTTTACATTTTCTCCACGCTCGTTAGTCTATGTAAAGTTCTGGGGTTCAAATACAAAACGTTCATATATTGAAATGGGTAATATCGTTTTTCATAATGATTTATATTCGAATTCCATATTGATTTGTATATAGCACGAGGGTTTGTAGCAATCCACCACTCGGGGCCATTATAACATGTATCGGCAAGCTGATTCAATGTGCGAATATGTGACGATTTAGACCACCAAAAATTCCCCGAAAAATGCACGTGGGGTTCCGTTTGCAAATTAACACCCACTGCGTCGCATTGTTCTAGTTCTTTCATACATTGTTCGTGTCTTTGAATATTGAAATAAGACATGTAATCTAACCAATCATTTACACCCGGGTTTTGATTATTATGTGTTATTCCTTTTGAATGTATATATAATATTCTAAATTCTTCGGTTGCATTCAATGCCTCATTGCGTATAATCTGTAAAATGATTCTTTCGAATTGAGACATATCAGGGTCTTGATATAATACCTTTACTTTGGTGTCGAATAAAAAGGTGGGAACCAAATCTACGGGTGTTCCGAGAACAACACATCGTATTTCATCTACTTTATTGTATAATCCGCTAACGACAATTGCCTCCCATAATTTGTTTGATATTTCAATCCAATTATTTAAAATGCATATGTGAAAATAAATGTATGTCTTCATATAAGTTTGAAATATAGAAAATCTCTATATTTATTTTTCCGCTTATGGTTATGAATTTGTTTCATCCACTCTAGCGACTACGTGTCATGATACGATAAAATAAATAGAGACCAACGACGGTAAGAGAACCTACATAAAATCTTGTTGCAAAATCCATTTCCACTTTCGTATAATATCGCACATCCCCTTCATATGCAGAAAATGACTCCTTTTTAGAACTATCGTCGTCTACAAATACATCGTATTGCGTTTGGCCGTTTGATTTCTCATCAGGTGTCAATACAACGGGTATTGATTTTTTTGAATTTGCATCACCTTGTAATGTCGATTGTTTATTTCCATTTATAGTGGCAGGTGCTAAATCACTGTGTTCCAAAACCACACCCTCAATAAGGTCGTTTAATTGTTCTGTTGACATTCTATATATTGATATATATACAAGGATATACTTTTTTCTACATTGTTTTCCCGCAATAAACAAATTATTCAACTGCTTAGACTGACATAAAGTTTATCGAAAGCAACATAAAGTTATGATTACATATATATTATTACTATGTGCGGTATTTTTGCATTATTAAACAATGTCGATACGATGCCCATTTCCTTTATCGAGGAACAATTTCAAAAGGGAAAAGGGAGAGGTCCAGAATTTTCAGAATTGAAAAATATTATGATAAAGACATTGTTCGGTTTTCACCGTCTTGCAATTAATGGACTAAATGCGGAATCAAATCAACCCATCATTATAAATGACATTGGTTTGATTTGCAATGGCGAAATTTATAATTATAAAGAGTTGTATCAACAGATGGATGATATCAAACCTAGAACAGATTCGGATTGCGAAGTGATAATCCATTTGTATATAAAATATGGCATGGAACATACTCTCCGTTTACTAGACGGCGTCTTTTCATTTATTTTGATTGATTATCGATTTTCTATTCCTGATTCTAAAGTGTATGTAGCAAGAGACCCATTTGGAGTCCGCCCTCTTTATATTATGAAGCCAATTCAAGAAACAGATTTGATTCAAAACTATAAAAACAACGTCTTTGGATTTGCAAGCGAATTAAAGATGCTAGTAAACATCAAAAACACTTTGAATGAACTCAGTGCGAAAGAATGTAGACTACTTGCGAATAGACAGGGAGTGTTTGAATATGTTCCAACTCAATATTCAGTGATGCAGTTTCAACCCGGAACATTTTCAACCTATGAACTTTCACATATGGTATCATCATCGTGGACGCCCATAAGTGAAAACGAGGTATATCACACAATTGGTTTTCAATTGACATCGGTTAATCCTAAATATTATGCATCCAATGCGGAATATATGCCAATTGTGCTCGACCACATTCGTTATTTTTTGTCACAAGCTGTCGAAAAACGCTGTCAAACTACGGAACGCCCCATCGCGTGTCTATTGTCAGGCGGTTTAGACAGCAGTTTGATTGCAGCATTAGTTAGTGAATACCATACCACCCGTGGTTTGCCGCCAATTGAGACTTATAGTATTGGATTGGAAGGTTCGGACGACTTAAAATACGCTCGTATTGTGGCGGATTATTTACAGACGAAACACACCGAAATTGTGTTGTCCGAACAAGATTTTTTGGACGCGATTCCTGAAGTTATTTATGCAATAGAGAGTTATGATACGACGTCAGTTCGTGCAAGTATCGGGAATTACTTGTTGGGTAAATATATCGCCAAACACAGCGCAGCCAAAGTCATTTTCAACGGCGATGGTTCAGACGAATTGGCTGGTGGATATTTGTATATGAATTGTGCGCCGGATGCAATCGAGTTTGATAGAGAGTGTCGCCGATTATTGAAAGATATTCATGCATTTGATGTATTGCGCTCAGACAAATCGATTTCGACGCATGGACTTGAACCACGCACACCCTTTTTAGACCGATTTTGGGTCCAATTCTATATGTCTCTACCGGCCAATATTCGTTTTCATAAAATAAACGGGAAAATGGAGAAATATTTGATTCGAACTGCATTTGATGGAACGCAGGTTTTGAATTCTAAGTCGAAACCTTTTTTACCCAGTGAAATTTTGTGGCGTAAAAAAGAGGCGTTTAGTGATGGTGTGAGTAAACAAACTAGGTCTCTATATGAAATTATAAAGGAATTTACACACAATAACTTTGTAGAGAGCGATTCTTCTTTACAAAATGTGGATATAACGAGCGAAATGTTTGAGTTTATATCATTGATTCACCCCGATTTGGAAATTCGCAACAGTCATTTATTACCAGAGACGGCCGAACAGTTTTATTATCGCAAAATTTTCGAGAGTCATTATCGTGGAATGGGTAAGATTGTTCCTTATTTTTGGATGCCGAAATATATTGAGGCAAAAGATGCAAGTGCAAGGACTCTTTCTATTTACTCAAACTCGAGTGAAACTGCAACCATAAACGCCTGATTTTCCAATTTTGTGTGATTTCCAAAATGTGTTATACAACCAATCGTTTGATATATTCATTCTCTTTTATATTTAACGTGGCAGTAATTATTTTTTCAGAAACCATCTTGAGTCTACTATCTCTTGTCCTATTGATAGATAATGTAATAATCTCTTCTAGTATACGTAATAATATATCTTTATTCGAGTCGGTAACAGAAAACCCAAATCCTAAAATATTATCATCTTCTATTTTATCAATTCGTTTTATTTCATCCACTGGTTTAGTATTTGCCAATTTTACTAAATAATTACGCACTGGTTTGGATATTTTTATGTCACCCTCTTCATGTAAAACTTTTTTTATTATTCTATTGACGTCTTCTATTTCTATTTTTTCAGAAACGAACTGAGGCGTTGGATACTTCTGTTCCAGAGTGGGTTCCTTAGGTGGCGGAGTGGGTTCCTTAGGTGGCGGAGTGGGTTCCTTAGGTGGCGGAGTGGGTTCCTTAGGTGGCGGAGTGGGTTCCTTAGGTGGCGGAGTGGGTTCCTTAGGTGGCGGAGTGGGTTCCTTGGGTGACGGAGTGGCGACTTTATGTTTAGGTTTCGCACTACTAAATAGTGCTCTAATTCTTTGCGTTATTGTCCCTCCCGTTCGCCGATTTTTATTTGTTTGTCGCATAGATATATATATCTATATAATATTCATAGGCATAAACTCTGTATATAAGAAAAATCGTTTTTCTTATATATTTTTTACTGATAGACGGCTTGCTCTAAAAGTCCGCGCTCAATTCAAAAATATTTTCATCCACGGTTTTATTCGCCAATGCATACTCCGAGTTGGTGCGTTCAAAGAAATTCACCTTAGATTCAATACTAATCAATTCCATAAAGTCAAATGGGTTGGTCGAATTATAAATTTTATCATATCCCAACTGCAATGTAAGTCTATCAGCAACAAACTCAATATATTGAACCATCAGTTTCGAATTCATACCAATCATGCGGCAAGGAATTGCATCAGTAATAAACTCCTTTTCAATCTCAACCGCCTCTTTAATAATATCGTGAACCTGAGTTTGAGACAACTTGCGCTCCAACTTTGAATACAACAATATAGCAAACTCTGTATGCAACGCCTCGTCTCTGGAAATCAACTCATTTGAAAATGTCAATCCCGGCATCAACCCCCTTTTCTTTAACCAATACACACTGCAAAACGCAGCCGAGAATAATATTCCTTCGACAATCGAAAATGCTACCAACCTCACTGCAAAATTACTTTGGTCGGTAATCCACTTCTTCCCCCAATTAAACTTTTTCGCAATGCAAGGATAGTTTTTTGTTGCCTCGAATAACTTTAACTTTTCATTTTTATCAGTAATATAAGTGTCTATCAAAAGTGAATACATTTGTGAGTGTATTGTTTCCATGGCAATTTGAAAACTATAAAATGCTCTTGCCTCGCTCCACTGTACTTCACTCATAAATCGGGAGCCTAGATTCTCGTTCACAACACCGTCGCTTGCTGCGAAAAATCCCAAAATCATTTTTATGAAATGTCGTTCATCTTCTGTTAGCGAATTCCAGTCATTCATATCTTGTGCCAAATTTACTTCTTGAACTATCCAAAAACTATCCACCGCCTTTTGATACATCTTCCAAATATCGTCGTGTTGGATTGGAAAAATTACATAGCGGTTATCGTCAGGAGTTAGAAGAGGTTCAGTAAAATTGTCCGCTGCCATTTTAATCTAAATATATCTATCTGGATATTTTTATCTCGTTTTATGAAAGTATATATCCACACAGGCTCTATATGAGACTAAGTGTGAGAAACTCGCGCTTGAATATCACAGTCTGTCTTATATCACTTGACTGTGTATATTTGTTTCTCAGTATACTTATATATTGGATTCTGTATTCACCTGATATGTTTGGTTTGTGTAAATATAAAAACATGTTTGGAGAACCCCGAACGGGGCTTCGAAAATACCGCATTTTCGACATTGCAATATTAGACACTGTAGTTACCGTGCTGATTGTTTATATTTTGTGTTGGATTTTCAATTGGTCGTTTTGGCCGGCTTTAGCAATTATATTGGTTCTAGGTGTATTCGTGCATAAAATTTTCTGCGTGAAAACTGGTTTTAATAGCAAAATTTTTTCATAGAAAATGCAACAGTCATTCCGGATAAAGAAAACGGTAAATATTTTTATCGTCATATAGTGTAAAATGAGACGTAATACGAATGCCGATAATGTCGGCAAATACAGTGCCAATTTGGATACAACCGACCCGAAAAAACGTGGACGTAAAGTGAAAAAACAGAATGAAAAAGAAATCGCGTATGAATATCATCAGGAAATAGAGTCGGAAAATGAAAAATCGGTTGTAAAACAGCGCAAAATATATGAAAATATGCAGTATTTATCATCCAATGAAAAGGCCTCGTTTGAAAACAAATTTACAAAACCAAAGAACGATTCACAGCATCATTACGTCAATTTGCTTTCGAAAAGGGCGAAAAAAATAATTGTTGCAACTGGGCCAGCGGGAACAGGGAAGACGCTTTTTGCAACCGAATATGGTGTTAGAAACTATCTTAATGGCACTGTTGAAAAACTTATTTTTACTCGTCCTGCGGTGAGTGTGGATGAAGACCTCGGATATTTGCCTGGAACATTGGAAGAAAAATTGGCTCCGTGGGTGCGCCCCATTTATGATATATTATATACATTTATTCATCCAAAAGAAGTTTCCGCACTCTTAGAGGAAAAAGTCATTGAGATTGCACCTCTCGGATACATGCGTGGTAGAACATTCAAAAATTGCTGGATAGTTGCAGACGAAATGCAAAATTCTACGATAGCACAGATGAAAATGTTGCTTACGCGTTTAGGTGAAAATAGTCGATTAGTAATAACAGGCGACTTAGACCAACATGACCGCGGTGAAGAACAAAACGGTTTAGAAGACTTTTTGGATAAATTCCGCGGAAAGCGCTCGTCGAGTATAACGAGTTTCGAATTTCAGCGCAGTGATATCCAACGAGAAGATGTTGTCAAAGAAGTTTTGGATATTTACAGTGGAGATATACCAGAAAGTTATAAGTTGGAAAACGGAGACGACGAAATTTTATCGAATGAATTCACACCCACACAAAGTTCTCCTCGCGAGGATGATAATACATAAACTATTCTCGATTTTATGGAGACGATGATATGTGTAGCGGCATATATATCCTGTATTTTTTTCGCAATATATACTATATACAATAATGTTCAAAAATCTAGTTTCAAAATCCATAAGATTCGCAAAATCCGCCAGATTACCAACAGCCAATTTTTTAATACATAGTCGAGCGGTTCTTTACGTCCTCTTAATTTTCTCCATTATCCATATCGTTTATTTAGCAAATAACAATGATATTGCATCTATGATGATTTTTGTGTTGGTTGGGTTACTAACTTCATTCTTCAATAAAAACATGGTTGTCATTTTATCCGTCGCATTGATTATTACCAATGTATTGCGTTCAGCTATGAAAAAGGACTATATATTGTCTGAAGGGTTTTCAGACAATGAAAAGGAGTCACATGAGAAGAAGGAATCTCACGAGAAGAAGGAGTCTCATGAGAAACATGTTAATCCCGACGAATTAAAGGAGGAATTTGCCGAATTCCAAACGGTCCAAAAGAAAATATTAGAGGGAATGAATGATTTAAACCCTCTTTTAGATAAGGCGGAAGATTTCATTAAGAAATACGAACAATACAAGAAGGAGAACGTGGAGAAACCACAAGAAAAGGTGGAAAATAAACCACAAGAGAAAAAATAAACACAAATCACTCTATTTAGTAATATGCAAGTGGTAGTGGTTCAGGCGCGGGGCACATTGCAAGTGAGACGGGTATATTAGGGGATGTCATTCAACTGTCCTGAGTTGCCGGTTGGAATAAAAATTGTTGCTATATTATAGAAGATATAGTAACAATAGCATAATGGGAGGTGGAGGAGATGCTATGGATGACCTCAATAAAATAGGCGACTTTTTTAAAAAAATAGGCAAAGCATTTGATGCTATAAGGGGAGTCCAACAAGGCGTCCAAGACATTTTTGAAGGATTGGCGATTGAAATGATATCGGGACCCGTAGGTTTCGCTTTCGCAACGAAAGATTTATTTGAACTCACAGAATACATTTTCGTGTTTATATTTACACATTTAGAGTGTATGAATAAAATATCGAAAAATTACGTCCTGTGTTTTTTGACTTATTTTGTCGATTTTTTAATAGGATTTATATTACTTATTCCATGCGGAGCACTTTATTTGACTTGCCTGATGGTCGGGTGGGATTATAATCAACAAATTAATAAATATAAGGATAACGCGGAATTACTAGACGAATGGATATTTGGCTCGATTGGACTGCATATTATTCATTGGCCCAAATCTATTCGTGATGTTTGTTACAATTGCAAACGATTGCGTCCGGAAGCCTTAATGAAGAAGACAATGGACATTGAATATGACCTCACAGGAAGAATTGCCAACATGGTTGTAAGTGGAATAATGAAGATGTTTGGTGGTGTGGGTAAAATCACGAATGCTTTACGCATGTAGCGTTTTTTTTCGCTGCAAATACAGATGCGGGAGCCGGCTGCGAATATATATCGGTATATATATAGATTGATAGATGGGAAAAAAATGCATACCCGGTGTATTCTGCATTGAGAACATGACGCTATTTTTACTCATTTTCATATTAATACTCATGTTTTATTACTTTATGCAATTAAAAAATGCGACTCAACCCCAAATTGTTGTCATTAAAGAATCACAACCAACTTTAGCAATTTCGGAGAGACAAGACACATTTAATGACCCATATTCTCCACCCACGAAAAACGACCCTCTGTTTTATACTCCCAAAATAACTAGTGATATACGTCCGGTTCCGGGTGTTCCTATCAATATAGAAACGAGGGGGTTATCCACTGGGTATCAACAAATCGGTATTTTGACACCATCGGGTGGTTCTCGTGGTAATGATTCGAAAATATTGCCGTTAATGGGTAGAAGACTCATGTCAGGCCGTGACAAATGGCAATATTATACGATTGCGAACAATGGTAATTTGAATACAAAATTGCCAATTAGTGTAAATGGGAAGAGTTGCACGAGTGAATATGGATGTGATAGTATTTACAACTCGGATACAGTTTATGTTGAGGGATATAATGAAACATTCCGCGCGACCATTTACGATAATAATCTTTTCCAATATCTGCCATTTTAGCACAACAGGGAATCACGTTCACTGGTTATATACAGAATAAAATTCTGTATATATAGTAATAATGTCTTTCGAAAAATCAATAAATTTAAGAGACCATAGTAAAATAGTTTATAATTATACGGAGACTACTATAAATAATAGTGAAGTTTCTACCCAAGGAGAATATTTATCATGCAATTATATCAACCCGAAACCAGACCCAAATGTGATTTATTCAACAGACGATGGAATTTCGAATAGTTATAATATAAAAAAGTTGTATATATGCAAATTATTACATAAAAATGTCGTCGATGTGACAACTGATAATGATTCGATTACAGCGGAACTTATTATAGAAATGACGGATAATGCTAGTAATAAAATTTATTCGTGTTATTTTTTAAAAACACCCACATATAGTGGTGGTGAAGTAACGCAATTAGACACATTGTTAAACATGGTTGAAAACGATGTTATGAATGAAAAAATAACTTTGAATAAAGACATATCTTCGCAAGACTCGTGTATAGTTTACGATAGTAAAAATAGTTCTAAAGTTTTTATATATACCACGCCGATTACCGTAAGCAAATATGTAAAGGATAAAATAGTTAAATATACAGGCGCCCCCAATTTGTTTGATTTGTATTCGAACAATTTTATTGTTGTTCCTGGAAAAAACATTTCTTTAATGTCCGAAGATGGTATTTACATTGATTGCAAACCAACAGGAACCGGCTCAGATAAATCAGGAGAAGCTGAATATAAAAATCTTATTCCAGTTCGTGGTTTTTTGGCGGAAAAAGATGCTGAATATAAACAAATGAAATATATTATCGATTTTTGCATGTTTATCATCCTTTTAGCTGCGATTTATATAGTTGTTCCTGTGATTTATAAAAATATAGTTATTGTTAAATTATTTAATATGAATAAATGTGAAAAAAATAATAATGGCCCGACATCACATACTTGTTTAAACCGCATTCGCACGATTGATTTTTTATTATCCTTATATTTATTGACACTGGCGAGTATTTTTGTAGGTCTAGGGTCAACATTAAAGAATCCCGAAATCAAATTTTTTGGAATATTTTTATTTGTATTTTACGCATTTTCGTGGGCTGTTATACAATTTTCTAAAACAGACGAAGAGTTTATGAAAGGAATAAGTTATAAAGGTTATAAAAAATGGATCGAACCTAGCGACATGGGGAAATTTACTATTGAATGTTTTAAGTTTTTTATTAAGACCCCTTTATTCGCATTTATTATATTAAGTCTTATAGTGATTTTTATATTAGCAATCCTGCGAACATTAACTGGATTTTTATCGGATACAACCACATTTTGGTCTATATTAGGTGTTATAATTGGTGCTATATTACCAGTTTTATCTGGAATACTTGTCTTGATTATTGAGGAAAATGCTGGTGGTACTAGTGGTGGTGCTGGTGGTGCTGGAGGTGGTGCTGGAGGTGGTGCTGGAGGTGGGGCTGGAGGTGCTGGTGGTGCTGGTGGTGCTGGTGGTGCTGGTGGTAGTGGTAGTGGTGCTGGTGGTCGTAAATAATTTTTTGCCTACTTCTGGTGATGTTGATATTTTGGTAAAAAAGCAATAAATTTTACCTCAAATTATATAAGAAAAATATAAAATTTTCTTATATACAATTTTATCACCGCAATCTATTACTCTACTAATACATCGACGCCGAACCAACATTTTCCGCAACAGGCTTAAACGACGTCATCGTGTAAATACTCGCATCACTGTGTCCTACCGGCGCCATTTTCGACACCACCTCCTCCTCTAAAGTCGGGCTCTGCACCGGATTCATCGCTTTTAATTCGGCATCCTTCTTGGATTGACTGGGGGTGTGTTTAATCATTGCCACACGACCCGTCTTATTCGAACTGCGACGCAATAGTTCATAAGCAACAAATACGTAAAGAACGGCGACCACTGGATGCGTATTTAAAAACAAATAAACTGTCACGAGAAAAACGGATAACATACCTAAAGGCGAGTCCACCATACCCGCAACGGCCGCAGGAGTCTGTATAGGAAGAATTACATACAATGCGAAAATTAAACATAATGCGATTTCTAAAGGAGTAAATGATTTTAACATTTCAGTAGGTAGTTTCATTATACAATATTCATATATTTTGTTTCCAGTGTAAAATTGAATAATTTCTAAATACATATTTTGTGTCAAACAAAGAAGCAGAAGCAGAAGCAGAAGCAGAAGCAGAAGCAGAAGCATTTCTCAAATGAACCGATTCATACAAAAATGGAAACAACCACAACCACAACCGCCATCATCCATAGATAGCGCGCCGGTTCAAAAAATAGTAAAAAAAAATGGTATTCCATCATCGTCGTCGACGTCAATGATGCCGAAAACAGGAAGTATTCAAAGAAATGCTACATCTTCCTCTCTTCGAGTGAATACTGAAAACGCCGTAAGCCCGGAATATGGAGAAACCGTTCGGCAACATTCATATATTGGGAAAAAAGGCTACACTATTTCAAAAAAAGCTCTCACTGAGGCAGATTTGGAATTCCTGAAAAAGGATTTGTTTGTAAAACCTGTTATTATGGGTGCCAAATTTGCTCCCAATGCCGATATCGCCGCTGCATTCCCCGTGTATCGAGAAAATGACAATAAAATATATTTGCCCCGATTTTATGGAATTCATCGATATGGCCTTCCTGACCGCTCCGATATACATTCGGGTAAAAATATCGACGTAGATTTCGTTAAACCGTTGCGGGATTACCAAGACAAAATCGTGGATGTTTATATGAAATATGTCGACACGCCCATTTGTAAAATACCGTCCGGCGACACAGTGAGTTATGCGGCTTTCGGTAGCGGTGGAATATTGGAAGTGCCCTGTGGTCGTGGGAAATGTCTCGGTAAAAACACCGAAATATTAATGTATGATGGGACGATTAAATTGGTGCAAGATGTTGTTGTTGGCGACCAAATTATGGGTGACGATTCTAGGCCACGCGGTGTTTTATCGTTGGCGAGGGGAAGAGAAACAATGTATAAAGTGAAATCGACCATAGATACTCATACTCAATACACTGTAAATAAAAGCCACATTTTATCATTGAAAAACGTAGTTACTGGCGAAATTGTCGACTTATCTATAGAGGATTATATGTCTTATCCAAAAAAAGAGGATTTGCGCGGATATAGAGTTCCCATAGTATTCACAGAAACGCCAGTCGTCGACCCATATGAATATGGTTATAAATTATTGTCCTTATATATGACAGCGATAAACCTCTCCTATCTTTGCAATTCGCGCAAGAATCAGCTCTCTCTACTTGCCGGGATAATTGATAGCGAGGGTGATGTCGGCAATACATACTTCATACATTTGTCAGTCGACATGCGTGATAAAGCGGGGGGTTCTATTTTGTATTTAATTCGTTCATTGGGATTTCGTGTATTATTATATACGCACGTATCAACGAGTGGGTATTATATCATCGAAATAAATTCCACAATATATGCGGATTTGAGTGAAATTCCTACTCGAATTCGAAAATACAAACAACAATTGACCGAGCCCAGCGACTTGACATACCAGATTACTCTCGAAGAATTGCCGGAAGACGAATATTACGGATTCGAAATTGACGGAAATCACCGATTCTTGTTGGGTGATTTCACAGTTACACATAATACTGTGATGGGGTTAAAAATCATTTCTCTATTAAAAAAGAAGACACTCATTATCGTGCATAAAGAATTCTTAATGAATCAATGGATAGAACGCATCGCCGAATTTTTACCAACGGCTCGTGTTGGTAAGATACAAGGAAACGTCGTCGATATTTATAACAAAGACATTGTGATAGGTATGGTGCAAACACTTTATGACAAAGAATATGCGCCGACTGTTTTCGAAGAATTCGGTCTTACAATTATCGACGAAGTGCATCGAATATGCAGCGAACAATTTTCGCGAACTTTATTTAAGACAATAATGCCATATATGCTGGGTATTTCGGCAACCGTCGAACGAAAGGATAAATTAACGAAGGTTTTACACATGTTTATTGGTGACAAGATTTATTCAGAAAAGAGGGAGAATGACGATTTGGTATGCGTGCGCGCGATAGAATATAAATCACCCGATGCGGACTTTAATGAAGTCGAGGTGGATTTTAGAGGCTCACCAAAATACAGCACGATGATATCCAAATTGTGTGAATTCGGCCCGCGCAGCGATTTTATCGTTCGCATTATCCGTGATTTATTAGAAGAAAACCCCGAAAATCAAATGATGATTCTTTGTCATAATCGGTCTCTTCTTGCTTATCTATATGAATCAATTAAACATAAGGAATTGGCGACAGTGGGATATTACGTTGGCGGTATGAAACAAACGAATTTACAAGAGACGGAATCGAAACAAATCGTGTTGGCAACTTATGCGATGGCGGCCGAAGCGCTTGATATTAAAACGCTTTCTACACTTGTAATGGTAACGCCGAAAACGGATATTACACAATCGGTTGGCCGAATTTTGCGAATGAAACATGAAAGCCCCATTATTGTGGATATTGTAGATACACATGATTTATTTCAAAACCAATGGGTGCAACGTAGGCGATTTTATAAAAAGTGTAATTATCGAATTCGTTCGATTGATAGCAATCGATATGTGGGTATGAATTTTGACTGGGAAGAGGACAAAACATGGACGCGTGTGTTTGAACCTAAAGTAGCGGCGTGTTCGAATACCAAAGATACCGGCGACGATGAAGACGAAGATTTGCAGCCGGAAACGCGTCCAAAAAGTGTGTTTGGAAAGTTGATGATAAATATTGAGGATTTGTAGTATATTGTGCCATTGACTACATATTTGATAACAACATTTTTGCGATTGTTATCAAAAAAGTATGTGCGAGTGGAGAGGGCGGGCGTTTATTTGCGGTTGGCTCTCGACTTGCGGTTTTTTTTCGAGTGGTTCTTGTTCGAGCGACGGCGTCCACCAGTCTTGCGTTGTTGCTTCTTGCTCGAACGGCGGCTCTTTCTGGAACCACCCACGCTCTTTGACATCATACCCGTTTGCACTGAACCCGCGTTCGTTGCAGTAGGTGTCACCTTTGCCAATACGTTGTTGGCGGAACTCAATTCACTAAACGAAAGTGTAGACGACATTATATATATTGCTGAGAAAATATATATAGGAGTTATCGTGAGCCGAAAGGTATGTTTATCAATAATTTTCATAACCGCGCACTAATTTGGAAATATGCACGACCCTTTCATTTTTATCCACAATCTTGATAGGAATCCATTTTTTGAACTTGGCGTGAAAAACGCACTCCATATATAATTTCTTTTGTAAATTCACGTATTTATCAATATTGGTGTTTTGAAAATCGTCCTCATCATCGCTTTCTTCAATAAAGTCCAGATTCTTATTTTCACGTATTTTCCTAAACAGCCCGTTCATAAACACACTGGTTTTGTAATTTTGAATATATGCGACGTTGTAATAAACAGGCTCTTTATTTTTACCGAACGCAAAAAGGTGATAAATATCGAATTGAATATCCGCGCGGACTTGAAATACGGCTTTCATTTTATATTGTGGTTTATTAAAATCGGGTTTGTATAGAGGTAGTTGTGCTTGTGATTCTATTAAAAATAGGGGGGATTGTTTGTCCGCACATTGAGTGGGTTTCGATGGGTTGTTCTTTTTTTTAAATAATCCACCGCCACCCCCGAGTTGGACGTTTAAAAAGGGTTTAATTACGTCTGTTGTCCGGTATTGTAAATGATGGACTTGATACCCGATATCGTGAGGTAGAACTGGGGCGTCTTCGGTTAAGGGGTGGGCAATATTCCACATCACTGGTAAAACGAATTTAGGAGAAATTTGCGGGTTTGCCTCCATAAATTGGAGTAAAAATTCCATGCGATTACCGAACGTTTCCTTTTTCAATGAGATTCCTTGGAAAAAGAATATGTCTTCGATGATAAAGGGGGCGTCAGGTTGGCCGTCTGGAATTGAGCCGTAAAGTAGAGTGCCGAGTGCCAATGTTGGTTTTGTCTCTGTAGGCATTGTGATGCATTTTCCCTTTATAATTCGTTTTTCGCGATTTAATTCGAATAAATAACAGACGTCTTTGTTTTGGTGAAAAGAAAACCATGCATAATATTTTTTCCCGAGCGGAACTGCTACCGCAATTTGATAATCCAGTGAAACTTTACTATGGGAAATAGTTTCATAGGAAAGTTCGAACTCGGGCATGCGTGAGATAACGTGTGATAGTTGATTTGGGGTGAGCTCCATGATAGTCTTTAGAATATGATGGAACGATAGTATATATACTGGGATTCTTTTATGTCGTTTTGGGAAAATATTTAGTGGGAAGCTTGCGGGTTTGGAGAAAAATCTAGGTATAATGTATATTTGTCATGGAGAATAAATTAAAAGGTGGATATTATGAAATTGATGATATAATTAAGAGTGAACTACCTAGAATTAGGATAGAAGAAGCATGTGAGAATAATATTGAAGATTTCGTTAGTATAGTTTATGTAAAAGGTTCTCCTAGAATGACAGAGGGGTATTATTTTAGAATGTTTCATAACGAAAAAGAATGTAAAAGTGATTTGGGTCTAGCTTGGAATGACTGTAACAAAAATAAGTCTTATGGAAATTTTATGGGACCTATTACATTTAAAAATGAAAAAGATGAAAAAAAGATGATATCAGACAATCTATATAACGACAAAGTTCTTCTATCGGGAGACAAATCTTATAAAAAAATAGAAAATGCCGCATACGATATGTATGATTTTTACAAAAATAAAGACTTAACAAAACGTAAATTTCCCATAACTTATACACAATATAAAAAAGAAATATTAACACCAACAGAAAGTGCAAGAGATTATCAAATTATAAAACATTATACGGGTTTTGAAACTTGCAAACTCGACCCGAATAGACCCGGTTATTGTGTCACGAATAACTCAGCCGCCGCTGCCGGTGGTCGCCGCAAAAAGTCGGTTCGCAAATCAAGTCGTAGCGTGCGAAAATCCAGAAAGCAACGCAAATCAACTCGCCGTGTTCGTTCGTAAAAATAACCCCGTTATTTGTTACTATAATTGTGGAATGACTGACTCTATTGTTACCGGCCTACCTAGTTCGTTATTCATATATTCCAATAATTCTTTATTCATTGACTGTTTTTCTGTTTCATTTTGGAAAGGCGATGGTGTTTCGACCTTTGTGTTTTGTATTTTTTCCATCATATCTTTGTATTTTTTGATTTGTGTATTTACTAAATCTTTTGTTCTTCTTGTGCTGTATGTGTCTTTGAGATAATTCCATGTTTGATGTGCGCTATAAATAATAATTATGGATATGACAATATGTAATATTATCGTCCATAAAAATGAATACATATGTGTATGAGTATATGTATTCATGTGAAAACCTTTATGTGATTTTTTACGTGTAAAAGCCGTCGGTGTTGATTTTATTTATGTCACTTTATTTGCGGGACTTTTGTTGCTTTCTTGACTTCGAATTGCGACGGTTTTTTCTCTTGGTGGAACGTTTATTTTTGCGACTTCCACCTTCGATTTTGGGCGTATCCGATTGTTTTTCAGGAGTGCATTTCATTTCAACATACCCATCACTGTTGCATACGAGCCATTCTACTTTATATCCTTCGGGAGCTTTTAAATCGCATAATGGTTTGCAGGTTCCATCAGCAGGTGCAGCCGCAGCCGCAGCTCCCGCAAGGGCAGCCGCAGCAGGCGCAGCAGTCGCAAGTTCAGATAAACTATTTACATCAAGGTTCGCCACAGGATTATTTGTAGACGCAATAACAGCCGCAGGTGCAGCCTCAGTCCCAGTCGGCGCCACAGCCCCAGTCCCAGCCTCAGCCTCAGCCCCAGCCCCAGCCACAGGCTCAGCCACAGTCCCATTCACAGCCTCATTCCCAGCCTCGTTCCCATTCCCAGCCCCATTCCCATTCCCAGCCTCAGCCGCAGCCTCAGGCCCATTCCCAGTCCCATTCTCAGCCACATCCGCAGTTGCAGTCTCAGCCCCACCTTTCATATTTTTCTTAGTTTTTTTAAAATTCGAATTTATAGGGAACATACACTACCAACTTATATATTATATAAACACATTTTTATAGTCTCACCGCCCACCCTAAATGATTTCCAAAATGATATAAAAATGTAACTCTATATATAACAACTCGATGTCATTTACGATTTTGGTTGTTGAAAAGTCAGGCGAACTAAAGGAACTCACATTAAAGTCATTGGATGAAAATGAACTCTATAAAAAGGCCGGATTCAAAACCCCCGATGGATTTAAGTGCCACGTCCAATGGAATATTGAAAACCTAAATAATGAAAATTACTCCATTTGTGTATATGGAAAGACAACCGGTCGTGCAAACCAAGAAAATAAGTATGAATTTCCGCCCCCCATTGATAATACGCTCTTTTTCGGCAATTGTCTCATTGTAAATAAGACATCAACTACCGTTGCATCCTTGTCATCCAACCAGTGGTATTCCATATATGAACATCTATATGGTGGATTCGAGGATATCGGCACAGAGGATAGCGAAGAAGAAGAGGAAGAGGACGAGGACGATGATTTGCCTAAAACCAAGTCTGGCTATGCAAAGGACGGTTTTGTAGTAGATGATGATGTAGATGATGATGAGGAGGAAGAGGAGGATGACGATGATACAGCAGAAGATGAGGAGGAAGAAGAAGATGAGGAAGAGGAAGAAGTCGTTGTGGTAAAAAAGAAGACCTCAGCAATCAAGACAAAGACTGCATCAAAGCCTACATTGAAGACAAAGCCCACTGTAGATAAAAAAAAGAGAAAAGCTGCCTCTTCCAATGTATTTTCAAAGATGGTAGAATCTAATTATTTGGACTGCGAAAGCGAGTTGAGCGAGGAGTCTTATGTCGCATAAGACAAATATATATTCCTGAAAAATTGAATAAAAAGTTTGCGTCTTTTATTCAATTATATAACACACAATGTATTCCGTTGAAAATCCAGACACTTTTCGTTCAAATCTCCGTTCCAAATTGTCGCCCATTTTGGAGAATGAGGTTTTATCTACAAACTTGGAAAAAGGCATCTATAATTATGCTATTAAAGAAGCAAATAACAGAAAAATCATTAAAAAGTGGGACAACCCCTATTTCGTCCAGTTATATATGGATAGATTGCGTAGTATTTACATTAATCTTAAAAATGACGAACTATTGACTCAGGTAAAGACAGGCGAAGTTACGCCACAAAGCCTTGCATTTATGAGCCACCAAGAAATGGACGGAAACCATTGGAAAGACATGATTGATGCAAAAGTGAAAAGAGATGCGAACAAGTTTAATAATAACATCTGCGCCTCCACGGATATGTTTACATGCAGCCGATGCAAGTCAAAGAAGACAACCTATTATGAAATGCAGACTAGAAGTGCGGATGAGCCGGCTACAATTTTCATTACCTGCTTGGATTGTGGTAAGCTAATGAAACGATAAATTACAAGAATTAGCTCGGTGATTTTTAAGATTTCATACGTATGAAACTGAATCGTGTATTTTTTTCAAAACAAAGAAAGTGTCTGGGTTTTCCAAAATGGACAAAAATATTTGTCCAAAAATCAAAAATCCCCAAAAAAATCTTGCAAAAAAATCCACGATTTTCAATTTACAGCATAATCGGGCAAAACACAAAAAAAATAATTTCAGCGTCACTGCACACTTTTTTTAAGATTCATACGTATGTAATCTTAAAATGGGCCCGATGCCATTTTAGGCGAACTTTGTTACACAAAAATGGCATTTTTGGCGAACCCCGTTTCAAAAATGCCATTTTTGACGAACCCCGTTTCAAAAATGCCATTTTTGACGAACCGTGGTTCAACCACCCATTTTTCATATATATATGTATATATATAGATATATATGACAGACAGCTCCCTATATATGTGTGAAATATGTGATTATGAGACAAAACATAAGAGTAACTATACACAGCATATATCATCCATAAGGCATAAAAAGAACGCGGGTGAAAATGTGAATGCAAAACAGTATGATTGCTCGTATTGTAATTACCACACTATTCACAAGAGTCACTATAACGACCATATACTCAGTAAGTCGCATCAAATGAGACAGGAGATGACATGTAAAAACATAAAGCAAAACCAGTGTAAACATTGTATGGTTGAATTCAATTCGAGGACAACACTGTGGAGACATAGACAAAAGTGCGCTTCGCAAGATGACAATATGTCTGTGGAAAATGAATTCGAGTCCGTATGTGTTCCCGTTGCTGGTTCCGCTTCTCTCAATGAAGAAAAAGTGGCGGAAATGATTCAGTCCAATATAGATAATAAATTTGCCAGTATTATGGGAAAGATATTATCAAATACGACGACCATGACTACGAATAGTCATAATACTATAAACAATAACAATAAGACATTCAATCTGAATTTTTTTCTGAATGAACACTGTAAAAATGCGATTGACATACGCGACTTTATAGATGCATTGAATTATTCTGCTCGCAGTTTAGTGGAGAACCCAAAACTAAGTTTCACAGACCGTATATCCAAACAACTCGAGGACGGCTTAGACAGGTATTCGGTGGAAAAACGCCCGATTCATTGTAGTGATGTAAAACGTAATAAGATGTATATACGTGATAATGGCGAATGGCTTTCGGATAAAGATTCGCGAAAGAAAATGAAGGAAATTATTGCGAGTATAGGTAACAAAAACGAGGACACTTTCCGCAATTGGGTGAACGAACACCCCGATTGTTTGAAATTAGACACTCCCAGTTATGATATGTTTATGTGTATTTATCAGAATATATTGGGTCCAACAAGCGACGAACAAGAAGAATTATATGTAAATAAAATCATAAATGCAATTTCAGAAGAAACTGCGATTGATAAAGAAAAATATTCCATATAGGTGAATCATTGTATTCACAAAAATCCTTTATTTCGATTGTTTTTCATGCAATGTTCTCAATATATCATGAAAAATTGAATAAATAAATCAAATCAATATATATACCAAAACCAAAAATCAATCATGACGCTTTTGACAAAGCTATTTCACTTTGTTATCATCACTTGCAAAAATCACAATATTGATGAGTCACATGGCCTATCACACAGTATGAATGTATTGAATTATGCACACGAAATATACAACAGTGAGATTAAAAATAAACCATTTCTCGAACAACACCAGCGAGTAATTTACACAGCAGCCATTTTGCACGATATGTGTGATAAAAAATACATGGATGAAATGGAAGGAATCACCGAAATAAACAAGTATTTGCAACAAGATATGACACCAATCGAACTAGATATTACAAAAAAAATCATAACCACCATGTCGTATTCAAAAGTAAAAAGGGATGGATTTCCCGAATTGGGCGAATTTCAAGATGCATATCATATTGTTAGAGAGGCGGATTTATTGACGGCATACGATTTTGACCGCTGCATGATTTATAATATGCATCGCAAGAATGGCAATATCATGGAGGCATACAATGAAGCAACGGAACTCTTTTGTAATCGAGTATTGAAACACAATGATGATAAGCTATTTCTCACCGAATATTCCAAACAATTGTCGCAAGTTCTCCATTACGACGCTTTATCTAGAATGAATACATGGAAAAATATGGTTCGAATGCAACTTCTATAGCGATATATATATACTAGTTGCCTTAACCTAATAATTTGACAACCTTAAAAAATTGGATAAAACAGCCTTGTTTTTTTCCTCGTATTGCGAAGTTCTTAACGAATCCGCATATTCTTTATTCATCATTTTTTGACGATACATCTGTTCCTGGTTTTGCAATAGCTGTTCCGCGTCCTGTTTTTCGAGAGGCGTGAGCGTTTGTCTACCGCGTTCTCGCATAAAATGGTCTACTGACGAATATTTAGGAACGTTATTATAATCTCGCTCGCTCACTGCAAATACAGTTTGGTCTTTATGGACTTTTCTCAAATCATCGAACTTTAATTTACTAAAGGGGTCACATTCTACATACATATCGTCTTCGTTTTCATCTTCATTTTCATATAATTTCGTTCCACCACTGAGAACAAGATTCTCAACACCGCGATATTTGACAACCGAAGCTTGTTTCTCTTTGATTCGGTCAAACATTTGCCCCATGTTTTTACTATTGACTGGTTCATCAATGGTATGGAGAGCAGCGTCTTTGGAAAACCATTCGTTACGAGAAGGGTCGGGTTTTTGCTGCATATTTTCCTCGAATAATTGATTGAATTTCTGTTGGAATTCACGAGACGACATTTCCTTTATCGCATTCGATACTTGTTGTGTGGTCGATTTATTTGTATTCTGGGCGGTTGGACGATAAGTCGTATTTTCACTCGTAATTGTCTGGTTTTGTTTGGTTTGATTCTCATAAAAACGAATAACAACGTCGAAGGCCTTTTTATAAAACAAAAAATACTCGGAGGGAAGTCTCGATTTGTCAGGGTGAGTCATTAATACGATTTTTTTGGCTCGTTTCAAATCCTCCATCGAAATATCATAAGAAAGTTGAAATAATTCGAGTATTTCATCGAGCGAATACATGTGTATATTTAGATTGTGTGCCTTCGACATTATATACATACCACGGTGAAACTTTTTATTTACTTTTTACGATAACGGGGTGCGTTCTTTAGACACACACTCTACACCATACACCACCCCCGCAGGTGCAATATTATTTAGCAAAAAACAATCTAGATATTTACTCATAACATGTGTATATACGAATGTCTCAACTTCCAATCTTAACCGAATTGCGAGACAAAGAACACTTGTATGAATTATTGCAAAGCAACCCAGGATTGCTTGTAATCAAATTTGGCGCAGAATGGTGCGGACCATGCAAAGCGATTGAAGAAACCGTAAAGAAGTATTTTCAAAATTCACCTTCTAACGTTCAATGTATGGTGGTAGATATCGACGAACACCTTGAGGTGTATGCATTTCTTAAGACGAAAAAGGTTGTCAATGGAATTCCGGTTCTATTGTGTTACCAAAAAGGCAATCTAAATTATATTCCAGACGATGTGATGATAGGTTCCAATAAAACGGAAATTGCGGCATTTTTTGAAAGATGCGCTAGTCGTGCAGCAAATGTGTAAAAAATTGAAACATTTTTGTATAACAATAATGTATACAAAAATAGATAATAAGAATGTTTTACCGAAAACGGATTCAGGAAACAACGGACGCACCGATTGTGGATAAAATGCGTAAACTACTGACTAGCATACCAGAGAAAGAAATATACTTGAGAATGGAAATAGAAACACATAGAAATACTCTACTAAATTCGACGCCAGAAACCACGCAGGGATTTCGTGCAAAGCAAACCCTCGAAACTATTATACGAGACCATATAACAGAAATAGATGAAGAATGGAAGATGCGAGTTATGAGGTTACTTCGAGAGGCGGACTGAGCGGTTTTGTTTTTGCTTGCGACGCTTCGATTTTTTATTCTTTTTTTTACCTCCGGACATTTGTTTTTCTGCGGAATCATCGATAGGAACGGCGTCGGGTGTTTCATAAGAAGATGGTGATGATTCAGATTGTGATGATTCAGATTGCGATTCTTCCGGTGTATTACTAAATGAAGGCAACATACTCATAGCAGATTCTTCTTTATTTTCAGTAACAACTGCCCCTCCTCCATTTTTATCAACCGCTGTAAAATAAGCAAGAACTAAAGATGTAAGCCCTATAAATACATAGGCAATTGCAGGAACGGGGACTTGCGTGTCTGGTTCTGGATGACGATTATATACCCAAACCATAGGTTTAAAATAAAAATAGGTGTCTTTACAATATACTTATATTTTTCATCCGCTCAAAATCGGCATCTTCATCCCACATCTTATATAATCCACCGGCAGAAATATCGTTTGCATACTGTGGATCTCCGAAAACTCTATTGTGATTTTCGATGTGAGCCAATTTATCAACCTGTGAATGTTTGGCGCTCATCAATAATTTCAGTAATTCCATCTTGTGAATATTCACGGAAATATTGTATATGAGTTCGGTTATATCTTCGTCTGGTTCCAAATCGCGCTCATCATTTCCACTCGTGTATGTCTTATGTGATATTTCTACTAGAATTGGCTGGGACACACTATATGAAAACAATCGACCTCCTTCGCGGATAGCACGATGCATCGACGGATGAAAACCATTTGTAATAATTCGCACCATAATACTGTATGCTATATATTTCCACATCATTTGTTACATATACTCTCTATATATTTTTATCTAGGTTTTGTAATATAATATTGTGATATTGTATCTACTATTGTAATGTTACAAAATTTAGGCGCTGTTTACATACAAGCAATAGGTGTTTCTCATGTGATTATTTCTGTATTCATGTCGTTTTATGGATTTTTTATTGCAAAGAACGATTATGATTTTTTGTATATATTTTTTACAGTAGTGATTGTAATAAGTTGGACGTACTATAACGGTGAATGTTCTCTTACATATTATGTGAAAAATGCGGAGGATGACAATTATATGGCCGGCCAAGAGAGCACGGATATGAAGGATACATATTTGCTATTTGGTTCGAAATACATTTCCTACATTATAATTACATTGCTTATATTCGTTCATGCAATGTCCGAGTATATTGTTCTACGTCGCAATGAATATCCACCTTATCTATATTTATCACTTCCTGCATTACACATCTTATATACGATGTCGTTGAGAATATTCGAGTCAAATTTGCACGAGAATGAATTATTTTTATTGATACAAGATGCGTTTAAGGCATTTTTTATTGTAATACTTATGTTGATTGTAGTTTTACGTAGTCCATAAAGTAAAATGTCGCATAATATATATATCTATTATGCAACATTTTGATAAAATCATATGTATAAATTTACGCGAAAGGACGGATAAATACAATGCAGTGAAAACGGTTTTTGATAAATTGAAACTAGACGTAGAATTTTACCATGCGGAAAAACATAAGACGTCTGGTAGAATAGGCTGTTTCGAATCTCATATATCTGTTATACAGAACTGTTATGAGAAGAATTTACAAAACGTTCTTATATTCGAAGATGATGTAATCGACACACCTGCATACAGTAGTAATGTTATCAGCAATATTGAATTGTATATGAAAAATAACGAGTGGTGTGAATATTTACAATTGGGATACACCATTTTACCTCACGAATTTTATTCCTATTTTACATCGGTAAATCTAGACAGTAATTATACTAGAGCGAATATTATTAAATACAACGGTAATTGCGCACACGCCTATATAGTAAATCGTAAGGGAATGGAGCGAATTTTGAAAACATGGAAACAGTCCGTGTATGAGAAAGAACTAGATTTGGACGTCTATTATAAAGAGTTGTTTTCAGAGAATGGTGCTGCTTGTTGCCCGATATTATTCGACCAAAATTTTTGCATAGATAGTGACAACGACACTGCGACGACATCGTATTATAAATTGATGCGAGACGTGTCATGCGTTCAATATAATTTTTCATTTTTGTATTTTTTATCATTGTGTAGAGAATATATTCGAATATGTATAATTATAATACTGTGTGCTGTAGTATTTTTCGCTGGATTTGTGTCATACTTTTTATACAAAAACAAAAAGTATAAAAACTGGATACTCAAAAAAACGAGTTACTTGACTTGAACGAAATCGTGGACGGGCTCTTCTGCCAATGTATAAAGCTTGCGTGAAGTAGCACATTTGTTCGCCCACTTTTCTTTACTGGAAACAGGCACTGTCACCTTCATATGTCGCTCGTACTTCTCAGGGCTGTCATAAAAAAGTGTGCTGTATTCTCCATCCACCTGACCGGTTGCTAGCTTGACCTTGAAGAATTGGTCTTCCCCACGACTTCCTACACGAAAACCGCTGCATCTTGCCCCAGTAATTGCATCGCGAATGGTAACGCCGGGTGTGGTCGAAGTGTGAAAAAATTCGAAATCCACCTTTCGCCCGCCAACCATAGTTGTAATCTTATGATATCCGGGGTCAATCATCTTCATAGGGTCTTTCACACGAGAACTCTTGTTGCGGTAACTATGATTCGAATGCACGGATTTGTTATCCTCGTTGCGAAGGTCTTGCTTTCCGTGGTAGAATTCGAAGTCATCATCCTCGGTATTATTGGGATGGAAATGGTCGTCCTCGTAAAACATCGGGTTTAGGTGTTTTTTATAAAACGAAACTGGGTTTTGTAGTAGTCTGTATGTATAATATGATAATGTATATATGACGTTTTTTTTATATTGTTTTGAAAAAATGATTGTGTGATTATATCGTAAAAAATAGAAAAAAATAGGTTGTAGTATTGTATATAAGCAAAAGGTGTAATATGAATTCGAAAAAGGGGTTGCGAAGTATAATAATGGAAAAATTCATGACGGTTTTTCGAAAGCCGGTTCAGGAAAATAAGGCCGTGGAAGAATACGACCAAAACTTGGATTCATTTGATATTGATACTGAAGCTGACGTGGATGATGAAGATGACACTGTGAATATAAAACCTTTGTATTTGGATGATGAACCATTGTCGAGAGAACTTGAATATACACCCACAAAATCGGTCCAAATTCATTATTGTTTTTATAAGATGGTGGATGATTTGAATATTCCATTTTTACAATTTTATATGGAGAAAAAAGAGGGGGAGTATTCATTTCCTTTGTTTGTAACTGCGGAACAAGGTATTGATAATGAGAAGAGTAGCGACGGAGTCGTAGATACAGAGGAAGACACTGAAGAATCTACGGATGATAAATTGGAGCCTATGGAGGAACCTGAATCTGCCGAAGACACTGTTTCAATGACTTCCGTGGAGCCTACTGTCGAAAAGCCTACTGTTGAAGAGACTGTTTCAATGACTCCCGTGGAACCTACTGTCGAAAAGCCTACTATTGAAGACAGTGTTTCAATGAGTCCCACGGAGCCTGTAACCATCGGGCCTGAATCCACCGAGCCTGTAACCACCGAGCCTGAATCCCCCGAGCCTGTAACCACCGAACCTGTAACCACCGAGCCTGTAACCACCGAGCCTGTAACCACCGAGCCTGTAACCACCGAGCCTGTAACCACCGAGCCTGTAACCACCGAGCCTGTAACCACCGAGCCTGTATCCACCGAAACTGATATTATATATAATTTATGCAAAGAATTTTTCATGAAATGCACTTCATTAAAAGAAGATGAATCATCAAAACGCTACAAAGGTTTCGTCGAAATAGACACCAATAATTTTGTTGTGGTATTCAATTGCACGGACTTAGAAATAAATACTGAGAACCATGACACCGCAAACGTAATTTTAGATGAAATTACAAATAAAAAAGTAATTGAAACACCCATTGCCGAATTTGTCACCAAGTTTTTCGAAGAACACGAATACATGAAATACGTCACGGATGAAAATAATTATCCTATTCCAACACCATCTTGTTTGTATATGGTTGATATTATAGATGGAAATAAAGAAAATGTGATAAAATCGCAGAATATTATGTCGATTCTCGATATCCAAGTAGAACACCCTATTTTCGGTAACATTTATTTATTCTCTTCGAAACCTCTTGAAATAAATACACAGATCGGTAGATATTCCGTTTTCACAAATAAATCTCTTTATATGATGAATCGCGATTTTGAACTTGACGAGAATTTGAGAGAATACAAGCACGATTTCGATGATTTCTCGGTGGTTTGTTTCTTCGAAGAAGGAGTCAAATATTATGCAGTGTATACTCAAACCGTTTTTATGGAAATCTAGGCGGAGATAAAAAATACTAGAAATCATACAATTCCTAGTATTTTTTTACGTGGAACAAATACACACGTGGGTATACCAGCTCTTACCGGGATTTGAACCCAGGATAACAGATTCAAAGTCTGTGGTGCTAACCGCTACACTATAAGAGCAAAGTAGGCTTAGACTCGTTGGTCGAGTGCCTACAAACTCACAGTTTTTATTTATGAGTGCCTGCAAACTCATAGTAGCCCTAGCGGGAATCGAACCCACATCTCATCCGTGTAAAGGATGTGTGCTAACCGCTACACCATAGAGCCAAAAAATGTTTGGATGGTCTGTTTTCACAAGATACAGACAAAACTGGTTTTTTATTTTTTTCCAATAACACCCGATGAGGGACTTGAACCCTCGACCACCAGCTTAAAAGGCTGGCGCTCTACCGACTGAGCTAACCGGGTAATAAGTGTCGTTTTAAGGAGACCGACCACTCAAATATTTGGGTTTTATGGAACCCGGAAATACTCGGTGAGGGAGTTGAACCCACGACCCTCAGCTCATAAGACTGATGCTCTAACCAACTGAGCTAACCGAGCAATAATTTTTATACCCCCTCCCCTCCTCTCCCCTCCTCTCCCCTATTAACAATTCACCGCAAATCCAATCCATAAACAAATCATAATCAAATAAAACAAAACAATTGAGAAATCAGGCTTTTGTGGCAAACACTCTATCTGCTGATACTTCCACAACTCATCCAGATAAAACGCATTTTTATAATAATAATATTCATTCGGCCTTATGGAACAAGTGGTTTCAGATACCGGAAACATCTCATTCACATAAAAACACTTTTTCTTTTTCTCTTCGTATGGAGACATTTGTGTTCTTCTTGAACTAGCTCGACTCCATGTAGAAGGGAAACCATCGACAATGAGAATACTCGTAATTCCGATAATACAACAAACCCAGTTCATTTTTACTATCAATTACTCAAATCAAAAACCCAGAATCAATTTTTTCACCGATGGTGTAAAATAATATTACACCATCGAGTTATATACACATAATGCAGTTTGACTTTATATTGTTTCTCAATATATTTTTGCATACACTATAGGTTTGCATTACACGTTTTCAGCAAAATAGCGAGATAAATATTCGTTATCTACCGTGTCTTTTAATTGCTGTTCTATTTCATCTTTTATAGGATTTCGCCCATATAAATTAGAAAACTCACTGATATACTCGTTAATCTTTTCACAGACGTCATTATAATGCTCCTCATAATCTTGGCTTTGTCTCTGTATTCTCTTCATTTTTTCCACATCTGCCAATTTCTGTTTGCGTAACAAATTTTCGGCATCCTTTATTTTCTTATTTTGAATGAGAATCGTCTCGTCTTTACGTCGAATGTCCTCGCTATCAATGGAATCGGCAAAGTTTTCGGCTGGTTTATCTAAATACCAGTGATGTCGGGTTTCATTCGCAGTTATAATAACACTGCATATATCGGGCTTTTTCAATTCATCGAACCGTTTTCTTTCGATAGTTCCTTCTTTTCCTTTAAATGTTCTTTCGAATTCCTTAATAATTTCGTCTTTTACATTCGGGCTTGTCTCCATTAAACGGTCATATTCCTGCCTATTTATTTTTAAAAAATGACCGGCATCCATGCGTTCGTCAGGTTTTTTCGCCAATTCTATACGAATATTTCGAGCGAATTTATCCCAAGATATGGATGCCACGCGATGGGCTTCGTTTAATTCCGAGATTTTCAAATATTGCTGGACGGTTGTCAATATTCCCACCAAAATATTGATAGAGCCGATTGCCATGGGTGCAAACCCCTGATATTGAACTGGTAAACTCGTCTGTGCGAATGATGCTGTCCCACTTATCGTAGATAAGACAATTGCGGGTATTGTATACCATGCATTTCTCGACGCATATTTTTCATGGGATTTGGAATGTAACCATTTATAGCACTGCGCGACATCGCACCATTCCACCATGATAACCTCATTCTCTGGAGACCACTCAATTTGTTTTGTGGAATTCATATTTGACGCAACAACACTTACACCGTCTACGTCATTCTCTTTTGACGACCTTCCTTTTGATTCATGTTTTAAATCTTCGATTTCAGCGGACATTTTATTTATCTCTGTATTTGTATTTGGATGTGTATATTCGTGTGTTTTTTTTACAATGTTCTCTATAATCACATGAGAAAATAGTATTAGTAATTACAAAATCAAATATCGAACTCCAGATTTGTATTACACCGGTGTTTCATCAATTTCTGTGACAGTAACGCCCGCTTCCAATACTGAAGCAACAATGTTATTTTCTGTCTCTCCAAGTTCCGGTGAAATGGCTTCTAAACGTTGTATTATTTTGTCGGTGTTCTCCATTAATAATTCGGAATCTTCCAAAATATTTTCAATCGTAACATCTTCACCAATTATATAAAATCTATGCAGGCGGTCTTCATCTGCAATATCGTGTATAGAGAAAGTCTTGTTTATATTAATATTCTCATCCACTTCTCTGTAAAAGTCCTGCATTCTGTTGTATAATCGGTTCAATTGTTTCTTCTGTGAAATATGGAAAAAGGAAAGGTAATTGATATACAGATTTATCTGTTCTTGTAAAATGCGATTTTCATACCCCAATGTATTTAAAAAGTTGGATATTGAGAACCCGACATGATTCCTTTCATTATAATGCTCGATATTGTCCTCTTTTGAAATACTTAAAGCATACATTTTATTGACGACGAGTAAAATATTCGAGTGTATTTCTTTTATATCCTCCACTTTGTATTCTTGGAATGGTTCCAAATCTTTGTAAACAGGGAACGATTTTATTTCCAGCTCTGTTGTGTCTAAATCTGGTCGATTCTCCTTAATATGACTTATAATGATTTGAAATAGTTTGTAATAATCACAATACATACGGTTGTTCATAAGTGCACGGAATCTGTCAATATGCTCCATTTCCATTGCAAACGTTTTGTATTGAAAATAAAATGAATCCAGACAGAAGAGGAAGAGTTTTTTACTATTCGACTTTACCAATTCATTATAAACCGACTTGAGTTGGGTTAATTTGTCGAGAACCACCTTTTTTACCTTGGAAATCTCTCGTTTTAAGGTTATTATATTATCGAAATTATTTTTAAGTTTATCAATCTGAAATGCGTATGTATGTGCCATCGTATATAATATATAAAGATTTTATCACAGGGCTATCTTTGTAAGTCCGCACTATGCGTCCGCACTCTCTCCCGCCCCCATGCCTCTCTAAGTCACTGTCTCCACTTCGAAAGAAAAATCGTTGGAAAATTGAATTATTTATCATTATCAAATACCGAAATTATTATTGCAAACATCCGAAAATGGACTCCGTATTTGATAACGTTAATATCGATATACATAACGACGATACAAAACAGCCACCCTTTGACACATTTCAATTGGGAGAAAAATTCGGCGTTTTAAATATAAAAATGACAAGAGTAGAAATCACCAAACAACCCCTATTTTTGCTATTTACTGTGGATAAGACGGGTTCTATGGGAGAGAAAACAAACGATGGTTCTACCAAATTAGACCACGTAATCCAAACATTCAAAAGTATGATGAACTATTTGGCAAAACAAGACGCCATTATATACGTCTGCATACAAACCTTTAATGACACTGTCGATGTAACAATTCCAACTGTGAAGTTGAGCGACAAAGGTGTATTGAGCGAAATCATGAAAAAAATAAATGACATCGATGCCGATGGAAACACAAACATAGAAAATGCTCTCAAATATGCAGACAAAACACTGGTTTCATATGCAACTCAAAACCCGACACATCAATTGGGACACATTTTTATGACAGACGGCGAAGCAACGGATGGACTAAAACATCCCGAAGAACTGAAAGCGCTCGTAAACGACAAATTTCACAATATTTTCGTCGGTTTCGGGCAATTTCACAATGCAAATTTATTGCGGATATTAAGTAATACTCTTCTAGGCGAATATCAATTTGTCGATAATATGGAGAATACTACAATGGTTTATGGAGAAACGATACATAAGTTTCTTTATCCCGCAATTCATAATGTGGAGATTGTCGTGAAAAATGGTATAATTTATGATTGGAAAACGAATATGTGGGTGGATACTATTTACGAACCGATTTTGGTAGGCGAAGCTGTCAAAAATTATCATATTCGAATGGAGACACAAGCAGATATTCAAGCAACGATTTATACAACAATGCAAGAAGAGCGTGTATGTGTGAAATCCGTTTCGTATATCGAAAACCCGAACGAGAAAACCGATTTAACGAAATATATGTATAGACAAAAAGTTCAGGAACTTTTACATACCGCAAAAATGCGTGGAAATAAAAGGAATTTAAAGACGGATTTGAGAAAAACATTCGAAAAAATGCACCGATATATGCGGGAGAATGATTGCATGGAAGATGCATTCATGAAACAACTTTGTGAAGACGTTTATATTGTATATACTACGATGGATATGGAGAATGGGATGATGTATTCATTATCAAGGCAATCTACACAAGGAAGACAACAAACATATAATGTATCCACGCCCGTAGTAAATAATAATAGACAAAATTACGCGGTAATATCACCACGTCGTCCCAGAATGACGCGCCAAAGAACATTATTTAGAAGGCAAATATTTGATTCGCAAATGGATAGCGATAACGATAACGATAACGACACGCTAATGACAGAAAGCGATAACGACACGGAGATTGGAACATTTTGTGACCCATGCGATGATATTGATAATTATAAACCAACTGCGTGTTCGGACACATCGTGTTATATGAGTCCATTAGTAATGACGTTGGTGAATTCAATGACACAGGAATTGTAGAACGCATACCACCCAGCCCCTACCCCCGACTAGCGCGATATTCTCTAACATAACAGTCTCTAAAAAAAATAATGATAAAAGCGATAAAAACGATATAAACGCCCATTTCGTCTATATGTATATTTTCTTATGGAAACTCCTGAAATTGCCGTGCCTAATAATTTTCGTTCCGTAATATCCGATTTCACCAAAGATTTGAGTATTACCTTTCCGGAATATTCATATTTGTGGGCGAAGTGGGCGTTGGCGGAAACATCGAATGAAGAAATTCGAAACCTATTTGACTATTGTTTGACGGTATATCCAGAGCGATTTTTTGATATCTTGTATCAGACAACGGAAATTTTCGATACAGAGAGTGCGGTGAATACGAACTTTTTACCAAACGTGGATTTTAAGCTATTATTTCACTGTGAAAATGTGAGCGAGTCAACAAAGAAGACGATTTGGAAATATTTGCAACTCATTTTATTCACGATTGTGGGAGGCATCAAGGATAAAAGCACTTTCGGTGACAGCATGAGATTGTTTGACGGCGTGGATGAAAACGACTTGCACGAAAAATTAAACGAGACGATGTCTGGTTTGGCGGATTTCTTTAAAAACATTTCAACGGAAAATGAAGACAACACCGACTCTCCCTCATCCGGAAAGGAACAAAATACGGAAGAGCATTTTCGCAATATGTTCGACCAAGGCATGTTTGGAAATACCCCTTTTGGAAATATGCCCGATGGCGAAAGTTTACACACGCACTTAAAGTCATTGTTTAACGGTAAAATTGGGGCATTGGCGAAGGAAATGGCCGAAGAAATTTCGGAGGAATTTAAGGATATTCTAGGAGAAGACACAAGCGATATTAAAAGCACAGGAGATGTTGTCAAAAAGTTGATGAAAGACCCGAAAAAGATTATGGGAATGATGAAGTCGGTTGGTAATAAATTAGATGACAAATTAAAGAATGGTGATATATCGCGAGAGGAGATTATGAAGGAGGCGGGAGATATGTTTAGTAAAATGAATGAAATGGGAGATAAAAATGCGATGGCCGATATGCTCAAAAACATGGCGAAAACGATGGGTATGGGGAAAAACGTTCGTGTCAATATGGATGCATTGAATAAAATGACGAAGATGTCGTCGATGCGTGACCGTATGAGAGCAAATCTAGAAAAGAAGAAACAACACCAACTCGAAGAAATCGAGAAACTAAAGCAACGAAAGCAAGCCGAGGCGGCTAAGTTTTCATTGTCCGCAAACTCGGAAAACAGCTTTGTCTTTCGATTGGATGGAGAGGAGGCACAAGAGAAGTCTATGAAGTCTCAGGCAGATTTAATGGCAGAATTGTTAATTGAGGAGGAGTCTAAGAAGGCACCCGTGGTTTCTTCTAGTAAGAAAAGTAAGAAAAGCAAGAAGTAAAATACTCAGAAATCGTTTTTTCTATTGATATTACAAATGGGATTGACAAAATATATAAATTTTCCTCTCTTTTTAATAAGTTTAGTATTTGGGTTATTTGCAGTATATATGACTATGCCCGATACGAGAAAAATTTATGTGTATCCTACACCGGAAAACGTGGATATTTTACAATATAAGGACAGAACTGACTCTTGTTTTTCATTTAAACAGACAGAGGTGAAGTGTCCTACGGAAGAGGGTAAAATATCTAGAATACCCGCACAGGCATAACCGCCCCGCCCCGCCCCGCCCCACCAATCGAAATTTTGATACATTATATAGTATTTATGTAATGTATAGATGAATATTAAAAGATTATTAAATAGTGAAATTGGAAAAAATATAGTATCCATATTGCTAGGAATAGGTTTAGCCACATTATTTAGAAAGGTATGCACGGACAAAAATTGCATTGTATTTAATGGGCCGATAATTAGTGAATTCGAAGACAAAATTTATAAACATGGCGAGAAATGCTATAAATACAAAGCACAACCCGATAAATGCGATTCTACAAAGAAAGTGATTGATATTACTAATCCGGAACCGACAGGCGTATCTGCGTAAAACTATATAATCTTTAGACGGATACTATATTATATAGTTTTTTTAAGATGGAAAATACGACTCGAATTGCCGATTTGCCAGATTCTGCACCTCAAAATTATATCCCGCCTGCAATTGAAACAAGACAGCAAAATAACGCAAATGTGCCTACAAATTATGTTCCAATTAACGTTCACCCAAACCCTTATGGTATTTCAGCGCAAAACCCTATTCCACCAACACCGCAACCGACGCATACATTGCAACCGACGCAACAACCACAACAACATCAACAACCTCAATATATTTCGGAAGAACAACACAGACAATTGCAAAATATGCAGCATCAACGACTACCGTCTAGAGACATTCCTAGGGATACGACGGATTATACACACGACGATGCTATACAAGCGAATTATATACCAAAAAATAGGGTTGAAAAAGATTATGTTCGAGAATATGAAGATATGACAGAGCGGAATTTGCGCGAATATGAAGACAAAAAAAGGAAGGAAAAATCGATGGATAATTTGATAAATCAGTTGCAAATACCCATTATGATAGCGCTTATGTATCTTGTTTTTCAATTACCTATTATTAATACGATTATTTTCAAACGGTTCTCTATGTTTGCAATTTATGATAACGACGGGAACTTTAACTTTTACGGCTTATTATTCAAGAGCGCTCTTTTTGGATGGGTATATTATATGATTCAGTATATGACGAATTTTTTGAGTGAATTATAACTCGGGCCCACCACCCACGCATCACTGTGTTACATGAGTTGAATGTATTATACACCTATTTATTTCGTTTTTCTTGTTTTACGCAACTGATTTAATCGTTGCCGAAATGTTTTTTTCGCCGATTTTTTAGAACGCGGTAATAAATAATCAAACAGCGTTGGTTTATTCTCATCTGTGTCTACATTTTCGTCTTGATTCTCATCGCCCTTTTCTTCAACAACCGCACTAACAACCGTTTTACTCTTATGCAAATCATGAGGTATGTATTTCAAGAACCAGTTTTGATATTCCTTGTTTTTCGTGTCATTTTTAAACTCCTTATATTTGAGCGCCTTTTCCGAACGAATTTCTTCCAACGTGGGCTGTTTACCATAACAATTCATACTGAATCTTTTTAACAACCCCCTCTGTTCTAGTCTATTTTTTTGTTCTACCTCAAATAAAAAACTAGCCATGCATAATAAACGTTCGTTTCCATAATTATGAAAATTGGCATATAAAAATGCAAGATAGAAACTCAATATCGTATCTATTGTTGCCACATGAATATCTTTATCTTGAATTCGAATGGTATTGTAATTATGACAAGCAATAGGTTTGTAAATAAACGCCATCGTTTCTTTTCCTACAATGAGTTCCGTGTGTTCCGGAATAATTTCACCAAGTGCATCATGCTTTACTATTTTTATTTTATTAAAACCATTTCTCTCTAATACTTCTTTTATTATGAGAGCGCAATTATCTGGGTCTTCCGATAAAACATCGAAGTCAGGAATCTTTTTAACAATATGGAGCTGTTTCGACGTCATATATTTCGAATAGAGTGATGTTGCATACCCACCGAAAAACACAACACCTTGGTCGATGAATGCATCGCGAATTAATACATAGAGTTCCTCTGATTTTTCGGAATGAGAATCCATTTTGCGTTGAAAATCAATGGTTTCACACTTCTTATCAATTTTTAAAGGATAGTATTTGTTTAATAAAGTGAGGCGTTTAAATACTTTTTCCCAACGCGTGACGTCACCCATTGGACGAGATAATTCTAAAAACATCGACATTCTTAAAAAATTTGGAGGGCAATAATGGATTCCGGCAATGGTTATCGAATCCTTTTCTAACGATTTATATATTTGAGGATGCATTTGTGTTATATCTGCGATTGGAATGAAATTGACATATACCTTAAATGTTCCATAATGGACGCCCGATTTTGCTTCGACATCTAAATAACCAGCTTTGTAATAAATATCGGCCAATTCTTTTGCATCGTCTAGTGCATTTGCTGAGAAAAAATCGTAATCGGGGATTTCTTTATCACGATGATAAAATTGGGCGTATTTGGGTAATATATTATTAATTGCAGTTCCACCGTAGCATATGAGTTTTTTGCGAATGATGAAACTTTCCACTATTTTAAGCATTTTTTTTATTTCATCGCTATTTACAATCGCTTGGCCTTTCAATTCTTCGCTTTCATCCACAGCATGTCTTAAAATTTCCAATTCACAATCGTCAAATGTCATGTTATTTTCACATAGTCGATTGTTAAATTTTCGATATTTCATTTTTCAATATATAATTTTATACTATATACTGACATTATTTTATGATAACACCGAATCTATCAGTGTCTTTTGCGTATGTAATCCATGGCCTTTGCCAAGGGTATAAAAGCGGAATTGTTATAATTAAATAACTCTTCGTATCTACCTAATTCTTCATCTTTCATATAGAAACGATAAGGGACTATTTGACAACCGTAATTTAAAATAAATTCTGATATATCTGGGTTAGATGTGTTTTCATAATTTATATCGGGTAAAACAAGACGCATTTTATTAACATTGGTGCATAAATCGCAATTATCCAAAATAACGGGGGGATTTGCACACTGATTTAATAGTTCTCCGTAATGTTGTAAAAACAAGGTTTCGCTTCCACTTTCCATATTAATAAATTTCGCTAAATCAATACAACCTTTTTCTTTTTGTTCACATTTTGTGTGCGTTTTATATTCGCGGTCAGTCGTCTTATCTACAACAATGACTATTTTCCCCATTATCTCTGACAATTTTGTATCATTGGTTACGGGTTTTGGGTATAGCTTCGCGCGCAATGTCGTATCAATTGCATGTGCTATTTCTTTATAAATTTTCGGTTCTTTTGATTTTATACGTAAATGAATAAAAACGGGGTCAGTTATATTTGGTGTCGGTGAAATAAAAGCATTCGATATTATAGTCGTAAAAACATTGTCGAGTAAAAGAGTGTTCTCCGTATCGATGAAATTAAAATCGTCATCTGTGGATACAGCAACTTCTACACGGTCATTTATGTAGAATACTTCGAAATCGAGGAAACGACAACCGCGATTAAGGACATATTTAATCATTTCAGGATTCACATTTTTTCCAGACAATGCGGAATTGAAAGACGACTTTATCACATATTCTCGCAATGGTTTATTCGTGTATTTTGGATTTATGTTATCAATGACAACTTTATTTGAATCTTTTAAACCCGTTACCTCTGAATCAGGGTCGCTAAAAAAAGAGAATCCTTCGAATCGAGGAACATCCTTTTGTGAATTTCTCATTATTATTTCGCGTCTTTTCAATAAATTCCATATGATGCATGTGAATATAACTATTATAATGGCAATCAAAACCTTTTTATAAAATTTCATTTACAATATGCGAAGAAACAAATATAATGACAATATATATAATATATTACTTTACTAAACTAAATTTGAAATATGGCAGGTGGATTACTCAATATTATATCTGTTGGAAACAACAACGTATTTTTAACAGGAAACCCCAGCAAAACATTCTTTAAAGTGACTTATTCAAAATATACGAACTTTGGACTCCAAAAATTTAGAATTGATTACGATGGCTTACGTGAATTACGTCTAACAGAACAATCCACATTTACTTTTAAAATACCTAGATACGCGGAATTGTTAATGGATACATATGTCGCAGTTGATTTGCCCGATGTGTGGAGTCCAGTTCATCACCCAGTATCTCCTCTCACTGACAACGTATTTAATACGGACAATAGATGGGCGCCATATGACTTTCGATGGATTCGCAATATTGGTGCATTGATGATTAAAGAAGTCACTATCACATGCGGGTCTCTTCTTTTGCAAAGATATTCCGGCGAATACATATCAGCAATGGTAGACAGGGATTTTAGTGCAGAGAAAAAAGAGTTATTTAATAAAATGACGGGTAATGTCCCCGAATTATATGACCCCGCAAATGTGTTTGGTAGAGATAATGCATACCCATCGGCTTATTATACGAAATCGTCAGTGGGCGCGGAGCCTTCTATACGAGGTCGTCAATTATATATTCCATTAAATACTTGGTATATGATGAATGCCGGTTGCGCTTTCCCATTAATTTCTTTGCAATACAACGAATTGGTAATAAGCGTCACATTTCGTCCAATTCAGGATTTATTTCAGGTGCGCGATGTTTATGACAATTTATATAATCGTCCATACGTTCAACCCGATTTTACATTACCGCAATTTCAAATGTATCGCTATTTACAGACACCTCCTGCGATTGATATAAGTATTTCGAATTATCTTAATAAAGTTTCTACGTGGAATGCCGACGTGCATTTGCTCGCAACATATTGCTTTTTATCCAAAGAGGAGACCCAAAATTTCGCAGCACAAGACCAAGTCTATTTAGTAAAAGACGTGTTTCAATACAATTTTGAAAATATTACTGGAACAAAACGATTAAAATTAACCTCAAACGGGATGATTTCGAGTTGGATGTGGTATTTCCAGAGAAACGACGTGAATTTGAGAAATGAATGGTCGAATTATACGAATTGGCCGTATTCATCCATTCCGTCTGATTTAATAGTCAATGTTGCTGCTGCACCGATTGCACCATCCGACCCATCCTTATATTTCTATAACACATTCGACCAAAAATACTATTCTTTGGCGACTGACCCTAATGATGGTCGTAATACCGGTATAACTACCGTTGGTGATTTTGCCGTTCAAAATCAATATGCTATTTTAGAAACCATGGGTATATTATTAAATGGAGAATATCGTGAAAATTTATTAACGAGAGGTGTTTACGACTATATTGAAAAATATTCGCGCACACAGGGTTCCGCACAAGAGGGTCTCTATTGTTATAACTTTTGTTTGAATACGAATCCGTCGGAATATCAACCATCGGGAGGTTTGAATCTTAGTAAATTCAAAAATATCGAGTTGGAAATAACTACATATGTTCCGCCGATTGACACTGTGAACTCATCATTTGATATTATTTGCGACGGTTCTGGGAACGCGGTAGGTGTCCGTAAATCAAATTGGCGATTGTATGATTATAATTTTAATATGACATTATTCGAGGAACGTTATAATATATTATCATTTATCGGTGGTAATTGTGGAATGTTATATGCGAGATAGTGTCGAAGTTATTGAGAATCGTTCGCTTCATTCTTTTACCGACGTTCCATTTCTATGTTTTTTTCCTCGTTATATTATAAGTTTATCGATAATTATAATATAATATTATGGAATTTACACCACAGGGTGTTTTGAATACACAAAACTTTAGTGGTTCCCGCCAACCTGATGAGAATTTCCAAGTTGAAAATATGGTTTATAAATTAAAAAAGGTGAAAAAGAAGAGGCGCGCAGAAAATTATAAAAATATAGAGCCTCTTGTAAATATACATGATACTACAGACGCAGATGCGAACACTAATACCAATACCAATACATATAGTAAAAAGGCTGATAAAAAATGGGGCGGTAAAAAAATTATAGAGGGATATATGGACCCTGATTTAGATAAAAAAGAGAATTGGTATGGAGACGACCCCGTGGAAGATAAGGGAATGTTTTCGGAGTCTATCGTGGATAAAATAATACGCTATGTTAATTTTATTTATAATTTTTTCGACTTTATGCTATTTTTATTCGCAAAGACAGTAGCATCCGTTTTAACGGCATCCACATTTAATAACGAGGATGATATAAAGGTTCTTAAAAGAAATATTGCGTGGTTTTTTTGCATTCTTGTATCATGGATAACCGTATTCAATTGGTATTTTATAATGTTTTACAAAACGTCGTTCGGCGAGAGGATTCCATTGAATAAAGATTTTTATCGCTCAAATTTGAAAATGAAGGAGGTAACAGATGCGAATAGCGCTATTTATAAAATAATCGTTTTCTGGTTTGAGTTTTCATTTTTCTTCCCCGAATTTATACAAGAATATTGTGTAATATGGATTCCTTCTATATTGGAATCATTTTGTAATAAAACGACTCTTTTCGTTTTTCTCTTCTTTTTTATGATATCTTTTGTATATAATTATCCATCTCGCTGCCGAACATTTATAGTCGATTCGCTTACACAAAATGGAGACAATATGATGATTGTTCTAATGCTTACAATAGTAGTTTATTTATTTTTCGCGAGTTTGGTAACCCTGGATTATTACGGTATTATGAAAACTTCGACGAATATATTGTCGATTATTTCAAACCCGATTATGATATTCGTAATCATAGTGTGTCATATTGTTCGTTTCATTTTTTCGATGTTATGTAGTGTTCCTACAGGAGGTATGTTTTCAATGATATATCTTTTTATGTATTCCTTTTTTGGAATTAATATTACAACGATGCAGGTGAACCCATTACCTTATCGAAAAAAGATATGGGAATATATTAAACCTCCTCGTGACTTTTTGAAGAAGGAACCGAATTGCAGACCATTTACGATTTGGGAGAAATTAATGAATCTAATAAACCGAACAATGGACTTTTTATATAAATTCTCCTTTTGGATAGCGTTGTTTTATATGCTTTTCATAGGATGCTTTGATTATACAAACATTAAAGATGATTTCTTAAGAATGGTGTTGATTGGAATAAATGCATTTTGTATTTTATTTTTGGGTTTTGTTACGTATAATCAATATAAAGAAGAGTTGGTTGAAGAGGCAGAGGAATTATTGAAACCTAAAAACACGGGTCCGCCGCCAAATTTTTTAGGTGATTCATTTGATGTAAAACCTCCTCAAAAATTGAGTGAATCATTCAAAGAGTCGGGATTGTCGACGGAACTTGGAAATTTATCATCGGGATTGGCTGGAGGATTGGCTGGAGGATT
>Ga0214921_10000166_pt1 | contig 128906 bp, 103 predicted proteins | sample LL1505_MetaG_FD_177992 | JGI IMG/M metagenome (GOLD analysis project Ga0214921, IMG submission 177992) | Freshwater microbial communities from Lake Lanier, Atlanta, Georgia, United States - LL-1505 | ecosystem: Environmental > Aquatic > Freshwater > Lake | place: USA: Georgia | collected... | reverse complement strand
TCTCGCAAGCCGGCATGGAGCGCCTGGAGCTCAATGCAGGTCAGGCGCTGGCGTTGGCCGGCAACTCGGCGCTCACGTTCAACGCGGGCACCGAGATCGTCATCGACGGCCTCAGCGGGCTGGGTGGCGTGGACGGTATCGCGACAGCCAGAACCCTGTTTGGCGAGGCCGATGTCACCGTCAAGCTCGATGGCACCGATGTGGCCCATCTGGTCCACGGCTCCGATGCCCAGCTCGACGCGCTGGTCGAGCAGCTCTCGCAAGCCGGCATGGACCGCCTGGAGCTCAGTGCAGGTCAGGCGCTGGCGTTGGCCGGCAACTCGGCGCTCACGTTCAACGCGGGCACCGAGATCGTCATCGACGGCCTCAGCGGGCTGGGTGGCGTGGACGGCATCGCGACAGCCAGAACCCTGTTTGGCGAGGCCGACCTCACACTCAAGCTGTCGGCCACCGATGTGGCCAGCCTCGACTCGCCAGAGGCTGCTGCGCAATTCGCGCGGCTCGCGCTGGCAGATGGCGTCGACCACATCGAGATCGCCGGCAACCTGTCACTCGGCAGCACCGAGGCCCTCGATCTGGCAAGCGCCTTGCGCGGCCTGTCGCTGGCTCCCGAACAGTCGGTCATTACTGACGGCCAAGACCTGTTCAGCCAGCTGTTGCACGGCGACGAAATCGACTCCGTGTCGCTCAGCGGGCTCCACGACTTTGCCGACAGCGCCGACGTCACCGTGCAGCTGGGCCTGCCAGACCTGTCAGGGCAGCCGCCGATCGACCCGGCCGACCTGGCGAGCGCCTTGCCGACCCTGGAAACCCACGTGGACCAGGCAGAGGTCGACCAAATCGTCCTCGCCGACGACATGGCTGCCGCACTGGCCCAGAGCGACATCGCCTTCCTCGACCTGATCGCCAGCAACGGCAGCTGGCCGGAAGTCGACATGTCCGTCACTGCGGACAACGGCCCAGGCTTCAGGGTCAGCCCGGAACTGCGCCTCGAAGACATGCCGCGCTTCCAGCACGCCGACAACCAGTCGGCATCTCTGGAGCTCAATGCCGCCGATCTGGCAGCGCTGATGAACGCGCCAGATGCATTCGACACGCTGCACAACGCTGGCTTCACCGACCTGCGCCTGACCGATCCGGTGCCAGACGCTGAACTGACCGATCTGCAGGCTGCGCTGTACGACAGCGGTCTGCACTGGAGCTCGGCGCCGTCGACGACCCCTGACGTCGAGCTGATCGGCCTCCGCTTGGATGACGACCAGAACCTCGCCGATCCGTTTCATCTGCACACGCCCAAGACTTGACTGAACCCATGAACAACATCTCGGCACCCGTTCCACCTGGCACGGGGCCGGTTGCGGCCGTGTTGAAGCAATGCCGTCGCGGTTTCGTGCTGATGGCGGGACTGTGCGTCGTGCTGGAGTTGCTTTCGTTGGCGCCGATCGTCTACATGTGGAACAGCTTCGACCGCGTGATGAGCAGCCGCAGCGTGGTCACCCTGTTGTCGCTGACGGTCCTGATCGTTGGCGTCTACATGTTCTGGTCGGCGATGGAGTGGACGCGAAGCCGGCTGATGGTGCGGCTGTCGCTTCGCATCGACTGGGAACTGGCGTCCGACGTTTTCGACGCCGCCTTCCGCAGGCAGGCGCACCGCAGGGCCGTCAACGTCGAGCAGGCACTGGCCGACCTGCTGGTGCTTCGCCAGTTCCTCTCGGGGAACGGTGTGCTGACCGTCATCTCGGCACCGTTCGCGTTGCTGTTCATTGCCGTCGGGGCGACCTTTCATCCGATCCTTGCCGTGTACTCGCTGGGCACGGCGCTGGCCATGCTGATTGCCGCCATGGCCAATCGGCAGATGACTTCATCGACGCTCAAGGCTTCCAACACCGCTAAACACGAATCCACACGCATGGCCGCGGGACTGTTGCGCAACTCCGAGTCGACACGTGCATTGGGCATGATGCCGGCCATGCGGCAGCGCTGGCACGGGCAACACCGTGAGTTCGTGTCGCTGCAAGTGCAGGCGTCGGATGCGGCCGGCAGCGGTGCAGGCATGACCAGTTTCATGCAGCACACATTCCATTCCGTAGGCATGGCCATCGGCATCTTTCTGGCCATCGAAGGGCTGATCACAGGCGGCATGGTGATGGCCGCCACCATGTTGATCACCAAGTCTGTGCAGCCTCTTCAGGAACTGATTTCGAGATGGCCAGCCATCGCCGGGGCGCGTCAGGCCTATGACCGGCTCAACAAACTGCTGGCCGACGACGTGCGGCCAGCAGACGCCATGGCGCTGCCAGCCCCGGTCGGCCACATCCTGGTGGACAACGTCAGCGGCGCACCCAACGGCGCAGAGCGCGACGTGGTGCAGGCGATCAGCTTCGAACTGGCGGCCGGCCAGGCCATGGCCATCGTCGGCCCCAGCGCTGCTGGCAAAACGTCGCTGTCGAAACTTCTGGTCGGTGCCTGGCAGCCCACCCAGGGCTCCGTTCGCCTCGACGGGGTAGAAATCTCGCAGTGGAATGCCGATGAGCTGGGCCCGCTCATGGGCTATGTTCCGCAGGAAATCGTGTTCTTTGAGGGCTCGGTCGCCGAGAACATCGCGCGCCTTGGCACCGTCGATGCCGACGCGGTGGTGAAGGCCGCCCGCGCGGTGGACCTTCACGACACGATCCTGCAGTGGCCCAAGGGTTACGACACGATGCTGGGCGACGACGGATTTGCGCTGTCGGGAGGTCAGAGCCAGCGCCTGGCCATCGCACGCGCGCTGTACGGCGACCCGCGGTATGTGGTCATGGACGAACCCAACGCGAACCTCGACGAGGTGGGCGAACAGGCGTTGGTCGAGGCCATGCGCCAAATGCGCACGCAAGGCACAACGGTCATCGTTACCACGCACCGGCCTCGCCTGATCGGCGCTGTCGACCTGATGCTGGTGCTCAAGTCGGGCCGCCAGGTGGGCTTCGGCTCACCCAAGGACTTGTTCGAAGCGGTAAAGCGCGTGCAACCGGTACCCACTGACACCAGCGCCAGAACAGCCGTGCAAGCAGAACACCGGAGCGCCGCGTGAGGGCCAGCGGTTCGGGCCGTCTGGCCACGTGGGTTGGCAGTTGGAACCCCTACAACCCGAGCGAGCTGCCCAGCAAGGGCCGTGGGCTGGAGCCTGTGGTGCTCGAACAGGCTGGCTTGCGCCGGAACCTGGTGCTGCTGACCAGTGCCGCGTTTCTGGCGTTCTTGGTCTGGTCTATGACCGCGCCACTGGACGGCGGTGTGGTGATGGAGGGCTCGGTGGTCGTGGCGGGCAGCCGGCAGGCCGTCCAGCACCCGTCCGGTGGCGTGGTTCAAGAACTTCTGGTGAAGGAAGGCAACTCCGTGCAGCAGGGACAGCTTCTGGTGCGCATCAATCCACTGAGCTCCGAGGCCAACCTCACCGGCGTAGAACTGCAATACATCAATCTGCTGGCCACCGAATCGCGCCTGCTTGCTGAGCGCGCTGGCTCGGCAATCCAATGGAAAGCGGAGCTGGCCAAATTCGGCGAGAAGGACGAGCGCGTCATCGAGGCCAAGCAGCTGCAGTCTCAGCTGCTGCAATCTCGTCAGCGCGAGCTGGAAAGTCAGAGCCGTATCCTGAATGAACAGCTCTCGGGTCAAAGAGCGCAGGCGTCGGGCATGGCCAAGGTGATGCTGGAAAAACGCGGGCAGCTCAAGCTGATCTCCGAGGAGGCGCGCAACACCATCCAGTTGGCCAAAGAGGGCTATGTGCCCGAGACCAAGGCCAACGAGATGAAACGGGCCCAGAGTTCGATGCAGGCAGACCTGGAAAGTGCAGCGTCGGATGCCGAGCGCCTGCGCACCGCCATGGCGGCCACCGAGATGCAGATCGCTCAGCTGAGGATGTCTGCCAACAAGGAAATCGACAACCAGTTGTCTGAGACCCAAAAAACGCGGGAAGCCCTGCAGACCCGGATGGTTTCGCTCAAGTTCGACCTCAATGCGTCTGAAGTCAAGGCGCCAGTCAGCGGCACGGTCATCGGTTTGAAGGTCAACACCGTGGGCGGTGTGGTGACGGCAGGACAGGTCCTGATGGAGATCGTGCCCAAGGACAGTCGCCTGGTGATCGATGCCAAGGTCCCGCTGGTCTCGATCGACAAGCTGAAGGTCGGCCTGGACGCAGACCTCCGCTTCTCGGCTTTCAACCAGAGGACCACGCCGGTGATTCCCGGCACGGTCACCCTGGTGGGTGCCGACAAGCAGCCTGCATCCAGTCAGTCCGAGGGGGAGTTCTACCTGGCTCAGGTGGAAACCACCAAGGAAGGCCTTGAACTGCTGGGCGCCAACAAGATCCAGCCCGGCATGCCGGTCGAGGTAATTGTAAAAACTGGTGAACGTAGTTTTATGACATATCTGCTTAAACCACTTACTGATAGACTGGCGCGCAGTTTCAAGGAAGATTGATGCGCAAGTCCCGCCACGAGCGGCCGCTTTTTCAGATCATTGCTCTCTTGGCCCTCGGCTGGACGCTGTTCCCGGCTACCGCCGCCGCGCAGACCTTCCAGGCTGCTCTCTCGGCGGCGCGCCAGGTCGATTCGGTCTACATATCCAAGATGGCCGACCTGAAGAGTCGCCGAATGCAAGCCAGCGAAGCCGGCACGGCGTTCCTGCCTGGCGTCAGCGTGAGCTACAGCAAGGCAGACGCGACCGGCTCCAGCGCTTCTTCGCGAGCCGTCGACATCACTCAGCCGCTGTTCAGCGTGGACAAGTACCTCCAGTTCAGCTCGCGTGGCCCGTTGGCGACCCAGGCGAACGCCCAACTGCGTCTGGCAGAGAACGATCTCTCGCTTCGGGTGTTCAACGCGATGGCCGACATCGTGCGGGCGCGGGAATCCCTGCGGGCGATCCAGGTGCAGATCGACGGCCTGGAAGTGCAGTACCGCCGCGCACAGCGCATGCGCGAACTGGGACAGGGGACCATTACCGAGGTCAGCGACTTCGAGGTGCGGCTCGCCGTAGCCGAGGGCAATCGCCTCAACCTGAAGACCACGCTGGATGCAGCCCGGCGCAACTTCACGCTCGTGACCCACCTCGTGCCCGATGTCGCAGGCATGGACGTGGTCGCACCGGCAACGACCGACAGCACCGACGAGGCCGGGGTGCTCGGCATCGTTCGTGCGCTCGATCATTCAGTGGTGGCGGCACGCCAGAACCTCGAACTCGCGCGAATCAACAGCCGCCGCAGCTGGGCCAAGTACCTGCCAACCGTGTCGGCTGTGGCCGGCTATGGGTCGGCCAACGGCGCGAAAAGCACCAGCTCTAGCCGCGTGGGCATCGTTTTCAACGCCCCACTGGGCGCCACCCCCTATTTCGAGCAGCAGAACGCGGCCATCGAACTCGACCGCGCACAGGAATCGTTGCGTGCTGCCGAGGACGCCGCCGTCAACGACGCCGCAAACCTTCTCAACGCCCTGCGCTCGCTGAAAGCCGAGATCCTCGCTCGACAACGCGCCGTGCAGGCCGCCCAGCAGGCGGTGGAAGGCAACCTCAAGAGCTACCAAGGCGGCGTCAAGACCAACATCGACGTCGTCACCAGCTTCCAGACGCTGGCTGACAGCGAGGTGGCCCTGGTCAACGCGCGGCTGAACAGTGCACAAGCGACCCTGCGGCTGTCGTTCATCGAAAACCTGGCTACTGAGACCGCGCCCTAAACCTCCCAACTTTTGCACACCATGCCAGTCAACGTCGTCAAATCGAAGGAAGAACTGGGCGAAGGCCTGAACTTCAACATTGAGGGCCTGAAGCGCGTCGGCTCGACCCTGATACTGCATGGGTGGATCATCGACCCGGGCATGCGGCTGCGCTCGATAGCGCTGGGCCGTCCGGGCTCGTCGCGCAGCCTCGAACTTCTCGACCGCATTGTCCGCTTCGAGCGCGCCGATGTGGCCAGCGCTTTCAAGGCCGACGCATCGTCGCCCCTGACATGCGGTGGCTTTGCGCTGGCGTTCAATGACATACCTGATGTCGACCACATGGAGCGCCTGGCCATCGGCTTCGTCGCGGCCAACGGCAATGCCTATGTCGAGACGGTGCCAATCAGCACAGTCTCGGGCGAGGGTAGCGAGTTGGCATCACTGCTCGGCATCCTGCCGGACATGCAGATGGACGCGCCGCGCTGCGAACACTATTACGAGCCGCTGTTTGCGGCGATCGCCAGCGCCCGGGACGAGGCATGTCTGAGCTACGACCATACCTACGAGGTCGCGGATCAAGTGAAGCCGGCGCCCGACGAAACGCCAGCGTTGTCGATCATCATCCCGCTGTACGGCCCGACGCGCTTCGAACGCACACAGATTCCGGCGCTGGCGGCCTTGCGCCAGCCCGATTGGGAAATCATCCTCGCGGTCGATGACCCGAGCAGACTGGCTGCGGTGCGCGACAACGCCAAGCGGCTGAGCACCATGTACGGCATCAGCATCCGCGTGCTGGCTGCCGAACGCAACCTCGGCTTCTCCGGCATCAACAACCTGGCCAGCCGGCATGCGCGGGCCGACCATCTGCTGTTCCTCAACAGCGACTGTTTCATCAGCGACGCAGCGCCCATCCACCAGGCCATGACCTGGCTGCGCGGCGAGGCCACCGGCGCCGTCGGCTTTCGACTGCTCTACCCGGACCGCACCGTGCAGCACGACGGCATGTCGATCGGGCTGTGGTCAGACAACAAGGCCTTCGTGCTCAACGATCACCCGCGCCGTGGCCTGCCTGCCAATCTGGTGCAGCGGGCCCCGCTACACGACCGTGCCTGCATGCTGACGGCCGCCTGCCTGCTGATGCGTCGCGAGACCTTCCAGGCGGTGGGTGGCTTCGACCCGATCTATCTGCGCGGGGACTTCGAGGATTCAGACCTCTGCCTGAAGCTCGTGAACCAGGGCTTGCGGCTTGGCATCGTGCGCACCAACACGATTTTTCACCTCGAGCGACAGACCATCGTCGGCCAGGAGCCCGGCGTGCGGCAGAAGATCACGCTGGTCAATTCGTACATCTACAGCCGCCGCTGGCAAAAGCTGCTGTCAGCTGCTCTGGCGCCATTGGAGCTCGTTGCATGAAGATTCTGCTGATGGCCCATGGCCACCCGTCATTGCACAAAGGAGGCGGCGAAGTGGCCGCCTATGCGCTGCACCACCTGCTGCAGGCCCAGGGCTACCAATCGACGTTCGTCGGCTGGGGCGGCTCGCAACAATCGTCCAGCGGCACCGTGCTGGCGCAACACGGCCCGGACGACTACCTGCTGTATTCGCAGACCGAGCACTTCTCCTTTTCGCTCACATCGACCGCAGTGCGCGAAGCGCTGCAGGCGCTGATCGAAACGCTGCAGCCCGACATCGTCCACTCGCACCACTACATCCACCTGGGCGTGGAATTGCCCACCCTGGTCAAGCAGATCAGGCCGCAAACCAAGGTGGTGTTGACGCTGCACGAGTACCTGGCCATCTGCGCCAACAACGGCCAGTTGCTCAATACCGCAGGCGAGCTCTGCGCTGGCTATCAGCCCGAGCGCTGTAACCGCTGCTTCCCGGCGATCAGCCCAGCCAGTTTCTTCATGCGCGAAATCGCGCTGAAGTCGGCGCTGGGGTTCGTCGACGCCTTCGTCTCGCCTTCGCAGTTCCTGGCCGACCAGTACGTGCGCTGGGGCGTTCCAAACCGGCTGATGCATGTGCTGGAGAACCCCCTGCCAGCCCCGCACACCGACAACGTCGCCAGCGCAGCGCCCAGTTTCGATTCGGTGGAAGCGCCGGTGTGGCGCCTGGGCTTCTTCGGACAAATCAATTTCTACAAGGGGCTGGACATCGTCCTCGACGGCGTCCGCCTGGCAGCACAGGCCGGTGTGCGCATCGAGCTGTTGATCTACGGTTCGTTCTCGGCGGTCAATGGGCAGGAATACATCGACCGGCTCAAGCAGACGATCTCGACCCTGCCCGACACCGTCACCTACCAAGGGCCCTACCAACAGGGCGATGTGCACAAGCTGATGGAGCGCTGCCACTGGCTGGTCATGGGCTCGCGCTGGTACGAGAACTCGCCGGTCGTCATCCAGGAAGCCATTGCGGCGGGCTTGCCGATGATCCTGCCCGACCACGGCGGCATGAAGGAAAAATCAGACGCGTCCACAGTGCTGTACCAGCCCGGTGCGGCATCCAGCCTGGCCGACGCGCTCAGGAACCTGAGCCCTGCGCAGTACCGCGTGATACGCAAGACGGCCCTCGCACGGCGTGCGGACCTGCCCGCAGAACGCGCAGCAGCGCTGGCAGCGGTCGAGTCGGTCTACCGGAGCGTGACGACGCTGAACGCGGGCGGCAGCGGCCCGACGGATGCTGTCGGGGTAGTGACAGCACCTGCCGGGAAACCCGCAAGGCCGACACGCAACGCACGCATACCGATCCGCAAAGCCTGATCCCCGGCAAACGCCGCCCGACGCTTGTCCGCCATGTGGCCCACGGCGGTGGGCGGGCATGACGGGCCATGGTCAAGCCGCCGTCTGACCGTGGCCCCCTTATCCACGGCTGTCCAATGAGAAAGGCCCACCCCTTGAAACGCATAGGTCTCATCGACAACCTCAGCCCGCTGGCTATCGGTCAGCCAGCCCGTGCAGTGACCGCCGCCCAAGTCATGGCCATGACCGGCGGCAACACCGGTAATCTGGCCTATGTTGGCGGCGTACGCGGCCTGCTAGGCAACCCCATTGAACGGTTGCAGTGGGGCGAAGACCCTGACTCGGTTCGTGCGCGCTTCGACCAGGTGGTGATCTGCTGCGCCAACCAGATCGGCGCCCACGTCGACTTGAGCGGCTGGGCAGACAACCTCAGCCGCTGGCAATTGCCGGTGACGTTGCTTGGCCTGGGCGCTCAATCGGAGAACTTTTCAGTCATGCCCAAAGTGCCCTCGGGCACCAAGCGCTTTCTAGGCAGGGTCAAGGAGCTCGCCCCCAGCACGCACCCGAACACCGCCACCCGCGGCGATTTCACGGCACGGGTGCTGGCCGACCTAGGCCACGAGGCCACGCCCATCTGCTGCCCCTCGCTGTTCCTGTCCCCGGAGATGGGCCTGGGCAAGCGGGTCCTGGCAGGCCAACGCCAGCAGGCCTTCGAACGCGTGGCAGTGGCCGCCGGCAACCCCTGGCACGGACCGTCGTCACGGCTGGAGCCTGCACTGGTCGATGTGGTGGAGCAGTACCAAGGCCGCTACATCCTGCAGCACCCGCTCGGCATGCTGCAGATCGCACTCGGCGAACGCGAGAACGTCTCTGCCGCGTTGATGAGCCGGTTCATCGAAGTCTACGGCCGCCGCTTCGACATCGACTCGCTGTTCGATTGGTATGGCCAGCATGCCCAGTACTTTCTCGACCTGGCGGCGTGGTGTGAAGCCCTGTCCGCCTACGACGGCGTGATCGGTCCGCGTTATCACGGCATCGCACTGGGCGTGCAGTCCGGCATCCCGGGCTGCGTCATCGCCATTGACTCACGCACCGAAGAGATGTGCATCAGCTCGGCGCTCAAGCACGTGAAGAGCAAGGCACTGACCGATCCGACGGCCAGCGATCTGGTGGAGACGATCCGCTGGTCGGCGGACGACGCGTCACGCTTCGACAGCAACCGGCAGGCCAAGGCGGCTCAATTCATGGCGTTCCTCACGCACAACGAACTGGCCCCGTCAGCGGCCCTGACGGCGATGACCCGTGGCTGACGCGCTGCACGCGAAGCGGCCGTTTCTGATGGGCCTGTCGCTGGCGGCGGCGCGGCAGTCGGCATTGGCGACAACGGACACCCTGTACAAGCGGTGTGGTCACAACACCGGCAACCTGGCCTTTCACTACGCCATCGACAGCCACCTGGGCGGCCTTCCTGCGATGCCCTGGAGCTCCTCGGTCCCGGCACTCGAGCAGGCCGGTGATTTGGGCGTGCTGGCCGCTGCCAACCAGTTGGGGCCGCAAGCTGACTATCGGCTGCTGGGGGCCAAGTTCGCTGGGCTCAACCTGCCACTGGTCACGATCGGCCTAGGGGCTCAGGGCAACGTGTCAGGCGAGCTGCCCACGGTTCCCCCCGGGTCTCTGGCCTGGGTCAAGGTGCTGGCCGACCATGCACCTGCATCGGGCCCCAACATCGGCGTGCGCGGCGCCTTCACTCTGCGCCTGCTCAAACACCACGGGCTGGCCGATCGCGCCACAGTTCTCGGCTGCCCGACGCTCTTCATCAACCCAGAACCCGACCTGGGCGAGAAGATCGCCGCCCGCCGGCGCGAGCCCAGGCGGATCGCCGTCACTGCGGGCCACCAGGGCTGGAAGCATCTGCGCAATCTGGAGGCATCACTGGCCCATTTGGTCACTGCAAGCCACGGCGCCTACATTGGCCAGAGTGCACTGGAAATGATCCGCCTGACGCGGGGTGAAGCAGACGAACTCACTGAGCCAGAACTCACCGCGTGTCGCGATTACGTGGCGCCGCATTTGACCCTGCCGGACTTTTCCACGTGGAGCCGCCGTCACGGTCAGGTGTTCTTCGATATCCCCTCGTGGATGGAGTTTTACCGCCACTTCGACTTCGTGGTCGGGGTGCGCATCCACGGCGTCATGCTGGCGCTGCAAGCGGGTGTTCCGGCGCTGTGCATCGCGCACGACTCACGCACCCTGGAGCTGTGCCAGACGATGCAAGTGCCCCATGTTCGGGCCACCGATGTGCGCGCTGGCATCCGGGCCGACCAGTTGCTGGCGTTGTCGGAATTCGACCCGGTCGCGTTCGACAGCAATCGGCGTCTGCTCGCGCGACGTTATGTTGATTTTCTCGCCGGCAACGGCCTGAGCCCGGTGGACTGGCTCACTGCGCTGGCCGCCGCGGCGACGTGATCGCACCAATTGCGCTGATCCACGACATTCGCCAGGGTGCCGCTGGTGTGACTGTGCCATTCCAGGCAACGGAGACGATCATTCGGCATCCTCCGGTTTCGGTGGTCTCGCCCTTTGGCACACGTCGCGGCTTCAATCCGGAAGAGCTCAGTCTGCAGGGGGAATTTTTTGTGGTCGAGGCCGACCGCAGTTGGACGCTGGATGGCCACCGTTTCCTCGTTAACGAGGATCAGGGTTTCTTTCTGGACCGCGTGGTGACAAAGCCCACGGACAGCTTGCATGCCCTGCTGGCGACAGACCGTGACACCGGTCTTTGTGTGCAAGGAACACCTTCAGGTTTTGGCTATTCACCCAGGCGTCCCGATCTGGCGGTCGTGGATCTGCCTGGCCGCGTAGGGCTCGCCGTGTCTGTAGAACCGAGCAACTGGGGCTCATTTCTTCTCCGGGTCTTGCCCAAGGCGATCCTGTTGCGGCACTTTGGAGTAGACCGGCTGATTGCGCGCTGCGCGCACCCTAATCAGCGCCAATTGTTGGAGTTGGCCGGCTGGCGGCCTGACCAGATCGTGGAACATCAGCCGGCAAGGCGCTACCGCGCCCAGCGGATGGTCCTTCCCTCTCAGCTCTGCGAACAGTTGGCTCTTGGCATGATGGGTCGCAGCTTGATCGCGCGCATGACGCCCCCTGCGCTGCGACGAGATCGCAAGTTGTTTGTGTCACGCAGGCCTCGCCAGTCTTCACGCAACATGCGCTACTGCATTAACCACGATGCACTGGAGTTGCGAATGCAGTCGCTGGGTTTTGAAGTTTTGTACCCTGAGCGGCTTTCCGCACGAGAGCAGATGCAGGTGTTTGCTGAGGCAGCCATGGTGGTTGGCCCATCCGGGGCGGGCCTGTTCAACTCCTTGTTCTGCGGCGCTGGCACGACAGTTCTCGACATTGAGTCGGAGCCGAGTTGGATCCACGGCCACAGTTGCCTGTTTTCGTCGCTTGGGCTGCGTTACGCCATCCACATCGCGCGGCCAACGCAAGACCCGATGTACCCGCCGCCTCACCGGCCATTCGAAGTTGATCTGGATGCCCTGGCAGAGCAGATCGAGGCCTTGCAACGCAACGTGACCTGACGCTCTGCGCGTCGCTCAGCAACGTGCGCCCGGCGCTTACAAGTCGGATTTAGCAGGTCGCTCACGGCCTTTGCGCTTCGACTCAGGTCTGCCAACGGGCGTCAGATTTCAACTGGCTGTTCAGCACACTGCCGTCTTCGGGCGGGACGCCCCGTTAATGCGGCATCCCAATTACGGTGACATATTCATTTCAGCGCCCAATCCCATCGAATGATTTCATTGGACTGGATTTGAAGGGGCTTGTAAGTCCAGAAGCTGCTCCTCAGCTTGCTTCATGAGCAATGGCTCGGCGTCGAGGAAATAACGATAAACCTCCCGCATCATGTTGGTATCTTTTTTTCTAGCCAAATATCGAAGGCTGACAAGTCGAGTCTTGATATATTCATCGATATCAAATACCTCGCGGAAGTTTTCGAGACGACCCGCCATATCTAGCGTCAGCAGGGTTCTCCTGCACTTTTCACATTTTCCACAATTATTATTCGCGAGGGGAAAAAGGCAAACATTCAGGAATTTCCGCGCGGACGGCAGATCAGAAATGGCTCTGGTTTTTTCTGGGCGCTCACTTTTCGCGCCCCCCGTAACAACGTTGAAATCAAAGCAGGTGAACGTGTATAAAAGTAGAAGCTCTATCGCAGCAGTAGTGTTGGTGCCGTTATCCTTCAGGTCAAAATGACTAAAATCCTCAGCAGTTGAATAATAGTAAGTTCTAAACAATTTTCTCATCGCCAGAACGCCAAACATGGTCTTGAAAAAGTGCGTATACAAGTGCGGCAGCTTCAATTGTTCATTGATGTTTGTTCTCGTCTGGACCAAGGGCAATCTTAGATCTTTCGCTACTAGTTCGGCCCTCTCGTATATAGCCCCCTCGTTTCCATATATATAGTTTCCGGTATACAAGTGCGTCAAATTCATTGACTTGAACTGAGATTCAAGATAAAGACTGACCGTGTAAAAACTATCAACACCACAAGACATTCCCGTGGAGACAGCGCCTCCATTTAACAAAATGGATGCATCACCAACGGCTGTTATTTTAGATCGATGCAGCCTTGGGTCATGATTACTCAAGTGAGGGATCAATATCTCATTTAAATTATGTAGAAACTGCTCGGTGACAGGGGCTTCGCAAACAATATCTTTGCCACTTCGCATCGCGAGTGGAATAACTGCACTCAAAAATGCATCTGACCGTTCTGAAAGAAGAAATTGGCTGTAGTTCTTTTGGGTCTCGCACCACAACGTCATGGTCTTCCCATCAATCAGTATGTCAGAGGTTAATCTGGCAGACTCTTCTGATATGGTGACAAATGGCCTACCAACGATGATTTCTTTTTTGTACTGAGTGGGCCTCTCGTATACCACGCGAGGAGACCTTTGAAATTCCAGGAATTCATCCTCGAACTCCGACAGGAGAATTTCGTTCTTCTGAAGAAATTTTCTTACTTTTACTACATTATTTTTGGAGCCAGATTCGTAGATGATGTCAACTTGGTTCGAATTTAACTCAAGCACCTCCGTCAGGTACTTATATGTTATTTTTCCTCGAACCCCTATGGATTCAGATCTTAGAAGAACCTCATTACACAGACTTCGAACGGCATCCTCTCGCACTTTACTTACATATTTACGAACATTTTCATTTGGTATTGTTGACTCACATCCTAATATATAACATGGAACATCCTTGGGGTGAGAAGAAATCCAATGAGTAAGCGAATCAATGGCTTCCAAATGTCCAGCCCCCCAGTTTTTCCCCAGCATCAACAATATCATTGACACCTCCTCGATATCGGCCCCCAGCTGGACAAATTCAAAGCCACTTCGAGGGAGGAATGAAAATGGGGTATTGGTTGCAATTTTCATAGCCATATAAATTTATTTTATAAAATACCTTACAAAAAAATAACTTGAGATTAGTTATCTTTTTTGTCAAATCCGTTAATTATTTACACAAACTCGGCTGCGTTTGGAGACTTTCGAAATCCCGGTAGCTCTTCGTCGATCAACACCAGCGGCGGCGGCAGGTTGAACCTGGGCAGGAGTGCGAGCGGCTGCCGCCGCCAGTCGCTCACATCCGGTGCGGCAGCCCGTTGTCGACCAGTGCCCCACGCATCGTGTCGTAGCCGGCGGCGTAGTGGGCATTGAAGGCGGTGAAGTCAACCTCCCGAAGCAGTTGCCGCACATCCACGCCGGTTTCGTTGAGCGCCAGCGACGGAATGCGGTGGGTCTGCGCCAGCTCGCCACTGCGGCTGTCGTAGGTGACGAGGAAACCGGGAACGCCAAGCGACATTGCCGGCAGCACGCCGTGCACGCGGTAGCCCAGCGCAAAGTCCTGCTCGATGATGAATTCGTCGTAATCGGCCACTTTCAGGAAGAAGAACAAGCGATCTCGGTAGAGCGCGGCCATCTCGTTGTGCGTCTCCGGCGTCCACCAGGCTGAAGCGAAGAACTTTTGCGTCGCCCTGGCTATGCCGGCGCGGTCGTGGTAGTAAAACGCCTTCTCCTCGACCTCGCCGTGGACGGTCATGGTGGTGTCGAAGGCGCGCGCCGTCTGCAGCAGCAGATCACGCTGCACGCGAAGGTACCTGCCAACGTCGGTGGTGTATGCGGGGTCTGATTCGCGCCGCACCGAGAACGCCACCCGCTCAATCGCATCGGGCACGCGCAACTGCAGCGCGCGGTTGCGCGAGCGGTACATCGTCGGGCATCCCACGATCGTCGTGTTGGTGATGCCGTTGCTGGCCAGCAGTTCGGCGGAGAACTCGCCGCGCACGCCGATCACCGTGCTGCGTTCGGCCACCGTCTTCCAGAATCGCAGGTTGTGCTCATTGAGCGTGTAGCTGCCGCGGCCGCTGGCCTGGGCACCCACGCCAATCGCATAGACCGGCAACTGCAGCCGGTCGATGATGGTCAAGGCGTGCAGCCAGTCCATCTGGTTGTGGATGAAGTTGCTGGCCCGCACGACGATGGCATCGAAGGTCTTGTACCAGTCGATCAGACGCTCGTCGATGCGCTCGATGACCATGCCCTCCACCTCGCTGAACTGCAGCAGCTGCAGAGTGGCGTCGTGCACGACCATGTCGCCGATGTTGAAGTAGTGGGTCTTGATGCGTGAAAACGGCTGGGGAAACCACTCGACACGGTCGTGTTGATAAACCCGACCCGCGGGTGACAACACCAGAATTTTTTTGATGGTTTTCAAGAGAGGTCTCGGTTAGCTTGAGGCTCGCCAGCGCTTTCGGCTGGCTCGCGGTTGGCGGGGTCGGCGCTGACGCGCAACGCGGCCAGGTAGTTGACCGCCATGTCCTCCGCCGTCGGCGGATCGGGGAACGTGAAGGTGCGCCCGCCCGCGCCATGCTCGGCGGCGCAGGCCAGTAGCACCCGAGCCAAGTCGCGCGGGTCGTCGTGCGCGAAATGCCAGCCCGACACACCGTGGGTCACCTTCTCGGCCATGCCCCCCAGGTTGGGCACGATGACAGGACGGCGGGCGGCATAAGCCTCCTGGATGACCACCGGCGAGTTCTCCCACCACTTGCTGCCCATCAACACGTAGTCGCAGCGGCCCATCAAGCGCAGCACGTCTGTGTTTTGATAGGGGCCGGCATACTCCACCAACCCGCCCGGCCCGGCTGCCTGCTGAAAGCGCTCGAGAAACTCTGGTGCCAGGCCCGGCACCAAGTTGCCGTGCACACGCACCCGCAACTGCGGCGTTGCGGCCTCCTCACAGATCTGTTCGACCGCGTCGAGGATCCGGTCGAGACCCTTGAACGGGTTGATCTGCCCAAAATACCCGAACACGGTCTGCCTCCGCTCGGGCCGGCCGACAGGGCTGCTTGGGGAACGCACAGCGGCCAATGGATTCGTGGCGCGCGCGGGGTCCCACAGCACCGTGCGTTGGTGGCCGGCAAGCCCGTTCTCGATGACGTTGAGCCGTGCCGGATCAACCCCCCACTCGATGAATCGGTTGGCCAAGAAGCGGCTCGGCGAAATCAAACGGTCTGCCTGGCGCAGTACCCCCAGGAAAATGGCGCGGCGGACATTGAAGGCATCGGGCGACAGCTCTGGAAAGCACGCCGCACAGGCGCTGGGGCTGGCACGCATGCACAACTGCTGCTGCGGGCGGGTGACCATCTGGCCATGGTGCTGGCAAATCGCGAGGAACTCGTGCAACACCACTGCGCTCGGGCACCCATGCTCGGCGATCATCCTGCCGACGGTGTTGATGCCAAGGAACAGGAAGTGGTGAAACACCAACTGAGTCGGCTGTAGCGTCCGCAGCAACACATGGGCCGCCTCAAACACGGCGGGCGGTGCATGGTGGAACTGGTGGTCGTACTGCGACGGGTCGAACACCAGCAGATGCTCGCCGTCGGTCTCCAGTGTTGCCCGCGCAACGTCGCCCTCTGCCACCATGGCCACGAAGGCTGCTGCCTGACCCTGGCGGCGCAGCCCGAGGTACAAGGCATAGGCGCTAACTTCGGCTCCACCCTTGCTGATGCTGGGGTGCGCATGCGAAAAAATGACAAACATGGGCGTCACACGTGGGGTCAGGTCAGTCAGAGTGCCCAGCACGGTGGGCCAGGCACAGGCGTTGGTTGATGCGGTCGATCAGGGGCATGCGTGCAGCCGGACCGATGCGGCGCGCCAGTGGCCGGCCCTCGCTGCCTCGGACCAAGTGCGCCGCGCCGACCGGCAGCGCGTTGTCGCGCCACAGATCGCCCAGCAGCGGTGGCGCCAGCGCCTGTTGGGCCTGCAGCGACTCGGTGTCCCAAACCAGCGCGCCCGCTTCGAAGCATTCGCTCAGCCGGTCGCCAGACACATGCTCGATAGCCAGCAAGGCCAGTGGCGCGGGCGCGTCATGCAGCAGCGCGCCGACAGCGGCTGCACCTTCATCGGTCAGCAGCACTTGCGGACCAATGAAGGCAAAGCGCGACGCGGTGCAGGCCGTCAGAACGCGATCCAGCGCCGCCCAGTGCCCAACCCCTGGCGGCAGGCGGCACACCGACAATGCCAGCGACGGACGTGCACTGAAAAGCGTCTGCAGCCAACTGGCCAAGTTGCCTGAGGCTATGCCAGCCGGCACCATCAACACCACGCCGGTATCGGCTGGCAGCGCCTGCAGCTGACCGGACAAGGCATCCAGCATCAGGGCAACATGTCCGGCATTCGACGGCAGGCCCAGCACCATAGCCTGCTGGCAGGCCTCCAGCGACAACCAGTGCAGGCCACGTGCGGTAGCGCTCTGCCGCTGCTTCATGCTGCGGGCCAGGTCGCCGAGCCAATGCTCGGCATGGAACTCCGGCACCGTGCGCTGCAGCCGAAGCAAGTCGGCTTCGCTCTCGAGGTAGCGCATCTGGGCCTTGTCGACCTGATGCAGCAACTTCGTCCCGGAGTCGAAGGCCAACCGCAGCAGCCACGGCTCAGCCAGATCGGGTGTGCTGACGCCGCGCAGCACTGCGGTAAATCCGGCCCATTGCACGCGGTCGGCAAAGGCTGGGAACACCGGAGCGAGATCGGGCCGCGCGTTCAGGCACAGCGAGGCCGGGTCCAGTTCATAGATTGCATCGCCAAAGCGCGCCGTGATGCTTATCAAGTTCCCCACCGGGCAGAGCACCCAACCGCGCAGGAACACCCCGAAGCCGGGCGCAACAAGCACATCGTCCCAGCCGACATTGATGCCCAGTGCATCGCTGACCCATGCAGACTGCTCCCAAGGCAGGCAGTCGGCGACGAAGCGGGCGAGCTCGCCAGCGCGCGGCTCTGCGCTGCCGCGAGTGGCGTTGCGCAGTTCCTCCAGCGCCTGCACCGGCTCGGCTTGCCGCAGCGGATGCACCGAATCCAGCCAACCGCCCTTCAGCTCGTCAAAGGCCAGGGTCAGCTGCGCCGATGGGTCGATGCCGGACCACCCATCGGCCAAATACAGCAGCCCGACGAAGCCGCGGAAGTCGTCCGACAGATCGGCTCGTGGCAGGGTGACGCAGCACAGGGCACCGACATGGCGCACGCCGCCATGCATAACCAGAACACCACAGGTGCGTGGTTGGGTTACGTGCATCCAACCGCCGACGACGCGCAGCACGTCGGTCAGCCCCGACAGGAATTCGATGAAGCCGACCTGCTGCGCCGCCTCTATGTGCACCGGCTGTGCCGCAGCCAGCCGCGCCAGGTTGCCCAGGCGAATCAGTTCGGCCATCAGCGGGCGTGTCGAGTACCGTTCGTCGGATGCCGCCCTGGCTGCGCTCTGAAGTTCCACCAGATCGCCCACCACCCTGGGTGACACCACCCGAAGCGTGAGACCGGTGCCCATATGGCGCACCTCCAGCGCTGCCGCTGGGTCGAGATCAGGCTGTGCCACGATGCCGGCCAGGTGCTCGGCTCCGAATGCGAACCCAGACAGAACCGACCGGTCGGCAGAGTTCACCACGTCGCCACGGTAGGCCGTCGCACGCACCGTGGCCTGGTGCCGGCCCTGCACGTACAGGCCTACCTCGGGTGGCACATGGGCCTCGGTGTCGACGATCCAGCCGCGCAGGCCCAGCGCCAAGGAAAAGCTCTCCACCAGGCCACGCAGCGATGAGTCGAACGCAGGGGAAAGGATGCCATCGGTGAGCCGCATTAGCTGCATCTGCGTGGCCGCCGGCATCAGGGTAATCGTGGGGGTCTTCATGGTGCGAATCTCCTTGGCGGGTCGGCTCAAACCTGGCGCACAGCATCCAGCGACCACACCCCCAGCGACTTTCGAGATCCCGGTAGTTCTTCGTCGATCAGCACCAGCGGCGGCGGCAGATTGAACGGGGGCGCATTCAGATCGATCATTTGCCACTCTCCGGTGCGGATCGCATCGTTGCGTCCCCTGGGAAAGGTGGTGGCGATCAGGTACGTGGCGCCGCTCGCGCGAAAGTTCTCGAGCGCAAGCTGCGCCAATGGCAAGCTCAGGTGCGTGAGCACATCGCGGCACAGCACGGCGTCGGTACGCGGCAGGCGATCGGTGGTGATGTCGGTCGCGTTGAAGAAATGGTTCTTGCGGCCGCGAAAACGCTGACGCAGATCGTTCACGAGCTCGTCGACGATGTCCACGCCGAGGTAGAGACCCAGATCCGATGATCGGGTCTGCAGCCAGTTCAGGTCGCCACAGCCGGCATCGAGCAGGCTGCTGACATGCAAATCGCGCAGCACCTGCTGCAGCTTGGGGAGCAGTTTCGCGGTCTGGGCCCGGGTCGAGCCAGCGCCGCTGCGCGACTCGGCGTTGCCCCAGGCATTGGTGCGCCAGATGTCAGTGAAGCGCTTGCCAATTCGGGCGGTGCGCGCCTCGGCGGGCAGGCCGGCCTCCAGTTCGTCGGTGGACTTGCCGCCGATGGTCTTTTGGCGAAAGGACACACCAGCCATGGCCTCGTAGTCAGCCAGTGGGCGGACGGTACCCAAGCGGTACCGGTCGAAGTCGCGCAGCGCGTCGGGGTCGCTGCAGGGCCGGTCCTCCAGCAGGTGCAGCACCCGGGCGCCAGCCTGGTCGCTCAGCTTCGTCCACTGCTTGTGGTCGTGCCAATGGCGACGCTTGTTGGGCCGCTGGGCGTATTCGTGAAACAGCAGCACCTTGTTAGGAGCAAACAAGTCCCAGCCGTGGGTCCACAGCCGCGCAGCCAGAGCGATTTCCTCGCCGGTGAAGTAGATGTACGGGTCGTACGGCACCTCGGTGATCACTGCCGATGGCGCGAATAGCAGGCCGCCGGCCACGTAAGCCGTCGGCGTGGGCAGCGCCGGCGCCTTGGCCTCAGGGGTGGCGACCGAGGTGAAGGCGAGCAGACCGCGGTCGTCGAATTCCTTGGGCAGGATGAGCACCACATTGCGCGGGCCCAGTTGGTCTGGCGGCACATAGCTGGTCGGGTAGGCGCTGAGCACTGGCCTGGGCGACGGGCAGGCTGCGAGCATCTGGAGGCACAACTCGTCCCAGCCCGGCTCGAAGCGCGAATGCGCATCGATCTGGAAGAAGTACTCCTCGCCGGCCCACAGGCTTTGAACCTGCGAACGCGCCCAGCCGACGCCACGGCTCTCGCTGGCATCGACTTCGATCACCCGGCATTGCTCGGGTCGGGTGACCACCTCAAAGCAGTCGGCGTCCTGGTCCTTGAAGAACTGCCAGCACACGCCGACAAACACCCGGTCGGGATGGGTGGCCTTGTCGAACAGGTCCTTGATCGTCCATTGGCACTCGGTGTCGCGATACGAAGCGATGCTGACGAAGATGCGCGGCAGCTTGGGTGCCTTGCGCTTGCGTGTCGGCGCCTTCGCAGACGTCAGGGGTCGCTTCGCCGTGGCCTTCTGTTTCGGGGGTGCACTGGGCTTGCGCGTCGCGGGGGCGGCTACATCGCGAACAGGGGTCGAACGGCTCATGGGTCTACTCGTTGGCGAAGAAAATGAAGGGGGGGCGCGCGCCGCGACTCGCCCGGTAAGCGGTACAGCCACACCGAGCGGCCACTCGGCGTGGACCAGTGGGCCGTCGGCGCCACCGTAGGGTGGCTGAAGGCCAGGCTGACCAGCCAGCGGCCCGCCTGCATCTCGCGCATGGCCTTGTCGAGCGCCGGGCGCATCGACTCCGGCCGCTGGAAGAGGTAGACCACGTCATGGTCGGCCCAGGAGCCAGCCCACATGTCGCCACGGCGCACGTCGGCATCGCGGCAGCGCCAGCGGCACAGCAACCAAAGAGGCAGGCTCCATTCCACCCCCGAGAGCCGGGCCTCGGGAAATTCCCGGCGCAATGCCCGCAGCCCCGCGCCCGAGCCGCAACCAGCGTCCAGCACCCGAATCGGTCCTCCGTCGGCGCTGGCCATGCCGGTGAAGGCGGCCACCCCCGCCAGTGCACCGTGTGGCGTGGGGTACCAGGGCGCATCGCGCCAGGCGCGCAAGGGGTAGGCCGTCATCAGCAGAGCCAGAAGCATCAGCCACAACCAGCCTGGCACCACGAGGCTTGGGTGGGCGAGCAGCAACGACAGCGGCCAGCCAGCCGCAACGATCAGGCGGCGCCAGACGGCCCGGTAGGCCAGGGCACAGAGCCCGCTGAGGGCGGCCGACAAGGCCAGCGCCCAGAGCGGTGGAACGCCCAACGTGGGCAGTAGCAGCCAGAGGCACCAGCTGAGCCCCCAGCACAGCAGCGCGGGCAACGGCCAGCTCGCCTGGAGGCGCAAGCCCAGCGTGTCCCAGCGGCTGGTGCCGAGATGCCATCGCGTCATGCCTGCGCGTGGCGCCAGGCGCCTTCGCGCAGGCCGACAGTGGCCAGCCACGCCACACCCGAGCGCACCGGGTCAACGACGGCCGGGGCGCCGAGCGCAACATGCTCGTCGTGGTGGGTTCGCTGCTGGATCCACAGTGCCGAGCCGGCACATGGCATCACGCGCAAGCCATCGGCCTGCGGCACGGCGATCCCGCCCCCCGTCTGCGGCGCTTCCAGCACGACGATGAACAGGCCGACACGTGAGCCGCTGGCGTCGCCAACGGGATGGGTACTGGAGGCAACTTCGAAATCGGCACCGACGCCGTGCGGGCCGTCGACGTCATCGGGTGCGAAGCGGCTGAATTGAAACGGTTCGAAATGGCTGAGGGGCCAGTGCGCCAGTGCGCTCAGGCGCCGCTCCAGCACCGACAGCACCGGGTCAGCGCCCGGCGCCCGCGGCGACGCAGCGGTCTGCGCAAGCTGGCACATCGCGGCGCATTCGGCTGGGGTCAGCAACTGGTCCATCACCACGATGTCGGTGTGCGACAGGACGACGCGCACATCGACCTGTTGGTCGGGCACCGCCATGGTTCGCTGTCGTGCATCCAGCCACGGTGTTGCAGCGGGCGTGGCGCTGCCCGGTGCCGCGCTGTCGGCGGCGCGGCTGTTGTGGCGCGCTTCGGTCAGCGCGGCCATGGCCACTTGGGCGGTGATGGCGCCGTGGGCATTCATGCTGCGAAGCAGATCGGCCGGCTTGCAGCCGCGCTGCAGGCTGCCGACGAGCCAGCTTCGCCATTCAATGGGCAACTGTGAAAGGCTCATGCGGGGGTGCGTGGAATCAATGGCGGCATTGAGCCGTTCAGGAAAAGGCCGCCAGCAAGGCCGGGTCGAGAACGAGGTTGTCGAAGCCCGTGGCGGCGCGGCGCAGGAACAGGTCGCGGTCGGCCGCGTCCACGGCGCGCCGGTCCTTGTCGTGGTCCACCTCGATCAGCAAGGCATGCGGGTGGTAGGCCAGACACTGCTGCTGGCGCGCGATCAGGGTCAGCTCGGTGTCGCCGTAATGGCGGGTGTAGCCGGGGTGGAACAGGGCCCCGCCGTACAGCCCCTTCAGCCAACTCCTGCGCACGAGGCCGAAGGCCGCCAGCTGGCCGAACCACTTGCCATCGTTGAAGGCCAGCAGACCGCAGCCGGGCAGCTGTGCCACGCGGTCGAGAGCCAGCCGCAGCCACTGACGGCCTGCGAAGGCGTCTTCGGCGCAGTAGATCATCCATGGGCTGGCGACGAAACGCAGTGCCTCGTTCCACACCGCCACGGGGCCGGCGCCCAGGTCATCCTGCACGGCCAGCACCACCAAAGGAGCGCCCGCGCGATCGTGCATCAGTTGCGCAGCGCGCCGGGCCGCGGCACGGCGCAACCACGGCATCACCGCCACCACGGTACAAGCCGGCAGCGGCGCACAGCGGCCAGCCGACAGATCGGAGAGCGTGCACCAGTGAAGCCCCGTCATGACCCGCACCACTGGAACAGTTGCCGGGCCAACCCGGCGTGGTGGTCGAAACGGCGGGCCGCCAGATGCGAGACGGCATGGCGCTCGCACATCAGGGCCGAGCGAGGCCGCGGCGTGGCGTGGATGTGCTTGCCCAACAGTCGCAGCTCGATTGCCGCCAGCCCCATGGCGTAGGGTTCGGTATCGACGAAGGTCGCGTCGAGTCCTTGCAGCGCCTGCAGGTAGCCGGGGTGGTCCATCGGCGCCTGGAATTCAGCCACGTCCATCAGAGAGCCCAGGCGTCTCGATGCCGCCTGCCGGGTGCCCTCGTGGCGCCAACGGTGATCGATCAGCACAAGGCGCCGCGGCCGCAACGTCCGGATACGCTCAGCGGTCAGCGCGCTGATCTTGGCAGGGTTGGCGGCCACTGCCACCAGACCTTTACGTGGCGGCGGTGAAGGTGGTGGCGGGTTCGCTGCGGCTGCGGCCAGGCCGCTCGCGTAAGGCGGTGCGGTGTAGCTCACATAGCCGATGCGCGCGTTCAGCAGCGGCTCTGTGTAGAGACCGGCAGCAGCGCTTGGCACCTGTCGGGCATCGGTGATGAAGCCATCGAAGCAGCTCAATCCCGTGCTTGCGGCCTGCCCGCCCACCCACTTGAGCTGCCGGGGCGCTGGCCGTGCCAGCAGCGCCTGCAGCGCAACCGGATCTGTCCATCCGCCGAGGTCGATGAGCGCGTCGAGTTGTGCGTCGACCATCGCGGTGCAGAGCTGCAAGGCCTCCATGCCGGCACATTCATGCCAATCGGTGGCCGTCTGTCGAAACAGCGCTTGCGCCCAGTCGGCCCTGCCGCCTCTATCGAAGTACACGAGGTCCGCGTCTCGCGCGAGGCAGGTCAAGGCGCCGATCGTCAGGAAACCCACCGGCGATGCGCAGAACTGCGGCGAAACCAGCCCGATGCGCAGCCGGGCCGATCGGGCCTGCCGGTGGCGTGGCGAGGCAGGCACCGGCGGCGTGAGTCGGCGGCCCAAGGCCGAAAACCGAGCCACGATTTCCGTGCGGGGCTGCTCGCCGATGTAGAGCGCAGCCACGCAAGACGCCAGTTCGGCCGCGACATCGAGTTGACGGTCCAGGTCAGCGGCCAACCGCGTCGACGATGCCGCTGCCGAGGCATCGCCGAAGCCGTTGAGCTGCACCTGAGCCCATTGCTGCAGGGCCGACGTGCGCGTGGCCAGAGGCATTTCCGCATCGCTCAGGGCCAGCTGCAGGTGTCGCGCACACTCGTCGAGCTGCTGCAGACGCTGGGTGCCGTGCGCAGCCAACAGCTGGGCACGCCAGCCGCCGCTGCGCGATATGGCATATCGCGCCAGGCGCAGCGATGCCTGGACCTCGCCGTTCAGCAGACACGCAGCCGACAGGTCCATCAGCACCGGGTCGCTGGCTGGGGCCAACTGGTGGGCCTGCGCGTAAGCACGTTGCGATGCCGCCGTGTCACCAAGGGACATGGCCTGTCGGGCCTGTGCCAGCAAGCCCTGCAACGCTTGTGCCGACACCGGTGCTACCAGAAAACTATCTCGGCCGGCGTCAGCTGCGGCAGATAGCGCACGCACCACTCGCGGCCGTTGGCCTGCAACAGGTACAGGTTGCGGTAATGCAGCCAGCATGAATAAAGCCACTGCGAGCGGGTGCGATGTGCCACGTCCTTCATCTCCCGCAGGCGGCGAAGGTGCGAATTGAGCCGGGCCTCCGGCTGAGCCAGCGTCAACTTGCGCACCTTCAGAGACGCGCCTGGGCCGCGAAGGTAGGCGGGGAGAAGGCGCTCGACGATGAAGGGCCAGTAGCTCGCTCCCGCGTGCTGATCGCGTGGATCGCTGGCGCTGGAATCCAGCACGCTGCGCACGGCGGTCGGCAGCGTGGCGCGGGCGGTGTCGACGAGTCCGCGCACGAACGGCAGGTAACTGGACCAGAAGGCATGGCTGCCGACGAAGTAGTTGCAGGTCGAAAAAACCTGGGATGGCATGATCGCGTCAAGCTGCTGCGACGGCAGACCGGCGGCCTCGAGCACCGCCTGGCTGAGCTCGCGAAATCCCGGATGCGAAACCACCCCCTGTTGCCAGAGGTTGATATAGATCGCCTCGTTATCCGGACTGGGGTTGCAGAAGTAGAGGTCGCAACCAGGGTCGGCCTGTATCAGGGTCGCCAGGTCGGCGCCGCGCAGGCCGGTTTTGGCGAAGAACTTCCACGACACGACACCCCACTGGGGCGCGGCGCCCATGCCCCCTGCCCCCATCAAGCGCTCGAAAACCTCGAACTCGAGCAAGGCGCCGGCCTGGCCCGAGTTGTTGTATGGAACGAGGTCGGCGTCCAGGCCTTGCCGCTGGTCGTCTCGGAAATAGATCTGGTGAATTGGCACGGCAGGGAGGCTGGCCGCTTCTGCCGGGACTGCAAGACGCCGCCCCCGACTCGGAGTCTTTGCCTTCTCGACGGCCGAGACTCGCGGCGTGCGGGCTCCCCGCTGCCTGGGCTTGGCAGGCCGCGCTTGCACAGCCTGCGAAAAATCATCTGCCGCTGGCGGAGCACCGTATTCGACGGCCACATCGAGGCCCTCAAAGGTGTCGGCCGGCTTGGCCTTGATGACGGATGCTGAACGGCTCTTGTCTTTACTCATCGCGTCTAGGCTCGTTTGAAGTTTCAGTCTCGCTGTTCACAACGGTGCTGCACAAGGCCCGATGGTCGATACGCACGTGATTTCGCCGGAGACCGACACACTGAACCGCTTTGAACTATTTAAACATATAACGCCTTTTACATATGTGGCAAATATGCGTAAGAAGCCACGAATCAAATGACGATCGTTAGGCAACCCTTTCCAGGTCTGCCATGGCGCTTGGCCTTGCGCCGCCGCATCGATACGGCTTCTGGTTCGGTATTGGGTATCGGGTGCTCGCTGATCCGAGCCACTGCTGCGGCTATCGCTACGTCTTGACGCAGCAGAGCAGCACCGTGCCGTCGCGCTCGCGACGATTTACCACTCGAAGCCCTCGAAGAATGTCAGCGCCTTGCTTGTCCATTTGTCCACGTTCGCCTGCTGGGCTCGCAAGGCGCGCTCGTTGCGCTCTCGCGCCATGACGACGGCAGGATCGAGCTCGGCGGATGTCGCGGCCACTGAAGGGAGCCTCGCCACCTCTGCAGCCAGTCGCGCTGCAGCGTCGCGGCGAGCCTGTCGCGCCGGCCCGTATTGCTGCTCATCGAGTGCATCGCGCAGCTCTTCCATCTTGTTTTCGACGGTCACGCGCGACAGTTGGGTCACGGGCTCCTTGCCCAGCGGCGTGGTCAACGCCTTGGCCGGATACTGCGACAGCAGCATGTGGCCCAGCCGGTAGAGCCCGTCGTTCTTCTCGGTGCACTCGCCCAGGGCCGTGGTGCGCAGGGCCAATGTCGCTTCGGACTGGCCCAACACCACGCCTGTGCGCTTCAACTCTCCTTCTCGCTCGGCCAACGAAGCACTCAAGACCGCCAGCTGCGCCTCTGCTGCCGCCAAACGTTCGGCAACAGCCGCTTTTTCGTCCAGCGCCGCCTGCAGCGCCTTGTCGCTCTGGCCCAACCGATATGCAGCGGCGGCAGCCTTGCGCTGGGTTTCGGTCAAACTGGCCTGCGCCGCCTTCGCCTCCCCGTCGAGGGCCGCGCGCTCTTGCGCCAGTTTGGCCTTTTCCGCCTCGCTGGCGCGCAGGCGTTGCTGCAACGCCCTGACCTGCTCCTTGGCGTTCTTGGCATCCTGGGCAACTGCTGCTGCCGGCCCGGACAGCAGCAACGCCGCCCCCAGCGACAACACCCACCCTGCGTTGCGCACTTCAGCGGAGCGCATCAGAAGCGCGCGTTCAGGTCAAGCTGCAGCGTGTCCACGCTGAACTTGGTCCGCTTGCCGAGACCGGGTTGGCTCGGGACCATGGAGTCGACGAGGTCCGACGACATCCAGCGCGCAGACAGCCATGTGTTCTTCCAGATGCCGTAGCTGCCGGCCAGCGTGAAGCCCTTGTTATTGGTACCGCCCCGTCCGAAGTCCGAACTGGTGAAGGCGTCGAGCACCGCATCGCTGCCGAGTTGGCGGTAGCCCAGCGACAGGTTCCAGTCTGCAGTCTGAGCGATCACCGGCATGCCGATCTGCGCCTTGACGAGGTAGCCCAGGTCACTGCCGTCGGACACTCTCAGGTTTGTGCGCTTGATCTTGCGACGGAAGTCCGTGTTGACCACGACATCACCGGTGAGGACCAAATGAATCGGGTCGTACAAGTTCAAGTCGAGCACCGCAGTCAGATCCAGCTCGCTGAAGCCCGATGCGAGGCCCCATTTGGTATCCTTAAGTTCCTCCCTCCTACCCAGCTGGTCGCTGTTGACGCGAAACAGCGTGTTGCCGCGCTGGCGATAGTTGGAGCCGTACTCTGACCGCACCGCATAGTTACGCCCATCAGCGGCGGTGGCAGTCTCCTTGATGCCTTCGATGCCGTTGTAGTCGTACCAGGCCATCGCCACTTTCAACGCGTTGGCTCGGGTTCCAAAGCGCCAGTCCACACCGCCCTGGATCGCCGTCAGGTTGCGCTGGTTGGCTTGGCCCTTGTACGACAGGGGGAACCAGCCGGCGGTGGCGAAGCCTGTCCACTGGCTGTCCAGCGGCATCTTGTAGGACGCGGCGAAGCCCTCGAAGTTCAGGTCGTCGGCCCACACCAGGTCGGTGCTCATGAATGGGTTCGCAAACCGGCCGCCGCTCAGCCGCAGACCTTTGAGCGGCTCCAGCGACAAGAAGGCGCGATCCACCGTGACCGCGTACTTGTTGAAGAAACCTGGGGTCTGGCCACCGCCCGAGGCCATCGTCTGATTGGTCGAGGTCGGCCCTGTCACACCGCCGGTGGACAAGGTCAGCCCGGCCGTGACCTCTTCGGTGACGGCAAACTGGAAGCCGATGCGGGCGCGAATACGCGTGCGGTTCAGATCCTCCTGAGTGTCTGCTTTCAGATCGGCGAAGCTGTAGGACCAGACGTCGGCCGCACGAGTCAGATTATCCGCACCGACTCCTGCATCGCTGTAGCCCAGGGCGGGGGTATTGCCGGAGCCTTGCAGGATGGCCTCGCCTCGCAATCGGATGTCGCCAAAAATCTTCAGGCGCCCACCGGCTTCGGTCACGCCGGCCGATTCGGTGCCGCCCGAGCCACGCGTGCTGGCCAGGACCTCAGCCGTGATCTGCTCACGCATCTGGGTGCGCACGGCCTCAGGCACGTAGGGCACGCGCACGATCTTCTTGCCGTCAGCACCGATGTCAGGAGGAGGCGCCGCCGCCAGTTGGGTTTGCGCCGCCCGTTGCGCGTCGCGCATCATGGCGTCGGCCTGGCTGCGCGACATGACGCCGTTCTTCACCAGGGTGCTGACGAGGCTGAGCACCGTGGCTCGCAACTTTTCGAGGTCCTCGCGCTCCTGCGCTTGAGCCAACTGGGGGCCGGCCATCAGTGTGGCAAGCAGCAAGACCACGAGTCGCGATCGTGGCAGCGAAGAAGGAGGTCTTTTCACGTCGGTTCCATCCAGGGTAGAAGTGGGGGTCTGGCAGCGTCAGCTGCCGGTGCTGACCCGCAGGCGAAGTGGCTGCGGCATGTTGTTGGGGAGGGCCTGCGAGAGTGCTGGCAGCGATGCCAGCGCCTGCGAGACGGCCGCGTCGGTTTCCGGATCGCCACTGCCGCTGGCCAGCTCAAAGCGGCCAATGGCGCCGTTGGGGCTGACCCACAGGTGAACATCCAGCGAGTACCGCGAGCGACGCAAGGCGGCGTTCTTTTTCAGGTACTTCTGCAATTCACCCTTGGCGAGATTCATGTAGTTGGCGTAAGGGTCGAACATGCCGGTGCCGGTGCCCGCGCGCTGAGCGCCACCGAGCTTGCTCAGGTCCTCGCTGGTGACCTTGCCGGAGCCGAAGGCACTCGGGCCATCGCCCGCAGCGCCTTCCATCTTCAATTCCGGCGAGGGAGGCGGATCGTCCTGCTTCTGCTCGGGCGGAGCCATCTTCACTTCCTGCTGCTCCTTGGGGGGCTCAGGCTTTTTCTCGAACTTCGGAGGCGGCGGTGGCGGGGGTGGCGGCGCCGGGGGGGTGATCAAGGCAATCTTGGGCGCCTTCTTCTTGGTTTCCGACTTGCCCATGCCCATGACCAGGTAAGCCCCTGCCACCAGGGCGGCCAGCGTCAAGACGACAACCGCAGCGATCAACCAGCGCCGGCTCATTCAGCTTCCGATCCGCGCGGTCACCAGACCGACGTTCGTGATGTTCAGGCGCGCCGCCATGTCGATCAGATCGACGACCATTGCGTAATACGCCTGCGGGTCACCCTTGATCACGATTCCCGCGTCCGCGTCGCGCGCGCGGGCCTGTTGCAAGCGCTGTTCGAGTTCGGCCATCTCGATGGACGCGCCATTGAGCAGCAGCCGACCGTCGGCCTGGATCTGGATGATCCGCACCTCCTTCTTCTCGGTGGACGGCTGGTTGCTTGGCTTGGGCAGGTCGATCTTCAGGCCCTGCACCCCTGCGGTGGTCATCAGGATGAAGATCACCAGCAGCACATAGGCCAGGTCCAGCATGGGCGTCACGTTGATCGTGTCGTACGGTTTGGCTTCGCTTTGGACCTGCATGTCAGACCTTCCGCCCTGTGACCAGACCGATGTCGGTGATGTCGGACTTCTTCAGGATCTCCAGCACCTCCATCACCTTCAGGTACTGCGCGCGAGCATCGCCCTTGATGACGATGGCTTGCGAGGGGTAAACGGCCTTGAGCTGCTTCAGCCTTGTCTCGAGCTGTTCCATCGTGACCGGGTAGGCATCAAGGTAGACGTCGCCCCCCTCGGACACGGTGATCGCCTTGAGCCGCGGCTTGGCCAGTGCGGCGCTCATGTCGGCACGCGGCACCTCGACCCGCACCCCCTGCACCGAGGCGGTTGTCAGGATGATGAAAATCACCAGCAGCACGTACGCCAGATCCAGCATGGGCGTGACGTTGATGTCGTCAAACGGCGCGTTGTCTTCCTGGACGTGCACGGCTCAGCTCCCGCGCTCAGTCCGCGTACATCTCGGCCGACTTGGCGACGAATTCGTCGACAAAGACCATGGTGTTGCCCGACAGGTTCTTGATCTGGCTGGCCAGCCAGTTGTAGCCAAACAGCGCCGGGATGGCGACGGCCAGTCCGGCGACCGTGGCCACCAGAGCGGCGGCGATGCCGGGAGCGATCGAATTGACGTTGACCTCGCCGGCAGCAGCGATCGCCGCGAAGGTGATCATCACGCCGACCACGGTACCCAGCAGGCCCAGGAAGGGGCCGCCCGAAATCGCGATCGTGAGCAGAACGATGCCGCTGTTGAATTTCTGGTTCTCGCGCATCATGGCCGCGTCAAGTGAGGTGCGGATTGCCTGCAGCCCGGCGCTGCTGAGCCTGCGGGGTTGGCCGGCCTCATCCAGGGGCGTGAAACGTTGCATCACTTCGTCCATACCGATGGCATACAGGCGATAGACCGACGAGCGTTGGCTGCGTGGGTCCTGCACCACCGATGCAATGTCAGTGTGGCCAGGGGTCAGAAGCGCGCGGGACTTGGCCTTGAAGGTCGCCAGGAACACATCATTGGCCCGACCGACGGTGCGCAGCATCACCGCCTTGCTCACCATCACCCAACCGCTGACCACCGCCATCACCGCCAGCAGGGCAATCACGATCCAGCCGTCAAGCGTGACCGATCCGATCAGGATGGCGGCGTAGGACACTTCTCCGGCGCTCGCGCCCTCCTCGTCGGCGCTCAAGAGCGGCGAGTCGGCAGCCTGGCCCAGTGCCTGCAACTTCACATAGTCGGCCGATCGGGTGGCCGCCAGCAGCGTCACCTCGTCCAGTTCGCCGCCAAAGCCTGCTCCGATGAGCGCATCACCGGCCGCATCGGTGAGCGCAAGGTCACCGGCGCCGGACTCCAGACCGTCAACGTACAGCGTGACCTTGCCTGCGCTGGCCACCACGGCCACATGCTGCCAAACGCCAGGCTTGAGCGGCAGGTTGGCACTCACCGAGGTCGTGCCCTGGCCGACTTCCAGCTTGCCGCCAGCCAGGCCAATGCGCAGTCCTTTGCCGCTGGCGGGCAAGGCAAGCAAGCCAGCAGCCGGGGCGCCAACATCAGCCGGCTTGACCCAGGCGCTGAAGGTGAACCCTGCACTGGCCTGCAACTTCAACGACGGTGATGACGCCAGCGCAAGGCCAGCACCACCGTCCAGAGCAATGGCCGCGCCAATGGGACCAGCCGCCACGGATTTCGCCGTGCTGCTGGTCGCTGTCATCGCATTGGCCGTACTGTCCTTGAGCGCATCGGCCTGAGCGAAGTGGAAGTTAAACACCGCTGCCGGGTCCTGGACCTTCCCGCCGGCGGGCGCAGCGCCCGCCTTGTCACCGCCCCAGGTCATCACCAGCGGGGTCTTGCCAAGTGCCGCCACCTTGGGCAGCAGCAGCCATACATTGGCGAGTTCATCCGTGGCTTCGAAGTTCTCGACCTGCGTAGGCAGCGGTGTCTTGCCGTCAGCGGCGAAAAAGTGCAGGTCCGAGCCGTCGGGTTTGGCTTCAGAGAAGGTGAAGTTGCCACTGTGCAAGCGCACCAGCACCGGCACCTGCGTGAGCTCCTCCGTGACCTCGACGCCAGTGGCCGTGGTGTCGATGGCGAGCACTTTCTTTTGGTTGCCATCGGCCGCATTGACCGCCGGCGAAGCGCACAACACCACCAAAGACAATATCGCTGAGAACAGTAGATTCATGGTGCGGCTCTGGGTCATGGCAGGAAGTTCGTTGAAGTCATTCATCGCTTTTTCTTCTTCTTTGAATTGGGGTCGTCGTCCTCATTGCCCTCGCCGGATTCGCCGAATCCGATGGCCTCGACAGTCAACACCAGCGAACTGGCGGCGCTCCCCCCATTCGGGTTGGCGGCCGCCTTGGCCGTGTCGTCGGATTTCTGAGAGGCATTGGCCGGAGCGGCAATCGCACCGACCGAGGGGGCGGCCACGCTGACCTGCGCGCCGGCGATCGATCCGCCCGCGGAAATGTTGTCGGCGTTGCGCACAACGGGTGCGACCACAAGAACCGAACCGCTCGAGCGCACGCCAGCATCGCCAGCATCGAACACGCCGCGCGGCGCAATGGCGAACACATCGCCCGGTGCCGCATCTGCACGTGTCTTGAGCGTCGCAATGCCCGAGCCGCTGATCGAACTGGCCACATCGACCGATACGCGACCGTCCTTGTCCACGGTGATCAGCGGCGGAGGCGCCGAGGCGGCGGTCTTGGCACCCTTGCCCGCGTCGATATTGGCCCGCTGAGACACCAGCGTGATGTCGCCACCGCCCAGCGTGAACACGCGCCCCTTGTTGACAAGGAAATCGTCGCGCACCAGACCGCTGACAGAACCGCCGCGCACCGTGAAGATGCCCGTATCGGCCTCCGACGGTTTCTGACTGTTGCCTGCCGTCAGGCCGGCGAACACCGAGCCGGCGGGAGCGTACAGCGTGACAGCGCCGCCCTGCTCGGTCTTGAACTGGCTGCCGAAGTTCGAGATGTCGCCACCGTTTGAAGCCGCCGCCCGGGGGAACAGGCTGGCGATCAGCGCATCGAAGCTGCGCAGGCTTTCCTCGATGACCTTGCCGTCGTCGGACTTGCGGTTCGCGTTGCCGGTTTCCACCAGCAGCGTGAAAAAGCGCTTGTCCAGTTGGCCGTCATCATTTCGTGACAGCGCATCCGCCAGAGCTTCGGCCCGCAGGCTGACGCGTTCGGACAGCTCGGGGTGATCATTCAGGTAGAGCGATTGCGCAGCGCTCGGCAGCGCACGGAACGCCGTCCAGGCCTGAGCCGCCAGTGCCGGATGCTGGGCCATGTATTTCAACTGCTGCTCGGCAGGCAGCGCCTGGAACCCGGCCCAGACCTGCGCTGCTGTGGCCTTGCCTGGCAAGTCCTGGCCTTGAGTGCGCAAGAACGCCTCCAGCGCTGTCACATCAACCGTCCCACCCTGACCTTGCGCACTCACGAATGTGGCCAGCGCGGCCAGGTCGGCCCCTGCGGCCAGATCGGCGGCCGAGCCGTAACCTTGGGCAAACGCCACGAAAGACGCGTAAGACGGAGGAGCGCTGCCGGCGACCACACGAATCGCGGCGCCGCTGTCGGGCAGGTAGACGTTGTCGAGGTTGCCGCGTGTGACCACCCCGTTGCCGTTACCCAGATCGACATGTCGCCCGGCGCTGATCGTGAGCTGCCCGGGCCCGCCCAACACATGCGACACCACACTGGGGAAGCCGCCCTGGCCATTCGATTGCGTCGTGTCGACCACGTCACGGCCGGCTTGCAGCACCGTCTCATCGCTCGCTGCCAGTTGCTGGATGAGGAAACCGAGGTCGACGATGTCGCGCCCTGCGGTGATGACGGTGGCCTTGGGCAGCGAGAGAGACTGGGCAGCGAGGGCGTCGCCCTGAACGTCACCGTTGACAGCTGTCAGGCGCGCAACCACCGTATCGGCGCTGTGCAGACCTGGGGCTGCATGGGCCTCCAGCGCCGTCGAGCTCCCGTCCAGGATCTTGGTGTCTGCCTCGGACAGCACGCGCGGCGCCGCAGCGGTCGACATGCCGGCCGGGCTGTTGTCCAGCATGCGCAGCGGTCCCGTTTTGCCGTTGTTCAAGCGGATGGAGCCTGAGGCCAGCAGGTCCAGCTGACCCGTGGCCGCCGGGCTCAGCGTCACGCCATTGGCCAGCACCACATCGCCACCCATCGACGCGGCCAGAAAGGTCGACGGCAGCAGCGCGTACAGGTTCAAAAAGCTGCCAGCGCTGCTCTGGTCCTGGAAGCGGTTGGGTATCTCGCCGCGGCCTGCATCGGCCAGCGCACGGGCGTCGGCAGACAGCCGCACATCGCCGCCCAGAGCGGTCAGCGCCAGCGAGGAGGCCGCACCGTAGGTGCTGAAGTTGCTGAACTGCGCGTTGGTGGTGCGGAAGGCCGCCTTGGGCTCATAGGTCGGGTCCCAGTTGCCGTTGGGCGCGTACAGCGGGTCGATCACACCGGGCAGGTTGTTGACACTCTGTTCGGTCATCGTGGGGTTGTAGGCCGTGGCCAGGGCCAGCGTGCGTCCGGCCACCACCTTGGCCGTGGCATCACCCAGGGCCAGCACCGGCGCAAAGTTCTGCGTGACACCGAGCTGGTCGGTAACAGCCAGTCCGCCGGCGGTCAGCGAGCCGTCGGCGCGCAGCGAGAGATCGCCCTTCTGCGCATAGAACACGCCGCCGGAAATGTCGCCACCAGCCTGCACATGCAGGTCGCCGCCGCCGCGTTCGATGGCTGCCATGCCGGCGACCGCAACCTGGCCATTGCCAGCCGCGCTGACCGACAGGTTGCTGATGCTGCGCCCGGCGGTGACCGTGACGTCTCCGCCGCCCAGGGTCGCGATGCCCTGATTGAAGTAGTCCGGCCTCACCCACCAGGCGGTGTTCAGCGTGGTCGTCTGGTCTGCCAGCGTCTCGAACACCACGCTGCCGTCGGCATCCGTGGTGCTGCGGCCCTGCCGGAACAACCAGTTGTTGACCATTTGCGGCACCACCCGCGGCAGGGGCAAGATGGTACCGGGCACGGCCGGCGTGCCCTCTACCTTCGGCTTGGACTCGGAGTCCCCCGCGATGGCTTCGGTGCCGCCCGTGCGTGTGTACCAGCCGCTGTTGTTCTGCGGCCCATTGATGTCCCGGCCGGCCTTCACGCTGATCGGCCCGCCTCCGTCGGCGAACGTGGCGGCCGCCACCTTGCCCCCCGCGCCGTAGCGAGTGTTCAGGGCGTTGCTCGGTGCCACCACGATGGAGTCGGGGGCCAGCGGTGCGCCAGCGGTGTACAGCGAGGCGCCGTACAAAGTCTCGGTACTGATGAGAGGCTTGTCCAGCGTCTCGTCGGGCTCGGCGCTGACGTAGACCTTGGCCATGGCCAGGGTGATGTCATGGGCCGCAGCCACATCGATGCGTCCGGTGCCGGTGCGCACCACCGCCACCGGCGCATCGGTCGATGTCACCGGCGCATTGGCGTTGGGCGTCACGATGGCTGTGCCGCCGGCCTCTTTCATGGCGGGGGTGTACATCACCGCGTTGCCAGCATCATCGACTTCGGGCTGGAAGTATTCATCCAGCTTCTGGCGATCGGCCGGCACTGGGGTGCGCGCGGCAAAGTCCAGCGTCAGGTTGCCCTTGCCGACCGCCAGTCGATCGGCGCTCAGCAGCGCTGTCGTGCCGGCCGCACGCAAGTCGGCACCTGCCACCAGTTGCAAGTCGGCCGATGCCCCCCCGGCCAGCGCCCACACCGGCATGGCCAGCCCGCTGTCGCCCGGCTTCACAAAGCCGTCGCTGATCGACCCGACCACCGTCAGGTTGCCCGCTGCACGCAAGGTCAGATTGACCGGTTGGGCGTTGAAGTGCCAAGCGTTCAGGTCCCAGCCCCGGTCGGCCGCGTTGGTTGCGAACTCGTTAACCGAGACCGACAGATCGCCCTCCGAGCGGATCTCCACGCCTGCACGCACCGCCACATCGTTGCGTTGCAGGCGTGTTGCGACCGCAGCCTGCCGTTGGGCAAAGGCCTGCGCATCGCTGTACATCTGCCCGCGGGTCGTGGCGTCGAGGTTGGTCGCGCTGTCGGCCTGTTCGCTGACGGTGCTGCCGCGGTAGACCTTGACACCCTCGATCACCGTCGTCGCGCCAGGCGAGATGGTGGTGTCCAGCACGGCCACCGCCACATCGCTACCGTCGGCCAGGCGCGGCACGCGCAAGGTCACACGGCCATCGCGGCGCCCAACACCTTCGGCCGCAGGGGCGCCAGACACATCGATGAGCCCGCCCGCCAGGTGCAAGCTGGCCGCCTGACCGACATCGTTGGTGGCAGCGCCATCAGCCGCCATGGTGCCGATCAGCACTTGGCCGCCGCGGCCTACAGCGCCGGCCCCGGCGTCGCTGGGGGCCACCGACGAAGCGTTCAGCAAGGCCCGGTCTCGAATCGTCACCTGACCCGACACGCCGCCATCGCTGTCCTGAGCGGCCAGCAAACGGATGCTGCCACCGGCCAGGCCCGACGCGTCGATCACGCTGTCGCCCGCGATGGTGATGCTGCCCTGATCCGTGGCCAGAGTGAAGTCGTGCGCCACGATGCTGTACTGGCCGTCGAGCGTCACATCTCCACGGCGGAACCGGAAGTCCCGCGCGCCGGTGAATCCCGACTGGTTCAGCGTCTCGTTCAGGGTACCGAAAGCACCCGCCACGCCAGCGCTGTCGGTGTCCAGCGTGAACTGCCCTTGGGCGGGCACACTCAGGCCGGCCACTGCTGTCGCTGCGCCACGCAGCTGCGCACCGAAACTAACCGTGCCCGTGCCGTCTGGAGTGGTCGCGTTGATCGTCAAATGGCCTGCGTCCGCCGCGGTGGACGACACGTCGAGCGTGGCCTGCTCGCCGAGCGTGATCTGCGGGGCTTGCAGCACCAGGTTGCCACCCGGCCCGTAGGCGCTGGCACCGTTCTTCTGCAGCACTGCGCCGGCAACCGTCACCACACCTGAGCGCACCGTGATCTCTCGGGTGGCGGTCATCTTGATCTGGCCCGAGGGCGCCTCGATGCGCGTGGCAGCATCTATGGACGCCGCCTGGAAGCCCAGTTGTCCGCCGCCGCCTTGCGGCACTTTCTGTTCATCGGCGCCGCTGTTCGCGCCCGTCAGGTGCAACTCGCCCGTGGTCTGGAACAGCCCGCTGGCACCGGGAGCCACCGTGATGCGAGGTGCGTCCAGCGTCAGCGTGCCGTCGGCTGACAGCACCCCGTTTTGCCCGGTGGCGCGTACCTCTTTGCCAGCCTGCAGCGTGGCCTCTGCAAAGCCTTGCAGCGCCATGCGACCAGAGCCCAGCTCGATCGTGTCGCCTTGAATCGTGAACGATCCGCCGCTGGTGGAAGCGGTCGGTGCCTCGCTGAGGGCACGGCCGTTCAGCACGACGTTTTCAGCCTGGAACACTGCCTCCGCGGCGTCCTCCCCCCCCGCCACGATGCTGCTGCCCGCAAGCGAGAGTCGCTTGGTGGCCTCATTGCCAACACGCGATGAACCGTAAACGGTGATCGAGCCTTGTCGGCTGTCCAGGCTGATGCGGTCCAACCTGGACAACGAAGCCAGCGCCGAGTCGTCCAACGCCAGCGTGGACGCGGCCACTTCCTGAGGGATCGCGTCGCCCAGACTGATGTCGGGCGCTGCCGCAGTGAAGGTGCCGCGATCTCCCACGCGGATCGAACCCGCGCTGACCGCGCTGCCCGTGGCATCGATCTGTACCGCGCCCTTGCCCGACACCACGGCGCCCGCAGCGATGGACAGCACGCCACCGCCGCTGGACGGTGCCTCACTGCGCTTCACACCGATGGCAGCACCACTGCTCACCCGCAGCAGCGCTCCCGAAGATGACAACACCAGATCGGCGGCGGGGCCGACAGCGCCAGCTTCGGCCAGTACCGTGGCCTGCGTTTTGAGCCTCAGCAGGTCGCTTGCCGCCAGCAGCACGTCAGGGGCGGTCAGCGGGTTCGCCGCGTCGTTGCTCAGCGTCAATTCGCTGGTGCGCACGTCGAGCTGCTCCTGGCCGTCCACGGTCTTGTGCAGCGCGCCCAGCGTCAAAGCGCGGGCACGCCAGTCCGCCAGCAGGGTGGCGGACAGAGCCACCACGCCGTCCGGGCCCGTCGTGCTGCCGGAGGTGATTTCCATCTTCGGTGCAACCACGTCCGCCTTACCCGCCAAGGCGCCGGTGGCAGCGCCCAGCAGCACACGGCCTTGCAAGCGAAGCGCGGTGTTGACCGCGTCCCGGCTGGCAAAGGCCACGTGACCGCCGTCGCCGGGCAACTCCGGCGCGGCGATGCCGGCGGCTTTCGCCTTGTCGGTGAAGTAGCTGCCAGCGTCGTACAACGTGAATTCGGATTGGCGCTGCACCACCGAACGCGGTGCGACGACGAAGCCCTGGGTGCGCGGATCCATCGCCCCATCGGCGACATTGGCAATGCGGCCGGACATGAGCCAGGCGCCGTCGGTGCGCAAGCGGTTCGCGCTGGCCACCATGTCGCGGTTGCCGGGTGCGACCGTGACGCTGTAAGCGCCGGGCATCAGCGCATAGTGCGCAGGCAGCAAGGTGTAGGTGCCGGCCTTCAGATCACCCGCGCCCGACAGCCACACCGCATCGCCCATGCTCAGTCCGCCGTCGATGCCGTACTGCCCGTCCACAGGCGCGAGCTGGCTCGTGTAGCCCGGCACGATGGCAAACACCGTGGTCTTGGCACGCGCAGCGGTGCCCAGGGTGTTGTTCGACAACACATCTTTCGATCCGCCCTTGCCCGGCGTGAAGCCATAGGCAAACAGGCTGCCGCCGCCCGACAGGTCGAGCACCGACCCAGCGTCGGTGGTGATGCTGCCGGCCAGCGAGGTGATCGACTTGCCCGGCAACGCGCGTTGCGCGGTCGGCGCATTGGCGCTCGGGTTCTGGCGCAACGAAACCACCGTGCCGTCGGACAGCAAGGTCGTCCAGCTGCTGGCTGTCGGCACGCTGCCGTTGGACACCGTGCCCAGGGGCACAGGACCCTGACCGGCCACCGAGGTCAGGCTGCCAGCCGCATAGCGCAGGTCGAGCGTCAGGATGTCCGACACGGTGGCGTCGGTGTTGCCGAGCGTGATGCTGCCAAACGGTGCCACCAGCCGCCCGGCCTGCACGATGTGCGGCGCCCAGGCGGTGATCGAGCCCCCGGCCGAAAGCGGCGCCTGATGCGTGAGGCCGTTGGCGGTGAAGTTCAGGCGCCCGGATCCGTCCAGGTCGCTGCCGGCCACCGCGAAGGTGAAATCGGTCAAGGTGGTGGGCAATACCTGCGCGCTGGTCAGGTCCAGCGAGCCCTTCATCCAGAACGAGCCCCGCTGGGTGCCGTCGAAGTACCCGGTCTCTTGATCGGACCAAGCCACGCCGACGAGACGCACGTCCTGGGCTGCGTCCAGCGACGCGGTGCCGAAGCCTTGCAGTGCGCTGTGGCCCTTCAGATCGATGTTCGACGCCTTGACCTTGAGAACCGAGTTGCCAGCCATCGCCACACGCTGAGGGGCTTCGTCGGGCTGCGGGACCAGCGGGAACACAGTCTGAAAGGCGCCGCTGTCGCCCAGCTGCACATACGGCGCTTGCAGCGACAGCGTCGCAGGCGTGTCCTGCAGCAGGGTGCTGCTGGCCAGACGGGTGCTTGCCAGCGGGGCGGCCGCTTCGGCCAGCTCGTCGGCGGTGCGCTTGATGCCGGCCAGCTTGTCGGCGGCCTTCAGTTCGGCGATGGCGGTCTTGAGCAGGTCGTTGTAGACCGAGGTACGCAGCCCCCTGTCTGCCAGCAAGGTGGGCGCGTCCAGCACGATCGAATGCGATGCCGTCAGCGCCTGGTCCCCGGTTTCCAGCGAGAAGCCGAGCGCCCCCGAACTGCGCAAGCGCAGCCGGCCAAAACCGCCGTCGGTCAAGCCGCTGGCCAGCACGGTCGCACTGCCTGGCGTTCCCCGATAGGTGCTGGCGCTCAGGGCGTCCTTGGCAGTGGTGCTGCCGACCGGAGCACCTGACTTCACCACATTGAGCACGGCGTCGGTGTCGCCCTCCAGCGCCACCGTCAGGCTGCCCGCGTTGGCACCTGCGCCAGCGCTGCCCAGGAAGCTGCCGTAGAGCTCCATGCCCTTCGACGAGCGGATGTCGATGCTGCCGCCTGCGCTGGTCATACGATCGACCGTGGTGGTGCCGCTGCCCGACTGGAATTTCAACCCGAAGGCCGAAACGCCGCCGGCGCTGAGCGTCGCGCCCGGCTGTATCACCACGTAGGCCGCCGCCGGGTTGAGCACGCTGCTGCCGTCGGAGGCACTGTCGGTGGTGCCACCGAGGGTGATGCTGCCACCGCCGAGCAACTCGCCAGTGGTCAACCCCAGACCGTTGGTGTAGAGCCGTGCAGCGCTGCCGTCGGCGCGCAGCGTGGCGGCCGGACCCAGCCACAGGTTGTGCACGGTGGTGTCGCTACCGAACGGCGTCAATCCCAGCGCGATGCGCCCACCAGGGGCGTTGAGGCTGCCGTAGACCTCGAGCTGGCCGGACGAGCGAAGGTTCAGCGACGCCCCGGGATCAAGCACCACGCTCGCTCTGCCGAGCACGCGCAAGCGTCCGGCGGCGGCGCTGCTATCGGACGGCGCCAGACTGACCCCGGCGCGCAGGGTGAGATTGGTGGATTGGCGCACGAGTCCCGGCCTGGCCAGCGGCGACAACTGCTCGTAGCTCACGTCGCTCGGCCTGCCGCTGTGGGTGCGCTCGGCACCGCTGTTCAGCACACGCTGGCTGGCCATCGGCCGCAGCGAGGTGTTGGCAGCCACGGTCAGATCGCGGTTGGCACCGATGTCATAGCTGGTGAAGCCGCCTTGCTCGAAAAACGCCGGGGCCAGCACCAGGTCACCGACCGATTGCTGCGCCAGAGGCACATTGCCAAGCACGACGTCGCGTCCGACCAGCTTCAGGGTGCCGCCGCCGCCGAAACCATATCCCGACAGTCGCAGGTCGCTTCCCCAACCCAGGGTGGCCAGATTCATGCCCAGAGTTGTGGAGTCCAGCGGCTTCACGACCATCGAGATCGAACCGGCCTTGCCGTTGTCGACGCTGCCCGTGACTGGCAGCCAGGCACCGGCCGAGACATCGATGCCGACGCCATCGCCCAGGTGGATCGACGCAGCACTCAGCGACACCTCACCGCCGGCCTTGGCGACTGGATCGCTCGGGTTGCCGGCGGCATCGCGCCCGGGGTTCGCGAGGGCGCGATCGTTCGTCCAGAGGCCGGCCACGTCGAGCGTGACGCCGTCACTGACGTCGATGCTCAGCGCCTTGCCGGTGAATTTGCCACCGGCCATCGACACCGAGGCGCCAACCGTCAACTTGCCGCCGTCGGGCGGTTGCGTCTCGCCCTCATTGGGGGTGAGCCTCGGCTGCGACGCGTCGAGTTGCAACACGCTACCCGGCGCCAGCATCAGGGCTTGCGTGATTTCGATGTTGCCGCCGGTCTGGGCAGACAAGGCAGTGAAGCCCGCATTCCCCAGCGCCTGCATGTTCAGCGTCAAGGCGTCGGCCAGGCCATCCAGCGGTTCGCCCACATTAGGCAGCGCACGCGCGTCGGCACCCGAGGCGCTCAGCTGCAACAGTCCCTGGTAGCGAAACTGGCTGGCGTAGCCCGCCGCCCGCCCGCCATACCAACCCAGACCGTAGTCACCATCGGCCGGCCGGCCGAACCAGCCCCAACCGAAACTGCCCGATTTCGGATCATCCGACACCTTGATGGTCGGCACCGGGGTCGACACAGCGGTGTCTGACAGCGTGCCGATTTCAAGCCGGGCTGCCAACGGGTAACTCACACCGCTGGGGTCTCGCTGGTAAATCCCGCGCTCGACCTTGCCGCTCAGCGAGCCTTGCTGGACGATGACCGGCGCCGAGAACTGCACCATGCCCGCGCTGGCGCCCTGCCGGTAGCCTTCCTGATACCTGGCTGCGCTGTCCGGCAGGTTGACCACCTCGTCGTAGACCACACCGCCCTTGGCCGCACCGATGTCCACCAGCGTGTTGCCCAGTCGCAGCTGGCTGGTGTTGAGCAGGCCGCCAGCCACGTCCACCCAGCCTCCGTCGACATCGATCAAGCTGTCAGCGCGCTGGATGATGGCCGAGCCCGCCACCACGCTGACCGTGCCGCCGTTGGCATTGATCTCACCCAGGCTGAACTGGCGTTGCTTGAGCCAGCCCGACACATCGCCGACGGCGGTGCCCTTGCGCGCATCGATGCGCACCTTGGAGCCATACAGCGGCGAATCGCGCAGTGCCAGGTTGTCGGCCAGTTCGGTGCCACGCAACTCGACCGTCACGATGTTGCTGTCCATGGCCAGCGTGGTGCCATGACTGCCAGACACGTCGACCAGCGAGCCTGCCCCGAAATCAACACGCGAACTGTCGGTGCGCGGGTCGGGCGGGTTGGTACCCGGCGCCTCGGCGTACAGGCGCTCGGCCAGCATCAGCACATTGCCGCCAGGCGCCACGATCTTCGCGGCAGACTTCTCGCCGGAAGGCGACTCGGCCGACTGCAACTCGATGTTGTTGCCGTTGAGCCGCACCAGCGAGCGGTTGAATGTGTTGGTCGCAGGAACCTTGGACGTGTCTTGCCTGTCTTCCCGCACCTCGATCACGCTGTCCGGCCCCAGCACCAGCGGCCCGGAGCGGGTGGCCACGACCCCGGTGGCTTTCGGCACGGCCTGATCGCGGGCCAGCAGGTAGACCGAACCGTTGAGGTTGACCGACGTGCTGGCCGACACACGACCGTTCTGGTTGACCGCGTAGCCGATCATCGTGGCGTTGCCGTGTTCCACGTCGATGCGCCCGGTCGCGGCGTTTTCTGCGGTGCCGTTGTCCGACATGGCAGCACCGGCCATCAGCCCCACGGCCTGGTCGTTGCTGACCTCGACCAGCAGACCGCGCAGGCTGGTGCCGGTCTCGGACGGCCTCGGTGCGGCCAGGTAGACCTTGCTGCCTGCGGCGAGCATCACCTGGCCATCGGGCGCACTCAACGTGCCCTCGTTGCGCACATGCGGTGCGGCCAGCAGCACCAGGCCGCCCGGAGCAGCGGTGATCACGGCGCCGCCTTCGACCAACACTGTTCCCGCCGCCGCGCCCAACGCTGGGTCGGCCCCGAGCACCGGCGCGGCACCCTGGCGCAACAGGCCGCCCACCACCCGCGACTCGTCGAACTTCAGGCTGCTGGCGATCAAGCTGTTGACGTTGACACGACCGGTCGAGCCGAAGACGATGCCATTGGGGTTGTAGAGATAGACACGACCGTTGGCGTTGAGCACGCCCTCGATCACCGTCTTGTTCTCGAAGGCGCCACCCGAGACCTTGTTGAGCAGCACCGATGTGCTCGATGGCTGCACGATGTTGAGTTGCGCGTCGCGTCCGATGTCGAACGTCTGCCAGTTGACGATGTTGGTTGCATCGGTCTGCGTGAGCCGGGCCGTGGTGCGACCGGTCACCGGGTCCTTCACCGGCGCGCTGTAGGTCACCGGCGTGCCGGTGCGCTGGGTGTTGCCGCTGGGCAGCGCGGTCGCGCCCACCCGGCCCACCGGCTGGGCATGCGACATCTCTGCCGCCAGCAGGGCCAGCGCAATGCACAGCGCCAGACGGCTCAGCGGCGGGCGCTGCTGCAGCGTGTTGCCGTTCGGGCGACAGGCCGACGGGGCACAAGAGGAACCACTGGCGCTACGCAGGTTCATGGTGTCAGTAAGCCCAAAGGGCGCGCGCATGCAAGCGCAGATCACCCGAACGCGTGGTTTCGCCTGCCACCAGGGCACGGGCAAGGTCGGCTTCCAGGCTCAGGCCGGCGGGCGCAGCCAAGCGCAAGCCGAAGCCAGCACCGCGCAGCGACGCGAAGCGCGGCTGCGGCGCCACGGCCTGCAAGGTTTTCAGGCGCGCCAGATCGACGAACGCCAGACCGCTCAGCCACCAGGCGGAAGACGCCGAGCCCAGCGTCGCACGCGGCGTGCGCAGCTCGAACGTGGTGCGCACGCCAAGGTCGGCGGAAACTTCTCCTTCACGGTAGCCGCGCACGCTGTCAGCGCCACCGGCCACCATCTGCTCGGTAGGCACCAGGGGGCCGTTGCTGCCCTGAGCATCCAGCTTTGCATAGAGCGACCACCGGCCCAGCGGTTGGGTGTGTGCGATGCCACCGCGCAACGACAGGAAGTTGGCGGATGCACCCGCACGCTTGGCCGCAAACTTGGCGTCGGAATCGCCCAGCAACTCCCGAACGCCGAGGGTCAGCGTCAGGTCCAGCGCACTGTTGCGCTCGCCCTTGATCAGCATGCCGTTGTAGCTCGCCACCAGCGGTGCATAGGTGATCGGCGAATCGCTGCTACCGCCGCCACGCACCTTGATGGTCTGCTGAATATCCTTGTAATCCAGCCCGACAGACACGTTCTGGAGCAGGTCGGTGCCCGCGCCGAAGGAAGAGCTCAAGCGCAGCCCGGCGGTGTCGGAATTGCCCAGCAAGCCCAGCCCGGGCGAATTGGCCAAGCTGGCAAACTTGCTGCGCGAGTGAACCGCGTAGATCGACAGCGCACCGCCAATGGGCTCCACCGGCAGGGTGTAGCTCAGCGAGGCCACACGCGCGTCGGCAGGCCGCTCGGGCGCGGTCTGCAGCGTCAAGGAAACGCTGTGACGGCGCTGCCAAAGGTTGTCGTAGCGCAGCGAGGCAGACAGCCGCGTCGCGGTGGTGTTGGGCGTCTGGCGGTTGTTCAGCTCGACGCTACCGTGCAAGGGCAGCTGCTCATCCACATCGAGCTGCACCTCGACCGTCCCGGGCAAGACGCCCGCCTTGAGCACTGGCGTGACGCGGGCATCTGCCGTGCGGTTCAGTGCGGCCAACTGGGCCTGCAGCACCGGGAAATTGGGCACCTTGCCCTCGGCAAGTTCGGGAACAGCGGCCTTGACCGCGCTGGGCAAGGTGTACTCGGTGCCGCTGACGCGCAGGCGGTCCACCTCGCCCTCGACCACCTGCAGCGCCACTTCGCCCGTGTCGACCGCCTGCTCGGGGATCGACACCGCCACCGTCAGATAGCCTGCGCTTTGATAGGCCTTTTCGAGCGCGGCGCGTGCGGCTTCCACATCGCGCAGCGTCTTGCGTTCACCCAGGTGGGGCGTGACGGCGAGCTCGATGGCCAGCGCACTGAGCACGCTGTTGCCACCGACCACATATTGGTAGATATCAAAGCTCGGCAAGGCCCGCTCTGCAACCGTTGAGGCGCCGTCTGCGGCCACAGCGCTGACCGCCACGGTCATGCCAGCCAACCACAAGGCCGCCTTCAGGCGGGTTTGCCGGGAAGGCACAAGCGCATTGAACGTTGTCATCCGAAGATGATCCGAGAGTGCTGTGACGCAATCGTGAAAACAACGTAAATCGTCTTATTGCAACATTCAATCAGTTAAGTCATTCGTACTGATGAAAAAACGGCCCCTCGAAAGGGGCCGTTGAACACACCTGCGAGAAGCCGGGCCCGCGGGCCCGGCACCCGATCACAGCTTGGTGATCGGCGAGCAGTTGTTGGTCTTGCCGCTCGAGTCGACGCGGCTATACGCTGCCTGCTGGGCCGTAACGGCGTTCGAGGCATCCGAGTCGAGGTAAGCAATGCCAGACAGGTTGGTCACTGCCGACGACTTGAAGCCGTCGAGCACTGCGAGGACTGTGGCCTTCTTGGCAAGGTCCTTCATGGCCGTCACGTACATGCCGAACATCACATAGGAGAACTGATAACCGCCGTTGATCTGCGCACGGGCGGCCGTGGCATTCATGTAGTTCGAGCCGTTAGCGTTCGGGCTCACGCCGTCGATCTTCACGAAGCGGCCGGCAGTACCCTGCTTGCCACCAGAACCCACACCCAGCACGCCGATGGCGTAATCCGTCGTCGAGCCGACGAACGTCCTGACGTTGGTGCTGGTCGCATTGGCCTGAACGTCCAGAACGCCAGTCACGTCATCGGCGACGTCGGTGCGGATCGCCAGACCACCCATCAGGCCACCAGCCTTGGCCACCTTCTCGTCGAGGGACTTGGCCACAGAGGCTTCGTCGTTGCCGTTGCACTGGCCGTTGACGAAGAACATGTTGGACACGGCTTGCGTACCCGACAGGTCGTCACGGCGCGCCAGCTTCAGTTCGGCGGTCAGCGTGCTGTCGCCGGTCAGGGCGGCCAGCGAGTTGACCTTGCCGCCGTCAGCGACCAGGCTGGCGTAGTCAGCGCGGCTGATGCTTGGCTGGCAGGCAGCGGTGTCGATGCCGGGCGCGACGCCACAGACCGTGGTGTCCAGACCGTTCTTCTTTTGCAGCGCGATATACAGAGGCTGGCTGACCGCCACGCCGAACGACTGCACGAACAGCGGAACTTGCGTCAGGGTCGAAGGCTTGCCCGTAGCAGCAGGGTACAGGGAGTAAAGCTCTTGGGCGCGCACATCGCTCAGCGCCACGTCAGCCGTCATCGTGGTGATCGAGTTGCAAGCGACCTTGGTGGCCGTGGAGGTCACACCAGTGGCAACGGTGCCGCAGAAAGCGTTCTTCACCGTGCCGCCGGGCGTGTTGATGTTCTTGGCCGGGCCAACGAATGCCACGGTGGCCTCAGGAATCGCTTTCGTGGGGTCCGTCTGATCGGCCAGCTTCGGCGTTTTGGCCAGCAGTTGCGACACGCCACCAGCAGAGCCGTTGTTGTAGTTGTAGACCACATAGATCAGCGAGCCAGCAGGGTAGCCGCCGGTAATGGCCTTGGTCTTGCCGATGTAGGCCTTGACGTTGGCCTTGGTCGGGGAGGCGTTGTCGACAATCTCGATCGGGATCATCAAGGCGGTGTCGAACAGCTTGGCGTTCAGCACGGTCAGCGTGTTGGCCGACTGAGTCGACGCGCCGCCGATGAACAGCGTGGCGACAGGGGCGCAGTTGGCCACCAGTGCCTCTGCAGCAGCAGCGTCGGTGATGGCGGCAGAGCACGCCGAGGTAACCAATTGGGCTTGCGAGGCCATCGAGCAGGTGGCGATGGCTGCGGCGGAGATGAGACGGAGCTTCAGGTTCATGGAATCCTCATGAGTGTTGAATTGAAAGGCGGCCGGTGTGCTGCCGCCGAATGCCCTCGGCGGCAGCCCAGTCGCAGTCACCACCCTTTCGCCCAGGATGGCTGCCACGCCGACAATCAGTAATCAAAAAGGGTGAAGCTTGTCGCCTGCACACCTCAATTGTTTTTACCGACTTCGAGTAGTTTGCACAGTCAATGCGACATTTCGATGTGTTGAGCAGCGCCGCGATTGAGCGCACAGGCTCAAACTCGTTGATCCATGCGGATCAAAGGCAGCCCCTTTTCAGGCGCCGCTCATTGAAAACGAAAAAGCCACCCGCACAGGGGTGGCTGGATGAAACAAGCCGCCTTGCGGCGGCTTGTTTCAGAACTTGTATCCAATACCCAGAGACGGGCCACTCAATTCGACGCCCTTGCGGTCGTAGTAGCGCATGTAGTCCACCCCCACGTACACCTTTTCGGTAATGGAGAAACTGACACCGGCGCCGAAAGAAAAACCTCCTTCGCTACCACTCTGGGAATATCCGTACGCACGGGCTTTTGCCCTGGAATCCGTGTAGCCCAGCCGGCCAAAAATCTCGGCATCTCCGAAGTTGACTTTGGGCTTCAAGTAGATCCCGAATGCACGGGACAGATCAACTTTGACCCCCTGTATGCGCGCATCGGAAAACCCCACGGCGGCCATGACTTCAATGGCCAGATTGTCGTGCGCGTTGTATCCGAACTTGAGCGCTCCAGCGCCAAAGTCATCGTCAGCACCGCGAGCATCAACATTCAGATGAGCGTACCCAGCTTCAACATAAAAGTCGTTTGACTTTTTGTCTTCGGCGCAAGCAAGAGAGGACGCGCCGAGCAAGGCTAGCGCCAAAACATATTTGCAGTTCATGGATATCCCTTTCAATGAAAAAACACGCCTATGCCTCGCATGGCGTCAACGCCATACCGAAAGGCAGTCTTGGGGGTCGTGCGACGTGGTTGCCGGCAGCTGAGCCGCGAGGGCCCGGTCTGGCGAGTACCTGCACACCAGTGAGGCCAGCCGGAAGGACTGGGGTGCGCGTGGAAGATGGGGGTCGACAGCGGGCATGCTGTCGACGGTTTTGCTACGACCTCAAACTGATGAGTCAGCCACGGGCGAGTGACAAAGAAGCTTCAGTGAAAGGCCAGGGCCGTTCAGGCCCTGTCGAGAAACAACCGCAATCAGCGCTGGAAGATCACAGCCACGGCGCCAGTGGTGGCGGTTTGGTTGATGTAAGCCACGGAGTCGTTCGAACCAGACTGCGAGATCACGGCGATCGAAGAGGTCGCGCCGTTCTGGTCAACGAAAGCGATTGCCTTGGTGGCGGTGATGTCCTGGAAGATCACGACGTTGTTCGAATCGGCGCCGTCACCAGCCAGCCAAGCGTCTGCCTGGGTAATGATGGCGTCAGCATCCAATGTCTCGCCAGAGGTCAGTTCGATGTCGCTGGCGAACGAAGCGCCTGCAGCCAGGGCCAGGGAAACAGCGAAGGAGATTTTCTTGAAGTTCATGATAAAAGTTTCTTTCTATAGGTGGGAGTAAACAAAGGGACGGAGAAAGTAACAAAGAACGTACTGCCTGTGAGCAGGGACGGTGGTTGGACTTTTGATCCTTGACCGCATTTGCTTTTTCAGCAGCATTACCACTTTAAAAGCATCAAATTACTTGAATGTGAACAACTAGCTTTTTGGTTGTTTTTGTTATTTTTAAACCATGGCAAAGGGCTCGGTTGCGCTGACGCTCACACCCGGCAGCCATCAACGCTGGGTGACCGTCACCCCATCGCCCTGGATGTAGACCTGAACCGGCACGCCGGCAGCGGGATTGCTGATGTTCAGGATGTTGTTGTTGCCAATTTCGAAAAAGGTGATGTTGCTGTCGCCGGTCTGGGTGATGTTGGCCACATTGCCTTCACCCCGTTGCAAGCCGTTGAGCACGTTGCCGTCACCGGTTTGCGAGACGTCAATGCTGTTGCCGATGCCCTCCTGGGTGATGGTGACCCTGTTGTCCGAGTCGTACTGCGCGACGCGGGCACGGTTGAGGTCGCCGATCTGGTACACATAGGCTTGGTTTGCAGTGCCTTCCTGATCGATCTGGGCAATGTTGCCGATGCCACCATCGTTGGTCTGGTCGATCAGCGCCATGTGGTCGTCGCCACCTTGGCGAATGGTTGCAGCGGTCAACAAGATGTCGGGTTGACCGAAGTCGGAGTATTCGGTCAGATCCACCGCAGCCATCGCCGGCGAATACGACAACAGCAAGCCCACACCCAGCACACCACCACGGCGCACAATCATGCGCATCGCACTTACCAGATCAGGCTCGCATTGATCAGAAAGCTCACTCATCGTGAATTCCAGTATTGGTTGAGACAGTCGTTTAACTGTTTGCGTTAGTTTGCACAGTCAATGCGACATTTCGGTGTGCTGAACTCGGCTGCGGTTGAGCGATAAGGTCCAAGGGCGTTGGTCCATGTGAACCAAGGGCCCACGCTGCAGCGCTCACTGCTCGGTGTTGACCAGCAGCTTGAGCTCGCGGCAACGCGTGATGGCCTGCACGCGGTTGTGCACATCGAGCTTGCGGTAGATGCGCTGCAGGTGATTCTTGATCGTCAGGCTGCTCAGCGACAGGATCAAGCCGATCTCCGGGTTGCTCTTGCCGCGCACGACCCAGTCCAGTACCTCGAGCTCGCGCTCTGACAGCACCACCCCTGGCCGCAGCGCCGGCACGCTGGCATTTCGGCTGGCCAACACGCGCAAAAAGGCAATGTGCAATTGAGGAAGCAGCAGCGACAAAGCGAAAGCATCACGGCCGTTGGGTCTGTGAGCCAGGCCGAACAGCGAGAAGAATGTTCCCCCACCGGCCAATGGCCCGGTGCCGTGCGCCAGCACATTGCGCAGGCCCAGCTGACGCACCTCTTCGCCTAGCGCGCCCCAAAACGCGCCAGCCGTGTCGTACGGGCCGTCATCGGTTGCACCGGCAGCGTGTGCCTTCGCATCAGTTGACTCCTCGGGCGGCGGAAACAGGCAGGGCGAGCGCCCAGTGGCCGCGCAGTGCCGGGCAATCCGCAGCGCCAGTCCGTCCACCGGGTCCACCAGCCCGGCCAGCACCTCAGGCGCATGGGCCACGCTGTGGAGGTACTCGGCATGGGTGACGCGGCCCTGTTCGTTGAGCCTCAGGCACACCAGCACTTCGTATGGCAGCAAGGCGCGCAGCGGACCCTGCGACCACAGGAAGAACTGGCGAAGACGCTGAACTTCTGCACTGGCCTCGATGGCCTGCAACAGGGCTTTTTCTTCGGCCGGGTTGAGCAGTACCAGGTCCTGCATGCATGCCGTAGCGTTGTTTTTCAAGGGGACGCTGAGATCGGCCAATCAAATTCCATCCCCATCCTCATGGCCACCGGACTCATCGCGATTTCCAGTACTGGTTGAAGATGTCGCCAACAGGCGCAGATACGCCGGAGGCGGCAGCCGCTGGCGATTTCGGCAGTGGCTGTGCCTTGGATGCGGGTACAGGCGCCAAGGCGGCGTCAGCCGCCGGAGCCGCCCGGGGCGCGACAGGCGACGGTGCGGCCTGTGGTTCGGATTGCATTGCGGGCGGCGGTGAAGTCGAGCGTGCCGGCGAAGCTGCAGGTTGCGGCATCGGTGCGGATGGGGCAACCGTTGCCGCCTGTGGTGCAGCGGATGGCGCAGGTTGCTGCATCGTTGGCCGCGCCGGTGCGGATGCGGCAGCCGGTGCGGCTGCAGTAGCCGGCGCTGACGCAGTAGCCGGCGCTGATGCAGTAGCGGGTGCGGCTGCAGCAGCCGGTGCAGGCTGCGTCGCAGCTGACAGCGGCGTTGGCCGCGCTGCGGGTTGAGCAACCGGTTGCTCAACTTGCGGACTCGGTTTCGGCGCTACGTTTGGCGACGCTGCTGTTGGCGGCGCTGCTGGCGGTGCTTTTGGCAGCGCAGGGGATGGCGGCACCGTGCGGGTCGCTGGGACAGGCGGTGTCGGCAAGTTGAATTCCCACTCGGCCGCATCAGGCTCTGAGGGTGCGGACCGGGCTGATGCGACGGGATTGAGACAAGGCCGCTGCTGAGCTGCGCGCCCCGCCGCAGACCGGCCGCCAGCGGCCGGAGCTTCCGCCGACAAGGGCCGAATGATCGCGTCGCAGTCGGCCAGCATCCTGCGCAGCGGTACCGGTGCGTTGTCTGCAGGCAGTGGCTCGCCAATGTTGGTCAGGGCCTCGATCAGCGCCGCCTGCACCACCGGGTGGTCCCATTCTCCAGGGTCTTGCAGCTCGAGATATCGGTCGCGTATGCCAAAGGCCGTGAGGTGAAGAACGGCGGACTCGACGGCTTCGCGAACTGCCAACTGTGCCGGCTCGTTGGTCGTGAAGCCGGTCTCGGCCTGCAGCAGCTTCTGGTAGTCCACGAACTTGTACACGTTCGCCGAGAACTGCGTGGAATAGATCGTCTTGGTGACCGATACCGTGGTCAGTACCTGACCGGTGCGCACGTCCACACTGCGCAGCCCCACCGTCACCTGGTCGACCCGGTACTGGGTGCTAGCGCCAATACCGAGGTAGTTAGCCCCCTTGCCGCCGGTGCGCACATTGGACTCGTAGGCAATGACTCCGCCCTCGATGATCAGGCTGGCGGGCGTCATGTTGGGCAGGCTGATCACCGGCTTGCCCTTGTCCGTGGGCGACTCGATGGCGCGAACGATGCGCCGCTCGGTGAGCAGGTTCTGCAAGCCTTCACGCTCCACCGGCACGAACCAGCCGGAGTCTTCCAGTGCCTTCACGAGGATCGAGGCGGCACCTTGGGTCACCAGCGTGGAATATGCGCTCTCGGGCCCGGACTTGTACTGCCCGGTCTGGTCACGAAAGCCGTACACCGCCACCGGCACCTTGACGGCAGGACGGGGCAGACGCGACAGATCGCGCGTGATCTGGGTGGTCGGGGTGAGCTGCGCGTTCGAGCGGACATTGGACGGCGGTACCGCCGAACAGGCCGTCAGCGCCAATGACACCACCAACGCGCAGTAACCACAACGCTCACGCCAGAGTGCCATCACAGCGGTGGGCTGGGTCATGTCAGGGTGCCCCGTTCAGCGAGGCGCTGCCCACCTCGAACGACACAACCGAGCCCGTGCTTTTGTCGGTAGTGAGGATCTTCAAGATCCCGCTGCCTATGTCGGTGACCGTGATGGTGTAAGCGCCCGTGTCGTAGTTTCCGGGCGCCAGGGTGGTGCCCTTGCCGAACAGGTTGGTGAGCGCCTGGCTGGAAAGCCGGTTCAGGATGGCCTTCTGCAAGTTGTCATTGAAGGCGTCCAGATCCGATTTGACCGGCGCCTTGTTTTTGTTTTGCGCATTGGCCTGCGCCAGCAAGCCGGGGGCGTTGTTCGGATTACCGCCAAACGATGGGTTGATCGGTGTGTAGACCAGTTCGGTGGCGCAAGACGAGCCTGCCTGCAGGGCGCAGACGATGGCAAACACACTCAAAAGTCGGCAGCGGGGTGCGCAGTTCATGGCGTGGTGGAGAGGTTGAATAGTCTGTTGAAAGTGAGTGTTTCGCGATCTGCGGCCAACACCTGCGGCATCAGTCATCGCGAGCCATGTCGGGATCGGCCTGGTCGAGAAAGCGCAGGTTGCTGGCCACGGCAGCGGTGTAAACCTGCTCGACCGCATCCAGGCTGATGCCGCGGATCGCATCGAACCTCAGCGGCAAGGGCGAGACAAACACGGGGCGCTGCGCCAGGCTCACCAAGACCTGGTTGCCATAGCGCCGGGAAGGTCGCTCAACGATGACCAGGGTGTACCGGTCACCATCGGATTTCTCGCGCCAGTAGTCAGCGAACCGTCGATAAAACTCCAGGCCGCCAGCGGTATAGGTCTGGTTGACGATGAGGCTGATGTCTCCATCGGAGGCCGTCCCCGGCGCACCCCGGCCCTGCGCCAGGCAGGGTCCGCAGCCGGCCACAGCGACGCTCAGCAGTAGACAGACCCGAAGACGGCCACGCATCAGGACCGCCACGCGAACAAGTGCGCGAACCCGATTGATCAACTCTTGATGCACAGAGTGCTCGGTCCGGTCGTGGTGCAGACCACCGTGAACTTCTCGAGGTTCACGATGGTGGTGTCGCCAACATGGTGTGCCACGCAGTTCGCACCGTGGCTGGAATCGGTCACCACGCTGAATTCGCCCTGCCGGCTCATGGTCGTGGTGGTCCCGTCCTGCCAGGTGATGAGCGTCAAGTCGCCCACCCGGTGAACGACCGAACTGCACTCAGGCTCGCGGTGTGCCGAGATGCCAGTCGTGTTGCTGCAGGCCGTCTGGGCAGATGCCGGGATTGAGACAAACCACATGGCTGCCCAACAAACGAGCCACTTGAATTTCATTTTCCAACCCGCCCTTAAACGTTTAAATCACTCTAAACATTTAATGTGACCGAGTCATGAAACATTCACGTAATCATTTATTCACTGGTCCGACCATGGCTGCGCTGGCGACGACGGGGCTCACGGGTCGGAGTCGGGCTCCGCTGCTCGCCGACGCGGGGTGCGCTGGCGCGCACCGCCATCACGAACTTCCGGCTGCTCTCCCTGTTCCGCGGCCGCCGCCTTCTCGACAAGATTCGCGTTCGGTGCTGCCGGGTCGAGCGACGAAGTCACGTCGCCTCTCGATGGCGCCATCGAGAGCTTGCCGTCGCCTTGCAGAAGCAGTGGTGGTGCGCCCACGCTCTTTTCGGTGCCGCCCAGCTGCTCACTGCGCAGGGCGATGGCGGGGTTCAGGTTGCGCACGACACGCGGTGTGATGAGCAGCACGATCTCCGTCTTGTTGCGGCCGCTGCTTCTGGTCGAGAACAGACGTCCGAGCACCGGCAGATCGATCAGCCACGGAAGACCGACAGCACCCCCGCGGTCCTCGTCTCTGATGAGACCGGCCAGCATCTGGGTCTCGCCGTCCTGCAGACGCAACTCGGTGGTGGTCAGCCGTGTGCCGACCTGGTAGCTGAGCGAGCCCGACTGGCTACGCACCTCCTTGACGATGTTGCTCACCTCCAAGGCGAATTTCATGGCCACCTCGTTGTTGAGGAATACCCTGGGCTCGACGTTGAGCTTGAGCCCGACATCCAGATACGACACTGATTCAGACGTGCCCACGTTGGGCATCGAGGTGGTGGTGATCACCGGAACACGATCGCCGATCAGGATCTGGGCCTTCTCGTGGTTCTTGACCCGGATGCGCGGATTGGCCAGGATGTTCGCGTCGCCGTTCTCGGCGCGCAGCTTCACCGACGGGCTGTCGATCCCGAGGCTGGAGCCCCGGATACCGCGCAGCCGATCTGCCGTCAACTGCGTGGTCGTCAGCGTGTTGTTCTTCACCTCGGTGAGGGCACCGGCTGTGGACAACACGGTGGACGGGTTCTGCACGATGTTGAGCACGGTGAACTTTCCCGGCGCGTCGATGCCGATTTCTGTCATCCGCGAACGCGCGACCTCGAGCACCTCGACATCGAGCATCACCTCGGGCTCGGAGAGGTCTTGCGCGGCGATCAGCTTTTCAGCCAGAGAGATCGCGTCGGGGGTGTCGCGCATCGTGATGGTGTTGAGTGCGTCGTCGGCGTACAGGTCGTTGGTCTTGAGCACCGTCTTGAGCATGGTGAGCACGGCCTTGGCCTCGGCGTTCGCAAGGTAAAACGTCTTGACGACGAGTTCGAGGTAATCCTTTTGCTTGTCGGGTGTGTTGGGGTAGATCAGGACGGTGTTTTCGTTAAGCGTCTTGCGCCCCAACTGGTTGGTGACGGTGATCACGCTGATGACGTCGTCGACGCTCAGGTTCGAGACCGACAGCGTGACTCTGGCGCCAGACTTCACATCGCGATCGAACACGAAGTTGATGCCTGTGCTGTGCGACAGCACCTCGAACACCGCTTTCAGGTTGGCATCACGAAAGTCGAGCGCGACGGGCTTGTTCAGCCGGGCCTTGAGCATTGAGTCGGCTGACTCAGGCGTGTTGTCTGGCTGCTGCTCGTCGAGCTGCCGGCGCAACACCAGCGCCCGTGCATCGTTGGGGTTTTCGGCGAGTACCTGGCGCAGCCGCTGATCGGCCTCGTCGAGGTGGCCTTGCTCGAGAGCGGCCTCGACCTCACCCAGGCGTTGCTGCTGACGGCGCAGTTGCTCGACATCCTCGATGCCCGTGCGCGCGCGGTGGTTGCCTGCATCGAACTTCAGTGCCTGCTGGTAGGCGAGCTGAGCTGCTTCAAACTGCGATGCTTGACGGGCAGCATCGCCTTGCTTGATCAGCTTCTGGACTTGCGCCTCCCGCTGACGCATGGCAAGAAGCCGGTACTCGGTGTTGCCAGGCTCAAGCGCAAGCGCCTTCTCGAACCGGGACAGGCCCTCGTCGATCTTGCCCTGCTCGATCAATTCATTGCCGCTGCGCACCAGCTCGCCCCCCGGCGCACAGGCGGCCAGCAGCCAGACCAGGGGAAGCGCTACAGCCAGCAGCCGCGCAATTCGGGCAGGCAGATTCAGGCGGGCAATCATTGTGTGCGCCTTGGCGCCATCGTCTGCATTTCTTGCCGCAGGGGGAAGATCGGTTTCATGTTGCGTGCGTGATCTGGTCGTTGCGCCGCTCCGCATCCACGCTGTCACCGACCTTGTGCGGTATTTAACCACAATACGCGTTTTACAAATTAATCGCACTTGACCAGCACGTCACGAGCGTCCGCGTCTGGAGTCTGCTCCTCGGTTTGGAGGATGAGCCCGTGCTTGTTGCCGCCGATGTTCAACGCGTGGCTCCTCGCGCAGACCCGCGCAATGCGCTAACCCGCTGCGGCGTCTCCCGACTGCCTAGGCACCCACCAAATTCGGGAAAACCGAGTGATTTGCTATGCAGCAAACATCGCCCCTCACTCCCACTCGATCATCAACGAGCATTCTAAGCTGTTGATTCATAAGGGATTGGCCACCTCTCCCGCACTTTTTACCGTCACTTTTACCGTCAATCTGATCTGAGCCTCAAAACTCGCTCTCAGGATCTATCGGTATCTATCGACGGCTGTCGGCGAGCCTTTGGGCCTCACCTTTCGCGGTCTATCGAGGTGTATCGACTCGCGCAGTGACCATCAGAAGCGGTTTCAGGCGCTGCCGGTCGTGTGAAATTGGCTGCGAAATGTGGCGCCATTAAATGACTTAAGTCGTTGTCATGAATGGTTTATTTCACACAATTTTTACCGTCATGATGCCGCGCCAGCAGCGTGAGCACAGAGATCACCTCATCGTGATCGCGTCGGGCGCCTGCCTGTGGACGTCCGACAGCAATGTCGATTTCCTGACCCACCCCCGAAAGCAGGCGTTCATCAATCGCCGCATTCAGCCATGAGCAGTCGACAGGCCAAGGGACCAGCAGTCGCTCAAGGAGAAGCTCAGCGGTGCGCGGCACCTGAGCGCGTGCGTTGGAGCGGCAAGTTAGACCTGGTCGCCTCAAGGCGCTCAGCAAGCCACACCTTGATGACAGATTGCCTCGTCACCCCTAGCTTGCTGGCTTCACGATCCAGTGAGTCAATCATCCAGGTTGGGAAGTCGACATTCACACGCTTTTGCTCCTGCAGCACGCGCTTGGCTTTAGACAAGTCCAACGAAGCCGTGATGTCGACGCCGTCGTCAAACTGTTGCTCGAACTTTTTAGCTTTCATAAAACGCCACCTCTTCTGTGCGTGCGCGACGCACGGATATCAATCGGACATTGGACCCACGATAGGTAATGACCGCCGACCAATGCTTCCCCTCAATTTGACCGATCACCAAAAACCGCGGCTCATCTTCAGTCTTTGCTGGAATCTCGAGAAGCATCGGGTCACTCCAAAGGCTTTGGGCCTCAACGAAACCGATCCCATGTTTCGCGCGGTTGGAGTCGCTCTTTTCGGCGTCGAACTCAAAAGAAGGCATGGTATGGAAAATATACCTTAATTGGCATCATCTTGGCAGTCGATTCACGTTTTTAACGAACCAAGTGGGGTCGAGGAACGTCGCCAGCTGCGCGCCCTGTTTCGCCATGCGAGTCGGCTTCAGCCCACACGAACTGCTTACGGGAGTTCATCGCCGCCGTCGAGGATCGAGCACGCCACGACGATGAACTCATGCCCGAGAAGCAGCAGTGGCTCGAGTGGGCCAAGGCCTAGGCGGACTGGCTCAATCCGCTCGTGCGACGCAGCGATCCGATCTTGGATGCACCGGAGCCGGAAGCTACGAGCTACTGGCGATTCTGAATCCAGCACGCCAGACGACGTGCTGACATTCGAGCGCATTGCCGTCTCAGGAATCGCACGGGGGACAGGGCGACGCGCGGATATTCGTGTCGATTTGTGGGCTGGCCCTGCATGCGACCCGACACTTTTGAGCGGAAACCCGTATCCCAGAAGACAGACCGGAATTGCAGCCGACTTTGCCGACAGATCTCGATAGATACCGATAGTCCGCGAGAGACCCCTACTCCCACTCGATCATCAACGAGCCTTCTAAGCTGTTGATTTATAAGGGATCAGCCACCGCCTCCGCACTTTTTACCGTCATTTTTACCGTCAATCTGATTTGAGCCTCAAAACTCGCTCTCAGGATCTATCGGTATCTATCGACGGCTGTCGGCGCGCCTTTGAACCCCAGCTTTCGCGGTCTATCGAGATGTATCGACTTGCGCAGTGGCCACCAGGAGCGGTTTCAAGCGCTGCCGGCCGTGTGAAATTGGCTGCGAAAGGTGGCGCCATCAAATGACTTAAGTCCTTGTCATGAATGGCTTATTTGGCAATATTTTTACCGTCACGATGCCGTGCCAGCGGCGCAGCACAGAAATTTCGTCATCGTCATCATGTCGATGGTGTCGTCCGAGTCGTTTGCAGCTCAATCGCCAAAGTTTTAACATACAAACATTGAAAGCCCACTCTTCTGCGGAGGCTCATCATGAGCACCAGAATCTTCTCCAGCCGAGACTTCACCCGAGACGTCGCAGCCGCCAAGGCTGCTGCGCTCACAGGTCCGGTTCTGATCACCGACCGAGGCCTTCCCTCCTTCGTGCTGCTCAACATTGACGAGTACCACCATTTGCAAGGCAAGGCGCCTTCGCTGTTCGCGCTGATGCAGCAACTTCCCGAACTTCCCGATGACGTCTTAGAGATTCCGCGCATGGATGTCGAATTCCGTGACGTCGAGCTTTGAGTCCGCATGATCGTCCTCGACACCAATGTCATTTCGGAGCTGCGTAAGAAGCCGCACAACCAGGACCCCAAGGTCCGTGCCTGGTCGCAGACTCAATCGGCGAGCGCCTTCTATCTCACGACGTTGACGATCATGGAGATCGAACGCGGCACCCTGATGGAGGAGGCGAAGAACTCACCGCAAGGGCCTGCCCTGCGCACTTGGTTCAACGCGCTTCGCATGGCCTACGCGGGACGTGTGCTGCCCTTCAACGAAGCGGCCGCCATTCGGGCTGCTCAACTCGCTGGCGGCAACCGGCCGTCGGTGGACCTCATGATCGCGGCCATTGCGCTCGAATTCGGCTACGCGGTTGCGACGCGCAATGTGGCGCATTTCAACTTCCCCGGTCTTGTCGTCGTGGACCCGTGGGCCTGATCCGGCGGCGTAGCCCATTGGGCTGCGCCAGCCTCAACCCAATACCCACCCGATCAGCAAGATGAAGGGCAAGGCAACGATCACGATCAGCCAGAACGTGGCGAACAGGTCGTTTGCGGCTTTCACCAAGTTTTCTAGAAACATCGCACCTCCGCGAGATCTCAACCCAATCTGACCACATTCCCAAACGGAAACTTCGGCGTTTCCAGGCCGCCTGACAGCACCACCCACATCACGGGCGCATCGGGCGGGTTGGCGGGGAACGAGCCGTAGCCGTCGGTGAAGTAGATGCAAAGTGGTGGCGTGCCCTCTTGCTGGCGCACCCACTCGAAGAACGGCTCGAACGCCGTGCCGCCGCCACCGCGGGCTTCGGGCATCGCGGCGTCCTTGCTGAACTCGTGCGGCTTTAGCCCCCTCAACGTCCCATCTGACAGCATCGTTGCGCCCCCTTTCGTGAGAATTTTACCGTCACGAAAAAAGAGCCCCTACGAATGATCTAAGCTGTTGTTTTTATTGATTTTTTATACAGTATTTTTACCGTCAACGTCCATTTATGCCTGACGGTAAAAATTTTTCAGAGTGTGGGGCTGAAATTTTTACCGTCAGATTTACCGTCAAACTGGAACCCATCCCCCCGATAGACCCCGATAGATGTCGACAGACTTTTTCCCATACGGGACAATGACTTAGCTACGTATTTCGATAGATCCCGATAGACCTAAAAAGACGCCGAATCATTCCCACTCGATCGTCGCCGGTGGCTTGCTGCTCACGTCGTAGGTGACTCGGTTGATGCCTCGGACCTCGTTGATGATGCGGCTGCTCACGCGCTTGAGCAATGAATACGGCAGCTCGGCCCAGTCGGCGGTCATGAAGTCGCTTGTTTGCACCGCGCGCAGCGCCACGACCCATTCATAGGTGCGGCCATCGCCCATCACGCCCACGCTCTTAACGGGCAGGAAGACGGCGAAAGCCTGGCTCGTCAGGTCGTACCAGCTCTTTCCGGTGGCCGGGTCGATGGTGGCGCGCAATTCATCGATGAAGATGGCGTCGGCGCGTTGCAGCAGCGACGCGAACTCCGGTTTCACCTCGCCCAGGATGCGCACGCCCAAGCCAGGACCGGGAAACGGGTGGCGGTAGACCATGTCGTGCGGCAGGCCGAGCGCCACGCCGAGCGCACGCACTTCGTCCTTGAACAGTTCGCGCAGCGGCTCCAGCAGCTTCAGCCCCAGCGTGGCGGGCAGGCCGCCCACGTTGTGGTGGCTCTTGATGGTGGCCTTCTTGCTGGCGGTGCCACCGCTCTCGACCACGTCGGGGTAGATGGTGCCTTGCGCCAGCCACTTGGCGCCCTTGACGGCGCGGCCCGCGCCGTCCTGACCGGTACCGCCGTTACCGGCGGCCTTCAACTTGGCCGCTTCGGCCTGGAACACCTCGACGAACTCGCGACCGATGATCTTGCGCTTGGCCTCCGGGTCGGTGACGCCCTGCAGGTGGCCCAGAAACTGCGCCTGCGCCTGGACATGGATCACCTTGGCGTGCAGCCGACCGGCAAACATGTCCATCACCATCGCGCCCTCGTTCAGGCGCAGCAGGCCGTGGTCGACGAAGACACAGGTGAGTTGGTCGCCGATGGCACGGTGGATCAATGCCGCGGCCACGCTGCTGTCGACGCCGCCTGACAGGCCAAGGATCACTTCCTCGTCGCCGACCTGCTCGCGAATGCGCGCCACCGCTTCGTCGACGTAATTGCCCATGATCCAGTCGCCGCGGCAGCCTGCGATATCGCGCACGAAACGCATCAGCATGGCCATGCCCTGCACCGTGTGCGTCACTTCGGGGTGGAACTGCAGTGCGTAGTAACCGCGTACCTCGTCGGCCATGCCGGCGATCGGGCAGCTGGGCGTGCTGGCCATCAGCTTGAAGCCCGGTGGCAACGCTGTGACCTTGTCGCCGTGACTCATCCACACCTTGAGCATGCCGTGGCCGTCGGCCGTGGTGAAGTCAGCGATGTCGTTCAGCAACCGAGTGTGGCCATGCGCGCGCACCTCGGCATAGCCGAACTCGCGGTGGTCGCTCCACGAGACCGTGCCGCCCAGCTGAACTGCCATCGTCTGCATGCCGTAACAGATGCCGAGGACGGGCACGCCGGCATCCCATACCGCCTGCGGCGCGCGCAGCTGGTGGTCTTCATACGTGCTGGCATGGCTGCCCGACAGGATGATGCCCTTGGGGCCGAAGCTTCGGATGAAGTCGTCGGACACATCGTTGGGATGGATCTCGCAGTACACCTGCGCCTCGCGCACGCGGCGCGCGATCAGCTGCGTGACCTGAGAGCCGAAATCGAGGATGAGGATCTTGTCGTGCATGGCGATCAAATGAAAGAAGGCGAGGCGCTCGGCTTCGCCCTCACGGGGTGCCGGGCGTCCCCACCGCAGGGTGTGGTGGCTGCGGGCCCATTCGGCGGAACTGCGACCAGGCCAGGTACAGCGCCGTCGCCTGAAGCAGCGCTCCGCAATACAGCGGTGCTCCGATCGCCCAGTGCCCTTGCGGCAGGTGCGAGACCGACACCAGCAATGGTGTGGTGATCAGCGGCCCCAACACGGCGGTCAGGCTGTTGAGCGAGCTCACAGCCCCGAGTGTGCGACCCTGGCTTCGATCGTCGGCAGCGCTCGAGACAATGCTCTGGATAGAGGAGCTGACGGTGAAGCCGAGCACGTTGGCGAAGATCACCGCATACATCATCCAGCCCGCCACCGCAGCTCCCCACAGCGCATAGGCCAGCGTAGAGGAAATGAGCCCGAACACCGCCAGCCGGGTCGGCGGGAACTTCTTCAGCAGCTTGCCGAGCAGATAACCTTGAACAAACACGGAGACCACGCCAATCGCGGCCAGCGACCAGCCGTTTGCGCTCGAGTCCCAGCCGAACTTGAAGGTGGCGTAGAGCACCCAGCTGTTGTAGAGCACACCCTGAGCCAGTCCAGTACAGGCGATCACGCCGACCAAGCGGCCGACACCCTTCAGGTTGGCGAGCGCCTTCAGCGAGGTGATGGGGTTGGCCGAGCTCCACGAAAACGCACGTCGCCGATCCAGCGGCAAGGATTCCGGCAGCACGAAGCAGCCATAAGCCAAGTTGATCAGGGCTATACCACCGGCCACAAAAAACGGCAGATGCAGATCGATGGCACCGAGCACGCCACCCATCGCCGGGCCGATGATGAAGCCAATGCCGAACATGGCGCCCAGCATGCCGAACCGCTTGGCCCGCTCCTCGGGCGCGGAGATATCGGCCACATAAGCGCTGGCCACCGCTGCGTTGGCCTGCAAGCCGCCCCCCAGCAAGCGCACCACGATCAGCATCCACAACGAGGTCGACAACGCCGTGGCAAAGAAGGTGAACGCGAGACCGCAGAAGCCCAGCAAGAGCACTGGGCGTCGACCGTAGCGGTCGGACAGGCCGCCCAGGATCGGCGCGCCGAAGAAATTGGCAATACCAAACGCGAAGCTGACCACCCCGAGCCAGAACGCGTGATCCGCCTGCGAGCCCGTGAGACTGCCGACCAGTTCCGGGATCACCGGCACGATGATGCCGATCGACACCATGTCGATCAGCACCGCAATCAGGATGAACGGCATGGCCGCTTCACGCTTGTCGCGTGGCGCCTTGGGCACGGTGCTCAGGGCGTCAGCCGGTGCTGCCACGCCAGTGTCGTCTGTCACGGGCGTCGTCATTCCATGCGGTAGTTCGGTGCTTCCTTCGTGATCTGCACGTCGTGAACGTGACTCTCGCGGATGCCAGCACTGGTGATCTCGACGAACTCGGCCCGGCTGCGCATCGCCTCAATGCTGGCGCAGCCACAGTAGCCCATCGCCGCACGGATGCCACCTGCCATCTGGAACACGATGCTGATCATCGAGCCCTTGTACGGCACACGGCCTTCGATTCCTTCCGGCACCAGCTTGTCGGCGTTCGGGTTGGCGCCGGTGTTGTCCTGGAAGTATCGGTCGGCACTGCCCTGCTGCATCGCACCGATGCTGCCCATGCCTCGGTAGCTCTTGTAGCTGCGTCCCTGGAACAGAACGATCTCGCCCGGCGCCTCTTCGGTGCCGGCAAACATGCCGCCCATCATCACCGTGTGCGCGCCCGCGGCCAGCGCCTTCGCAATGTCGCCCGAGTAGCGGATGCCGCCATCGGCGATCAGCGGCACGTCACTGCCGGCCAGTGCCTTGGCGACGTTGTCAATCGCAGTGATCTGCGGCACGCCGACTCCGGCAACGATGCGGGTCGTGCAGATCGAGCCGGGGCCAATGCCCACCTTGACGCCGTCGGCACCAGCTTCGACCAACGCCAACGCCGCCGAACCGGTGGCGATGTTGCCGCCGATCACATCGACACTCGGGTAGTGCTGCTTCACCCAGCGCACCCGCTCGATCACGCCAGCGCTGTGGCCGTGCGCCGTATCGACCACGATGGCATCGACGCCAGCGCGCACCAGCGCATCGACGCGCTCCTCCGTGCCCTCGCCAACGCCAACCGCGGCGCCAACGCGCAATTTGCCCTGGGCGTCTCGCGCTGCGTTCGGGAAACTGGTCTGCTTGGTGATGTCCTTCACTGTCATCAGGCCGCGCAGTTCACCTGCCGCATTGACCACCAGCACACGCTCGAGCTTGTGCAGGTGCATCAGTGCCTTGCCATCTTCAAGCGTGGCGCGCTCATCGACGGTGACCAACCGCTCACGCGGCGTCATGATGTCGCGCACCGGCGCTTCAAGCCGGGTTTCAAAGCGCAGATCCCGGTTGGTGACGATGCCGACCACCCGCGCGCCTTCAAGCACTGGAAAGCCTGACACGCCATGCTGTCGCGACAGTTCGACGACCTGGCTAACGGGGGTGTCCGGAGTGATGGTGATCGGGTCACGCAAGATGCCGGACTCATACCGTTTGACCCGCGCAACCTCGGCCGCCTGCTGCTTCACGCTCAGGTTCTTGTGCACGATGCCGATGCCACCTTCTTGCGCAATGGCAATCGCGAGGCGGGCTTCGGTGACCGTGTCCATCGCAGCGGACACCAGTGGCAGGTTCAACTCGATGTTGCGGGAGAGCCGGGTGGCGAGGCTGGTGTCGCGAGGCAACACCTGGGAGAACGCTGGCACCAACAACACATCGTCGAAGGTGAGCGCTTTACCAAGAAGGCGCATGGAAAGGGCTCCTGACGCAAACCGAAATTATAGGGATGCCGCAACAGACGCACGCTTTCTGCCGTTCTCAGTGCCACGCGCGACGTGGCACCACGGTTACACTTTTCGGCAGTCAGGCTTGAGGGGTTCGCCATGCGTACAGGGTTCGTCGCGATCTGCGGAGCGTTGCTCATCGCTACCTTGTGTACACCGGCGCTCGCGCAGTGGAAGTGGCGCGACAAGAACAACCAGGTCCAATACAGCGACCTCCCACCGCCACAGGGCGTGCCTGACTCCAGCATCCTTCAGCGGCCCGCTGCAGCCAACCGGCGCCCAGTTCCCGCGGTAGCAGCCTCGTCGGCGCAGGCCGCGGCTTCAGCGGCCTCCGGACTCGCAGCCCCAAAGGTCGTCGAACCCGAACTTGAGGCCAAGCTCCGCAAGGAAGAGCAGGAAAAGGCTGCCAAGGCGAAGGCGGAAGCTGAGAAGCTGGCGGCCCAGAAAGCCGACAACTGCAACCGCGCCCGACTTCAGTTGCGCGGCCTTGAAGACGGCCTCCGGGTAGCTCGCGTCAATCAGAAGGGCGAACGAGAATTGCTCGACGACAAGGCTCGCGCCGAAGAGGTCGCCCGCACGCGGGACACGATCAGCGCCGACTGCAAGTAGCACGCTGAGCAACCACGGCCGGGCTGTCAGCGCCGGTCCCGAGATTGCTGACGGTGCCGCAGGCGCCGCGCATCTTTCGGATCGATCCGCAGCGGGCGATAAATCTCGATGCGATCGCGATCCCGCAGCACATGGTCGAGCGTGCGCAACTGCCCCCACACACCGACCTTCCATGGCGCGTCCTCTGCGGTTGAGGTCACGCCACTCACCCTCAGCGCATCACGAACGCAGGCGCCAAGCGGCAATTGCAAGTCAATCTGTTGAACATGTCCGGGGGCTGGACTGCTCAGTACAGCCACCGAGATGAGGCCAGCATGTTCAGCGGTCACCATAGACCTGCGCTGCGCGCTTGACGAAGGAATCGACGAAGGTGCTGGCAATGCGGTCGAATACCGGACTCACCACGGCTTCCAGCGCCACACTGGCGAAGGCATAGCGCAGCTCGAACTCGATCTTGCAGGCTTGGGTCTCAGCACCCACGGGCTGGAACAACCACTGACCTTCAAGCACCGAGAACGGCCCGTCGACCAGTTTCAGCTGCACAGCACGGTCAGTCTCGTGTTCATTGCGGGTGGTGAACGCATGGCGGATGCCTGCGAATGCCAGATGCAGTCGGGCTGTCATGCCGGCTCCGGTGCTTTCGAGCACCTCGGCGCGGGCGCACCACGGCAAGAACTTCGGATAGTCGGCCACCGCAGTGACGAGCTCATACATTTCGTGCGGCGAGTACCACAACAGCACTGATTTTTTGACGTGCTTCATACAATGCCGCCATTCTATGGACGCGTTCCCCGCGCGATTACCCGCTCATGTCTATTGCAGAGAACCGACGCGCGCGGTTCGACTATCACATCGAAGAACGCTACGAGGCCGGCATGATGCTGCAGGGCTGGGAGATCAAGGCGATACGCGCCGGCCAGGTTCAGTTGACCGACGGCTATGTGGTCATCCGTGACGGCGAACTGTTCCTGATCGGCTGCCGCATCAATGCGTTGCGCAGTGCCTCGACCCACATCAGCCCAGAAGCCGATCGCACGAAAAAGCTGCTGATGCACAAGGAAGAGATCAAGCGGCTGGTCGGCAAGGTTGAGCAGAAAGGCTTCACACTGGTACCGCTGAACCTGCACTACAAGGGCGGCTTGGTGAAAGCCGAGATCGCGCTCGCCAAGGGCAAGGCTGAGCACGACAAGCGCGACACCGAAAAGAAGCGAGACTGGGATCGGGAAAAGGGACGACTGATGAGACACAAGGTCTCATCGAAGACGTAAGCGCTGGCAGCTCGCAGCGAAGGCTTCTCCCCTGTCGCCAGCTGCAACGCGCTCACTCAACCTGACACCGCACCCTGTTGCTGCCGGCCCGCGGACCAGCCCGCAGCCTTGCAGCGTGTGATCAGCCTCATCAGCGGCGCTTCGGCGAAGTGGTGGAACAACGCACCCGCGGCGATGCTTCCGCCCCAGGCCAGCAGTACACCCGCGGCTTGGAGCCACGCCTGTGGCGGCACGAACGCCGTGAACGCCGCATTGACAACCAGGCAGACCGGGAAGTGCAACAGGAAGGTCGCGTAGCTGATCCGGGCGAGGTAGCGCAGCGCATCCAGGCCTGACGGCCGTGATGAAAACGGGCTGACCTGCAGCCGTTCGCGGAGCTCATGTGCGAACCACAACAGCACCGCCAGCGCTGTAGCCAAGGCCAGCCGCCCGCGCCATTCCAGCCACAGACTCGCCATCACGCTGAGCAAGGCGAGCACAAACGCCACTCGCGCCGCTGGGTTCGCCCGCGCCCAAGCGGCCAAGACACCGAGTCCGTACGCTGCAAAAAAATAAGGTGCAAAAACATCCCAGGTCGAATCCCGGTTCACACACCAGGCAGACCATGTCACCGCCAGCACCACGCCCCAGGACAAGACGCCACGGATCTTCTCCGAGTTCTTGAGCAGCGACGCCACCAACGCCAACCAAGTCACCAGCGCCGCGTAGAGCTGCAAGTCGATGGCGACATACCAGATCCCGGCCGACAGCGCCTCCTCCCCAATCACGTCCTGGAGCAACATCAGATGGGCTACGAACTGCATCGGGCTCGGCGACAGGGGCACCGACGGGTGTTCCATCCAATGGCGCGCCACAGCTGCAGCAACGATCGCCACCAGCAGAGCCAGCGCCAGCGGCAACGCCAGCCGCAAGTAACGCTCAAACACGCGAGATCGGGCCTCGGCGAGCGTGCACACACGGCCATCCGGCGCCAGGCTGAGCGCGGCCAGATAGCCGCCCACCACCAGAAAAACCTGCACCACCATGCGCGCCGGATCGGCCAGCCAGTCGACCACCTGAGGCATCAACGGCGCAACGTGATCGGCCATCGGCCCATAACGGGCCAGGTGATGCAGCACGATGAGTTGTGAGGCGACGACCTTCAATAGATCGATGAGCGGCAGACGCTGGGCAGAACGCATGCTCAGCCCAGGGCGGCCAGCGCCTGTTCGCAATCTGCGATCAGGTCGGCGACTGATTCCAGCCCGATCGAGAAGCGAATCAGCGTGCCAGCCCAGGCGGGTTGGCTTCGCATCGCGCTCAGCTGATAAGGAACCACCAGGCTGACGGGGCCCGCCCAGGAGTAGCCGATCTTGAACAGCCGCAGCGCGTCGACGAAGGCGTGCACCTGCGCAGCGCTGTATCGCTCATCAAACACGACCGAGAACAGCCCTGCCGACGCACTGCAGAGCCGCTGCCAGGCGGCGTGTCCAGGTGACCCAGCAAGCGCTGGATGCAAGACCTGCACGGCCTCGGAGCGCGCACTCCACCACCCAGCCAACTGGCGGCCAACCGCGTCTTGTGCGTGATAGCGCAGCGACAGCGTCGACAGCGAGCGCAGCAGCAGCTCGGCATCGTTGGCGCCGACACCCCAGCCCATGCGCATGTGAGTGGCTTTCAGGCGCAGATGCAATGGCCCGTCGCGAGTGGTGACCGAACCCATCATCACATCGGCGCCGCCGGACGGGTACTTCGTCAGCGCGTGTACCGAGATGTCAACACCGAGCCCAGCTTCAACTTCAAATGCGTTGAACGCGATGCCGGCGCCCCAGGTGTTGTCGAGTGCGATCAGCGCGCCGTGTGAGCGCACCAGCCGGATCAGGGCGGACAGGTCGGGGAACTCCATCGTCACCGACCCCGCGGCTTCGAGCCACACCAGCTTCGTCGCCGGGCTCAGTACCGCCTCCAGCGACGATGGGTCCATCGCGTCATAGAAGCGGTGCGTGATACCCCAGCGCGAGAGTTCGCCGCGCGCCAGTTCCTTGTTCGGGCCGTAGGCGTTGTCGGGGATCAGCACCTCGTCGCCGGCGCGCAGCAGTGCCGTGCCGACCAGAGCGATCGCCGCGAGACCGCTGGGTAGCAGCAAGGTCTGCAGGCCACCTTCCAGCGTGGCGATGCGCTCTTCCAGTGTGAAGGTAGTGGGCGTACCGTGGAGCCCGTAGGTGTAGCCGGCCTTGTCCTTCCACTGGCGAGCGTGGAGCGCCTGCGTGTTGGCAAAGATCACCGTCGATGCCTTGTGCACGGCGGGCTGCACAGCAGCGAAACCACCCGGCGGCGTGTAACCGTGGTGAATCAGCGCAGTCGCGCCGACGGTGCCACCGTCATCCTTGACGTCGGTCATGGTCAGACCGGCAGCGCGATGAGGTCGTGGCCCTGCGTGCCGACGATGCGTGCGCGGGTGAATTCGCCGACCTTCAGGGTCTTCGACGCCTTTTCGGGCGGCAACAGTTTCACCACGCCGTCGATCTCGGGCGCGTCGGCGTAGCTGCGTCCGGTGCCGCCACGGCGACCAAGCGCTGGCGCGGCATCGACGAGTACCTGCATCGTCGCGCCCACCCGGCGTGCCAGCTTGGCAGCGGAGATCGCCTCAGCCACTTCCATGAAACGCGCGCGGCGCTCCTCGCGCAGCGCCGCGGGCAACGAGCCAGGCAATTCATTGGCCATCGCGCCAGCGACAGGCGAATAGGCAAAACAGCCGGCGCGATCAATCTCGGCAGCACGCATGAAATCGAGCAGGTGATCGAACTCTGCTTCGGTCTCTCCCGGGAAGCCGGCGATGAAAGTGCTGCGGATCACGATCTCGGGGCACACCTCTCGCCAGCGCTGGATGCGCTCAAGGTTGCGTTCACCGCTGGCTGGACGCTTCATGCGCTTGAGCACATCGGGGTGCGAATGCTGCAACGGGACATCAAGGTACGGCAGCACCAGGCCCTGCGCCATCAGCGGCAGCACCTCGTCGACATGCGGATAGGGATACACGTAGTGCAGTCGCACCCAGGCGCCATGAGGCGCAGCTAGCTCACCGAGCTTCTCGCACAAATCGAGCATGCGCGTCTTCACCGGCTTGCCGTCCCAGAAACCGGTGCGGTACTTGATGTCGACACCGTAGGCGCTGGTGTCCTGGCTGATCACCAGCAACTCCTTCACGCCGGACTCGAACAGGCGTTGCGCCTCGCCCAGCACGTCGCCGATGGGCCGCGAAACCAGATCGCCGCGCATGCTCGGGATGATGCAGAAGGTACAGCGGTGGTTGCAGCCTTCACTGATCTTCAGGTACGCGTAGTGGCGCGGCGTCAGCTTGACGCCGATGTCGTTCAGTGCCGCAGGCGCAGGAACCAGATCAGTGAACGGGTCGTGCTGCTTCGGCGCATGACGATGCACGGCGTCCATCACCTCGTTGGTGGCATGTGGGCCGGTCACGGCCAGAACGCTGGGGTGCATCTGGCGCACCAGATTACCGCCGGTATCGTCCGCCTTAGCGCCCAGGCAACCAGTCACGATGACCTTGCCGTTTTCCGCCAGTGCCTCACCGATGGTGTCCAGGCTCTCCTTCACCGCATCGTCGATGAATCCGCAGGTGTTGACGATCACCAGATCAGCGCCGGCAAAGGTTTTAGAGGTGTCGTATCCCTCGGCGCGCAGTTGCGTGAGGATCAGTTCGGAGTCGGTCAGCGCCTTTGGGCAACCGAGGGATACAAAACCGATTTTTGGAGCGCCCGTGGGGTTCGTGCGCTCGGCGGTGCTGGCGTCAGAAGTCATCTTGGCATTTTCGCCTCAAAGCCTGACACAGGCCGGGCGACCGATGCGCGTCAGCGTTTCGGCGGAAACCCGGGCACGCCAGGGAACAACGTGCCAGCCTGCTTCGCCATTTGTTCCTGCATCTGCGTGAACATCGATTTCGATTGTTCAAGGTAGGTACTCATCAAGCCTTGCACGGCGGGCGCCTGGCCGTTGAGGAACTGGGTCCACAGCTCTGGGGTGTGAGCGGCCGTGTCGTACAGACCCAGCGCCGGGTCGGCCAGCCGGCCCTGAATCTCAGTGAAGGTCTGCAGGTTCTTTTCAAGATAGGAACCCATCATGCCCTGCATGGCGTGCCCGTAGAAGCGGATGATCTGAGCCAGCATCTGGCTCGAGAACATCGGCACCCCGCCGCTTTCTTCCTCCAGGATGATCTGCAGCAGGATGCTGCGAGTGAGGTCTTCCGAAGTCTTGGCGTCTCGAACAACGAAGTTTTCACCTGACATCACCATCTTCTTCACGTCCGCCAGGGTGATGTAGCTGCTGGCTGTCGTGTCGTAGAGCCGTCGGTTCGGGTACTTCTTCAGCACCCTGAGATCGCCGGTTGGTGCGTTCACCTCGGGTGCTTTGGCATCAGCGGCATGGGTCTGAGCAGATCGTCGCGCGGATGGCATCGGAGGTTTTGAACGATTGATTTGTGTGGCTGCAGGAAATTCTAGGAGCCTGATTCACGGCGCCTCCAACGGATTTACCCGTGTGAGTGTGGCGAACAAACGCAAACGCCATAGTTCACCAAATGACTCAGGCGTCGCTTCCGTGCAAAAATTTTGTCATCCGAACATGCTGTCGGACGTTACTTGAGTTCCTAACAACGGAGTTTCACCATGAGCATCACCAATCGCCGCACTTTCATGTTGCATGTCGTAGCCGGAAGCGGCGCCATCGCTGCCTCGCAGGTCATGGCGCAGGGCGCCTCGATGGTCTCAGAGACCGACGCCAATGCCGTGGCTCTCGGCTACAAGCCAGACTCAACCAAGATCGACCTGAAGAAATACCCCGCCCACAAGACCACCCATGCCTGCGGCAACTGCGCCCTGTTCCAGGGCAAGGCAACGGATGCAGCGGGTGCCTGTCCGCTGTTCGCTGGCAAGCAAGTGTCCGCCAAGGGCTGGTGTAGCGCCTACGCACCGAAGGCGGGCTAATTCCCCCCTCGCAAGAACGGCGCAAGTTTGCTTCGGCAGATTTGCGCCGTGTTCTTATTTGAGCAGTCGCCCGTGCCTCACTCATCGGCCAACTCCGCATCAGCGTTGCCAACGCGACCACAGGTCGCTGGCGTGGATCAGTCCTGAGGCCAGCAGCCACAGCGCAACCCAGACCCACCATGCATCGGTGAGCGCGCTGCGCAGCGCGAACATCAGGCACAGACCTGATACCCAGTTGGCGACAAAGTCCTTGGCAGCCACACCCTTGCCGGTGCGAGCCCGGTAGAGCCAAAGGGCGACTCCCTCGAGCAGGGTGAATCCAATGACGATGGTGATGAGCCCCTGGGGCGACAACCAGTCGCTCACCACCACGGACCGCGCATCAAGCGCGGGCGAAGCCCATCAGGTGCGCCATGTCCTTGAGGAAGATCCGCACATGCGCCATCGGCTTCTTGCGCGCCAATTCCTTGTTCATGTACGACTCGAAGGTGAGCTGTTGAACGTCCTTGTCCTCACAGATCTTGACGAAGCTCTCGCGCCGCTTGTCGTTCGAATACCAGAACCATTGCATGATGCCAAGCACCCGGAACACGGTGCCGTGGGCCTTCATGAAGCGTTTGCGCGCAAGTTTGAGCGACTTGACATCACCGGTTCGTAGCAAGGCATCGACCGACTCAGCAGCCAGCCGACCACCGACCATGGCGTAGTAGATGCCCTCGCCCGACGCTGGCGCCACCACACCAGCGGCATCGCCAGCGACCACCACATCACGGCCGTTGTCCCAGCGCTTCAGAGGTTTCATCGGGAGCGGCGCGCCTTCGCGCCGCAGCGTTTCGGTGTCACCCAATCCCGATGCTTCGCGCAAGGCGCCGACCGCGCCGCGCAGCGAGAAGCCCTTGTCCGCACTGCCGGTGCCGATGCTCAACGTGTCACCGTGCGGGAACACCCAGCCGTAGAAATCGGGGGAGACGGAACCGCGGTAGACCACATCGCAGCGTGAGCCGTCGTAGCCTGCAGGCTTCACCTCGGGAGCACGGACGATCTCGTGATATGCAAACACATACTCAGTGTCTTCAGCGCCCGGCACGGCCTGACTGGCCACCTTGGAACGGGCGCCGTCGGCACCGATCACCGCGCGCGCCCGCACGCTGGTTGGCACGCCTTCGGTCAACTCGCCCGGCTTGGCACTGCGGCGTTCGCGGCCATCGCGTGCGGTGTAGTGCACAACGCTGACGCCGTCGTCGTCGCGGGTCAGTTTGTCAAACGTGCCACTGCGCCGAACTGCACCGCTGGCTGCCGCGCGTTCGCGCAGCCACTCATCGAACACATCGCGGTCGACCATGCCAACGAACCCGTTTTCGATGGGGATATCGACCCGCTTGTCCTTGGGAGAGATCATCCGCGCCGATCGAGCCTTGGCGACCAGCAGTTCATCGGGAATCGCGAAATCCTTGATGAGGCGCGGCGGGATCGCCCCTCCGCAGGGCTTGATGCGCCCCACGCGATCCAGCAACAGTACCGACCGGCCTTGACGTGCCAGATCGTCCGCAGCCGTTGCGCCTGCAGGACCGCCACCGACGACGACGACATCGAAAATTTCGGGCGTGCTCATGTCATTCACCTCGCGTTCAACTCGACTTGATGATGGCGACAGGGGCGTCACCGGCTTGGGGATCTCGCACTGCCAGACGCGGCGTGGAGACCAGAGTGGCACCGCGATGCGATGCCTCGTGAGTGGTACTGCGATCGGACGACACGGCCGACCCATCGCCTACGGCGCGAAGCGCCAGCCAGGCGGCCAGTACGAACAGTGCGGCCTCGAAAGCGAAGACCGCGGAATAAGCCACCCCAGGCGCACCGAACCACCAGCGCGCCAGGTCACTGGCACCGGCGCCGACCAGACCCCCGAGGCCGAACGCCACCGCCTGGGCTGCGCCCCACAGGCCCATGCGCACGCCTTCGCGGGACTCGCGCCCCTGGCTGGCCAGACTCATCATCGAACCGATCGCCGCAATCGAAAACGCGCCGTTGGAGACACCCATCAGGAACACCGTTGCCTTGAGTGGCCAGGCACCGTTGCTGAGCCCAGCCATCACCAGGCCAGCGAGCGCGAGTGCCGAAGCCAGACAACCGCCTACCGTCCATGCGCGCAGCGAGGCAGAGCGACCACCACCCGCACGGCCGGCCTCGACGGGACGCCCGATCAGTCGCGCCATCCAACGACCCAGCATCCCGCTGCCCGCGACGGCGACCAGCACCATGCCCAACAACACCCCGCTGTGCTGCACTCCGGCCAACTGCGTCGACTCGCCCGGCGTGTAGCCGAAAACCGACCCAGCGAAGGGTTCAAGAATCAGATCCTGCGAGCTGTAGGCCAGCATCGAGACGAAGACGAAGATCGTGAAGCGGCGCGCAGTGGGCTCTGCCCAGACCTGGGTGAGAGCCACTCGAAATCCAGGGGAGGCCGACGCAGCGGCGCTGGTGGAGACTGCCTGCGTAGGCTCGGTGGCTCCTTCAAGTCCACGCAACGCCAGCCCGGTGATCACGAGTGCCAGCAGCGACACGGCACTCGAAACCATCAGCAGGCGCTGCGGAGAGTAGGGATCGAGCAGTTTGCCGGCGGTGCCAGCCGTGGCCGCGAAACCCACGATCATCATCATCCAGACGATCGTCGCGGCGGCGGCTCGCCGCTCGGCCGGAACTCGCTTGGCCAGCAGCACCAGCAATGAAGTGCCACAGGCACTGACCCCGAGGCCAATCAACCCGAAGCCGACCACCGCCAGCGCGATACCCGCAACTGGCTGAGTCGCCATCCACACCACAGCCAGCGCAGATACGACCCCACCGATGGCGAGCGAGCCCATGCCACCCATCAGCCACGGCGTGCGGCGCCCGCCGACATCGGAGCCATGCCCCATCCGTGGCCGCACCACCTGAATCAAGTAATGAAAGGCCACCAGGATGCCTGGCAGAAGCGCCGGCAGCGCCAGTTCGACCACCATGACTCGGTTCAACGTCGAGGTGGTCAACACCACAACGGCACCCATGCAAGCCTGTACCAGTCCAAGCCGGGCGATGTCGATCCAGCCGAATGCGCGGCTCACTGGACGCCCCTTCGCGCCACGCACGGCAGGATGATCGCTCGGGAGTGGCCCAGTTCGCTCATGCAGCAGCCTGTCCCAGCGTGCGCAGCGCAAATGCGCTGACCATCATGCCCGCGACAAACAGCGGCACACCAAATCCGCTGTAGAGCAGGGCGCGATCGACCGGCTTGTCGAGGAAATAGTCCATCAGCAGCGCCTGCAGCAGCATCAGCGCGCCCACCGTGATGGCGTGCATCGGGGCACCCCAGAAAATGAGCAGCAGCACGACGACAAACTGCGGCGCCAGCATCATCAGGCAGGCGGTGCGGGCGGCACCCTGAACACCAAGTTGCACCGGCAATGAGGCAATGCCCATGCGCTTGTCGCCTTCGACAGACTTGAAGTCATTCAAGGTCATGATGCCGTGCGCACCGGCGCTGTAAAGCGCGGCCAGCGCCAGCGTGCGGCTGTCGGGAATCGCCCCGCCTGCCATCACCGCAGCACCGGTGACCCAGGCGAGACCTTCGTAGCACAGACCGCATGCGGCATTGCCCCACCAGCCGTTCTGCTTCAGCCGCAGAGGCGGCGCGCTGTAGGCCCAGGCCAGCACGAGACCGGCGGCACCAGCCGCAAAACCCCAAGTGCCGAGCGTGGTGGCGACGCCCAGGGAGAGCGCGGTCCAGGCGATGGCTATATAAAGACCCCAATAGCCAGGCATGCGGCCCGAGGGGATCGGGCGGTTCGGCTCATTGATGGCATCGACATGGCGGTCGAACCAGTCGTTCACTGCCTGACTGCTCGCACAGACCAGCGGGCCGGCCAGCAGCACGCCGGTGATGATCAGGAACCAGCGGCCGTCGGGTGAGACGCCTGATGCGATCACGCCGCAGCAAAAGGCCCACATCGGCGGGAACCAGGTGATCGGTTTCAGCAGTTCGGCAACGACGGGCCAAGCAGGTACCGATGAGGGAACGGACAAGGTACGAGACGACATGCCGATGATTCTGTGATTGACACTTCCGAGTGTCAATCTAAACTTACACTTATTGCGGCTGTCGACGATCGTGAAGACACTGGCCATGCAGTATCCCGAGGGTCACGCGACCGATGAAGCCCGGCACATTCTTTGAACACGGTTTTTCCGCCCCTTCCAATGCTGAATCGGCGGGTCGTGCCAATACCGCGCCCACCGCCTTGGTGATCGGCAGCGGCTTTGGTGGCTTGGCTGCCGCCATCCGTCTGCGCGCTCGCGGCTATCAAGTCACCGTGCTCGAGAAACTCGACGCCCCCGGCGGCCGTGCTTACGTGCACCGACAGGACGGCTACACCTTCGACGCCGGGCCAACCATCATCACCGTGCCCTTCATGCTGGAGGAGTTGTGGGCGTTGTGCGGCCGAAAGATGTCAGACGACGTTGACCTGCGTCCGCTTGATCCTTTCTACCGAATCCAGTTCGACGACGGCAGCTACTTCGACTACAGCGGGGACCTGGCCGCGATGCGCGCCGAGGTCGCCCGCTTCGCGCCATCGGATCTGGCCGGGTTCGACAGCTTCATGGTGGAGTCCGACCGCTGTTACAAGCTGGGCTTCGAGGAACTGGCCACGGTCGCCTTCGACACCGTCGGCGACCTGCTGGCTGCCGTGCCATCGATGATGAAGATGCGCGCCTGGCAGTCGCTGTATACGATGACGGCGCGGCATCTGAGCGACCCGAAGCTGCGCATCGTGTTCAGCTTCCACCCGCTGCTGATCGGTGGCAATCCGTTTGCCTGCACCTGCGTCTACAGCCTGATCACCGCACTGGAGCGTAAATTCGGTGTGCACTGGGCGATGGGGGGCACAGGCGCCTTGATTCAAGGGTTGGTCAGCCTGCTGGAAGCCAGCGGCGCGCGCCTGCGGCTGAACGCCGAGGTCAGGGAGATCACTTGCATGCCCACTCCCGGCGACCAACCGCGCGCCACCGGCGTCACGCTGGCCAGCGGCGAGCACCTCGCGGCCGACATCGTGGTGTCGAACGCCGACACCGCCTGGACCTACCGGCACCTGATCCGACCGGAGTTCCGGCGCCATTGGAGCGACCGCAAGATTGAAAAAGGCCGCTACTCGATGAGCCTGTTCGTCTGGTACTTCGGCACCGACCGCCAGTACCCCGACGTGCCGCACCACATGATGGTGCTGGGCCCGCGCTACCGCGAGCTGCTCAACGACATCTTCAAGGCGCACGTGCTCGCCGAGGACTTCAGCCTGTATCTGCATCGCCCGACAGCCTCCGACCCGTCGATGGCGCCGCCCGGCTGCGATGCCTTCTACGTGCTGGCGCCAGTTCCACACCTGGACAGCGGCACCGACTGGCAAGCCAAGGCCGAGCCTTACAGGCAGGCCATTGCAGATGCGCTCGATCGCAAGGTGATGCCAGGGTTCCAGAAGCACATCGCCACCTCGCGCATGACCACGCCGCAAGACTTCCACGACCGACTGCTGTCTTTCAAGGGCGCAGCATTCGGGCTGGAACCCGTGCTGCTGCAAAGCGCCTGGTTCCGTCCGCATAACCGCAGCGAAGATATCTCCGGCCTTTTCATGGTCGGCGCCAGCACCCACCCCGGCGCTGGGGTTCCCGGGGTGCTGGCCTCCGCCAAGGCGCTTGAATCGGTGGTGCCCGATGTCGCCTCGTTCGCCTCACCATCCAAGACGATCCTGGCTTCGGCCCGATCCGACTGAAGCACAGAACCACAAGGAGCCTCATGCAGCCCCAAAAAGCCTTGGCCCATCGCGTGGTCGATACCGTGCCCCAACCATCGCTCACCCTGGTTTCCAGCCACGGCCCCATCGTCGACACCCGACACAGCATGGACTTGCACGACTGCGAGTCGCTGATGCGCACCGGCTCGAAGACCTTCTTCGCCGCATCCCTGGTGCTGCCCAGCCGGGTGCGGGGGCCAGCGACCGCGCTCTACGCCTTCTGCCGACTGGCCGACGACACCATTGACCTGGAAAGCCATCTGCATGGCGGGCCGATGGGCGCCCTCCACCACCTGCAGCAGCGCCTGCAGCGCATCTATGACGGTTGCCCGTCGCCGGTGCCTGCGGACAGGGCCTTGTCTGCCGTGGTGACCGAGTTCAACATTCCGAAGGCACTGCTCGATGCCCTGCTGGAAGGCTTCGAGTGGGACCTGCAAGCACGCCGCTACGAGACCATCGCGCAGCTTCACGACTACGGCGCCCGGGTCGCGGGGACGGTCGGCTCGATGATGGCCATCATCATGGGCGCTCGCAGCCCTCAAGCCCAAGCGCGAGCTTGCGAGCTGGGCCTGGCGATGCAGTTGACCAACATCGCGCGCGATGTCGGCGAAGACGCCCGCAACGGGCGCCTTTACCTGCCACGCGAGTGGATGCGTGAGGCTGACATCGACCCCGATGCATGGCTGAATGCACCGACCTTCAGCCCGGCGCTGGGCTCGGTCGTGTCGCGCCTGCTTGCCGAAGCAGACACCCTGTACGAGCGCGCCGCGCTCGGCATTCCGGCACTGCCACGCGATTGCCGGCCGGCGATCCAGGCGGCGCGTCTGGTGTATGCCGACATCGGGCGCGAGGTCGAGCGGGCAGGCTTTGACTCCGTGTCCCGCCGCGCCTGCGTCTCATCGCAGCGCAAACTCGGCTTGATGGCCGTGGCCTTTGGTGCCGCAGCCATGTCATCGGCACGTCGCCGGTCCGGCGACGAGAGCGATCCGGCTCCAGTGCCGGCCATCCAGTATCTGGTCGATGTGGCGGCCATCACACCGGTTGTCAGGCCGAATGAGCCAGAAGCGGACACCAGCGTGGAATCAGAAGACCGCCCACGCAATCAGCGATTCGATCAGCGTCTCCTGTGGGCGATCGGGCTGTTCGAGCGCCTCGAAGAACGTCAGCTCGAAAACAATTCCTTCGCCGGTGCCGGCCGGCAAGCACCTTCGGTCTTCAGCGGTTGACGGCGTGAGCCAGGTGAGCTGACACCTGCCGTCAGCGCACTCGTGGCATCCGCCACGGCAGCATCAGTTGCACGGCGGTGGACACCAGTCGCGGCACGTTCAATGTCTCGTGCACCGAAGCCACGGCCTCTCCGAGCAGACCCGACGACAGCACCGAGCGCACATAGAACGGTGTGTCCTCCAGCGTCTGCGTGACCACCGCGGGCTGTTGCGCCTCGGTGCGCATCGTTCGGCCAATGCGCCATGCGGTGCGCGGCAGCGGCTGGCGCTCGGGTGGTGTGAAGTGCTCAAAGTCGCCCGAGGGCTGGAAGCGCACCGCGATCACCCTGTCTCCGCCCTGCTTCTGGCGCACGTCGTAGATCACGCCGGTGCTGCCGTCTTTCAAAGGCGCGCGCGACCAGTCCCATTCGGTGAACGGCCGATCGATCGGCTCGTCGCCTTCGTTTGAATCGAGGTAAGCGTGACCAGACCAACGCATGGCAGGCGCATCGAATTCGACCTCGACCCGAGAACATGGCGCGATCGGCCCCCAGCGATGCAGGCCGCCATCGTCGAGCGACGCCACGAATCGGCACAGGCCTTTCGGATAGACACGTACCCGGCCCCGCACACGCCTCGGGATCGGCACGGTGATCTCATCGATGTCGATCGTCAGGCACTCACCGTTCCAATGCACCTGACTTGGCCCCACCACCAGGCGATTAGCGTCGCGCGTCATGCTGGCGCGACTGCGCTCGGTCATCGTCCAGCGCTTGCCGGCTCGGCCGTAGAGGGCGACGTTGATGGAACAGTGGTTCTCGGGGTCGGCGGCACCGCTTCGGCGGGCCCAGGCGTAATAAGGCGAGAAGACGCTGCCGACGAAAGCAATGATGCTCAGCGCGTGTTGCCCGTCGTCGCTGATCGCGTCGACGTACCACCAGAGATAGCCCCCCGGCGGGACCGGCTGGTCGAATCGAGGTGCCCCAGCAGCGTCTCGGCCGCCAGCCGCCCGGACATCGCCGCCATCGGCACGCCCGGCCCCGGGTGCACGCTGCCCCCCGCCAGATACAGCCCCGGCAAGCGGCTCTGTGCCGCGGGCCGCTTGAACACGCCCATCCAGCCGTTCGCTGCCTGGCCATACAGCGCCCCGCCCGTCGCCGGGAACAGCCGATGGAAATCGGTCGGTGTCGTCAGCACGGTGTTGTGCGGGGTGCGATGGATGATCAGTCCGCTGCGCTGCATCAGCGCAAAGTGGGTCCTCTCGCATGCTTCTATCTCCGAGGGTTCAAGAGGGGTTGAATCGCCATTCGCCGGTGCGTTGACAAGGCACAGCAGCCGCTCAGGCCCGTTGCCATCCGGATCACCATCACGTGCCGGCAGACGACCGCTGTCGTCGCGGTCCTGCGCGCAAACGTAGACCGTGCCTTCACGCGGCAGCCGGCGGTGCTGAAAGATGTCGCTGAATTCCGATGCGTAGTCGGCGTTGAAGAACACGTTGTGCCGCACCAGGGGGAAGCCTGAGGTGCGAGCGTTGACCGACCAGGTCATCGCTGACAGCGATCGACCCGAGGCGGGCACTGGCGGCACCGCATGGCTGCAATCCGCACCCAGCAAGCCCAGCGGCAGTGCCGCGGCGTCCCCGTTGAACACCACTGAATCGGCTTCCAGGTATTCGCCACCGGCCAGTTGCACGCCACACGCGCGCCCATCACGCACCAGCACTTGCTCGCAGGCCTGCCCATAGCGGATCGTCGCGCCACGACGCTGCGCCAATCCCGCCAGCGCGGTCGCCACCGCCAGCATGCCGCCATCGACTGCCCAGACCCCATCCATCTCGACCTGCGCGACGAGCATCAGCGTGGCTGGCGCAGCAAACGGCGATGAGCCGCAGTAAGTGGCATAGCGGCCAAACAGCTGCTGCAGCCGAGGATCGTGGAAGTGTTTGGCGAGCGATCGCCACAGCGACGCAAACGGCCCGAGGCCGGCCAGAACGCCCAGACCGCGCGGCCCGAGATCACGTGCCATGCCGAGCAGCGTCGGCCGCTGTGAGCGGATGTACGGGCCCTCCAGCGTGTCGTAGACGGTACGCGCCTGTGCGCAGAACTGCGTGAAGCGACGAGCCTCGTTCGGCCCGGAGAACTGCGCGATCGCATCGGCGGACTGTTTCGCATCGGCGAAGAGATCGAGCCGTTCGTCAGCGCCCCAGGCGTGCCGTGCCAGCACGCCCAGCGGCTGAAGACGAAGCTGCTCCGTGAGAGACGAACCGGCGGCCGCGAAGATCTGCTCAAAGACCCAACGCATCGTGAACACCGTGGGGCCGGAGTCGATGCCCGCACCATCGACCATCACCCGGCGCATCTTTCCGCCCGGGGTATCAGCCCGCTCGACCAGGGTGACCTCCAGACCACGACAGGCCAGCAACAGCGCACTGACCAGGCCTGCCACACCGGCACCAATCACCACCACCCGATGCGCGCGCAACGCGTCAGCCATACCGGCGCCCGAGCCAGGTGCCTTGCGCACCGCTGGGCACGAAGCGCACGAACATCGACTCGGAAAAATAGCCGTGACGCTGAGCGGCCTTGATCGCCTCCAGGTGTGCACCACTGCGCGCATAGGCATCCATGTGCGCGACGCTGTCCCACATGGTGAAGGTGGCTTGGCGCAGCAGCGGCGCTTCGCCCACGCCCGCTGAAAACAAGCAGCCCTGCGCGCCGTCCAGCGAGCGCTGGGTCAGCGGCGCCTGGCGCCAGAACGCCGCAGCCTTGGGCAACCGGATCGACGCACGGGTCAGCGCCGCAATGGGGCCGTGCGCAGGCGCTTGTGCATTGACGGGAAAGCTCATCCCCGCCCAACTGCCTCGGCAACTGAACGCCCTCAACTTGACCGCAAAGAACTCGCGAGCATGGGCACGGTAGCTGGCAGTCAGCGTCGAGTCGGCCAGGAATGCATCGGCCGCAGGCTCGTCATCAAACAGGCAGAACAGTCCTTGGCGCGACAGGCTTGGTCTCAGCCCGAACCCGGATTCATAGCCGCTGCCCAAGACCTTGAAGAAGCTCAAGCCGGGTATGCGATAGAGGTCGAAGCGACCGACAACGAAGCGACCAAAGCCCCACGCCCTGGACCCAGGCGCGATGTCCACCAGCACCAGCACGGCGACCGCGCCACGATCCACCCTACTTTTCGCCTTCGGAGGTCGGGTCGCTCAGCCCGTAGCGACGCAGCTTGACGTACAGGCTCTGCCGCGACAGGCCCAACATCTCTGCCGCTGCGGCCCGGTTGTCGCGAGTCAGTTCAAGGGCCGCCTCGATGCACAACTGTTCGATCAGGTCGGTGGTTTCGCCGACGATGTCTTTCATCGGAACACGTCCGACCAACTCCGAGAGCTGGCCGACGGAGCGGGGCAATTCCTTGGCAGCACGGGCATCGTTGTTCAGGCGCCGGCTGACGTCCCGAATGGTGAAGCCCATGCAGGACTGCTCGCCTTCCGAGACCATCGCAGCCGAAACTTCGACCTCGTTGGGTGCGCCTTGGTCACTACGAAGGGTGGTTGGAAACAGCCGCACCGAGCCGCGCTGCCGCAGGGTGGCAATCAGCACATTCAGCTCAACGCCGGTACGGCCCAGCCAACGCCCAAGTGATTCGCCGCGCACCTGATCTTCTGAGGCCAACTGCACCAGTTGAACGAACGAAGCATTGGCCATGACGACGGACCCGTCGAGGTCGGTGATGACCATGCAGTCGGGTGAGCTCTGCAGCAACTTGACCAGCAGTGAATGCGCGCTGGGCTGGGACAGCACCACGCCGTCGGGCGCCACGCGCGACAGTCGCAGCAACAGCATCGAGCCGATTTCCTGGCGAAACATCGAGCCGGAGACCCACAGCTCGGCGCCACCATCGGCCAGACGCGCGCGAATGTCATCGGCTTTGCCTGTGGCGCGCAAACTGGCCAGCATGCCCTGCACAGCCTCCGCACCACGCTCCTCCAGGCCAAGCGGGAAGGACGCACCGACCAGTTTGCGCGAGACGTCGGCCAGCAGCGCGTGGGCGGCTGGATTGGCCTCTGTGACCTTCTGGGTCACGCTGTCGATGATCAGCAATCCTTCGCTAGAGCCCTGGAACAGGTGCCGGTAGCGGGACTGCGCATCGCGCAATCTCCAGTGCTCGTGCAAGGAGGCTTGCTGCGCGTCAATCAGGCTCTGCTGCATCGCCGCCACGGCCCGCAGATCTCGCCCGTAGACCACGGAATGCCCTGGCACCGTGGAAGAAGGATCGCCGTCCACCTTGACTGCGCAATAGGAGAGCGGGAGATCGGCCCCTGAGTCAGAGGGATGATTGACCTGACGCCAGCGCGGCGTCGCCTGCGAATCGGCATCTCGCAGCAGAGCTTCGATCTTGGGCCGACTCTCCTTGGTGACGGTTTGAATCCAAGGCTGCCCGATCCACCGGTCATAGCCGAGGTTCTTCAGGCTGTCGCTGCCGAAGGCCATGTCGCAGATCACGCCGTTGGCATCGACGACCAATGACACATCTGCAGCCACAGCAATCAGTTTGCTGACCGACTCAATCGTCAGGGGCCCCAGGGAGCGCAAAGGTTGCGCGAACCCGATCATCGGGAGTCACCTGGGGAAGGAAAGCAGGCAAAGCTCATGAGGCAGGTCTGAAGTACCTTGATATTGTTAGCTGCAGGTGACTCGATTTGGAATCAATGCTTCAGCCGCGACAAGTGCCTGCTTGCCGTCCTTGCTGGTCGCGTCAGCGCCAACGATCGCCACATACTCGGGATTGGCCGTGAAGACTGGCCCCCCAACGAGGACTCCGATCGCTGGATTGCGCGACAGCTGACGAACCGACGCAATGCACGTCGTCAACCACTCGAGACCGACTTCGCTGCCAACCGAAAAGCCAATCACATCGAACCACTCGCGGCTGACCATGTCGAGGGCTTCTTCTCGATAAGCACCCTTGCCGCTCGCGACCTCCCAACCGGCATGCACGAAGAATTCAGCAACCATCGAGAGCCCGAAGGTGTGCTGATCGCCCGGAGACGGGACCAGCAACACGCGACGCGCATTGGCAGGCGATGCAGTCTCGGCCCCCAAGAGAGGGCTCAACACCTGCAGCAAATTCTGCAGCCGACCGAGCGCGATGGTGACTTCGGTGAAATCACAGCGATCGTCTTCCCAGAGGCCACCCAGCTGACTGGCTGCAGCGGCCAGCAATTCCAGGAACACCACCTCGATCGACATGCCTGTGCTGCGCAGGTTCGCGATGAACGTCGAGACCGACGCATCATCGCGATGCAGCAGCAATTGAACAAACTCCTCAACTTCCCCAGGAGTTGGCGTCGGGCTGACGACCGCAGGGAGCATTTCGCCCATGGGCGCGGAGCGGTAGGCCTCGACAAGCCGAGGAATCACCTCGGCCTCGAGCGTTTTGACAAGGCGGCTCATTCGTTCTTCGGCTTCGGGCCGCTCCAACCGCTTCTGCAGCCACGTGGGCGAGTCAGTGTTGAAGGGAAGCCGATGGACTTCGGACCAGGCACCGGAATCAACGTCGTTGGATGCGACAGCACCATTTTGCGCGTCGGTGGACAACGCTTGCGGCGTCGTTCGAGTCATTGCAAGTCTCCTGGCAGGGCGAACTCCCGGGCCGCGCTGCCTCTTCATCGATGGCGGAGACCGAAGCATTGCCGCCCCACCAAGCGGCACGCAACGGTCTGGGGGAGCACCCGCCAGAAAGGCTGTTGAAAACAAGGTCTCCCCTGCGCTTCCAGTTCCTACCGCTTTCAAGACTTCCGCTGTGTTGGCCGCCCGGCTTTCACTGAGGACTGGGCCGTCAATTCGTCTGGTGGAGACCAGTGACTGAACGGCCGCCTCGAAAAGAGCCTGGGGCCATCCAGCCCTGGGCGTTGCCCGCCCCGGCAAGGCCTGACGAACGCGCGGCTCCGCCAAAACCGGTGCTAAAGCTGAGGCTTCGCCACGCATTCGCATCGCTGACACACCGGTTGAAGACCTTCATGGAGCGCCAACGCCCAAGGCGGTCGCGCTAACGGAAGCATCGAAGGCAGGCGCATCAGGGCAACCGCGATCCGACAGCTTTTGCAGATGATCAATGGCGCCCCCAGAACTGTCAAGCTGGATTTACGTCAATCTGGATTGACATTTGCGAAGTCGCCGTCTAAATTCTCTTCAACCAAGCCGTACCCGCGAGAGGAAATTGATGTTCGAGAGAGGATCACCGCTGGAACCGAGGCCTCCGCTTTACTCCCCCGAGGAGCGTATTCGTCGCGACTCCACGGTCTGGACGCTGGTCCAGGGCATCTTGGCGCCGGTGCAGTTCCTGGTGTTTCTTGCCAGCCTGTTCTTTGTTCTGCGCTACCTCTCCACAGGCGAGGGTCTGGCGATGGCGACATGGTCGGTCGTGGTGAAGACGCTGACCCTCTACGCCATCATGATCACCGGCTGCATCTGGGAAAAGGTCGTCTTCGGGCGTTATCTTTTTGCTCCGGCTTTCTATTGGGAAGACGTGTTCAGCATGTTGGTGCTGGCACTTCATACCGCGTACCTCGCAGCACTGTTCACCGGGGCCTTGAATTCGACCCAGCTGATGTACCTGGCTCTGGCAGCGTATGCGACCTACGCGATCAATGCCGGGCAGTTCATCTGGAAGCTGCGCATGGCGCGAATTGACATGGCGCAGCGCGATGCCATGGCTCGCCAACCCGGGTTGGCCGCATGAGCACTGTCATCCCGATACGTGCCGAGACGGCATCTGGCTGTGGCGACGCGCCCGTGCTCAAGGAGCGCGGCCAGCGTGAGGTGTTCTGTGGGCTGACCGGCATCATCTGGTTGCATCGCAAGATTCAGGACGCGTTCTTTCTGGTCGTTGGATCGCGCACCTGCGCACACCTGATCCAGTCTGCAGCCGGTGTGATGATCTTTGCGGAGCCACGCTTCGCCACGGCGATCATCGACGAGCGCGATCTTGCCGGTCTGGCTGACTGCAACGACGAACTCGACCGCGTGGTCACCCGTTTGCTCGACCGGCGCCCAGAGATCAAGCTGCTGTTTCTCGTCGGCTCCTGCCCGTCCGAGGTCATCAAGCTCGATCTGTCGCGCGCCGCATCGCGGCTGTCGGGTCGCGTCGCTCCCGGCGTGCGGGTACTGAACTACTCCGGCAGCGGCATCGAGACGACCTTCACCCAGGGTGAAGACGCCTGCCTGGCATCGCTGGTTCCTAGTCTTCCCGTGGCCCCGCCCGACGCACCGGCATCACTGCTGATCGTGGGCGCCCTGGCCGATGTCGTTGAAGACCAGTTCTCGCGGCTTTTCGCAGGCCTCGGCTTCGGCAGCAACCACGCACCAGTTCGCTTCTTTCCGCCCCGGCATGCGACCGACCTTCCCGCCGTCGGGCCGAACACCAGATTCCTGCTGGCCCAACCTTTCCTCGCCGACACCGCACGGGCGCTGGAGTCGCTGGGCGCCCAGCGGCTGCCAGCACCCTTCCCGCTCGGTGTCGAAGGCACGACGCATTGGCTGCAAGCGGCTGCCACCGCGTTCGGCGTCGATGCGACCACCTTCGACCGGGTCACTGCCGCTGGACGCGAGCGGGCCAACACAGCACTGGCTCGCCATCGGGTGCAGTTGGCTGGCAAGCGGGTGTTTTTCTTCCCCGATTCGCAGCTCGAAATTCCAATCGCCCGCTTCCTCGCCCGCGAACTGGGGATGCAATTGGTCGAAGTGGGCACGCCGTACATGCACCGTCAGCACCTGGCCGAAGAGCTTGACCTGCTGCCGGCAGACACGTTTCTGTCAGAAGGTCAACACGTCGACAAGCAACTCGACCGCTGCCGCGCCGCGCAGCCTGACATCGTCGTTTGCGGCCTGGGGCTCGCGAACCCGCTCGAAGCCGAGGGCATGACGACCAAGTGGGCCATCGAACTTGTCTTCACGCCGATTCACGGGTACGAGCAAGCGGCCGATCTCGCCGAGCTCTTCGCGCGGCCGCTGGTGCGCCGCATGAAGCTGGTCGCCTAACCACTCCACTCCTCGACCAAGACCCCCAGACCATGCAGTTGACGCTCTGGACCTACGAAGGCCCGCCGCACGTCGGTGCGATGCGCATCGCCACCGCACTGAAGGACGTGCATTACGTGCTGCATGCGCCCCAGGGCGACACCTACGCCGATCTGCTGTTCACGATGATCGAGCGGCTGCCCAAGCGACCGCCGGTCACGTACACCACATTCCAGGCACGCGACCTGGGCGGCGACACCGCCGAGCTTTTCAAGACCGCTGCGCGCGAGGCCTATGAGCGTTTCAAGCCGAACGCGATGATGGTTGGCGCCTCGTGCACGGCGGAGCTGATCCAGGACGATCCAGGCGGCCTTTGCAAGGCGCTGAATCTGCCGATTCCGGTTGTTGCGCTGGAGCTGCCGTCTTATCAGCGCAAGGAAAACTGGGGCGCCTCCGAAACCTTCTACCAGATGGTGCGCGCGCTGGCTGGCCCGAACGCGCCGACACCGGGTACGGTGAAGCCGGGCCGTGCGACAGGCGCACGCCCTCGCTGCAACATCCTCGGCCCGACCGCGCTCGGCTTCCGGCACCGCGATGACTTGCGCGAGATCACCGGTCTTCTGACGCAGTTGGGCATCGACATCAACGTCGTGGCCCCGCTGGGCGCGACGGCCGACGATCTGTCGCGCCTGGGTGATGCCGAGTTCAACGTGGTGCTGTACCCCGAGATCGCCTCACTGACCGCCTCGTGGTTGACCCGCACCTTCGGCCAGCCGGCCACCAAGACGATCCCGATCGGCGCGGGCGCGACGCGCGATTTCATCAAGGAGGTCGCCCAACTCGCTGACATCGACCCGAGCGCGGTGCTGGCGAATGCCGATTCGCGCTCGCCCTGGTACGCCAAGTCGGTCGACTCGACCTACCTGACGAACAAGCGCGTGTTCGTGTTCGGCGATGCGACGCACGCCGTGGCCGCCGCGCGCGTGGCCAGCCAGGAGCTCGGCTTCAAGGTGGTCGGGATTGGCACCTACAGCCGAGAGTTCGCCCGCGAAATTAGAGAAGCCGCCAAGTTGTACGAGGTCGACGCGCTGATCAGCGACGACTACCTCGAGATCGAGGCGCGCATCGCCGAGCTGCGTCCCGAGCTGGTGCTGGGAACGCAAATGGAACGCCATATTTCCAAGCGGCTCGGCTTGCCCTGCGCAGTCATCTCCGCGCCAGTGCATGTGCAGGACTTTCCAGCACGCTACTCGCCGCAGATGGGTTTCGAAGGCGCCAACGTGCTGTTTGACACTTGGGTCCACCCCTTGATGATGGGCCTCGAAGAGCACCTGATCGGCATGTTCCGCGGTGATTCCGAGTTCCACGAAGATGCAGCGCCATCGCACCTTGGTGGGCATGCGAGCCCTCGCCCCCCAGCGCCCACGCCTGCCAACAGTGACGCCGGCGATGCCCGCGTGGAAGCGGTCGCAAGTGACGAAAAACTGCCACCCACCCACTCAGAAAGCCCAGCGGCCGCGATCCCGGCAAGCTGGGCTCCGGATGCGGAGAAGGAACTTCGAAAGATTCCCTTCTTCGTGCGCGGCAAAGCACGCCGTAACACCGAGCGATACGCACAAGAACATAGCGTACCGGTGATCACCGTAGAGACACTCTATGACGCAAAAGCTCACTTCGGCAGTTGACCATCGGTCGAACCCGGCCCGCACGCCGATCCGCGTGGTGGTGGTGACGATGGACACGCACTTGGCCAGCTCCATCGAGCGTGCGCGCAGCACCCTGGCTCGTGACCTGCCAGGGCTTCAGCTGTCAATGCACGCTGCATCGGAATACGCGGGCAATTCAGCAGCACTCGCGCGCTGCCAGGCAGATATTGCAGAAGCTGACATCGTCGTTGCTGGCATGCTGTTTCTCGAAGACCATTTCCTGCCGATCCTGCCGGCCCTCAATGCGCGTCGCGACCACTGTGACGCGATGATCTGCATGGCCTCCGCCAGCGAAGTGGTCAAGCTCACGCGGCTTGGCAACTTCGACATGTCCAAGCCTGCCAGTGGTCCCATGGCCTTGCTGAAGAAGCTGCGGGGCAACAAGGAAAAGGCAGCGCCCGGCGGTGCCGCGCAGATGAAGATGCTGCGCCGCATTCCGCAGATGCTGCGCTTTATCCCCGGCACGGCACAAGATGTGCGCGCCTATTTCATGACGCTCCAGTACTGGATGGGCGGTTCCGACGAGAACATGCTGAATCTCGTGCGTCACGTGGTCGATCGCGGAGCTGATGGTCCGCGTCGCGCGTTGCGTGGTCTGGTGAAAGTCGCCACGCCGGTCGACTACCCAGAGGTCGGCGTCTACCACCCGCGCATGCTCGGCCGCATGTCAGCCGAGGCCGCTGCCTTGCCGAAGCCACCGGGCAAGGAGATCCATGGCACCGTTGGCATCCTGGTGCTGCGCTCGTACCTGCTCTCGAACAACGCAGGCCACTACGACGGTGTGATTTCGGCTTTGGAAGCGCGCGGACTGCGTGTGGTGCCGGCCTTCTCTGCGGGTCTTGATGCGCGTCCGGCCATCGACAAGTTCTTCATGCAGGACGGCGTGGTCACCGTCGATGCAGTCGTTTCACTGACGGGCTTCTCGCTGGTCGGCGGCCCGGCATACAACGACGCCAAGGCGGCTGCGGAAGTTCTGGCTCAGCTGGATGTGCCTTATGTGGCCGCACACCCGGTTGAATTTCAGACACTTGCCCAGTGGGGAGAGTCTGACCGTGGTTTGTTGCCCGTGGAAAGCACCATCATGGTCGCGATCCCCGAGCTTGACGGATCGACCAGCCCGATCGTCTTCGGTGGTCGGCCGGGGGCTCCAGGCGTGACTTGCACCGGTTGCCATCACGCGTGTACGTTCACGGAGAACGACAACGCGCAGGACATGCACACATGCCCCGAGCGGGCCATCATGCTGGCGGCCCGGGTCTTCAAACTCGTCGCACTGCGCCGCAGCGAGCGTGCTCAGCGCAAGGTGGCCGTCGTCATCTTCAATTTCCCGCCGAACGCGGGCAACATCGGCAGCGCCGCGTACCTGTCGGTTTTCGAGTCGCTTCATCACACGCTGAGCGCGATGAAGGCACAGGGCTACAGCGTCGATGTGCCCTCCAGCATCGACGACCTCCGAGACGCTGTGCTCAAGGGCAATGCCGCGCAGTACGGCGCCGACGCGAACGTTCACACGCTCATATCGGCCGAGGACCACGTTCGGCGCGAACGCTGGCTCAAGGAGATCGAAGGCCAGTGGGGCCCGGCGCCAGGTCGCCAGCTGAGCAACGGCAACTCGATCTTCGTGCTCGGCAAGCAGTTCGGGAATGTGTTGATCGCGGTACAGCCGGCCTTCGGCTACGAAGGCGACCCGATGCGACTGCTGTTCGAGAAAGGCCTCGCACCGACGCACGCGTTCTCCGCTTTCTATCGCTATTTGCGTGAAGACTTCAAGGCGCAGGCCGTGCTGCATTTCGGGACCCACGGTGCGCTGGAGTTCATGCCTGGCAAGCAAAGCGGGCTGGGAGGCACCTGCTGGCCAGATCGGCTGATCGATGACCTGCCGAACATCTACCTCTATGCATCAAACAACCCGTCCGAGGGTGCCATCGCCAAGCGTCGGTCTGGCGCCACGCTGATCAGCTACCTCACTCCACCCGTCGCCCAGGCCGGGCTGTATCGCGGCTTGAAAGATCTCAAGGCCTCCATCGATCGCTGGCGTGCCATTGAACGCAACTCGGCAGAGCGCCCCGAGTTGGCGGCCATGCTGCAATCTCAAGCAGCGCAGCTGAACCTGACCGACGCCACTCCGCTGTGGGATGCATCACTTTCAGGTGACGCTGACGCACGCATCGCCCACCTGTCGGAGCAGATGCTCGAGCTGGAATACACGTTGATTCCCCACGGCCTGCACGTGGCCGGCCGCGCGCCCAGCGTTGCCGAACGGGTAGACATGCTGCTCGCGATGGCTGATGCCTCCCACGGCCGCCAACTGGAGCGCGCCTCGATCGAGGCACTGGTGGCTGGACGCAGCGCTGAGCACGCGCTGGAGTTGGCCCACATCGGACGCGACGATGACTCGCTTGCCATGATGCGCGGACTCGCCGAGGCCGATGCGATGCTCGCAGTCGACACCGAGGTCAGTGCCATGCTGAGGGCACTGGACGGCCGATTCATCCGTCCGGCGCCGGGTGGCGACATCCTTCGCACGCCGGCGGTGCTGCCGACAGGGCGCAACATCCACGGATTCGACCCTTTCCGCATCCCGAGCGCATTCGCGGTGCGAGACGGCGCCAAGCAGGCCCAATTGCTGATCGATCGGCACATCGCTGACGGACACGCGCTCCCCGAGTCGATCGCGATGGTGCTCTGGGGCAGCGACAACCTGAAGAACGAGGGCGCTCCGATCGCACAGGTGCTCGCGCTGATGGGCGCCCTGCCGCGCTTCGACAGTTACGGCCGCATCGCTGGCGCTACCTTGATTCCGCTGGCCGAACTCGGACGTCCGCGCATCGACGTGGTCATCACGCTGTCGGGCATCTTCCGGGACCTGATGCCCATGCAGATCAAGCTGCTGGCCGAGGCCGCTTTCCTCGCAGCCTCAGCCGCTGACGAACCGCTCGAGATGAACTGGATCCGCAAGCACGCGCTGGATTACCAGCACGAGCATGGTTGCACGCTCGAGATCGCCGCGCTGCGCGTCTACGGCAACGCCGAAGGCGCCTACGGCTCGAACGTCAACAACCTGGTCGAGAGCAGCAAGTGGGCGGACGAAGGCGAAATCGCCGAGACCTACACACGGCGCAAGGGTTTCGCCTACGGCCGCACAGGCCGTGCTGTGCAGCAAACTGCACTCCTCAAGAGCGCACTCGCCGATGTGAAGCTGACCTACCAGAACCTGGACTCAGTCGAGTTGGGCGTGACCACTGTCGACAACTACTTCGACACGCTGGGTGGCATCACCCAGGCGGTCAAGGCCGCCAAAGGCGGCCGCAACTCCGACACGCCGCCCGTCTACATCGGCGACCAGACCAAGGGTGACGGCGCTGTGCGTTCGTTGCGCGAGCAGCTTGCCCTCGAGACGCGCACTCGCATGCTGAACCCCAAGTGGTACGAGGGCATGCTCGAACATGGCTACGAAGGTGTGCGGCAGATCGAGGTGCATGTCACCAACACGATGGGCTGGTCAGCCACCACCGGACAGGTGCAGCCCTGGGTCTACCAGCAGCTCAGCGAGACCTTCATGCTCGACCCGGAGATGCGCGAGCGCTTGGCGAAGCTCAACCCGACGGCCTCAGCCCGGGTCGCCAACCGATTGCTGGAAGCCTCCGAACGTAACTACTGGCAACCGGATGCCGCCACGCTCGATGCGTTGCGCCGTGCCGGTGAAGAGCTCGAAGACCGGCTCGAAGGTGTGTTTTCTGATACCCGCGAAGGAGCTCATGCATGAGTACGACCACGATTCCCATCCCAGACATCAAGAACCCCGGTGTTCGCAAAAATCTTCGCCTCGACGGCGAGGGCAGCGTTCAGGTCGAGCTTGATCCGAACCTGAAGATCGGCACCGCCAAGGTGTTCGCGATCTATGGCAAGGGCGGTATCGGCAAGAGCACCACATCGAGCAACCTGTCGGCAGCGTTTTCCAAGCTCGGCAAGCGCGTGCTGCAGATCGGATGCGACCCGAAGCACGACTCCACCTTCACGCTGACAAAGAAGATGCTGCCAACCGTCATCGACGTGCTGGAGACCGTCGACTTTCATGCTGAAGAGCTGCGCGTCGAGGACTTCGTCTTCCCCGGCTACAACGGCGTGATGTGCGTCGAGGCCGGTGGCCCGCCGGCAGGCACTGGCTGCGGCGGCTATGTGGTGGGTCAGACCGTCAAGCTGCTGAAGGAGCACCACCTGCTCGAGGACACCGACGTGGTGATCTTCGACGTGCTGGGCGACGTGGTCTGCGGTGGCTTCGCGGCACCGCTGCAGCACGCCGACCGGGCGCTGATCGTCACCGCCAATGACTTCGATTCGATCTTCGCGATGAACCGCATCGTGCAGGCCATCGGCGCCAAGGCCAAGAACTACAACGTGCGCCTGGGTGGGGTGATTGCCAACCGCAGCCGCGAAACCGATCAGATCGACAAGTACAACGAACGCATCGGACTGAAATTGGCCGCGCATTTCCCGGATCTCGACGTGATCCGTCGCAGCCGCCTCAAGAAGTCGACGCTCTTCGAAATGGAGCACTCGCCAGAGCTCGAAGCGGTCCAGAAGGAATACATGCGGCTGGCGGCCTCTTTGTGGCTGGGCACCGAGCCGATGAATGCCGTCCCCATGAAAGACCGTGACATCTTCGACCTGCTCGGTTTCGACTGATCGTTCGCACGACCCTCTCCTTGAAGTACCGAAGGAACCCATGAATCCTCTGAGCTATCTCGAACGCCGCGGCAAGATCGAAGACTATTTCGATCGCACCGCCGTGCAGGCCTGGGCTCGGCTCACCTCGGACGCACCGGTCGGTCGCATCCGCGCCACCGTGCGTGCCGGCCGAGACCGCATGCGCTCGACGCTGCTTGGATGGCTGCCCGACGACCTCAGCGGAATGCGCGTGCTGGATGCCGGCTGTGGTACCGGCGCCCTTGCGGTTGAAGCGGCGCGGCGTGGTGCACACGTGCTGGCGATTGATCTGTCTCCGACACTCGTCGATCTGGCGCGCGACCGCCAGCCGGCCGAATTGACCAGTGGATACAGCAAGGGTCGCATTGATTTCCGTTCGGGCGACATGCTGGATCCGGCGCTCGGCGAATTTGACTACGTGGTTGGCATGGACTCGCTGATCCACTACTGCACGCCGGATGCAGTGCGTGTCGTTGCGGGGCTGGCCGAGCGAACTCGCCGTGGCCTGCTGTTCACCTACGCACCCAGCAACCCGGCCTTGATCGTCTTCAGGGCGATCGGACGCATGCTGCCGCGCAGCGACCGTGCGCCGTGGATCGAGCCGGTGGCCGAGTCGACGTTGCACCGACTGCTGGCAGCCGATCCTTCCCTGCAGGATTGGAAGCGTGGGCGCACGCAGCGCATCTCCAGCGGCTTCTACACGTCGCAAGCGCTGGAGCTGGTGCGGCGATGAGCAGACCGACGCTGCTGATGCTGCGAGCCAAGCAATGGCTCGACGTTGCGCCGCGCTTCCTGCCGTTCGCCGATGCGGCAAGCACCGAGCTGCCGCTCGGCCGCCTGATGCGTCTGTCTCTGTTCCAGGTCACGGTTGGCATGGCCACCGTGCTGCTGATCGGTACGCTCAACCGGGTGATGATCGTCGAGATGGGCATGGCCGCCTGGCTGGTCTCGCTGATGGTTGCACTGCCTTTGGTGTTCGCGCCGTTCCGGGCTTTGATCGGCTTCAAGTCCGACACACACCGATCCGTGCTGGGCTGGAAGCGTGTGCCCTACATCTGGATGGGAACCTGGCTGCAATTTGGCGGATTCGCGATCATGCCGTTCGCCCTGATCCTGCTGTCGGGAGATTCACGGGCCGGACCATGGTTGGGACAAGTGAGTTCAGCGCTGGCATTCCTGATGGTGGGCGCTGGTTCGCAGATCACGCAAACCGCAGGCCTCGCCTTGGCCACCGACATCGCCCCCGAAAGCGCCCGGCCGCGCGTGGTCGCACTGATGTACGTGATGCTGCTGGTGGGCATGGTGATCAGTGGCCTGATCTTCGGCTTGCTTCTGGCCGACTTCAGTCAATTGCGCCTGATCAAGGTCGTTCAGGGCGCTGCTGCAGTCACGATGGCACTCAACCTGATCGCCTTGTGGAAACAGGAAGCACGCAACCCAGCCGGCACCGCGAAAAGCCGGCCTCGTCCTGACTTCAGCACCAGTTGGCAATCGTTCGTAAGCCAAGGTCGCACCCTGCGCTTCCTCGTGGTCGTTGGCCTCGGGACGGCTGCTTTCAGCATGCAGGACATCATCTTGGAGCCCTACGGTGGCGAAATCCTGAAGCTGACAGTGAGCGCGACCACCGTGCTCACGGCACTGCTGGCCGGTGGTGCCCTGCTGGCGTTCGGCCTTGCGGCGCGCTGGCTTGGTCAGGGCGTCGACGCCTTGCGACTCGCGTCTATCGGGATCCTTGTCGGCATCGTGGCATTTTCCGCGGTGATCTTCGCTGCGCCCCTCGACTCGCCAGCGCTCTTTCGCATCGGTGCCACCTTGATTGGATTCGGTGGCGGCCTGTTCGCCGTGAGCACCCTGACAGTGGCGATGAGCCTCGAAAAGCCCGGGCAGATCGGCCTGGCGCTGGGGGCCTGGGGCGCAGTCCAGGCGACAGCCGCTGGCGTGTCCATTGCTGTCGGCGGTGCCCTGCGCGACGTCGTGACGAGCATGGCATCCCAAGGCATGCTGGGAACGGGGCTGTCTGATCCATCCGTCGGATACAGCGTCGTTTATCACCTCGAGATCGCGTTGATGTTTGCCGCACTGATCGCGATTGGTCCGCTGGTACGCATGTCCGCCGAACCACGTGTCAACAAAAGTCACAAGTTTGGGTTGGCCGAATTTCCCGGCTGATCATTCATTTCAGGGAAGAAGGAGATCAAATCATGGGTACTGGAGCCATCACAGGCTACGTCGACGTTGCACAACTCGTGCTCTACGCTTTCTGGATCTTCTTTTTCGGTCTGGTGTATTACCTCCAGATGGAAAGCAAGCGCGAAGGCTTCCCGCTTGAAACCGTCTATCCATCCGGGGAGATGCGCCAGACACCAGGCCTTGTCGGCATGCCCACACCGAAGACTTTCCTGCTGCCACACGGTGAGTCGGTGAGGGTGCCCAATGACAAGGTCTCGCCTCAGACGCTGCATGCCGAGCCGCTGCACCGGATGTTGGGCGCACCGCTCGTACCCACCGGCAACCCAATGCTCGACGGTGTTGGCCCCGGCGCCTATGCCGACCGTGCTGATGTGCCTGACTACACCTGGGAAGGTGACGCGAAGATCGTGCCATTGCGCATGGCCTCCGATTTTGGTGTCGCATCCAACGATCGCGACCCACGCGGTCAGGAAGTGGTCGGAGCCGATGGCGAGGTCGCTGGCACGGTGCACGACCTGTGGGTCGACAAATCGGAAATGATGTTCCGCTACATCGAGGTCACCGTGCCTGCCGGCGCCGCAACGCGCAACGTGTTGCTGCCCATGAATTTCGCCCGCTTCAAGTCCGACCATGTGAAGGTTGCATCGATCCTCAGCCATCAGTTCGCGCAGGTGCCTGGAACCAGGAGCGCCGAACAGATCACGATGCTCGAAGAAGAAAAGATCATGGCCTACTACGGTGGCGGCACGCTGTACGCCACCCCTGATCGTCAGGAACCGCTGGTATGAAGGTCAACTACGAAGGCCACACGCACGAACACGAGTTCGAGCCTGAGTACGGCCTGCCTGAACCGCTTCCCGCTGGGGAGCGTGTGTTGTGGCAGGGTTCGCCGGATTGGCGGGTGTTGGCACGCCATGTGTTTCATGTGCGAACGCTGGCGCTGTACTTCTCGGCGATCTTGGTCCTCCGCGGTGCTTTCGTATTGAGCGATGGCGGTACAGCCGCCGCCGCCCTGAAAGCGATTGGCATGACCTTGCCGCTGGTGGCACTGGCCATCGGAATCGCGCTCGGGCTGGCGATCTTGTGCGCACGTACAACTGTGTACACCATCACCGACAAGCGCGTGACGATGCGCATCGGCATCGTGCTGAATCTGACCTTCAACCTGCCCTTCAAGCGCATAGCTGGAGCAGGCTTTCGCCAAGTCGGCAATGGTGCGGGAGACATTCCATTGACCTTGGCTGGCGCAGACCAGATCGCGTTTCTGCACCTCTGGCCGCACGCGCGGCCGTGGCGTTTCGCCAAGGCCGAACCCATGCTGAGGTGCGTGCCGCAAGGTGAAGAAGTGGCACGGGTGCTCGGGCAAGCATGGTCGCAATCACGTGGCCTCGAGCTGAATCCGATGACGCCCAACACGACAACAGCGCCGCGTCATCGCGGCTTCAATGTGTCGAGCGAACCTCGCCTGACACAAGGCGCTTGAGATGGTTGCCCTCACTGCGACCAACGTTCTCCCGCGCCGTGTGCTGCTGAGCATCGGCTTTGTGCTGCTCGCCACGCTGATCGCTGTGGCATCGGTTCGAATTTCTGGCACCAACATCTCGGCGCCCGACGAAGCGGCGGTTGCTGTCCGTGAATTGCGATTCGAAGACCGGCCCGATGGCAGCGTGGTGGTGATCGACGCCACGACCAAATCGGTGATCCACACGATGACCGGAGAGAACGGCTTCTTTCGTGGTGCGCTGCGCGGTCTGGCTCGCGAACGCCGCCGCGCTGGGCTGGGCTCGGAGCAGCCGTTTCAGTTGATCGGCCGCGCCGACGGTCGACTTACACTGGTCGACCCGGCCACGGGACAGCGCATCGACCTTGAATCGTTCGGCCCCACCAATGCAGCCGTTTTTGCCCGTTTCATGACCAACTAGCCTCCCCCACTGAGGCCGGAAACATCTACAACGCTCGGAGCAGTAAATGAACACAGTCGCCCAACGCGCCCCCAACGAAGCCACCACCACCGCACTGCAAAACACAGTGCTGACGCCGCGCTTCTACACCACCGATTTCGACGCGATGGACCGCATGGACGTCAGTTCGGTGCGCGCGCAGTGGGACGTGCTGATGGAAGAGTTTCGTGCCGACTCAAACACCGACCACTTCCAGCGCCCGGACGACATGGTCGGCAAGGACTACTCCTCCACACTGCCGCCTGCGCTGTACAAGGAATTCGGCGACTTCCTGATCAGCTCGGTCACCAGCGAATTCTCCGGCTGTGTGCTGTACACCGAGATGAAGAAGCGTGTCACCAACCCCGACATCAAGGAGCTGATGGCGCTGATGGCGCGAGATGAGAGCCGCCATGCTGGTTTCATCAACCAGTGGTTGAAGGATTTCGGCATCGGCGTCGATCTCGGCTTCCTGGTGAAGGCGAAGAAGTACACCTACTTCCGTCCGAAGTTCATCTTCTATGCGACCTACCTTTCCGAGAAGATCGGCTACGCCCGCTACATCGCGATCTATCGTCAGGTCGAGCGGCACCCTGACTTGTGCTTCCACCCCATCTTCAAGTGGTTCGAGCTCTGGTGCAACGACGAATTCCGTCATGGCGAGGCCTTCGCGCTGTTGATGCGCGCGAACCCGAAACTGCTGACTGGTGTCAACAAGCTGTGGATCCGTTTCTTCGTGTTGGCGGTCTACGCGACGATGTACGTCCGAGACCACCAGCGCCCGGAGATGCACGCCGCGATGGGCTTGAACCCGACCGAATACGACTACCACGTGTTCCGTATCACTTCCGAAATCACCAAGCAGGTCTTCCCGCTGACGCTGAACATCGACGACCCGCGCTTCCGCAACGGTCTCGAACGGTTGAGGAAGTTGTCAGACGCCACAGAAGCTGCCCGGGCCCGTGGTGGCCTCGTCGGCGCCGTCAAGCGAGTCGGTTACAGCATCGCCGCCGGTGCCACTTTCGTTCGGCTGTACTGCCTGCCAGCCCAGCCGAACCAGTTGCCCGTCAACGTGCGTGTGGCGCCGGCGTGGTGATCAGCTGACCTGCGACGCGGCTCTTCAGCAGTAAAGCCCCATGTCCCAGTACCTCTTGCCTGTCGCTTACACCCTGTTCATCTGGTGGTTCAGCACAGGCGTCATCCTCTACCTCAACGGGTTGCCACGCTGGACCTTCAAGTGGACCATGGGCGGCACGACCTTCGTGTTGTTGATGGCGTTGGTCGGCCTCGGTGCGACCCGCGACGACACCCGGATCACCGGCGCCTACCTGGCCTTTACCTTCGGGCTGTTGGTGTGGGCATGGCAGGAGGTCGCGTTTTTGCTCGGCTATGTCACCGGCCCGCGACGCATTGAATGCCCGGTTGACTCGACAGGCTGGCGGCGCGCTCGGTATGCATTCATGGCCGTGATGCACCACGAGTTGGCGCTGGTGATGCTGGGGGCTGCAGTGCTCGCGGCCACCTGGGGTGGAGCGAACCAGACTGGCATGTGGACTTTTCTGATTCTGTGGGTGATGCGGCAAAGCGCCAAGCTCAATGTCTTTCTCGGCGTGCGCAATCTCAACGAAGGGTTCCTGCCGAGTCACCTGAAGTACCTGCAGACCTACTTCACCCGGAGACCGATGAACCGGCTCTTCCCAGTCTCCGTGATCACTTCGACACTGGTGGCAGCGCTGATCTGGCAGGAAGCCAATCTCGCCGACAAGGATGCGTTCGAAATCACCGCACTGACCTTCGCGGCCACCCTGTTGACATTGGCGGTGTTGGAGCACTGGTTTCTGGTGCTGCCGCTGCCCTTTGAAGCCTTGTGGAACTGGGGACTGCGCTCGCGCAAGCCAGGTCAGACCGCGGCCTCATCCTTCGAGTCTGGTGAATCGGGCTTGCCAGCGCTGCCTGTCGTCGTGGAAGACGCATCCAGGCCTGACGGTACGGTGATGAAGTCGGTTCGCACCGGCATCGGTAGCGAGAGCTGCATCAGCTACTGACGAGCCAGGGCAAGGTTTCAAGCCAGCCCGACCATCCGTTCAATCAGATCCCAAAGTCGGCTGGCGCGGGCTTCGTTGTTGGCCTTGGGCTGCGAACCGAGGTCGATGGCCATCACCGCGCATTGCTAAGAGGCGCCGGTGATGATCATGGTCGAGTGTTCACTCCGGCCCATGGCCGCCTCAGGCCCTCAGTTGTCGCGAGACGCCTTCTTGCGCTCGTGCTCTTTCAGGAAACGCTTGCGCACGCGAATCGACTTCGGCGTGATCTCCACCAGTTCGTCGTCATCGATGAAATCCACCCCGTACTCCAGCGTCAGCTCGATCGGTGGCGTGATCTTGATGGCATCTTCCTTGCCGCTGACACGGAAGTTGGTCAGCTGCTTCGTGCGGGTGGCGTTCACCACCAGATCGTTGTCGCGGCTGTGGATACCGACGATCATGCCCTCGTAGACCGGGTCGTTCGGCTTGACGAACATACGGCCGCGGTCGTCGAGCTTGCCCAGCGCATAGGTGAAGATCTCGCCGTCGTCCATCGAGATCAGCACGCCGTTCTTGCGACCACCGATCTCGCCCTTGTACGCTTCGTATCCGTCGAATATCGACGCGATCAGGCCCGAGCCACGCGTGAGGTTCATGAACTCATTGGCGAAGCCGATCAGGCCGCGCGCCGGGATACGGTATTCCAACCGCACGCGACCGCGCCCATCGGGTTCCATGTTGAGCATCTCACCCTTGCGCAGACCCAGGGCCTGCATGACGCCGCCCTGGTGGAGTTCTTCGACGTCGGCGGTCACGAGTTCCATCGGCTCGCTCTTCACCCCATCGACGTCCTTGAACATCACGCGCGGCTTGGAAACGGCCAGCTCGTAGCCCTCGCGGCGCATGTTTTCCAGCAGGATGGTCAGGTGAAGTTCGCCGCGGCCGCACACTTCGAAGATGCCGTCCTCGTCGGTCTCCGAAACGCGCAGCGCCACGTTCGACTGAAGCTCTTTCTGCAGCCGGTCCCAGATCTGGCGGCTGGTGACGTACTTGCCTTCACGGCCGGCCAAGGGGCTGGTGTTGACGCAGAAATTCATCGTCAGCGTCGGTTCGTCGACCTTGAGCATTGGCAGCGGCGCCGGATTCGACGGATCGGTGATGGTGACACCGATGCCGATCTCGTCGATGCCGTTGATCAAAACGATGTTGCCGGGCCTCGCCTCGGTGACTTGCACACGGTCCAGGCCCTGGAACGTGAGCACCTGGTTGATGCGGCCATTGATCGACTTGCCGTCGGGTCCTTCCATCACGGCGACCTGCATGCCTGGCTTGATGGTGCCCTGGCTGATGCGACCCACACCGATGCGCCCGACAAAGGTCGAGAAATCCAGCGCCGAGATCTGCAGTTGCAGCGGAGCAGCCGCGTCTCCGCTCTGCGCAGGTACATGCTTCAGGATCGTGTCGAACAGCGCCGACATGTCAGGACCCCATTGCTCACCGGCAGTACCCTCTGTCAAAGACGACCAGCCGTTGATCCCCGAGGCGTACACGACCGGGAAATCGAGCTGTTCGTCGTTGGCACCGAGCTTGTCAAACAGGTCGAAGGCGGCATTGATGACAGCATCGGGCTTGGCACCGGGCTTGTCCACCTTGTTGACCACCACGATGGGCTTCAGACCGAGTGCCAGCGCCTTCTTCGTGACGAAGCGCGTCTGCGGCATCGGGCCTTCCTGCGCGTCGATCAACAGCAGCACGCCGTCGACCATCGACAGGGCCCGCTCCACTTCGCCGCCGAAGTCCGCGTGGCCCGGGGTGTCGACGATGTTGATGTGCGTGTCTTTCCAGCTGACCGCGCAGTTCTTGGCCAGTATGGTGATGCCGCGCTCGCGTTCGATGGCGTTGCTGTCCATCACGGTATCGACCACCTTTTCATGTTCAGCGAAGGTGCCGCTCTGGCGCAGCAACTGGTCAACCATCGTGGTCTTGCCATGGTCAACGTGGGCGATGATGGCGATGTTGCGGATCTGTTGGGTCATGTCGTAATCACTTCGTTCGTCTCTCGGATCGGGGCAAGAAGGCCTTGCACCTCCAGCGGGCTCAGGAGCCTGGTTGAAATCAGTTCACCACCGGTGATGTGGCCGCTGCCCAGGAATGCCCTGGCCTGCGGACCGTAGACGCGCACACGCGGCGTGTTGGGCAAGGGCAAGCGACGGCGCACGCCGCTCAAGAATCGGCCGGCACCTTCGTCATCGAGGCGAACCAGAGGCCAATCGGCAATCAGGCTGTCGGCGTCATGTAGCAGCGCATCGCGCTCGGCTTCGGTCATCGCTGCCAGGGTCTCCAACGTCTGCGCACCAGCCAGCGTCAGTGGCCCACTGCCGGTGCGTTGCAGCGCCACCAGATGGGCGCCACATCCGAGCGCGCGGCCGATGTCTTCGGCGAGTGTGCGGATGTAGGTGCCCTTGCTGCAGCGTACGTCGATGCTCCAAGCATCGTCAGTGCCATTGGCCAAGCCAAGATGTTGCCGCTCGGCGATGTCAATGCGATGAATAGTCACCGAGCGTGCTTCTCGCTCGATCTCGATGCCCGCCCGCGCGTATTCGTACAGCGGCTTGCCATCTCGCTTCAGCGCCGAATGCATCGGCGGCACCTGGGCGATGTCGCCCAGGAAGGTCGCGCAGACGGCTTCGAACTGCGCAGACGTGACATGCACTTCGGCGCGTTGCAGCACTTCACCTTCGGCATCGCCTGTGGTGGTGGTGACACCTAGCTTGAGCGTCGCGCGGTAGGCCTTGTCGGCATCGAGGCCAATCTGTGAAAATTTCGTTGCTGCACCGAAGCACAGTGGCAGCAGCCCGGTGGCCAAAGGGTCAAGCGTGCCGGTGTGGCCGGCCTTCTCGGCACGGTACAGGCGCTTGGCTTTCATCAGCGCGTCGTTGCTCGACAGGCCCAGGGGCTTGTCAAGCAGCAAAACGCCATGGACGGCGCGACGCGGGATGCGCTGACGCACTGCGGAGCTCAACTCAATCTTCCTTCGCTCGCGTCGCGTTCGCCTGCGCGATCAGCAGGCTGAGTTCCGCAGCGCGCTCGGTGGTGCGGTCGAAATGAAAGTGCAAGGTCGGCACGGTGTGGATCTGCAGGCGCTTGAACAGGCCGTTGCGAATGAAGCCGGCAGCCTCATTCAACGCGGTCTCGCACTCCTGTGGATCGCCAACCAGCACCGAGAAGAACACCTTTGCGTGCGCATAGTCCGGCGTCACCTCAACCGCATGCAGCGTCACCATGCCGACGCGCGGATCCTTCAGGTCGCGGATCAGCACCGCCACATCCCGCTGAATCTGGTCGGCCACGCGGAAGCCGCGGTTGGGAATGGAACGCTTGTGTTTCATGTGTCAGCCGCCGGGAAAAACAAACCCCGCCTGAACCGCAAGGCGGGGTTGTCTTGCCGATCAGGGAGATTTACAGGGTTCGAGCCACTTCCTTGACCTCGAAGAACTCCAGTTGATCGCCTTCGGCGATGTCGTTGTAGTTCTTCAGCTTGATACCGCACTCGAAACCTGCGGCCACTTCCTTCACGTCATCCTTCAGGCGGCGCACCGATTCGATTTCACCGGTGTAGATCACCACGTTGTCGCGCAGCAAGCGGAACTTCGCGCCACGGCGCACCAGACCCGCAGTGACCATCGAGCCGGCGACCGTGCCGATCTTCGAGGCCACGAACACCGTGCGGATCTCGGCGGTGCCGATGGTTTCCTCGCGCTGTTCCGGCGCCAGCATGCCGGTCATCGCTGCCTTGATCTCGTCGACCGCGTCGTAAATGATGTTGTAGTAGCGCAGGTCTACGCCGTTGTGCTCGGCCAGCTTGCGCGCACCGGCATCGGCTCGCACATTGAAGCCGATGATCACGGCCTTCGATGCAATCGCGAGGTTCACATCGCTCTCGCTGATGCCGCCCACCGCGCCGTGCACCACCTGCACCTTGACCTCGGCTGTGCTCAGCTTGAGCAGCGACTGCGCCAGGGCTTCCTGCGAGCCTTGCACGTCGGCCTTGATGATCAGGGCCAATGCTTGTGCCGCGCCCTCGCCCACGTTCTCGAACATGTTCTCCAGCTTCGCGGCCTGCTGCTTCGCGAGCTTCACATCACGGTACTTGCCGGAGCGGAAGGTCGAGATCTCTCGCGCACGGCGCTCGTCGGCCAGCACCATGAACTCGTCACCAGCTTGCGGCACCTCGGTCAGGCCCTGGATTTCGACGGGGATCGATGGCCCGGCTTCCGTGATCGCCTTGCCGTTTTCGTCGAGCATGGCGCGCACGCGGCCGTAGGTCGAACCGGCCAGCACCACGTCGCCGCGGCGCAGCGTGCCTGATTGCACCAGCACAGTGGCGACCGGGCCGCGGCCCTTGTCGAGCTTGGCTTCAATGACCAGGCCCTTGGCCATGCTGTCCTTCGGCGCCATCAGTTCAAGCACCTCGGCCTGCAGCAGCACCTGCTCAAGCAGGTCGTCGATGCCGGCACCAGTCTTGGCCGACACCGGCACGAAAGGCGACGAACCGCCGAACTCTTCCGGCACGACTTCCTCGGCGACCAGTTCGCTCTTCAGGCGTTCCAGGTTCGCACCGGGCTTGTCGATCTTGTTCATCGCAACCACCAGCGGCACGCCGGCCGCCTTGGCGTGGGCGATGGCTTCCTTGGTCTGGGGCATCACGCCGTCGTCGGCCGCCACCACCAGGATCACCAGATCGGTCGCCTTGGCACCGCGCGCACGCATCGCGGTGAAGGCCGCGTGACCCGGGGTGTCGAGGAAGGTGATCATGCCGCGCGGCGTATCGACGTGGTACGCGCCGATGTGCTGCGTGATACCGCCCGCCTCACCCGCTGCCACGCGGGCGGTGCGGATGTAGTCGAGCAGAGATGTCTTGCCGTGGTCGACGTGACCCATCACGGTGACCACCGGCGCTCGCGGCAGCAATTCGTGCTCGGCTTCGCCTTCGACATCTTCCTCGAGGAAGGCGTCCGGATCGTCGAGCTTCGCGGCAAACGCCTTGTGCCCCATTTCCTCGACGAGGATCATGGCCGTTTCCTGGTCGAGTTGCTGGTTGATGGTGACCATCTGTCCCAGCTTCATCAATTGCTTGATGACCTCGGAGGCTTTCACACTCATCTTGTGCGCCAGATCGGCGACGCTGATGGTTTCAGGAACGTGAACTTCCTGTACCTGCTGCTCGACTGGGGCAACAAAGGTCGAAACGGACCCGTCGCTTCGCTCGCCACGGCGACCGCCACGTGGCGCCCTCCAGCCGGCGCGGGCGCCGCCAGGTGCGTCATTCCGGGCCTTCAGGCCGCGCTTCTTCGCAGCGTCGTCAGCCCAGCTCGACGACAGTTTTTCCGATTTGACCGATTTCTTGTCGCCCGGCTTGGCAACCGCCGCACCAGCAGCAGCCGGCGCACCGGCCACAGCAGCTGGCTTGTGAATGGTGCCCTTGATGCCTTCCTTGCCCGCTTCGACCGGCTTTGGCGGCTCTTCCGGCTTCTTCGCGTTGAGCACCTTCTTCGGCGCCGACATCATGGCGCGAATTGCTGACGCTTCGTCCTCTGCAGCCTTGCGGCGCTTGGCCAGATCAACAGCGCGCTGCTTGTCTTCATCAACCACATCGGCGGCCTTGATGACACGCAGCTGGGGCTTCGGCGGGTCGGCAGGCGCTGGGGTCTCTGCTTTCACCGGGGCGGTGGGTTCGGCGGCGGGAGTGCTTGCCATGCGTGCAGCAGCAGCGAGCGCTGCTTTCTTGGCCTCGGCCTCCGCCTCGGCGCGTGCAGCGGCTTCGGCCGCCTCGCGTTCGGCGCGCTCCTTCTCGTCGCGAAGTCGTTGGCGCTCAGCCAGTTCGGCCTCCTGCTGGCGCAACAGCGCAGCCTGAGCCTGCGCTTCGTGCTCGAGGCGCATGAGTTCAGCGGTGTCGATCTCCGGCACTTCAGGAAACTCGGAGGCTGCAGGCGCGTCATCGCGCTTGACGAAGGTGCGCTTCTTGCGCACCTCGACCTGGATGGTGCGTGCCTTGCCGCTGGAATCCGCCTGCTTGATTTCGCTGGTAGACTTCCGCGTCAGCGTGATCTTCTTGCGCTCGGCCCCCGTGGTGCCATGGGCGGTACGCAGGTAATCGAGCAACCGCTCCTTGTCGGAGTCGGTCAGGGCATCGTCCGTCGACGCCTTGCTGACCCCCGCAGACTGCAATTGATCGAGCAGTGCAGCAGCGGGGCGGTTCAGCTCGGCGGCGAGTTGGGCGACGGTGGTCACAGCCATTGTGGAATCCTTGCTTCGGGTCTAGCGGCGCAGCGTGCGTGTGTCAGGGGGGGCGAATGCTTGAGGCGTGATCAGGTAGTGAACCAGTGTTCACGCGCCTTCATGATCAGCGACTTGGCCTGTTCATCTTCCATGCCGGAGATTTCAATGAGTTCGTCGACGGCCAGATCGGCGAGGTCGTCGCGGGTGTGCACACCCCCGTCAGCCAGCTTCGGGATCAGTGCGGGGTCCAGGCCTTCGAGGTCGCGCAGGTCCTGCGATACGTCGCTGACGCTTTCTTCACGAGCGATTTCCATCGTCAGCAGCGCGTCCTTGGCGCGGGTGCGCAGCTCATTGACGGTGTCCTCGTCGAAGCCTTCGATCTCGAGCATTTCCTGCATCGGCACGTAGGCGACTTCCTCCAGGCTGGAGAAGCCTTCGGCGATCAGGATGTCGGCGACTTCGGCATCGACGTCGAGCTTGTCGACAAACAGCTTGCGCACCACATCGCTCTCGCCGGCCTGCTTCACCGACGACTCTTCAGCCGTCATGATGTTGATGCGCCAGCCGGTCATTTCCGAGGCGAGGCGCACATTTTGTCCACCACGACCGATCGCGATCGCGAGGTTTTCCTCGTCGACGACCACGTCCATCGCATGACGGTCTTCGTCAACGACGATCGACTGCACATTCGCCGGCGCCAGCGCGCCGATGACGAACTGCGCAGGGTCTTCCGACCACAGCACGATGTCGACCCGCTCGCCGGCCAGCTCGTTGGTCACGCCATTGACGCGCGAACCGCGCACGCCGACGCAGGTGCCAATCGGGTCGACGCGCTTGTCATGCGACTGCACAGCGATCTTGGCGCGTGAACCAGGGTCGCGCGCGCAGGACTTGATTTCCAGCAGACGCTGTTCGATCTCTGGCACTTCCTGGGCGAACAGCTCGATCATGAAACCCGGCGCGCTGCGCGAGAGGATGATCTGCGGGCCACGGAGTGTCGCGTCGACCTCCAGGATGTAGGCACGGACGCGGTCACCGATGCGCAGGTTTTCCTTCGGGATCATCTCGTTGCGGCGCAACCGACCTTCAACGCGACCCGACTCGACGATCACATCGCCCTTGTCCAGGCGCTTGACGGTACCGACAAAGATCTTCTCTCCGCGAGACAGGAAATCATTGAGCAACTGCTCCCGCTCGGCATCGCGGATCTTTTGCAGGATCACCTGCTTGGCGGCTTGAGCGCCGATGCGGCCGATCGACACCGATTCGACCGGCTCTTCGATGTAGTCGTCGACCTCGATGTCCCCGATCTGTTCCAGCGCTTCGAAGTGCAGTATCTCGGAGTCAGGCAACTGGAGACCCGCCTCGTCGGCCACCACATGCCAGCGGCGGAAGGTTTCGTAGGCGCCGGTATCGCGATCGACGGCCACCCGCATGTCGACTTCGCCCCCGTGCAGCTTCTTGGACGCCGATGCCAGCGCCGCCTCGACCGCGCTGAACACGACTTCGCGGTCCACGCTCTTTTCGCGCGAAATCGCATCCACCAGCATCAACAGTTCGCGGTTCATCGTTTGCGGTCTCCATCCGTTTCAGTTGCGGCCGACTCGACCTGCTCGGTCGGCTCTTGCGCGGGCGCCGCAAACCGACGCCCCTTGAAATCCACTACCGGCACCAACCGGGCTTCTCGCACTTCGTCGAAAGCGAACCCCAGTGCCTGGTCGACGCCATCGGCGTTAAAAACCAGCCGCCAGCTTTCCCCGAAAGGTTCCAGGACACCCTGAAAATGCTTGCGTCCCTTGAATGCCAGCTTCAACGTCAGGTCGACCCGCTCGCCGCTGAATCGCAAGTAATCCGCCGGCTTCTTCAGCGGCCGATCGAGGCCCGGCGACGAAACCTCCAGGCGCTCATACGCACAGTTTTCAACTTCGAGCACGTGCTGCAATTGCCGGGTCACGCGTTCGCAGTCTTCTACGGTGATGAACTCGCTTGAACCGGACACCGGCGCCGTCGAGGGTAGCTTGTCGATGTACACGCGCAGCAACCCCTTCGGGCTGCGCTCGGTGTCCACCAAGTCGTAACCCAGCCCGGTCACGGTTTTCTCAACGGCGTTCTGCCAACTCATTCCCGATCAATTCCCCGCTCGGCTAACTCAATTCGGCGCATTCCGATCGGCCAAAAAAAAAGGGCTGGAAGAGTCCGCCCATGTTCTTGGTCTAACGTCCCGGAAAACCAGCATTGTAGCTTGTGGGGTTTGTACCGGCAACACCTCATGCAGTTCTGTGTACGCGAATGGCCACGGACAGCTTCGAACAGCTTGAGCCGCCTGCGTGCAAGAATCCGCCGCCTTTGACCGCCTGGAACAAAACATGGGATTTCTGACCGGTAAACGTCTGTTGATCACCGGCGTACTGTCGAACCGCTCGATCGCATACGGCATCGCCCGGGCCTGCCACCGCGAAGGCGCCGAACTGGCGTTCAGCTACGTGGGCGACCGATTCAAGGAGCGCACCGGCACACTGGCTGCCGACTTCGGCTCGACGCTGCTGTACGACTGCGACGTCGCCGACGACGCGCAGATCGAGCGTTTGTTCAGCCAACTGGGGGAAGTCTGGCCGGAATTCGACGGTTTCGTCCATTCGATCGGTTTCGCCACGCGTGAATCGATCGCGGGCGACTTCCTCGACGGTCTGTCACGCGAATCGTTCCGCATTACGCACGACATTTCCGCCTACAGCTTCCCGGCGATGGCCAAGGCGGCGTTGCCGCGATTGCGGGCAGGCTCGGCATTGCTGACGCTGAGCTACCTTGGCGCGCTGCGGGCGGTGCCGAACTACAACACGATGGGGCTGGCCAAGGCCTCGCTCGAGGCCAGCGTGCGCTATCTGGCCGAGAGCGTCGGCCCGCGTGGCATCCGCGTGAATGGCATCTCGGCCGGGCCGATCAAGACGCTGGCGGCGTCGGGCATCAAGGGCTTCGGCAAGATCCTCGAGGTGGTCGAGTCCACCGCCCCGTTGCGCCGCAATGTGACGATCGACGACGTCGGCAATGTCGCCGCTTTCCTGCTGTCCGACCTCGCTGCCGGTGTGACGTCGGAAATCACCTATGTCGACGGCGGTTTCAGCCACGCGATGGGTGGTGGCAATCTGAGCTGAATCGCGCTGAGCTGCCAGGCCGTCAGCTCAGCCGAGCGGGCACATCAGAGCGTGGACTTCACCAGGTCGTAGGTCTGCTCGGCCATCGGGACCGCACTGGCCAGCAGTGCATCTATTTCCTGGCGACACGCCGCGGCATAGGTCAGGTCCTTCAGGCTCGGCACATTAATGTACACATTCAGTGCCGCGCTGCGTAACGCCGCCTGCGCAGCCAGAGCACCGACACCCGCATCGCTGATGACGTTGGTGTTGCCCACCTTCGCCGCACGCAGCGCCAGCGAGATCACTTCCGCGCTAGCGCGAGCACAGGCCAGTGGGGCTTCGGTGGCCGCCTTCAGGCCGACCTGGATCGCCGCGCTGCGCTGCGCCTTCTGCTCGTCGCTCTCCTTCGGCAGGCCATAGGCGGCCATCAGGCCGTCGAAGGCAGCGATGTCTTCGGAGACCATGTCAGCCAACCTGAGGCGCAGCGATTCGGCATCGGCCAACACGGCACGCATCTCGCCTTCGACTACGGCGTAGTTCTTCTTGCCGATGGTCAGGTTGCACATCATGCTGACCAGTGCCGCACCCATCGCGCCGAGGATAGCGGCCGCACTCCCGCCGCCGGGCGTGGCCGCGCTGCTGGCGAGTTGGTCGAGGAAGGTGGTGACAGGTTGTTCAACGATCATGGGGGTGCTCCAGCTCAGACCATCGATTTGGCCTTGGCGTAAACCGCCTCGGCATCCAGCACCTGGTCAGGTGCCTCGAACAACTGGGCAATGCAGGCGCGATGCACCGCCAGCTTCAACGCGCCAAAGCCGATCGCGCCCCAGCAGATCTTCCCGTGGCGTGCCACACCCTTGTCCATCATGTCGATGCCTTCCAGACCCAGCGGCGGCGTCGCGTTGGCATCGGCCATCAGCTCGATTGTCGGATTGCCCTTCCAGTCGGCCTCTCGCAGCAGTACCGAACTGGCCGCGCCGGTGGCAAACACGATCTGTGCGCCCTCGCACGCTCTCGCGCGCGTATCCAGATCGGGGGCCGCGATGGCGCTTACCTCGATGTCAAAGGCCGTCTTCAGGTGATCAGCGACTTTTTGCGCGTTGTCCAGCGTGCGCGAGGTGATGGCGACCACCGCGCCTTCCTTCGCCAGCATCACCGCCGCGCGCTGCCCGACCGGACCAGTGCCCGCCAGAATCACCGCACGCTTGCCCGCCACGCTGCCGCCGGCACTCTTGATGACGCAGGCCACCGCAGCTGCAGCGGTCGTGTTCGAGCCATTGCTGTCGAGCATCACCGACACGCGGAAGTTCGAGAAGAACTTCTTTCGCACCGCCTTCAGCAGCGCCTCGCCGGCCGGCAGATTGCTGCCACCGACGAACAGCGCGGTGTGCTTCTTGTCTTTCGGGGCGCGGGTGAAGATGGCGCCCTCGACCAGGGCACCGACGTTCTCGGGCGTGATGCCACCGTAGGCGGTCACATGATCGGCGCCGCCGTCGTAGGCAACCACGGTGTCGAACACCGAGGGAATCGCGTCGGTGTCCAGCTGGAAAAGAAGTTTCTTCATGGGTTTCTCTCGGTGAGCGCTCAGGTCACCAGGTTCTGGGGCGTGCCTTTGACGAACAATTCCACATTGTCGATGAGCTGATCGGCGAGGCCCTGCATGGCGTCCTTGGACGCCCAGGCGACGTGGGGCGTCAGGATGAAGTTCGGCAGCCTCAAGTACAGCAGCGGATTGCCTTGCGTGGGCGGCTCACTGGTCAGCACGTCGAAGCCGGCGCCGGCAATCCAGCCTTCGGTGAGCGCGGTGGCCAGTGCCAACTCATCGACCAGCCCGCCACGCGAGGTGTTGATCAGGATCGCGTTGCGCTTCATCTGGCGCAGCTGCGCGGGCCCGATCAGGCCCCGGGTCGCGGGTGTCAGCGGGCAATGCAGAGAGATCACGTCGGAATCGGCCAGCACCTGGTCCAGCGGCGTGCGGTCGGCGCGTCCCGCTGCGCCGGGTGTGATCTCGGCAAACAGCACCCGCATGCCAAAGGCGCGTGCAAGCGCCGCCGTACCTTGCCCCAGCGCCCCGCCACCGACGATGCCCATCGTGCTGCCTTGCAGATCGCCGATCGGATGGTCGAAGAAGCAGAACTGCTCAGACTGCTGCCAGCGGCCACGCTCGACATCGACGCGATACGCAAACAGGTTGCGGCGCAGCGACAGGAGCATCGCGAACACATGCTCCGGCACGGTGTTCACGGCGTAGTTGCGGATGTTGCACACCGCGATGCCACTTTCGCGGCAGGCGGCCACATCGACGATGTCGTAACCGGTTGCTGCCACCGCGATCAGCTTGAGGGCCGGCAACTGCGCCAGTGCCTCGGCGCGCAAAGGCGCCTTGTTGGTCAGCGCGATCGTGGCGTCACGAAGGCGAACCACCGTCTGGTCGATGGAAGTCGTCGCGTGCTCCGTGTAGGTGTGGTCGAAGGACGGACGACGCAGCGTCGCCTGCAGCGTGGAGCGGTCGAGGAAGACCAGGTGTTCGGTCATGATGGGCGGGAGCCTGCGCGTGATTTCACCGGATGATCGCGCGAATCATGCAACCCGCTCGATCAAAATCCCGCGTTGGCGTCTCGTCGCCACATCCTTGCCACCAGGACTGCCATGAGCTTCACCCGCATCCAGCCAGCCACACCTCGCCTGAGCCGCACCGAGCTGGCGGTGCCCGGGTCGAAGCCGCATCTGTTCGAGAAAGCTGCGCGATCGGCCGCAGACTGCGTGTTCCTCGACTGCGAGGACGCTGTGTCTCCCGAGGACAAGGACCAAGCGCGGCTGAACATCGTGGCCGCACTCAACGACATCGACTGGGGCGACAAGACAGTGATGGTGCGCATCAATGGCCTGGACACGCACCACATGTACCGCGACGTGATCGGTATCGTCGAGGGCTGCCCGCGACTGGACATGCTGATGATCCCGAAGGTCGGCGTGGCGGCCGACATTTATGCAGTGGACGTGCTGGTGTCGCAGATCGAGGCGGCGAAGCAACGCACCAAGCGAATCGGGTTCGAAGCGCTGATCGAGACCGCACTCGGCATGGCGAATGTGGAAGCCATCGCGCAATCATCAAAGCGCTTGGAAGCGATGAGCTTCGGTGTGGCCGACTATGCGGCCTCGACGCGCGCGCGCACCACCGGCATCGGTGGCGTTCACCCCGACAGCGCCGTCCTCAGCCATGCGGACGAGCACGGCGAGCGCCACACCTACTGGACCGATCCCTGGCATGCGGCGCAGACGCGGATGCTGATCGCCTGCCGCGCCTACGGGCTGCGCCCGGTCGACGGGCCGTACGGCGACTTCAGTGACACGGAGGGCTTCCTGTCGGCCGCAAAGCGCGCCGCCGTGCTGGGCTACGAGGGCAAGTGGGTGATCCACCCATCGCAGATCGAGCCGGGGAATGCGGTCTACACCCCAACGGAAGCGGAGGTGCTGCAGGCTCGCCGCATCATCGACGCAATGCTTCAGGCCCGGCAGAAAAGCCTCGGCGCGGTGTCGCTCGATGGCCGGCTGATCGACACGGTCAACATCCTGATGGCGGAAAACCTGCTTGCCAAGGCAGAGGCGATTGCCGCGCGCTGAAATCATCACCGCGCGACACCGACTCCACATCACGGACACGACATGCCTTCCGACCTCGACATCGCGCAGCGCGCCACGATGCAGCGCATCACCCGGGTGGCCGAGCGCATCGGCATCCCCGAAGACGCGCTCGAACCCTACGGCCACTACAAGGCAAAGATCTCGCTGGAATACCTCGACAGCCTGAAAGGTCGCCACGACGGCAAGCTGATCCTGGTCACCGCCATCAGCCCGACGCCCGCCGGTGAAGGCAAGACCACCACCACCGTCGGACTGGGTGATGCGTTGAACCGCATCGGCAAGAAAACCATGATCTGCCTGCGCGAGCCGTCGCTGGGCCCGGTGTTCGGCGTCAAGGGCGGCGCGGCCGGTGGCGGGCACGCACAGATCGTGCCGATGGAAGACATCAACCTGCATTTCACCGGCGACTTCCACGCGATTGCGGCCGCGCACAACCTGCTTTCGGCGCTGATCGATAACCACATCCATCACGGCAATGCGCTGCGCATCGACCCACGGCTGATCGCCTGGAAGCGCGTCATCGACATGAACGACAGGGCGCTGCGCAGGATCGTCGTTGGCATGGGGGGCACCGCCAACGGATTCCTGCGCGAAGACGGCTACGACATCGTGGTGGCCTCGGAGGTGATGGCGATCCTGTGCCTGGCGTTGTCGCGTCACGACCTGAAGGAGCGCCTGGGGCGCATCATCATCGGCTACACCCAGGGAGAGCGCCAGCCGGTCTACGCGCGCGACCTGAAGGCGCACGGCGCAATGGCCGCGCTGCTGAAGGACGCGATCAAGCCGAACCTGGTGCAGACGCTGGAAAACAACCCAGCCATCATCCACGGCGGGCCGTTCGCCAACATCGCGCACGGCTGCAATTCCGTCACCGCCACCAAGGCCGGGCTGAAGCTGGCCGATTACGTGGTCACCGAAGCCGGCTTTGGCGCCGACCTGGGTGCCGAGAAATTCATCGACATCAAGTGCCGCATGGCAGGGTTGCACCCCGCGGCCGTGGTGCTGGTGGCGACCATCCGCGCGCTGAAGTTCCACGGCGGCGTCAAGAAGGAAGACCTGAGCCACGAGAACCTGACAGCACTTGAACAGGGCATCGTCAACATCGAGCGGCACCTGCGCAACATCACCGAGCACTTCGGCCTGCCGTGCGTGGTGTCGGTCAACCACTTCACCGCTGACACCGACGCCGAGGTAGCGCTGCTGAAGGGCCGCATCGAGGCGCTGGGCGCACGCTTCGTGGTGGCTCGACACTGGGCCGAGGGCAGCCGGGGTGCCGAGGCACTCGCACGAACGGTGGTTGAGCTGACCGAGAACTTCCATGGCCGCCATCAGTTTGTCTACCCCGACAGCGACACGCTGCAGGCCAAGATCACCGCCGTCGCCACCAAGATCTATGGCGCCGGCCAGGTCACCTTCACCGAAGCCGCGCGCAATCAGCTCGACGAGTGGAATGCCGACTACGGCCACTTTCCGGTGTGCATGGCGAAGACGCAGATGTCGTTCTCGGCCGACCCGTCGGTGCGCGGCGCGCCGAGCGGACACACACTGAATGTCCGTGAGGTGCGGTTGGCCAACGGCGCCGGCTTCGTCGTCGCCGTGTGCGGCGACATGATGACGATGCCCGGCTTGCCAGCGGTGCCCGCGGCCGAGCGCATCGACATCGACGACGATGGGCGGGTTTCGGGGCTGTTCTGAAGAGCTTCGCGCGTGGCCAGACGCCCGAGCGCCGCAGCAGAGGCCTGATCGACAGCAATCGCATCCGAGGTGGCCAATCAAGCCACGAGCGGTCGGCGGGTCTGGCACCCAGTGCCCCTGACTTGGTCGCAGCGGCTGGCTCCATCCGACAATACGGTGCTTGCTCTTGTGGCCCGACCCATGAATCCGACCCCCTCGCCTCATCACCGCCATGTCTCACGACGCTCGCTGGTTGGCGCTTGCGCCGCCGGTGTGGTGCTTCTGTCCAGTGGCTCTCCAGCGGTCGCGCAGACACCAAAGAAGTTGCGGGTGGTGACCACCTTCACGGTGATCCAGGACATCGCACAGAACGTGGCGGGGACCGCGGCGGTCGTCGAATCGATCACCAAGCCCGGCGCCGAGATCCACGATTACCAGCCCACACCGCTTGACGTGGTGAAGGCCCAATCTGCCGATCTCGTGCTGTGGAACGGTTTGAACCTGGAACGCTGGTTCGAAAAGTTCTTTGACAACGTGCAGAACGTCCCCAGTGCTGTGGCCAGTGAGGGCATCGTCCCGATCGGCATCCGCGAAGGCCCTTACCTTGGCAGACCCAACCCGCACGCATGGATGTCAACCTCCAGTGCGCTGATCTACGTGGCCAACATCCGCAAGGCGCTCGCTCATGCGGATCCGGCGAACGCCGAGGTCTACGCCAGGAATGCCGCCGCCTATTCAGAGCAGATTCGCGCCCTCGCGGAGCCACTGAAAGCCCGACTTTCCAAGGTGCCGGAGGCTCAGCGCTGGTTGGTGAGCAGCGAGGGCGCATTCGGCTATCTGACCCGCGACTTCGGCTGGCGGGAGGCCTATCTCTGGCCGATCAATGCAGACGAACAGGGGTCGCCGCAACAGGTTCGCCGCCTGATCGATCTGATTCGCAGGAATAAGATTCCGGTTGTCTTCAGCGAGAGCACGGTGTCGGACAAGCCGGCTCGGCAGGTGGCGAGGGAAACGGGAGCTCGCTACGGTGGCGTCCTTTTTGTTGACTCGCTTTCGGCCAAGACCGGCGCCGTTCCGACCTATCTGAAGCTTCTCGAGGTGACCGTGGATACCATTGCAAACGGCTTCGGCCAATGATCAGCCGGGTCGTTTCGTTGGGCCGATCGATGCTGAGCCTGACCAGTAGCGGAACGCGGGCGGGCGTACGCTCCGGGGCTGCAGCGCCCTCGGCAGGGCTTCGCGTGACGGACATCTCCGTCGTCTATTCCAACGGCGTTCGGGCCATTGAAGGGGCCAGTTTCGAGCTCGGCGCGTCATCGATCTGCGCGTTGGTCGGGATCAATGGTTCAGGCAAATCGACGCTGTTCAAAACGCTGATGGGCTTCCTGACGCCGGCCAGCGGCAGCGTCGCCATCTCCGGCTTGCCAGTCAACGAGGCCCTGGCCCGAGGACTCGTGGCCTATGTGCCGCAAAGCGAGGATGTGGACTGGACCTTCCCTGTCCTGGTTCGCGATGTGGTCATGATGGGCCGCTACGGCCACATGAATGCCTTGCGAATCGCCTCAAGGACCGACCATGCGGCGGTTGCCGACGCGCTCGATCGCGTGGGCATGAGCGGCTTCGCGGATCGGCAGATCGGGGAGCTCTCCGGTGGGCAACGTAAGCGCGTCTTCCTGGCGCGGGCGCTGGCGCAGGAGGCCACGGTCATCTTGCTGGACGAGCCATTCACGGGCGTCGACGTCAAGACAGAAGACGCCATCATTGCCCTGATGCGCAGCATGCGCGATCACGGCTGCCTGATGCTCGTGTCGACCCACAACCTGGGATCGGTTCCGAATTTCTGCGATCAGGTGATTCTCTTCAACCGCACGGTGCTGGCCTATGGTCCCACCGCAGCGGTCTTCACCGAGGACAACCTCGCCACCGCCTTTGGCGGTGTGCTGCGCCACATCCGACTGGGCGGCCGCGATCTTCATGACGACGCCGACACGCGCTCCGTGACCGTGCTGACTGACGATGAACGTCCCCTCGTCTTTTATGGCGAGAAGGCGGACCCCGCCATCTTCGACCGCGAACGCGAGGACAAGCAGTGATCGACCTGCTCCTCGAGCCGTTTCAATACAGCTACATGTTCAAGGCGATCTGGGTCAGCGCACTGGTGGCGGGCGTCTGCGCCTTCCTCTCGTGCTACCTCGTCATGAAGCGATGGGCGCTGATGGGCGACGCGCTGTCGCACGCGGTGGTTCCGGGAGTGGCCATCGCTTACCTCGTGGGGCTGCCCTATGCCGTGGGCGCCTTCGTCTCGGGATTGCTCGCTGCAGTTTCGATACTCGCCGTCAAGCGCATCACGCTGCTGCGTGAAGACGCGGTCATCGGGATCATCTTCACCAGCCTGTTCGCCTTCGGCCTTTTCCTGGTCTCGATGAACCCGACTTCGGTCAATCTGCAATCCGTGATCTACGGCAACATCCTTGCCATTGCTGACGAAGATGCAAATCAGGTGGTTGTGATCGCGTCCGTCTCCCTCGTGATCCTCGGCTTGAAATGGAAAGACCTGATGCTGGCCTTCTTCGACGAGGCGCAGGCACGCATCGTCGGCATCAATCCGTTGCGTCTGAGCATCCTGTTTTTCGTGCTGCTGTCGGCCTGCACGGTCGCCGCCTTGCAGACCGTCGGCGCGATCCTCGTGATTGCGATGGTTGTGACCCCCGGAGCGACCGCCTACCTGCTGACCGACCGCTTCGACCGCATGATCATGCTGGCCGTCACGTTCGGCGTGTTGTGCGGCGGGCTCGGCGCCTATGCGAGCTACTTTCTCGACGGCGCGACCGGCGGCCTGATCGTGGTGTTTCAAACGCTCGTGTTCCTTGCGGCGTTCGTTTTCGCGCCCAAGCACGGGCGGCTGGCCACCTGGCGCAGGAGCGCTGCCCAACGCGCCGCGAGCAGCACGACATGAGTCTGCTCCATTGGTTCACCGAGCCCTTGACACATGAGTTCATGCAACGTGGGCTCGTGATCGCGGGCCTGGTAGGCACGGTCTGCGCGCTGCTGTCGTGCTTTCTGGTCCTGAAGGGCTGGTCGCTGATGGGCGACGCCATCTCACATGCCGTTCTGCCCGGCATCGTGCTCGCTTATCTGTGGTCCATCCCGCTCGTGCTCGGCGCGTTTGCTGCCGGTTTGATCTGCACCACGGGCTCAGCCTATCTGCGTGAGCATTGCCGCGTGAAGGAAGACGCGGTCATGGCGGTCGTGTTCTCGAGCATGTTCGCCCTAGGACTGGTCCTTTTCGTCAAGGTAGATTCGGATCAGCATCTGAATCACATCCTGTTCGGCAACATGCTCGGCGTGCGCTGGTCGGATGTGATCGAGACCGCTTTGATCGCCGCGCCGATCAGCGCCATCGTGATCGCCAAACGCCGCGATCTGCTTCTGTTCTGCTTTGACCCGGCGCATGCCCGGGCCATGGGCCTGCCGGTCGGCTTGTTGCACTACGGATTGCTGGCGTTGGTCGCTCTGGCCATCGTGGCGTCGCTGAAGGCCGTCGGCGTCATCCTGGTGATCGCCATGCTGATCACGCCGGGCGCCATTGGCTTCCTGCTGGCCAAACAGTTCGGCATGCTGACCCTCATCGCCGTGGCAGCGGCCGTTTTTTCCTGCGTGATCGGAACCATCGCCAGCTTCCACCTCAACGCCGCGACCGGACCCACCATCGTGATGGTTCAGACCTTGGTTTTTCTCGCAGCGCTGGCCTTCAGCCAGGCAAGAGCGAGTTACCGACGGCGTGCAAGAAGCCCAATCGGCGCGGTGGCGATCACGGATACGTGAATCACCCGCTGGCCGCACTGCACAACATCGAACACCATTGGCGTGCAGGCTACACGGATCGCCAGCGTCAATTCAACGCGCAGATTCGCCAGCACTTCCTCTGACAGGCAGACTATTGGCGCGGCACAGACAGCTTGTGACTGCAGTCCATCTCGACACAAGGAGAACGATCTTGGGCATGGTTTTCTGGCTCGTACTGGCCATCCTGTTGGTGTATGGCGTGATCCTCTTCAACAGCCTGGTGAGCGTGAAGAACGCGGTGGCAAAAGCCTGGGCCAACATCGATGTGCTCCTGAAGCAGCGACACGATGAACTGCCCAAGCTGGTCGACACCTGCAAGCAGTACATGCAGCACGAGCAGGCCACCCTCGAGAAGGTGATCCAGGCGCGCGCGCGGGTCGCCGATGCACGCGAGTCGCAGAACATCGGCGCGCTCGGCGCGGCCGAGGGCGCCCTGCGCAGCGGTCTGGGCAGCCTGTTTGCACTGGTGGAGTCCTATCCCGAGCTGAAGGCCAACGAACAATTCCTGCACCTGCAGTCGCGCATCAGCGGGCTCGAAAACGCCATCGCTGACCGGCGCGAGTTCTACAACGAGAGCGTGAACATCAACAACGTCCGCATCGAGCAGTTCCCGGAGCTGCTGATCGCGAAGTGGTTCAAGTTCAAGCCCTTCGACATGCTGCAGTTCGCCAGCGAGGAACTGAAGGACGTGGACATCGGCCAGCGCTTCACCGCCTGACACACATGGATTTGTCAGGGGTGATCGATGTGCCCCGTCTGGCCGGCCTGCGCGAACGGCACACCCACCAGCTGGCCCTGATCGGCTACACCCTGCTGGGGGGCTTCGGGCTGCACCTTGAGGAGGCGTCAGGCAGGACGATCTGCCTGTCGCTGATCGCCGCCATCGGCCTGTTGGCCAGCGCCGCCAGCTACCGGCGCGCGCGCGCGATCGCCGACATCGCCACCTCTCGCATCGGTTCGGCGGCCCAGGGCTATGTCGAAGTGATGGGCAAGGCCAAGGCCGACCCCAGCGAGCTGATATTCACCCCATACAGCCACATCGCCTGCATCTGGTACCGCTACCGCGTGTACTCGCGCGAAGAGCCCCGGGGCGAATGGCAGCAGATCGACAGCGGATCAAGCCACACCACCTTCGAGATTTCAGATGGCACCGGCGCCTGCCGGGTCGACCCCGAGCACGCCGAAGTGATGGCGCCTGAGCAACGGGTGACGTATCGAGACGGCGACAAGCTGGTCGAGGAGATGCTGTTCGCCGGCAGCCTGATCTATGTGCTGGGCGAATACACCACCGTGCGTAGCGAGCAAACGGCATTGAGCGTCAGCGCCGATGTCAGCACGCTGCTGGCCAGTTGGAAAAAGGACCCCGTTCAACTGAAGAAGCGCTTCGACCTCGACGGCAATGGCGAGATCGATCTGCGTGAATGGGAGCTGGCGCGGCGCCTGGCCACCAAGACGGTGGAACAACAGCACCGCGAGATGCGCCAGCTGGGCGAACTCAGCATCCTGCGGGCCCCTACCGACGGCCGCATGTTCCTGATCTCCACCCTGCCCCCGCACAAAACGCGACGGCGCTACCTGTGGTGGAGTGCGTTCCATCTGGCTGTGGCCGTGCTGGCCTTGGGGTTGCTGATCGGGTTGAACGGCTGACCCGCCGCGCCCGGCCTCGCGAGGTGGATCGCACGCCCTCTGTTCGCCAGTGCACAGACTGAGGGAGCGCAACAGGTGTCTGATCCTGGTCAGCGAACCGCCATGGGACGCGCCGAGGAACCACACCATGCAGCACCGAACTCTTGTCTTGCTCGCCTCGCTGTCACTGCCGTTGCTGGTTGCAGCCAACCCGGTTCAGGACAGCTACCGCGCCGCGGCGAAGCAGGAGAACGCAGCGTTTGTCGATTTCTCTGCGGCGCGAGGTGAAGCGTTCTACCAGGCCAAGAGCGCCGGTGTCTCCTGCGCGAGTTGCCACGGTGATTCGCCCAAGGCCCACGGCAAGCACGCCACCACGAGCAAGGACATCCTGCCGATGGCACCCGTGGCGAACGCCGAGAGATTCACCGACGCAGCCAAGGTGGAGAAATGGTTCAAACGCAATTGCAGCGATGTGCTCAAGCGCGCCTGCACCGCGAACGAGAAGGGCGACTTCATCGCCTACCTGTTGTCAGTGAAATAGGAGCCGCCATGAAATCGCTGCCTGCCTTGCTCCTGATCCTGGCGCTGCTTCCCGGCGTCGTACTGGCCGAGGATGATGAAAAAGGCGGCAAGTATGGCGGCGAGGAGCGCGGGCGCACGCTCCAGCCGGCCACGCTGAACCCGACATGGCTCAAGGAGTGCAGCGCCTGCCACATCCCGTACGCGCCAGGCCTGCTGCCCGCCGATTCGTGGCGCAAGCTGATGTCGAGGCTGGACAAGCACTTCGGCACCGACGCCTCGTTGACGGCCCAGGAAGCTCAGGACGTGAGTGCCTTCCTGGTGACCAACGCTTCGAATCGCTGGACGGGCACAGGCGCGCCACTGCGCATCACCGAGACGCAATGGTTCAAGCGCAAGCACAGCGCCGAGGAAGTGCCGCCCGGCGTGTGGAAACGCGCCTCCGTCAAGAGCGCCTCCAACTGTCAGGCGTGCCACGCCGGTGCCGACAAGGCCGACTTCAACGAACGCTCGATCAAGATCCCGCTGTAAACCCATCGCATCGCCTTTGGGACCGCAGCCCGCCGTGAAACGCACACTCGTCTGGGACTTGCCGACACGGCTGTTCCACTGGCTGCTCGTCATCTGCTTCGCAGGCGCCTGGCTCACCATCACGTCCGACCGCTGGCTGTCGATTCACATCTTCCTCGGCTATCTGATGCTGGGCCTGATCGCCTTCCGGCTCGTCTGGGGCTTCACCGGCGGGCATTACGCGCGCTTCACCTCCTTCGTCGCCAGTCCGCAGGCCGGTCTGCGCTACCTGCGGGATCTCGCGGCCGGGCGAGGCGCTGCGTACATCGGCCACAACCCGGCGGCCAGTCTGGCGATCATCGCGATGCTGGTGCTGGGTGTGGCTGCCGGCTTCACCGGCATCTTCACGCAGGGCGGCGAGGAAGGGCACGGCGCGGCGACCGGGCTACTGTCCATCGGCGCCGCAGCCCAGTTCAAGCGGGCGCACGAAGTGCTCGCCATCCTGATGATGGTGACGGTGGGCGGCCACCTGACCGGTGTGGCGCTGGGCAGCTGGCTGCACAAGGAGAACCTGCCGCTGTCGATGGTCACAGGAAGGAAGGACGAGCCCGATGGCACGGTCGCCTCGAAGCCGTTCAATGCATCAGCAGCGGTGATGTTGCTCGCGGTGGCAGCCTTCGGCGGCTGGTGGTTCTTCTATGCGTGGCATGAGCCCGTCGCAGCGCGACTCGGTCTGAGTCGGTCTGCCCCTGTCGGCGCCAGCCCCGACTCGCCACACGTCGCCTTCGTGGGGCGCCCGCTCCCGGACGATCCCTTGTGGCGCGAGGAATGCGGCAGCTGCCACCTGGCCTTCCATCCGAACCTGCTGCCTGCGAGGTCGTGGAAGCTGATCATGGCGGGCCAAGCCGATCACTTCGGCACGGACCTGGCGCTCGATGCGCAGACAACTGCCGGCGTTCTGGCCTTCCTGCTTCGCCATGCGGCCGAAAACAGTTCCACCGAAGCAGCATTCAAGATCAATCGATCGATTCCGATTGGCGCGACGCCGCTGCGCATCACCGAAACGCCCTATTGGGTCGGGAAGCATGCTGACATCAGCGCGACGGACTGGCTGCTGCCACTCGTCAAGAGCAAGAGCAACTGCGCCGCATGCCACCTGGATGCCGTGGCAGGCACATTCGAAGACGCCGCCATGCGCATCCCGCGTGACGCGAAGGCTCCGGGTGCCGCCTCCGCAACGCCAGTGGGTGGCAGGTGATGCGCGGTTCGCAAGCGCGACGGATTGCAGGTTCAGCGCTCACTGGTCCGGTTCGATGTCGTGTACACACCAAGCGCACACGCCATGGCGACGGACACCGCTGATGTGAACCACATGAGCGCGTTGGTGTGGGTGACATTCATGATCGGGCCGGCGATCAGCGGCCCAGCAACCGCGCTGCCCGTGTAAAGCATCGAAATCAGGCTGACGTTCCTGGACATCGTGCCCGACACCGTCATCGTGCTCGCGATGAGGGCGAGCGTCAGGAATGAAGTGATGAATCCACCGAGCAGGAACACCGCCACGACGATCAGGCCCTCGTTCAGTGGAAGCGCAAGAGCGAATGCAACCACTGCGCAACCGATCGCGCAACTCAGCGCCCCGGTACCCACGCCGCGGTGGTCTGCGAGCCAACCGGCGGCGTACTGCATCAGCAAGCCACCCAGCCCGAATATGGCGAGCAGGCTGGTGGTTTGGCCCACCGAGATGCCCCGCCCCTGGGTGAACGGTGCAAACAGCCCGGACACCGCGGCTTCCATCATTCCGCCGAGCAGCGCAATCACGACGCCCAGCATGAAGATACGTTCAAGCCTCGGCGGCCTTGGCGGCGAGCTCAGGAGGTCGCCAACGCGAAACGTCGCCGGGAGAGGAGCGTCGCGCGCCAACGCGAGTGGCATCAAGGCCGCCACGGTGAACCCCCCGCCGATCCAGAAGATTGCCGCGCCCTGCAGCCCGACCCGGCCGGCAAGCCACGGCGCGATGACAGGCGCCAACGCGATCAGCGATTCATGGAATCCGACCAGCCTCCCGCGGGCAGTGGCAGGGGCGATTCCGTAGAGCCAGGGCTCCAGCCCGATCCAGCGCAGCCCCAGGCCGAAGCCTGCCAGCGTGCCGCCGATCAGCCACCAGGGCCAGCCTGCGAGCGCAATCAAGGTCAGCGCACCGATGGTGCACAGAAGCCCCGCGGTGATCACCCACCTGGGCCCGAATCGCTGGCTCAGCCTGGGTGCCAGGCCAAGCCCGGGCAACTGACCCAGCCACAGCGACGCCGCAAACAGGCCCAGTTGCGCGGCATCGAGCCCCCGATCAGCGAGCCAGACCGGCAGCACCACATAGGCGATGCCGAACTGCCCGACCTGCGCCAGTGTGGAAGCCGCATTCAGCGCGCCAATGGTTCGCCAGTCGTGTTCTTGCGTGTTGCGCATCTTCTTTTCGCTTCGCAGCCGCCTAGCCTGTCAAGCCCGAATGGCCGAGCCAGTCGGTATCTCCAATACCGATCGGGGCCAATGCGCCGCAGCACGATAAGGGCTCGAACCCGGCCGGTCCGTCCAGGGGACGAGCGTTACTTCATTTTCCGATGGCAGTTCGCTGCTGAACCTCCAGGTGGCCGGCAGCACCCCTGGCGTGAAGGCTGCCGAGCCAGAGCAACCCTGTCGGGTGGATTCCCCCTGCGCGGCAATTGGGGCCCCGTCAGACCATCACGGCCTCGACGGGCCGGCGCAGCGACGGTGGCAGGGTCGGCCCGCGACCAAAGCGCACCACCAGGTCTGGCCGCAGCCCGGCCAGGCCGAGCGCCGCGGCGAACGGCGAGCGCACCGCCGCCACCTCGACCGGTTGATTGAGGAAGGCGTTGCGGATGCCGAGTGCCGTGGCCTGCAGCGCAAAGCGCTCATAGGCGCGACCCACCGCCACCCAATGGGTCTTGTCGGCTGCGCCGCCCACGAACACGGCAATGCCAGCCGAGTTGCGCATCTGGCGCGCGTATTTGTCGTTCTCGCCCTTGGCGGTGAACAGCAAACCGAAGGCGAGGTCGCCCAACCAGGTCGGGATGCTCGGGCTGCCTGAGCACACACTGAACAGACCATCCCGTGTGCGCACTGCCGCTGCGCGGTTGAAGCGAATCCACGCTTCAAGCTCCTTGACGAAGGCAGGATCCGCCAGCTGGGCGGTGTTGCCCTGAATCACGTGCTCCAGCACGCGCTCCATGGCCGGCCGATCGGTCAGCAACAGCATCCGCACACCGCTGGACGTGCCCGCGCGCTCAAGCAGCTTCAGCTCCTCGCCAGACAGCGGCTTGCCGTCATAGTCGCCGCGCGTGCACTGCCGCGCGGGAATCGCCCGAAACAGCGGTGAGCCTTGCGCGCGCGTGGGTGACAGCGCCACGTGGATGGCGCTGCTCACCGCATCGAATCGGGCCTCGGCGTGCAGCCCGTGGGCCAGTGCAGTAAGCGTCAGGTTCTCGGCGGCGCAGCCCAGGGTCACGAAGACGTGATGGTCGTCGGGGTCTACCGCGGGGCAGCGCCTGGACACGTCTGGCCCGATCGTGAGCCCCAGGTCTTCCTGCGCGAACTTCCAGCACTGGGTGTTGTGGCTGGATGGCGCCAGCGTCGCGAATCTCACCAGTTCGTGCACGAGTTCGGCAGACAGCACGGGAGCGAGCACCGTGCGATCGATACCGACCGAGGCATCAGCCCTTCGTATCCGCGCGGCGACAGACTCGTAGCTTTCGGGGTCGGCGGCTCGCGAACATCCGGGCAGCATCGACGCGCCGAGCAGCAACGCGGGCGCAGCCGCCATGAACTGCCGCCGGCGAAGGGTTTTCAGCACATCACCTTGCATCATGGCGTCGGCGTGCGGGGCGTTTTCTGGGTGGTCGTCGGGTTCATCGTGAACTCCACTTGGAAATGCATCGGGCCGTGCTGAATTGGCAGGGGCTAACGCCACAGCGTACGTACGAGCAAGCTGGTGAACAGTGCGGCAGCGAACACTGCAGAACTGAGGGCCTCGACACACGTTGGCTGTCGCACAGACAGGGCACGGGGGAAAGCACAGGCTCCAGCGTCCACCCGCAAGCAGCACAGCAACCCCAAGGAAGGCGACACCATGAAATCGACGCGCAAGGCCTACTTTGTCGGCGGGGGCATTGGCTCCTTGGCTGGCGCCGCCTTCCTGATCCGCGACGGCGGCATGCCTGGCGGCCAGATCAGCATCCTGGAGACCGGCTCGGTGATGGGCGGCAGCCTCGACGGTTCAGGCGACGCCGAGCGCGGCTACTCGATGCGCGGCGGCCGCATGCTGACCATGGACAACTACGAGTGCACCTGGGATCTGTTCAAGTCCATCCCTTCGCTCTCGCAACCGGGCCGCAGCGTGTTCGACGAGACGCTGGCCTTCAACGAGAAGCATGTCTCCCACGCGCTGTCCCGCCTGGTCGATAGCCGCCGCGCGAAGGTGCCGGTGGCGTCAATGGGTTTTTCGATGCACGACCGGTTGGAACTACTCCGGCTGGTCAGCGCTGACGAAGCCTCGCTGGGCACCAGTTGCATCACCGATCACCTGTCGCCAACGTTCTTCCAGACCGAGTTCTGGTTCATGTGGGTCACCACCTTCGCCTTCCAGCCCTGGCACAGCGCGGTGGAGTTCAGGCGCTATCTGCACCGCTTCATGCTGGAGTTCTCGCGCATCGAGACGCTGGCGGGCGTCAAGCGCACGGTGCTGAATCAGTACGACTCGCTGGTGGTGCCCCTGCATCGCTGGCTGGAGGCACAAGGTGTGCACTTGATCAACGATTGCACCGTGACCGATCTCGACCACAAACTCACCGAAGGTCAGTTCGAAGTCATTGGTCTGCACTGCACCCTGAAGGGTCGCAGCGAATCGATGATCCTGGAGGAAGGCGATCTGGTGTTCTTGCAGAACGGCTCGATGACCGATGCGTCGAGTCTGGGTTCCATGACAACAGCGCCCGCCAAACTGAAGAAGGCCCACAACGGCAGCTGGAGCCTGTGGGAAAAGCTCGCCGATGGCCGGCCGTCATTCGGTAAGCCGGCCGTGTTCAACAGCTGCGTCGCGCAATCAGACTGGGCCTCGTTCACTGTCACGCTTTGGGACCCGGTCTTCTTCGAGCAGATGCAGCGCTTCAGCGGCAACGAGGCAGGCACCGGTGGGCTGGTGACCTTCAAGGACTCGAACTGGCTGATGTCGATCGTGCTGGCGCACCAGCCACACTTCGCCAATCAGCCGGCTGGTGTGCAGGTGTTCTGGGGCTATGGGCTGTTCCCGGACCGCATCGGCAACTTCGTTCCAAAAGCCATGGCCGACTGCACGGGAGCAGAACTGCTGCAGGAGCTCTGCGGCCATCTGCGCTTCGATCTGGACACGGTGGCCACGGCCAACTGCATCCCCTGCCGCATGCCTTACATCACCAGCATGTTCATGCCCCGCGCGCCGGGGGACCGCCCACTGCCTGTGCCGCCAGACACGAAGAACTTCGCCTTCATCAGCCAGTTCGTCGAGATCCCGCTCGATACCGTCTTCACGGTCGAGTTCTCTGTGCGGGCCGCGCAGATGGCGGTCTACCAGTTGCTCGGCATCGCGAAGCCGGTTCCGCCGGTGACCCCGCACGACAGGTCGCTGCATGCACAGTTCGATGCGCTGGTGAAGGCACTGAAGTAGCGTTGGGCGCGCGCGAGATCCAGCGTCAATCGCAGTGGGCGGCGGGACAGGCGCCAAGCTGAATGCCATGACACTGCCGACCTATTTCCTCTCGCATGGCGGTGGCCCCTGGCCCTGGATGAAGAGCGAGTCGAATGGCGCCTACGACCCACTTGAAGCGTCTCTGAAGGCCATGCCGGGCCAGATCGGCGAAACACCGCAAGCGGTGCTTGTGATCTCGGGGCATTGGGAGGAACGCGAGTTCACCGTGATGTCGAGCCCCCAGCCGCCGATGGTCTACGACTATGCCGGCTTCCCGCAGCACACCTACGGCATCACCTACCCGGCGCCCGGCTCTCCACGAACGGCGGAGCGGGTTTGCAGGCTCATCGAAGACGCAGGCTTTGCAGCGAGGCTGGATCCGTTGCGCGGATTCGACCACGGCACGTTCTCGCCATTGGCGGTGATCTACCCGCAAGCCAACGTTCCGGTGCTCCAACTGTCCTTGCGGCACGGGTACGAGCCGAAGGACCACATCGCAGTCGGCCGCGCGTTGGCGCCGCTGCGAGACGAAGGGGTCCTGATACTGGGCAGCGGCTTGAGCTATCACAACCTGCGCGAGTTCGGGCCCCAGGCCAGGGACCCTTCCGCGGCATTCGACCTGTGGTTGCAGCAGACTCTGGTCGCCTCCAGCCCCGCCGATCGCATCACCCGCCTGATCAACTGGGAGAGCGCCCCGGCGGCTCGGCTCGCGCACCCGAGGGAGGATCATCTCCTGCCCCTGATGGTGGCCGTTGGCGCTGCGGGCGACGACCGGGCGACCCGTGTGTACCACCAGGACGATTTGTTCGGCGGTATCACGGTGTCGAGCTACCAGTTCGGAGGCCACTGAAGCCGGGGAGCGCTCCCGTTGAGTGCCCCATGGGCGAGCCGACCTGGCTTCGAACAGGGTAGTCTGCCTCCTGGCAGGGCGTTCCTCCTCGGACACCGCGGACGCGGCCCTACATCGTGAGGAATTCAATGTTCACCGGTGCCCGCAGCACGGTGTGAACCAGCGACCTGTGAATTTCGAGCGATGATCTACCGGCTGGCAGCTGTGCCGCAGGAAATCTGCCCCATCTGCCGATGCCACGGGCCTCAACGGATCGAAAATGACACCACTCCACAGAAAAACGCTGCTGACTGCGCTGGTTTCTTCAGTTCTGCTCACCGCCTGCGGCAACCAATCCCCCGAACAACAGCTTGTGTCGGCGAAGGAGTTCATTCAGAAGAGCGACAACAAGTCGGCGCAGATTCAATTGAAGAACGCGCTGCAAGCGAATCCCGACCTCGGAGAAGCCCGGTTCCTGCTCGGAAAGATCCTGCTGGAAGAAGGGAACCCCACTGGCGCTGAAATTGAGTTTCGCAAGGCGCTAGCGGCGAAGTATTCCGAGCCGATCGTTGTGCCTGAATTGGCCCGAACGCTGGTGCTCCTGGGTCAAGCTCAAAAGATGGTGGCTCAGTTTGGCTCCACAAAGCTGAATCAACCATCTGCTGACGCCAGCCTTCAGACCTCGTTGGCCATCGCACAGCACAGCCTCGGCAAGCCGCAAGCGGCCGAGGCTGCCTTGGCTGCCGCACTGGCTGCCGACCCGGATCACGTGCCCGCGTTGATGCTCAATGCACGGCAAAAGGTAGAAGCGCGCGACATCGACGGCGCGATGGTGGCAATGGCGGACATCCTGACGAAAGCCCCGTCCAACGCCGAGGCCTGGAAGCTCAAGGGCGACATCTTCCTATATGCCCAGGGCAAAACCGACGACGCGCTGGCGGCTTATCGAAAATCCATCGAGGTCAACCCGAAGTTTGTGATTGGCCATTTGGCGGTGCTGGCCGTCCTGTTGGATAAAAACAAGCTTGAAGAGGCCTCGATCCAGCTCGATCAAATCAAGAAGCTGGCACCCAAGAGCGCGGAGGCCAAATATGCGGAAGCGCAACTGGCCTATCAAAAGAAGGATTACAAACTGGCGCGGCAGTTGGCAGAGGAGTTATTGCGACTGGCATCGAACAATGCGCGTATTCTGCAACTGGCCGGCGCCATTGAGTTGAAAACCAACTCGCTCGCACAGGCCGAGATCTATCTGACGCGGGCCGCCCAGGCTGAACCACAAAGCGTGTTGTCGCAACGACTGCTGATCAACACATACCTGCAGTCAGGTCAGGCCCGCAAGGCGCTGGACACCTTGAAAGCCATCACTCGTAAGGATGGCCTAGATCCGAGATTCTTTGGCCTTGCCGGGCAGGTCTATCTTCAGAATGGTGACACCAAGGCGGCTGAAGAATACTTTTCGAAAGCACTGAAAGCCGATCCGAACAACGTAGCCACGCGCACCGCGTTGGCCGTGGCCCATCTATCGAGCGGCAGAAACGACAACAGCGCTTTCGATGAACTCGAAAGCATCGCCGAATCGAACAGCGCACCCGATGCCGACCTGACCTTGATCAGCGCGCACCTGCAGCGCAAGGACTTCGGCAAGGCTCTGGCAGCGGTCGCCAAACTGGAAGCCAAGCAACCAGACAAGCCATTGGCTGCCAACCTACGCGGTCAGATTCAACTGGCGCAAAAGGACACTGCGGCTGCGCGCAAGAGCTTCGAGCAAGCACTGGTGCTGGACCCGTCGTACTTTTCCGCCGCCGCCAGCCTGGCTACGCTGGACATGATCGACAAGAAACCCGCCGATGCGAAGAAGCGGTTTGAAAGCCTGCTGGCAAAGAACCCGAAGCAGGGCCAGGCCTTGTTGGCTCTGGCCGAACTCGCAGCGCTGCAAGGCGCTGGCAAGGAAGAAGTGGCCGGGCTGCTGACCAAGGCCGTCGATGCCAACCCCACGGACGTGGCGCCGCGCCTGCTGCTGATCGAACTGCATTTGCGTGCCAACGACAGCAAGCTCGCCCTTGCAGCCGCGCAGAGTGCGATCACCGGAGTACCTGGCAGTCCAGAACTGCTGGACGCACTGGGTAGAGCACAGCAGGCTTCCGGCGATCTCAACCAAGCGTCAACGACTTTCGCCAAATTGGTGGAAGCTCAGCCCTTGTCGGCACAAGCCCTGCTGCGTCTGGCAGCGGTCCAACACGCCAACAAGAACGCCTCGTCCGCCGAGAAGAGCCTGCGCAAGGCGCTGGACTTGAAGCCGGATTTTCTGGAGGCACAACGCCAACTGATCCTGCTGAATCTGGAGCGCAAGGAGTATCCGCAGGCCATGGCGGTGGCGCGCACCGTGCAAAAGCAGCGTTCGAACGAAAGTGCAGGTTTTGTATTCGAAGGAGACATTCAAGCGGCCCAGAAAAACTGGGATGCCGCAACTGTCGCCTACCGTTCAGGCTTGAAGGTCGCCGAGGCGCCGGAACTCGCTATCAAGCTGCACGCCGTCACGGTGGAAGCTGGCAAGGCGGCCGAGGCAGAACGGTTGGCTGCCACCTGGGTCAAAACACACCCCAAGGACGCCCGGTTTCTGTTTTACCTTGGCGCAGTAGCGACGGAACGCAAGGACTACAGAGCTGCAGAAGCCCATTACCTGGGCGTCATTCAAGCCCAACCCAACAACGCTGCGGCCCTGAACAACCTGGCTTGGGTCAGCCAGCAACTCCGCAGAGACAGCGCCATCGGCTATGCCGAAAAGGCCAACCAGATCGCTCCGAATCAGCCCGCACTGATGGACACCTGGGCCATGTTGCTTTCCGACAAGGGGCAGCATGCCAAGGCCATCGAACTGCAGACCAAGGTGCTGCTGGCAGAACCTGCAAACGCCGGATTCAAGCTGAATCTGGCCAAAATCTATCTGGCCTCTGGCGATAAAGCGAAGGCTCGCTCAGAGCTTGATGCGCTGGCCAAACTGGGCGACAAGCTGCCCGTTCATGCCGAAGTGGCAGCGCTCATCAACGCGATGTAAGGCGAACATTCAGGATCGGCTCAGGCCTTGCCATGTTGGCCGTCACCCGACTGCCCACTGCAGACCTCATCAGCGCATGACCTGACGTGTTCGTTTCAAGTGCTCCCACCGCTTCAAGAGTTCACTCAGAAACAAAAAAGCCCCAGGCAAACCCTGGGGCTTTTGGTTCGAAGAACTATGAACCGCCCCGGTTTTTGAGGACGCTCCAATCTTTGAGAGGATGGAGCCATGAAGAAGTCGAACAAGTTCTCACCCGAGGTGCGTGAGCGGGCCGTGCGACTGGTGCAGGAGCACCGCGGGGAATACCCGTCGCTGTGGGCAGCCG